>Ga0256833_1000002_pt1 | contig 504152 bp, 524 predicted proteins | sample 356284metaG_FD_190535 | JGI IMG/M metagenome (GOLD analysis project Ga0256833, IMG submission 190535) | Hydrothermal vent microbial communities from Mid Atlantic Ridge, Atlantic Ocean - 356-284 | ecosystem: Environmental > Aquatic > Marine > Hydrothermal vents | place: Atlantic Ocean: Mid... | reverse complement strand
TACAAAGGCAACTCCATCGTCTACCAAGAGAGTAAGGATCTTAGTGGGCAGGATGTCTCCATGAACTGGACCTTCGATCTCGATGAGGGGGCCTACTACTGGTGCGTGACCTCTTGCGATATAGCTGAGGGAAGGCAGAACTGCGCTACGTCCAGCAACTTCTCCCTCGGGGTTAAGGTACCTGTGCAACCTGTAGGCAGGGCTCCTCCGAGCCCACCACCGTCCGAGATAGCTAGAAGGTATGGAGCCGTTCCTTTCAAGCTCTACACCTACTTCTCCCCGCCCAGCGCTGATGTAGGTGAGGAGGTGGAGGTCTACGTGCTGATTGAAGGCAGACTCTCTATCGGTGGTCAGCTCACCTACAGGCTTCCATACGGACTGGAGTACATTGAGGGCAGCTCCGTGGTGGATGGCAGGAGTGTTGAACCGATCGAGAGGGACAGGGAACTCGTGTGGAACATTAGTCCCAGTAGTAGAGTCATCAGATTCAAGGTGAAGGTTCTCAGATCCGCCCACGGGACCCTCTGGGGTGAGACTTGGATCCTCGATGTTGTGGGTACCTCACCCCTAGTGGTCGGAGGGAGCCTGCCCGAGGTTTCGCCGCCCGAAACGGTGGGCGAGGTCGGACTCCCGACGGGATCCAAGATCTCAGCCAAGGTCGTGCTCACTCCTACCTTGGCTAGAGTAGGAAGCCCGGTCAGGGTGATCGTGGATCTCGAGGGTGAGGGTAGGGTACCTCTGTCTGTGGAGGTATCCGAGGGGCTCCAGCTGACTAACTCGACGGGTCACGAGGAGGTAGAGTTGCCCGCCAAAGTGAGTTATGAGATCATACCCTCAAAAGCGGGCACTGGATTGATAAGCATCTCGATGGGAAATGAGACTGTCAGCATACCTCTACCCGTCTTGGAGACCGAGAGGGATGTGATAACCATAACCGAGACCGAGATCGAGACGGTCACAGAGACCGAGAGGGTGACTCTCACCGTCACCCAAGATGGGGCGCGAGTGATCGGATGGGAATGGCTGATATTTACCGTCATAGGAGTCGTGGTCACGCTGTTATTGATCTTCACGAGGAGAAGACCGCCTTTCCATTCCTGAACTTCCTTCCTTTTCGTCGGTTCAGAGGAGTTAGATAGAAGAGAAAGATGAGTGGAGGATCATCGGATGAGACCAGCCTCTGTGAGGGCTTCCCTGACCTTCTTGGTCTCCTCAACCGTCAGGGGAAGGGATGGCCTCCTTGGGTACCCGGCAGGGAGCCCCCTCATCTTCAGGGCCTCTTTGGACGCGCTCAGCTGGTTTAGGCCCTTAACTATCACCTCGTTGAGCATAGTTAGTGTGAGCTGGATCTTGGAGGCCTTCCTCAGATCTCCCTTTTTGAAGGAGTTGTAGAGATCTACCGCAAGCTCGGGGGCGAATATGGCCACTCCAACGATCCCTCCATCCCCTCCCAGCATCAGAGTGGGGAGCAGCATGTCCCCAGTACCAGCGAGTATGGATATGCGGTCTCCCACCTCTCGAATGAGCTCGGAGATCCTCCAGAGTAGACCACTGGACTCCTTTATGCCAACTATATTGTCGAATTCGTGGACCAGCTCCCTGATCAGGCTCAGGGGCAGATTATACCCGACGAACTTGGGGACATTGTATAGGATTATAGGTAGCCCAGACTCCCTAGCCACCGTAGAGTAATGCTCCTCGAGCTCCCTCTCGTTGGGCTTGAAGTAGTAGGGAGGAGTTATTAGGACAGCATCAGCACCGGCTTTCACCGAGTCCCTGACCTGGGAGAGGATGCCCGACGTTGAAGGCGATGAGACTCCCGCTATGACCGGAACCTGTCCACCGACGGAGTCCACGACCCCTCTTATCACTTGGATTCTCTCCTCCTTGGAGAGGAGGGGCCCCTCACCGTTACTGGCGCACGTAGCGAGGGCGTGAACGCCCGAATCCAGCCAGAAATCAATTAGCCTATCGAGGGACTTCAGATCTAAGGACCCGTCCTCGGTAAATGGAGTCACATGGGGAGGGATAACTCCTTCGGGCCTCATGGGCATCGGTCATACCAGCAAGGAATAGCTATAACGATCACAGTCTCGCCCTCACTTCCTCCACGAGACCCCTCAACTCCCTCGGGAAGTACCTGTGACCCAGCAGGAGGCACAGTATTCTGTTAAGCAGATTCATCTCTATCCTGCCCCCGCATGCATAGGGATGTCCGCCTCCTCCATGTTCCTCACAGATAGGCCTAAGATCGATACTCCTGTCCTTTCCCGCGTAAAGAGAGAACTTGCTACATGAGTACAGAACCAGGGAGAAGTCCACTCCGTCAGAGAGCCTCTTGGATATCAGGGATCCCGGTCCACCCCTCGGTCTCAGGTCGATCAGGGCAAACTTCCTCCCACCGACCGTCTCTAGAACTCTTACCCTCCTCAGCCCCTCTTCCACCTTCTTCTCCTGATCTCTCAGCTTCTCCCTGGCCCACCTGATCACCTTCTCGTCTTCCATCCTTCCTTCCATGAGAGCCTCGATCAGGTAAGCTCGCTTCTCCCTATCCCTAGTCAGCGAATTATACATTTTCGCCCTCTCGTCCCTGTAAGTAGCGGTATCCGCATCGTCTGCTATCCTCGCCAATTCCCTCTCGTAATCGTCACCTCCTAACTCTTCGAGAACAACCCGGGCCGAGCTAGGCGCTGGTCTGACCCTAACGTCGGCGTACCTCGACATCCTGTCCACCACGCCATCTGGCCAGATGTGATGGTCTATCCAGAGTACGTTCCAGCCGGAGTCTCTGAGCCTCCTCAACTCTCTTTCCACGGCGTCGACCTTGTCGGGGTTCATGGCCACATCAACTATCACGAGCTTCTCCCCACCATCGGGCACCTTGGAGAGAGCCCTGTCTATGGACCTAGGTCCCGAGAAGTACACTTCGGCATCCTCGAGTCCCAAGGACCTAGCAGCTATGACGGCGCTTATAACCCCGTCCACATCCCCGTGAGCTATTATCAACTCCCTCTTCCTCCCCCTTGCTATTGGGATCAGCCGTCTCATGAGATCCCTTATTTTGATGGGCACGCACTCGTATGCATCCTCGCGTTTATTAATTCTACCACCATTGATTTTCGGTCCGGCAGGGCGGTGCTCGAGTTGATGCTCTCCCCCAAAGATCTCATCAGAAACGCGCTGAGTCAGGAGGGTCTGGTGCTGGTGACCGCTGGCAACATGGCAGCCGTCGTTCTAGGAGCCCTCATCTGGCTCGTGCTGGCCAAGCTGCTCCCTGTCAACGATTACGGCAGGGCGAACTTCTTCCTCTCCTTGGGAGCCCTAGTAGCCAGCTTCACCGGCTTGGGACTGCCTACGACCGTCCAGACTTATCTGCCCAAGGGAGAGGACGGATTGGTACCACCAGCCGTGGTCCTCGTTACTGCAACCTCTTTAGCCGTAAGTCTCCCACTAGCCCTCCTACATCCCTCCCTTCCCCTGATAATCCTGTCCAATTCACTCTTTGCGCTAGCCCTCAAGGAGAGGTTAGGGAGGAGGAAGTACAGGGGGTTCGCTGTCCTTCAGGGAGTGAGCCGCCTATCAATTCTAGCCCTCATGCTCGCTCTGGTCCCTGTTTGGGGTGTCGACGCTGTACTTTACGGGTTCTCCGCCGTGTACTTGGCCCTGTCCATCTGGCTCTACTTGGAGGTCAGGGATTTAAGGAGAGGCTTTCAGGCCATTAGGAATCACATGGGCTTCGCCTTCCTGTCGCTGCTCACTGGGGCGGTTGCCACCATGGGAGTCAGGCTGGACAAGGTACTGATAGGCGCTCTTTACGGGGATGCAACGCTAGGATACTACCAGTTAGCCTTCCAGTTCTACACAGCCATGATGGTGATTCCCTCGAGCTTGGGTAACTACCTCCTGCCGGAGAAGGCATCCGGAAAGAGGACGAGACTGGCGGAGCTGATGGGGCTGGGCCTCTCAGCCGTCACAGCCATTGCTGGCTTCTTCGCCATACCCATCGTGATCGAGAAACTGTTCCCGAAGTTCTACCCGGTGAGCTCCGAGGCCGCCCAGATAGCGGCTCTGGCCATAGTCTTCGACGCCATGTTCGTCATATGGTCCGCTGGCAAGTACAGCGAGGAGAACCCGAAGGCCATTTTGCTGGTGAATTCATTCTCTCTCGCAGTGTTCGTAACCTTGATACTCATTCTCGGCTCCTCAATGGGCGTTATTGGACTGGCCGCCGCACTCCTCACATACAGGGCTGTAGCTTCCCTGTTGGGGCTGATGGAGGGCAGGATAAACGCTAAAACTGGCACTAGGGTCAACGCTCAGCGCTCCTAGAGCCTGCCGTTGTGACCCTACCTGTGGTCATGCCACCGTCCACTACCAGTACCTGCCCAGTAACGTACTTGGCCTTTGGGGAGGCTAGGAAGAGGATCGCCTCGGCCACCTCCTCCGGTGCAGCTATCCTCCCCATCGGGACTAGGGAGGCGAATTCCCTCATCCTCTCCGCGCTTCCAGCGATCCCCCTGAGCATTGGCGTGTCTGTTAGACCAGGAGCAACCACGTTAACCCTTATCCCTCTGCCAGCGAGCTCGAGGGCTAGGGCCTTGGAGAAGGCTATCACCGCGGCTTTAGCTGAGCAGTAGGCGGTCCCATTAGGATAGGGACTGACCCCGGCGGTAGAGCTGACGTTCACTATGGCCTCGCCCATGTAAGGTAGTGAGAACTTTGTCATGAGGAATGTCCCCCTCAGGTTCACCGCTATAGTTCTATCCCAGTCCTCCACGCTCATCTCAGTCAACGGGGCTCCTGTGAACACTCCTGCTGCGTTGACCAGTATGTCTATCCTGCCATAATTGGACACGACCTCCTTCACGACCCTCTCGGCATCCTCGTCCCTAGAAACATCTCCTTTGTGGAAGAAGACCTCCCCTAACTTCTCGAGCTTCTCTAGAGCCCTTTTCCCTCTCTCCTCGCTCCTCCCCATGATCGCCACTCTTGCACCTTCCTTGAGAAAGAGTTCAGCGGTAGAGAGACCTATTCCAGATGTGCCGCCAGTTACGAGGGCCACCTTGTCCTCCAGCAGCATAAGTTGAGGGGAGGGGAGAGGAGAAAAACTTTCAGAGCTGATTCTTCAACCTGTTAAGGGCCTCCTCAACAGTTATACCGCTCATCCCCACGTGCCTTATCCCCATTTCCTCCAGTGCGGTCATGGCATTCGGTCCGAAGGAGCCAGCCACTGCTACATTCACTCTCTCGTTTATCAGCTTCTGCACGGCCTTTATCCCTGCACCGCTCCGCGCTTCGGATCCGGGGTTCACCTCGACCCTGTAGCTCTTAACCTCCCCTCCCTCGTAATCCACTATGACGAAGTAGCGGGCCCTTCCGAACCTGCTACTCACCACAGAATTCAAACCTCTGTTCTCCTCTGTAGCGAACGCTATCCTCATTGAATCACCTCCCGTCAGAAGCCTTCCGGCTTTATAATGATGGGCCTGTACGGCTCGGGCTTCTTGGGCCTGAACCTCATGAACCACGAGGACCACTCATCTAGGATGGCCTCCACCCTCCTAGCAACTTCAAGCAAGGCCTTGGAGGCAGGGCTATCGGGGAACGCTTCGGTGACCGGGACCATCATAGCCATGCTCTTCGGTATGCTGTCGTCGAAGGGTACCTTGCCCAACATATCGAGGTTGTTCTCCCTCGCGTAGGCCTCTATCTCCGCCGCTAGATCGGGGTTCATGTCCCACTTGTTTATCACCACCGCAGCGGGTTGCATGAAGTGCTTCGTGAGCTTGTGGACCCTCTTCAGGGCGTTGAAGCTCGCCGGGGTGGGTTCTGCCACGAGAATGGCCATGTTAGCCCCCGCGAGGCTGGACACGACTTGACATCCGATACCCGCTGCGGAGTCCACCACTATCACAGTGTCATCGTCGGTCATCTCCTTGGCCTTCGTCTTCTCCTCTGTGACGAGCTTTCCCGAGTTAGGCCTCCCGGGCTCCAGCTTCGCCGATATCAAAGGGAACCCGTACCTCGTTCTGGTCATTCTCAGCATCCCGGAGAGTGTCTCATCCCTGACTATCGCCCCTTTAACTGGACAGACGAGTGAGCAGGTCTCACATCCCTCACAAATTACAGGATTCACCACGTAGTTGCCCTCTTCATCCACGTATATGGCCTTGTAAGGACACACGGTCATGCACTCGCCGCACCTTGTGCACTTCTCCGTCACTATCCTAGCCACCATTGACTCGCTGTAGGGCTGCTCCCACTCCCACTCCTCGCTCAAACCTAGTATCAGGTGCATGTTCGGGGCATCGGCGTCGGCATCTACCGCTATCACCTTCCTCCTCCTCGCCAGCGTGATCGCTATCGTGGCCGACACCGTAGACTTACCCACTCCTCCCTTACCACTGGCTATGGCCATCTCCAACATTCAAATCACCCCCTCAACCATGGACGCCAGCTCCCTGAACACCTGAGCCTCCTCCGAGTCAGGATGGAGGAGGACTATGGGCTCCCCCTTAACATAGGACTCCACTATTCTCCTAGAATACGGTATTCTAGCCACTATCTCCGACCCGTAGCGCCTCACCACTTCCTCGTGCCTCTCCTCTGATCCCAAGCCGGACCTGTTCATAACGACCCATGTCTCTATTCCCATCTTCTGGGTCAGCCTTAGTATAAGCTCCAAGTCGTGCAATCCCAGGGGAGTTGGCTCCGTCACTGCTATTACCAAACGAGAGCCGTCCATAGCCGTGGCTACTGAGTTACTCGTGCCGGCCGATGTATCCACCAAGTAGAGGTCCCCGGGCAGAGAGAAGGCCCTCTCCCTCGCCGCCAGAACAGCAGGAGGCGTGTGTTCCTCGCCCTCCCTCAGCATCCCCGTCACCAAGTCGAACCTGCTCCCTCTCTCCACCACCGTGTGGTAGGTGTACCCGATGGTCCTCTCACCCTCAACTATAGCCTTCGTGGGACAGACGAAGAAGCATGCCCTGCATCCGCTGCACAGTCTGGGAATTACGTAGGGGAGGCCATCGGGGCTTATCAGCATGGCCCCGGTGTCGCAAACGCGTCCACACTCGCCGCATTTTATGCAATCATCGTACCTTATGAAGGGGAGCATTATGTTCACCGGCCTCTCCTCCTCCAAGCTCACCCCAAGCAAGATGTGGTCATTGGGGTCCTCCACATCCAAGTCGGCCATCACCAACTTCCTTCCCTCGGCCAGCAGTATGGCTAAGTTGACGGCGACTGTTGACTTCCCCGTGCCTCCCTTCCCGCCCGATACCGAGACGATCATGGGGATCCCTCCCTGTATCTCGGATCGGAGAGCACGCGTCTGTTGAGCTCCCTATCATCTAGGTCCCTGACTTCCGATATGACCTCCTCAAGTATCTTCCTGTCCTCCTCCGGTATGTCCGGCTCGCTGCACATGTACTCTAGGCATTTCCTCTCCTCTCTCTTGACCGCACACCCCTTCTCCTGCAGCTCTTCCATTATACCAGTTAGCTCCTCCACGTAGAACCCGAACTCCTCCTTCACGTAGGTTAAATTAGTGAGTCTCCTGCCCTTCCTCTCCATTGAAAGCCAGTCGGCCAGTAAGAGTATTCTGGAGATCCTGAAAGGGTGGACGCAGCCGAGCCGGCTCATCACGTAAGCCACATATTCCCGGTCCCTATCCAACTTGATCACCCCTCTGCCTCTTCAACCACTCTCCGACGAAGTCGTAACCGTAAATCTCCTGGAGCTTCTTCCTACCCTCCTCATTGACCCTGTCGGGCGTCCAAAAGGGCTCCCATACCAAGTTAACTTTCACCTCACGACCGGGTAGTCTCTCCATGATCGCCGCCTCCGCCATGTTCAGCACCATCTCAGCAACGGGACAACCGGGGGAGGTGAGGGTCATGTCCACCGTCACGTTACCCTCATCGTCAACCTCTATCCGATAAACTAGACCCAGATCGTAGACATTAACCGGTATCTCAGGGTCATAAACTGTTTTGAGTGCTTCTATGACCTTCCTCTTGATTTCCTCCTTCTCCTCGTCGGAGAGACCCGTTCCCATCACCTTAGTTATATCTAAAAAAGTTAAATTTCTTAAAGTTTAGGAGGGCTCAGCAGCTCCCTTAAGGAGATGAGCTTCACACCACTCCCGGGCCTTCCCTCTAATCTCTTGGCTACTATCGCGTAAAGGTCAGTTCTGATCCCCACTATTGAGGTCAACCTTCTCATCCTTCGGACCTCATTCCTAACCCTAGCCGTTCCCCATTTGCACTCGACCACCACGGTTTTCGCGCCCTTCATAATCAGATCCAGATCCCCTTCCCCGCTCCACCACTTCCCAACCCTCCTGGCGCTGAATCGGCGTGGGAGCACCTCTCTGCATATCTCTTCCATCGTGGGACCCATGAAGTTGTCGTAATCGGCCTCGACCTCCCTCCTCAGCTCGCTTCCGAGGCCGGATTCTATCATCCACTTGTTGGGCTGGATGTACCTGAAGTAGAACCTCATGTAGGGGTCCCTTATCCTATACCTCTTCCTCCTACTCTTGGGGCCTGAGCCGTAGGGCCTCTCCCCCGCCACCACATCCAACCTCTCTAAGACGCTGAGGTACTTGGACACGAGCCCCCTGTCAAGTCCCGTCAGGTTACACACTTCCCCCAGTCTCATAGCACCCCTGGCCAGAGCCTCCAAGATGCTCTTGTAGTTCGAGGGGTCCCTTAGCTCCTCCCTGAGCAGGAAGTCAGCTTCCTCGTACAGGAACCCTCCCTTGCTCAGGGCCAGCCTCTCCACATTGTCCCAGAAAGGGAGGTTGGGGTCGAACAGGTTGAGGTAATGGGGGACCCCACCGGTCACCCCGTAGGTCCTCGCCAGATCTTCCTCCTTATAGGGAAGGAATTCCCCTAGGTATTCAGGGCTGATTGGTCCCAGCTTCCATTGACCCGTTCTCCTGCCGTAGAGGGGAGACTTGGAGCTGAGGACCTCGTCCTCCATCAAGGAGACGGATGAACCCGTGAGTATGAGCATCATATCTGCCCTAGAGAGGTAGAGGTCCCACACCCTCTGTAATATAGAGGGAAATGCCGGATTCACCCTCACCAAGTTCGGGAATTCGTCTATGGCTATTACGAGCCTCCTTTCACTCCCCCAACTGTCCAAGAGGGCAACGAACAGGTCCTCCCAGTTCCTGAACTCTGCCCTTCTGAAGGTCTCGTCCTGCAGCAGGACCTCGGCGGACCTCTTGAACCTCTTTAGCTGGGAGAGTCCCGACTCCAAGTCGGCCAAGTAATAGATGTGGGGCTTGTCCCTCAGGAACCTCAGGACCAGCTCAGTCTTTCCTATCCTCCTCCTTCCGTAGATAACCAACAGCTGGGGTATTGGGGATCTGTAGGCCCTTTCAAGGAACTCCAGCTCCCTCTCCCTGTTTACGAACCTCCCGATCACAATTATACTCTAAAGTATACTACTTTAAAGTTTACTAGCTCAGAGCCATGATACCTCGACTTCGGGCATGAGTGACTCCACTTCCTCCCGAGGTACTGGGGCGGGCCCTCTCCTCCTTGTCGAGGCGGCAGCCGCCGCCACGGAGAACCTAGCGGCATCCTCCAAGGAGTAGCCCCTCCACAGCGCTATCCCCAGCGCTGCGGTGAAGACATCCCCAGCACCGACATCATCTAGGGAATCTACCTCCGGTCCCTCAGCCATCACGAACCCCTCAGGCGATGATATCACCGCCCCCCTCCTCCCCAAAGTGACCGAAGACATCCAGAACATGGAGGAGAGGCGCTCCGCCGCGTTCATAGGATTATCCTCCCCGGTGATGGCCCTCGTCTCTTGGAGGTTGGCATGCACCACGAGATCGAGGCCCTCGAACTCCTCAGCTAGCCTGCCATCGAGCCTCAACCCGTCATCGAAGGTCCTTATCACGCCCTGCAGGTCCAACAGAACCAAGGATCCCGAGTTGATAGCTGCGAATGCTACTTCCCTGCTCACCTCCCGGGCCACTGGAGCCAAGTGGATCACTCCCGCCTCTACTCCCTCAAGATCTGAGGGGGAGATGGGATCGCATCTGTACGCAAGCCCTGAGACCTCGCTGATCTCTCTCAGCCTAATGACGAACCTCGTCGTCCTCCCGCACGCCCTCCTCACGCCACTCAGGTCCACCCCCACCTCCATGAGGGGGCGGAGCAGCTCATCAGTCAGGTCGGTGCCGACCCTGGACACCACCTTGGCTGAGAGTCCCAAGCCAGCGGCGAAGGCCGATCCATAAGAGACTCCTCCACCCAGCCGAACGAGCCCGTCCAGCTCGTCCACGGTGATGTGACCCACAGCTACGTAGTCCATCGGAGGTCTGGCGAAGGTGGAGCTAATTACTGTTGCCCTGCGACGGGAGCCGAATCACGCTTTTAGGGATGACCCTCGACTCTCCGATGTGAAAAACCTCCTGCTCCACGGGGATGTGTACGCTGCACTGAAGAAGGTCCCCTCGGAATCCGTGAGGCTGGCCGTGACGTCCCCGCCATACTGGAAACAGCGGGACTACGGTTTCGATGGACAGATAGGTCAGGAGAGGACCCCCGAGGATTACATAGGGAGGTTAGTCGCGATATTCGATCTGTTGAGGGAGAAACTCACTCCCGACGGGGTGTTCTTCCTCAATGTGGGGGACAAGTACCTCCCGAAGTACGGTAAATCGCACCTCCTCCAGATACCCTACAGGCTGGCTGGGGAGATGGTGAGGAGAGGATGGCACCTCCAGGACATCATCATCTGGTACAAGATCAACCACATGCCGTCCCCAGCTAGGGACAGGTTCACTAACACCTACGAGCCAGTGCTCGTGCTCACCAAGTCTGAGAACAGCGCGTATAGGGGCGGAAGCTCGGTGATCAAAGTCAGGCTGGAGCAGACGCCTTGGAAGCATACGGCCGTCTTCCCTGGAGGATTGGTGAGGGAGCTGGTCAGGAGGGTGAGGTTGAGGGAAGGCGACGTTGTCTTAGATCCTTTCGCTGGTACTGGAACAGTAGCCGCCGTTCTAGAGGGAATGGGTGTAGAAGCCAAATGGATCATGATAGAGAGGGGCGAGGAGTTCGTCGAGATCATCAGGCATAGGGTAAAGGACTTCGAGGAGGTGCGAGTTGGGGAGGAGAGCTACCGATGGAAGCCCGCTGGAAACGTGGGTCTTCCGGCTGTGGATCCAGTGGTGCTGAGGAGCGATCCTAGAGGAGAGATTCACGTGGCTTCCAACAGCTTCGATTTCGCCTCCGTACTCAGGGGCATGACCACTGAGGAGTTCCTGTCGAGCCACAGGGAGGACGCCCTCTTCCTCCTAGGGGTTAAGAAGTGGGAATTGGGAGATCTCTGCCTTCCATCTGCGATGCTAAAGTACGGGTATGTCCTCCGGAACATGGTTGTCATCTCCCAAGGCGAGAAGTGGTTTCCCATCTTCGTGATGGCTAGGGACACCAAGAGGGTCAGTTACAGGTTCAACCTAGATGCTCTTAGAGCTCCTCCCAAGACCAAGGAGAGTTACAGGGCGGATCCCGTAGGAATGGAGGTCAGGGATTCTATGTCCAAGGTCAGGAGGAGAGGAACCGTTGCTAAGGTGTTGAGCAGGTACGAGGAAGGTTTCGTCAGGGAGGTTGAGGTCGAGTGGTCGGACGGGTCCCTCACGAAGGAGTTCGTCTTGCACCCCAGATCCGAGACCAAGGTTGAGCTGAGGTGTCCCGCGTGCGGCGCACCCTTGGAGTTCGATCCCCTCAACGGCAGGTGTCCCAGTTGCGGCTCCCAGTTATGGATTAGTGCGGACACGCTGCCTGAGCTCGAGGTGGAGATGACTCATCCAACATCCTCAGTCAGGTTGGTCAGAGGGGCGAACGGCTCCGCGAACAGCAAGTTCTCCGGGCTGGAGAGGATCAACTGGGGGGCATCTCCCGGGGCAAGAAAGCTAATAATAGGCGACTATTTCGTTAGGGGGAGGCTCTTCAAGATTGATCAGCCGTTAGCAGCCCTCTACCTGAACGTCCTGAGAAGGGAGAGGGGATTGAGAGTGAGGGACGTGGTGGACGCCTTCCCTCCCTCCTATAGACACACTGTCGGCCACTGGTTCAGGAGGGATTTCGGGGGGTCCCTGCCCCTCATGGAGGATCTGGAAGTTCTGGAGAGGTTGCTCGGTCCCCATGAGATATTCGACGTGTTGAGGAGGACCTGCCTCAGGTACTCAACCGTGAGGCCCCATCCCAAGGGGAGGAACCCGGGGGACTACCTAGAGATGAGCGAGAGAGAGGCCGTAGAGTACCTAAGAAGGCTATTCAGGTTCAGGTGACGGTGTTGAGCCGGACCTATACTTCCCTGCCAGTTCTCCTCCTCAGCTCCTCGTACCACTCCGGATAGCTGGGTCTCTCCACCAACCTAGAGATCGTGTAGGGTTTTATGTCGAGTACCGGCGTTCCGTCGAAGGTGTCCAGCCCCGAGACCGAGAGCCTGTTACCCTCAACCCCATCTAGCCTCACAACGTGGAGGCCTATGGGATTGGGTCTGTGGGGGGAATCTGATGCGAACACCCCAATCTCGGGCAGCTCCTCCAAGGATAGTCCGAACCTCACCAGCCTCCTAGGCCTGACCACCAAGACCTTCCTCTGCTCCTCCGAGACCTTGTGCAGGCAGGTGATCAGTATCAGATGAGAAAAACCCTCCACACCTCTGAGACCCTCAGAGAACTCAGGAAACACCTCAACATATCCTTTGACCCCCTCATAGCTTAACTTTACCTCCTCGTCGCTGGCGTCGGTCCTGATAACACCTATAGGCCTGAAGCGGCAGGGATCAGACATGGAGCCATCCTCCGATGGTACGAGATACCGCAGGATTTTACTGTACCGGTGACTCATCATTTTTAGGAGTAGGGTCCACCCTCTAGAGGTGATCGATTTGGCTGACATCAACCCCTCCCATCTTGTCGATTACATGGATGTCAACTCGGGAAAGGCCAAGTTCTGGAGCCTCCGCCACTTGGAGGAGGAAGGGCTGGTTGAGGTCAGCAGGCTCCCCTACAGCATAAGGATACTGCTGGAGAACGTCCTGAGGAATTACGATGGGCACGTGGTCAGGGGAGAGGATGTCGAGAAGGTCGCCCTGTGGGAGGAGAAGCAGGGCAAAACCGAAATCCCGTTCATGCCTGCTAGGATAGTCATGCAGGACTTCACTGGGGTGCCGGCTGTCGTTGACCTCGCGGCCATGAGGGATGCAATGAGAGAGCTGGGAGGAGATCCGGGAAAGGTCAATCCTCTGATACCGGCCGACCTGATAATCGATCACAGCGTGCAGGTGGACTTCTTCGGGACCCTATACGCACTAGCCAAGAACATGGAGCTTGAGTTCGAGAGGAACAAGGAGAGGTACAACCTGCTAAAGTGGGCCCAGAAGGCCTTCTCCAACTTCAGGGTCGTGCCTCCGGGTAGGGGGATAATCCACCAGGTGAACCTCGAGTACCTAGCTAAGGTCGTTCACCTCAGGGAGTTCAGGGGCGAGTCCACCCTTTACCCCGACTCCGTCCTAGGAACTGACAGTCACACAACCATGATCAACGGACTGGGCGTCATGGGGTGGGGAGTCGGCGGTATAGGGGCCGAGGCGGCGATGCTGGGACAGCCCTACTACATGGTCCTCCCCGAGGTCATAGGGGTCAAGCTAGTAGGGGAGCTGCCGGAAGGGGCGACCCCCACGGATCTGGTCCTCACGATCACCGAGGTCCTCAGGAAGAAGGGTGTGGTGGGCAAGTTCGTGGAGTACTTCGGGCCCGGCGTGGAGAAGCTCAGCGTCCCCGACAGGGCGACCATAGCGAACATGAGCCCAGAGTACGGGGCGACAATGGGCTTCTTCCCGGTCGACGAGGCCACACTCAACTTCCTCCAGCGCACCGGCAGGGACCCCTCGCATGTGGAACTGGTGGAGAGGTATACCAAGGCGAACATGTTGTTCAGGGAGCCCGGGGCTCCCGAGCCCGTGTACAGCGATGTCGTTGAGGTGGATATGAGTCAGGTGGAGCCGAGCATATCGGGACCCAGCCATCCGGAGGACAGGATACCTCTCAAGGAGGCGAAGGAGAGGTTCCTGAAGATACTGAAAGCATACTTAGAGGCCTTAGGTTATCATGTGGAGACGGAGGAACAAGCCGCCTATGCCTCGGAAGGAGGACCCAGTCCATCAGGCGAATCAGCAACAGAGGGAGTTCCCATTACCGTGGAGGGGGAGGAGGTCGTTCTCAGGCATGGGAGCGTGATCATAGCGGCGATAACCAGCTGCACTAACACCAGTAACCCAACTGTCATGCTCGGCGCCGGCCTGCTCGCGAAGAAGGCTGTGGAGAGAGGTCTGAGGACCAAGCCATGGGTGAAGACCAGCCTTGCTCCTGGGAGCAGGGTGGTCACCGATTACCTCAGGCAAGCTGGCCTGCTCCCCTATTTGGAGGCCTTAAGGTTTCACGTCGTGGGTTACGGGTGCACTACCTGCATAGGGAACAGTGGTCCCCTCCGCCCCGAGGTAGAGAGGGCCATAAAGGAGCATGACCTGTACGCCGTTTCAGTACTTAGCGGAAACAGGAACTTCAGTGGAAGGATCCATCCGCTTTCGAGGGGCAACTTCCTGGCGAGCCCACCTCTCGTAGTCGCTTACGCCATAGCTGGCAGGATGGACATAGACCTGACTAGGGAGCCCTTGGCCTACGACCCCAACGGGCAGCCGGTCTACCTCAGGGACATATGGCCCACGCAGGAAGAGCTGAAGGAGGCAGTGGAGCGCGCTCTGGATCCTGAGCTCTTTAAGGAGAAGTACAAGGACGTCTTCAAGGGGGACGAGAGGTGGGAGTCCCTCCAGGCTCCCAGCGGCGATCTCTACTCTTGGGACCCGAGGAGCACCTACATAAAGAAACCCCCGTTCTTCGAGGGAATGGGTCTCGAGTCTCCGGAGCCGAAGGACATAAGAGGAGCTAGAGTCCTTGCCCTGTTCGGCGACAGGGTCACCACGGACCACATAAGCCCTGCCGGCGCGATACCAGTCGAGAGCCCCGCTGGGAAGTACCTGATCGAGCATGGAGTGAAGCCGGAGGAGTTCAACACTTTCGGCAGCAGGAGGGGCAACCACGAGGTGATGAACCGGGGGTGCTTCAGTAACGTCAGGATAAGGAACCTGCTGGTGGAAGAGGAGGGTGGTAAGACCATCTACTGGCCCACAGGGGAGAGGATGTGGATATACGATGCGGCCATGAGGTATAGGAAGGAGGGCACACCCCTTATAGTCATAGCAGGGAAGCAGTACGGGACCGGGAGCAGCAGGGACTGGGCGGCCAAGTGCACCGCCCTGCTCGGGGTCAAGGCGGTCATAGCGGAGAGCTTCGAGAGGATCCACAGGAGCAATCTTGTGGGGATGGGTGTCCTCCCGCTCCAGTTCATGGAAGGCGAGAGCTGGCGCAGCCTCGGGTTGAAAGGAGACGAGGTCTACGACATACTGGGGATAGGGGAGGCAATGGAGCCAGGGAAGATACTGACTGTGAGGGCTACCAAGCCGGATGGGAGCGTGGTGGAGTTCAAGGTGAGGGCGAGGCTCGACACCCATGTGGAGGTGGAGTACTACAGGCACGGCGGCATACTGCAGTACGTCCTGAGGAAGATGTTGAAGTCATGAGCTCCGATTCTATGCATCCCTTTCACTTTTCGCATCCACTCCTTTTTCCGCGGAGGCGTCCTAATGTGGGAGAAGTGAATTGATATGTCCTACACTTACTTTTTACGGATATATAACTTAACTTTTTAAGTCACAATGTTATTTTATTTTTATGATAAAGGAGGAAAGAGTTTCTGAATTGGATGGTAGGAATAGGGGGAGTTCCTTGGTAGAGGGGATACGGGCCGTGAAGGTGGGGGGACTTCTAGGCTCTATAGCATGGGCCTTGGCGCTGGCAAATAACGTCCTCCTTACCTTCATTCTCACGACCTTCATTCGCACCTCCCTAAATATGCCCGCCTGGCTGGAAGACCTTATAGGCCCGCTTACAGGGCTAATAGGAGCAACAATGCTTGTGCTAATCGTCATAGCACTCTTCAACTTCTACGAGGGTGCCTCACATCTCAGGAGATTTGATCCCCGCCTAGATGTGGGCAGGATAGGAGTTCTCCTTATAATCAGCGGCGTGCTCCTGTCGTTCCTAGGTAGCTGGATCGTGATAACGGCAATGAGTAGCGCAGAGGGGAGCGGGCAAGAGGGCGTGCCCCCCGGCCCTGGCGCTGTCTATGAACGGTGTTGCGATCGCGGGATCCGGGTTGATGGTCTTGGGCAGCCTCCTCTTCGCGGTCATGATGGTGAGGCTATCTAGAGAGGGACTGGGTAAGGGATACGGGATCGGCGGCCTTCTCTACTTGGCGAGGGAGGTTCTCAGAACCCTCACCATATTGGGCCTGATGGTAATCCTGTCAGCTGACGTGATCTCCTTTCTGGAGTGCATATTAGGACTTATCTTGATGCTCCTGATATACTGGAGCAGCGAGGATTTCCTTAAGGAGCTCCATTCAGAGGGAGCCCCTGTAGAGGTGGTTAAACCAGTGATGAGGTAAAAAGAGAAGGAAATGAGCGTTGAGGTAATCAGTACTGCTTGTACTCCCAGTTCTTGGCGTCCATCTCCTCTATGAACTTCACGAGGAAGTCCACGATGGCGTTCAGCATCTTCTCCCCCTTCTCCTTGGTTGCCTTGGTGGGATCGCCGGTCGCTCCATATGGCGTGAGCTCGTCGAAGGTCCAGACTATCTTTATGTGCTCGGGAAGCTTCGGGACCACGCCCTTCGCGGCTTCCATGTCCACCAGCTCTGGAGCTATGGCCAAGTTTATGGAGGTCTCTCCCTCACCGGCGTGCCCGAGTCCCTCCCACACCTCGAAGGTATCTGGAGGCAGGAGCTTGCCGGCAGTAACCCACCAAGCGTCGAGGACAGCAATTTTAGCGTCCTTGTGCTGCACCTTGAACTGCCTGGCAGCTATCTCTATTGGCTCGATGTTGCCATCGTGCCCGTTGATGACGAGGAACTTTCTGATCCCGTGCTTGTAAAGGCTCTCGAACACGTCCCTGAGGACCGCTATGACGGTCTCGGGTTTGAGGGACACTGCTATGGGGAACATCGCGTAATGTTCGCTCATCCCGTAGGGAAGAGGAGGAACAACGAAGGCCCCCTTAACTCTCTTAGCTACCTCCTCGGCTATCTTTGTGGAAACTATTGTGTCCGAGCCGAATGGAAGGTGATCTCCGTGGTTCTCACAGCTGCCAACAGGGATGAGGGCTTTGTCATAATTACCTTCCCTGAACTTCTTCCCGTTTAGGAAAAGGAGGTTCACATCCTTGTCGAGAATTATCCCCATAGATATCACCTATGTGATCTAGGTATCCATGAGAAAAGTATAACCTTTGCCATCCGACCATCAGAGTAAATAGGAAAAAGTTTAAGATCGTTTAGACTCCTCACCGGCCTTAAGCCATCTCCTGACCACAGCAGGCAGCTCTTCCTCCAGTATACCTCTGGGTTTGTATATCATAATGGCAACTAGAAGGGCTGAGAAGATCAATTCGACGAGACCGTAAAGGCCTGTAGACTCCTCCACGGGCTTCAATACCTGCATGAGAACCGTGAAGAGAACCGCACCAAGCCATGCTCCCGATATAGTGTACATGCCACCGACAATGAGCATTATTATTACGTTGAAGGTGAGGACGAAGGAGAAGGCCCTAGGATCTATCAAAGTGATCAGATGAGCGTATAGGCCCCCAGCGACCCCAGCGAAGAAGGCGCCTATCACGAAGGCCATCAGCCTGTACCTGAACGTGTCTATCCCGAGGCTCTGGGCGGCAGTGCTGTCCTCCCTGATGGCTATCATGGCCCTTCCGTGGTAGGAGTCGACTATCCTCCATGTCACGTAGATGGTGATGCCCAGCCAGAGGTAGATCCACCAGATGTTAGTGTACTCGGGAATGCCGCTTATCCCCAATGCCCCTCTAGTAATGGGCTCTAGGTTCAGGAGGAGGGAGTACACGACTGCCATGAAGCCCAGAGTTGCGACGGCCAAGTAGTGACCCCTCAGCCTGAGGACGGGGAAGCCTATGACGAGGGCAATCGCCGCGGCCAAGAGTCCTCCGACTATGAGAGCTGCCGGATAGGGTAGATAAGCGCCTTTCAATATGTCTGGAAGCTCTGGAAAGTAGCTGGGTCTCTTCTCCAGAGGGAAGGTCAGTAGCGCAGCCGTGTACGCCCCGACGGCCATGAAGCCCACATGCCCTAGGCTGAACACATCGGTGAAGCCGTTAGTCAGGCCCAAGCTCACTGTGAGGATAGCGTATATCCCCATGAGCTCTATCAGGTACTTATGGTAACCTGAGGCGAAGTTGTCGATAAGCAGCAGGAAGGCGGCGCCAACCAAGGTAGTCAACAGCATCCTCTTAGCATCCCTCATACGCGCTCCACCTCCCTGCCGAAGAGGCCGTAGGGCCTGATCAGGAGTATTATTATGAGGATCAGGAATGAGATGCCGTCCCTGAGCCCAGAGTACTCGGGTGGAAGGAGGCCCACTGAGTATATCTCAGCGTAGCCCAAGATGTAGCCTCCCAGCACGGAGCCCGTCAGGCTGCCTATGCCCCCGACGACGGCAGCTATGAAGGCCTTCACGCCGGGCATGAAGCCCGTGGTGGGATCGACTTGGCCGTACATACCTCCCCACAGGAAGCCGGTCAGTGCAGCGACCATTGAGGCGAGGGCGAAAGCGATCATTATGATTCGGTTCGCGTCGATGCCCATGAGTACGCTCGCCTCCAAGTCATCGGCAGTGGCCCTCATGGCTATGCCCACCTTCGTCTTAGTGAAGAAGAGAACTAAGGCGGCGAACAGGACGAGCGTGGAGATTATGGTGAAGATCTCTATGACCCTCACGGAGAAGTCCCCGTACCTGTAAACCCCTTTCAGGAATTCGGGCAATGGGAACACTCTGGGCTGCGGGGTTGCGATGATCCTCACTAGGTTCTCCAAGAATATGTAGACCCCAAGCGAGGTGATCAGCATGGATAGCTCCGGTCCTCCCCTCAGGGGCCTGTAGGCGAAGAAATCTATGGCCACGCCCAAGACGGCTCCCAGCGCCATCGAGAGAGGCAGTGAAGTTATCGGATCAAGTCCCATGGCCAAGAACATGATGTAGAAGTAGGCGCCGACCATCAGCATCGCTCCGTGGGCGAAGTTGATGAGCCTGAGGATCCCGTATATTATGCTCATACCTATCGCGAGGAGGGCGTACATGCTCCCGAGGACGAAGCTCCCTACGAACAGGTCCAGAATGTAGGTTGCGCTGACCATTATATCACCCTAGATATGCCTTCACCATGTCCATGGAGAGGACCTCCTCGGGCTCCCCACTCGCTATTATCCTGCCAGTCTGGATCACGTAGATGTAGTGTGAGTGAGTGAGCGCCTTCTTGACATGCTGCTCCACCACTAGCACCGTCGTTCTCTCCTCATTTATCTTGGAGATCGCATCGTAGAGGATATCTACTACTCGAGGAGCCAATCCCAGTGATGGTTCGTCCAGCAGCAGGAGCTTGGGGTTGCTCATCAGCCCCCTAGCTATGGCGAGCATCTGCTGCTCTCCCCCGCTCAGGGAGCCAGCTATCTGATTCCTTCTCTCCTTCAGGATGGGGAAGAGCTGGTAAACGAACTCCAACCTGTCCTCCAAGTCCTTTACCGTGTAGCCACCTACCACGAGATTCTCGTAGACCGTGAGCCTGTGGAATATCTTCCTACCCTCCGGGACTAGGGAGATGCCCATCCTCACCCTCCTGTGAGGCGATACCTTGGTTATCTCTTGGCCTTCGAAGGATATGCTGCCTCCCGTCACTTTCCCTCCCACAAGAGTTATGGTACCGGAGATAGCCCTGAGAGTGGTTGTCTTACCGGCTCCGTTGCTCCCGAGCAGGCTCACGACCTGACCCTTTCTCACCTGAAAGCTTATACCCTGAACAGCTACCAAAGGACCGTAACTCACGAATAAATCCTTAACATCCAAGAGGGCCATTCAGGTCCCTCCCAGATACACCTCTATCACCTTGGGATTGCTGACGACCTCGTCGTAGGTCCCCTCAGCGATTATCCTTCCATGATCGAGCACCTGCACCCAGTTGCAGAGTCCCTGGATCACCTTCATTCTGTGTTCGACGATGAGAACCGTGAGGTCGAAGCTCTCTTTTATCTCCCTGACCTTGGATATAAGCTCCTCCGCCTCTTTAGGATTCATTCCAGCTGTGGGCTCGTCCAGCATGAGGAGTTTCGGCTTGGTGAGGAGGCTTCTCCCTATCTCTACAAGTCGCTGTATCCCGTAGGGGAGCTCCCCCGCGAGCCTATCCGCGTACTCGTGAATGCCTAGTTCCCTCATGACCTCACGGACCTCACGCTCCCCATCCATCTCCTCTCCTGCGTACCTAGAATTCATGAACACGGTGTCCAGTAGGGAGTAGGAGTAGGACTTGTGCCTCCCTATCAGGAGGTTCTCCATGACCGTGAGCCTCCTGAATATGCGCAGGTTCTGGAAGGTCCTAGCAATGCCCAGCTCCGACACCCTATTCGGTGGCAGGCCCGTTATGTCCCTGCCCTCGAACCTGACCGAGCCTCCATCCGGCCTTATGTATCCGGTGATGAGGTTGAACACCGTGGTCTTCCCGGCACCGTTGGGGCCTATCAGGCCGTAAATCTCCCCCTTAGGGAGGTCTAACCGATAATCGTCCACGGCCAAGAGTCCACCGAACCTCTTTGTCAGTCCCCTGACTTCCAAGAGGGACAAGAAATCACCCTGTAAAAAAGGTGGATTAGGGGGTTTAAGGTATCGGGTTCAGGGCCAGCTCAGCTGGAGGCATGTAATCAGGTATCAGCTGCTCTAAGGTCACGAACTTTCCATTCTTAACTTGGATTATAGAAACCGCCTTCTGTGGAACGTGGTTCTGAGGTGAGTAGTTTATTGTACCCGTGACCGCAGGGAAGTTCTTTATCCTCTCTAAGGCATTCTTTATTGCGGTAGGATCAGTACTACCGGCTTTCTTTATCGCTTCGGCGAGCACCATCATCGCATCGTATCCTAGTGCCGCGAAGGCATTCTCCGGTTTTCTACCGTATTCTTTCTGATAGTCCTCTATGAATTTCTTCACTCTGTCATTGGGTGGCACATCGAGTGAGACATGGGTGGAGAATATAGTCCCCTCAGCCGCCTTACCAGCCACTTTCACCATTTCCGGAGTATCAAAGCCGTCTTCTCCTAAAATGGGGAGATTTATCCCAGCGTCCCTTATCTGCTTTATTATAAGCCCAACGTTACCAGGGGTGGCGCCTATATAGATTGCATCGATCTTCTCGGACTTCATCTTGTCCTTCAGCCTAGCTATCTGAGCTGAGAAGTCCTTATCGTTTGTATGGAAGGTATCTATATAGACTATAGAGTTGGGGTCACCGGTGTAGTGCTTGAACGCGTCTACGAAATACGTGCAGACGGCCCTGCTGAAGTCCATCTCCACATCAACCCATACGACGACCTTCTTGTAACCCAATTTCTTCGCTGCATATTCAGCGACAGCAGATGCTTGCACATTGTCTCCGAAAGGAGCTAGGAACATGTAATCGCCTACCCATTTAGGCAATAGAGGATGGGTGGCACCGCTTGTGATGAAAGGTATCTTATTAGCTTGAGCTATCTCCCCTGCTATTCTGGCGAAGTTGGTGTCCCCGTAGCCTACCATGGCGACGACTCCTTCCTGCACGAGTCTCTTGGCAGCTGCAGCCGTTTCGGTCTGGTCAGACTTAGTATCTATCAGGATGAGTTTTATCTTCTTCCCATTGATCCCACCGGCCTCGTTTATCTGTTTGACCGCCAACTTCACTCCGTTGGCGGCCGGAGCATCTATGGATCCCATGAAGCCTCCTATGTTGTATAGGGCCCCTACCTTGATCTCCTGAGCGCCAGCACCGCCCTGTAGGGCAAAATAGGCAGCCACTATGACCACTATCACCACTACTATTCCTATCACTAGGTTCCTCGTATTCATCCCATGACACCTCTCTCGGGCCCCTTAAGGCCTCATTTTCTTTGAAGCAACTAAAATATAAGCTCTATCGGAAAAGAAACTTATTCGGATTCCAGAAGTTGGCAGAGAGACTCTTCCCCTTGTCTGTGCAGGTAGAATTGCATAGAAAAAGCGTTGTTGTATGGTCAATTCAATGAAATATATTAAGAGTTCTGCGTCAATATTCGCATGAATTAATAAGGAAAATTTTTAATTAGACAGATTATTTATAAGATCTCGTGGATTAATGACCTAGGTGGAAAAGTGGAGCAGCTCCTTTCTCCCAGGACAGGTGAGCCTTTCAGGGTCATCGTCCATGGCGGAGCTGGTAAGATACCTGAAGATAAGGCTCCTCTATATGCAGAGGGTGTCATGAAAGCGGTAAATATAGGGTTAGAGATCTTGAGGGGTGGGGGAAGCGCTCTTGACGCGGTTGTCGAGGCCGTGGCGTACATGGAGGATGATCCCACCTTCAACGCGGGCAGGGGGTCTGTCCTTAATAGCAAGGGGTTCATCGAGATGGATGCCATTGTGATCGACGGTTCCTCCCTCTCAATGGGTGCCGTGGCAGCTGTGAGGAGGGTTAAGAATCCCGTCAGGCTGGCCAGAGCCGTGATGGAGAGGACGGATCACAACATGTTCGCGGGCGAGTGGGCGGACAGGCTGGCCGAGGTCATGGGCATCGAGCTGGCCGATCCCTCATACTTCCTGACGGAGAGGCGTAAGAGAGAGTGGGAGGAAATGAGGGCGGGAAAGGTGAACCCCTCCAAGGAATTCATGTACTCGACGGTTGGAGCGGTGGCAATAGACGAGGATGGAAACTTAGCTGCAGCCACTTCCACAGGAGGAACGCCCCTGAAGATGCCCGGGAGAGTGGGCGATACCCCTCTGGTTGGTAGCGGTGCCTACGCTGACAACACGCTGGGAGGGGCTAGCGCGACGGGACTTGGGGAGTCTATAATGAGGGTTGTCCTGTCTAAGACCGCGCTGGATCTTGTCTCCCAAGCGACTGATCCAGCCAGCGCTGCCAAGAGGGCCATCGAGATCATGGAGAAGAGGGTCGGGGGAGGAGCCGGTCTAATACTCATAGATTCTCGAGGAAACGTGGGGCTGGCGTACAATACTCCAACCATGTCCTTCGCTTTCAATGAAGGCAGTAAGATAATTTACGGGGTCGGCGTGGCGGGAAGGAAGGTTGCGCCCCTGATCTGATCTATTTCATTTGAGTTTAAATCGAATAAAGTTGGGGTCATCTGAGGTTAGATAAAATTAGAGTCAGCTCGGCGCCTAGCTTGAATCTTTAGGTAGAATCAGATCTCGAACTCAGCCACAAGTATCGTGTGATCGGAGGGCTTCTCCGCTAGCCTAGGCTTCATGTCAATGTAGCTGTCCACCGACCTGTCGGCCAACGGCTTCGTGGCCATGATATGATCGACTCTCCATCCGAGCTTCCTCTCTATCGCCTTGGGAACCCTGTAATCGTAGAAGGTGTACTGATGAGGCTCATCGGGGTGATGCTTCCTGAACACATCCACGAAACCCCACTCCACCACTTCCTTGAAAGCCCTTCTCGCCTCTATGTGGAAGTCCACGTGGTTCTTCAGCCTCTTTGGGTTGTGCACATCTATCTCCTCAGGGGCGACATTCATATCGCCGCACCAGAGGATCATCCATTCGGGATCGTACTCCTCCTCAAAGAGCCTCCTCAGGTCCCTGAGCCACTGGAGCTTGTAATGATAGCGCGGGCTGTCTATCTTGTAACCCTGAGGCACGTAGGTGTTCACAACATGTATTCCCCTGTAGACGCCCCTGACCAGCCTGTCTGGATCCCTGCCGAATAGACCGAATCTAACATCCTTCAGCTCCTCCTTGGAAGCGATGGCCACCCCGTTATATCTGCCAGTTCCATGGAAAACCACCCTGTACCCTATGTCCTCGAAGGCCTTCACGGGAAACTTGGTGTCGTCCACCTTAGTTTCCTGCATGCAGAGCAGGTCAGGTTCGTTTTCCTCCAGCCACGGTACGATGATATGCAACCTGGACCTTATGGAGTTGACGTTGTAGGTGGCCACCTTCAGTCTCATCATATCACCGAGGTTCCCCGTTGAATGAAAACCATAAACATGTCTCCCGGCCTAGGGAGCAACGGATAAATGCATTGTCCGTACCATAAACGGGGTGTTTATGTCGTTCGATTACCCTGTCAACGAGTCCCTAGTTAATGGATTATCTGACCTCAAGACCGGGGCACTGTTCAGTCTCATTGCGTATGCGCTCTCGTTCGTAGTCATGCTCATAGCCATGTCCATGATGCCAAGCCTCATGACTCCTGGAATGGCCGGTCCCAAGGCGTTTCCTGTGAGGAGCATGGCTGCGCTCCTAGGCGCACTGACCCTGATAGTGGTTGCGGGAATTGCAGTATTGGTCCTAGCGATCTTAGCCTTCTACAAATTCTACAAAGCCACCGGTCACCTGAAGGAATACGATCCCTCCAGACTGGGCATAGGGAGGACTGGTATACTCATTTCCCTTGCAGGCCTAGGAGTGGTAATCATCGGTGTATTGATCCTCATAGCCTCGTTGGCTGGGGCTGGTGCGTCGATGGGACCTCAGGCTCTAGGGGGCGTACTCGGAGCTATTTTCGCGCTAGTAGGCCTGATCATAATTGCCGCCGTGTTAATAATCATAGGGAGCGTTCTCTTCGGTATAATGATCATGAGGCTCGCTGAGGTGGAGGGCTTGGACCCTGGCTTCAAATGGGCTGGGATTCTGTACATAGCTGGAGTTATCTTGGACTTGATCCCTAATTTAGGAGTAGTAGGAACGATTCTGGGAATAGTGGCCACTGTACTAATCTATACGTACAGTAAGAACAGCCTAGAGGCTCTTAAGAGTGGTATTACGAGTAAGAAGGAAGAGGGTGAGGGTTTAAGCTGAGAGGCTATCGAAAAAGGAGGAGTTGAGATCAGGATCTGCTGAGTGCCTCCTCTATCTCCCTTAGCCTCTTTTCTATCCACTTCTTTCTCTCCTTCAGCCACCTGATCTCCTCTTCTTTGCTTGAAAAGGGATACGCAGGTGGTGCTGGTGGGGAGATCTGTGGTTGAGAGGTCAAGAATCCCAAGGCCTCCTCAACGGTAACTCCTGCCGGGACCGGTATCCAGCTGATCCCAGCACTGGCCAGGGTAGCGGCCGCATTGGGTCCCACATCACTGGCCAGCACGATGCTGACTCCTCTTTCCCGCAGGAGGTTAGCTAGTGCTGGTCCGGCGCCTCCAGGGAGCTGAGCGTAGGGATTGCTCTCGACACTTACCTCCTTCACTCCCTCCTCAGTCTTCTCCACTATGGCTATGTAGGGGGCCCTCCCGAAGAGGAAGGAGACTCTAGACCTCAGCCCCTCAGAGGTGTCCACCGGAACGGCTATTCTCACTGTTCACCACCTTCCAGTTCCTTGAGCCTTCTCTCTATCTCTTGTAGCTCCCGCCTCAGGTACTCCCTCTCCCTCTCCAGCTGCTCCTTCTCACTAACGGGAGCGGTGACGGATTGCTGTGTCGTAGTGGCCGGATAGGTCCATGGCCAAGCTGGGAACGGTATCCCGGATCCGAAGATCTGCCAAGCGTGGACCACCTGACCGCTGGGTGAGAGGTAGAATGCCCATGGTCCAATGCCGCTCCTGCAGGGTCCGATGTAAGTGTATCCCCTAGAGGCCGCAGCGGAGATGACCTGCGGAGCCACCCACCAAGCCCATCCTCTACCCCATCCCCAGCCTCCCCATCCGAAGCCTCCTCTCCTCCATCCCCATCCTCTGCCCCAGCCTCTCCTCCAGCCCCAGCCAGGGCCCCACCAGCCGTAGCCGTACCACCACGCCATATATATCACCACCATAGATAACATAGTAACCTATAAAAATGTAACCTTCTAGGAGCCCTGAGAGGAGATGAGAAAGAGGTGGAGAAGGGGCCTAGGTGCAGGGGGCCCGGGCCTTGGAATATCAGGGCTCTACCCCCTGCTGGTGCTTCTCATGATACGCAGGGGTTACCATCACGGATACGAGATGAAGAGGAAGATAGAGGAGATAACAGGCATTCCCATGCCTCCTGGATTCATTTACGTTACTTTGGGGAGGCTGGAAGCATCAGGCCTTGTTATCTCCACACCCATGCCCTCTGATCCCAGGGGAAAGAAGATTTACAGGCTGACTCCAGCTGGAGAGCAATTTTTAGCCGCTGGGATGGCCGAACTGAGAGGATTGAAGGCCCTGATTGATAAGATTGTTGGGTTCTACGAGGGCAACGAATTTTAGAAATTACCACCTAGACCCTCGATGCCCAGCCAGATGGCTAGAGCGCACCTCCGTATATATGGGAGGGTTCAGGGGGTCTTCTTCAGATCGACCATGAGGGATGTTGCGAGGGAGCTTGGAGTAAAGGGATGGGTGAGGAACTTACCAGATGGGAGCGTCGAGGCTGTTGTCGAGGGAGAGAGGGAAAAAGTGGAGAGGATAGTTGAGTGGGCCCATCAAGGTCCGCCCCTTGCGAGGGTGCGGAGGGTGGAGGTGCGGTGGGAGGATTACAGGGGAGAATTCGACGACTTCAGGATAATGAGGTGATCAAATAAAGAGTGGGGATAGAGTCCCTCACTTCTCCTTCTTCTGGTACTCCTCGTACTTCTCCTCCGCATACTTCTTCACGACGTCCTTGAGACCCCAGCCCACAGCGACGCCGATGCCGACCGCTGAACCTATCGCCGCGCCGAGCACCAAGTACCTGACTATCTCCTCCAGCAGGGTCACATCTATCATCATCTGCCTTAGGCCTATGAGCAGCACCACGAAGTATATCATGAACTTGAAGAGGTTCCCTATTATCTCGGCCCACTCCACCCCCTGCTTCTTGCTCACATCTATGATGAGATCCCCGAGGAAGTCACCCGCCACGAGGCCCACTATTATTATGGCAATGCCCGCGGCCAAGTGAGGCAGGTAGCCCTGTATCCAAGCCACTATCTCGGTGAGCGCTCTTATACCTAGGGTGTCGGAAGCTGCAGCTATGGCCAGTAGGTAGACGAACCACCTAGCGATGATGTCGAAGATCGTAGCGATGCTAACGTGGGTCTTCTCCTCGATGGCCTTACCCACCGAGGTGGACCTTATGGCATCGTCAACGCCTATCTTGTCGAGGACGTAGCTGACCGCCTTCCCGAAGGCCCTGCCAGCGGCCCACCCTATCACTAGGATCACTATAGCGCCTAGCAGCTTGGGAGTCATCTCGACAATGTACCTGATCAGCTCAGCGAGGTAAACCTGAAGCACCTGCATTCATATCACCCGGATCCTTAGATATTTGCTATATTAAAAATTTATTTAGGGAGATCGTAAGACCCATAATATGCGACGTTCGATCCCTTAATTATCATAATAATACTTTTGATAATTTACGTATTTATTCTTTATTATCAAGATACTCCGAAAAAAGGAAGTGAATCGTTAGGAAAGGAGGCCTCCTCGCGAGATCTCTAACGCTAAACAGCTGCGCAGTCCGGCTCGTGCAGACTTATTAAGCCAGTTATCCTCCAATCTGAGGGGAAATATATGAGTGCAAGGAGGAGTATGACCCTTCTAGGACTCAGAGTAGATATGGTGCTGACCCTTTCGCTCATAATAGCGGTCTCAGGGTTCGTTTTCATCTACTTACTTGGTCCTAGTGTCGGTCTGGTCGGAGGAGTAGTGCTAGCATTGCTGTTCAACTTCTTCATGTGGCTCATATCCCCTTACCTAATAAGGACTATGTACAGGCTCAAACCTGTGAGAAGAGAGGAGATGCCATGGCTATACTCCATAGTGGAGATGCTTGCAGTGGAGAGCGGTCTAAAAAGGATGCCTCAGGTATTTATCGCGCCCACCGAGGTACCTAACGCCTTCGCCTTCGGGAGTCCGGTCTTCGGTTACGGCGTGGCCGTCACTGAGGGGCTCCTCAACATACTGGACGAGGAGGAGGTAGAGGCGGTACTGGGCCACGAGATAGGACACATAAAGCACGGAGACATGCATGTGATGATGATCGCTACCGCCCTCCCTGCGATATTCCTGCAGATAGGCAGATGGTTCATCTGGGGATCGATGTTCGGGTACGGGGGTTCGAGGGACAGGGACAATGTCGGATCCCTCTACCTCCTAGGGGTGGCGCTCACCGTGATCGGGTGGCTCCTGTACCTCCTGGCCCTGAGGCTCAGCAGGCTGAGGGAGTTCTACGCAGACGCCCACTCGGCGCTTACCGTCAAGAGGGGCGCAGAGAAACTCCAGCGCGCTCTAGTGAAGATAGCCAAGAACACCGATCCTAAGCTGGGTGCCCAGCTAGCCAGCGCTAAAGCACTCATGATAACTGATCCCACGCAGAGGGAGCTCGACGAGGACCTCAGATCGATCATGGGGAGGGAGGAGAGCTTCTTCGAGAGGATAATGTCCCTGTTCTCCACTCACCCGAGGCTGAAGGAGAGGCTGATGAAGCTGGAGGAGCTCAAGAGGATCTCCGGCTGATACCCCCTTATATTTTGGGATCGGCAGTATAGGCGGGTGAGGGGTTGGAGAAGATAGCGGTTCCCGCGAAGGGTCCTGAGGGATTAAACGCCATAGCCTTTGGACAGCCCTCTTACGCCCCATTCTTCACGATAGTGACGGTGGAGGATTCCGAGATAAAGAAAGTCGAGGTGATAAGGAATCCCGCCTCGGGACTCCTCACTTACAGGGGGCCCAGCTTGGCGTCATGGCTCAAGCACATGGGGGTGACGGTCCTCATCTCCATATCCCTCCCGGAGGACGTGCTCAGGAGCCTCACCTCTTGGGGGATAAGGGCCGTGTTCGCCACGGGCAGGACGGTCAGGGAGATACTCGACGCCTACCTCTCTGGGACTTATAGGCCTCCCAGAGGTGAAAAATCGGGCGAGGAGGGGCTGGTCTGATCACAACACAGGATCTATTTTTCTCCCAGCCACGACAATCGGGTCCCACACTGGAGCGAGCGGTGGAGCGTAACCCACATCAGCAAATATGAGGTCCCTGCTCTTGGGCTTATACGGGAGGAGAGTGGCAGCTACGTTCACCCTAGCCAACGCTCCTTTACCTATGGCTTGGACGCCCATCACTATACCATCCTCGCTAACCACGAGCTTCACCCAAAGGTAGCCGGATCCCGGCATGTAATGGGCCTTGTTCCTACCCTTTATCACCACCCCCTTCACATCGAAGCCCTTCTCCCTAGCCTCCCTCTCGGTGAGGCCCGTGCCAGCCACCTCTATCCCAAATACCTCAGCCGTCCAAGTTCTCACCGCTCCTGGGAACTCGGTATCCTTCCCAGCAGCGTTGGAGCCAGCAACCAGCCCCATCTTGTTGGCTATCTGGGCGAAAGGCATCCAGTCGGGCCTCCCTGTCACCCTGTTTATTGCTTCTACGTTATCGCCAGCGGCATAGACATCCTGCAAGTTGGTCTTCATCTTGGAGTCCACCTTGATGGCCCCGGTCTCACCCACTTCCGCTCCCGCCTCCTTGAGTAGTTCGACGTTAGGCTCAACGCCAGCGAAGACGAGCACCAAATCGACATCCATGGAGGAGTCTCCAGCCTCAACCCTCAGGGCCTCTCCTGACCGCCTCACCTCCCTCACTGGAGTTCCGAAATGGAATTTGACTTCGATTGAGGAGAGAAGCTCCTTCATTACCTCCCCCATGTCCTCATCCAGTCCCTTTGGCAGGGGCCATCCGAAGTACTCGAAGACGTGAACCTCCTTTCCCAGCCTCGCTATGTTCTCCGCGAACTCCATGCCGTTTAGCCCGGCCCCTATAATAGCCACTCTCCTCGACTTGAGGACCCTCCTCCTTATCTCCTCCCCCTCATCCAAGTGATGGGCTGAGAGAACACCTTCGTTGTCTAGACCCGGTATGGGGGGCGACTTGGATCTGGCACCCGTGGCGACGATCAGGACATCGTATTCCAGTTCCCTCACTTCATCCCCCTTCCTGTAAACCACCTTCCTCTCAGCCGGGAGGATCCTCTCGGCAACGGCCTCCAATTCCAGATTGATCCTCCTCTTCTCGACGAAGAAGCTCGGAGGGTAGTACATGAGATCGTCTAGCGACTTTATGACCCCACCGACGTAATAAGGTATACCGCAGAGAGCGAAGCTCACGTACTTGGTCTTCTCTATGACTATTATCTCGCTATCAGGCCTGTGCTTCCTGATCCTACTGGCCGCAGCCATGCCAGCGGGACCGCCACCTATGACAACTGCCCTCATCCTGTCACCGCGCCTCGATGAGGGTCAGTGATTTTAACGTACCCTTCGTTTGAGATCCGGATCATATCAGCTGCTCTCAAAGAGGACGAACTTCAGCCTCCTTCCCCTGAGCTTGACTAGCCCGATCGAGTATCCCACGGATTCCAGCGTGGATAGTAGTCTAGAGATCTCGATCCCCCTATTCAGCCTTATCAGGACCTCTAAGCAATCTGAAGGGCCAGTCCCTGGTAGGAAGGCGTCGGACTCCTTCACCCGGAGGACCTCACCGAAGGGACCCAAGAGCGAGATCACATCATCCATTCGTATGGCCATCGCTGCTAACCACGGTAGGGAGAGATAAGCTGAGGGGGAAGGATGTATTGCGCGCTTATTAAAGCTTCTGGAGCTCCTCTCTTGCCAATTCGACCATTCTGGAGGCTGATCGGATCTTTGCCCTAGCGATCAAGATGTCTCTCTTCTTCAAGGATTCTCTGGCCTCCTCCAAGTTCTTCAGGGCGATCTCATACCTCGCCTTGGCTTTGGAGACGTCCTTTCCCTCCGCCTCCAACAGGAGGATCTCATCGCCCACGGATACAGTGTCTGCATACACATTCTCAAGTTCGTCCTCTAGGGACTCAACCTCCACCTCCTCCTGCCTCCTCATCTCGAGGAGTTCAAGCTCCACATTTCTGATACATTCTGCGAGAAGACGTGAGAAGTCAGTGGCTTCATTCATAGCGGTGTTGAAGCCGTCTAACATCCCATAAGCTCCTCCCACGACCGCCCCAGCTAAGGCGCTCTTGATGCTGTCCACATCCCCAGCGAGGAGGCTACTGGCCAAGCTGGCCAAGCCTCCGCCCATCAGAGCGCCGAACACTCCCTTCCTCAGTATACCGCCGCTCTCCACCTCGTAAAGTATCTTTATGTCGTCTCCCACGGGGGATGCAGCTAGCTTGCCCTTCTCATCCTTGTATTTCACGGAAACTCTAACCAATTCACCTTCAGTTGACTTATCGGTTATGGCCGTTCCATTTAGCGCAAGTTGATTGAAGAGCTTCTCTATGAACAGGTCGAAATACTCGCTCAATCCCTTAACGTGGTAATAGAAGGTAGAGGCAGTGTATTTCATAGGGTATATGTGACGGAGAGCCACATAAATGTTTTAATGAAGGTTTAATTTGTCATGTGATCCCGTTAGGTAAGATCGGAGATACAAAGAAGAATGTCATTGAGAAGGAAGGGGCAGCCATTAGTCGCTGTGAAGATTTTCTTGGAGCATAGCAGTATAACGTACCTTACCCGTGAAGTAGCTAATCTTCCTTTAGAGGGTCCAAGAACGGTGGATCCGTAGATCGCGTTCCTTTCAACTGCCATGTCGGCGCTCCTCCAGATGAGGGCCCTTAGTCCACCACTTGGCACGTATACATTCGCCATGTATTCATTATGCGTGATGAGTTCATCAGGAAGAACTACCCTCACATTATCTCGGAAGACGATAGATAGGCTCAGGAGGCTAAAAGAGGAATTAGGGGTGGATTCTTACGATGAATTGATAAATCTCCTGATAGAAGAGAGAAAGAGGAATCTGATAGAGAGGATTCTGAGATCAACGATACTGACCGAAGATGAAGCAAGGGAGATATGGAAGGTAATCCGGGAGGGGAGGGAGACTTGGTGGAAGAGGTCCTACTAGATACTGATGCTCTCATAGAGCTGCATAAGGATGAAAGAGTGCTGAAGGCCGCACACATATCCTACTACATGAGCATTCCTGTGGTCACCCTGTACGAGTACCTGTTCGGTCTTGCGTACATAGACAAGGATGTGGAAAGGTGGAAGGAGGTTCTGGACTCGCTCTACGAGGTCGTTCCCCTCGATCAGGAAATAATCAAGAAGACCCTACTCTTGGACGTGAAATTGAGTAAGCTAGGACTTCGATTGGAGTTCAGGGATCTGATTGTTGGAGCCTCTGCCCTTGAGCGGAATCTTCCTCTAGTCAAGGGAATGTGAAATACTTCGAGAGGTTAGAAGAGGAGGGGCTGGACCTTGTAGTAATTGAGGGGCTTCTTAAACCATTTGAGGAGCCGACAAACCCGACCAAGGAAAAGGTCCTCGAAATATTGGGGACCTTAGGGGATAACTCGATCCCTCACTCTCTAGACTTGAGGAGGCTTAAAGGTTACCAGGGATTCATTCTGGATAAGATGGGGAAGATCAGGGTTATATAATCGATAGATTGGAAGGGGGATTGTAGTTCACTTCATTGGGTCTAGAGAGAAGGCTTACCGAGGCATCTGAAAAATTGATGATCTTTGCATTGTTCAAGTTTTATTAAGGCAGTGCCTTAATGGAAGATAGGCCCACAGTATCAAATTGTTTTCATATGGCAAGAAAATGCTAATTTGGGCATGCCCAAACTATAATATAAACTTTTATGGGTAAATACCCAAACTGAGCATATACGTGCTCCATCCGGTAGTTAGGGCAACTGCCCTAACATGACAATGCTGGTTTGGGCTAGCCCAAACATGCTAACATTTCATTAGGGCACTACCTAAATGGGAGAGTTTACAATTAAATTTGAGTTAGCGCTGATATTGAGGAAGAAGGATGAGCGTCACGATAACAGAAGACCAGTTAAAGCTCCTAGTCAAGAAGCTAGACTCAGTTAGGTTGGAGTTACTGAGGTTAAGGGCAATGCTTCTTCCAAAAGAGGAGCTGAGTGAAGAGGAGAAAAGGGTGATTGAGGAAGCTAGGGAGGAAATAGCTAAGGGATCATTCGTGGAGCTAGAGGATCTCCTAGAGGAGATGAAGGATTAAATGTTTCGGGTCGTGGTTTCGAGGAGGGCCAAGAAATCACTGAAAAAGTTACCTTGTTTCTACAGGAGGAGGGTGTTGGAGCTCTTTCTCCTCCTAAGGGAAAACCCAATTCCAGCTGATTATTATGATATCAGGAAGCTCAAGGGATATTTTGATACCTACAGAGCTAGGATAGGAGATATTCGAGTTATATACGAGATCTCTTGGGAGGATAGAAGGGTAGATGTCCTCCTAGTGGAGAGGAGGGAGAAGGCTTACAGAGATATCTGAAAATGATGGTCTTTGCATTGCTAATATTTCATTAGGCCAGTACCCAATTGAGTGGCGGCATTAACCCCCCAGAGAAATGCATTACCTAATGCTATCCCCACTATCTACGGACTCACAAGATGAATTTATCAGAAGATTTGAGTATCCCTCCAATCTATGTTACCCTCAATCCTCACAATGGAATGCGATCTTAACTTATGGACATATCCCATCTCCAAACAACTATGATAATTCCAGTAGAGAAGGCATAATAGCAAGTGGTGGGGTTTCCTATAGTGGTTGCTACTAACTAGTTAGAAACAAGCTAAGCTATAGCGGCTTGCTAGATTCAAAAAGTTTATAAAATGATTATCTTTCATCTTTTTCTGAAATAGAAGACTTCTGTTCCTCTATATCTGTAACAGTTGTTAACTGCATCTTATACATCTGGATAATCTCCTCCTCCGTCGTGGCATCCTGAGGTCCCTTATCGTCCCTCCATCCCATGAACCTAGGGAACCTTATCGCCAGCCCAGCGTTCCTCTTCACCTTACCCCAGCCGCAGGTGTGGGTGGGACTGAGCGTTATCTCGTCTCCCAGCACCTGAGCTACCTTCTGAGGGACGAACCAGACGTCTGCCTCTAAATTAGATAATACGCTCGGGTGCCTGTGCTCTATCTTGTAAGGTTCCAGAAGTTTAGGCAGCTCCGCGAGCTCCTCATCGGTGAAGCCGGATCCCATCTTGCACACTGTCTTGAACACATCTTCCTCAGGAGAGTACGCGGCCATGAGGAGGGCGCCGTAGGTACCAGCTCTCTTGCCCTTGCCCCAGAAGGCTCCCACGACCACCAGATCTACCGGCTCCACCATCTTACTTATGTAGCTCCTCTTGAGCTTGATCCAAGACCATCCTCTAGTCCCTGCTTGGTACTGGGACTTGGGATCCTTCACCACTAGCCCTTCGGTGCCCATCTCCACCGCGTGCTCGAAGAACCTCTCCAGCTCCTCTACATCGTTATCCACTACCTCATACTGGACTACCCTTGCTTTCTCGTTCTCCTTCAGCAGATTGAGGAGGATCTTCCTCCTCTCCTCGAGCGGTTCGTCTAGAAGCTCTCTACCGTCTAAGTAGAGCACATCGAACACGTAAGTCACTGTTGGATAGGTCTTCATCGCCTCCTCCACGCCGTACTTCCTCCTCCTGTGCATCAGCTCCTGGAATGGGAGAATCTCTCCAGTGTCAGGGTTCACTGCCACGGTCTCGCTGTCTAGCACGACATCGTGACCCTCCACGGCCTTGGATACAAACTCTCTCACGTCCGGATAAGGTTCAGTAATGTTCTCCAGCCTTCTGGAGAATATCTGGACCTTTCCATCCTTCCAGACGTGGATCTGCATCCTCTCCCCATCATACTTGAATTCCGCGTACACCCTCGGCCCTATCTTATCCATTATCTCTTGGGCGGACCTGAGCCTCTGGGCTAACATGGGCCTGACAGGTATTCCCAAGGTGAGTTTGATCTCCTCCAATCCCTCAAAGCCCCTAGCCGCCACTATCTTCGCTATCCTACCAATGTCGGGGAAGATGTTGTACTTCCTCTCTAACTTGTCCCTGAAGGCCCTCCCCTTGAGGAAGGCTTCCGCTAGGGCGTCCAAGACTGTCATGTCCCTCACTCCAAGCCTCAGCCTCTCCGTCACCACTCTAGCTATGTATCTGGCCTCTAGGGGCTTGGCATCGCTGAACAGTCCGGCTAGCAACCTTATCTTGGCATCTTGGGCCTTCTCACCTGCGATCTCTGCTACCCTCCTTAGGGTGTCGAAGACCCTGTTCACGGTGAGGTCCTCGGTGAAGAAGGACTGGGCCACCTTGTTCTCCACGGCCCACTCGGCCAGCTTCCCTATATCACCCAGCTCTGGATACTTGGCCTCTAGCTTGTTCTGAGATATGCCCGTGGCCATCGAGAGGGACTTGAGGAGGAGCTTCTCCCCTACCCCGAGCTCGACTCCCTCGTAGGCGGGAGCTATGCTTCCAAGCGTGAGGTAGACCACTTTATCCAGTATCTCCGGAGGAGTCTCCAAGAAGAGCTTCTTGAGGTAGTCTATCATCTCTAGCCTGCCGGATGTGGCTTCTATCCTCTCGTAGTACTTCGCCACCTCAATGAATAACATGTCCCTCATCTACTCCACCTTCACCCTCCTGAAGCCGACCTCCTTTGGTGGAGCGACTATCTGGAGTATCCCGTTGGTCAGCCTCGCCACCACCCTGTCAGGATCTATGGGTATCGGGGTCCTAATCAGCTTCCTGTACCTCACGGTCGCTCCCCCGACCTTCGACGTGGCCTCCACCAGAATGGCATCCTCGCTTGCTCTTATGACGAGCTCCTCCTTCCTCACCCCGGGAAGGTCCATTGTTATGACTACGCCCTCCTTAGTAACCTTGACCTCGTGGAGGGGCTCCTCCACATCCCTAACAGAGAAGTATCCCCACCTGACCTCCCTGTAGAACCAATCCATACGGCATCCCCCCTCAACCTATATACATGGGAGCCGGGGCCTCCTTCGCCGTCTGGACGGTCTTGGCCATCAGTTCCTTCAGTTTGAGCCTTATCGTCTCTGATTCGGCTTCCAGCTGGCTTATATCGACATCGAAGCCCAAGATAGGCTCTATGGCCTTGAGGACCTCTGCAGCTGCTCCGGGATCTGGATAGGCGGCGAAGCTCTGCACCATGAGGGCCGCAGCCGGAACTCCCCTCCTGCTAGCTTCCCTGAGGAAGAAGGCCGCGTATCCACTCAAGTACCCCTCCTTCATCAGCTCACCACCCATGCCCTCCGCCAAGGACTTGGCCTCCTCGCTGCTGAATACGGCCATTACCTGAGGCTTCTCCACCTTTATTCTATCCTCCTCGGGGACTCCTCCCATTACTATCGCTAGCTTGGGTCTCTTCCTGGCGATCCAGTCCAGTACAGATATTGTAAGCTTCAGGAGGGGGTCTATGGGGAGGGGTACTTCGGCCTTGACCACATACAGCCCCTTTCCCCCGTAGATCTTGACGGTGTGCATGGCGACGCCGTCCTTCACGCCTATGACAGGAGGAAACAGGGGAGAATCTATCCTGCCGACCTCCTTAAGGTCAGCGACCTTGATGAGGTGATCGGCCGCTATTATGCTCACGAGGCCGGCACCGGGAACCGCCAAGATGAGAATGGGGTTCTTTACCTCCGGCGCGGTCTCGACGATCTCGACGCTCATGATAACCCTCAGTAAAGAGAGAGGTCGTGAGCTTTAACCTTATCCGGTCAGTCCCTCGGATCCAACGACTTATCCAAGGGGATGGGAGGTTCCTTCATGAGATACTCGTCGACTTTATCCCTCATCTCCTTCCTCCTCATCTGATGCTCCTCGATGAAGGGGACCAGCACCTCTATAGCCCTCTTCTTCGCCAGCTTACATCCCTCCTCCGGATCGTTGAAGCAGACCTCCCATATGGAGAAGAAGGACTCATCATCCGGATCGAAGGCCCTCAGGTAGGACAGGGCTGGGCACCTCCTCGGAGGACCACAGGCGGATCCCTCTATCTTTTCCCTCACCACCTCGGGCGGATCGGTGAGGAAGATGGCTGACTCGGGATACCTGGTCCCCATCTTGGGCTCTCCCTTAAGTCCAAGGAGGAACTTGCTGTGGATCATTCCGGGCTTCCTGAGCCCCATCTTATCCGCTATGAGTACGGAAACCCTCATGAGCGGGTCCTGATCCACTGCCATGGGTACAAGGGCGCGGTAAGGTTCGTTCAATTCCATCTCCATCATGAGGGCGGGCATCGACTGCACTACGGAGTAGAAGGCCACTCCCACGTTCCAAGAGTCGTCTATCTTTACCAAGTTCTTTAGCTCGGACAGAGATATCCTCTTGGCCAGCTTGAGTGTGAGAGGATAGAGCCATGAAGCTACCTGCGTGTCCCAGATTATGTGGGTCCTCTTCTCATCGAATCCCAGCGCTACGAAGTCCAAAGCGTTGCCCAAGGCGTACTTCCTCACCTGTTTCAATCCCAGATCGGGCCTCAGGACGAACTTCTCGTCGTCAGATATCTGGAAGAAGAAGTGGAGACCTAGCCTCTCCTGCATCCATTTCGCGAGGTTCACTGGTATGAGGTGGCCTATGTGCATCGGGCCCGATGCACCACGGCCTGTGAAGATGTAGACCTTGGCTCTGTTGTACTTGAGGTCCAGAAGAGCGAGCCTAAGGAAGCGATGGGCGTAGAATATGCCCCTAGAGATGAGGTAGTGTTCCTCCCCGAAGACCTCTTGGAAGAGGTTCCTAACCTCAGTCGTCACGACATCCAGCTCGAAGAGGGAGATCAGCGAGTTGTAATCTACCGTATCTCCACTTACCTCCCATGGCGTTATCCTGAAGCCGGGAATCATGTCATTCACCCAGTATTATCCTCTTCAAGTCAGGGAAGCTGTGCACATCCCCATCGGGATGAAACCTGAGGGTCCTGATCTTCGGGTACCTCCTCCTGACCCTCTCTAGCATCTCCTCCTTATCATCCACGAATACCGTCTCTTCCTCCTTCACTCCCTTGGGGGTGAAGTGATTCAGTATCTTCTCCATCATTCGATCCTTCTCTGGGTGGGGCTCTATCATCAGCAGGTCGAAGTATCGATCAAGTTGAAAGGTCCTCAGGACAGCTATTGCCTTATCCGGCTCGTTCCAGCTGCAGGTGGATAAGTAAATCCCCTTATCCTTGGCCCTCTCCAGGAAGTCCCTGACCCCTTCCCTCAGAACGACCTTGTCGCCAGAGGCGTCGACTAAGGTCCTCTCGTCGACCCTCCTGAGGGGAAGGGCGAGGGAGGTGGCGTCGTGATGATCCCAGAGCACCTGATCAAGGTCGAGAACTATCAGCTTCACCCTGTTCGGCATCCTCTATACCCTCTACTTCCCCTCCCTCCTCGATCAGGAGATCCTTAAGCTTTTCCAGCGCTGCTTCCACGATCCTCTCTGCCTCATCCCCTTCAGGAGATGAGGCGGTGATGTTTATCTTCAGCACGGGCTTTCGGATCTCGTGGCCATGAGGGTGGCTCTTTATGTAGACAGGGAATTCCTTCATCACCCTCTCAATGAGAGGAGCGGCAGCCGATTCTGGCACTCCTCTCACCACCAAGTCCTTGCTTACGTAGTGGAGGGGAGGAGCCCTCTCCCTGATCAGGGGTTCAACCCTCTCGAATATGTCCTTCATCTCCTTGGGAACGCCAGGCAGCACTATTATCAGCGCGTCCCTCTCCCTGACCAAGATGCCCGGTGCCGTTCCCACTTCGTTCTTTATTGGTTCGGCCCCTTCAGGCATCATAGCCATCTTCACCCTGTGCTCTGTCATGGGGAGGTTTCTCTCCCTGTACTTCTCCTCCACCATTCTAAGTGCTTCCTCGTTCACCACATGCCTCCTCCCCAGCGCCTTGCTTAGGCACTCTGATGTCTTGTCATCGAACGTGGGACCCAGCCCACCTGTGGAGATCACTAGATCAGCTCCCCTATCAAGAGCGGTCCTGAACGCCCATACGATGTCATTACAATCGTCCCTAACGGCTATAGCGGCCCTCACTAGGTATCCATCTATAGTGAGCTTCCTCGCAAGCCAGCTTAGGTTCGTATTCACTATCCTACCGTTCAGCAGTTCATTCCCAACAGAGATTATCCAAGCCTCCGGCAATCTCACCCATCAGCACCTCCTCAAGTCTGAGGATCCTCCTCTTCGACCTGATCAGTAGTGAGTTGGCCCTCTCAACTATTAAGGGGATCGCATCCTCCCTGAAGATGTCCACACCGGACAGCCTCAGGGGAGCTTCCATCCTCTCGGTGCCTATTGCCTCCAAAGTGATCCCGTCCTCCGATGCGGAGATTATCCCGGCCCTCTTGAAGCCAGCCGACCTCAGCAGTCCCAGCAGGTGGAAGGCCGCCTTCACGCTGCAGACCGCTATATGAACTATAGGGGGGAGGACTGCAAGCCATATGGAGTCAGCCTTATCTTCCAGCGTCTCCGTCAATTCTCTTGGAGTTATAGGAGAGTGCCACTTCCCCAAGGTCCTGATGCCGAACTTTTCTCCGGGCTCGTTGGCCGCATACACCTGAATCCTGCCAGAGCAGCTGCTGGTGGTGAAGGCGTAATCCAGCGAGTTTATGATGTTAAGTAGCGAGATAACGTCCTCGTCCACCCTCCCCGCCTCCATATGCGATCTAAGCTCAGCTAGAGTGCTTTCCCTCCTTCTGACCCAGAGTTTCCTGTCCACGGACAATGTCATCTCTAAGGAATTCAAAGCCTTCTACATTAAAGGTCACTGCGGTGAGAGGCCCCAAAGTTATATTATCTTGATCTCCTTACCCTCCGATTGGAGATGAAGGAGAAACTTCTGGGTTTCCTCTTGATCGTGATCTCTGCCGTAGCAGCCGCGCTATATATTTACCTGCTTTTCCTGGCGCCAGAGCCGATCCCGACCCTCACTTTGAAGCTGACAGCTCTCTTAATCGTATTAGTGCTGCTGGTGGTTCTGGGATGGATCGGTTACGTGTTGCTCACTGCCGGATCGCCGGAGGATGTGGAAAAGCTAGCAAAGGAGTTGGAGGAGAGGGGAGAGCTGGCCTCGGAGGGTGGTTGAGTGGAGTACGTGACGAGGTGTCCCTCCTGCGGTAGGGAGTACGATGACCCACTCAGGTTCAGGTGCAACTGCGGATCTCCGCTCGATATCCCCATGCAGCCGGGGGAATTCAGAAGGGAGGACTTGGTAGATACTGCCTCCATGTGGAGGTATGTGAACTTCTTTCCATACATAGAGAAACGGAGTATTGTCACCTTGGGGGAGGGGTGGACTCCCCTCCTGAGGTTTGAGAGCAATGTATACGTCAAGATGGATTTCCTCAATCCTACCGGCTCTTTCAAGGATAGAGGGGCGTCGACCATAATCTCGGCTATTCGCGATCGAGTTACAGGGTTCATAGCTGAAGACTCGTCCGGAAATGCCGGAGCTTCCATAGCAGCCTACGCTGCGAGAGCCAGAATTAAGGCGAGGATCTATGTGCCAGCGAGCATCTCTGGTCACAAGATAGATCAGATAATGGCCTACGGGGCCGAGCTGGTTAGAGTCGAGGGGAGTAGAGAGAGGGTATCGGAGGAGGCTATGAGGTCCGAGCAGGGGAAGGTGTACGTGGGTCATGCGTGGCACCCCATCTTCAGGGATGGGATGAGGACCCTCGCCTACGAGATAGTGGAGCAACTCAACTGGACCCCACCGGACAGGATTTACGTCCCGGTATCTTCGGGAACTGGACTCTTGGGTATTTTGGAGGGGCTCAAGCATCTGGGCGGTCCTTTCCCTGAGGTGGTAGCCTGTCAGACCGAGGTAGTGTCTCCGCTCTATCATAGGTTCAGGGGCGAGCCATACACTCCACCTGAGAGGCTGAAGACAATAGCAGATGCCTTGATCGTGACTAAGCCTCCCCTGCTAGATCTCATGGTGGAGAAGCTCCGAGAGATGGGAGGGTCCGTTGAGGTAGTTGGGGAGGAGGAGATAGCAGATGCCTTCCATCAACTAGCTAGAAGGGGAATATTCGTGGAGCCGACCTCAGCTGTTCCCCTCGCCTGCTACAAGAAGCAGGTCGAAATGGGAGGGGTGGATCGGGGGGATAGAGTCGTCCTCTTACTCACTGGCTCTGGACTGAAGACGACGCCCAGCATCATTAAACAGTTATTGTCGTAGAGGGAGGCCGAATCTCCGGGAGCTTTGGGGAGGAGCCTCCATGGATGGGAGGGGAATATTCACCCTCTACATCAACGTGAGCTCATCAGCTCCCTGATCCTCTGAAGTATCCTAAACCTCTCCTCTCTCCTTCTGTCTGCCTCCGGATCGCCGTCTTCCATGGGCGGAATCCTCCTAGGTCCCTTCTCCCCCATGGCCACGAAGACCATGTAAGAGGTGGTTGCGTGTCTCAATCCCTCGGGCTTCTCCACCAGCGTTTTCACCGAGATCTCCATGGATGTGTTCCATACCTTGGTGATCTTGGAGTAGAAGTGGACTACATCCCCCTTCCTCATGGGGGTGTAGAAGGCAAGCCTGTCCAAGCAGGCAGTAACTGCTGGACCTCTCGAGTACTTTAGGGCGGTTATTGATCCTACCTCATCCAAGAGGAATAGAAGGTACCCCGCGTACATTAGGTCCGCGTTCACCAGATGCTCCTCTCTAACTAAAGTGCTCGTGACAAGTTCATAGCCCTCCACATTCACATCCTGACCCCTCTGCCCCCTGTCAGCTATCCTCTCCTTGACGTTTTCATAGAATTGCCTCCCCATCTCAGTCCCTATTATGCCTACGGGGAGTTCTCTGGGCCTCCCCTTACCATCCACCGCCACATAGGAGAGCATGGAGAAGGTCGCTGGCTTTCTCTCACCTGATACTGGATCCTCAGCCCACACCTCCACGCTCACGACGATGCTATGCTTGGAGGTATGTTCAGCCCTAGCCCTGTAGATGGCCAGCTCCCCCGGCATTATCGGGGAGAGGAAATGGAGGTCATCCACGTATCCCAGAACAGCTGGCCCCCTAGCGAGCCTCACGGCAACGGTTGATGCGGCGTCGACTATCCACCTCATCATCCAGCCGCCGTAAAGGGTTCCGTAAGCATTGAGATGAGCGCTCCTCACGAAGCGAATGAACTCCATCTCCGTGTCTTCGGGTCGGAGGTGCATGCGATCCCCCATTCAATGGAGACCGGGCCTTAAAAGGACATGGAAATCACAATATTGAAGGTCCCTCCTATTTCGCGGGTGTCGCCTTGAAGGTCAGTACCGTGGAGGAGATGAGGGTCCTCGATTCCACCGCCATGGAGAGGTACGGAATCGATCAGGATCTCCTCATGGAGAACGCTGGAAATGCGCTCTTCTTCGTGATAGAGAAGGAGCTTGGGGTCCGAGGCAAGAGATTCGCGGTGGTCGCTGGCTCAGGAAACAACGGTGGAGATGCTCTTGTGGTGGCCAGGAAGCTCCACTCCAATGGTGGTGAAGTCAGGGTCTACTTGGTGGGAGACCCGGCTAAGTTCAGGGGTTCCGCCAAGAAGAACTACGAGATCGCGGAGAAGATAGGTCTGGAGATGCACAAAGTCAGGGACGAGGGCATAGAGTCCCTCATCGAGGGGTTGGAGTGGTCCGACGCGGTGATAGACGGTATCTTCGGCACAGGCCTGGCCAGGGAGGTTGGGGGGATATACAGGGATGCGATCCTGGCCATAAACTCCTCTGGAAAGGTGGTGTTCGCTGTCGACATTCCCTCAGGTATAGGGGGAGACGACGGGAGGGTTTACGGAGTCGCGGTCAAGGCCGATTACACAGTCACCTTCGGCCTGCCCAAGCTTGGTAATGTGCTCTACCCTGGTTACGACTACTGCGGCAGGCTCTACGTGTGTCACATATCCTTCCCCCCGGAGATGTACTCCCACTTGAAGACGGAACTGAATGACCCCCTACTCTTACCGGAGAGGGTGAAATGGGGACATAAGGGTACCTTCGGGAAGCTGCTGACCGTAGCAGGGGCCCGGAACTATTACGGGGCTCCTTACTTCACTGCCCTGTCGTTCATGAGGGCAGGAGGCGGTTACTCTAGGCTCGCGGCTCCCGAGTCCATAATACCCCACATAGCATCGAAGGCCAGCGAGGTTGTGTACATCCCCCTAAAAGAGACCAAGGCCGGGTCCATCTCCATGGAGAACGAAGACTACATACTGGAGGTCATAGATAGGTATGACATAGATGTGGTGGCGCTCGGCCCGGGCACCTCCCTGAACGAGGAGACCCAAGAGCTGATAAGGAAGTTGACATCGCGCATAGACAGGCCAGTCATAATAGACGGAGACGGACTCACAGCCATCTCGAGGGATCCAGAGGTCCTAAAGAGCAGGTCAGCGCCCACCGTGCTAACCCCCCACATGGGAGAGATGTCCCGTCTAACGGGTCTGAGCGTGGCGGAGATAGATTTGGATAAGGTGGGTGTCGCTAGGAGATTTGCCAGCGAGTACAACACTTACTTGGTGCTGAAGGGGGCTCACAGCATCATCGCCTTCCCAGACGGCAGGGTATACCTTAATATGACCGGAAATCCGGGAATGGCGACCGCTGGCTCTGGAGACGTGCTGACTGGCACGGTAGCAGCGATGTACGGGATAGGGTTCGAGGTAGGGGAGGCGGTGAGGATGGGGGTCTTCGTCCACGGGTTAGCGGGCGATATAGCTGCCGAGGAGCTGGGAGAGGATGGAATGACCGCAGGCGATATAATGGCTTACCTGCCGCGGGCAATGAAGCTGCTAAGGGAGGATTTAGAATCGGTAAGGAGGAAGTACTCGTTAGAGATCGTCTGAACTTCAAAGCAGACAGGTATTAGATCTCATTGGTAGCTCCTCAGATTCATCCCATCTCTCCGATCTCTTTATTTCTCTCTTTCGTTCTCATGCACCTGTTCCAAGATCTTCCTGACGCCTAGCTCGTCCACCAAGAAGACCCCTTGTCTCATGTCCTCTACCACAGGCGCCCTTTTCCTAACCAATCGTAGAAGATCGCTCATTCTAAGAGGAATGGGTTCTATGCCTGGTCTAAGAGGCTTCTCTACTAGATCGAATCTCCGGAGGGGGTCGTCCGGGAACTTGTTCGAGATTATCACCACATCGATATCACTCCATTCATTGAAATATCCCCGTGCGGTTGATCCTATAACGATCGCGGTGAGAGGACGCAGTTCCTCGAGGGATCTAACGAACTCCATAGCAAGTTCTATTCTCTCCTTCTTCCTTCTTTCAATGACTTCCATCTCCCTTCAACGAACTTTAGTACCCTTCTTGCATAATAAATTGCCTCCTCTGCCTCTTTTCTTGAGTAATATTCGAAAGGGGCGCCTTCACTCCACATGTCCGCGTATCTAGGAGCTGTATAGAACTTGTCAAGCCTCTTACAAAATTTCTACAATTTCTTCAGATACATTACCGAGCTCCACTACGAGTTTATAGACCACATGCCCATATTTAGGCCTGCCAATTCCCCAGAGAAGGGCCTTCACCGCAAACTCGGCCGCTTGTTGGGACTTGAAGCAGGCCCAATTATAGTCCCCACCAGAGAGATCTCTCTTCGCTGATTCTAGCGTCCTTTTCGCCATAGTTATCCATTTATCATACTCCTGTTCGTCTAGCATCTTGTAAGTCAATTAAGTCAATGAGGGAAAGTTGTATAAGGTTATCGCCCTGCAGGAGTTGTTTCCATGTCATGTCAGCGCTCACTATGAAGAGCATCTTGTCTACGCGAAAAACTACATATCCTCTAAACGAGAGGAGAGGTACTCCGTAGAAAACAGGAGAGAGGGCCTTCAAAACTGGGTATCTGATCCCTCGAATACTAACTCAACCCACACCTTGCAAATTCAGTCCATGTCTGTTATAAAACTCCGCCAGTGCAAGGATAGGCAGCTTCCTCAGTCGCCTCTCTCCTTTGTCTTAAAGGGAAGTAGGAAGGATCCTCCTCAATAACAGCGTCTACCTAAAAAGAAAAACGGAGGAAAGGTAGCTACCGGATCCTAGCTACCGAATCCCCCCTTCTCCTTGTCCTCTTTCTCATCGAGTATAGGAAAAGTACAACAATGAGCAGGAATGCCAATCCAGCCATCGCGGGCAATGTCCCCTTGAGTTCATCCATGGGAGACTTGGAGACAGTTGTGACCTCAGGGGTACTTTCGGTAGTAGTCTGGGCCTCCTCAGCACTTGAAGATGTTGTGTATTTTGGTTTAGTTTCAGTCTTCTTGCCCGCCTCCTTAGCTTCGGTCCCAGTCGGGGCTTTCGTCTTAGTATAGCTCGGCTCTGAGGTAGTGACCAATACCTCTTTGCTCTCATTTCCTATAGAGCGCTTCACTTCTTCTGAGATCGAGTGGCTCCCGCTGAATTCATTAACGCCCTTAATTCCTGCCTCAGAACTAGAGTTACTAGTCTTCACGAGTTTAGGTGAGGAGTAGCCGAGAATCAGGACATCGGATCTTCCTGTACCTTTAAGGCCGCCTTCGGTCCTGTAGAACACCTTAGCTGTGTTCTTCAATAATCCTGGGTACCTTACCCTCGCCTCGAACTCTATTGTGACTGTCTCGCCGGGATCTATGGAATCTATGTGCCACTTGAGTATCCTGTCTCCTTTGAATCTCTCCACCTCTCTCCCCGGTAACTTAGTCACTTTTATGACCCCAGTCCCCGGTGGAAGTTCGCTCGGATGCTCAGGTTCGGGGTATCCGGGAGAGCTTCTCTCAAAGGTCATACAGCACGGAAGTATGTCCCACACCTCAACATCCACGATGGGGATGTTCCATTCATTTTTGATCGTTATAGTGAACTTGACCGTGCCGTTAGTGCTGACTTCCCTTAGGCTGGCCCTTTTATAGAACAGGACACCCCCCTTCTCTCCCCTAACGGTCACTGAGGCCGTGTCGTTCACCCTCACGATTCCATTCTTGCCGATCCCAAGTACGCCTCCCAAGTCCGTCAGCTCCCCACTGGCACCTGGAGAGAGTTCAGCGGAGAACTCCATGAGGTAGGACTCACCGGGGTTCAGGGTGAGCGATGTGTTCCAGATCAGATCCCCATCGGATATGCTGGGATCATCCACGCTAGTTCCGTTCAGCTTCGAACTCCCGCTTACGTATGTGAGACCCTCAGGCAGCTCGTCGGTGAAGTTGAGCTTCTCGATCACCGTGCACGTGGGATTGTGGACTAGCAGCTTGAATCCGACCGCACCACCTGGCTTAAGGTACTCCGGTTCAGCCATATTGACGAAGTCCAGCTCCTCGACCACATTCACATCGTCCCGAGCCTTCCTCCCCTCCGTGGTGAATGGATCTCCGGGATTCACGTAGGAAACTGTGGCGTTATTGTTGAAGCAGCTGCAGGCTGAGAGTTTAAAGGCTACAGAGACCGTCCATTCCTCTCCCGGCCTCAACTCACCTATCTCCCAAGTTATCACGTTTCCAGAGACGTCGATCGGCGTCACGCTTGCATTCAAGAACTCGAAGCTGTCGCAGAACACATCTCTGAGGACGGTCTGGTAGACGGTCCCGTTGCCTTCGTTCGCGATAGTTATGGTGGTTATCGTGACATCCCCGAACCTCAGTAGTTTGGGATCAAAGGACTTGCTAATAGTCAGGTTCGCCTCGCTCTTGACTATCTCTGTAGTCACCTCGTTGCTGTACTCGCTCTTCGTCTCGACCCCGTTGCTCCAAGAGTAGTAGCTGGGGTTCGACTCGTTGCCATCAATTAGCACATCGCCGGCCCTCACAGGCGACCCGCCTGAGTAGTAGTATTTCACGCGAGCGTATATCGTGACGTTAACCTCCGCATCAACCAGCTTGCCGAAGGCAGCGGTGACCGTATACCTCCCACCACTCTCCGTGATGCTGGTCGTTCCCGTTACGAGGCCCGTCGCATTTATCCCTCTGGCCGTGGCGTTTATCACCTCAAGGCCATCAGGTATCGTATCGTGGAACTCCACATCCTCCGCCCAAGTGCCTTGAGGCATCCTGAAGGTGACGTTGTACATGATGGTCTCGTCAACTCTGGCCCTGCTTCTCGTCGGATCGTTTGGATCCGGTGGTGGCGTCTCGGTGGAGAGGACCACCTTGCTGACCTCGGGGTCTTGGGAGTAGACTGTCGCGCTTGCCGGTCCTGTGGAGTAGGTCCTCTCCCCATCAGGAGCACCCGGTCTGGATGAGTAGCTCACGGCGAAGGAGTTCACCGCTCCGTAGCTCAGTGGAACGTGGGGGAGGGCCTTAGCACCTATCTTTATTTCCACCAGCTCACCAGGCTCTATCCTCGCGCTCGAATCGTCGCTAGGCGTGATGAGGTGGATCTTGAGAGTACCGTTGGTCTCGTAGTAATCGAGATCGTAATCACTCTGGGATAGGGTCCTGTCCCCTACCTTCACGTAGCTGACCTCCGGAACATCTCCCTTGAGCTCTGGAGGTAGTACATCAGTGACATTCGTGTCGTAGGCAGTTGTGCTCCCGGAGTTGCGGAAACGGAGCAGGAACCAGCTCACCTGTCCTCCCCTCAGGTCGGATAGGCTGATCTTGCTGAGATCGCTCAGCTCCGGCTCCCCAACCGTGATGGTTACGGTCGCGGGGCCCACGTCCTTCTCGTTGGAGTCGCTGTCCAAGTAGGTTAGGAGCGCCTCGTTGCTCAGGGTCGTCCCATCCACATTGCTCGGATGGTCCTCCACGGTGGCGCTGAACCTTATGTAGGTGTTCACCCCACCGCTATTCGAGTTGGTAAATGAGCCGAAATCGAAAACCAGGATCTCGGTGGTTCCTGTGTCCGTGTGAGAGAAGAAGGGTGGTGATTCTCCTGGCGTGTTGGAGAATGTAACCCCACTCGGCACCTCCACATCCAGATCATTGGAGTAGAGGAGGCCCTCTGCTAGTGTGTCAGTGACCTTCAGATCGCTGGTGGATCCCTTCGGGGTACCAATCGTTATCTGGTACCTAACCTGATCCCCTGGAGCGTATCTCACCTTGGGAGCGAGGACATCCTTCTCCACGTTGGGCGTACCGACCGTGATAGAAGCTGGATCACAAGCCCTTATGTCATTGGGCGAGACCCCGTTCCCGATCCTCTCCCCATTCTGATCTCCCGGATCACCGGGGATCTCGTTCCAGCTTCCCCTATCTCCGGGGGTGGTTGTACCGTTGGCGCAGGCCTCTATCTCTATCTTCTGACCGAAGATCGCATTGGGTTGGAGCACCACCCTGAAGGTCACGTTGATCCATCCTCCGGGCTGGAGGTACGAGGAGCGCAGTTTCAGTTCGCCGGAAGTGGATGAGTCTGTTATAGAGCCAGCGTTGGACGAGTCGATGCTCATCACTTGGAGATCGGAGAACTCGGGAGGGAGTGGTGATAATATATTCAGATCGTAGGCTGGGCTCGAGGTCGATGTGTCCAAGTTGGTCACGTTGATGTGGAGCACGACCTCGTCCCCGCTCCAACCTACCGTTACCGGGTCCGCGGTCAGGACCGACCAGAGCTGGGGTTCAACGACGGTCAGAGTGTGCTGTACCTCTTCGCTGTAAACGTAATCGTTGGAGGCATTGGTGTACCCTATCTTGAAGGAATCGACCAGCTGGCTACCGGCCCGATTCTCAGCCAGATTGAGCACGAGGAGCTTCACCCGGACAGTTATGGTCTCCTGTTTCGCGTCGTCGTTGGTGTTTGTAACGTCGCCCAAGTAGAAGGCTAACACGTTGCCCGTCTGAGTTGGGGTGATCTCGGTCCAAGAGCCCGGAGTGAGCGTGACCTCACTGCTGGATACCCCTCCCTTGTTGGTGGTGATGTTCGCGTTCATGAATGACATCAGAACGTTTGAGTTGCTCGGCAGTATATCGTAGAAGGTCAGGTTTTTGATAGCACCCTCCGGTACGGATGTCGTCAAATTGTAGATCATTATCTCTCCTATCGTCACCTTGCTGTCAGTCGTGGTGGGCTCGCTGGTGTCGACCAGCTGCTTGGTCAGGACCGCCTCGCCAATGTCCAGCGTGGCCGAACCCTCAGCGGAGTAGATCCTCTCCCCGTCCAAATGGCCAGGCATGCTGCTCCCCTCCGCCTCGGCCACGTTGTTATAGCTGGAGAGGGCAGTCACGTCGTCCCTCAGCTTCGCGGCGAACCTGAAAGTGAGGGTCTCCCCTACATCTATCCGGTCACCAGAGTAGCTCACCTCACCAGTGCCAGAATTGAAGTCGTATGTGAAGCCAGCTGGCGTCAAGACCTCTGTAACTGTGTTGAGATCAAACACATCGTCATCGAGCACGTCAGAAACGTTCACCTCGTAGGCTGGGCTCTGCCCGTTGTTAGTGAGAGTTAAAGTAACCTCAACCCAGTCGCCAGCGTCAGCGACCGTGACGTTGAAGGCCTTAGACAGGACGAGGTGGGGCTCTACCACGTACACTTCCTTCTGGGCAGTTACCTGCTTGCCTCCATCCCAAGACAGGGAGACTTGGTTTACCTTCTCCCCCTTACTCGGGTATCCCACATTGCTGGGATCATCCAGCACCTTCAGAGCTAGAGTTACGTAGAAGTAATCGTTGCTGGGATCGTTGTCCGCGTTCACATGCGTTACACCGCTAAAACTCAACGTCAGCTTCCTGTTCACCTCATCCACGTTCACCGTTGGAGTAGGCAGGTTCCCGTTTAATGTGGTGCTATCTATCTCGTGAATCAGGTAGCCGAAGCCTTGGGGCCACGTATCCTCCAACACCATGTCCTGAATGTCCCCTTCAGGCAGGGTTATCTTGATGCGGAACATGACCTCCTCCCCTATGGCCAAGTCATCACCTGAGGTATCGAGATTAGATGTGGACTGGACCTCCTTCACCAGCTCCGGGTCCTTTATCTTCAAATCAGCCGTGTACGTTCCGGTGAAGGTCTTCTCGTAATCGCTGAGTCCCGGTAAGGTGGTATACTCGTAATTCAGGGTGTTTTGATAGGTCTCTCCAGCTTCCACCGTATCATTCAAGTTGAAGGAGAAGTCTATCGTGACCTTCCTGTCGGAGAGAGGCGGTGATGTTCCTCGGCCTGTCCACCTCGATAACCAAGCTCCCCGATGAGATGCTCCAAGAGACGGTCGTGTCCGGCGGAACGGTCCGGGTCACCTCCTGAAGTGTCCCCAGATCTGCGTGAATGTCAGTTAGGGTGTCGGTGACTTCGATGTCGAAAGCATCCGCTGCTCCCTCGCTCACTATCTTAACCCTCATTATCACCTTGTCTCCCCCGTCCTTGCTCGATATGCTGGAATAATCCTCGTTGAAGAACGCCTTGGTGGCGGTAACCTTCGGGTCGCCACCTCCACGTCGTAGGTGGACGTTAGTTCAGGCCCGGGGTTCCCGTTCCAGTCCATGCTGACCCTGTTGGTCCTAGTCCAAGTGCTAGCAGATGGCGTCCAGCCCGCGTCCTTGTCCACTCTGGAGTGCACCTTTGTCAGGAAGGAGTTGTCCCCCGCATCGTTGTTGTTATTAACGATCACATCTCCGGAGAAGGTTAAGGTGACGTTCCTCGAGCTAGGATCGTAGTTAACGGAGTAAGAGGGCAGGCTACCTCCGAATCCTGTAGAATCCAGCTCCACCGACCCGTCGTAGGTGAAGCCCTCCGGCAACGTATCGTTAATGATGAGACCCGACGTGGTCCCCCCAGGCAGTGTCACCCTTATTCCGAAGACCGCTTCCTCACCCACAGCAAGGATATCGTCTGGCGTGAAGCTCTGATCGGTCGATTCAAGGTACTTCTCGATGGATGGCTGCGCCACAGCGACTTTGGCATCGTCCGTTGGAGGGTCGTTGGGATCGACGAAGTTCTCCCCTCCATCAACGGAGGAGTAGCTTGTGATGCTCCCGTTGTTAATGAGGTCTTGGAGAGGATACACGCTCTGGGTGAGGGTGAGATCGTACCTCAGCACTACGCACGAGTCCGGAGGCAGGACAACATTATCGTTCAGTGAGAGAATGATCTCCTCAGGGTTAGTATATGAAGGGCTCACCGTGAGGGTGTAAGTTGAGGAGGGATTCCACTCGGTAGCTCCGTCGCAATCGTAAACATGTAAGTTCTGGAGGTCTTGTAGGTAGCCTGCGCCGGGAGGCTGTACCTCATCCTTTATCACCACATCGTGAGCGTCGCTGTGGCCCTCGTTAGTCACTTTCACCTGGAAGGTGACGGTATCTCCAGCATCGGCCCCCGAAAGATCACCGTTATCTATGGCTTCCTGAGTAGAGGCCACCACCTCCTTGCTCAGGGTCAGGCTTGGGGAGTTAGTGATGATCAACGTATAAGAGGAACTAGGAGTAGGCACATTGAATGAGTTGCCGTAGCTCATGGTGACCAAGTTCGCCAAGTCAAGGAGATCATCGTAGGGCTCGTCCGTGGCCGTCAGGATGTAGAGTATGTCCACCACCAGAAGCGTGTTGTTCCCGGAGTGGATCGGGCCTCCGTACCTGAACACCAATTCGTTCGCGGTGTCATCCACAGATAGGGTAGGCTGTATCCCCGTGACGGAGGTCACGTTGTCCTCGCTGCCTATGGCCCACTGCCCCGGAGGCGGTGGTATCGTGGTCGTCGGGGGCTGACCATCCGTGAAGGGGGGTCTGCCCGTACCTGTTGTAATCGACCCTGAACACCGGCAGGGGGATCATGTCCTTTATCTCCAACTCATCGGCGTTAGCTGTGGATATGTACACCTTGAGTTCATAGGTCACGGTATCGCCTGCCTTGACATACACAGGGCTTGGTGGAGATGCTCCATTCAAGTATGCTATCCTCTTCTCGATCCACGGCCTCTTTATAGTAAGGGATGTGGTGCGCCCTATATCTGGGGGAACTGTGGATGTGCCCGAGTACTCCGATGTCATGGTAACTTCGTTACTCAACACATCCCCAGAATCGATCTCCTGATCACCACTGGGCACAGTGGAGCTATACTCTTCCTCTACATATGCCCAGAACTTTATGTAGCCCCAAGTCCTTCCCCTCCCGAACGGCGGATTGAAGTCCCCGCCCCCGTAGCGCGCGGCGCGCGCGAACTCAACTCCGGCCATGGAAACGATGATCGTGTAATTGAAGGCGTAATTGGGACCCGTCGGGACCACATCAGCCGACCATATTCCACTCAGGCCCTTCCTGACCCTGATCAGGGATGGAGTCACGGTGACCTGCAGAGGGTAGCTCACCTCGGGCGGATCCACGCTGGGATTGTCAAGGGGATCGGTTCCGTAGGCGAAAATGAGGGTGGAATTGACCAAATGATCCTTACCTATGACCGCATCATCCGTCACCAAGAGATCGACGCAAATTGGAGGGATCCGCTCCCCCGCTGGTATATTGTTTATGGGCGGCATCAGGACGACGACCTCAGCCCCTGGCTGTCCGGTTACGGTCCTCGAGTAGCGACCAATGTTGTAGGTGAGGCCCCCAGAGGAGGGAATCAAGTAGCTGTCGTACTCCACTGGCAGTTCTAGGAAAGTTGCCCCTTGAAACGTCAGGTTCACAGGAACCACGATCTCTATAACTGGCCTGAATCCATTTTGATCTCCGCTGTTGGAGGGAGTGAGGCACAAAGTAGCTACTTTCCCAAGGAATGGATTGTAATTCAATATGTCAGTTGACAGGACCGGCCGAGGAAGTGCCATTATCGGTACAAGTGAGGTAGATGTAATTTGCAGGACTAATAGCATACAAATCAGAATCGAGAATAGCGTCTTACCGTGATGACTGGGGGAGGAAAGGATGCGAGCACGTGTGTGCATATCAAAATGCATGAGAAGTCATCCGGATCGCATCTATCCTTCTTTTTTAAATCTTTTTTGTAATCACACTTAGATCCGCAGGAATTTCTAATTCCTTAGTTTACAGGAGTTCCCATCTCGTTTTTATCGATGAAGTGAAGAGTATATCAGGTTTAATGGTACCCGCGAAAAAATTGAAATTCACTACAGTAATGAATGGAATGTCTGAAAATTGGGTAGCAAAACGTGATTAAGATAGATTGGAATTGAGAGGAGAGATTGGATGAGATGCACCCGGTTCCTCTGACCCCCTACCTCTCATCCGTTTAAATAAGGCGCTCCAATATCTTGGGCAGCTCCCATATGCCATCGATGATAACCAACGCCCCGTGCCTCAGGAGCCTCTCATCCGGCTCCAGTCCTGTCCTTACAGCTATCGCCCTTATCCCGGCCCTCTTGGCAGAGTCCATGTCTACCCAGTAATCTCCTACGAACACCACCTCATCTGGGGACAGACCGTAATCCTTGAGTATCCTTCTAAGGAGGACATCCCTGTGCCACACGCCATCATACCCCAGTAACGTCCGGACATCGTGGACGTAAGGGGACAGGCCAAACTCCTCCAGCTCCTTCCAGACCTCCCCCGAAGGTACTCTCCTTCCGGTAGTTACCACTATAAGATATTTCTTGGACAGCCTCTCCAGCACATCCCTCGCCCCTTCAACGGGCCTGTCATCAGGATGCCTTATCTTTGCGAATCTTCTGGTGAACTCCTCCCAGAATAGAGCCCTGTCTCCTTCTATGAGTTCATCCAGCCTGTCTTCCCTGAAAAGCCTGATGAAATCATCCCATTCCAGATCGCCGATCATCTTGCTGAAAACGGTATGAAATCTATGTAGGGTGTGGAGTAGGGTCTGGTCTAAGTCGATTATTACTGCTTTGATTTGCATCAGAGTTTTAGGTCGGAGATCCTTATTATGGTAATCCAGAGGTATTTATGAGTGCAGGATGAGGAAGTGGCTTCCCTTCATGGGCTCCTTTCTGGTGCCTATGGGAATAGCAATCGGGAGATTTGCTTTGGAGCACCCTGATCTCTCCCTTTGGACCTCACTAGCTGGCCTACTTAGCTTTCTCCTGATCATAATGGGCTCGATGTCGTGGTTCCTTCACATCTTCGCAATAGAGTACGAGGAGAGGGGAGATGAGCTTCTCAGGGCATTTTTGGTGTTTTTGCTCTTCTCTTACCTGATCTTCGGTTTGCTGGACTGAATATGCTGATGTCCAACCCCCCTATGGACATGTCTCACATCTCTTTCTTCGCGGCGCCTCTAACTCGATTCAGACCTACCTTCATTGGATCGAGATTTGACTTGCTGAGGGGGCGATGCCAGCAATGCAGGGAATAAGTGTAGGCCGGGAGGCTCAGTGGTAGGACCCCTAGGTTCGGATAAGATACGCTTAAAAATGGAGGAGAAGCTAGGCCGAGTGGCAGGGGGCATAGAGGTGCCAGCCGTTTGCTGTGAAGGAGCGAGCTCAGAGCTCGTTCATGCCCCCTGCCATCCCTTTGCCGGGGAACAGATTGCTGTAAGCAAGCGTCTTTCTGGTTTCCGTCTTCTAGTTACCGTACACCGCGTTTACGCTTGAACTGAGCACTTCGAGTCTAATTAAAGCAAGAGCACTCTAATATCGTCGTGGTACTGCTAACAGCGGCCCCTCTAGAAGCACCTGCACTTGGTGATGAAGGGGTTGAGTCTTATACCTCTCCTCCTCTCAGCTCTTTGGGTATGGATCGCTCCCACATCTCCCTGGCCAGCTTCCCCGTATACTTGAACTGCCTCACCAATGGCTCGGCCCTCTTCCTCCTCTCCTGATGCTCCTTCAGGAAGCTCTGCACCTTCTCTATGAGGTAATTCTTGCACTCCCCGCATAGCAGCTTGCCGGACTTGCAGTCCTCGTACCTCTGCAGTAGCTTCTCGTCATCGGGCTCGAAGAACATCTCGAGCCACTTGAAGACCACGCATTTCTCCGGATTACCCCCTTTCTCCCTCTGCTCCTGCACCGTCGCTTGTCCGCCGGTTAAGGCGAACTTCCATATCTTCTTCCTCACCGTTTCGGGATCATCTGTCAGGTATATCGCCGTCTCAGGCATGCTGGCGCTCATCTTCCCCGACAGTCCTGTGAGAGGCGGGAAGAACTTTCCGTGTATGGCGGCGGTCTTGTAGTAGCCCAAGCTTTCGGCCACATCCCTCTGGATCCTCCAGTAAGGGTCCTGATCTATTGCGGCAGGTATGAGACACCTCCTCCTCTCGAAGAAGGTCGGGGCCGCCTGAACTGCAGGGAAGAATATCATCCCTATCTTGCTGCTCTCAGTGAATCCGAACACGGCCTTGGCCGTGGAGAACGTTATCTTCTTGGAGATGGGGACAGCCAGCTCGTATATCTCGGTGTACTCACTATCTTGAAATATGAAGGTTCTGTCGGGGTCGAAGCCCACTGCCGCTATGTCTAGGATGTTCTCGTAGGCCCACCTCTTCGTTTCCTCGAAGTTCAGCTCCGGCTTGAACACGAACTTCTCGTCGTCCGTTATCTGGATGTAGAGGTTCACTCCGAACTTCTCTTGGAACCATTTGGTCATGTAGAAGGGGATTATGTGTCCTATGTGCATCGGACCGGAGGGTCCCCTTCCCGTATAGAGGAAGAAACCCCTACCCTTCTCGTAGTCCTTCAGCACCAAGTCGTAGTCCCTGTGGGAGAAGAAGAACCTCCTCCTTAGTAAGAGCGGAAGTTCGCTCTTGGTGAGCTCCCTCGTCTTCTCGATGAGGTCCTCAGTTAGGGGCTTAGTGCCGAACTCCTTTATCAGGCGGTCGTAGTCCACTAGCCCCTCGACTTCCCAAGGCGTCACTCTGAACTCCTGATTCGGGGACATGCGATTACCCTCCTTTAAATCAGGGCCAAAGGAGGTCACCTGTCATAGGGCCATCGTCCTGTAGGACCAATTTAAGGTTGACGAGGCGCCAGCCTTTTATCTGATGTAAGAGGCGCCTCACGGTCGTTTCATGATAAGGACAGTTGCGATAGTTCTGGTGGTGGCAGCGGCCCTCCTGCTAATCGCCCTAGCCTACTCCTCGGTCAACGGACCTAAGAAGGCCGATATTGAGGAGCTCCCCGTATCGTGGCCTCCAGCGGATGAGCTGCTTACTAGGTGGTGCAGCTCAGGGAGTAGGAGCGCCTCCGTCGAGACCGCTCTGATATCATGCGACGGTGAGTGCTACGCTCTCCTGAGATATTGGGTTTTCTTCCCCGCTGATGTGGAGATCAGGAAGGAGATTCCCATTGAGATAATGGAGGGAGATGAGGTAATCCTTGAGAGGAATGTGACCTTCTATAAGAGGCTCATGGACATGTACGTCCACACACCCGTCCTGCTCCTCAGGATGCCTGAGGGCGCTGCGGTCAAAGTGGCCAATGAATCCGTGGAGATCCCAGATTGCTCTGAACACAGGCTAGTCCCTCCCCAGGTGATATATACGAGGGGCATATTTACCAACTGGAGGCAGCCCGTCCAAGGCCTCAAGTACATCAAATTGATGGATGGCATTTACGTCCTGAACTGGACGAGCACGGTTAAGCTCTCCTGTGGGACGTTATCGCTCTCCCTGAGGGAGCTCGCTGAGAACGAGCTGGCCATCGTATCTGTGAAGAAAGGAGGATGTGATGTGGAGGTCTCGGGCAGGAGAGCCCATCTGGAGGGGTAGCCTTCATCCAATGCATTTTCACGATTTCAGGCCTCGCCTAGAAGTCTCTTCTCCCCTTCTATCCCCTTTATGTCGGTAATGTCCTGAACCACCTCCACCGTTCCAAGGTACTCGCCGTCCTCCCCCCTGACGGGGAAGTACCTTATGTACACTTTTCTTCCCCCCATATCTATCCAGAACTCAGCCACATCCCTCTTGCCCGCTCTGAACTCCTCCACGATCTTCTTCACTATGTGGACGCTGCCCGGCGGGTGGCAGAGTTCCACCTTTCTCCCCAGCACCGTCCTCGAGCGGTAGAATATGAGTCCCGGCCTGTAATTGTAGTAGCGGAGCCTGTCATCAGCATCCACGAAGGTTATCTCAAAGGGTAAGGTCCTCAGGAGGGCGTCCATCTCCTTCAGGGAGATGTAACCGTTTTTCAGCTCCAAGTCGCCAGCCCTCACCAGTACGTGATCGTCCCTTTTTTCCATGAGGGAGGTCATAGCCTTCATTTCCTCGGGCATGCGGGATATCTGCTCCTCGGTTATGCCCGACTCCACCTCGTGAGGGTACACCGGATCCTTGGGCTCCCAGCCCTCTCTAGGCTCGACCTTGTAGTAACCCACCTCGGGCTCTTCCAGCTTGACGGCGGACCACTCTTCCTCGCTCAGTAGGATCCTGACAGTCGGATAGAGTATCCTGTTCTCCCTGAACACCATGTCCACCAATGCCCTAGAGAGCTCGTCCGAGAGGGACCTGAGTTCCAATATGTACTCCGCATCCTCCAACTTCCCCTCGGATAGTATCTGGTTCAGTTTCCTTATCTTTGCCATTACCTGATCCTGCTTCGTCCAGAGAACTCTCGGAACCGCAGTTAGTCCTCTCCTCTCTATGTAGGGGAAGAGAAGGAACTGTAATCGAACAAAGTGCCTCCTTATCCCCCTCAGCTCCGAGGCGAGTTTACTGAGTTGATCGAACACCTCCTTCCTGCTGCCTCCCTCTACCTTGGGGAGGGAGTTCGCGTAGAGCATGAGCTTCTCAGAGTCTTTGAGGATCTCCTCGTTCTCCCTAAGGAATGTGTCCAGAGGGTGACCCGGTTCGATACCCTCCAAGCGGGAGTCCATAAGAGATTCCCTGAAGAGGGCGACGTGGAGATCGCAGAGAGCGGCTATCTCAAGGGGAGAGATGCCTTGGGCCACCAGTTCCTGCTCCACCAAGGGTATTTCCCATGGGGATACGCCGCGAAGTACCTCCCTGAACCTCTCTTTGAGTTCCTCAAAATCTGCACCCTTGTGTAGCTCCTTAAGGATCTCCCTCACCTGATCAAGCTTCTCCTCCATCCACTCCTGCCTGCTCATAGCCATCATTATGACATGTGTCATATTACCTATTAAAGTTTAGGTTAACCTAATTCAAATTCTAGGTTCAGGTTTATATTGTTAGTAATCTCACACTTTCTTTCTAGGACCCCAGGAGATCATCTCACCTCCATTCTTGTCCAGCCTCGTTTTCATGAGGAATGCGCGCCTAAGATTACATTATTAAGTCTAGCTTTCGCCTATTCATGATGAATATGGGCTTCTTCAAATCTTGGGAGGAAGCTTTGAGAAGTGATAGCGAGGACAAATACAGAAGGATGAGGGAAAGCGCTATAGTTGAGGAACTAAGAAACCTGCAAGAGATCTCAGGGGATCCGGAGAGGATAGGCGCCCTCATAAACTATATTCTTAACACGAAATTTGACGAGGGTACGTTCTCGGAGATAGAAAGATTGGTGATCCAGATCGGTGATCTCATTAGGAGAGGTAAGGATTTTGATGAAGTATTGAATGAGTTGGAGAATCGCCTCAAGAGATAATCTGTTCAAACCGATAGTTCGATTCACTACTCGCCGAAGCGTATCGGTCATCGAGCTTACATCAATTTGACAGGTGTCATGTTAATAAGTCTGAACAGGAAGAAGAGGGGGATCTCATGAATGAACTCCGCTTCCACATTGCTCTCTCGTCGACACTACTGGTCCTAGTAGTAGGCTTTCTAGTAATTCTCTCTCCACAGTTCACCGAAGTGAGGGTTCACTTGGGATTGCCCGTTCACCTCCCAGGTAGTAGATATAATGAGAGCGTAGGGGCGGCTGAGATAATTTCGATAAATGAAGGAGAAGAGTACTTAGCCAGGATAACCTTCATCTACCACACAATCTTCTCTCTACTCATTTATGCCTCCATGATACCTTTGATAACGAGGATGAGACTGGGAAATGATTTAATAAACCTGTTCTCCGTGGGCTCTGTCCTTACAGTTTTAGGGGGGCTCGCTTACTCCTACGCCGGATCCTTCCACCTGTGGCATGGGCTATTCATAACAGGCCTTGCTGCCATATTCCTAGCCGGATTGCTGACAGTTTTGAGGCTTCATCCCCATAACCTGCTTGAATCCAACCTAAGGTTATCTGGCGTTCTCATGCTCGCTGGCTCCGTGATCGGAGGTTACCTAGGATCCAGTTTCATGGAGGGGAGATCGGGTTTATTGAAGGCCCTCATCGAGGCGCGGTTCAATCCCGATCTTGCGGAGGAGGATTCCCTTTGGAGGGCTCTTACTGCTCACGAGCACGCGATGCTTCTCCTAGCCCTTAGCTTGGTCTTCCTGGTAGCAGTGAGCCTCCTGAGGGTGGAAGAGAGGGGGGTGTCTAGGCTAGCCCTCCACCTGATATGGCTGGGACAGCTAATGGCTGCAGTGGCTAGCTTCGCCGTCTGGCCGTTCGGAAAGGTGGCCCATGTGATCATAACTCCAGCAGCCCTCATCCTGCTGGTAGGGACAACTCTCCTCAGCCTCAAGGCAAAGGGAGATAGTTTGAAGTGGGGGCTCCTCACCGGTAATGCGATAATGTGGCTGTCGGTCACGATTCCCGGTGCCTTGGTAGCCATGAGCTTGAGGAAGCCCCTCTTCTTCAACCCACCCTTCAGAGATCCCCTGTGGGATTGGGCCGAGCTGGCCTACAACGTGGGACACTGGCACATCCTGGTGGGCATGTGGGGGATCATCGTCCTCTTGATATACCTGAGCTGGCCCGCCGACCTCCTAGGGACGTCCAAGTGGGTCAAGCTAGGAGGATGGTTCTCCTTGCTGGGCTTCGGTGCAGCGGCCATATCCGTGAACCTGTACATGCTCGGGAACCCGCCCGGTCCTTACTCCCCCAATCCATACGGGAACGTCTGGCTGACCTACTTGGTGGAGCCCTCACTAATGGTAATGAGCTTGGGGATCTTCATATCATACGTGTGCCTGATGGGCTCCCTCAGGGAGGACCTGCTTTGGCCCTCTTCAGAGTCGGAGATGGAGAGTAAGGGGGAGAGGGAAGTTACAAGGCCCTCCTTCCACTCACGGTGAGGAGGATCGAATCCACGATCCAGATCGCTGCTAAGGTGATGAGGGAAGTAGTAGCCCGGAGCCCATTAGGCAGGAAGAGGGAGGCGATTCCCACGGAGAAGTAGGCCATCCCCTCTATCAGGAAGAGTACCGCCACGAGAGTTCTGCCGAAGGTCTCGGTGGACCAGTGGGAGGGTTCCTTCGGTAAGAGAAGAGCGTAGGTCAGTGAATTTAGTAGGGCTGATCCGGAGAGGGCTGCCAGATATATGAGGGCGGGTATTGCACCGTTGGGCATTAGCACAGCGAGCGCTGCCGCTATCAGAATCGCTACGGGCATGTTTACCGTCAGGAATGTGTAAAACTTCACCAAGGCTACCCTGCCCCTCGTGAGGGGGAGCGAGTATAGGGTTTTGGCTCCAGAGGCTTCCATCACGTAAAGGTAAAGGATGGAGAAGCCACCGAGACCCCCTACCGCGAGGACCAGGGGGGCGAGGAAACCCGAAAACCCCTGTGGCAGTCCCTCGCTGAAGAAGGGGAATATAAAGACGAGTGGGAAGATAAAGGAATACATTATGATGGATGCGAAGATCCTGGGTGTCCTAGTGGCCATCTTCACCTCCTTCATTAAGGCGGCAGTGAAACCGAAACTCAGGCTCCATTTAGCCGGTCTCTTGGGCAAGGGGACTTCTCCTCTCGTGACCACCCTCCAGAATCTGGATGTACCAGTCCTGAATAGGATATATGAGACTAGAACTAGGAGAAGAGAGGACAACAGGGCCCCGGAGCTCTCGAACATCACTGCAAAGCTTATCGGGGGTACCATGTACAGAGCTTGAACGGCTCCGCCCTCGTAGAGCTGGGAGACAGCGTCCATAAGGGGGCCCATGATGAATCCCACGCTCAGGACTAGGAGCCAAACTACCGTGGAGACGGCCCTTCCCTTAAGACTCCTCGTGTACCTAGTGGCTAGAGAACCTGCCAAGTAGCCGAGGGCCATTGACAGGACCAAGGCGATGAGTGAGCCCATTATCGCCCCCACCAGGATGAGGGGATCTCTTAAGAGGTAGGACTCCACGGCAGCCCCGGGAATCAGGACGAAGGGTAAGGCGGCGCCTCCCCAGTAGATGCCCACCCAGAGGAGCGCCCTCCTTATCTCAGGCTCGCTCACCGGGAGGTGGAATATCGGATCGAGGAGCCTGTCCGAGACGAGTACTTGGAGGTTGAGGGCCATGAATAGCACTCCCATAAGGATCTCCATCAGGAACAGCATTATCAGGGTTAGATATGCCACCTCGGGCCCGCTGAAGGCGCTCAGGCCGATCATGGAGGACATGAAGGTAAACACAGCGAGGAGGAACGCGTTGTACTTGAGCATGCTCCCTCCGCTCATCCTGAAGAAGCGGAGGCTCCTTTCAGCCTCCCTCCTCGACCTGTAGGCTGCTTCCCTAGCAACGACCTCAGCTATCCTCCGCCAAGACATGAGATCACCTAGAGGGCCTTCAACAACTCCTCCAGCTCTGAGGTTAGGCCCGTGACCTCGAGGAAGTAGGTTTCGAGGTCCTTCTTTCCCCTGAGTTCCTCCATTGGTCCCTTCGCCACAACCTCGCCCAAGTGCATTATGGTGACCTCGTCAGCCACCGCCTCAGCCAGTTCCAGTATGTGAGTGGAGAAGATGACGATCCTCCCTTCCTCCGCGTACTTCCTCATTAGCTCCTTCAGAACTCTCGCTATCTCGGGATCGAGTCCAGAGAAGGGCTCGTCCAGTATGAGTACCTTCGGATCGTGTATCAGGGCGGACATGATGAGGAGCTTCCTCCTGTTGCCGTGGCTGAGTTCCCCTCCCAGCTTCCCCATGTGCTCCTCCATCTTGAAGATCTTGATCAGAGTCTTCAATCGGATCTCCAGCCCATCCTTCGGGATGCCGTAAATGTAGCCGAGGAAGCTGAGGTACTCTGCTGGCGTGAGGCTCTCGTATATCACTATCTCCTCGGGAGCGTACCCCACTATCTTCCTAGCCGATATAGGATCCTCCACCGGATCTATCCCATACACCCTAACTGTCCCCAAATCCGGTTTAACGAGACCAATAGCCATTTTCATTAATGTAGACTTGCCCGAACCGTTTGGACCAAGGATAGCGTGTATTTTACTTGGTTGAAAATGGACAGATACTCCTCTGAGCGCATGTACGGCCCCGTAGCTTTTGGTCACATTCTCATACTTGAGCATAGACTAGTTAGTAGGTGTAAAGCGAGATAATCTTTATCTTCCTGCACGGGATTCAACAATTAATGAATTAACAATAAGACCAAGCATTAACTAAAATTGATTAAATCTAATTCGGATTATTTATAGAGTCTTTACGTTATGGTGGCCTTATTTGTTTCATTACTGGCAAATGCATTTGTCCCTAATCTTCTCATAATCCCTTTATATACAAGCAAGATACGAGGACATTTCATAACTGTATAATATTAGTGAAACAGGCGGATAGTTGTCTTTATTTAGTAAGAGGATATCCCAGCATCGGAAGCAATCAGGGCTCCTAAGGAGCGAAGATTGAAAGTCAGGAGGAGTGGGTACCGTACCAGCTTTGGCCTTAGCCAGCTCCTTCGAAGCAATCAGGGCTCCTAAGGAGCGAAGATTGAAAGTCTTAACACAACAATGATCTCCTTCGGTGAGACACTTTTTCTGTACGAAGCAATCAGGGCTCCTAAGGAGCGAAGATTGAAAGTTCCTTCTGAGACTGAGTGAGGTAGCCCCTGTCCTTCCTCGCGAAGCAATCAGGGCTCCTAAGGAGCGAAGATTGAAAGCCAGCGACGAAGACGGATATGTTGTGCGGGGTCAGATTCACGATTGAAGCAATCAGGGCTCCTAAGGAGCGAAGATTGAAAGCTTCCCCTAGTCCTCTTTATCTCAATGAGGAATGCCTTGAAGCAATCAGGGCTCCTAAGGAGCGAAGATTGAAAGTCGGAGTACACCCATCCCCTTTCCCTGTCTACTGATGTGTAGGCTGGCAGAAGCAATCAGGGCTCCTAAGGAGCGAAGATTGAAAGGTCGCTAGCTGGAGCTTTTTCGCTATTTTATCCTGTATTTCGGCCGAAGCAATCAGGGCTCCTAAGGAGCGAAGATTGAAAGGAAAATCCTTTTTATCTCTCCCTCACCGAAAGAAGGCTGATTTATAGAAGCAATCAGGGCTCCTAAGGAGCGAAGATTGAAAGAAGAGTACACGACATCTGGTTGATAGCCGAGCACCCTCCAGTCAAGATGAAGCAATCAGGGCTCCTAAGGAGCGAAGATTGAAAGCTTTCGGCCAGCTCTTTCTTAGTCAGCCACCTCTTCTGCTTGTAGAAGCAATCAGGGCTCCTAAGGAGCGAAGATTGAAAGAGAAGCTGCACCTCGATCGCATGGACGAGGACTGGGTCGAGCTTACCGAAGCAATCAGGGCTCCTAAGGAGCGAAGATTGAAAGGTTCCAAAGAAAGACACATCAAAGTAGGGATACCCAAAGTAATCCCTGAAGCAATCAGGGCTCCTAAGGAGCGAAGATTGAAAGACCCATGCCAAAAAAGAGATCTAAGACTCTCATCTTTGCTTACACGAAGCAATCAGGGCTCCTAAGGAGCGAAGATTGAAAGCTGAGAAGATGGAGGGAGATCTAGAGAGAATAATGCTCTATCCTCTTGAAGCAATCAGGGCTCCTAAGGAGCGAAGATTGAAAGCTTACCTCCTTGGGTGAAGATCAAATCAGCTAAGAGAACTCGAAGCAATCAGGGCTCCTAAGGAGCGAAGATTGAAAGAGAAGGGAGATGGGGGGGTCACCCTCCAAATGCAGAGAAGCAATCAGGGCTCCTAAGGAGCGAAGATTGAAAGACCAAACCCAACTTGAACTCGACAACATCCTCGATCTGATCATATGCACGGGCATACTCCTGAAGCAATCAGGGCTCCTAAGGAGCGAAGATTGAAAGTTCTGAAGTACCTCCTGTCTCTAGAGCCCCCTCTCTTGAGATGAAGCAATCAGGGCTCCTAAGGAGCGAAGATTGAAAGAAAAGCGTATAAGGAAGCGAACTAGAGCTAGAAACTCGGAACGAAGCAATCAGGGCTCCTAAGGAGCGAAGATTGAAAGCCGTCGCTAAGGGCGGTAGAAACTCTGTCACCATCCCTCTAGTGGCCCGAAGCAATCAGGGCTCCTAAGGAGCGAAGATTGAAAGCTTCATGAATTTGGTGTATAAATGGGAGGGAAGGCGGGCGGCAACAGGAAGCAATCAGGGCTCCTAAGGAGCGAAGATTGAAAGCTTATCTTGGAGATGGAATCTCAGTTGAGGCAGCAGCTTGAGAAAGCTAGAAGCAATCAGGGCTCCTAAGGAGCGAAGATTGAAAGTTGAGGTGAATGGGTATGTACACATGCTAGTGCCACAACAGAGGAAGCAATCAGGGCTCCTAAGGAGCGAAGATTGAAAGCTTTTCTATCGCTCTTCACAAGAAAACAGAGTGCCTGAAGAAGCAATCAGGGCTCCTAAGGAGCGAAGATTGAAAGTCTCCGTAGCTTGCTCAAGTAACTTAGCGATCTCCTCCGAAGCAATCAGGGCTCGAAAAGAAAGGGGATCAGACACCGCCACAATAAGTGTAGTGATCACACACTCTGCACTTCCACTTATCCTTCGTTGGCTCCGGCATCATGCCTTCCTCTAGGATTCTCCTGATGAGATCTAAAGTCCTCAAGACCTTCTTTCTCAGCGCGTTGTCCATAGGAACTTCCTCCAGTTTTTCACCGGGATAGTATAGGTATCCTCTCGTCACTTTCACTTCGAAGTTCTCCTCTATCAGCATAGCGTATGCACACAGCTGAACGTCGTGCCCATCTCTGATGGTTCCTCTCTTCATCTCCAAAGGGATGAGTTCATCGCCGCACATCAGGAGGGCATCCATGCATCCCACTAGGTTGAGGGTTTTTGATCTAAGGCACACGTTCCTCTCCACCTCACAGCCACTGAAGGCCTTCAACCTCCCCACCCAGCTGGGATCGTGCTTCTCATCAAGTTTCGTGATTCTACCTGGCCTCCAAGGTGCCCTGAAAGTGTATCTCCAGTATATTAAGCGTGGGCAATAGTACCACTGCCTCAGGTCGGATGCCCTGACCTCAGGGCCTGATATAAACCTCTTCATCGTATTCTGGGTCATCATCGAAGCCCTCCAAGACGCCCACAGACATCCTCATGTTGTAGAGCCTCCGATTCATCACATATATTCGTATAGATCCTTTTTCCTCCCAGAGCAGCCTTTTCAGCTCCTTGTAGAGACTGTATCTGTCTCCTCTGGATAGGAGGCCGATGAAGGCGCTCCTCTGTATGTGTCTGAGTCCATAGTTCTTGCATACCTTCTCCACGGATTTCCTGATATCATCGTCGCTGATGTCGTAGATCACGAGTGTCATCATTCCCAAGGCACCAAGACCTCGTAATCAGACTCTCCCCTCACGAAGGTGACGACGTTCCTAGCCCTCAAGAGCATGAGATCCCTCAATCTCCACTTCTTACCCCTGTAACTCACGTGCCTCGTCAGGGTGGATGAGACAGCCCTGAAGACTTTCTCCCTTCCCTCGTAGTTTAGGTAGACACCCGTCTCTGGCGAACCCCTGAAGTCCTCACGCCCAATCATTCTCTTGGAGAAGAGTGTTATGACTGGCCAATGGGAGGCATAAACTATGAACTCCTCGGCCAGGTCTAGGGCTAGGGAGAATCTCCCCGGCCTATCCACATGTAGGAAACCTGCGAAGGGATCCAGTCCGGAGAATATGATGCACTTCAAAGTTTCTGTATATATAAGGGAGTTTCCATAGCTTATGGCGGCATTGAGCGGGTCTCTAGGAGGTCTCCTAGTCCTCGTACCGGAGAAGAATTCCCCCGAGATGACCAAGGAGAGGGCCTCGAAGTACTTGGATGAGGCCGTGCCCTCCAAGGCCATAAGCTCGCCTCGAACCTCGTCCACGTTAGAACCATCGAGAGCTCTAATGCTAGGTACGACTGATTCTACATCTTCCTTCAATGATAACAGCTTCTCCGATTTCTCGGGCCTGCTAATAGAGAGCTTCCTAAGGACCCACGTCCTGAAGAGGGTCGCGGCCTCCACGAAGCTCTTGGCTAGCTTGAGTCCTCTCTTATCATAGTAACTAAGGAGCTGCTCCCTTCTAGTCCTGACCGTACCTCCGAAGGTGGGAACTACCACTATTCCCCTTGGATCTCCTTTCTCGTCCACCAGAGTAACCAGTACACCCTTCTCCATCAGGGAAATCAGGACATCGGATGATAGGGATACCCTTGGGGAGATACGGACCTCCTCTAGGTCGCTGATGGGTACCTCCTCTCTCCTGCCCCTGCTCGCCATGACCAGCCTCTCCTCAGTGAGCCTGAGCCCCACACCAGGTAGATCCACCACGAGCACTTTCTTCATTTGAGGACCACCCTGTACCCTCCCCTTACCTTGATCAGATCAATCATTCCCTCATCTCTCATCTCCTCGAGCAACCTGTAGAACTTCTTTCTGGAGATCTCCTTGACTCTCTGCTGGATCCTAGATCTCGGGGACACTCCGCCGAGTTCCTCCAATATTTTGATCACCTTCACCTTCAGAGCCGTCCTCTCGTCCACAGGAGCTGGTCCAACTGGTTTCTCCTTGAAATCTCTTCTTTCCTCTCCCTCACCTTTAAATTCCAATAAGAAGTCTGCTAACTCATCCTTCCTTAGCTCTAGGATCGTTCTGATGAATGCGTCATCTATCTGCTTCTTTCCCTTGGATAGGGCCTCCCTCAGAGCTATGCTCGCGAGCATCAGGGCGTTTCTTGGTATTCCCCTGCTCAGATCAGCGATCAGGTTGATGGCCTCCTCAGTGAAGGGGTATGTGCTCATAAGCTTCTTAACGCTGGGTATCCTGAACTCCCTGAGATAAGAGATTATCATGGCCCTTATTCCTATGGAGTCAAGGGGCGAGAGGATAATGGTGTTTTCGTCCGAGATCCTGCTATTCAAAGCTGGGTTTAGAGCTGCGATGCCCTTCTCCTCGTCCCTTAGTAGGGAGGGTGTAGAAGCTAGGACCATCATCATTCCCGTGGAGACCGTGTCTATGAGGTTTCTGAGACCGGAATAGAAGTCGTAAAGATCCTCCTGGTCATATTTGAGCAATTCCTCAACTTCATCTATTAGAAGCAGTGTCTTGGTACCCCTCACCTCCCATATAATCTCTAGGAGGGTCGAGAGAACGTCCCTAGCGACTGATTCATCAAGGTCCGATACGAGACCAAGTTTCTCCCTCATCTGATCGGATAGCCCGTAACCCTTGGCCCACCTGAGGGCCGGGATGACCTTGCTCCTGTTCTTGGAGGCCAGGGCCAACAGGAAGTTCTTGGTATCCACTAGACCGCTCCTCTCGACGTTAAGGGATTCTGATGCAAGTTTCATCAGGTAGTCTCTTCCCAAGATCCCTTCCAAAGAGTCTAAGAAGGTTCTGAGAAGGTCTCTCATTTTCGGCCCGGGGAGACCCTTGAAGTACAGGGGAATTATGTTCCTATACTTTCTTATAGCCCAATGCTGCATGAACTTCAGGCAGTGAGTCTTCCCGGTGCCATAATCTCCGAGTAAAAGTAAAACAGCAGAGGACTCACCGGCTCTAAGGTTCTCCAGTTTCTTCCTTAGCAACTCCTTCAGATTATCTCTTCCTATCAGAAGCTTGGCGTATCTCTCCTCGTATTTGTCGTCCAAGGGAAAGGAACCGTGCAGAGGGAAGGGGTTCCTGATGAGGCCGTACTTCCTGTAGTCGGCCATTTCACCTCCACCTCCAGTTCCAGAGGGTGAGGTAGTAGAGGTATCCCCTTTCCGTCATTATACCGTCCCTCCTCACTTTGGAGGAGAGATTCGGGGATGGTGTGAGGTCCGCTTCCAGCTCCTCAAGAGCCGAGATTATGGCCCTCTTGGCTGTCTTCCTTTTCATCCCCCATTCAGATAGTCTGCTCAGGATCTTTGTTAGACTCACAAAGTCTCCAAGCTTCCCACCCAATTCCATGGCGTAGATCTCCTCCAGAGCCCTTGCAACAGACAATCTCAAGCCAACTGGAGAGAGGGTGTAGGTCCCATCTTTTCGTTCTATAAGGTCCAGATCCCTCCCCATCGCTAACAGGTAAGTGGCCCTCTTGCGGGCTGTCGCTCTCTTATCACGGGGCCAGAGATCCTTTATTATCAGATCCAAGGTCTTAGCTTCCTCAAGCCTCAGAAGAGCCCTGAAGAAGGTTCCAGCGTAGGCCTCCGTCAACCCGTTTCCCTGAGATGTGTAGACCGTCCTTCCACCCTTCCTTTCTGACCTAATCAGTCCCATAACCCTGAGAATACCCAGAGCTGATTTCACCTTCCATTCCTTCACATTGAGCCTTTTAGAGATTCGTCTAGCTGTTATACCCTTGGCCTCTTCCCTCACACGGTAGATCACATCTAGGCCGGGGTACGTGTAGGAGGGGATGTACACACTACCAGAGTCCATCATTTACCATACCCCCTAAATAGCCGAGAGCCCTGAGGGCCCTGCTAATGGAATGGGGCCCTCTGTAGGAGATTAGGTCCTCTTCTACGACTAAGAAACCGATTAAAGGACCAGATAGCTCGTGAATCATCTCCTCCAGCTCTCCGATCCACGGATAGTCTTTCGATGCCACTATCCTATCCAATTCTCTCCTGTCAATTCCGTTCACAGAGAGGATCTCCTTAAGCAATTCAGCTCGGGCCCTCAATGCCTCAAGGTAATCGTCCACCCGGGAAACCAAGGTGTTTTGTGGATCGGTGCTATCAAGTGAGTCCCTCAGAAGCTCCAGCGGCACTCCTTTCGAGTATACATCCCTCAAAAAGCCTATCAGAACCCCCCAAGTCATAGTCCTAATGCCTTTCTTGAGCGCATAGGAGTGGACATCAGGGGAAACCTCGGTCGCTATCAAGACGGTCCTCCAAGGTACGCCTAAGGGAGATCTAGAGGTTCCTCTATACTCACTGGCATATTTTCTGGCCTGATCTACGTGAGACCTATTTGCTTCCTCGTTCTTTAGTTCAAATAAGGTCCAAAGTGGTGAGTATGCTATTACATCCGGTTTGCCAGGCTTGGCCGAGTTCCTCTCATCTATCTTCGCTGGATAGGCCTCTAGTATGGCGATGAGGAGTCTATTAATTTCGGTTTCATCTTCCTCTTTCAACACCATTTCCTCCAAGTCGTCAAGTAGTTCAATGACCTTGGAATCTAGATTTTTCGACACCTCTTCTCTGTAGAACTCCCTGAGAGCGATGAGTTCCGCAAGGAAAAAGGTCTCTTGATCGAAAATGTTTTCCTCAGAGCTTAGACTCCTGAAATATTCTAAATAGAATCCTTTCTCCTCCCAGAGCTTCAGTATGGCCTTGGAGAACTCAGTATCCGTGCTCAGAACTTGGGATCTGGATAGAATGAGTAGACTGGCCCTTCGTTCCCTAGCGAGGCTAACAGCCGATTCCGTTGAATACCAGCAGATGAGAAACATCTCCTCGGGACTGTACCTCGCGCTCAGCTTCTCTATCAGGATGGAGTCCATCTTCTCCGCGAGGAAGATCAGGTATCTGTCATCGAGAAGGATCCCCTTCTTCACGTATTTTATCCTTCTCCCATCACTTCCCAACGATGTGGCTATCTCTTTCAGCATTCCCTCAGCTAGGTCTAGGAGATCCCTCTTCCTCCTCTCAACCAAGCTAAGGGAGTTGAATTTCTCATTGAGGACCGAGGCGAGTGTCTCTGGGATGGCCATCTCTCGATTACCTTCGGTGAATAAAAAGAGGTAATTTGTCAATAGTTTCAAGATTGCGGTCCTTTTTGAAACAATGGAACAATACTTTTTATGCATTAGTCGAACTACATCACGGAGCCATTAGGGTGGGTCAATTGCCCGCGATGATTACAGCTTACCTACTGGCCAGTGATAGATTGCTGTATGAACTTCCTTCTTCAGGAAGACTGGTGCAATCCATGCTTTTCAGATCATTATCGGCTGAGTCTAAGGATCTATCGAGGAAGTTACATGATCTCAGTTCCTCTCTCGGAATGGGTGCTCCCTACTCGGTAACCAGGCTCACGACCGCTAGGGAGTTCGTTAGGGGAAGGTACGCCTCGGTCCCCAAGGGGGGAGAAGTAAGGGCTACCTTTAAACTCCTGAGAGATGAGTTCGTTGATCCTCTGGTCGAGGGAATACTAAAGGCCGACCTCGAGGTTAATGGTGTCCCACTGGAGGTAGCTGAAGTTAAGATAGGAAGGAAGGATTACGAGAACCTCCTCCTCAGGTCTCCGGTAGCGAGGAGAGTTATTTTCAAGCTCATCACAAACACCATACTTGACAAGGAGTTCCCTCCGCCCCTGCCTCACGTACTTGAGAGGCCATTCGAGGCCTGGAACTCGAATGCGCCGGAGGAACTTAGACTCCCCGGTACACTAGTGAGGCACCTCTACCTAGCCGAGCCCGAAAATCCCACTTGGTTCAAGGAAGCCGTGGTGGAGCTGTGGTTCGGCGATGAGAGAGTCGTTAGGGAGAGCTGGCTGGGAAGGCTCTCTTACAGCATGAGAAGGCTGGATGCCTACGTTGGGAGGATGGCTGCAGCTTTAATGAGATTTGCCGAGTTCTCGGGGCTTGGGAGGAGGACGACCATGGGTTTCGGCGTGGTGGCAGTGAGATTGCACCCTCATCGCAAGGGAAGATCGAAGAGGGGATCCGCCTGATAAGGAAGGTCCTTCTAACTTTAATGAGAGCTGGTCTCAGGCCTAGGTTCTACAAGGTTGACCCAAGTGGGATGATGAGTAGAATTGCTGAGGTATGTCTCTCCTTGACCAAGGACGACGTGAGAGGGGTGGGTAGAGCCGTCAAGAGTAAGGAGTTGAGAGATGGAAATCCCGGGCCGGAATTCCCGTGTGCAGGCTTCTTGGTGGAGAGGAAAGTGAGGCGGCTGAGCGGCAATGAGGTAAACTTGGAGGAGGGTTTCAGTTTGGATCCCAACCGCGTGGGCCTTCCCTCACCGGAGCTGCCAATCCTTATGGAGCACTCCTACTCCTTTGGGCTCTTTTCAGTAAGATTGGCCGTTAACGTTTTCCTCAGAAAAAATATGAATTTAGATAGCCTGATATCCAGATGGAGAATCCTTTCTCATGCTTTTAGAGGATATCTGAATAGAAAGCTGTCAGACCTACCGGGCAGCAGGTCATCCAATTTTTACACTGAAATTTACGTCCTAGAGGGATCTTTGGCCCATGTCAGAAGGAGAGACGCTGAGAAGCTAATATCTCCGTTTAAAGAAGTTCCTCTTCCATCGAAACCGCTAAGATATAAGGATATAACTTTAGTCTCAAAGGACGGCTTTCTAACTCAATTGGTGAAATCAGGGAGTGTTCACAGGGATACTAGGAGGAAGATGAGGCGGATACTCCGTATGGCGGCGGACATCGTACTCGGGCAGAAGGTTTTCTACACGAACCCATCTCTCTGGAGAGAAGAATCGGATTCTTGGGCTGCGTTCGTGGGTCTGGTGTATCTCAACCCGGACCTCTGGACATCAAAGATCCTCTATCCTTCTAGGAGGATGTACTCCGCCTATAAGAGGTTGTCAGAGCCCTTCAAGTCAGAAATAAGGAGGGGGTACGAGGCATACTCATATATACACGGGGAGTTCCTCTCTGGCGTCAGAATCAAGGATCTCCACAGGGTTCTTCTGACCATGTCGAGGCTGGGGCTTAGAACACCTATGTTCAGGACCCCTTTGCTTTCAGACTTGGAGGCTCTCGTCCTCACCATGCTTTGCATGAAGGACGCCCTAGACTCCGATTATAAAGGCTCAAAGATTTTTGCTAGGATAGTGAGCAGGAGGCTGTGCTCTGAATACAATCCCGGAGAGGAGTGCGAAAAATCCCTGTCCAAGAAGATAAGTGATAGGAAGAGGGAGAAGGGCCTTTCCGTCGAGGAGATTGAGGTCCTTCTTGGGGGCAGGTTCTCGAATCCTAGGGGGATACTAAGCAGGAGGAGGGTCATGGAAGCCCTGATGAGGGAGGGCCTCGTGCGCGCGGAGCTGGCCAAAAGGGAGGGCAGTGGTCATCCTGAAGTGAGTATATATCTCCCAGATGTGGACAGTGATTACGTTAACTGGCTCAAATCCCTGATCTCTAAGAAAATCCCAAGACGCCTTCCCTGACGGCCAACCTGATCCTAGTGAGTAGCAGGCTCAGATCATCCTCCCACATGAACCTCTGCTTCTCCTCATCCCATAGGTGCAAGGGAATGGTCCACTCGCCCAAATAATCTATAGCATCCTCTGCCAAAATGAGCCTATCCCCCAGCAGAAGTTTCAGCCCCCTGACCAGCCTCCCCCTGAGATAATCCTTGGGTAGGAGGCTCCCCATGGACCCCTCCCATGAGGAACCCCGTATGTAAGCAGCTATAACGGTGGATACCTTCCCTATAGCCTCGACCAATCTCCTGAACTGGTTTTCCTCAAGCTCCAACCTTAGGAGGAGGTCATCACCAGCAGGAGGTACGCCTAGAGTGTAGAAATGGGATAAGATCCCTTCCTCCTTGAGTTTCCTGAGCTTGTATCTCGGGGAAGAGACGCCAATCTCCTTCAAATGGGACGGCTTAACCTCCCCTTTCAGTAGAGCTACGTTCAAGACCCTTAAATCCTCCCTACTGATCTTTCTCTTGGGCCAGCTCACCTCAATTCCTGATTCCACATCGGCATGCTCCTCCTGAAGGGCCTCAAGCAGGAGCTCCATGGGATTCTTAGGGGGTGAGAGGTTCAGGATGAATTTCTGCTTGATCACCTGATACACACCAAGTCCCATTTCCTCAAGAGATTCCATGTAATTGAGGGCCTCCCTGGGTATCAGCAGAAAAGCGTGAGCGTCCACATCCCTTGAGACTGGTTCAAACACCCTGTATGTGAAGGGGAAGGTCATTAAGGAATCCCTTAGTTCCCTTCTGTTGGGAAAGGTCACGACCAGCGTAAGTAGCCCCAACTTGCTCAGGTCAACATTGGCAGGACCGGAGATGAATCCCATGTCTCTCAGCCTGCTCAAACTCCTAGATATCGATGCCGGGCTTAGACCGGTCTCCCTCCTCAACTTGTCCCTGCTGGCATACGGGTCCTTTTTGAGCACCTTTAACATCTTGTTATCGGCTGGAGTAGGTTTAAAGAAGGGAGCAAGCATCCTCCTCAGGATATAATGGTATCTAGGGAAATCCAATGCCCTTTGGGATGAGAGAGACCTGACAGCCAGTAAAATACGCCTTAAGGCTTCCATTCTCTTTTTCCTGCTTGGCAGGGTATAGAACATCTTGAAAGGCTCATAGTTCTGGAACATGGCGTACTTTGGAGCTGAGTAGCATGATTTCCACAGGTCTTCAGGGGGTTCTGAGTATGCCCAAGCCAGGTCAATTATCTGGGGGAGCTCACCCTCTCCTTCGGGTAAGAGATGTATAAAAGCCTCTCTCCTGATAACTAACTCTATGAGCTCGTCGCTGAGCTTGGAGGAGATCCTCATCCTACCTTCAGAGGTAGCAACCCCGTACCTGTAGCCAGGGGTTGGATCGAAGTTTTCAAGCATCACCTCCCTAGGTGATGATCTCAGGGGATCCACTCTCATGATCGAAGAAGCTCTCCTGATCTCAGAGAGAAGGCGTTTCAGGAGGCGCATTCTGGGCTTGGAGGTTCCCGATTTTAATAAATATCCGCCCAATTGAAATAGCGATCCCGTAGATTTTAATGATCTCTAGAGTCCCATCATCCGTTAATTTAGAGAATTAAGCTGTCAGGGAACTTTGATTTTCCAGGAACCTCATTAAAGCTATTAGTGAGACCATGGGACCGAAGTTCCCTCCCAGTCCGAAGCCCATCCCTCAGTGAGGGAGGATCGTTTGTCGAGCGTTTCATCTCCCCCCCATTTTTTGAAACAAATGCATCAAAATCTTATAATAGCTGATAGTAGGGTGATTGGATGCCCCCGGCGATGATTAGGGCCAATCTGGGTAAGTGGGGAAGGAATACCCAGACCTTCTACGAGCATGGGATAGCTGTATACACCCTCAGAACCATATTTAACCTTCCCTCTCAATACGTGATCGCCCGTCACGCGAAGGAATGCGGTATGGGCCAAGAGCTGCTGGATTCCTACAGCGATCTAGTCTTCTTGGAGAGCCTTTACCACGATTACGATAAGCTGTTTGTGCCGGAGGACATGGTCAGAGATATGGATGCAATGAGAAGGTTCGATGGACACGGCAATTTGGATGTGGAGAGGAATAAGGAGGCCCTAAGGTTGCTCATGTCATCCTTGCTGGATGAGGAGATGGCGATCCTACCGAGCTCGGTACGGGACCTCCTGAGGGAGGTGGAAGGCTCCATAATTGAGAACGTGTTGAGAGCTGCTAACGCATCTCATGAGGGAATGAGGACGCCCGAGAAGATAGAAATGGTTGCCGAGGCATTGGGTTCCTTCTTTGATGAGATCGGATGTCCCCTTCCAGATCCCATCCCCCTAGCCAAGGCCCACTCCATGAGCTTGAGGGTTGCTGACTCCATAGCATCAGCTTGGGAGGGAGGTCCCTCCTTCAAATCGGATGTGACCGAGATTGTGGAGATGATAAGATCACTCCAGCAGATGGTGGGTGAGCCGGCGATACATGTCATCTCTCTATCCCTCAACCGCGCATTATTTGAAGCCAGGCCCACGGCAGTTGTATCTGCTTTCTTAGGTTTCTATGATTCATTGAGGAAGATCGTTGACAAGGAAATAGTGAGAACCGAGTGGGGCGGTTTATCCCTCCTGAGGGGCTCGGTGGTAGAAGATAATAGCTCAATCATTGTAGCCGTCTGGTTGGGAGCTCCTGAAGAGGAATTCAATTTGAGAAAGGAGTTCAGTAACGTTCCCAACAATATACTCGAGGACCTAGTAACGCTCCGTCACTGGAAGATAAACCTTGTGGCGGGGAAGGAAAACTTCGATGTAAGGCTCAGGGATGCCCTGGTAGACGCCTTGCACTCTGGTTTCAGGCCTGTTCCTACGGATAAAGGCTTTCCCTGCTACTCCTGCGGAAGGCCGATGGCTAAAGTACTGGACACAAAGGAGCTGAGGGAATATCTAGGCGATAGTGAGGGAGTCTCAAGGGGATTAAGCGGTGAAATGGTAACTCTCGAGAAGAGCATGCAGCTAGGTTACCTGAGGGCCGTATCCGATAGCATTTACAACTACAAGGGCAGACTTGAGCATAACGATAGACCCCTCTGCCCGACATGCCTCTGGCTCTTCAGCAGGAGCTCCTATGATAGCGGTGTCCCAGTGACCTTCGTTCTCTACGGGACCGAGAGGATCATGGAGATCACTTCACCTCCTTGCTCGGGGGACACGGACCCCCTAGTTGTCGAGGTATTCTCCTACTACCTCAGGGAACTTATGCTCTCTAAACTCAGATCATCCTTCACTTCGAGGGATTTCAGGAGGTACGGATTGAGCGTCATGGTTTCCCTCATGAAATCGAGAGGAGAGGATCTCTTGGGGGAGCTAAATTCTCTCCTCTCAGATTTGATGGAAGGGCTAGGGGAGGAGAAGGTGGTTCTTCCCTGTGGTCGCGTGACTTACAAGTTCGAATGGGGGCTGAGAATCGGGAACGGGCCCATGTCTCCGGGACAGGTCTGGGACCACATCCTCGTGAGGGGGGTGTGGGATCCGGAGGACTACGTTGAATTGCTGGAGAGAATAGGGAAATCCATCAAGAAGCTCAGAAACCTGGGATTGAAGCCTGAAGGGATGGTTCATAAGTTGGAAGGTGACAGGGCTCAGATAGGGGCCATCCTACTGAAGGAGATGGATGGTAAGATTCCCAAGGGGTTGACGCTCGAGAAGTTCATGGATCTCGTGGAATACTTGCGAGAGTCTCGGGAGCTGGGGGCATTGAGGATGGTCAGGGAGGTGCTGAACAAAAATGGGTGAGGGCCTAAGTGGGGTTGAGATCATCCCGTCCTCGTTCGAGGAGCTGGAGAGGAGGCTCAAATCCTTGGGAGAGTTGGAAAGCGAGGAGATATCCTTTACGCTGGGAGCCTTGCTCTTCTTGGTGTCAAGAAGCGCCAACCTGCTGGGCAGTGACAGCAGTCAGACGGAGAAATTTTCACTCTTCATGAGATTCGCCTCCTGCGTTGATCCCAAGCTAGACCCAGTAAGGACCTTGAAGAACTACTCTGGTAAGTTCCTGAATTACGCCATGGATAAGATAAGGTCAAAGCTGAGGGGGTCGATCAGCTGCGTGGCGGAAAAGTCGCTGGCTAAGTTAACTGATGTTCTCGTGAAGGAGCTATCAAATCGATCTGAAAGGGCGAGGAAGGTGGTGATAGGGATCATGGGGGTTAGAGACGTCTCATACATCTACGTGCACTTCGGCTGGGACGGTAGGCTCAGTTCTCTGTTTGACAGCTCCAAGAGGGGCTTGGGATGTTCCAGTCAGAGTCAAGCTGGTTCTAACTCCTCTCCTGTTCCTCTCCCGTTTCAGGCCGGTTTAAGTGATTAGTATAAGGAGGTGGTTTTATGGAGTTCAAGTGGGAGGTTGTGAGCGATCCCGGCGAGTTGCCGGACATCCTCTCGAAGGTACCGTCCGGCCTCGGAAGGGAGATAGGGTTACTCCCTTCCATACCGGCTGTGAGAGTATGGGGATGCATACAGTTCGATAGGGCCTTTTCAGGTAATGAGAGGTTGGAAATAAACGAAGCAGTAACAGATCTGGAACCCTTCCTCTACGAGAAGGACGGAAAGTACGAGTTCGATTCTAGGGCGAGGATAAGGGCCACCAAGTTCAACTACGTCAGGGAGAGCTTCTTCAGGGAGACGCTCCGAAGGATCATGCACCCATTTCTAGATGCCATAGCCAATGACAAGAGTGGGAGGGAGGCCAAGGAGTACTTGAAGATAGTGGAGGAGGTCGCCAATGATATTCTAGAGGACGACGCAGCTAAGAGGGCTCTTTGGAATGTGGTGATGAAGATGGCCTCTTGCACCCCTCTTGATCCATGCGGGGTTTGCCCAGCTTGCATAGCTGAGGGGGCTGCCGCCTCAACCGCCACGCAGGGAGCCGTTCCGGTCAACTGGGAGAAGAAGTACAAGGAGACCGACTTCAAGACTTACTTCACGGTGAAGTCAGCTGCGAAGGAGCTGGGCCTGCCTGCCGGCAGTCGGATACTCGAGCCCTCACTACTGGAGAAGATCGTGAGGAACAGGGTTCCTAGGGCTGGCACGACTCAGGAGGGGGGAACTAGTGAGGAAATGATGTTCTTCGTAGAGTACATGTTCAAAGGGCCTGGATATTTCAAGACAACTCTCTTCAATCCTACCAAACTGGAGCTGGCCATGCTCGCCTACGAGCATCTCGTGAAAGATGTCAGGAAGGGGGCCAAGACCTCATCGGGCGCCGGCGTTTGGGATCACTGTGTGAAGGAGGGTATCCCTCTGATAGTCGTGGATGAGGTCTTCTCAGTAGAGGGTTATCTAGCAAATCCACCGCCTCCGTCGATGCCCATAGATGTAAGGGACCCAGAAGCTGGATATAAGGCCACATTCTTCGACGTCGTAGGCGATTGTAGGGGAATATGCGTGGCTAAGTTAGGAGAGAAGTCGGTGCTGGTAAGGTATGTAGGGGAGAAGGCGATAAAAAGGCTCGAAGACTACATGAGTGAGGGGATGTCCCTCTTGGAGAGGGATGACGCGTTCAGGCTGCTCGTGGAACACGCTGCCTCGGTTATAGATTTTCTGGGAAAGCCGAAGAGGGCCAGGAATAACTATAATGATGCAATAAAGGATCTCGCTCCCCAACAGCAGAAGAAAAGGGGGAGAGAGGGGGGAATCGGTTGACCTCCCAGCCCTATCTCTATTTCATAAGGGCCGTTAATGTCGAGCCCGTGTGCTCCACCCAGACCACCATGAAGGTGAATGTCTTCAGGCCTGGGGGATTCATTTATAGGACGGCAGTGGCCGGAGCCATGCTGAGGGTCGTGATGAGCGTCCAAGGGGAGAACTTCTACTCTTACTACAACAGGTGGGTGAATTCCAAAAGCGAGATAGGCATGGAATATAGCACACTCCTGTCGCGCAAGTTACCCCGTGTTGGCGTGACTGATGGGGTCATGCTCAGATCAAGCAAGGTGATCAGGGAGGACTTCAACGTAATCTTGGATGGAACTGCGACGGCATTAGGCACGATAAAGAGGGCTGGGATGGGTCCCTTAAAGGTGTACGGGTACCAGTTATTCGGGCTTGACTCAGACCTCACTAGGAGGGTAATCAACTACACCGTACACTACTTCTGGGCACCTGGAGCCATCTGGAGATTCTCCCTACTATCATACGATAGGAACGAACTGGAGAGGGCCCTCATTTTATTGGAGAGCGCCATGAGGGAATTCGGATTCGGTGCCAAGCACTCCTTCAGGGGCAAGATGCATCCCATTGTGGTGAAGAAGGTCAAACTCGTGAGGGTCGGCGATAAGGTAAGGGGTAGGCTCATACAACCGCTCTTGTGTGGGGAGGGTGTGAGCGAGTGCCTCGAGGAGAACGGTCTCAGACCCGTTGGAACGATGAAGATCTTCCAGAGGATGAAGGGGTATCAACCCAAGGCCGAGGTGATACCTGCTGTTTGGGGAGAGTTCGAAGCTTCATCTGGGTACTACGCCGTGATGGATGGTGAAACTTACTTAGTGACTGAGGGGGACCTCTCTTGGCCTACAGGGAGTTGGGAGCCTACTGGGAGCCTCCGCTGAGAAGGGAGTTTCTCGAGAGAAATTACGGGGGATTGAGCCTCTCTCTAACCAAGTCACAGCATGAGGTGCTGGCAGAAATCTTGAGACTGTCCGAGGAGGTCAGGGAAAGCAACTCCGTCATCCCCCTCTACGTGTCAGCAGACACTGGGGCTGGAAAGAGCCACCTTTCCCTAATCGCCGCTGCAGCCGTGGCAAAGCAGCTCTCATTGGGATTGAGCAAGTTAAACTCGGTCTACATAGCGCCTACCAAGTTCCTAGCCTCTCAGATGGGAGGGAGATCGTTGGATCTCTATAGGGGTATGAGGGATGCCCTAGGCGATGTGGAGGTCATCGAGATAAGAGGGGATATGAATCGTGAGGACAAGGCTGAAAGAGTGATGAGAGCTTTCTCCAAGTTGAAGGAGGAGATGAGGTTAGTTCTCACCAATCCGCAGATGCTGGCATCGCTAGCAGTCAGAAGATCATCTAGCTTGGGGATAGGAGATAGGATAACCCCTTTCAACTTGATCTCAGGGCTTGCGGAGGTGGACCTCTACATAATAGATGAGCCCCACTTCTACACGGGCAAGAGCTTCGTGAGGCTCCTGACACTTCTCCTAGAAATAGGTAGATGGAAGATATCGGCACCCCTGAGCGGGCCTACTTTCCTCCTCTTCATAAGCGCCACGATGGATCCTCTTTCCATAGAGAGGGCTCTTCGCTCGCTCGAGGACCTGTTTGGAACTAGAGTGATCAATAGGTCTGTCCCGCTAGAGAGGAGGAATCTGGAGCTAGTAGATAGAGAGGCCGGGGATAAGCTCATCTCGTTTGGTCGTTCCGATTTCGAGGGATTGGTTGAACTGGTTAATGAGTTGGAGGCTCCCCGGATAATCTACGCTGACAGCGTTAACATGCTTGTATCCCTCCAAGAGAGATTAGGAGGGGAGTCCGTCATTCTCCACTCTCAGATGCCTAGGAAGCTGTGGGAGAGATATATTGAGCGGATAGAAGGGGCCGACACGATCTTGATGACCAGTGTGGGTGAAGTGGGAATAGAGCTTGAGGATCTGGACGTGTATCCCGCCTCCATGGTCTCGGTGAACTCAATGAGCGTTATGAAAGTGGTCCAGAGGCTGGGCAGGCTAGCTAGGAGATACGGCTCCCATGGGATCTTCTTCAATGTGGACCTGCCATGGGCGAGGAGAGAGATCTCAAGTGTCTTTTCAAATGGTTTGAACCTGAGGAATGGAAAGGAAAACCTGCCTCCCTTTTTAGAAGTGGCTAAGAGCAAAAGAGCTGATTTCTTCACCTCTTACATCTCCCCTTGCGCTGACAAAGAATTTCACAGGAAGTTCACGGCTATAGAAAGAGGAGATCAGCGGTTTGAAGTCCCTAAAATCTATCTGACCTCCACAGTAAGGGTTAGTTCGGCATCAGATGACGGTGAGGAGCTATCACTACCTCTCATGAAGGTGGCGTCCACGGTTATGGCGATATCGAAACAACACGAGCTCAAGGTATGGTACTCTGATCTCATGGAGTCCCTCGTCTACGAAATGAGGGAGAGATCTGGATCAAAACCGAACCCAGTTGTCAGGGTCAGAACTGGCAAGGGGAGATACGATCTTAGGTGGAGATCAGCTAAACTGCCTAAGTGGCTCCTATCCATCGGAGTGGTTGGCATTTACGCAAAGTGGAAGGAGAAGTTCGAGATCCAACTTCCCCTGCTGGACAATTACAGGAGAGAATTCACTAGTCCAGCTATCTATTTCATATTCGCTGACAGGAGGTTCGGGAGGGGATTCAAGTGGAGCGACGAGTTCATTTCACTGGAAACCAATCTACAACCTGCATCCCAGGATCTGGACTTCATAGTTCCAGAGGGGGAGTCAGATAGAGTGGTAGCCTACGAGAGGGCACCTGATGGGAAATATGGAATGGGAGCTGTTGAACGGGCTCTGGAGATAATAAATGAGAAAGAGTTAAATCGCCCTTGTGGTTGAATAAGCGGCCTGGACGGGGGCGAGTTGGTTGGGTCACCCGGGCCCTATCACGGGCCGACCGGGCCTCTTATAAGATATCGATATCCTTTTTATCAGTTGGGTTTCAACGCATCCTCAATATATCGCTGGAAGCGCTGAACTGTGATGAAAACCAGTACACCATGGGGAGCAAAAATAATCAACTTATAAAGTGACAAACTCTTTAAACAACGTTTTACAGACGTTGCACTTGTCCGGATCTATCCTCGGATCTATCTTCTCGTGAAATTCACAGACATAACCCTTGGCCAACGAATAAAGGGCTATCTTCGTCAGCTCCATCTGAATCGTGAAGGGGTCCAGCTCCTCCTCGACTATCCTGCTGGCCAACGACTGGACCCTCTCCATCACATCCTTCCTATTCGAGAGATCCACCACGCTGCCTCTCTTCATGTTGGCGTAGCGTGAAACCGCTGACTGGGTCATGACGAGTATGGAAGCAATCTTAACCTCGCTCAACCCTCTTTCCACGAGCATCCTAACTAGGGTGGCCCTGAGGAAGGGCATCAGGTACCGGTAACCTATCTCGAATACGTCCTTCACTATTATCCGCGTCATAATACGGTAGAAGATATTAATCTTCACCTGCTCCCGTGTCACCTTGGCCCGACCCAGGCATCCCCTCTCCCGTGTCCTGCCTCCTCAAGAGGCGCGAGATTATCAGGAAGGAGAATACCGTAACTACCGATCCCAGAAGGAACGACAGCGCCGGATAGGGTGATGAGGAAGTTTCGATGCGTTCAGGCGTTACGGTGATCACCCTAGTGATAGTGGGGGGTATTAGGGGTCGACTGCTTGTGGAAGTCTCCATCGCCCCTGACTCCCCCTTCACCTCGGTCGCGGTTTCAGGAGAGCTCACTTGGATGGTATAGGTGAAATTGGATGAGAGACCATCGCTCTGCTCTGCTATTACGGTTATCGTGTACTTGCCTCCCTTGCTGTACGTGTGGGACTTGGGAAATTCACCTTCGTCCTCGGTTCCGTCCCCCCACATCCATCGGAGGATAACTGTCGCGTTAGGGGTCCCCGGTTCCACCTTTCCGTTCACAGTCACAGTGAGACCGGACACTGAGATCCCATTAACCTCCAGTATAGGGGGGTTCTCCTCGACCGGTAGGGTGATGAGGAGGCGGCAGGTGTCGAGCTCCTTGCCATCGTGCAGTAGTTTCAGCGTGATCACACCCTCCTGAAGGGCTTCCAAGTAAACGTACCTCACCTCGTTGGCCTCTAGTTTACCCTTGAAGAGCACCTGCTCTCCCCTAGATGTGATGGCCCTAAGCTCGACTTCAGCGGTGGAGTTGATTCTAAGCGCGACCCTGATAGGTTTCAGTGGGGGAAAGGTCCCACCGGGAGTCCCACGCCCCCTCCCACCTTCGTCGGTCCACACGTCTCCACCCACCACTTCCTTCGTCACGTAGAAGTTGCAGGAGTCGAGGACTTGATGGCTCCTAGCTCCCACGAGCTGGACGGTCCTAGGACCCTCATCTATCAGGAGTATGGGTGGTGTCTTGTACACGACCCCTGGACCAGTCATGGAGATGTTCATGAGCCTGATCTTGCTCCCGTCGGGCCTTATGATATAAAGCTCTATGTACATCACTTTGGAGACTTGGAAGTAAAGAGTCACCTCCTCCCCAACCCTGTAGTGCCCACAGCTGACGTTGAGTCCCTTCCCTCCCCTGTCTGACCAGACATCTGCCAGTTGTCTTTGGGGGCTCGTCTCGGGAGTATTGGTCTCCGGATCGGCTCGGACCGAGCCCATCACAATTAAGAGCGTTAAGAGTAGTGCGGGGAGGAGGTACCTCATCATTGGTTCCTACCTCTCGAGGAGAAAAAGATGATACGACTATCGGTTTACGACTTTACACCTCAAGTAGATCCCAAGGCCCGGCACCAAGGAGGTTGGTATCCCATCTCGCTCCCAACCACATGGCAGTAGGCTTCTAAGAACGACTGGGCGAATCTGTCAGCGTGCTTTTCCGTACCCCTATGCCTTCCAGCGAACATCCTGATGTGATGATAGGTCTCATGCAGGATTATGAAGGGATTCCTGAGTAGATCTCCTCTAGAAACGAAGATCGTTTCCCTCTTAGCATCATATACTGCCAGGGCCTTGTCGTGTCCCTTCACCCTGCCGACCTTCACCTTGGGAGGCACCTTCCCGTAGGCGGAGCATACGAGTTCCAAAGCTTCTTCCACCCTTCCTTGAAGTATCAGAGATACGACGATGGCTTTTTCCCTGTCAGTCAAGGTCATTCCACCTCCTCACCATCTCATCCACTGGGGGTTCCTTCCTCTTCCAGCTCCTCCTTATTGGATATCCGCCCACTACTTCCATAGCGACTTTGGAGGCCTCATCCGCCTCCCCAACCTCGTGGTCATCCCAAGAGAGGTCGTGCCTGAAATCGTTCGGTGAGGTCCAAGATGGATCGAAGTCATCTAGGCTTTCAGGCTTGAAGCAGACCGCAACTCGATCTATTCCTCGATGCAGACTAAGCGGGACCGTGAAGAGGGATCGGGGTTTGATCTGGTTCTCGACCTTCATCTCGAGGACCTCGCGTCTCGCCCTTATCTCGGCCACTCTCACCTCAACCCTGATCCTGAGGTACTCGGCGAGAGCCCAAGCGTGGTCCAGATCCCTGAACTCTTTAGAGAGGGCATGTTCATGCACCCTAACATGAGCTCCGTTCCCCGACCACAGGATGTAGACCGACTTGATCACGCCGAGTCTCTCCAGCTCGTCAGTTATTGCCCTCGCCGCTTCTATCGTCGCCCTCCAGGCCTCTAGTTCATTGTCGATGTCTAGGTAAGGTGTGACTGCCACAACGTTGGAGTCGTCGTAGGGATCCTCACGGGATTTGAGTCTCCTATAAACGGATGTGGTTGCATAGATGGACCTAGTTCCGGTGGCCAGCAGGGTGCCCGGCAGCTTCAGGGAGTCTATGGTGAGAGGCGCCCTACCGAAGTGTCTTATCCATCTCTCGCCAGCCAAGGCCAGCCAGCGACCTCTGGAGAACCTCACGACCTCGCTTTTAACGTCAGGTCTGGAGTAGTGCTCCCTGACGAGCTGTGCGTCGTGATCGTCTAAGTATTTGGAGAGGTCCGGCACCTGAAGCACCACTTACAGGGTGGTGTGATGCGATAAAAAACGGTCACCCCCCAGATTCACGAGAGCTCCTCCTCCGACCTCTTCTTAGCTTCGAGTATCCTCTTGGTGACGCTCTGGGGCAGTGCGAAATCTTCAGCTCTCAGACCCACGGGTCCCACGAGCCTCATCCCCCTGCTAGGCTCTATCACCACTTCATACATCCTCAGGTCATGGGGGGTCTGTCTCATCTTCTCCACCAAGAGGAACCTCTTCAGCCTCCCTCCCCTAACTACTCTCCTGAACCTGATGATCCCATCGGCTATATGCTCTAAACCGAAGCCAAACGCCTCTGAATTGTGGCAGAGTATCCAGCCCAAGCCAGCGAAGAAGTTCTGCTCTCCCTCCACCGCCACATCGTAAACTGGATGGCGTCCCTCCAACACTTCGATCTCCTTGACCCTCAAGAACATAACATCTGAATCCATCAGAGATTTAGCGATTTCTACCTTCTCCATAAGTTTGAGGCCCTTTTCAGTGAGCTCCTCATTTGCATTGATCAGCCCCTTCCTCCGAAGTTCCTTCCTGATCTTGGAGCTTCCTTTACCATCGACGAATTCCAAGAACCTCTTCACAGGACCGGAGTTCAGCGACTTCTTAGCTCTCCAATAGGAGACCCTCACCTTGTTCAGGTTTGTGTAAGTCCCGCTCCTTGGGGTACCCAGTGAGGAGAGGATCTCGACGAGTAATTCCCTAGGTATACCCTCGAGAGCCGAGCTAGTTAGACCGTCCCTCATCCTGACATCAGGACGGATGGCCTCAACGACCTCCTTGAGCCTCTTCAAGCCGCCCGCGTAGGATATAACTAGGTTATACGCGTTTCCCCTCCTAGATATGTGTGGAACGATCCCCTGCTCGAGCAAGAGCAAGATGACTCCGTTTAAGAGCCTCTCACTAGCCGTCGTCAGGGTCAAGTCCCGCCCACTCCTCCTCAAGTGACCGTCTCCCCTGTACAGCCCTATCAAGAAATTCATCTTTACATCGCGAGGAGCTAGGAATATGAAGGGAGGAACTTCCTTCGCGTGAGCTCCTGTCTTGACTCCAAGGATATCCTCTAGGACCATTCTCACCACCGCACTATCGACCTCAACCACCAGTTTGGATCCCACGCTTCTTACCTTGGCGTCCACACCAAAGACCTCCTTGAACAGATCTGCGGCATCCCTTGCGTAACTTACTTCGTGACTTCCGAATGTCAGGACTGTCTTGTTATCCTTCAGATGGCCCTCAGCGACGTAGTACCCTAAAAGCCTCCCCAGCCTTCCGTCCACCTGTATACTAGATTTCACTCCCTTCTTCATGACTATTACCCTTCCTCTCTCACTCCTAAACGCGATCGATACCTTGCTCGCGCTGAACCCGGTGACTCCGGCCGAGAGGAGGACCTCCAGAGGTAGAACCTTCTGCCCGCGCCAGTAGTACCTAAGGGTATCGTGACCGCTTTTCTTAGCCCTGATCACATTCAGTACCCTCGGATCATTCAGGGATATGTCGTCAACTCCCCTGAGGTATATGAGAGAGGGATCCAGGCCGGAATCCATCAAGGAGGAGACGACATCTATCTTTGCCTTCCCGATTCCCGGAACAGCGAACCTCCGTAGGGATATCAGGAAATCACCCACCCTGATCTCCCTAGCGGGTATCACCTCGATTCCGTTTCGCCAAACGTATATGCTGTGATCTCCCGTTACCTCAATCGACCTGCCGCCCTCGAGCCTGATCTTATAGATGGGCTCCCTAGATTCGTGCTCGCTTATTGCTAGTATCCTAGACCACCCAGCCTCCAAGTCGCTCCTCAAGGAAAGGCATGTTAAATTGGAGGAAGAGTTCCCGAATTTTTCTCTGAGCTCCCTAATGGGTAGCACTTCCACTTCCTTCTCTCCCTTCACGGCGACGAGCTGGTTACCGGTGATAGAGGTCGTAATAGCGTATTGAGTAGTGGCCAGAATAGTGAAATCCCACTTATGGAGCACCTTCTTCAGGTAGTAGGAGTACTTGCGGGCCATTGCTGGCTTATCGAGCCAGAAGGCGCTCATGCTGTCTATGACCAGTCGCGCCCTCCCATAGCCGAGTTCCCTCTTCGCCTCCACTACCTTCTCCACCATGTCCTCGGGGTTCAAGGACCTGAGGCTCCATCTGTCGCTCCCCAAGAGAGCGTCAATTACTATTGCCTTCCCTCTTGTCACCGCATCGCCCAGCCTCATGCCCAAGGTCTCAGCTTGCCTTATTACTGATTCCCTAGACTCCTCTGTGGTCACGTAGATCACCTTATCACCGTCCAAGATACCCTGCCATGAGAAGCGAATGCAAAGTACCGTCTTCCCAGTCCCTGGCTCTCCCGCGACTGCCACGAGGAAGCCCCTCGGTATTCCACCTCCAAGTATTCTATCTAGCTCCTTGACTCCAGTTGAGAGCCTCTCTATGTGTCCATCCTTGAGTTTATACATGGAGGCCTTTTTTCCTTTCCGGTCCGGTCGTTTGGATTCCCCCATCCAACGATCTTTAACGATTCATGAGAGTCGCTCGTGGGAACTCTTAGTTCCAGGAGGGGCTCAGCCAGCTAGGTCCCGCTAGAGGCTACCTGTATTTGAATACGTCTTTACGTCTTAAGATCACACGTAGGCCACAAGAACCCCTTCTACTCTTAAGAGGTCCACTTGACGAGCAGTCCATGCTTGGATATCCAAGACCTGTATCCTTCCAACCCCGGGAATGTATAAAGCCGCTTTGACGCACTCGCCAGTCGCCTTATCGTACCAGATCTCCATCTCACTCCTCTAAGGGTCCTCTGCGGTGACATGGTCGGGGGCTGGCTTCTGTTTAGGCCCAGTTTTTGCTTCGGTTTGGCTTAAGCCTAGGTGTGAAGGACTGCGAGAAAGATGTTGCTGGCCTCTGTTCTCACCTCGAGAGTAAATAATCATAAGTTAAATTATGTAATAAGATCGGGGCTGCTATGACTATGAGAACGATGGCAGCTGCCTCAGCACCGCTCATCGCTCTACCCTACTTTCCGGGTCTCGTGACTTAAAAGTAAGATAAATTTATTTTATTGTTCTAATTTGTTCCATTGACCGATAGGTCGCGACACCTAGAGAAGAGTTCCACTATGGCACTTAACAGCACTACCTCCATCGCATCAGTGGGTGGTTCGACCGAGTAAGCGTCCAGAAGTTTCTCACCAACCCTGAGAACCTCTTCCAAGGACCTTCTAATTTCGGGATCCCTCTCCACTTTGGAGATCCGCCTCAACCTCTCCAGCTCACATCTCACAGCCATTCTAAGAGTGGGCGCTGACCTCCCCATTCTCCCATCAGCTCCCTCATCGTGATGTAGGTCGTGGAACTGGGAAGAGAGGGATGCTTCACCAGCTCGACCCTCACGATCTCTCCCAACGGACTCATTCTGATCAGAGCGTGGACCGTGTGAGAATGGTACCTCCCTCCCCTAGGGTGGGTTGAGCCCCTGTTGATAGACACCACGGTAGTCCCCTTGATTAGATCCCTGATCTTCCAGCTGAGATCTGGACCCCCTCCGTGGAGGAAGGGATCGAATATCAGCACCACGGGGACGCTCAGGTGAGCGACCGTGTCAACTAAGGCCATCACATCCTCGACCTTGAAGCCCCTAGCTATCCTGAAGTTCTTCTCCACCAGATTCCAGTCGACTCCCAGCCTCTTAGCTATGGATCTGAGTAGGTAGGGATCCAATCCGGAGAATTCTTGGACATGAACCGAGATCACTCCACTACCCACCAAGGAGAGGATGAGCCTGTGGTAGAGCAGCCTGAGAACGTTGAAGCTGGAGGAATAGAACTCCGTGAATGAGTTCCTCTCCACGCCACCGCCTAGCAACTCGTCTAGATCTGGTATGCCAGTAGACAGGTGGTCCACGCATTGAGGGCTCACCGTGAGTTGAAACAGTGCACATCTGCGGAATTAATCTCGGCACCTAGGAAACTTTCACTATAGGATCCTCCTGCCCATCATTAGCAGGATGGCATCAGCGAGCCAGACAGCTGCCAATGTTCCCAGCACGATGCTTCCCTCTCTTAAGCCTAGCAAGAGGGGAGCTAGACCTAGGAAGAAGTAGAAACCCGATTCCACGCTGAAGATCGCAGCTATCAGGTTCCTTCCGAAGGTCTCGGAGGTCCAGTGGGACGGGGCATCAGGGAGCATCACCGCGTAGACGGAGGAGTTAAGCAGGGAGGATCCCGAAAAGGAGGCCACGTATATTAGGGCGTTGGAGATCCCCTTCCACCCGGACGCGATCCACAGAACGAGCGCGACTGCTAAGAGGAGCGGCAGGTTGAGGAGGAGGAAGGCGAGTGTCTTGATGGCTGCCACTCTAGATCTGGTCAGGGGAAGCAGGTACAGGGCCTTGGCCCCAGAGGACTCGGATATATAGAGGTAGACCACTGAGAATCCCCCAAGCCCCCCAACCGAGAGCATAAACAGAGATGTATAGTTCGGACCTAGGAAGCCGCCTAGGAAGGTCTTCTGGGGTGATATGAGGGATACCGGGAAGACCAAGGAATATATTATCAGGGAGGCTAGGACTCTCGGGGTCCTGAGGACTATTCTCATCTCCCTGAGCAGAGCCGCCCACAGTCCACTGGTCAGGCTCCACTTCGGGGGACGCGGGGGTGCCGAGACCTCCCCGACCGATATCTTCCTCCAGAACCTCTTGGAGCCGAGGGTCATGATAGCCACTGACAGGAAGAGGAGCGCCGAGGATGAGATGAGGGCGCGTGGTGAGGTGAGGTAGCAGAAGCTCAAGGGGACCATCCATTCAGGTATGCGGGCTCCTGTCTCGATGGAGCTCAGGAACCATGACGCGACGGGACCTATAGCGAATCCTAAACTCAATAGAGACAGCCAAGCGAGGGTCGATCTCAATAGCCCCTTCCCGCTCTTCGTGTAGTTAGCGCTGTACGACCCGGCTAGGTACCCCAGTCCAAGGGAAAGGTTGAGCGACGAGAATGACATCAGCACGCTTGCTAGCAGTGTGGACAGGTCCCTCAATATGAGGGAGGATATCAGACCAGCCGGCATGAGGAGAAAGGGAAGAGCGGCGCCTCCCCAGTATAAGCCTATCCAGAGCAAGATGCTCCTGACTCCCCCTTCATCTATGGGGAGCTGCTTGAGGGGATCCAGCAGCCTGTCAGAGATGAGCATCTGAAGGTTCAGGGCCATTGTGAGGATTCCCATGACCACATCCATCATAAAGAGCATGGAGAGGAGGAGATATGATACCTCCCTCCCGAGGAGTGCTCCCAGTCCGAGGGAAGAAGATAGTAGGGAGAACATGACGGCTAGGAGGATGTTATACCTCAGGGCGCTCCTCCCTGTTATCCTGATGAACTCCCTACCCTTTCCATGCTTTCTGGCTGATCTGTAGGCTGCTTCCATGGCTATGATCTCTGCAGCCCTCCTCCAATGCATGCCTCCAATTGAGATGATCGGCGAGGCCTTATTAACGTTGTTAGGAGCTACAAAACTTTCCCGATATGTGTGAAAACGTTCCCTTTGAATTATGACTGCCGACTGCGGAATGTGTGCGAGTGGCTGCTGGACGCCAAGTTAGGTGACGAATTGGAGCTCCTCTTCGTCAACGGGGATGGGCGTAGGATTGAAAGGAGGAGGATCTCGTTAGAGATATACGCCTCTTATGAGAGGTGGCTGGAGGAGTTCGTTGATGCCCATGATCTAGACATGAGGGTGGAGGAATGGATCAAACCCCCACTTTACAGGAGCTCGCTCCATGTGGCCGTCATCGAAGTAGAGCCAAGCCTCTACAGGCGCGTTTTTAGGGCTCTTCGCGACAAGGTGGAGCTGTGGAACACCTTTCCACCTCAGCTTCAGCAGGTCCTGTGGAGATCTGGCCTCATCCCCTCCTCGTGCGGTGGAGATATACCCGAGCCCAAGTACGTGAGGATGGGTTTCAGGGGATGGGCCGGCCCTCCCAACGTTCCCTCTTGGAGGTATGTCAGGGAGGTGGAGGTCTCCCTTAACGGTGATCTCATCACGCTGGGCCCGAGAGAGGCGGGTGATATCGTCGAATCTTACTCGCCTCATGTGATTGTTCTGGAGGGCTCTAAGTGGAGGAAGCTAGCCCTCTCGATTCCCGGAGTCAGATCTGCCTTGAAGAGAGGCGTGCTAGTAGACTCCTTACCGCTGGGCGTTACCGTGAGGGGACTCATGGAGTGGAGCTCCCTCTCTCATGCTCCGATCAGGCTGGCGTCCGGCTACACGATAGGGAAGGTGCTTACCAGCGTGGAAGCCTTCAAGGCCATGGAGAGGAAATACTTGGTACCGAACGTGGCCGTGAGGGTAGAGGGATGGAAGAGCATCGGGGAGCTGGTGAGAGCAGATAGGGGAGGCCTCATTCTCACTCCCAAAGCGGGGATCTACTGGGGCGTAGCCCAGCTGGACTTCGACTCCTTCTTCCCATCAATAATAAGTCAGGAGAACATAAGCCCGGAGACAGTAAACGATCCCTCATGCTCTGACTGGTTCGAGATCCCTGGGGTGGGCCACAGGATATGCAGGGAGAGGAGAGGATTGGTATCGGAGGCAGTAAGCGAACTAGTGAGAAGGAAGAGGTTATACAAGTCAATGGGCGATTCTGACAGGTTAGAAGCGATAAAATGGGTATTGGTGGCCTGCTTCGGATATCTAGGGTATAGAAACGCGAGGTTCGGTAGCATAGAATCATATGAGAGCGTCACCGCCATGGCGAGGCATCTCGCATTCAGAGCTATGGAAGTGGCATCTAGGAGGGGTGAGGTGATCCACTTCCTGGTGGATTCCCTCTTCGTGAGGACCCCCGATCCCCATTCTCTAGCTGAGGAGATAGAGAACGAGCTGGGATACAAGATAAGGGTCGATTCTGTTTACAGCTGGCTGGTGTTCTTCCCGCCGGAGGAGGGAGGTGAGTTGGGGGTGCCCTCTAGATACTTGGGGAGGTTGGTGGAGGGTGGCATAAAGGCCAAGGGGATCGTCAGGAGGGACATGCCTCCTCTGCTCAGGCACCTCGTGGAGAGATCGCTTGACCTGTTAGGAGAGGCAGGAGATCCCAGTACCCTACTATCGGCTCTTATGAAGGTTCAAAGGATGTTTGAAGATACTGAGAACTCCCTGATACGTTACAAGGTGCCTGAAGAGCTCCTAGTAATGGAGAAGAGGATTGATCCTCCCTATAGTAGGGAGATCAGCCACTGGAGAGCAGCCTCCTTGATCAATGCGAGCGGTGGATCGATTAGGTACATTGAGGCGACCTTTCCCTATCCGGTGGAGATGGGAAGAGGGGGATATGATGCGCAGAGGTATGTGGAGATGGTGAGGCGGGCCTACAGGCCCTTCGACTTCTTGCGCTCCCTGCTCAGTACCAAGCGGGGTTGAAGGATCAAAAATAGGGACTCGTGGCAGTTCCCACGCTTTGTACCCGCTTGAGGTTTTTACACCTGATTGATCACTTCCCGAAGATCCCCGACCACATCTCATTGAACTCTGACTCGAATGCTGAGGCAATCCCCTCATCCACTATGACCACCAAGTTCTCGTCATTCTTCTTATCCCCTGACCAAGTGTAGTTGAAGCTGCCCGTCAGCACCACGCCCCCATCGATTACCATGAATTTATTGTGCATCAGGTAGCTGTTCCGATCGAGCTCAACTTCCACGCCAGCTGCCCTGAGCCTTCCGTATTCGCTGTACCTGTCGATCCTCTCAGATTCGAGTATCACCCTGACCCGGATGCCCCTCTCCTTCGCCCTCACCAAGGTCTCCCCTATGGAATCCAGTGTGAAGGAGTACATCGCCAGATCAATCGATTTGTTGGCCCTCTCGATCCACCGAATGACTACTTGGCTGCAACCGTCCTCCGGGCAGAAGTAAGCGCTGACCCTTGCTTGATCGCTCCCTGTATTTTTTCCCTTGGGTAGCAGATGGTTGAATTGGACCAGTATTATAGCGATCACCGCGATACACAACAGCAGCGCCTTCCTGTCCATTGCGCGCACCTATAAGTAGGGTCACTCAGCCTCTTAACGATGGATGTTCTCCGACCTTTCGATCCTTGGAAGAGCCCCCTCTGCACATGCCCTCCCAAGTACTCCCTACATCCCTACACGGGCTGTTCTCACTACTGCCTCTACTGCTACGCCACATCCTATGTGGGTCGAAAGCCCAGCAGGCCCAAAAAGGACTTCCTGAAGAGGTTGAAGAGGGACCTTGAGAGGGTTGATCCTTCCCTCCCGGTCGACATGTCCACGAGCAGCGACCCATATCCCCCAGAGGAGATGGTCCTAGGACTGACTAGAGCCTCTCTCGAGGTGCTCCGCTCTAAAGGATTCAGGGTCCTCCTAACCACGAAGGGAGTGGGTTTCATGAGAGATCAGGGATTATTTGACGGGTTGATGGTCACCATTACCACACTGGATAGGGAATTGGCCTCAAAACTCGAACCTTTCGCCCCCCCACCCAGTTCTAGGCTCGATGCCCTAGCATCAATGGAGGTGAGGAAGGGGGCTCGAGTGGATCCCATAATACCCGAGCTCACAGACGATCCTAGAGATCTGAAGGAGCTGCTCAGGGAGATAAGGGACTCGGGGGCTGAGCACGTGGTCTTCTCCACGTACAAGGCAAAACCCGATAATTTCACGAGGATGGTTCTCTCCTTCCCGAATTTGGCCAATGTGTGGAGACGCCTTTACTACGATGAGGGGGTTATAGTGAGGGGATATAGGTACATGCCCACATCTAAGAGGTATCGCCTACTGAAACATGCAGTCGAAGAGGCTCTTAAACTAGGAATGACCGCCTCTGTGTGTAGAGAGGGATTTAGGGACCTGCTGAGAGCCCCTTCATGCGACGGAACCCATCTACTCCCCCAGCGTAGTAGACACCTATCAGGCATTATATGACTATTTTTGGTTCCCTTTTTATTGATAGAGGGTCCTGAGGAGAAAAAATGGAAGAAAAAAGATTAGGACGGCGCTGTGGGGGTGTTACCCTCACTAAACCGGCGAATGGGTCTTATAAAGGGAACTGCCCTCTTTTTTCATATCAAGTTTTTCATAAATTAGAAATCCTAACTTCGGGTATTGCGAGCAATTATTTTGGGTAAAAAAGCGGAAGAAGGTTTCCTAGCTAACTTCAACCGCTGTCATATGAGAAACGATTAGATGACCTCTTTTTTGGGGAACTATGAATCTTACTCCATCTTACTTACTAATATGCAGCAAAAGGGTTAATAGAGGTTCCCCAATACCCTGCATGATGAACCTAGCTAAGGTGGCCGTCCTAGCGTCCCTCCTCATGATACCCCTAATCACCACCCAAGGTTCCTCCACGGTAATCTTCAGGGGTCACGTTGGTGCTGTGGGTAAAGGTTACGCGATCGTATGGGTTGAGGAAGTGCTGGAGGGTCCTCTCACAGAGGGGGGTGTTATCGAAGTATTAAAAGGCAAGGATAGCTGCTCTGGAATCCCCCACATTGACGCCGTAGAGGTTGGAGACTTCGTGGAGGTCAAGGGATACTTGGAGACCAAGTGCTGCAGGCAGACCGTGATCTTGGAGTGCGGCGATCATTACCTCAAGAAACTGAGGAACGTGATGGAGGCTGGAATACGGATCCTCCAAGGATGCGGTAATGAGATCGATGTCGGAAGTAATATTACCTTCCTGTTCTTCGTGAGCAGGGACTCCAACGTCACTGTAGTACTGGAGCGAGGGACCAATACCATTGTTCTATTCGAGGGATCTCTAAAGGCTGGGCTTTACTCCATCTCCCGATTGGATGATGGGCCTGAGGGTGAGAGGAGGGTCTGCATTCTAGCTGAGAGCATGGGAGAATCGACCGTCGGCTGCTGTGACTTTACGGCGGTCTCGCGGGAGAGGAGGCCCCAGCCTGAGTACAGGAATCTGACCGTCAAAGTAGTCACTGAAGCAGGTTATCCGGTCAGAAATGCGTCCGTTTATGTGGATGGAGTGTTTTACGGTTTCACCGATAGGAATGGGATCCTAGAGACCAATATAAGCGAGGGAGTGCACGAGGTGAGGGTGGAGAGCGAGTACTACAGGACCGCCATCGCTAAGTCGGGACCTAGTCTAGTCGTGGTGAAGGTGAGAGTGAAGGCCCCGGAGGTGTCGCTATCGTTCAGCCCTGAGGAGATAAACGGTAGTGGGAAGGTAAAACTTGTGGTGAAGAGGCTGGGAGGGGCCGACATTTCAATAAGGGTGAAGCTGACCCCCTTCGGTGACTTGCGCGTGAACGCCACCGAGGTAGTCGGGGTTCCACCTTTCAATGTGACCCTGGAGGTTAGAGGGGAGGGCAAGCTGGTGGCGAGCTATGGGAAGATAACTGCAGTTTTAAACAGCGAAATCCCCGAGAAGAAAGTTGGAGAAACGCAAACTAGTAAAACCCCAGCTACTCAATCCCCAACACGGACTAAGGTCGCCTCACCGACCACCAGCACCAGCGCTATTACTTCCACTTCCGCTCCCACTACCTCCGAGAGCACAGCCACGGAGGGTAAGGAGGTTCCTGAGGTGACGGGGTTGTATTGGATAGTTCTGCTGTTGGCAGCACTCCTCGTGGCGACGCTTGTGGTGAGAAAATGGTGGAGGGCTAGGACAGGTACTTCTCCTCCAAGTAATGGAGGAAGTGCTCGGGATTGAACTCCTCGCCTGTGGCCCTGACTATTAGCTCATCGGGTGGATAGACGGCCCCCCACCTATGTATCCTCTCTCTCAGGACGCTCATCAGGGTAGAGAATTCTGCTCTATCCACAGCCTCCCTCAAGTCGAGCCTCCTATAGTACTGGGCCGCGAGCATTGTGCCGATAGCGTACGTGGGGAAGTAGCCTATGGAAGCATGAGCCCAGTGAATATCCTGCAGCACGCCCAAGGAGTCGTTGGGTGGCCTTACCCCGACTAGCTCCTCCATCGTGTCGTTCCATATCTCAGGAAGCTCCTTTACGTTCACGCTTCCCTCGATCATCGCCCTCTCCAGCTTGTACCTGAGGTATATGTGGAGGACATACTGCACCTCGTCCGCTTCCACCCTTATCAGCTCGGGCCTGACAAGCGTGAGGTACCTGTACATCTCCTCCTCATCGTATCCCTTGAGGAACGGGAGGGCCATGATCATCTCGTTCCTGAACCTCCTGACGAACGCCCTGGACCTCCCCACCACGTTCTCCCAGAACCTAGACTGTGATTCGTGAACTCCAAGCGAGACACCCGTCTGAACGGGAGTCATCCACAGATCCTCGCTTATGTTCATCTCGTAGGTGGCGTGGCCGAACTCGTGTACAACAGCCATGAGGGCCCTCCTGAAGTCCTTTCCCTCGAACCTCACGGTGATCCTGATGTCATAGAGGCCCATCTCGACTGTGAAGGGGTGAGGTGACGTGTCCACCCTGCCTCTGTTGAAGTCGAACCCTAGAACCCCCAAGACGTATTCTATTAGCCTCCTCAGGAAGGTCTCATCGTAGGATTCGTCCTCTAGAGGATGCCTCTCTGGATATCGATCCTTCACCTTCTTGAACAGATCAGATATCCGGGGGACCTTTGAGAACATCCTCTCGCACTTCTTGACCGTGAGACCCTCCTCGTACAGGTCAAGCAGGGCATCGTAGGGATGATCCTCGTACCCTAGGTAGTCGGCCTTCCTCCTCTCCAGCTCCACGATCTTCTCGAGTACCGGCCTGAACATCTCAAAATTCGACTTAGCCTTCGCCTCCCTCCAAACCTGGAAGGCCTCAGCAGTGGTACGTTCCTCCTCCTCTATGAACTCCCTAGGTATTTTAGTGTAGTATTTTATCCACCTTTTCAGAACCCGGATTATGCCCCTCTCGAGGTCGTTCTGCGGCTTAGCACTCTCAACCAAGGATATGAACTCTGGATGGGTGTACAGCCTCTGGACCTGGGTCCTGAGGATTCCCCTTATCTCTCCCCTCTCCCTGAAGGCACCGGGGGGCATGTAGGTCTCCATGTCCCATCCCAAGAGGGAGAGGGCGTAGCCGAGGGATCTAATGTCCCTGTACCTCCTGACCAGCTCCTTCACTTCTGGAGAGACGATCCGATCCATAGGGCTACGCGGTAGGAACAAGTTAAAATAATTGAAGGAGGAGTCAGGTCCTCTCTATCCTCTCTATCCTGTCCCTCAGGACCCTAGCCCTTTCTTCCAGCGATTTGATGGCCCTATTCTTCTCTTTGAGTGCTCTCTTCCCTTCTCCCTTGGAGAGATCGCCCACCTCCATCTTGGCCCTCACCACCTCCCTATCCTCCTTGAGCTTCTCTATCTCCTGCTCTATGTTCGCCAGCATGGATTTGAACGGTTCCAAGTACGAGTCCAGCTTAGCCTGCACCTCCCGGAGGGACCTCTCGTACTCCTCCTTGAGTCTCCTGTACTCAGTCTCCCCTACTTTCCCTTCCCCTCTCTTTTCCTCCAGCCTCCTCATCAGTTCCAAGATCCTCTCCTTCTCGGCAAGGAGGGCATCGACCTTGCTCACCCTCCTCTTGAACCTCCCAGCGCTGGAGAGCCTGCCCCTAACCATCCTGATCAACGCGTAGACTATGAGCAGGAGTACCAGCAGGAGGAAGAGGAAGACCCCTATGGAAGTGTTCGAATGTTTGAGATCGACCCTCAGCAGGGAGAAAGCATTCCCGCCCGTGGTCTCCACTCGGATCTTGAGGAGGAATTTGCCGAAGACGGGCACGTCAGGGACCTCGATGGTCTTGTGAATCGCCTCCTCCTCGCCGGGTGCCACCTTAGTGGGCTCGTCGAAGGGGATCTGATACTCGCCGAAGTTGGCGCGGATGGGTAGGAAGAACACCTCCTCCGAAGTGACGTAAACCCTCAGCCCGGTGACCTCTATCTCCTTAGAGCCCAAGTTCCTCACGATCAACCTCAGATCAACGCTCTCCCCTGGAGAAGCTTCTATGTAAGAGGGCTCTATTCGGGCGGTGATGCTCTGAGACATGAGCTGGGAGAGGGATAGCGCGACTACCAGCAGGAGGATGATCGTCAGGCCATTTGGTTTCATACGCCTCAAGATCACCGGTTCAGTAATAAGTTAACTTACGCGCTTTCAAATCCCCACCAACTAAAGAAGGGATAGAGGGATCAGAAACCCTCGTACCTATCCCTAGGCGCCCCGCAGACCGGGCATCTCTCCGGAGGTTCCGGGCCCACGTGAGTATGCCCGCATACGGGACATATCCAGATCTTCCCATCCAATGGGTAATCCTCTCCCCTGTCCACATAATCCTTCGCCTCTCTGAACAGCTCAGCATGTATTTTCTCAGCCTCCAAGGCCCATTTGAAGCTTGTAGCAGCTCTCCTCTCCCCCTGAAGCTCGGCCACCGATATGTATGCAGGATACATTTCCTCTACCTCGTATTCCTCCCCCATAATTGCAAGCTCCAAGTTCTTGGAGGTGCTCCCGGGGCCGAAGGTCGCTCCGGCCACCACCTTCAGGTCTCCCTTGAGTTCGGAGAGTGCGTTGAAGTGGTTGTTCGCGTGGACCCTCTCAGCATAGGCGATCGCCCTGAACAATCTGGCGACGTTGGGAAAGCCTTCCCTCTCCGCCTTCTCGGCGAAGAGGATGTAGCGCATGTGGGCCATGGACTCTCCTCCGAAGGAAGAGGCCAAGGCGTACAAGGTCATGGGCCTGACCAACATCCCACCGGCCGATATAACCCCGTGATAATATAAGTTTAACGAATTTTCATTTGTAGAACTCCCTAGTAGCGCACCTCGCACCTCCGCCTCCAGCCTCAATTTGGCTGTTTCAAAATAGCAGGTAAGTGAAACTCCTGATTATTTGCCTAAAATTAATATAGGTGAGTTATCCGCAGAGGATTAGGTCTATTGAGATGTACACCTCTATCAATCCCGCTATAGTAATAAAAATTAGAGAGTATAGGAAGAGTTTCATAATACTTATAATTTTTAATCGCATCTTCTTAGAGAAATCTTGATCTTCAGGTAATGATATCAATAAATCTTTTAATAAAAGTGAGATACGCATTCCTGCAACAGTCGCCATCAAGAATCCTGCTATCTCTATAAATCCATGAAACACAGTTAGTTTTATTATTTCGATTAAACTTAGCCCACTCGCAAGCGCACCTCCGATAAAAGAGCCAAAAAGATATCCATTGTACAGTGTAGATACGACGGTCGGTATCGAGAGAGCAACTCCTCCCATCACAGTCAATACAACACTCTCTAAATTGTTTATCAAAATGAGTTTAATTTTTGAGTAGTCATCCATTCGACAAATTTTAAAAAAATCATAGGTAATTATAAAATAATATTCGCGATTTAGTTTTAAGTCAATGTATTTCCATCGGAGAGTAGTAGGATGTTGCAGGGTGGAGTTGTCCAGAAGAGACAAGCCGAACCCCACAAAATACAGGAGAAGAGCTGCTATCCAAATACCTTTTTCACCGATATTTATAACATCCACCTCCGTGTTTCTACTTTATTTTCTGTTATGAAAATAGCTGAGTATGGGCAATATCAAGAGCGAAGCAACTGCTACACCCAGCCCTACTGTATACCAAGCTGCTATATACAGAAATTCATTCTGATATCCAAGAGCATGAGGGAGTGCTGATCCTAGCAGTGCACCTACTAGGCCTATTAAGATTAGATACTTTAGGAGAGTTCTCCTATCTTTTACATCTATTCCCCTCCAAGACATATCCAAAGGATCAACATCTCCAGAGAAAAGTAGGAATATAAGAATGCTAGAGGTAAATCCTACAGCGAAATATAAGAGGAAATCCTCCGGTTCAGAGATCCACAACTGATATGAAAAGACTCCGAAGAAAATTGTCATGAGTATGAAAAATATCATAATACCAACAAGATTTCGCTTTTTGGATAACATGTCTCCTCACCTAAGATATAAAAATGTTAGAGAATTAGGTTTATGCTATTCCTATTAGAAAGCCAGCTAACGCTCCGATGGGTCCAAACCCAGACCCTGCTAAGGTGTATATCATGATATGAGTGATAGCCATATGTAAAGCTACGTGCGAAGCTAGATGGTTATGATAATGTGTATGGACGTGATATGCTATAGCTCCCCATATCATTCCTGCTTTTCCGCTCATCCAAAAGGGCGCCGCAAGAAATATGATTTGCAACATCAGGATTACTGAAACTATTTTCCTCTGATCCACGGAACCACCACATTTATAATTAGGGCGCAAATATATAAAAATTTACTTAAGATCAACGCACCGGTCAGAGAACATGGTATTATGAGTCTAAAGGAGGCATTCTTGTGAAATTCCTTGTAATCAGGATATTGAATAGAGTTTGGGGTTTCTGTCTTTTTCTAGATAATGTTAGCCCTCATCGAAAGGTTATCATTCTACTATCAACTATACTGATCTCATCTCTATTGTATACTACAAGTTTGACAATGTATCTCCTCAGAGAATTTACGGTGCTTCTTCAGAATTTTCTTGGAGGATTATTCTTAGTGATCGCGGCAGGTTTTCTTGCACATGGGTTAGCTAGTTTATTCGTCCTATTCCTTGTTACTGAGATATTTTACTTAACCATTACGACTTTCTGTAAGGAACATACAATAAAATTAAGAGACACGCTCCTAAGCTTCGGATTTTATTTGATATTTCTTCAGATAGGAGAGAGTTCGGTCTTTCTACTTAGACTAATTGAATTTGTAATACCTTCTTTTTTTATATTATTGAGGTCCGAATTTGATCTTATCATTAGCCCTTATCTGTTTATAGCAATAGACTTGATAATTTTCTTTTTCTGGCTATGTTCCTTATATAAATTATCCGGAAAATTCGATATAAGGTGTGCATCTTCAGCTATCTTTTCCTTAGCTATTTTGCTATATATCCATATATATAACGTTGTTATTTTCACATTGGATTAACTTTTTAACTAATAAATTATTCAGCCATGATATGATGAATGCAAGTCATACTAATGTCCATTAATTTTTAAGTAGACGAGTAAATCTTTAGGGTATGGAACCTTGAGAATTCCTCTGCCTCTCCGGATAGCTTTGATAATAATCCGCGAAGGAAGCTATAGAAGTGGTAATTCTATTAGTTTAGTTAGGATTCTATTGTCTAATATTTTGCTATTTATAGCCTCTATCATAATGTCCTTCTTCCTCATAATATTGGTTAGAGATGGAGATAGTATTCAATCTTACATTAAAGTTAGTCAACTGGTTTATATATTTTCGTTCTTTACACTGTCTATTATCAATTACAGATCTATCAAGGACACTAAGTCTCTGATGCCAATACTGATGTTGCCTATTAGGCCTAGAACTGTCATTGCAGCAGTAATTATTGCGCATTTACTTTGGGGTGGTCTTGCCCTCTCCCCGCTCTTAATCCCCCCCTACTATACTCTCCTCGACTTCCGGTTTAATGCTATCTTCATCCTAGTATGGCTTAGTAGTTTTCTAGCTGTATTAGGTACTATACTGGGAATGGCCTGCGTGGAAATTTCATTTAGGAGAGTTCCGTGGTTAATCACCTTAAGTTGGGTAGGTTCTATTATTCTTTTTACGTATTTAGGTCCTCTTCTTACGATTCTCTTTAGCTCGTCTATCTTAGAGAGAAGTATACTTCTGATAGGATATTTCTACTTAACTGCAATGGCCTTCGGTAGAGTAATAGGGAGATTGCATGAGTTTCCTAATGTCGCTCCTGCCGGGAATGAGTACGCAGAATTGCCTCACATGACTCTCCTAAAGAAGGAGTTGATCTTGATCAGGAGGAGACCTTGGATACTGGCTTTAATACTATTTTCCGTATTTCCACACTCTATCATCACGATCTACACTTCTGAAGTAAGTTCAAACGCGGCGTTGCTCAACCTGACCTTGGCTTCCCTCTTGGAGCTGGGTGTGATACTCCCTCTCTTCACAATCTGGTTGTACTCCTTGGAGGGCTCTGGCTCTTCCCTCCTCTATATCCTGCCTTTAACCAAGTTACAGGTCTCCCTGTCGAAGTACGCCCTTTACGTGATCATATGTCTCGCGATAAACATCCCTATCGTCGTATTTTCACTGATCTCAGGAGGGAACTTGGTCTACTACCTCACAGTATTCATCTTTACCGTGATATCCTTCTCCTCCCTGTATAATCTCCTGATATGCAGGCTGCTACCGAAGAGAGAATCCATGTGGACCTTCCAGTCCATTGGGTGGTTAAAGCTCACCCCCATCATGGTAGTGGCCGAGTCCGTGTTCATCATGGTCTTCTTGGAATCACTGAACGGGTTCGTGGTGGATGTAGGTGCGCTGTACTCTGCCTTCCTGCTGATAGATACTTGCATCTTGCTGCTCTCTCTGTTTATGTTGAGATACCTGTGCGACGTTCCTCTCTAATTCCCCTTTTCCTACGGTATGGGTCGGAATAACGGCTGAACTATTGAGTATATCTAATCAGCGGTAAAGTAGCCCGATTCTTCCCATCTAGAAAAGCAATGAGTTCCTTGAGGGGTTTTACGATAGCTCACTCGCGTGATACGTAGAACTCCCTAGTAGCGCACCTCGCACCTCCGCCGCCGGCCTCTATCTGGGGTATGCTCACCTCAATGAGGTCTAGCCCCCACTCCCTCTCCAAGTACCTGTTCGCGTCCCTGTTGAAGGAATCCACCACTATCTTCCCGTTCCCCAAGTTGAGACCGTTCACCATGGTGATCTCGCTGCCCTCAGCAGGTATCTCGTCCACTGTTATGCCCAAGTCACGGAACACTTGACCCAACTCTACTATCTCGAGGGACTCGCCGTACTTAACAAGTGAGTAGAACCCCATCCTGCCCGGGCTCACGAAAGTCACGGGACCTGCGTGCATCATCACAACGTCGAGATGGACGGCCCCTGTTCGCCAATCCCGTATGTAGCCGGGTAGGGGAACCCCGTAAACCTCGATATTCAGGCCCTGCGAGATGAGGAACTCTTGGAGTAATTTGGGAGCGGCCACGTTACTCCCCCTAACTCCAATTCCGGTGAACAAGGCTCGTTTCCCTCCCTCCCCCTCGACCAGTATGAAGTTCCCTCCCTCGGCCTTGGCTCTGACGAGTATCTCACCATTACGCCACCACCTAGGCCTGAACACCGGAGTCAAGCCATTCTTCTGAAAGAAGGATCTAGCGACCTCTTCTTCGCCCCCCCTTATGTCCAGCGCCATGTTCATGAGGATCGGCTGCTCGGACCACGCTACGCTGGGATCCCTAGGGTAGCCCAGCTTAGGCAGCGTCTCCTCGATGCTCACACTGACGACCTCGTATCCCATCTCCTCCAGAACCTTGCCGGACTCGCCAGCCATGAAGACGACCCTCACTCCCTCCCCCCTTATTGCATCTGCCAAAGAGATCAAGTCCCTGACCCAGCCATTGAAGTCTGGAGCTGGGGTCCCGTCGTAGGCAGTTCGCTTCCACACCCACTTGGTCCACTTTCCCTTAACCTCCTCCAAGTGGCGCCTCTCTGGCAGGGCCAGCGCCACATTGCTCTTCTTCGAGTCCTCCGCCCTCAACCTTACCTTCCTAGCTAGTTCTCTAAGGAGAGATTCAGCTCCAGATTTGACCTCATCGGGGGAGGAAGCTCCCGTCAGGGAGATTACCAAGTCGACCGCAACGAACAGGTCGGCATCCCGCAGGTCCCCCGCTTTAATTACCTCCACAGGCGGTTGAGGTGGGAGATCCTTTCCATAGAAAATTTGGGAATAGCTTCTCCTTATCACGGGAGGATCGGAGGACTCATTAATGGCCACACGTATAGATGCGTCTTCCTCATTAGTCAAGCGCTCTAACAGGGAACGCAAGTTCATACGGAGCTTCCTAGGGGAAAATTGAAAAGGATTAGTTTCAGTGGCCTGTAGATCCCAGACCCATTAACATTAAAGAATGCATTCTCTATCCATGTCCGATACCTCGGGACGGGAGTGAGGATGGTCTGCCTCATCGAGTGAACGACGATCAGAAGATGTAAACGATAGTCACGGTCCATGGACTTTTACACCCACCATCTTCATCTTCTCGGCGGATGAGAAGAGCTTCCAGATCTGGGAGACCACTTTGAGCTTCGTTAATCCATTAATGGTAAAATTTTATAGGTATGAAAGTGGGTCTCTTACCATATATGGGAATAGATGAGTCCTCCCTCTTCCTCATATGGCTCGCCCTCAGGGGACCCCTAACTCCCTCTAGAGCTGCTATTGAGGCATCTTTACCAAAGACTACTGTCTATAGAAAGATGAGAGAACTTGAAGATAGGGGATGGCTCAGAAGAGAGGAGAATGTCTTTATCCCGACTGATAGGGCCAAGATCATTGGTAAAATGGAGGCTGAGGATGTACTGGGAGTTTTCCACATAGAGAAGCTGTTTGATAGGGCCGTGCGTCTCCAGGCCGGAGGCTGGAAGAGATCAATGGAGCTCCTTAAGGAAAGTAGTGAGGGAGATGACTACGTGCTATGCTACGAAACGGCTGCTTACATAAGAACAGGGTTCCAGACACCGTCTGCAGCCTTTGCCTATGTGAGGGAGCGGGACTTAGAGAGATGGATCTCTCTGGGAAGGAGGGCCCACGGGCTGGCTGATCTCGTCCTCATCCCAGTGAGAGAGCTACCAGCTAGCGAGGTTATATCTGGTTGGCCGGTGGTGACGGAGGAGAGGTTGAAGTTGGAGCTCATCACCTGGTTGGGGAGAGGCGTTCTGGATCTGGCAGCCCTCGGTGGGAAGATCCCTACAGTTGTGGAGGAGATGACTGATGTCCTCTATTGAAGATTTCTTATCCGTAGCGGAGGAGAGAAAGGTCAGGTACGCGCTACTTGGAGCTCTGGCTGTATCGGCCATCAGGCCTTTCAGGACCACCCATGATGTCGATGTCGCTGTAGATCCGGCAGATCTCTGGAAGCTTAAGCAGGGATTATCTGGTATGGGCTATGTTTTGTTGGAGAACCCTCGCCTCGGAAAGCTCGAATTTAAGCATAGGATGAAAGGGGATATAGACGTTTATGTGGAGAGAGTCTCTGGATTGAGCGTGAGGCAGCTCTTAGAGAGGGCCGTAGAGGCGGAAATTGACGGGAGGAGGGTATGGGTCATATCGCCCGAGGATGCGCTCTTACTCAAGGCACTAGCTCGCAGGGAGAGGGACCTCGCTGATATAGCGGTTATACTCACGGAGGTCGGGGATAGGATCGACTGGGAGTATGTGAAAGCGATGAGCAGTGAGCTAGATCTTGACCTGAAGGAGGTTCTGAGGAAGAGCATTGAGAGGTTGCCCATCTCTGTGGACAATCCACCTAAAGTCAGGAAAACTCTTAGAAGGTTAATAGATAGTGTGTTCAAGTGATTAGCAGTCACCCTCCTCGGAGAACTTAAACGGATGGATGTAGTATTTTCAGTGCCCGATAAGATTAAGGGGGTGCAATCCAATCGTGAACTAGTATAGGCAAGAAGAAAAGGAAAGTAGGGTTTAGGCGGGTCTCATGAACTTAGCGGCCTCTTTGAAGGCCTCTATGGCCCTCTCTATGTCCTCCTTCGTGTGGACCACGCTGACGGTCCACTCGTCATCGCTTACCACGGGTTCTATGAACACGCCCCTGTTCATCATAGCTATCCAATAGCGCCACCAAGCAGCGTCGTCTTGCTGGTAGAACGTTGGCAGGTCCACCACCGGTTCCGTCGCGCCTGGGTAGATGTGACCGTTCGGACCTATCCACTGGACCACCGCGGGTATCCTGTAGTCGTCCACTATGTCTTGGAATGCCCTACTGAGCTCGTCGCAGAGCCTGTGGGCTCTCGGGTAGGCATCTATGGTCAGGACCTTCGTGAGGGTCGCTAGAGCTGCGGCCATCACCAGCCTGTTGGCGTTGAATGTGCCGGCATGAACGGCGCTGTGCGGACCCACGACGGACATGACCTCCTCCCTTCCCATGATCGCCGATACAGGGAAGCCGCCGCCTATGCTCTTTGCCGTCACCGCCAGATCTGGCTTTATGCCGAAGAACTCCGTCGCCCCACCAGGCGCGAGTTTAACGCCAGTCTTCACCTCATCGAAGATCAGGAGGGCTCCATACTCATCGGTAAGCTTCCTCAGTCCCTCGAGGAAACCAGGCTTGGGAGGAACGACGCCTATGTTCATAGCCACGGGCTCCACTATGACGGCGGCTATCTCCTCCTCATGCTTCCTGAACAGCCTCTCCACGGAGTTTAGGTCGTTGTACCTGGCTATCAGGACGGACTCCAGAGTAGTGCCGGGTATCCCCGGACCTACGGGTATCCTTCTCGGGAACTTCCTGCCCATCTGACCGGGAGGTGACTTTATGCTCACCAAGACGTAGTCGTGAGCTCCGTGATAGTTCCCCTCGAACTTTACTATCTTCTCCTTGCCCGTGTACGCCCTAGCTATCCTTATGGCGTGCATCGTTGCCTCCGCACCTGAGTTGCTGAACCTCACCTTATCGAGACCCCATCTCCTAGCCAGCTCCTTTGCGACGAGTCTGGCCTCGGGCACATCCGTTCCAAAGGCAGTTCCTTCTTGTATCACCTCCTGAACTGCCTCAACCACCGCCGGATGGCTGTGGCCCGAGAACACCGCGCCCATAGCGAGGTTGAGGTCCACGTACTCGTTACCGTCAACATCCCAGACCTTTCCGCCCTTACCCCTGGCTATATAGATAGGATAGGGCTCGAAGAACCTCATATTGCTATTTACACCGTGAGGTACGTATTTTCGAGCCTCTCTAAAGATCTGTTCGGACCTACGGGTCCTCTCCGTGTACCTCCCGAGTTCCTCGGAGAAGAAGTCGGGGACTTCCCCTAACCAGCCAGCCAAAGTACCACCAACGCTAGGCCCACCAGATCCTTATAAAACCTAGCCTCAGGGTTTATTAGAGAGCGATACGCCATGAGGTAGGTGAACATGGTAGCCCCGTATGCAGGAAAGGTTTTGAGAGTAGACCTGTCCGAGAATAAAATAGTTGTCGAGAACACGAGGAGAGATTGGGCCGCTCTCTACCTTGGAGGAAGGGGTTTGGGAATAAGGTACCTTTATGAGGAAGTTCCACCGTCCACAGGGGCTCTATGGCCTGAAAACAAGATTATAATTGCCACTGGTCCGCTGACCGGGACCGTGGCCCCGCTCACCGGAAGGTTCACGGTAGTGACCAAATCCCCGAAAACGGGCACATTAAATGACAGTTATGTGGGAGGGGCCTTCGGTCCCGAGCTCAAGTATGCGGGATATGACCTCATGATAATCCAAGGGAAGGCGGAGAAACCCGCCTACATATCTGTAAAAGATGAGGAAGTGGAGATAAGGGATGCCAGTCATCTTTGGGGGAAAACCGTTCCGGAAGCCACGGAGGAACTGAAGAGGGATCACGATAAGCTTGCTAGGACCCTAGTGATAGGTCCGGCTGGAGAGAACCTCAGCTACATGGCCTCAGCGGTGGTTGACGAGCACTTCATCGCCGGTAGGGGAGGTGTGGGCGCGGTATTCGGGTCGAAGAAGCTCAAGGGGATAGTGGTCGAGGCCAGTAACAGGAGCATAGATTTCCCCAATCCCGCGAGGTTCAGGGAGACCGTAGCCAAGCTGATGAAGGAGAGCGTGCTCACCGAGACGAATCTTTGGGCTAGGACCGACGGTACCCCTGTCATAGTGGATCTCAGCAACAATGTGGGTGCCCTGCCGCACCTCAACTTCAGGGAGGGCTACTACGAGTACGCGAACTACATAAACACCGATGTGGTGAAGGCCAAGCTAGACAGCAGGTTCGCCTGTCATTCGTGCCCACTCGCCTGTAAGAGGAAGATTAAGACGAGGAGAGGAGTGATAAAGGCCCCTGAGTACGAGACGATAGGGATGATGGGATCTAACCTCTCCCTCAAGGACATGGATGAACTGGCTCATCTCGGCGAGCTGGCCGACCAGTTAGGCCTAGATACTATAAGCCTCGGAGCCACCCTTGGATTCCTCCTTGAGATAAGGGAGAGGGAAATAATTACGGATGAGGAGATAGGGTTCCACGTAGACTGGGGCGAGCCTGAGGCACTGGCCAAACTGGTGAGGATGATAGCGTACAGGGAGGGCATCGGCAATACCCTAGCTGATGGAGTAAAGAGGGCTGCTGAGAGAATAGGAAGAGGCAGTGAGAAATATGCGATGCACATAAAGGGATCTGAGATCCCCGCTTACGATCCCAGATCCAGCTGGGGAATGGCCTTGGCCTACGCAACCTCGGATAGGGGAGCCTGTCACCTCAGGGCTTGGACCATAGCGAGCGAGGCCTTCGGGGACATGCCGCCCCTCACCTTCGAGGGTAAGGCCAAACTCACCAAGGATTTGCAGGATCTGAACAGCGTCAAGTGGAGCCTGATCATCTGCGATTTCTGGATCGTCGGGTACAAGGAAATGGCTGACCTGCTCAGCGCCACGCTGGATGTGGACTTCAAGGAATCCTACCTGCAGGAAGTGGGGGAGAGGATCTGGAACCTCTCCAGGATGTACAACGTGAGAGCTGGCTTCAAGAGACAGGACGACTATCCGCCTGACAGGTTCTTTGAGGAGGCGCACACCAAGGGCCCGATAAAGGGAGTCAAGCTCCCGAGGGAGGAGTACGAGAAGGCCCTCGACGAGTACTATAAGCTCAGGGGATGGGATAGAAAGGGCGTGCCTCTCAGGGAAACCCTCGACAGGCTAGAACTTTCGAGGGATCTCGGGCTCTCCTGAGGCCTTCTCCTTGAACCCTCCAATCCCCAAATTTTTGCGGTGACTGGCTCGAGCATATCTGTTAATTCTTTTTCCTGAAGGTGCGGAGCCTCAGACATCCGAAAAATCAAAATATAAGCCCCTGTTGGGACTCGGAGATGGAGATGATGGAGAAGGCTGAGTATATCACCTCCGAAGTCGAGGATATGGTCGTTCTCCGTAACATCGTTAAGCGGTTCGGGAAGGTTGTGGCATCAGATCATGTCAACATAGAGATAAAGAGGAATGAATTCTTCTCCCTGCTCGGTCCTAGCGGCTCGGGGAAGACTACTCTCCTCAGGATAATCGCTGGTCTCGAGAAGCCCGATGAGGGCGTCGTCATCCTCGAGGGGAAGGATGTCACGAACCTCCCACCCTACAAGAGGAACATAGGGATGGTCTTCCAGCACCTCGCCCTCTTCCCCCACATGACTGTCTTCGAGAACATAGCTTACGGTTTGAGGCTCAGAAAGTTCCCTGAGGATGAGATAAAGAAGAGGGTGTACGATGCTCTTGAGCTGGTGAAGATGCCTCACGAGATGTTCGCGGAGAGGAAGCCGAGCCAGCTCTCAGGTGGTCAGCAGCAAAGAGTTGCCATAGCTAGGGCCTTGGTGACTCAGCCAGCCGTGCTACTCTTGGATGAGCCGCTGGGTGCCCTTGACCTGAAGATAAGGCAGCACATGATGCTGGAGCTCAAGAGGATTCAGAGGACCGTTGGCACAACGTTCGTCTACGTCACCCATGATCAGGGAGAGGCCCTCGTCATGTCCGATAGGATAGCGGTAATCCATGAGGGGAGGGTCGAACAGGTGGGCACACCCTACGAGGTTTACGAGAAGCCGAGAACCAAGTTTGTCGCCAACTTCATCGGAGAGGCCAATTTCTTCGAGGGGGTTTTGAGAAACGGTGCTGTTGAGACGAGCTTCGGAGTCGTCAAGGTGGTTTCAGACATCCAGAGCGGTAAGAAGGTCGTAGTGAGCCTCAGACCCGAGAGAATAAGGGTTGGTAAGACGGCTGAGGGAGCTGATAACAAATTCGAGGGTAAGATAAGGGAGATAGTGTACAAGGGAGATGTCCTGATAGTCATGGTCGCGCTGGATGACACCGAGGTCAAGGTGAACGTCCCGGCCACTCACCCAGAGGCAAGGAAGCTCAGGGAGGGCGAGGCTATCAGGATAGGCTGGGATTCTGGTGATGAGGCTGGGGTTTTCGAGCTGGAGGCCGAGTAGCATGTCGTGGATGGAGTCCCTCATAGACTTTGTGAGGAAATACAAGCTCCTCGTGGCCCTGCTGGTGCTCGGCCCTCCGCTGATCTACTTGGCCGTTTACTTCTTCGCCCCCTTCATAATCACCATACTCTACAGTTTCGGCTTCATAGGGAGGAGGGGCGTGATCACTTGGGAGCTCACCATCAAATATTACCAGCAGGCCCTTAGGTGGGTCTACCTGAAGGTCTTCTACAATTCTGTGATTCTGGCGGCGATAACTACAGTGGGTAGCATATTAATGGCCTACCCCGTAGCTTACTTCATAGCGGTCAAGGCGCCGAAGAAGTGGAAGAACCTCCTCGTGGTCAGCGTCATGGTCCCTTATTGGGTCGACTTCCTGCTCAGGACCTACGCCCTAATGAACATCTTCACAATGATGAAGATGATGTTCACTTACGAGGCGGTCGTGATAGGCATGATCTACGACTATCTTCCTTTCATGGTGCTGCCGCTCTACGCTAACTTGGAGAAGCTGGATAAGTCCCTACTAGAGGCGTCCTACACTTTGGGTGCCTCCCCGTTCAAGACATTCCTTAAGGTTACCTTACCTCTCTCAAAGCCCGGTATAGCCTCTGGAACAATCCTCGTGTTCGTCCCAGCCATAGGAGAGTTCGTAGTTCCCTCAATGCTCGGCGGCGTGAGCGTCACTACCATAGGTACCCTCACTTGGGACCTCTTCCTCAAGTTCCACAACTGGTGGCGCGGCGCTGCTCTCTCCATACTGTACATAGCAGTAGTCCTGATCACCCTGATCATCTACATGAGGAAGGTAGGTGAGTTGGAGATATGAGCATGAGCCTGAGGGACAAGTTGATGGGCCTCTACTCGGCATTTGTCTACGCCTTCCTCTATGTGCCGATCATAATAGTTATCATATTCTCGTTCAACGAGTCCAGAACGTTGGGGCAGTTCACTGGCTTCTCCCTCAAGTGGTATCAGGTCTTACTGGGGGACAAGGTCGTGTGGGTGGCTTTCTACAACAGCCTTAATGTTGCCGTGATCACCACGCTTGTCTCCCTGTTTCTGGGTACTTTGGCAGCCTATGGAATGGTGAGGCTGGATATAGGAGGGAAAGGTGCCATAGACAGCCTGCTCTATGTCCCTATAATAATCCCTGAGATAGCGGAGGCACTCTCTCTACTCCTCTTCTACAAGTTCTCCGGCTATGACCTAGGCTGGCTAACCGTTCTGCTGGGTCACATAGCCTTCGACATATCCTTCGTCTACGTCGTGGTGAGGGCAAGGCTCGCGGGCTTCGACAGATCGCTTGAGGAGGCTTCACTCACCTTGGGAGCGAATGAGGTTCAGACATTCCTCAAGATAACCCTGCCCCTTTCCATGCCCGGCATCATAGCGGCAGCTCTGATAGCGTTCACCCTCTCCTTCGACGACTTCATAAAGACCGCGTTCACCACAGGCCCCGGCTTCCAGACATTGCCCCTCATAATATGGTCTCAATCGGCTAGAGGAGGCGTCGGTCCTGAGCTCAACGCTCTGACCACTGTTATCATGGCTATCTCTATGACAATCGCCTACATTTACGCGAAGCTGACCATGGAGAAGCAGTAATTTTTCCCTCTTTTCTGCCCTTTTTAGTAAATATACTTGAGGATAAAATCGGGCGTCATAGATCCGATTTTTGTCGGATAAGCCCTCTTCCCCCCCAGGGGGGCTTGAAAGGATCCCCACGAGCTCATCTGCAATCTTTACAAGTCGAATCTTACGCAACTAATTTATTTATAATGGACTAAGTTCACAAAGATAGTTACTTCTATCGCCAATGTTAATAAAATAACTAGACATTCATGGCCCTTTATTCGAAGGGTTTTTATATTTCCCCCTCTTCCTCCTTTGGGGTGAATCGATTGGTTCGCGTTGTAGTTTTGGGAGCTGGGGTCGTAGCTCCGGCGATAGTCTACGATCTTGCGGATGATGAGGTAAGCCCTCACGTGGACGAGATACTGGTAGCTGACCTCTACGAGGAGAGGGCGAAGGCCGTTGTAGAAGATGCAAAGAAGTTCACTACCAGAAAGAAGCTCGAATATGCCAGAGTTGATGTAAGAAACGTTGAAGAGACCGCTAAACTCCTCGAGGGAGCCGACGTCGTGGTCAACGGGATAATCTACTATTTCATACCCCAAGTGATGCAGGCGGCCCTCAAGGCCGGCGTGCACTACACCGATCTGGGTAGCGAGGTCCCCATACTGAAGAAGCAGCTGGAAATGGACGAAGATTACAGGAAGGCGGGCTTACTCGCCATTCCGGGCATGGGCGGATGTCCCGGGATGATAAATGTGGAGGCTAGATACGCGGTCGAGCTGCTCGACAGGGTCGAGAAGATCCTACTCAGAGAGGGATGGGTAGACTTCAACGACTACGACAAACTCGGGATACCGCTCCCCGTTCCCTACTCCCTAGACTGCATATTCGACGAGTTCATGGACCCGGTGGAGGTTTGGGAGAACGGGGAAATCAAGCTGGTGGAGCCGGTCAGGGATTACGAGGTCATGGACTTCCCCGAGCCAGTGGGCAGACAAAAGATGTACTATATCGAGCACCCTGAGGTCTGGACTGTAGGCGAGGTGTTCAAACACAAGGGCCTGAAGTTCGTGGATTACAGAATATCGTTCCCCGACGACCTGTTCCTCAAGTATAAGCTGCTCACGGATCTGGGACTCACCAAGAAGACCTCAGTGAAGGTAGGCGACGTTGAAATCGTGCCTAGGGATCTGGTGAGGAAGCTGGTCATGGAAACTCTGGAGGGTAAGGAGATACCTCCCAACGACTACGACGTTATGAGGGTCATAGCTGAGGGTGAGAAAGGAGGTAAGAGGGTCAGGATCACCGTTGACATACATACTGAGTGGCACAAGAAGTGGAACCTGAGCGCGCAGGCCGTGACCGTCGGAACGCCGACCTCGATAACGGTCCAGTGGATGGCCACTGGCAAGATTAAGGCCGTGGGTGTGAAGCACCCAGAGGAGGTAATAGAACCCCTGCCGTTCTTCGAGGAGCTGAAAAAGAGGGGAATGAAGATATTCGTGGAGGAGGAGAGACTCCTCTAAGCCGCCTGGACCTCCTCCCACACCTCATTTAATTTGGCCTTCTGTTCGTCAGTGAGTACTGGCACGAACCACAGCCTCTTCTGCACATCCTCAGGCGGGTACACTATCGGATCTTTGAGCACATCCTCCTCCATGAGTGGCTGAGATGCCTTCACGGGGTTCGCGTATTTTATATAGTTCGAGTTAACGGCCGCGACTGCTGGGTCGAGCAGGAAGTTTATGAACAGGTGGGCGGCGATGGGATGCGGGGCGTCCTTTGGTATTAGGAGGTTGTCGGTCCACTTGGTTCCACCCTCCTCAGGTATGCCATAGCTTATCTTATCGGCAAGCTCCGGGTGTTCCTCCTCCTTAAAGACTGCTATATCACCGTTATATGCGTGAGCCACGTATATACTTCCATTAGCCAGTCCTTGGAAGTACTCGCTGGTACCAGCATAGGCTGCGAGGTAGGGCTTCTGCTTTATGAGGACCTCCTTCACTTCCTCCATCGTCCTATTGCTCCAGTCGTTGGGATCCTTGCCTAAATAGGCCTTGGCCGAGAGAACAACCTCTATAGCCTCTTGAAGCATGGTTATCTTCTTCTTGTACTTCTCGAGGAATCCGTAATTGGGATCGAATATCTGCTTTACCGTCTTAACCCCCTCAGGGCAGAGGTCGTTCCTCCAAGAGTAACCTGTGGTACCCCACATGTACACGAAGCTGTACTTGTTGCCGGGATCGAACGGTGGGTTCAGGAAGTTCGGATCCATGAACTTGGCGTTTGGTATGAGGGACTTATCCAGCTTCCTTACATACCCCCTCCTTATGGCGAGGGCCGCGTCGTTGTCAGGAAGGACTATCACATCGTAGCCGCTACCACCAGCCTCGAGCTTGGCGAAGGGCTCGGCCGGGTCTTCGAACACATCGTAGACTATCTTATCTCTCGGTATGCCTGTCTCTTGAGCGAATATGTCAAGCAAAGCTTCTTGAATGTAATAGGACCAGTTGTAAACATGCAAAGCACCTTCATGCTTGGGCATCGCTGATATCGTCTTCGTCACGGTGGTGGTCACCACACCTTTCTCCGCGAGCTGCTTCCTGAGCTTCTCTATCTCCTTCTCATACTCAGCTATCTTCTCGGGGCTTATTCCTGGTCCTCTAAGCGACCAGCCGGCCGCTCCGCCGACAACAAGGCCGGCAACACCGGCTATCGCTATCTTCAAAAATTCCCTTCGGCTCGTCATGATGAACCCTAAACTGGCCTAATTCGGCTTGCTTTTAACCCTTACTTCCCATCGAACTTCACCGGAAGGTTAGGATTTTTCTTTAACTGAATAGGGGTCCCTAAGGGAGTAACCTGTATGGTGATCTGTTCAGGCTTATCAGTGATCGAGGTGATTCAGTGGACCTCAAATAGCTGGGAAACGGCTTCAATCTACGAGATGAATTATAACAGGTCCAGGATAGAGTCCCCTAGACCAGAGTCTCTGTAGGAGGTTGTACCTGTCCTCGTCGCTGTCCACGACCCTGTTCCCAAGTACCGCCACATACTTACCTCTATAACTCATCCTGAGCAAGGGAGCGTTCCTCTTCAGCCAGTTCCTGCCTCTCCTATACTCCACAAGGTCATCTATTAGAGTTGCCATCAGGTGTGTCCGGTGCTGAAGGGATAAAATGGGTGAGAGGAAGATGTAATGCGCCCTTATCGCTTACCTAGTAGGTAGCCAGCGAGGAGCCCTATGAGGAGGGCCCCGAGTAGCAGAACCATCTGGGAAGTGGGGAGGCCCGTTCTCTCTGGGGTCGATGTCACAGTTCGGGGTACTGTGACAATCACCGTGGTGGGCGTTGTTGCGGGGAGCTCTGATCCCGTTGCGGTAGGCGTCGTGGTAAGGGTCTGCTTGGGCTGGCCACCCGCCAAGGTAAGCAAGGACAGCATGTGGGCGTGAGCCGAGCTCAGCTCGAAGTAGACTATCGAATCAAATTGGTTCCCTGACCTCTCATAGATCTTGGCAGTCTCCGCATAGCTTAATGCCAATACGGGGATTATGCCCTTGCGAAGTAGTTCGTTTATCGAGGAGTAGCTCATCTTCCTGAGGGCATCCCGGACGGCCTCGGGGTCGCTGGTGAACCATTGGTGTATCGATGCCGTCGCCTTCGCCAAGGCGCTGGTGGTCAGGCCCAAGCTCCCGTACAGGTCTCCAGAAGAGAATGCAGCTCCTGCCCTATCGAGATCATCAGAGGCCTCGTTGAGCAGATCGGATGTGGCTCCAATGTCCTGCAGTAGGCTGACCGCATATGATACCACGCTCTCCGCCTCGTATAGCATGACCGAAGCCACTTTCCTCAAGCGTGATTCCGGCACTGTCTCTCCCTTACCCACTCCGAAGAGCCATGTCCAAGTCTCAGCCGTTTCCGCCCTCCAGTACGCGTAGGACAACCAGTGGAGGGCGCCCCAGTCCGTGGAGTCGAAATACACTTTCTTGGATGCCAGCAGGGTCGCTCTGGAGAGGGCGTCTCTAGCCATGTAGTAACGGGTCTTGGCGGCTATCAACGCCTCCAAAGAGCTCAGGCTGCTGGGTCTCGTCCCATTCAGTTTACTTCCGACTGAATCTATCCTGTCACTCACCCTCTCAGCTATAAGATCGATGGATTTGGGACCAGATATGGCGAAGTAGACGAGGGACCTCGCGTACTCGGCCTCGAAGGTAGACTGGAAGGCTGAGCTCGAGGCTGTATAATACAGTCCGCTCGTCAACTCCTTCTTGGCCTTGTTCGACAGCTCCTCCGATAATGCCAGAACCTTCTCGACCGCGTTCCTAGCCATGTAGCTAAGCTTGCTGAGGTTCGCCTCCACCCACTCCCTTATGGACTCGCTTTCCTTCAGATAGTGATCTACCCACCTCTCTATCACCGCTTTGAGCTCCTTCGGGAGGGTCGGTTCCTTAGCGGTTGGGCGCTCCAGCTCTATACCGATCATGTAGCGCGCAGCGTCAGCGATTGTGCTCACCTCCTTGACCTCCACTCCTAGTTTCTTCCCTAGTTCGGCGAGGTCCACCTTCTCCTTCTCCACGGTAGTCATTATGAGGGGCCCTATCTTCACCTGCTTGGGCACGGTCCTCTCGACTACCCTCTGACCTGCAGGAACCAAGAACACCCTAGCTCCGCCCTTAGCGGCAGCTTCCAGCTTCTCCGGTATACCCCCCACCGGCCCCACCGTCCCATCGGGGTTCACCATTCCCGTCATCACGACATCCTGCCTGACTTCCTTTCCCAGCAGAGCGGCTATCGTAGCTACGGTCATGGCCGCCCCCGCGCTAGGTCCACCTATTATCATGCTATCGGACTCCAACCGATAGTAGAAGTTGTAGGAAAGGGGATCCCTGCCTAAGGTGTAGCTAGCGACCAAGGCAGCAGTTCTGGCTGCCCCTTGAGTGTCTATCTGGGTTAGAGGATCAGCGGAGAAGTAAACATAGCCCTCTCCAGGCTCGACCTCGACGGTTAAGTTTCCCAATGAACCCATCGATATTCCTTCCGGTGTCTGATATACTGCTGGAACTCTGGTGAATGCTCTGCTCCTGTTAGAGGCCTCAGAGGTTAGAGGCGCCAGTAATGTGAGCATAAGAAGGACGGTCGCTGCGATCTTACCCATTCTATGCATCCGAGTCACCGTATTCAAGTCGTTAGTGAGGAAAATTAACTGTTTGTACGTCGATTGATTATTCCAAGCGGGAGGGGAGTTCGTCGAGAGGAAGACTACCGGATATGGGAGAAGGCCCCGCAGCTCCCGGAACCGACAAGGTGCGGTGATGTTTAAAGCTATTGCCTATTCAAGCTGATTAGGTGATAGCATGTCCCCTGCATGGAAACCTAAGAGGAAGGTCCCCCTTCGAGTCGAGGACATAATGAGTAAACCTCCGATCACACTCCCGGTGACCGCGACGGTTGATGATGCCATCAAGACCATGTGGGAGAACCAAGTTGGGAGCGTACTCATAGTAGATGAGGATGGTAAGCTCGTTGGAATCGTCACCCAGAGGGATATATTGTATACGGGATACAGGGGCCTTTGCGGTAAGGGGATACCGGTCAGGGATGTGATGACCGAGAATCCGATTACCATAAAGCCTGAGGAGCCAGTAGAAGAGGCCACTAGGAAGATGAAGGATGCCGACATATCCCACCTACCCGTGGTGGATGAGGAGGGCAAGCCCGTCGGCGTTCTCTCGATGAGAGACGTCATGGATGCCTCGATGCTGCTGCTGAGGGTCCTGCTTGGAGCCGAGTGATCGGCGCCCCTCAATCTTTTTTGGATGTTAGGTCTCGGTGGAAGGGTGCTCACTTTTGTCTCAAGAGGTCGAGTTGATAGAGGTACGTGAGGAGACCGATGCGGAATCTTTAGCCCTAGAAATAGCTCAGAAGTTGGACGAAGGTATCTCAGTGGTGCTGAGGGGTCCTCCCGAGAGGGCCAAGGTGATTGTAAGGCTGATCAGGAAGTATGGAGCCAACTGGCTCCGAGTGGTCTACTCGCCACCTTGGGAAGACCCCAATAAGTACGTGGAGTACTCCAAGTACCTCGAATCGGAGGCCCCATACAGGGTGATGGGTGAGAAGCCCCTCAAGAGGAGGATACTCATCAGAAGAATGGCCAAGGCCTCCTTCGACTACATGGATGCTCCCCTCGTAGATAGCAGGTGTGCGAGTCTCGATCACTGCTACCTCTGCATCGACAGCTGCCCTGAGAATGCCATAATTAAGGAGAAACCTGTCAAGATAGACCTGAGCAGGTGCACGGAGTGCGGGGTGTGCGTCAATGCTTGTCCCGTCGGCTATCTGACACCCCCTAGCTTCACGCTCATCGGTTTCAGGAGGTTTGCGAGGGAATCCGATGTCATTCACGCAGTTCCCCTATCGAAGCTTGAGGAGGTGAGGGATGGGAGCGTCATTAGATCCCAAGAGGGGTCCTTCCCGCTCGTTGCCGTACTGCTCTCCAAGGAGATGGGGGTTGAATTCAGGGGCATCGGGCTTGACCTCTTGGACCCGTACTTGAAGGAGCTCAGTACCTTGCCAAGAGGTGAGAGGAGGTCCGTTCAGATAGAGAGGTTCAACGAGTACGCATCGCTGGAAGCAGCCCTGATTGCATCCGAGCTGGAGGACAGGGATGAATGGATTGACTTGAAGCACCTAAACTTTCTTCAGAGTGTCGGTATCCTCCGATGAGTGCACGCTTTGCGGCGTCTGTCCAAAAGTGTGTCCGACGAAGGCCCTCAAAATTGTTAGGGGGGGATACGCTGAAACTCGAATTCTCCCATCAGCTGTGCATAGGATGCGGAGCATGTGAGGAATCCTGCCCGGAGAGCGCCATAGAGCTGAGCAGGGAGATAAATCCGCATCTGCTCATAACTGGGAATTTCGTGGAGGAAGCTGAGGACGAGATAGCCAAGTGCAGAGGGTGCGGCGCTCCGCTTGATGGGACAGTAAGGATGATCCAAAAGCTCGAGCAGAGGATAAGGAAGAGGGGTGACGAGAGATACGCGGAGCTCGTGTGGTATTGTCCCACCTGCAAGGAGAAGAAGATGTTTGAGGAGCTACTTGGGTAGGCGAGTCCGGTTCACTTCAAGAGCCTACCTTTCCACTCTATTTCAGCGCCTAGGGATGATCTCACCATGGCCACGGACAGCAAAATGAGACCGACAGGCGCTAGAGCGAGGGACAATGGATTTGCATCCACTTCCTTGAAGGAGATGCCTGCATATCCAAAGACGGACACCAAGTAAACGATCGAAATTATCGGATTCGTGTAACCCATAATCGCTGTTACTGGGACCAAATAGGAGGCTAATGCCACGTAAATGAGTACTGACGCCACCAATAGAGCTGATAATGGCCTTGGCGCCCTAGCAGTCATTATCCTCGTGAGGGTGAGTAGGCCCTCGTGCCAAGAGGAGATCCAAGAGCTTTCCGCTATTTCACCGGTGAAGAAAGCTATCTTCATTCCCTTCCCCGCGGCCCTCCTGCCTAGCTCCGCGTCCTCCACCGGACTATCCTTAACGGACTCGTGGGTCCCCACGATCTCGTAGGACGACCTCTTCCACCACATGAAGGCACCAGCGAGCCAGCCCTTCTCATAACTCATGTTCCAGTAGGGATAGGTGAGTCTGAGCAGAGAGGTGAAGGCTATCTCTATGGATCCGCATGCCAGCGAGCCGCACTTTATCCTTGGAACCTGAGAAAGCGCGTCGTATTCATTGAGCAGACCGCATACTCCCTCTATTCCCCTCTTGACGATGACATCCGCGTCCATGAAGAGGAGGACATCGCCGCGGGAGTGCAAGTAACCTTGATAGCATGCCCAAGGCTTCCCATTCCACCCATCAGGTCTCTCTAGAACCTTTATCAGGATGCACCTCTCGTCGCAGTGGTCCATTGCCTCGGAGTACGTATTGTCCGAGCTGGCATCGTCCACCACTAGGACCTCGTCGTTCGGATCTAGCTTCCCCAAGATCGAGGTCAATGCCTTCCCTATCCTCCCCTCCTCGTTCCTCGCGGGAATTATAACGGAGATCCTCTTGCTGCAGTATGAGGTCTCATCTGGTCTAGGTAATCTTCTGAAGCCTCTCAAGTTTTCTATGGCGTTGTAGAGCATGTAAGCTGATAGGATTGCGATGCTGAGATTCAGTAGGAGGGATGCTGCTTCCATATCTACAGCTTCTGTTGCAGGGACCCTTATAATTCATCTCTCGGTCCGGTGATCGATCGCCATGTGGGGCAAGGAAGTGAGGTTATCTAGGATAATTAGGGAGGGGAAGATCCTCTGTGTTCCCATGGATCATGGTTTGACCGATGGGCCCATAAGGGGCATAGAGAACGTGGAGAGGGCCGTGGAGAGGGTCTCCTCTGGTGGGGCCACATGCGTCGTCCTCCACAAGGGGATGATCAAGGCTCTAAAGGGGGCCCACCTCCCGGTGCTGATGCACCTCTCGGCCAGCACTTCCCTCGGTCCCGAACCCAACAGGAAGGTCAGGGTGGGAGACGTCCTCGAGGCAGTTAGGCTCGGTGCTGACGGTGTTAGCGTTCACGTGAACGTTGGAGGGGAGCCCAGTGAACCGGACATGCTCATCAAGTTGGGTGAGGTGGCGTCTGAGGCGGACGAGTTGGGCATGCCTCTGCTCGCGATGATGTACGCTAGGGGCCCCAACGTCAGCGATAAGTATGATCCAAACCTCATCGCCCATGTGGCTAGGGTGGGGGCAGAGTTAGGCGCAGATATCGTCAAGGTTCCCTACACAGGCGATCCCGACACGTTCAAGATCGTCACAGAGGGGGTGAGCGTTCCGGTCATAATAGCTGGCGGGCCTAAGATGAAGGACGACTTGGATGTGCTGAAAATGGTGGCCGGCGCCATGGAGGCGGGAGCTGCTGGCGTGGCCTTTGGGAGGAACGTGTTCCAGCATGAGAATCCGGAGAAGATGGTGAGAGCCATAGCCTCGATAATCTTCGAGGGATGTGACCCTGAGGAGGCAGCGGTGCACCTGAAATGATGATCGTCACCTCCGTCAGTGGAAACTTGGAAGAGGCCAGAAAAGAGGCTAAGCGGGCCCTGTCGATGGGAAGCGATATCGTGGAGTTCAGGATGGACCTCATCTGGGATTCCCCTCCTGATCTCGAGAGGGTTAGAGATCTGATAGAGGGGATGGAGGGGAGAACTCTGCTCACATGGAGGACTGAGAGGCATGGGGGAAGGGGATCTGAACCCTCACATGAGTACCTAGAATCCCTGGCGAGGATCTCGAGGCTAGTGGATGTGGAGTTCGAACTCGCTATGAGAGGCCTTAGGATCGCTAACGCCATCTATTCCTGGCACGATCCCAGTGGAACGCCAGACATGGATGTCTTGTTGCGGATATCCAATCGGCTTCTCAGTGCTGGCGGGCTGGCCAAAGTGGTTACCTTAGCGATGGACGAACTCGAGGCGTACCGCGTCCTGAACCTCTACAAGAGAGTGGATCACCGGGGAAGGCTGGTTGCCTTCTCCATGGGTGAGAAGGCCTCGTTTAGCAGGAGAATGGCTGCTCTCTTAGGATCGCCTCTCATCTACTCTTTCTTGGGAGAAGCAGCTGCACCAGGTCAGCTTACTTTGAAAGAGGCTCTCCTTATCAAGGAATTACTTTCCTGAGGAGGCCGGGCCTGTCCCTCAACTTATCCACGATCTTGGAGGGATTCACCTTTCGGAGCTCCTTTAGCGCCATTACCAAGTATTTATCGATGACATCCGATTTGCTGAGCACCTTGTCCAAGGACAGCTCGAGGTCTTCTGGCACGTACCTAGCGTACCACGCCCAGCTCAAGAGGAAGAGATCTCGCCGCTCCAAGGAATCTAAGTAGGATGTGCTCCACAGCCCTAGCACAGGATAGACCCACCTCGCTAGAAGCATTCTGCCCCCGCAGTCAAGCCCTCTCAGCGAAGAGAACACTTCTTCCGGACAGATCATGGCCAACCTACTCAATACAACAGCTAGAACCGTTCTAACCTCGTCGTCCGACTCACACCAACACTCCTTCATCGGACTGATGTCCTCCACGCGGGCTCTCTTACCTATGGCGTCTCCGAGCGAGATTAGCACGTATCTTGGAACGATCCCCCTCGTGGGAGTCCTGCAGTCCGCTGTTAACGCATTGAGTTGGCTCCAAAAAGCTTCGCATCCCGTCCTGATGGATTTGAGGAGCTCTTCGGCGACCTGCTCCGGGTCAGGACAGGGCATCCCTGATCATCCCCACTAACATCCTCACATCCAATCTGGTCATAGGTGGATGGAAGTTAGAGAGCACTATATCCCCTACGTCCCGTTTGAGGAGTTCCTTCACGGCTCTAACGATTAATTCCTCACTGCCTAGCTCGAAAGCTATTCCAGTGGCGATCGTGCTACCTATTTTCGATCTGATCTTAGCTGCTGCCTTCAACCAACTCATATAGTCCGTGAGGTCGCCCCTAGGATGTATGTCAAGCGGGTGCACGAGGTCCCATATTCTCCCAATCTCCCTGAAGTAGGACCCGTAGTTACCGTCCGCGTGCAAGAAGGCTGCAGCGCCAACAGACCTTATCTCCTCGGCTAGGAGCTCGTGTGAGCTCAGATAAAGTTCCTCAATGTACCACCTAGGTAGGAGAGGCCCCTCATAGGAGGCACAGTCATCTGCCACTAGCACGAAGTCTGGAACAGGATTCAAGGATCTGATGAAGCTTAGGACGCTATCTAGGGCCTTTTCGTGGATTCTCTTGAGTGCATCCCTCTCCCACACCGATAACCTAGCTAGGGCCCTCAGCCCCATATTCCTCAGGAGGAGTTCTGTGGGACCAGTTACGGAGACGCCCCACCTCTTATCGGTGAGGGGGCCCTTGGATAGAACATAATCCCCCAGCTTCCCCAGACTTTCATCCACTCCTACGAGGAAGATCTCGGGGGGGTCACCCGCCATACCTCATCAGCTGCCTCCTCAGGTTCTTGGCCTCCCTCATCAGGATCTCTATCTGCCAAGGATCGAAGACCGGTTGCTCTAGGAGAAAAAGTATGTCATCCAAGATCGATCTGAGGTAATTCAGATCTGGTTGGATCCTCTCCCTCAGACCGGACACATCTATGCCCGGAGGGTAATCTCTGAGCAGCCTACAGAGAGTTATTTCGTCCACCACCGATCCCAGCTCGACCACCTTACCGTGCCTAAGCAGACCTATATCCATACCGTAGGCGACAAGAGCCCCCCTGCTGTCCCTGCTCCCGAGCAAAGCGGGAGCTAGGAATATCGAATCCACGCCAAGGGAGTTGGCCTCGTCCCCCAAGATGTTCACATCCTCCCTACTCAGGGGCCCTAGAAAGAGGATGACCCTCAGCCTCCCTCCTCTCTCCCTGATGCTGGATTCAAAGGCCTCCACCCACTCCTTGCTGATAGGAGTGGGCACTATTGCGACGACATCGGCAAGGTCCCTGAGCTCGTTTAAAAAGGGTATGTCCAGTCCCATCTTCCTTACCAGACTCTCAGCGGCCACTATCTTGCCGAACCTCTGGAGGGTGAACCTGTCCACTATCCTCCTGAGGAGGGAGGAGTTCTCCGAGAGGAGGACCTCGAGTGATTCCCCCGCTATGTGCGGATGGGATATGTACCTCAGGATGTGGGGGGTCTCCAGCAGGTACACGTTGAAGTCAGGGATCATCACTTTCATGAGCCTAGTGAGTCGTCCATCCAGCCCCTCAACCTTCACCTGATGTGTTAGGTCCGTCCTTATACCATACTCATCCCTGAGCACGTTCAAGTCCAGTATAGCCCCTCCAATATCTATCTTGGGTTCTCTAGCCTCCAAATCTCCTCTTCCTCCTTTGATAGTCTCTTATCGCTCTTAAGATATCTACCTTCCTCAACTCCGGGAGATAAACCTCGCAAAAGTACAGCTCCGAGTAGGCGGATTGCCACAGCAGGAAGTTGCTCAGCCTCTCCTCTCCCGATGTCCTGATTATGAGGTCTGGGTCGGGAAGGTCTGGGGCGTAGAGATGGGACCTTATGACATTCTCATCTATCTCCTCCGGTCCAAGCTTACCCTCCGCCACTTCTCTGGCTATTTTCCTGACGGCATCCACTATCTCCGCTCTACCACCGTAGGCCACCGCTAGATTCAGGGTCTTATTTCCGAAGTCCTTGGTCATGGCCTCCAGCTCCTCTGCTAGTTCCCTGATGCGATCGGGGAGAAGTTCCTTCTTCCCAACTATCCTGAACCTCACCCTATTCCTCCGCAATTTCTCCTTTTTCTCCATAAGGTCCCTCAGCTTCTCCTCTATCACCTTAAAAACGGCCTCCACTTGTTCCTTGGGTCTAGAGAAGTTCTCTGTTGAGAAGGCGTAGAGTGTGACGTGGTCAACTCCCAGCTCAAGTAACCAGTCGAGCAGCTCCTCAGTTCTGCTCGCCCCCATCCTGTAGGCGTTCAGGTAATCGAGTCCGAGTTTCTGAGCGAATCTCCTATTTCCATCAAGTATGAGGGCTACATGCTTGGGAATTTCCCCTTCTCTCACTTTTGACTCCAAGTATCTCTTGTAGAGGGGCATCTCCAGCAGGCTTGCCAGTCTATAGAGTAGGTCCAGCAGCCCCAATCGAGGCACCTTCTCAACCCTTTATTACTCTCTGGAATTTAAACTATTGATGGTTGTATGGAATGCGATGCAGCGGTGGGGATACTCCTCAAAGGCTGCAAGGTCCTGATGATTAGGAGGAAACCAGATCCTAGGGATCCGTTCTCATGGAATGTCAGCTTTCCGGGAGGGAGTGTAGAGCCAGGGGATGAGAGCTGCCTGGATACAGCCATTAGGGAGGTGAGGGAGGAAGTCAACCTCTCACTGGATCCCAAATCCCTGACGGCGAGGATGCCCGTGATATCCCCTTTGAGCAAGAGGATGCGGGTCGTACCCTTCGTCTTCAGGGTGGGTGAGGTTAGCCCGGAGGTGGGGGAAGAAGTCGAGGACCTCTTCTGGATGGATCTCAGGGATATGAGGGAGGGTTTCGCGTTCATCCCTAGGAGGGATATCCTAGTCAGGGCCATCTCTTGTTGCGGTTACGTTGTCTGGGGCATGTCCTACAGGCTTCTCAAACTATTAGCCACTGTGGTAAGGTGCGATTATCGTATCCATCAGTCACGAGAAGCTGATCAATCAAGGCAAATTAATTACTTATCATGACTCTATTCCCGGGGAGCCTATTGCTGGATGAGATGGACCGGAAGATACTGGAGATGTTAATTAGGGATGCAAGAACTCCCTACACTGAAATTGCGAAGAAATTGAACGTTAGCGAGGCAACTATCAGGAAGAGAGTCAGCAAGTTGATTAAGAGCGGTGTGATAAAGAGGTTCACAATCGAAATCGGCGAATCTGGAATGAAGGCAATAGTACTCGTGAAAGTGAGGCCTGGACACAACATCCCTGAGATCGCTAAGACCATATCCGATCTAAGAGACGTCGTCAAGGCATGCGAAGTAACCGGGGAGTATGATATAGTCGTGGAGATAGCTAGTCCCGATACCGTCAGCCTCAACCAGACGATCGAAAGGATCAGGGGTATGGAAGGGGTCAGCGGGACCCTCAGCATGGTGGTGCTCGCAGTTTGGTGATACTTTTCCCTTTCAATTGATCCTGTTACCCTCCTTTACGAGATAGCTCCTTCTAGGGTGATGAGGCTCCAATATAACCGACATAATTGGATTCCGTTCCTCCTCATGTTAATAGTCTTCTCCGTTTCGATTCAGAGAAGGGCGCTCGCTTTGGATGATTGTAGTATAGAGATAACTAGAACCTCTCCGAGTAGACTCCCCCAAGCGACCAAGCCGGGCGAGATCATCGTAAAATTCTGGTTTGATCTGACGACGAGCGATCCTCAGAACACTCAACTAAGCGTTGAGGCCTCTGGAAGCAACATAGATGTTCTTTCCAAGACGATTTCTATGAGTACAAGGAGCGGAAGCGTCAGGATTTACGTGCACACGAAGGCCGGAGAGCGGGCTAGCCTCGCTATAAAGGTGACCTGCAGGGTTAATGGAGCCACCGACGCTGACAGCAAGGATATGGGGAGCTCTTACATCGTGTACATACCTCCCTCATGGTCCCCATCCATAACTCCTAGGGAGATCAGCAAGAGGGACGAGATCACCCTAGAGGTGGACGGACTGAACGATGTGGACGATGGTGTGGGCGAGTTATCCGTCACTGCCAAGCTGGGATCGTCTACCTACAGGCTCAGAAGGGTATCTAGGGGGCTCTACAGGTCGAAGGTGGGTGTTAACTTTGTGGACTCGCCCTCAGGTACCAGGGAGATCACCTTCACCGTCACCAAATCCTATAGCGGAGTCACTGCCGTGTCTAGGAAGGACTCCGCGGTGAGGGTGCTAGGTGAGCCACCCTCCGTAAGCTTCACCCCACCAACACAAGTCTACAGAGGGGACGTGCTCAGGGTAATTGTTTCCGAGAATGACGGAGATACCTTGACGGGCGTCTTAACCGCCTTCAGGAGGGAGTACGCGCTGGAAAGGGGAGAGAACCTAATAGAGGTTCCTAGGGACATCGACGCTGGCCAGCACCCGATGGAGGTTACCGTGGAGGATGTGGATGGAAGCAACTCCGCTAGTTGGACCTTAGAGATCTTGAATATACCCCCTCAGGTTGAGATATCATTGGACAAGAATGTGGCGATTCCCGGAGACACCGTAAACGTTCAAGTCTCGGTGGAGGATGATTCTCCGGGCACGGACGTTCGTTTGACAGTGACGGGAGAGGGGCTCAGGAACGAGTTCAATATGGATGAGAATGGAGGTTCCCTCGAGTTTAGGATCCCTGAAGGATTCTCTGGAGAGCTCGCTTTCACCGCCAATGCGGTCGATAGGGACGGTGCATCTTCATCCTCAACGGAAAGTATCACCGTGGGAGTACCTCCCTCGATATCGGGGGAAATTCCCCGTACGATTCACAGGGGTGAGGAGTATACCATATATGTCCAAGGAGATGATGTCAATGGTTATCTGGACTTCATGGGGGAGAGGATCTCAATAAGTGGGGCCGGGGATTACAGGGTAGTTGTCCCAAGAGATGTGAGGTCTGGCGACTATGTGGTATCTGCGTACGTGGCTAGTCCTTTTGGGGAGGCCTCCGAGAGATGGGATGTGGTGCTGGAGAACAGACCTCCCACAGTGGATGTCAGCGTAAATCCAAGCGAAGCATCTCCCGGGGAGACCGTAATCGTTAGCGCGATTTACTCGGATGATGCTCCGGGACTCAGAACGACCCTTTACATCGATGGGAGGGCCATTCAATTGCCCGGGTCAAGTTCGGCTGAGGATGTCGAGTTCACAGTGCCTGAGGGGAAGGATTCTATTGAGATCTCCATTGAGGCAGTGGATATGGATGGGGCGGTGGCTAGGGACTCTGCGGTTTTGGTGGTCAGGAATGTGGGCCAAGATGAAGGCAGTGGATCTCATGAGGATGATAACGGATCAGGCGATGGATCAAACGATTCCCTGAATACCACAACAGGGAGCAGCTATGAGGAGGACTCTGGGAATAATAGGGAGGACGTTAACGATGTTCAAGAAGGGGAGGACGTCAAGGATCGATCTGAGGACCATACCAAGCCTAATGTTGAATTTAGGACCGAGAAATACCAAGAATCAGCTCACGAGGAATTGCCTGAAGCATCTCAACTTCACACTGACACGGGAAACTCAGGACCGGAAAACAATACATCAAATACCACGAGCCAAAAAGAGAGGTTCTCCGTTACGGTTGTGCCGAGCAATCCAGAGGTGGGAGACGATGTGAGCGTTACCGCGACTCCCTACGGAGCCAGGGGGAGTGTATGGGTCGTGGATCCAAGTGGCACCACTATCAGGGAGGTCCCAGTCAGAAATAAAACTACCTTTCACTTCGTCGTTCATGAGGAAGGCATCTGGCATGTTCGATGGGCTTATTTGACTGGAGGAGGGACCTTGTTCGGCCAGATAGAGTTAAACGTCACGGCTCCTAGGGAAGGAAGCTTGTTTAATCAAACTAGTACACATCTTAAACTTACGTCCCACAGAAACGTATCTAACGTAGTAATCGGGAATGTTGGAAGTAACAGGGGCGAGATAAAACTCTTCAGACCTTCATGTCGTGTTTTGAGGAGGGATCGCCCGAGATCTTGGGATGTAGAGATGGTGGTCGCGATAATGGCTGTCTCTCTAATTGGGATTCTGGTAATCAGGAGGAGGATATCTTGAGATTTGTTGCACTTCCCCCTCTCCTCTTGTTGATTTTGGGTGCTGTTCTTCTAGTCTACAGTCTAATACCCAGTGAGAGCATAGTGGGGAACCTAGTGTTGGAGAACGGGACCTATGAGATAGTCAAATGCCAGAGCACGATGATCCTTCAAGCCAATGGGAGCTTATGCGTGGATCTTAGGGATATGAGATTGAGGGAGGTATCGAGAGGAAGCTCCATTAACGAGTTGGTCTCATTTCCATTGCTGGAAGTGAGGGGGAGCAGCCTTGAGCTGATAGTGAGTAATTATGACGCAGTATGGAGTAGGGGTTACTACTTCTCTGACGGCGGGTCCTTAATACCAGTGGAAAGGGGTGAATGGAACCTTTCAGCATCCTCCGATGGGCAAATTACGCTGTACGAGATAGAGGGTTATGATGAAGTTGGAGGAGACCTGGTCAGGAGCGATGGCCCTATAAGGGTCGCGTGCGACAGCGTCAGCGATAGAACATATTTGATCCTCTACAACCCATCCCAAGAGCCCCTAAGGGTGCGTGTGCTCGCAGACCACGACATCAACGTTTACTCCCTTTCCATATCGATTGGACTCATTCTAGCAGCTCTCCTCGTGAGGAGGTATTCCTATGCTATCGGGAGTGGGAGAGGAGCGTTCACTGGAGCTGGCCTCTATCCTCATAGCTAGGTGCGGCAAGCACGCCCTAAAAGCATCCCTCGGTATGAAACTGGGTTTCCGCCAGAGGATATTCAGGAGGAAATGCAGACCTATTGAAGTCGTAGGACAGCTCATATCTTGGGATATACCTTTCCTTGGAGGATCGCTCGAGATTAGGGGCAAGAAAGCCGTGGCTCATCCGCTAACATCACGTACCGGTAGGCAAGTGGCTTCCATAATCCTTTCCATGATGGTTAAGGGAATATACTCCCACGACTACAGATCCCAAGGGGACCTGATATGGAAGTCCCTCCAGCTCAGAGTGGACAGAGCTAATGAGATCTTAAGGGAATTGGATTTGGAAGATGAGGAATTAGCACTGGAGTCTTCAGTTAGATCCACGAAGCTTTGGCCATTTCTGGCCATAGCCATGGCGCCAGATGTTACTGAGGCATACGCTCACTTCAATGGTCCTCTTTATCTGGACCACGTAGAACTGGGTAGGATAGTAGTGGAGAACTACCTGATGGACCAAGGAGAGGTAAGCAGGCTGATGACATTCGTGGAGGCTGATGTGAACGCCGGTGTGGACTTCAGCTCTCCTCTCAACGAAGTCGATCTCTCGTTGGGCGAGTACCACTTCAGGATGGCCTTAGACTTCCCTCCAGCATCGATGGGGGCTGTGGATGTGAGGAATCTGAGCGCCATGTCGCGGCTGAGCTTACCCCGTCTCATTTCACTAGGATCCCTGACCGGGTATGAAGCGGCCCTCATGTTGGACTCGCTGGGCAGAGGCGATCCGGTATTGATCTTCGGCAGGACGGGGGTCGGTAAGACTACGCTATCCAACGCCCTGCTCGCGAGCCTTCCCAGGCACTGGAGGATAGTGAGCGTCGAGGAGGTGAGGGAGATAGAGGACCTCACTAGGTACGGGATGCACCACACCCCATATGAGATAACATCGGGCAAGCTGGATTTCATCAAGTTCCTTCTCCACAGGAATCCGGACTTGGTGTTTCTGGGAGAAATTTTGGGAAGGGAGCATGCTGAAGCCCTAGATCTCACTTCCTTCAGTGGATTGAAGGTGATGGCGACCACCCACGCCAAGGATTATCGGGGTCTTATCCAGAAATGGACCTCTTGGGGGGTGAACCTTCCTGAGGGGACCTTGGCGGTGAGGATGGAGGAAAAGAAGGTAGTTGAGATGAGGCGCTGGGTAGATGGAGGGTGGGATGATCCAGGGAGCCCATCGACTGATTGGTTAATGCATGTGAAGAGGCTGGAGGGCGCCGAGACCAATGAAGAGGTCTATAGGAGGATTAAGGGACTACTTGAGGAGAGCTGACCTAGTACAGAGGCTGGTCTTAGGTTGGAGCGCCTCTCCCGCCCTAGGACTTAGGGCCATCTCGGCCTATGAGGAGGTAGCCGTAGAAGGCGAGAGGGCCGGTAGTGCGCTAGCTAAGAAAATGGGCGAGGCTGGATCTCTACTGTCTGGGATTGAGGAGGGTGGGGATAAAGATGAATCGCTCAAGTCCTCACTCACTCTCATTTCCCAGCTCTTGGAAGCAGATGCTCAAGCGCGAGAGAGATGGATGTACCTCTCCTTGACCTTGGGGATGGCCCTCTCAGTGGGGATAGCAGTAGCCCTCTCCCTGGGAGGGATGAGGATAGAGCCCTTTCACCTCATCCCCCTAGCCTTGGTGTACCCATTGATCCCAGGGCTTTCCCTAGGATGTATATCTGACGACCCGGCAGCGGCGGACTACATAGCATCGACCCTAGAGAAGGGCGGTGGTAGGATTTACGCTCTGAGGCATCTCGGTCTCTATGAACCCCTCGTATTGGACATCGATCTCAATGATTTGGAGCTCCCTCCTTGGGCGAATGTCCTGCGGGTGATGTCCGATAGGAGGACCTTAGCTAAGGTGATGAGGAGGACCTCTACCATGTTGAGGGAGTTCAAGCGCATAACATCGGCATGGAGAGCTCGCATGAGGTCCATAAAAGCGATGTCCTTAGTTATCTCATCTTCCATCGGTCTGTCTAACGTGGTCCTGATGAAGGTCGTCACCTCCCCCCTGCTGTACCCGTTGCAGATCCCCGCGGAACTACCCCTGACCCTCCTATTAGCTGGGCTGATCTCCACACTAATCTCCGCCAAGCCCTTGGGATCCTCCATTGAGTCGGGAGTTGCCTACCTTTCTGCCTTCTCAGTCGCATACGCACTGATTCCCCCGTAAAGGTTAAATTCCTAGCCTATAAGACGCTGATGAATGAAAGCAGCTGTCGACGGCATCCACATGGTCAACTTCAAGTCGTTTCGAAGGGCTACGATACCTCTACCCACTGGTCTAGTTGCCATCACGGGTCCCAATGGCTCGGGTAAAAGCAACATATTGGACGCCATAGCCTTCGTCATGGGATGGAGAGCTAGGAGGCTAAGAGCTTCCAAGATAGAGAACCTAGTCAGGAAGGGGTCTAACGCGGCTCAGGTCAGCCTCCTCATAAGGAATTCCTCCGAGAGGATAAGCTTGAGTAGAGAGATTAGACCCAACGGGGAAAGCGTCTACAAGGTGAACGGAAGAAGGAAAAGCGCCGCGGAGGTCATGGATCTGCTCGCGGACATGGGTTTCGTCGTCGACAGGTACACGTTCGTGACCCAAGGGGACATCACTTCAATAGTCGAGATGTCCCCCAAGGAGAGGGCTAAGCTGCTGGAGGAGATAAGCGGAGTGGCTGAGTACGATGAGAAGAAGGGAAAAGCCCTAGAAGAGCTGAGAGAGGTCGACCAGTCCCTGAGAGAGATGGAGGTGCTGATGAAGGAGAGGGAAAAGGAGTTGAGGAGAGCCGAGAAGGAGGTAAAGGCCCTTCAGGAGAGAAACGAGTTGGAGGAGAGGCTAAGAAGGGTAAAGAAGTACCTGCTGATGGTTCAACTCGAAGAGGTCAAAGAGAAACTGGAATCTCTAGATAAGGCATACATGGAGGAGGATTTCTCAGACATAGATTCCTTGAGGACTCAACTCGAGGAGAGGGAGAAGGAACTTAGGCGGATCGAAGGTCTAGTGAAGGACTCCCCGGTCAGGAGAAGGAAGCAGATAGAGGCGGAATTGAGGGCCCTGTCTCACCAAATAGAGACCCTGGAGAGGGCTTTAGAGGCCCAGAGAGACGCCTTAAACGCTCTAGCTAGGGTGAGAGATGTACCGGAGGTCGTCAGAAGCGACCCCTCCTTTCTCGGCGTTGTGTCTCAGCTGGTAACTCCCATGGAAGGCTATGAAATCCCCTATCTGGCTGTTGGGGGAGGCAGGTTGGGCGACATCGTCGTCAAAGACTTGGAGGGGGCTAAGAGGATAGCTAAGGCATTGAGGAACGTCAAGGGCCGTTTCAGGATAATCCCCTTGGATGTCATCAGGGTAAGGGACCTACCTGAGGTAGAGGGCACCTTGGGCCCCCTTTACCGCTTCCTCCGATACGATGAGGAGTTCGAGGTCATCGCTAAATTGGTCTTCAACGCGATCCTCGTGGACGACTTGGACGCCATCACTAGAGATCTCATTGGCAGGGCGAAATTCGTGACGCTGAAGGGGGAGATCGTGGAGAGGGAGGGAAGCCTCCTAGCTGGGAAGCCGGAGAGGGACATCGAGAGGGTCAACAAACTGAGAGAGGAGGTGAAGAAGATCGAAGAGGAGTTGAAGAGCCTCAAAAAGTATGCTGCTAATAAGAAGGAGGAGCTGGGGGGTCTGCCTAAGGAGGATCCTAATCTGGAGGCCCTAGAGGCTCTCAGGAGGGAGGTGTCAACACTCAGGAGGGCCTACCAAGAAGCTCTCAACAGGAGACAGATGTACCTCTCCAAGCTGGAGGAGATAAGCGAGGAGAAGGGGAGGCTCAAGGAGAAGATGAAGGTACTTGAATCCGAGTTGATGAAGTTAGCGCAGGTTGAACCGCTCTCCGTCCCTGACCCGTTCTCCGAAGTGGCTTCCATACAAACTAGGCTGAGGCTCATGGGACCAGTGAATCCCAAGGCTCAAGAGGAATACGAGATTCGAAAGAAGGCCTTCAATGAAATCAGGGGGAAGTATCAAGAGTTCGCCGAGAGGAAGAGAGAAATAGAGGAGCTCATAGAGAGACTTGACAGGGAAAGAGAAGGGATCATAGAAGAGACGCTTCGGAGGCTGTCGGTGGCGTTCGATGAGCAGATAAAGCTGCTCTTTGAGGGAGGTGGGGGGGAGCTCAAGCTCACAGAGAAGGGACTTGAGATGAGGGTAAGTCTTCCCAACAAGAAGCCGGTCACCATAGATTCCCTTTCCGGTGGAGAGAAATCTCTCAGTGCCTTGGCATTCATTCTCGCGGCTCAAAAGCTCAGACCTTCCTCCCTCTACGTGTTCGATGAGGCTGACGCCATGCTGGACGGTGTGAACTGTAAGAGGTACGCTAGGGCCCTCAAGGACCTATCGAAAAGGGCCCAAGTCATAGCAATCTCCCTGAAGAAGGAGACGCTGGAGGAGGCCGATCACCTGATAGGGGTGACCATGAGGAACGGTGAGTCGAAGATCGTGGCTGTATCGAAGGAGGCTGCTTCATGAGGCCAGAAGAAGTCTGGAAGGAGTTTCTAGAGACAAGGGACATAGCTAGAGCGGGCAGGAGGATCTTCCGTCTTGCTAGAGAGCTCAGAGAAGATGTGATGAATTACCTCAGGCCACCAGAGGAAAGCGCCGCGAGGATTTACAGGTCGAGAAGGTTGGAGAGAGGGGTGATCGTGCCGAGGACTTGGAGGACTCCCAAGAGGTATCCCATCAAGGGAGAAATACTCGATGCCTTCAGGTGGGTCGAGAGAAAGATCAGAAGCATGGCCAGTTCCCTTAGCCTCTCCCTGATCACGAAGTGGGATTTGGTTAGCGAAATCAAAAAGTTGAAGGAGAAGATAATCTCCCTGAGGAGAAGGGGTAAGAGGATGGTCCCCCTAAGGGAGCTCGTTAACTCCTCAGAGGAGCTGGTTCCGACACTCATATCGTTGCTCTTCATGGAGAAGGACGGGGAAGTGGAGCTCGTTCAGGAGAGGCCCTTCGACGAGATCTACGTGGTGCTGTCAAATGAAAGGGCCTGAATCGTGGGAGAGGGCGAAGAGGTTACTGGAGGCGGCTCTCTTCGCGTCAGGGGACGTGATGACGGAGGGCGAGATAAAGAGGCTGACAGGCCTATCCGGACCGGCCGTGGAGAAGGCTATCGCGGAGATCAACGAGGAACTGAAGGATCACCCGTTCTGGGTGGAGAGGGTCGAGGGGGGTTGGATCATGGTCCTCAAGAGGGAATACGAGGAGCACGTGGCTCATCTCTTCCCACAGAAACTGCTCTCCAAATCTGAAATGAGGACTCTGGCACTGATAGCTGCCAACGAACCGGTGAGCCTGAGCGAGGTGGTGCGCGTCAGGGGGAGAAATGCCAGGGACCACTTGAGAAGGCTCATCCAGCTGGGCCTAATAAGAGAAATCAAGGAAGGCAGAAAGAGGACTTACCGCACTACTAAAAAGTTCTCCCTCCTCTTCAGGCTGGAGAGGTCGGATAAAGGTGGAGGTAAGCGGGCTGCTGGAGACTGAGGTGGTCGGCCTCAAGCTGAGGAATCCTCTAGTCCTCGCATCTGGCGTGTTGGGAAATGCAGCTTCGCTGCTCAGGAGGGCAGAAGAGGCAGGTGCTGGTGCCGTGACGACCAAGACCATCCTGCCAGAGCCTACGAAGGGTTACAATAATCCTGTGGTCGTCGAGCTCCCTTTCGGGTTGATTAACGCGATGGGACTTCCAAATCCTGGAGTCGACGAGTTCGAGAGAGAGCTGAGGGAGGCCAAGTCCCACATGACCATTCCCGTCATCGCGAGCGCTGGCGGAGGGAGTCCCGAGGAGGTAGCTCACGTCGCTGGGAGGCTCCAAGATGCCGGGGCTGATGCGATAGAGATAAACGCCTCTTGCCCTCACGTTAGAGAGCATGGATTGGAAATTGGTTCCTCTCCAGAGCTCATTGAAGAGCTAGTGAGGGAAGTCAGGAGGAGTGTGAAGATTCCCCTTCTAGTGAAGCTCACCCCCATGGTTCCGGACATAGCTTCCCTCGCTAAGGCGGCCATCGATGCCGGGGCCGATGGGCTCACAGCCATCAATACCGTGAGGGCCATGTACATAGATGTGGAGGCCATGTCTCCGGTGCTCTCCAACAGGGTGGGAGGCCTGAGCGGGCCAGCGATAAGGCCCATCGCGGTCCGAGCCGTGTACGAGATATCTCATTTAGGAGATGTGATAGGTACTGGAGGGGTTGAAACCTGGAGGGATGCTGCCGAAATGTTGCTGGCGGGTGCGAAGGCCGTGGGAGTGGGTACCGCCGTGATGACTAAAGGGCTGGAGGTCTTCAGTGAGATAAGTGAGGGCCTTTTGTCATACCTCAGCAGGAAGGGGATGACAGTCAGGGAGCTCATTGGGAGGGGACGCGATTGCTGAGCTTCAGATTGATTGCATTCGACAGTATGGGAGTCAGGAGCATGGCCACGGTCGTGGATACCAAGGATGTGAAGATCTTCGTAGACCCCAGCGTGGCCCTCGCCCCTAGGAGGTTCGGCCTACCTCCTCACGACAAGGAAGTGGAAAGGATGTATGAGTTAGCTAAGGTCATCGAGGAAGAGGCGCTGGATTCTGATGTCATCATCATTACTCACTACCACTACGACCACTTCGATCTGGGTCGCAAGGTTTCCCTGAAGGTGTATGAGGGGAAGGTTGTGCTGATCAAACATCCCAGAGAAAACATCAACAGGAGCCAGCGGGTGGAGAGAGCTCCCCTCTTCCTCAAGAGCATAGAGGGGCTCCCCAAAAAGATAGAGTTCGCTGACGGGAGGAAGTTCAGGTTCGGATCCACATCCGTACGGTTCTCCGAGGCGGTTCCCCACGGGACTAACACCAAGTTGGGATACGTTATAGAGGTCCTAGTGGAGAGCGAGGGTGAGAGGTTCCTCTTCTCCTCAGATGTGGAGGGCCCCTCCTTGGATGAGCAGGTGAGGTTCATAGAGGAGGTAGATCCCCATGTCGCCGTGATCGATGGGCCGATGACCTACATGCTCGGTTTCAGATACTCTAAGGAGAGCCTCAGAGCTTCGGAGGAGAACTTGAGGAGGATACTAGACCTCCCTTCCTTGGAGCTACTGGTGCTCGATCACCACTTCTGCAGGGAACTTGGGTTCAGGGAAAGAGTGCCGTCGATATCCAACATGTTTAAGACGGCAGCGGAGGCCTCGGGCAGGAGGAACGAATTGCTGGAGGCTATGAGAAGGGAGCTGTACGGGAGGTAGGCATGTGATCGATCCCGCGAGTATAGTTGAGGAAGCAATCACTAGTAGTGAGAGGAGACTGATAACGATCTCTGGGGAGGATTCCTTGGAGAGGGCCTCAGAGATAGCTAAAGAGTGGCTCTCCAAGCATGGTGGGGGGAGGGTCCTCCTGGCCACCCACAGAGGCATCGGTACCGAGAGGGTTGATCTGGATGAGGGGAGCCTCACCTCCATAGATTTCGATCAGACGGGCGACATCTTGGGAGGGACTTGGGATGTTCTGATAGCCGATTTCTCCAAGCAGTTTCGGGCCAACGACTTGGGAAGACTGGTGGAGGTTGTCAGGGGAGGAGGGCTCGTGCTGTTCTCCATCCCTTCGGCTGAGGAATGGCTCTCCACTCTAACGGAGTTCCAGAAGAGGTTCATAGTTCCTCCTTTCGAGGAGAGAGGTGTGAGGCAGTTCTTCAAGGCGAGGTTCCTCTCCTTTCTGGGAAGACCTGGTACCTTCCTGTTAGGTGAGGAGGTGCGGGGGCAGCTCGTCGGCAAGGTCTCTCGGGACAGGAAACCTCCGGAGAAGACGGGCGACCCCATAATGGATCTTTGTGCTACCCTAGACCAGCAGAGAGTCCTTTCTACCTTGATACAGGCCGTTAATGAGAAGAAGAGGGCGTTTATACTGACAGCCAACAGGGGGAGAGGTAAGTCCGCAGTTATAGGGCTCGCTCTTGCTCACATACTCACTAAAACGAAAGTCAAGAGGGCGGTGGTGACTTCCCCGAATCTAGAGGGAATTCAGACGCTCTTCGAGTTCTTAATGAGGGGTTTGGACAGCTTGGGGGTCAAGTACGAGCCCTTGATCAGGAACGGGCATATCATAGATGTAAAGTTCAGGGGACGGAACGTCTTCTTCCTAACCCCTGACAGCGCTGCTGAGGTCTCGGTCAAACTGAAGGTGGTGGACGAGGCCGCTGCCATTCCTATCTCCACCCTCTTCAGGATCCTCCACACCAGCAGGTTCGCAATCTTCTCGAGCACGGTGCATGGTTACGAGGGGGCAGGGAGGGGCTTTACCCTGAGGTTCCTTAAGAGGGTGAGAGGCTCTAATCTGCCGTACATGGAGGAGAGGATGGAGGAGCCCATAAGGTACCCACCTGGCGATCCGGTCGAAACGTGGCTGTATGACTTCCTCCTCCTTAACGCTGAGCCGGGCGACCCTCCGAGTGGTTCCCCTGAGAACGCCATTTACGAGGGATTGGACCTGTCTAAGGTGAAAGAGGATTTCCTCCGGAAGTTCTACGGGATCTACGTGTTGGCCCACTACAGGAACAGGCCCAACGATCTCGCGACACTCTTGGACGCTCCTCATCACTTCGCCCGGGTCCTCAAGCTTGAAGGGGAACCCGTCGTCAGCTTGCACATAGCGGAGGAGGGTGGTCTGCCCAATAGCGTCTTGGAGGAGATGATGAGGGGTCAGAGGGACATACCGGGCCACATGATCCCATCTAGGGTGGTGCTTCACTACGACTTCAAGTCCTTCGGCAAGTTGAGGGGCTGGAGGATCGTCAGGATAGCCACCCATCCGGACCTCCAAGGGATGGGATTCGGGACCCGGGCCTTAGAGGAAGTGGAATCTGAGGCCGAAGTCAAAGGAATTGACTGGGTGGGGGCTGGCTTCGGAGCTACTAATGATCTGCTGAGGTTCTGGGTGAGGAACGGATACATGCCCGTCCACATAAGCCCGAGAAGGAACCCAGTCACAGGGGAGTACAGCGTACTGGTGGTGAAGCCCCTGAGCGGGAAGGCGAAGAACTTGCTTGGAGAGGTGGTTAAGGAGTTTAAGAGGCGCCTGCTCAACAGCCTCCATGATGTTTACTTCCCCCTCAATCCGCTAGTCGCGAGGCACCTCCTCAAAACCCCCATAAGATCCGGGAAGTTGAAGCTCAGCCAGTCCCAGAGGAGCAGGCTTATAGGCTTCGTGAAGGGGACTTACATCTACGAGTTGGCGTCTGATGCAGTATACGAGGTGGCAAAATACTACTTCTGGCTCGGAAAAGAATGCCTGACCCCGTTGGAGGATTCAGTACTCATCGCCAAGGTACTTCAGGGGAAAGGATGGGAGATGGTCAAATCGAGGTTCGGCTTGAAGGTGGATCCCTACGAGCTGTTCAGGGAGCTGATTAGGAACCTTCTAACCTGTCTGAATGGCCTTAGCGACCAGGCTTAGGTGAGTACATGGGGGAATGAACTTCTCCATCCTCCTTATATCCCCGTATATCGAGTCGACTCCCCAACCAGCCCTCTTAAGTATCTCAGCCAGCTCCGTGGGTGTGTAGACCCTCATCTCCGTATTCACTTCTAGCTCCTTGTTCAGGTTGCCCTCCCCGTCGTCCCTCAGGATTATCCACTTGGATGTCAATCTCGACCACAGTGGGTCGAACTTCCTCTCCTCCATGAGGACGAGGGATCCATACCTCTGGAACGTCCTGTTACAGTACCTCCAATCAGGGGTCTCCCTGTGAAGGGTGTTCGCTATTATCAGGACGGCTCCATCCTTCGCCAGAGATCGGAGCTTCCTCAGTATCTCCTCGTCGGTGGTGCCATCATAGTAGCCCAGCGAAGTGGAAACTATTATGACGGCATCGAACTCCTCGCCCTTCAGCACCTCATCGATCATTCTAGCATCGGAAACGACGAACCTAGTCCTCTCGGAGACCCTGTATTTCTCCGCCTTCTGCTTAGCGTCCTCTATGAAGGGAAGGGAGATATCAACTCCTACGACCTCGTATCCCTCCATGGCTAGGGGGATGGCCACCCTTCCGTTACCGCAGAAAGCGTCCAAGACCTTTCCGGAGTCCAGACCGTTCCCCCTGAGGATCCTAACTATAGACTTAGCTATCTGCTCTCCTTCAGACCAAGTCCCATTCATAACCTCGATGTAGAGATCAGCTCTCTCCACGAAGACCCTCTGTACCCAGCTCAGTCTGGCCACCCATCTTATTAGGGGTTTGATGCTAATAAATGGTTAAGGGGAGAGGTCCACTTCCCTGCCCAGCCCCAACTCCTCAGCCCTCTTGTACACGAAGAACGCGGCCGCTACATCCAGTGCCGAGGTCCCAACAGATTTGTACAGGGTTATCTCCTCGAGTGAGATCCTCCCGATCTTCAAGCCGGCCAGCACCTCACCTAGTTCTCCGACCACCCTGTCCCTCGAGATAAGCCCCTCTTCCAAGGGGATCTTGAGGTCGCCGGCCTGGAGTGCGTCAGCCGTATCGACGACGATCCTATCGAAGGAAGTTATCGCCGTATCGTCAAGCTCCCTAGCGTCAGACGTGTACGCACCGACTGCGCATACATGGGTGCCCCTAGCCAAGTCCCTACCGAACAATACCGGTTTCTTCGATGTGGTAACCGTCACTATTATATCCGCATTTCTATTCTCGGTGACAACCTCCGCGTCGAGCCCTCTCTTTCTCAACCAGTTTGCGAGGGACTCGGCTCTCGCCCTGTCGATATCCCTCACGAACACCCTTTTGATAGGCCTCACCTCCGGTATGAGGCGTGAGTGGGACCTGCCCTGCGTCCCAGCTCCGATGATCAGGAGCGACTCTGAATCCACCCTCGCCATTACCTCGGCGGAGAGGGCGCTGGCACCTCCGGTCCTGTACTCCGTGATCACTGTTCCATCCATAAGGGAGAGGGGGATTCCCGTCTCCGCATCCATCAGCAGAACGGAGGCTGGCACTGTGGGTAACCCCTTGCTCGGATTCTCGGGGAAGACGCCGACTATCTTCACCGCCACCGCACCCAGCTCCTCAGAGTACGCTGGCATGAAGCCTATCCATCCCCTAGGAAGATTGGTGGACGGCCTAGAGGGATACCATCCCTTGCCCGAGGATTTCTCGATTAGAGCACTCTTGAGAGCATCCAGAAAACCCCTGATATCGCTCTCTATAGCTTCCCTCACATCGCTAGGTCGCAGGAGGAGCATGGAAGACCCCTGATTTTAAGGTCGTCTCACTTATCCCAGTTCCCCTTCCGGTAGCAATTTAATCTTTGAACATACAATATTACAATGGTGTTTAGATGTCGCTACCCTATAACAAGTTCGTCAGCGTTGAGGAGGCCCTCTCCCATGTCCCGGATGGATCAGTGGTGGCCATATCCGGTTTCAACATGGCCACAACTCCGGAATACCTGATAATGAAGCTGTGGGAGAGATATAGGGACACGGGCCATCCCAAGGATCTCTTCATAATATCGGACACGCTCCCGGCTACCCCCAACAGGGCCCTCGACTTCGTGGCCAGGAGGGTGTACGAGGAGGAGGGCCAGGAGTTCATCAGGGGGATGCTCCTACCGTTCACCGGATGGGCACCGTACGTTCAGAAATTGGCCATGGAGAACAGGATAGAGCTCTATTCTTGGTCCATAGGGATGGCTGCCTACTGGTTCAGGGAGGTGGCCTCGGGGAGACCGGGCCTCTTGACATCCATAGGCAGGGGGACCTTCCTCGACCCCAGGCAGGATGGTGGTGCGATGAACGATCTGGCTCGGGAGAGAAGGACCTGCCGGGTTTCCCTCATAGAGATAGATGGTGAGGAGTACCTGTTCTACGAAGCTCCAAAGCCTAACGTTTCCATGATCAGGGGAACCACTGCTGATGAGATGGGAAACATAACCATGGAGAAGGAGGGCATATTTGGGACCGTGCTGGCCATCGCTCAAGCTGCGAAGGCCCAGCCGAACCCAGGGATAGTGATCGCTCAGGTGGAGAGGGAGGCGAGATTTGGCTCCCTGAACCCGAAGGATGTTCACGTGCCCGGGCCCTTGGTGGACTTCTTGGTCGTGGCTCCTCCCCAGTACCACTGGCAGAGCGGGACCATCATGTACGACCCCCGAATAAGCGGTACTATCATTCCACCGATAACTCCCAATCTGCTTCCAAAGATGGAGCTGAACGAGAGGAAGGTCGTCGCGAGGAGGATAGCCTTGGAGATGGTGAAGCTCGTGAACAAGAAGGGTGGCCCGATCCTCGTGAACCTAGGTATAGGAATCCCGGCCATGGTCACCAACGTCGCTGCCGAGGAGGGGATCTCAGATTACATCGTGACTACCATAGAGTCCGGACCGTGGGGCGGGCTGGCCCTGATGGGGGAGGACTTCGGCGTATCCATAGGTCCCTTCGCCATTATACCGATGCCTGACATGTTCACCAACTACGAGGGCGGGATAATAGATGCTGCCTCTCTGGGATTCATGCAGATAGACAAGGAGGGAAACGTCAACCCGTCCATGCTCCCAAACAGGATGCCTGGTCCGGGTGGTTTTCCGGTTATAGCCGCCGGATCCCCGAGGGTTTTCTTCGGTGGAGGATTCACGGCCGGTAAGAAGAAGCTGAAGGTTGGAGATGGAAAGCTTCGCATAGAGATGGACGGGAATGTGATCAAATTCGTCAAGAACGTTTACAAGATAGTCTTCAACGGGAAGGTCGCTCTGGAGGAGGGTAAGGAGGTGCTCTACATAACGGAGAGAGCGGTGTTCAGGCTGACCGATGGAGGGCTGGTGCTCGAGGAGATAGCGCCGGGCGTTGACCTAGATAGGGATTTGCTATCCAAGATGGAGTTCAAGCCGGTAATAGCAGACGATCTCAGAGAGATGGATCCGAGGATATTCAGGGAGGGTAAGATGGGGCTGAAAGACGAAATAAAGAGGGGATGAGTGGATAAGGTTAGGGGAGCTCCCTCTTCAGCACCGGCGGGGGGGCCTCCCTTATCAACCTCGCATCGAAGCCCCTCCTTTTGAGCTCCTTGAGCAGTTCCTCCCTGCCGGTGTATATCGGTATGCCCTCCCTGTCCGCCAGACCCAGAGCGGCTGAAAGCTCCTCGTCAGCCCCCTTCACGACGATCTTCCTCTTCGGGGCTTTCTCGACCTTTATAGCCCTGTCAACTATGAGCTTCTCTATGGAGGACATGAGAGCCCGGTCCCTGCTCAGCTTGTTGAAGGTCTCCATGGGTATCAGTATCTCGTGGTCTTGGACTAGGTCCTCTAGGACCCCTCTCCTCACCGCCCACTTCAGCGCCTCGTAATCCATCACTATCCTCTTGACCCTTTCCCTCCTTCTCACCGCCAGCAGGAAGGGGATCAGTGCCAAGGGAATTAGTATCACCCACCACGGGATTGACGGAAGGGACGGCAGTTCTATGCTGAAGGTTGGTGGTGGAGCAACCCCTCTCTGGGCGGGACTGAACTCCACCTCCACCTTGACGCTCTTCCCGTACTTGGGCAGGGAGACCAGCACGCTACCACCAGTAGACTCCTCATCAGCTGGCGCTACTTCGAACGTTATGGTGGCCGTGCCTCCCTTTGAAATAGAGACATGCCATTCCAGCACGTTCCCGCTCACCTTGGGGGGTGAGGCTATTCCCCCTATTCTAGAGCTTCCCTGAACGTATCTGAGCGACGGGTCCAAGTTCACCAGTATCTTGACGGATCTCGCCCCGGTCGGGCTTGATATAGTCACCCTTATGCGGCTGTTACCTCCAGAGTTGCTAGCAGATGCCCTGAGGTCGACCACCTCGGGTGGCGGGGCCGGCGGTTTCGGTGGGGCGGGTTTGGACTTGGGCTTAACCGATATCAGTACGCTATCAGATGAGGAGTCGGCCTTGGCTACCACGTTGAAGCTGCCGGATGTGGCCAGCAATTCAGCCCTGAAGCTGACCTCGACGGCTTTACCTGGGTCCAAGTCCCCAATCTCCCACTCTAGCCTGTTATTCTCGTTATCTGGCTCCCTTCGGAGACCTCCGACCATGGAGGTGCCTTTCACATAGTCCAAGCCGCTTGTGAGGTCCACCGTGAGGGAGAGATCCTTGGATGGACCATCCCCTATGTTGCTCACCCTGACCACGAACGTGATGGGCGTCCCGGTCTCAGCTGAAGTCGGTGTGGCCATCAGCTCGACCACCACCAAGGGAGGACTGGTTACTCCAGCCACTCCAGATATGCCGTTTTCGCTCCCGTTCTGCGAAGTGGAGATGCTCCCGCTGGATCCTGATCCCGTTCCGGAGCTACCCTGCCCTCCATGAGAGGAGAAGATTCCTTGGGATCCCAATGACACCAAGACTATCGGGGGACTGGTCAGCCTGTAGTTATGAGTTTCTTCCCCATTATTCTGGGGGGCTTGATCCTCTATGTCATTGTTCGGGGGTATCCAACCGCACGGTGGTGGGGTTCTCCTGCGGTTAGACCCTCCGGTGTTACCACCACTGTCGGGAGGCGGTGGAGGCGGCGGGTCTCTCACGAGCACGGAGGCAGATGCCATGAAGGAGTTGTTGACATATACTTTGTTCTCCTTAGTGCCGTATGTTGTTGCCATGAGGGAATACGTCACCCTAGCTGCTTGGCCTGGATTCAAGGTGATGTTGTACCTCATATGTCCGCCCTCAATCACCGGACCGTCCACGGTCTGGTTGGATGAGAAGGATCCATTCACGTAATTCATCCCAGATGGAAGTAGGTCCTCCACCATCAGGAGGGCGGACATTCCGCCAGAGTTGGCGAGGATCACCGTGTAGTTGACTGTCTCATTCACATCCACTAGGTCGGGCTGGGCCTCCTTGGTGACCTCTAATATGGCCGGGTTTATCACATCGACCTCATCGGTGTCGTTCCCATCCCCGTAATCTCCATCGAAGACCACCAAGTTCTCCAAGGTCGTGCCGGCTGGTGCGTTGATCGAGACGTTGAACCTTATGACGACCTCGGAGTAGGCTGGCACATCCAGCAACCAGCTCAGATTCCTGCCCTCGATTTCCGGCTCCACAATGTCTCCATCGACCCTCGCGGTTCCGTTAATGTATTCCATGCCCTCCGGGAGTACATCAGTTACCGTGACGTTGTACGCGGTTCCGTTGCCGTAATTCCTGATCAGGAGTAAAACTTCTGCTGTGGAATTGGGCGTCACCGTGGAAGGGTTGATGGACTTGGAGATGGTCAGGTTCGTCGCCACAGCGGGCGCCTCGTATACCGGACCGAACTCGGAAGTCCCGTGTGGGAGCAGTGTAGTCAGAGCGGTCAGATTTATGGGCTTGGAGGTCAGCTCGGGAGGTAGATCTATCCATCCCATGAATTCACCATTTTCCGCCATCAGAGTGCCCAAGTACCTCAGACCCTCACCGTATCCGCTGGGATCCCCGTCAGACTGGTAGATCTCCACGGTTGCATTATCGAAATTGGAATTGGCGCTGTTCGATCCCTCTACATTTATGTAACCCCTCACTATGAGCCTGCTCCCGTAGACAGCGGCCCAAGAGAAGACGGGATAATCCACTAGGTCGTTGGGACCCGTGGACAGCGAACCGTCGTTGAGCGTCACGAAGTCTCCACCCAAGTCTATGCCCAATAGAGTGTTGTTGTAGGAAGAGATCCTAGTAATTACGTTACCTCGGGATGAGTTACCTTCCACTATTACGCCCGTATACGAATTGTCGTGTATAGATGTGCCGTTGATCACATTGCCCGACGATCCGGAGAGGCCGGAGAGTAGCACACCCCACCTGCATTCACTTATCTCCCCTCTGATCTCGTTACCGTTTCCGTCTTGGATCCACACTCCGTACATGCTACCCGAGATCTCCGCATCTATCTCGTTACCCTCGCTCGCCTCCACGTAAACTCCAGCTATCGTGTTGTTCTCCATCGTGGAATTCGTCAGGGAATTCCTGTTGGATTGTGACACCACGGCAACCCCGTAGATGTTTCCCTCAGTACTCATCTTGGTGAACTCGTTGTCCTCGGACCTCAAGTAGATGTAGATACCGTAACCGTCGCTTCCAGAAGCCGTGTTGTTCACCGTCACGATATCAGAGAATGAATTATCGTCAGAATCTTCCAAGTAGATCCCGTACCATCCGTTCCTACCGGAGAACAGGTTTGAGAATGTGTTGTTGGCCGAGTACTCCAGCAGCACCCCTCCTTCTGAGTTTCCGGTGGTGTTCACCTTTTCTACTAGGGTATCGGATGTGAACAGGAGGAGCAGGCCTACCCTGTTCCCCTCGGCCGAGGATTCGCGGATCGCTGATATCACTGTCCCCTTCACGTTGATCCCCACGTTAGTGTTATTGCTCGCGTCGATCCCGCTGAGAGTGATGTTTGAGCTCGATACTACGTTGATCCCGAAGTAATTACCCGTGGCGACGATGTTCCTGATGAGACTCTCACTAGAGAGCTGGACGTGTATTCCCGCCATCTGGGAGCCGATAGCACCTACCACGGTGAAATTCTCCACCGTCACATTCCTCACGTTCCACAGCTCTATGACATTCTGGGTGGTATTTAGGGCCTCTATCCTGACCTGTGATGGGTCACCCACACCTCTGAACGAGATATCGCTCACTACAATCTTCACATTATCCCTATAGGTTCCGGGACACACGAGTATCGTATCACTAGGGGAGGCTGAAGACAGGGCTTCGCTAGGTAGATCGAAGTACAGGTCGCCGGAGATACAAGCCGTCCCAGTATGGACCACTAGGGTTCTCGGAGTGGTCGCCTTCACGCCGTAAGCTGGTAGGAGGAGTAGAAGTATCAACAGCAGCCCGAATTTTACCTTCATGAGGCCTCGCATGGAGGTACCGAAACAGCCATATATTGGGGAGAGGGCGCATGTAATGCGTCGTTAATCTCCGGCTATGAGGAACTAGGTGCCCGAATATGACCACCCTAATACTCACAGAGAAGCCAAGGGTCGCCAAGAGGATAGCTTCTATCCTCTCGAAGAAACCTCAGCAGAAGAAGATCGGCAGATTAACCTACTACACTTTCGATCTCGGTGGTGAGGAGTACGTGGTAGTGCCAGCAGCTGGACACCTGCTGGAGCTAGACTATCCCGAGGGTAAGTGGGTCTATCCGATAATCCTGCCCCCAGAGGAGCTTGTCTTAAGGGAGATAGATGGGAAGAGCCAGTTTCTAAGGGTGATAGAGAGGCTGGGGAGGAAGGCTGATAGGATAATCATTGCCACGGACTTGGACGCCGAGGGGAGTTCCATAGCCCTCGAGATAATGAGAGCCTTGGGATGGGAGGAAAATAAGGAGATCTACAGGATGGAGTTCTCGTCCCTGAACGCTCAGGAGATAAAGGAAGCTTTCCACAATCTCAAATCCTTTGACTATCCCAGAGCTAATGCAGGATTCGCTAGGAGGGTGTTGGACCTGCAGTGGGGCGCCAACGTCTCGAGGGGGCTCACCCTGAGCACAAGGAAGAGGAGCTGGGTGAGGGTGCTCAGTTCAGGCAGGGTTCAAGGACCTACCCTCTCCCTCATAGTGAAGAGGGAGCGGGAGATCAGGAACTTCGTTCCCAAGAAGTATTACGTCGTGACAGCACTGATGGAGAGTGGAGAGGGGACATTCGAGGTCAAGCTGGCGCCTCCCAAGGGTGAGGAGAAGGTATGGAGTAGGGAGTATGCGGAGAGAGCGGCTGAGGCCATTAGGGGAAGGATGGTCAAGGCCAAGGTCAGGTCTAAGAAGGTCTCGCTCGCTCCTCCTCCTCCCTTTGATGGTACCTCCATGCAAATAGAGGTGAGCAGGATAACGGGGCTGACCCCGAAGCAAATAGCAGACCGATCGACCGGAATCGCCCAGCAATTGTACGAAGCGGGTCTCATCAGCTACATCGGAACGGAAAGCCAGAAGTACCCGAAAAACTGGACTAAGGAGGACTTCGTCGGGATGGTCGAGCTCATAGGAAGTTATTCCCCTCTCAAGGAGGACGCTTCCTACGTGTTAGAGAACATGAGGGACAGGCCCGTGGAGGGGAAGAAGGACGATCCAGCCCACCCGACCATCCATGTAGTCGGTTCTCCTGAGGAAGAATTCCAGAGTAGAAATCACAGGAGAGTCTACGAGATAATAGCCAGGAGGAATCTGGCCACCCTAGCACCGGACGCCCTCATCAAGAGGGTGAATGTGGAGATCGTGGTGGAGGGGTACAGGTTTAAGGCTAGCGGCGCCGCTCTGCTAGAGAAGGGATGGCTCAGGGTCTATCCATACGCCAAAAAAGATTACTCGATGCCTCCGGTCGACAATGGAGAGGAAGTCAAGTGCATCGACGTAAAGATAGAGGAGAAGGAGACCCAGCCACCAAAGAGGTACACCCCGGTCTCCATAATCAAGGAGATGGAGAGGTTGGGTCTGGGAACAAAGAACACTAGGGTCCAGATACTGGACATACTCAAGGAAAGGGGGTACATAGAAGGTAAGAGTTTCAAGCCTACTCCACTGGGAGAGGCGGTCGCGGAGGTGCTTGAGGAGTACGTTCCAGACCTTACAAGCCCGGAGCTCACGGCTAAGCTTGAAGAAGCCATGACAAAGATTGAAAGAGGGGAGTTAGACCACAGCTCCTTCCTCAGCGATGCGTTACTGAAACTGGAGCAGATAATGAGGGACTTCAAGAGTAAGGAAGGGCTAATCTCGGAGAAGCTGGCCAAGGCTGTTCAGGAATACAGGTTATCCCAGAACATCATAGGGAAATGCCCGAAGTGCGGGAGAGATCTCCTCCTCAAGAAGAGCAAGTACGGATACTTCGTCATATGCTCTGGCTATCCTGACGACTGCGATGTAAAGTTCAACCTCCTGCCGGGGGAGCGCATACTGAGGGAGGAGTGCAAGTGTGGTCTCCCACTGGTGGAGGGAAGGATCAGAACTAAGAGTAAGAAGACCCTCAAGTACATCAGGTGCTTGGGTAATTGTGAGGAGAGCCCGGTGAGGTGCGCCAAATGCGGCGGGGTGATGGTCCCGAAGAAGGGGAAATATGGAGTATACCTCCAGTGCAGGGAGTGCGGATCCGTGAACTTCTTCAGAGTAAGAAAGCACTGATAACCGATCTGGATGGAACCCTAGTCGATCTCCGCATAGATTGGGATTCCCTCAGGGAGAGGGTTAGGCGGGCGATGGGATGGGATCATCCCCTGAGACCCTTGGGGAGGAGCATACCTATAGCTGCTAGGAACGAGGATGAGGTTAAACGGGCATTTGAGATAGTAGAGGAGGAGGAATTGAAAGCAGCATCGAGGGCCCGACAGGACGAAGAACTGAGAAAATTCCTCGTTTCCTTAAGGAAAGAAGGCCTCCAAATAGGACTTGTAACAATGCAAGCTAGCAGGTCGGCCGTTTTAGTCCTGAGGAATATGAATCTAGCCGATCTGTTCGACGTGATCGTCACTAGAGAGTACTCTCTGGACAGGAGAGAACAGTTAGTTTATGCCCTGAAAAAATTGGGTGTTAAAGGAGGAGATTGCGTATTTCTAGGGGACATGGAATGGGATGTAAGGTCCGGGAAGGAGATAGGGTGCCTCACCATATGCGTTGGAGGGAAGATAGAAGGTGCGGGTCTCTATGTGCGAGACCTCAGGGAAATATTCAAGTATTGACCAAGAGCTCGGGTTTCTCCTTTTCCAGCCTTTCAAGGAGTTTCTTTGCCCTTTCAGTGGCGTAGACTCTCATTCCGCCGCCGCTGTAAGTGACCCTCACCAGGCCCTCACTCTCCAAGTACTTGATGACCTTAACTCGGTACTCCCTCTTGGCAATTAACTTACTGGCAGTCATGCCCTTGTCGCCGCGTTTTACCAGCTCCTTTAGGATCCGAATATGGGACTTCAGTAATACCACTTGACCACCTCCTCATTCACTCTAGCACCGGTATTCTTAATAAATGTTTACCGACTCTAGGCTAAATTCATGCTGTATAAGGATGTAATAACAATAGTAAAGCCACAAATTTTACCAACGTTCTCTGGAGAGGATAATTAGGGATCCTTACTACTTCGATGAACGACTTATTTGAACATAATGTGATCATTAAGTAATCTTATCGAGGGGATGAAAATTAGGCTCCTTCCACATTCCTCAAGTATTCTCTTATGTAGGATGACAGGGATCTTACCAGTCTCTTCATTTCCCTCGCCTTTTTTCGCCTCTCTTCCATTTCTCTCTGGAGGGAGGCTAGTTGTTTCTCTAACTTTTGTATGCCATCTGACGAAGACACGGCAACCAGAACCCTCTCCAGAGTTATGCGGTCCAGCCTCTCTAAGAAGTATTCTATCTGCTGAACCAAGTGTTTACCGACTGAATCGCTGGAGTCTCCCAGTCTCTTCAGCCTGTGCTTGAACGAGATCAAATTCTGCCTTTCCTGACCCAGAGGATCGTAAATTATCTCGATCCTTATCATCCTTCCCATTCTGGAGACTCGGGTGAACTCCTCAAGTCCCAAGTCACTGATCACCCTAGATATGGTTTCCGCTGGATCCTCTATCCCCCTTAGCCTCATCCTCATCCACCTCTATCTCGGCCACGATGGGGCCTCTATAACCACAGTCCAGACAGACATATTCCTCTGGCAGTAGCCAGCCAGAGAAGGGGGAGACCTTCCTTATATTAGTGCTCCCACAAACGGGACACACAGTTATCTTGATCGTCTTCTTTGACCTGCCCACTTCCATCACACTTTCCCATTTCACTCGTAATGTCGGTTCCATATATGCCGTGCTCCCTAATTAAAAATTGGTGACGTCATGCGGAGGAGGAAGGGAGTTACCGGCACGCTGGAGCAGGCTCTCCTCATAGCCGTGACCCTAGCATTCTTCTTGGGGATAGTTGTCACTCCCATGGCGAATGCAGCCAAGTTCGTCTGGGAAATGCCTCAGAACGCTTGGGAAAACTGGAACAGCTTTGTCGAGTGGGTGGACGGTCTCATAAGCAATGTGTTCAGTCTCGATAATGGTGGGAGCGGCGGACAGAACGACTGACCGAACCCTCTTTCTTTCATTCATATACTAGGCTGAGGGTAACTTTTTCATTGGCACTGTCCCATTTGAGCGATTCCGGTGGAGAAGGTGGTGATATTTGGAGGCGGAGGCCAACCTCGTCAGTAAGCTCAGGCGGATAGAGAGGAAATGGCAGGCCAAGTGGGAGGAAGCTAAAATATTCGAAGCAGATCCAGACGGCAGAGAGAAATTTTACCTTACCGTGGCCTATCCCTATCCCAACAGCCCGCAACACGTGGGTCACGGGAGGACCTACGGACTCACAGATGCATATGCCCGTTTCAAGAGGATGCAGGGTTACAATGTGCTCTTCCCCATGGCCTTTCACTACACCGGAACTCCGATCCTCGCTATGGCAAAGAGGCTCAGGGAGGGTGACAAGGAACTCATACGCATATTCACAAAGATATTCCACATACCCAAGGAGAAGCTAAAGGAGCTGGAGGACCCGCTCAAGATGGCTCGCTACTTCCACGAGGAGATCAAGTCGGGGATGAAGCTCATGGGGTACTCCATAGACTGGAGGAGGGAGTTCACTACCATAGACCCGCCCTACAATAACTTCATAACATGGCAGTTCCACAAGCTCCACGAGAAAGGTCTCCTCACCAAGGGTAGACATCCTGTCGGTTGGTGCCCGAGGTGCAATAATGCGGTAGGTCAGCATGACACAATAGGTGATGTGGAACCGGAGATCGCTGAGACCACTCTGATAAAGTTCGAGAACGAATTTATCATCCCGGTCGTTACCTTCAGACCTGAGACCATTCTCGGCGTCACCAATATTTGGATAAATCCGGAGGTGAAGTACAAGATCATCGAGGTGGACGGGGAGAAGTGGGTGGTCTCTGAAGAGGCCCTGATAAAGCTCAAGTTCCAGAAGTTCCCCGTGAAGGGGGAGATCGGTGAGATCTGGGGCAGAGATCTGCTGGGGAAGAAAGTGAGAAATCCCATGACTGGGGAAGAGGTCGTGATACTCCCAGCTGAGTTCGTTGATCCGGATTACGGGACTGGCATAGTGATGTCCGTCCCCGGGCACGCTCCTTACGATTATCTCGCTCTCTTGGATCTCAAGAGGAAGCCGGATGCTCTCAAAAGGTACGGTCTCCCTTCGGAGGTACTCAATGGCCTTAAGCCGATATCGATAATCGAGGTGGAGGGGTTCGGCGAGTTCCCGGCCAAGGACGCCGTGGAATCCCTTGGGGTCAGAGACCAAAGGGACGAGAAGGCTGAGGAGGCCACCGAGCTCGTCTACTCTAAGGAATATCACTCCGGCAGGATGAAATCTAATACCGGGAAGTATGCGGGCTTACCAGTCAGCGAAGCCAAGGAGAGGGTTAAGGAAGATCTGATAGCCGCGGGGAAGGCTTATGTGTTCTACGAGATAGCCAATGCTCCCGTGTACTGCAGATGCGGAGCTAAGATAGTCGTGAACATAGTGGAGGACCAGTGGTTCATCGACTACTCTAAACCTGAATGGAAAAGGTTGGCCCACGAGGCCCTAAACAACATGAGGATAGTTCCGAAGGAGGTCAGGAGGGAGTTCGAGGAGGCAATAGATTGGATGAGAGAGAAGGCCTGTGCTAGAAAGAGCGGTCTCGGAACCAAGCTTCCGTTCGATCCCGATTGGATAATAGAGAGTCTCAGCGATTCCACAATCTATATGGCCTACTACACGATAAGTAAGTTCATAAACGAGGGTCTGGTTACCGCTGACCACTTGGACGACGAGACCTTCGACTACATATTCCTCGGAAAGGGAGATCCGGAGGTCATCGCTAGGAGGAAGGGAATCGATGTAGAGGTCCTTAAGAGACTCAAGGAGGAGTTCGCCTACTGGTATCCGCTCGACTCCAGGCACAGCGGCAGGGACCTCATATGGAATCACCTCACATTCTTCATCTTCAATCATGTAGCCATATTCCCCAAAGAGCTCTGGCCCAGGCAGATAGTCGTGAACGGCTCGGTCACCATGGAAGGAAAGAAGATGTCCAAATCATTGGGCAACATAATACCGATAAGGGAGGCCGTGGAGATGTTCGGTGCTGACCCCATCAGGCTGTCCGTTCTCGGTTCTGCCGAGCTCCTCTCCGATGCTGACTTCTCTCCTCAGGTAGCAGCTAGTACCCTTAAGAGGTTGTTCAGGATACACGAGATAGCCACGCAGTTCTCGGGAGCGGAGGAGAGAAAGGAACCGGAGGACTTCTGGGACAAGTGGATACTTAGCAGGACGAGGACCCATATAATAGCTACGACTGAGGCCATGGAGGAGTGCAGGAGCAGAGAAGCGATACAGCACTCACTCTACTTGCTCCTCAACGAGATGGAGGAGTACTTGGAGGCTAAGGAAAGACCTAATGAGGGGATCATCAAGGCTATTCTCAAGATATGGGCCAGACTACTCGCCCCCTTCGCGCCCCACATGGCCGAGGAGATCTGGGAGATAATCGGCGGAGAGGGTTTCGTGTCCCTCGCTAGGTGGCCCGATCCTGAGGAGATGCCCCAATACCCAGAAGCGGAACTCTCATACGAGGTCGTGTCCAATGTCCTCGAGGATGTGAGGAGCGTCCTCTCTTCAGGGGTGAAGGGAAGCAGGCTTTACCTCTACTTAGCGTCAGACTGGAAGTACGATCTATTTAGGAGGATCGATGAGCTGAAGAGAGTTCATGAACTCAATCCGCGCAGGATAATACCTGAGGTGATGAAGGAGGAGAGGTTCAAGGTCAAGAGCAAGCAAGCGGTTGACCTGATCAGACAGTTCACCACGGGCGGATGGCCGTGGCTGCCCAGCAAGGAAGCTGAGCTCGGAGCCCTCAAGGACGCTAAGTCCTTCTTGGAGAAGAAGCTGGGCTTGGAGATAGTGTTCGAGGACGAGGATTCACCGTCCTACGATCCTAAAAAGAGGGCCGGGAGGGCCGCACCCGGGAAACCAGCCATCTACATAGAGTGAGGGGATCCTCCCATCTCACATTTTATTCGCTATATATTCGAGGAGGTCGACCACTCTAGCCGAATAGCCCCACTCATTGTCGTACCATCCGAACACCTTGACGAAGTTGCCATCCACAACTTGGGTAAGCTCGGGATCGAAGATGACGCTGTGCTCATCTCCCACCAAGTCGACCGATACTACGGGATCGTGGGCTATTCCTATGTACCTTGACAGGGGACCGCTGGCGGCCTCCTCAAAGGCCCTGTTTATCTCATGGATGTTGGTCTCCCTTTCGACCTCTGCGGAGAAATCGACTATGGACACATCCGGAGTGGGTACCCTCAGGGCTATCGCGGCCAGCCTCCCCCTCAGCTCAGGGAATATCAGCTCTATGGCCTTCGCCGCGCCAGTGGATGTGGGTATTATGGACATGGCAGCAGCCCTAGCCCTCCTAAGGTCCCTGTGGGGCGCGTCCAGTATCCTCTGATCGTTGGTGTAGGCGTGAACCGTGGTCATCAACCCCCTCCTTATTCCGAAGCTCTCGTACAGCACTTTGACCAGCATAGCGAAGGCGTTGGTAGTGCAGGAGGCGTTGCTTATCACATGGTGCTTGTCCAGATCCAGACCGTCCTCGTTGACGCCCATAACAACTGTATAGTCTGCAGGTTCGCCCTTGGCTGGCGCTGTAATCACCACCTTCTTGACGCTGCCCCTAAGATGCTTTGCTGCATCGCTTCTAGACCTGAAGAGTCCTGTGGCCTCTACCACCACATCAACGCCCAGTTCTTCCCAAGGGATCTTCGCCGGGTCCCTGACGCTGAACACCTTGATCTCCTTGCTATTTACGAGTATACTGGATCCCTCAGCCACGACGGTCCCGGGATACCTGCCGAAGACGGAGTCGTACTTTAACAGGTGGGCTAACGTCTTGGGATCAGCTATGTCGTTCACCGCCACGAATTCCAAGTTCGGGTTCCTCTGTCCTATCTTGAATACCTGCCTCCCTATCCTCCCGAATCCATTAATCCCGATCCTGATCGGCATAAGGCTTCCTGAAGGGGAAAGTAAAAAGGTTTCCTAAAAAAGAGTGGTTAGGAGCTGACTCTTCTCGCGAATTCCTCAGCCACTCTCCTGTATCTCTCCATCTCCTCAGTGCCCATGGGTCTTACCTTCTTCAGGGCCTCTTCAAAGTGTTTCAGCCGTATCTTTAGCTCGTCCTTGTGTGCTATTGCCTCTTTCGGATCCTTATACTTGGAGATATGTTCCTTGAGAGCTATCAGGGCGGCCGTGTTCACCAAGTTCTCTAAGTCAGCGCCCGTGTATCCTTCAGTGCGCTTGGCCAGCTCCTCCAGATTCACATCGTCTGCGAGAGGCTTCCCCCTAGTGTGTATCTTGAGGATCTCCACTCTGGCCTTGTAATCCGGAGGTGGAACGTATATCAGCCTGTCGAACCTGCCGGGCCTCAGAAGCGCTGGGTCCAGCAGGTCAGGCCTGTTGGTCGCTGCTATGACCACGACCTTCCTCAACTCTTCCAGACCATCCATCTCAGTCAGCAACTGGCTGATTATCCTCTCGGTCACCCTAGAGTCGCCAGAAGCTCCCCTCACTGGGGCGATGGAGTCTATCTCGTCGAAGAATATTATGGCTGGGGCTGCCTGCCTCGCCTTCCTGAATATCTCCCTTATGGCCTTCTCGCTCTCTCCCACCCACTTGCTGAGTATCTCCGGACCCTTCACGCTGATGAAGTTGGCCTCACTCTCGTTGGCCACTGCCTTGGCCAGCAACGTTTTACCGGTTCCTGGAGGACCGTAGAGAAGGATGCCCTTAGGCTGCTTGGCACCGCTCGCCTCGAAGAGCTCTGGATACTTGAGGGGCCACTCTACCGCCATCCTGAGCTCCTCTTTGACCTCTTCAAGGCCTCCTATGTCCTTCCACCTCACATTGGGTACTTGGACCACTACCTCCCTCAGAGCGGAGGGGGTTATGTCCTTCAGGGCATCTAGGAAGTCCTGCATTGTCACCTGAAGCTTTTCCAAGACCTCAGCTGGGATCTCCTCGCTCTCGAAGAGATTCACCTCCTTCATGAGTCTCCTCAAAGCTCTCATTGCTGCCTCCTTGGCTAGGGCCGCGAGGTCGGCGCCCACAAACCCGTGGGTTATCTCGGCCAGCTTATCGAGATCGACATCGTCAGCGAGGGGCATTCCCCTCGTGTGTATCTGCAGTATCTCCTTCCTGCCCTCCCTGTCCGGCACTCCTATCTCTATCTCCCTGTCGAACCTGCCGGGCCTCCTCAGTGCTGGATCTATAGCATTTGGCCTGTTCGTGGCTCCTATAACTATTACCTCTCCCCTTCCCTTCAGGCCGTCCATGAGGGCGAGGAGCTGGGCCACAACACGCCTCTCTACCTCTCCAGTGACCTCTTCCCTCTTGGGAGCGATCGCATCTATCTCATCTATGAATATTATCGAGGGGGCGTTCTTCTCAGCCTCCTCGAATATCTCCCTGAGCCTCTTCTCGCTCTCACCGTAGTACTTGGACATTATCTCGGGGCCAGAGATGCTTATGAAGTGGGCGTTGCTCTCATTAGCAACGGCCTTAGCTAGGAGGGTCTTACCAGTTCCCGGTGGTCCATAAAGCAGCACGCCCTTGGGTGGATCTATTCCCAGCTTTTGGAAGAGCTCCGGATGTCTTAGAGGTAATTCAACCATCTCCCTTATCTTCTGAATGGCGTCCTTGAGGCCTCCTATATCCTCATAAGTAACTCTGGGTATCTTCCTCTCCTCTGGAGCTGGTTTCTCGCTTATCTCTATCTCAGTTTCCGGACCGACTATTACAGCATCGGCTACAGGCTGTATCCCCACAACCACTAGTTCTATCCTAGTTCCCAGAACGTTGATAGGTATCCTGTCACCTCTAGTGAGAGGCCTTCCTTCGAGCAGTCTCTTCAGGTACTCCTCCCCGCCCAGCAACCTCATGGGTTCTGTCGGGGCCAGCAGCACCTTTCTAGCGGGTTTGGCTATGGCCTTTCTCACCCTGACGGTGTCGTCTATGGCTACACCAGCGTTTCTCCTCGTGTATCCATCGATTCTGATGATGCCCTTCCCATAATCGGCCGCATAGGACGGCCAAGCCCGGGCGGCAGTCACCTTGGTCCCTTCAATTAGGATAACATCGCCCGTCTCTATGCCCAGCTCCGACATGGTCTCGGGATCCAGCCTAGCGATGCCCCTGCCCACGTCTTGGGAATGCGCCTCCGCCACGCGGAGTGTAACGTATTTCCTCTCAGCTGACATCAAATCACCTCCTCTCACAAAAAGGATGGGAGTGAAATGCTCACTCCACCTTTATCCTAGTGCCCTCCTCCTTGATAGGCTCCTTCGGCTTCAAGGTAATCTCTAAGATGCCATTGTTATATCTGGCCCTAGCGGACTTCGGATCCACCTCCACTGGCAACTCCACTTGGGTCCTGTACTTCCTGTCACCGTTCTCCGCCTTGATCTTGACTATCTTCTCCGTTGCCTCCACTTCTATCTTATCCTTGGTGACTCCAGGTATCTCCGCTATGACCTTGACCTCGTTTGCCTTGTCGTCCACCACGATGTCAACGAAGGGCTCCCTGTATCCCGCTTCCTCTACTACTGGGGGCTTCACATTGCCGAATCTCCTCACTATGGGCTTGCCATCAGGACCTATGGTTATACTGAATCCATATACATATGGACCGCGGATCTCACCCTCACCTTTCATGCTGGCGAAAATCTCGTCGATCATCTTCTCGAGCTCCTCAAAGTCCTTCTCCATGTCCTCGAGAATCCTTCTCCAGTATCTGTCCCACCACATACTCTCGACCTCCTATTATCCAGTGAGTTAAAATAATATAAAAACTTTTCCAAACTCAGCGTGAAAATCTCTTCAGATTCCGGAGGATCTCCTCCCTCATCCAGAGAAGATGAGACTCTACAGACTCAAGTTCCAGCAATAGGGTATCTATATCTTGTATCAAGTTAGATGTCCTCGTCACCGTCTCGCTAAAGGAGTTGAGGTTGCCTAAACTCTCCAGCCTTGATCTGATTTCGTCGAATCTCTCCCTTATGTCCTTAGATGGAGAGGTTGAAGTAGGCTCTATCTCCAGTGCCCTGATCTGGAGGGAGTCTTCCGTCAAAGTCACGACTAGGCGTATTGAACGTGATATCTTGTAGTACTTCCTAGGCCTCCCAGGCCCCATGTTGACCGAGTAAGATTCAACTATACCCAAGGATTCAAGTTCTCTCATGTGTTTTAAGGCAGCAGGTGGGGTTATACCTAGCATATCAGCTATCTCCTTAAGGGTTAGAGGTTTCCTTGTTAGCATAGACACTATTCTCCTCCTAGTCTCACCTGATAGGGCCTCGATTATGTCTTCGGCTCTCATTTCCCATCCGGTAAATCAGTATATAAGGAATTATTTAAGCATTTATTTGGATGTGCCGAAGAACTACAACGTTCAATAACCGGTTTAACTGAAACATGAAACGGGCCCTTTGGGTGAGAACTTGACCATGGGGGAAGAGGTCGGTGCTAGGGTCTCTCCGAGCATCGCTTCATCTAGGGGCGTTGCAATCGTTGGTGTCATGGCTGCTCTGGCGGCAGTAGCCACGATGGTGATCCAAGTCCCCACACCAGCGACTCAAGGTTACATTAACCTAGGAGATACCATCGTAATGCTCTCGGGGATCCTTTTCGGACCCGTGGTGGGATCCCTCTCGGGCGGAATAGGCTCGGCCTTAGCGGACCTGTTGAGTGGATACGGTCACTGGGCACCGTTTACTTTGGTGATAAAGGGTGTAGAGGGATTCCTAGCGGGCATTGCCAAGGGGAAGGGCAAGGTGACTTCGTTGCTCATCTTAGCAGTTGCTGGCGCTGAGATGGTAGCTGGTTACTTTGTAGTGGAATGGTACCTCTACGGCTTGGGAGGAGCCCTTCAGGAGGTGCCAGGTAACACATTCCAAGCAGTATCGGGAATAGTTTTCTCCTACCTGCTCGCCCCCGTCATCAGGAGGGCGTTAGGGGAATGGTTGTGAAACATAGGGGAAAACTCCCCCCAGACTTCCTTTTCAGAAGCATCGTAGGGAAACTACCGATCGAAGGTGACGGGGTCCTGCTAGGCCCTTCCTTGGGAGAAGATGCTGCTATACTTGAGGTGAAAGAACCTCTGCTGGCTGTACACTCAGATCCTGTGACAGGAGGCGGTAAGCTAGCTGGCTGGCTCTCTGTGTATGTGGCATCCAACGACATAGCGACGAGAGGTCTGAGGCCTAAGTGGCTGCTCATAGTTCTGCTCTTCAGGGATGGCGTGAATGATAGCGAGATCTCTGAGCTAGTAGATCAGGTAGGGGAAGCGGCTAGGGAGATAGGTGCCGTGGTGATCGGAGGCCATACAGAAATCACCCCCGGGCTTCCATTTAACATAGTGGTGACTACGGCCATGGGAACCGGCGGGATTGTTCTCAACACAAGGGATGCCAAGGAGGGCGACTCCCTCGTCCTGACCAAAGCCGCTGCATTGGAAGGGACCGCCATCCTAGCTACCGAGCTGAGAGATCTCCTAGAGGAGAAGGGCGTGGATTCCCATATTCTAGACAGAGCATCTCGGTTCATAAGGGAGATAAGCGTTGTGAGGGATGCCATGTTAGCTGCCAACTTTGCTAGGGCGATGCACGATCCTACAGAGGGTGGACTGATCGGGGGAGTCCAAGAGATGGCTCTGGCCTCAGGAAACGGGTTCGTAATATATGAGGAGAGCATACCCCTGAGGGAAGAAACGCTCGCTGTGTGCGAAGCGCTGGAGGTAGATCCTTTGAGGTTGATAAGCTCTGGGAGCCTCCTCATATCCGTGAGCGAAGAGAAGGCAGACAAGCTGGTCAGTGAGCTCAGGAGGGGAGGAGTAGAGGCCTCCATAATAGGCAGGTTAACGGAGAGAGAGGAAGGGATGAGGCTCGTTAGAACCAACGGTATGGTGGAGGATGTCAGTGAGCCGGTGATGGATGAGTTGTGGAGGGTCCTTCCCTCCTGAACCATTCGATTAAAGATCTCACCCTATCTTATGTTTAAAAAAATAAACTATCTTATGTTTAAAAAATAAACCCAGCTGGAGTTCGGGGATGCCCTTGGAGGTCGTGGCATGCGTCAAGTTGGTTTACGATGAGACCCAGATGCCTGCGGAGGGAGATCGCCTCCTAGTGGATCAGGCCCCCGTGAAGATAAGTGATATAGACAGGAACGCGATCGAAGAGGCCGTCAAGATAAAGGAGGAGCTTGGTGGAAGAGTTACACTGGCTGTTGTTGTTACAGGGCCCTTCGATGAGGCTATCTTGAAGGAGGCCCTCGCTATGGGGGCAGATAGAGCTCTACTCGTGGAGGGAGATGCCGTTAAAGGACATAACCCCTACAGGACAGCTCAAGCCATAGTAAAAGCTCTGGAGGTGGATGGGATCAAACCCGACCTCGTGGTGTGCGGGGAAGGCTCCTCCGATCAGTACAGCTGTGCCCTGCCAGCGATGATCGCCGAGATGCTATCCCTTCCGGTGGCGACATTCGTGGGGAGGCTAGAGGTGAAGGAGAACAAGTTAGTTGTTGAGAGATACTTGGAAGGGGGCTTCGAGGTCGCGGAAGTTCCGCTCCCTGCGGTCATCTCAGTAACTTCGGAGATCAACGAGCCTAGGATCCCGACGGTCCTCCAGATAATGAAGGCCAGCAAGAAGGAGAGGAGCTCGGTAGATGCCTCCGAACTTGATCTAAAGTTTCCACCCATCGAGCTGGTAGAGATTAAGGCTTACGTGAGGGAGAGGAAGAAGGAGAAGATCGAGGGAAGCGTGGACGAGGTGGTAGATAGAATAGTGAAAGTCCTAGAGGAGAAGGGGGTGATCTGATGAAGGTAATTGTGGCCTCCGACCCGTCCAATTTGCCCAAGCTGGTTAGTGCCGCTAAGTCCCTGTCCCCCGAGGTCATTGAGGCTGTAAGTACTGACAGGGTCTCTGTACCAGTTGACAAGCTTGTAGTTGCTGATCTGACTCTTAACGACTGCTGGACCAGCGCCTTGAGTGAAAGGGAATTCGACCTGATGCTTCTTCCCTCAACGAGGGACTTCAAGGAGATAGGAGCTAGGGTAGCAGCTCGCAAAAGGATTTCTTACCTTTCAGATGCCCAAGAGCTCGAGCTAAGTGGTCAGTTGGTAATATCGAGGATGGTGTTCAGCGGGAGAGGCATTGAGAAGCTGAAGGTTCCTCTCCCTGCCGTCATCACTGTGGACCTAGATGCATTTGAGCCTATTTCCGAGGGTGGAGACCCCTTGGCAGTAGAGGAGCTGAAGGTAGATTGTTCCCCGAGGATCAATTTACTCGAGAGGAGGGAGAGGGAGGCGGAGGTCGACCTCTCAAAGGCTGAGATAATCGTGTCCGTTGGCAGGGGCCTCAAGAAGAAGGAAGATCTAGAGATGATAAGGGAGTTAGCATCCCTTCTAGGCGCGGAGATCGCGTGCACCAGGCCCATCTCTGCGGACTTTAAGTGGCTGCCGGAGGAGAGGCACGTTGGAATGACCGGTGTGAGAGTGAAGCCGAGGATCTACCTAGCTTTGGGTATCTCTGGCCAGATACAGCATGTGGTCGGTTTCAGAGACGCAGAAACGGTCATATCGGTAAATACAGATCCTGATGCTCCCATATCAGAGGTGAGCGACTACTTTGTTGTGGCGGATCTTTATGAGGTGGTCCCTAGGCTGATAGAGGAGATAAGAAAGAAAAAGGGCTCCTAGGGAATCTGATCTTCAATCCTCCAGCAGTTCCCCTCCTAACACTTTTATTGCGTCCTCCACACCCTCTTTCGGGCCGGTCAGGATTAGGATATCGCCCTCTCTTAGGATCTCCTCGTCCTTAGGTGCGTATATCCACCTAACTCCCCTCTTTATCGCAAGTATCCACATGCCTGTCTTCTCCTCTAGGTCTAGATCCCCTATCTTCCATCCCACGGCCTCGCTGTCCTCCCTCAGTGCTACCCTCACCACAGTATCCTCGCTTTCCTCCACTACGATCTCCAAGACCGGATGAGCTGGAACTCCTCTCTCCACTATTAGGGCCATCCTAGAGGCCGCATCTCCCAACCTTTCAGATGCTGATGCTGCCCTTATCAGTGGTATAACTTCCTCGGGCCGCGAGCTAGGGAGGAGGTCCGTGATCACCTTAGCGAAGAGCTCGTCTTCCAGTTCATCGAGCTCGTCTTCCAGCCTAGATACTTCAGAAGCCATAGCCGGATTGTTATAGAGGATGGAGGCATAGGCGAGATATATTGCGAGTTCCGATAGGCTTTTCATACTGTTCAGCCTCTCAGCTATCTCTTTAGAGGCCTCATCGACCTTCTCCAATGGTTTCTCTGGTACCACAGGCTTGGAGTTCTCTCCCCGAGCCAAAGCCCTAGCCGTCTCTATGCTGTCCTTTGTGCCTTCCAGCAGAAGTAGGTCCCCTACTTCAAGCTCCAAGTCGGGAGGAACATCAAATATCCATCTTCCCTTCTTCTTGACAGCGAGTACCTCGCAGCCGGCCATGTTCGCGGGATCGTACAGGTCCTCTCCCCTCATGGATATTAAAGGAGACGCTTCCTCGATCCTCACGAGTCCTATGATCTCCTCTGCGGTGTAGAGCATCCAGCTTAAGGCGGGATGGACGGGATATCCTTTGAGGACCAGTCTCACAAGGTCAGCCATTGCATCCGATATCTCGTCCACAGCTATGCCTATATCCAACAGGGCAGCGAGCTCCTCAGCCTCCTTAGGAGATCTGCCGGCGACGATCGTCGTCTTGAAGAGGTTATATCTCAGTTCATCGAGCTCAGATTCCAGACCCAAGACCTCCTCAGCCAACTCCCTGTCTTGGTACATTAGAGAGGCGTATGCGAGGCTCAAGGCGAACTCAGATGCATCCTTCATCTCTACCAAGATATCCCTTACGTTCCTTGGCTCATCCTCTGAGGCCATTCCTCCTCTTCCCCAAAGTCAAGGTTAAAAACCTGATTCGTCCACGTCGTCGCTCCCCAAGTACTCTCCTGTGGCAATCTCTATTATGTCTAAGGGGATCTTCCCAGGATTCTCCAGCGTGTACGAGTACCCCACAGGTACCTCTGCTCCCTTTCCCCTTGTTATTATCCTCTTCTCCCCGTTGACCATGACTCTGGCAGTTCCGGTGAGCACCTGCCAGTAGATGCTCCTGTGATAGTGCTTTCTAGGTCCGAACCCCTTCCCCGGATAAATCCTCAGCCTGCTCACCTCATAACCCTCCCCCCTGAGGAGAGTCGTCTTAGTTCCCCATGGCTCGTAGGTCACTCTGTGTCTCAGCACCTCAGGCACATTCTCCTTGAGCATGGCTTCGACGAGTTCCCTGAGCTCTTGGCCTCTTCCCTTGGGCATTACGAGAATGGCGTCCTCGTCGTCCACCACAATCATGTCCCGGACTCCGACCAAGGCAACCAATCTCTTCGACAGTACCAGATTTCCATCAGATCTAGCATGCTTCACACGTCCGTTTATGGCGTTTCCCTTGTCATCCTTATCAAGAAGTTCGTATATCGACTCAAAGCTTCCTAGGTCGCTCCATCCTAAATTCTTAGTGGGAACGATGGATAGCAGGTGCGGCACCTTGGCCAGCGCGCCCGAGCTAACATCTACCTTCTGAACGTTCCTGTATGCTTCCTTTGGATCATCAAATCTTTTGAAGGGCTCCGAAACCCCAGGTAGATTCTCTTCAATGACCTTCACCATGATATGGGCTTTGAAAGACATGATCATGGTGCTCCAGAACCAGTTCCCCTCCTTCAACATCTCCTTCGCTCGCTCAACCCCTGGCTTCTCGACGAACTTCTCTACCTCGTAAACTCCCTCATCGAGTTCCCTCCCAGCTTTTATGTAACCGAACCCGGGTTCGGGCTTCGATGGAGGAACGGAGATGAGGGATATCCTTCCATGCTCCGCGGACTTGAGGGACGAAGAGAGTGCTCTAAACAACTCCGACTCATTCAGGATCATGTGATCTGACGGGAAGACCGTCACATCGATGGAGGAGCCGAACAGGTCCATAGCTCTCATGAGTCCGTAGTAGATAGCGGGCGCCGTATCCTTCCTATCAGGCTCTAAAATGACCTTCTCCTCGTCCAGATCTATGTCCATCTCCCTAGCCTGACCTATCACTTGATACTTGTACATCTCAGACGTGACTATCATTACATCATCGGCCACGATGGTGGCCCGTTTGAGGGCCTGCTGATAGGTGGAAAGATCACCTAGAACCTTAGCAAACTGTTTTGGATATTCTTTCCGGCTGAGCGGCCAGAGTCTAGTTCCGAAACCACCAGCCAAGATCATAGCTATCTTCATGGCAGCCTACCAGCCCGTGATGCGTATAGATTCTATTAAGCGTTGGTGGGGATCACGTATGATCATTCTTTAAAGTGTTCTATTATACTGGTCTCAATGAGGTAAAATACTTCATCTCGCTCCTAGGAAATAAGCCGGTTGACGGCAGGTTTAGTGAGGCTTGACAACCGGTATTGTGCAACTGGGAAATTAAGAGTTTTTAATTGAATGAGTAGAAATGTTATTTTTTCTTACAAAAGAACGAGTTAATCATCTTAATTAATGTTCACGATAAGGCAGTATTTATAAGTAAGCGTTCCAGAGCACGTAATAGCACCCTTCCCGCACGTCTTGTGTGAAAAGGGAGGTACTTCCCATGAAGAGGTATGGAGTTTCCAAGTATGTGACCGCGATAGCGTTCTTAGTAATAGGCCTTATCGTGGGCGCCGCAATCGCGATGTCTTCACCCGGACAGGTGGTCACAACTACTGTCACCAAAAGCAAGGTTGTCACGGTCACCAAGACAATTACCCCTGCAGCCCAGGCCACCACCCCAACCACCACTCAGAAACCAATGGGATTCGCTGGCACTATCTACATAGGTACCACGATCTCCCTGAAGGGCAAATTCGCCCATGAGGGAGAGTACGCTCTGAACGGATTTAAGGTCGCTATAAAGTGGCTGAACGAGGTGCATGGAGGAATAAAGGTTGGAGACAAGGTTTACAAGGTTGAACTGAAGTACTATGACGACGAAAGCAGCAGCCAGAGAGTACCGGAGCTCTACAGTAAGCTGATAACTGAGGATAAGGTGAACTTCCTGCTAGCCCCGTACTCATCCGGTCTGACTAAGGCTGCCGCTCCAGTTGCAGAGCAGAACAAGATAGTCATGGTAAGCCACGGAGGTGCGAGCGACTCCATCTTCCAACAGGGTTACAAGTACGTGGTACAGACCTTGAGTCCCGCTACCACCTACCTGAGGAGCGTGGTCGATCTCATAGCCGAGAAGGATCCGAATGCCAAGATAGCTCTAATATATGAGAATGCTGCATTTGCCGCAACCGTAGCCAAGGGAGCTAAGGATGAAATTCAAAAGAAAGGCCTCAAGTTAGTCTACGAGAAGCCCTATGAGAAGGGAGCCACCGAGTTCGGATCCATAATAAACGAAGCCATGGCCGCTGGCGCTGATGTACTCCTCGGCGGTGGTCACTTCGCCGATGGAACTGCGCTAGTGCAGCAGGCCTGGCAGCTCGGATGGAAGCTGAAGGGTATAGGCATCATAGTAGCACCCGCGTTAGCTCAATTCAAGGAACAGTTGAAAGAAGCAGCCAATGGCGTGATGTATCCTGCCCAGTGGGAGATAGGAGTCAAGTACAGTCCTGAGGCTGCCAAGAAGCTCGGAATAGAGTGGTTCGGGCCCACCAATGAGGAGTACATACAGATGTACAAGGAGATCTCTGGAGGAGGCATGCCGGACTACCATGCTGCTGAGGCTACTGCCGCCATACTGCACCTAGCTAGGGCGATAGAAGTCGCTGGGAGCCTAGACTCTGACGCCGTCAGGGCGGCCTTCAACAAAGTGGACATGATGACCTTCTTCGGAAGGCTCAAGATAGATCCAGCCACCGGACTGCAGGTGGGCCACCAGATGGTGGTCGTGCAGTGGCAGGCCGGTGAGAAGAAGATAGTTTATCCGCCGGAGGCGGCTCAGGCTAGCCCAATATACCCAGCCGAGAACTGGTACAAGAGGTAAGTCTTCTTCCCCTCTTCCCCCTTATTTTTGGGTGGTCGTTATGGATGTGTCGATCCTTGCGATTAACCTGGTTAACGGTTTCCTGTGGGGCATAATCCTAGGATTCGCTGCCGTGGGACTCACCCTACTGTGGGGGGTCATGAAAGTAGTGAACTTGGCTCAGGGAGAGGCAATACTGATGGGATCTTATGTGGCGATAGTCCTGTTCTCGCAATACGGCATAAGCCCCTTGATAGGCGGTTTAGTGGCCTTACTAGTGGGACTAGCCGCCGGATTCCTGATTTATTGGGCGCTTCTCCACAAGCTGGTGGGCAAGGTAGAGAAGATAACGCTGAAGATAGAGATGTCTACCCTGCTGGCCATGTTCGCGTTGAGCATAGCCTTACTCAATTTCTATTATTACATCTTCGGGAGCGAACCTAGGGGTTTCGGTCTCTGGAGCATAGGCCTTCCCTTCATAAGGGTTCTGGGAACGACTATCAGAACAAACATCCTGCTTGCAGATGCTCTCGCTCTGATAAGCGTTACAATCGTCTACCTCTTTTTAGACAGGACAATACTTGGCAAGTCCATAAGGGCGGTCATGCAGGACGCTCAAGCAGCCTCTCTAGTCGGGATCAATCCCGTGAAGATAAAGCTGCTTACCACAGTCTTGGGGATAGGTTTAACTGTCTTCTCAGGGTTCATGGTCCTCCTATTCGAGGCATCAGTGACCCCGGAGATAGCGTACAAATACGCTCCTCTCGGCTTCGTAGTCGTGGTACTCGGAGGACTCGGTAGCGTGGTTGGATCTTTGGTCGCCGGCATCATAATAGGAATAATTTATGGCCTGTCTAAAGTCGTGGTATCCATATTCAATCCGAGGATCAGTGACCCGGTAGCCCTGTCCACAGCTTTCATAGTCCTCATACTGATCCTGCTGTTCAAGCCCGAGGGAATATTCGGGAGGAAGAGGTGAGATGACCGGTAAGGAGAGCACTCTATCCCACTACCTCAAGAGCCCCACACTCATAGTGATCGTGTTCGTGGTGCTCGGGATACTCATCGCAAGGATACTGGGAATGAGTACCCTAGACACGTTGATGACCATCATGTACTTCATGGGTATCGCTCTTTCGCTAAACATAATCATGGGATTCGCTGGCTACGTGAGCTTCGGACATGCTGTGTTCTTGGGACTGGGAGGCTACGCCTACGTGCTCTTAGTGTACTTCGTCAAACCCTTAGCCCAACTCCAGAATATGGGCTTCGGTCTCGGAGCATTCTTGGTCGCCGTGCTCGCTGGCCTCTTCGCAGCTGTCATAGCTGCCAGTGTTGGAGCTGCGGTGCTAAGGCTCAGAGGCGCCTTCTTCGCCATCGCTACCATAGGATTGGACTTCACAGCCCTCTATCTGATGAAGGCCATAGTGCCTGAGCTTAATCCGGAGCAGTTCTTCGGAGCCCAGATAATCCTGCCAGCTGACAAGATAGTGGAGAAGGATGTGGTGTTCAACGCCATGTTCCTGACCCTGATCATCCTGCTGGCCGTGAACTACTACATCAGGAAGTCGCCTTTCGGCGTGGGACTGACGGCTATAAAGGAGGATGAAGATGCTGCCGAGGTATTGGGAGTTCCCACCACTATGTTCAAGATAATAGCCTTCACCCTAGCTGGGTTCTTCGCGGGAATGGTGGGTGCTCTATTCTCGCTCAATGGTGGAGGCGTGGACGAGACCCTTTTCAACTTGGGACACAGCATAGACATGATAGTCATGATAGTTATAGGGGGGCTGGGAACTGTATTGGGACCCGTTGTGGGTTCATTGATATACTTCGAGCTCTACGACCTCCTATTAGTGCACTACCCGGGCGTGAACCTGATCATCTTGGGAATCATAGTGGCTATAGTGGTCCTATTCTTCCCTGAGGGACTCATAGGGCTCCTTAGGAAGTATAAAGTGAAGGGAGTGAGGTTGAGAGACCTTCTGGAGTAGGAGGAGGGGATGGAATGGAGGATATTTTGGTTGTTGAGAATGTCACGAAGAGGTTCGGTGGATTAGTCGCCAACAGCAAGGTCACCTTCTCTATGAAGAGGGGGGAGATCTTAGGACTCATAGGTCCTAACGGAGCCGGGAAGACCACGCTCTTCAACGTCATAACCGGTGTCTACAAGCCAGACGAGGGTAGAGTCATATTCAAGGGGGAGGACATAACGGGCAAGCCACCCCACGTCATCACCAGGAAGGGGATAGCTAAGACCCACCAGATAGTGAAGCCGTTCAATGACATGACAGTACTGGAAAACGCCATGGTAGGGGCGCTCTTCGGGAAGAGAGCCCACCAGATAACCATAGGAGAGGCTAAGGAAATCGCTTATCAGTCCTTGGAGCTGGTAGGTTTAGCAGAGAAGGCCGAGGAGTTCGCCGTGAAGCTGACGCTCAGGCAGAAGAAGATGCTGGAGCTGGCTAGGGCCCTCTCCGCTGAACCGGAGCTGCTTCTGCTCGACGAGGTGCTGGCTGGTCTGAACCCTAAGGAGGTAGAGGAGGCCCTTGAGATCATAAAGAAGGTAAAGGAGGAGAGGGACCTGAGCATCATAATGATAGAGCATGTGATGCATGCAGTGATGAACATCGCAGATAGGATAGTGGTACTGCATTTCGGCTGGAAGATTGCCGAAGGTACCCCTGAGGAGGTTGCCAACAACCCGGAGGTGATAACCGCCTACCTAGGGGATCCTAGATACGCGTTGAGGTTTGTTAGGAGGAAAGGGGGCGAGGGAGATGGCTCTTCTTGAGTTAAAGGACATAGATGCTGGATATGGTGAGACTCAAGTCCTCTGGGACATAAACCTGCAGGCCGACGAGGGTATCATAACAGTCATGCTAGGGAGCAACGGTGCAGGGAAAACCACCACGCTCAGGGTCACCAGTGGCATTCTTCCGCCCTGGAAGGGCCAGATCCTGCTGGGGGGCGAGGATGTGACCAAGCTCCCGGCACACAAGAGGGTCGAGTTGGGGATAGTGATGGTTCCTGAGGGCAGGAGGCTCTGGCCCGAGCTCACGGTCTTCGAGAACCTTGAGCTGGGCGCTTACACCAAGAGAGCGAGGGATAAGTTCAACAGTAGCTTGGATTTGGTGTACAGCCTGTTTCCGAGGTTGAGGGAGAGGAGAGACCAGCTGGCCGGTACTCTGAGTGGCGGAGAGCAGCAGATGCTCGCCATCGGGAGGGCCCTCATGGCGGATCCGAAGATTCTGCTCATGGACGAGCCCTCCTTAGGGCTAGCACCCAAGCTGGTTGGCGAGATAATGAATGTGGTCAGGAAGCTAAGGGACGACGAGAAGCTCACCGTCTTTCTAGTTGAGCAGAATGTGCACATGTCCCTAGAGATAGCGGACTATGGCTACGTGATAGAGCAGGGGAGAATAGTCCTGTCGGGTCCTAAGGAAGAGTTGGAGGGTAGTGAGAGGATAAAGAAGGCCTATCTGGGTCTCTAAATCCTAATTTTTATTATTATCTGTTAAATCTTGTAAGGCACCCTCATTCCAGATGAGGCTCGTCAGCTTCTGGGGAAAGGGTGGGGATGGGCATAAAGGTCAGGGCTCTGATCGTGAACAGGCTACTCAGGAGCTGTGGATGCGATGAATTGAACAGGATGGCCGAGATCCATGCGAGGGTGCTGGAAGAGTTTAAGGTATCCTTCAACCATGTATCAACCATGTAAGGGTGATAGAGAACGTCGACTACGAACCGGTGGGTAGGGAGGGTTTGCTTAGGTTTTATGAGTACCTGAGGGAGTTGGTATGAGGGACAAGGCCTATCTGGCGTGGAGCTTGCTTGTCTTAACCTTATCCTACATGGTGCCTTACCTCGTACTCAGGGAATGCAGGGATCTCTCGCTGTACGCGTTCTGGCTGGCTCTCACGCTGGTTCACTTCGCAGTCACCTTGATCTACCTTAGGGGGGATGTCTCATGGAGGAGCTGGCCGCAGCGGTGATCACCCTGACCCTCTACCTGCTGGTGGGGACGATTATAGCCCTCCTATCTAGGAGGGTGGGAATAAAGACCACGAGCGATTACTACGTGGCGGGCCATAGGCTGGGCGGCATACTAGCTGCTATATCCTACGCAGCGACCACCTACTCAGCTTTCATGATGGTGGGACTGGTCGGGCTCACATACGCGACAGGAGTGGGAGCTTTCGGGTTCGAGATAACCTACCTCCTATCCACCATGTTCCTCCTAAGCTACGTCGCACCCAAGGTCTGGAAGTTAGCCAAGGAAAGGAACTGGGTGAGCCCAGCTGAGATGATCTCAGACCTGTACGGCCTGAAGCCACTCTCTCTCATCGTGGCAGCCATGTACCTCCTAGCCCTAATACCCTACGCCTCGGCCCAGCTCATAGCCGTCGGCAGAATGGTTGAGGGAATGGCCCCCGGTCTCTACTGGCTCGGTATCCTGTTGGGAGTGGTTGCAGCTCTGATATGGACGGGGCTGTCTGGGATGTGGAGCCTTGCTTCTACCGACCTGTACCAAGGCCTGTGGATGATACTTGCCGCCATCGGATTCGTGGTATGGCTCTTCCTGTGGGGTGGATCGGACATAGCGAGCGGCACAGCCAGAATGGCTGAGAAGGGTCTCCTAGGTATGAAATGGTCTCCCCTAGTCTTCGTGTCCTACTCTATTCCTTGGGCTTTCTTTGCAGTGACCAACCCCCAAGTGGTCCAGAAGCTGTACACACCCAAGGACGAGAGGGCCCTGAGGAGACTCATCACCCTTTTCACCCTATTCGGCCTCTCATACACGGTCATAGTAACGGTAATTGGGATCGCAAGCAGAGCCCTGACCGAAGTCGGGCGCCTCCCCGTCATCAAGGTGGGCGATCAGGTCACTCCCTCGCTTCTCGGCTACGCCCCCCTCCCCCTTGCCGTCTTCGTCTTCACCTCCATCGTGGCCGCCGCGATAACCACCATGGATGCGATAGTCCTAGCCCTCTCCTCCACCGCCTCAAGGGACGTATACCAGCATTACCTAGGAGGAGAGGACAGGACAGCGGTAAATTTAGGTAGGATCTCCATCCTCGCCCTGCTGCTCGTCCTGAGCTACGTGGCCTACCTGAAGATAGGCTTCATAGTAGATCTATCCGTGCTTGCATCGGCGCTGCTACTTCCTCTAGCCCCAGTCACCCTGATCGGATGGTTCTACGGTAGGAGGAGCAGGGTAATGGGCTACGCCGCGGCAGCATCTCTCGCCTCCGGATTCCTGATAGGTCTGTACTGGGCCCTGCTGCACGGTGCGAGGAAGTCTTTGATTACACCTATATTCGGGCTCCCGCCTACCCTGTTCATCCTCTTGGTGTCCACCCTCATAATGATGATTCCGCTCCTGAGGAGGTGAAGCGATGTCAGGTGTGAGGCCCGGCCTTACTGGCGAGTTCACTTACCTAGTTGAGGAGAACATGGCCGCGGGCCATTTAGGGATCGGGGTCCTCTCCACCCCCAGCATGATAGCTCTTATGGAGATCTCGTGCCACAGAACCGTGGAGCCTTACTTGGAGAAAGGTTACACCACCGTGGGCACGTACGTGTGCGTGTTCCACAGGGCTCCTGCTCCAGTCGGTGGTGAGGTCAAGGTGAAGGCGATCCTCGTTGACGTAGATGAGAGGAAGCTGGTCTTCAGGGTCGAAGTCTACTGGAAGGGGAAGCTCATAGGTGAGGGAGAGCATCACCGCTTCATAGTTAATGAGAAGAGGTTCGCTTCCAAGCTGAAGGAGGAGTTGAGTTGATCGAGCGTGTGGATGGGAAGGCGATCCTGAGAAGGCTGGAGGAAGCTTTAGACTTCAGAGAGGAGGAGTTCGTCTCCCTTATGGCCAGCAAGTCCAGAAACCCATTTGAGGTGCTGGTAACGACCATAGTCTCCCAGAACACCAACGATAAGAACACTGCGAAGGCCATGAAGAGATTGAAGGAGATTCTTGGTAGGATAGATCCTGAGAGGATAGAGAAACTCAGCTTGAGGGAGCTGGAGGATGCCCTGAGACCAGCGGGCCTTTATAGACAGAAAGCGAGGGTCATCAAAAGGGTTGCCTCCCTCCTAAGCGGTGGCAGACTAGAGAGAATACTGGAGAAGGATCTTGAGGAGGCTAGGAGGGAGCTGATCAGCCTTCCTGGTGTCGGACCCAAGACCGCTGATGTGTTACTCAGCGTAACTGGGAGGAAACCCACCATGGCGGTGGACAGACACATCACTAGGGTGGCAGTCAGACTGGGTCTAGCAAATAGTGACGATTACGAGGAGATAAGAGGGTCGCTGATGAGGTTGTTCGATCCAGAAGATTACTTGAGGGCGCATCTCCTCCTGATAAAGTTGGGAAGGGTGTACTGCCGTCCGAAGAACCCTAAGTGCGAGGAGTGCCCCCTCAGGGACGTGTGCGAGTACGCCAAGACCAATGAGATGAAGAGAACTAGGGGATGAGGGTGTTTTACATCCTCTCCAGCCTTGGCACGCCAATGAGGTCTAGCGCCTTCCCTAGGACACCTCTCACTCCCATGACGAGCCACATCCTAGCTTCCCTCGTTCCCTTAGGAGCGTTGATAACCGGATGGGTCTCGTAGAACTTATTGAAGTTCGAGGCCAGCTCATTAGCGTATTGGGAGATCAGATCCGGTCTTAGAAGCTGGTAAGCACTCCTCACCTTCTCCGGGAACTCTGCCAGCATGTAAACTAGGGATACCTCCAGATCGGACGATAATTCGGACGGATCGAAGGATTCAGGGATCTCTCCTGCCTTTTTCAGGATGTTATGGGCCCTAGTGTAGGAGTACTGGACGAAGGGCCCACTGTTCGTCTCGAAGTCTAGGACCCTCTCCCATCTAAACTGGACCACCTTGGTCGGGGAGACATTGATCAAGGCATACTTCAGGGCGCCTACAGCTACTCTCTCTGCTATCTCCTCTATCTCCGGATCCCTGCTCATCCCCCTCTCCTCAAGTATCTTCATCACCTTGGCCTTCGCCTCGTTCAAGAGATCGTCTAACGTTATATAGAGGGCCTTCCTTCCAGACATCCTCACCCCGACCAAGTTGACCATCTCGTAAGCGAAGTGTACAAGGAAGTCCGGATCGTAGCCCATCAGGGCGAGGCTCGCCCTCACCTCCTTCTGCTCTAAGGTCTGCTCAGTGGCGATCACGTTATAGCACCTCCTGACATCGGTAGCCTCCACCTTAAAGAGAGAGTAAGCTACATCCGTTCCCGTATACAGCCACGTACCGTCCGATCTGGTGAGGTAGAACCTCACAGGAACCACCTCCTCCAGCCTGCCTTCCTCCTCTAATTTCCTTATCTCGTCTTCCGTCAGCCCGAATATCCTCCTGACATCCTCTCTCTCCCTGATCGCCCTCCCGAGATCAACGTATATCGCTTCACCGTCCCTACCCAGATAACCGGAGGATTCTAGCTTCTCTAGGGATTTCCTCACCCAACTCTTCCATATGAGCTCGCTCTCCCAGTCGAACTGATCGTAGGCTATGCCCATCCTGCCCAAGGTCTGGAGAAAACCTCTAAGGACCGACTCCGCAACTTCCCTGAAGACCTCCCTCGCATCGGGGTCCCCGGACTGATACCTCTTCAGGAGATCCATGACGTAGCGGTCGTCAAGCTCGGCTAGTCCCCCGGCTATCTCAGGATCTTGGGCTCTAACCCTTTCTATGGTCTCCTCCCACTCCTTCAGATTCCCCTCCTCGGATTCACCTCTCTTGATCCTGTTTATCTCCAGTACCGCATTAGCCATGGCGTATATTAGACCGAACCAGTGATCCAGCTTCCCCTTCGGTTTGAGATGCCTCATCTTGGACCTGCCAGCTGCTAGTATCGCGACTTGCAGGTTACAATCGTTCACTAGATAGTGCCTCCTAACATCCCAGCCTAGGAAGTCCAATATTCGGGCGAAGGAGTCGCCTATTATAGCGTTCCTCCCGCTGCCTACGTGTAGGGGATGCACTGGGTTTACGCTGGTGTGCTCCACCATGAGCCTCTCTCCCTTCCTCTCCCCCCTGCCCAGCTCCTCCCTAGACGCCAGGTAGAGGACATCCTTGAAGAGGACCTCACGAGAAATCCTCACGTTAAGGTATCCATTTTCAACCCTCACTTCCTCAGTATACGGTATGCTGGAGGCATCTATCCTCTCAGCCACTAAAAGCGCCGCTTCCTCCGGCTTCCTCTTCAAGTATCTAGCTATTTTAAATCCGACCGGTAGTCCATAGACATCGGTATCCTTAGGGGATCGAGCCACTTGGAGGGAGGAGAAGGACTCCTCCACCTCCATCTCTGAGAGGGCTTTATTCACTTCACCAGCTAGAGCTGATTTCATGGAGCCGAGTGGGTCTGTGATCATCCCTTTAACTTTGGGTTCGTTATTTAAAACGGTGGTGAGGGATCAGGCTGACGCGCTTCCAAGAGATACTTGCTGAGGCCTTGCAGAGCATCCCCCCGGGTAGGGTATCTTCATTCGGTGACATAGCCTCAGCCCTTGGGGATGTCAGGGCCGCTCTCGCTGTGAGAAATGAGTGCCTGAGGTTGTCTAACCTCGCACCTCATGTTCCCTGGTGGAGGGCTGTGTCCTCAGACGGTAAACCACTTCCAGGAGCCTTGAAGAGAATCAGGGAGGAGGGAGGACTCGAACGTCTCAGGGAGAGGAAGTTCTTCCACGATATTAGGGCCTGGCCCGTCTTCCGGCTGATGGCGGAGGCTCAGCTAATGCTCTCCTCGAGGCTGGATCTAAGATCCCTGAAAGAAGTGGAAGTGGCTGCCGGTGTCGATGTCAGTTATGGGAGCGAGGAGGCTGTCGCAACCTGTGTCTCGGTTGATTCCAAATTGGAGATCGTCGGGGTGGCTTACGAGAGATTCATACCCCAAATACCTTATGTGCCAACCTACCTAGCCTTCAGGGAGTTGAGGGGTATGCTCCCCTCCGCCCTCAAATGTGATTTTGATGTGATATTTGTGGATGGACACGGTCTTTCCCATCCGAGGATGCTAGGGGAGGCTTCACATCTAGGGTTGCTTCTGGGAAAGTCCTCCATCGGAGTTGCGAAGTCTAAGCTGGTGGGGAGATTGGAGGGGGACCGCGTCCTCCTCCAAGGCAGGGTGGTCGGTGCCGTTGTGGGGAGAGCATTCGTCTCCCCGGGTCACCTAATAGACTTGGAGAGCAGTATAGAAATATCCAAGAAGTTCTGGAGGGAAGGAAAGCAGCCCCTACCCCTCATACTAGCCCACAGGCTTTCTAAAGAGGCTATACGGGGATTCTGATCTCGTGCGATTTCCCAGCCTCCAGATCAATCCTCATGACGGAGTCCTTGCCCTCGGGATTTATCACCCTGAGTTGAAGGTCTTTCACATTACCATAGGGCACTATCTTACCCTCCAAGTACTTCCTATCGTACCTGAAGGTCCCCTTCACGTCGCTCACCGCCCTGAACCTCTCAACTAGGGTGCTGGGCGGGGCGACCCATATTCCTCTCTCGCGAGCGTTTCTGAGGAGAGAGAGGATGGATAACTCGTCAATAGCATCGACTGCCACCATACATCCCCAATTGGCCACAAACTCCGCTGCTCTCGAAGCTGACCCTCTATCAGAGACCCTCCCCACGAGTGGGATGTTCCAGACAAGGCCGTTAGGCTTGAATGGGCATCCGATGCCTATTGGGAACCCGAATACCCCAGCGATCTCGCCTGCAAGTACGTATCCCGCCTCGACGTACACCGCCGACTTCCAAGCGTCCATTAGAGTAGAGGCTATACCCTTGAACCTGATCCCTATGCCCCCCCTCTTTATGAGGGTGGCCACCTCCTCGTACTCCTCGGCCATCGACATGTGATCTATGGAGGCCCTGACTGAGGCCAAGAGGCCCACCTCATGACCGCTCTCCTCCATCGATACGAGCAGGTCCCTGATCTTAGTCGGAGTGTAGTCCTCTCCCCTTCCCACGAAGAACGTGAGGTCCTCGGTTCCCTTAATCAACCTCTCTATCCAAGATTCCGTTCTTCGAAGCACCCTTCTCAGGTCGAACTTCAGGCCGGAACGCCCCGTCCTGTATATGGGAATGGAGACGGACATTCCCCCCTTATAGCCAGAAGGGGGGATTTGTTTCATTATGAGAGGGAGTCTCTCCCTTTTGTGGAGGAGGAGGATGGAGAAGAGGAGGAACTTAGCATGCATATCAACTATAGGGGTGGATACGGGGACCCCTCTAAGGTCCTCCAGGACCTTGGGGTTGAAGCGCCTGTCGCTGGTCCTTATCCTCTTCATGCCCAAGGAGGACTCGGCCCCCTTTAGGAAGTAGCTCACATTCCTGAAGAGGTCGTATCCCAAGAGGAGGTGCGAATCCTTGGAGTAGAGAGGGGCCTGTCTGAGCAATCTCTCGCCTTCTAGATCATACTTGGCTCCGAAGTAGGGTATCTTTATCCTGTCCACTACCATGAAGCCTGCAGGCTCAGGTGGGGATTTCTTCACTTCCGTCTTATCTCCCCCGTAGTAGGAGAGAGCCGTCTCGCCCACGAATATCGAGGGGATAGTTACGGGGACGAATTCGGTGGCCTCGGGGAATATGGCCACGGAGTGCTTCAGGGGATCTGGTTCATCCACCTCCTCCCAGAATAGGCCCAGTGAGTTCAAGGTGTGTTTGACCGCATCCCTCACATCCCTGTCCAAGGATCTAACAGCCGCAATGTTCGTCGGGACCACGCCCCCTGTAGAACGGAGGTGGTGGGGCCGGTGGGACTTGAACCCACGTCCTACGGGTCTCCCCCTCAGTGCTCCAATGACTGGAGCCCGCCGCCCTACCTTTCCAGGGCGTTCCCCCAATCATGGGGGGAGAGCCAGGCTGGGCCACGGCCCCCCAGATCCTCCTCCCTTTAAATCGAGGAAGTTATATAAATAGTTTGTCCGGTGTTAGCGATGAAATGCCACTACTGCCAGCGTGAAGGTACCATATTCGTGGAGAATTTAGGTGATTGGGTTTGCGAGGAGCACTTCGAAAGGTATTTCCTGAAAAGAGTTGACCGCGTGTTGAGGAGGGTCGGGAAAGGTAGTTCCCTCCTGTTCGGGGTGTCAGGCGGAAAGGATTCCGTGGCAGCCCTGCATGCATCCAGCCTAGTCGCACCCAAGTACCGGCTCAAGCTGGGGGCTGCGATAGTGTACACTGGCTTGGCCCCCGATTGCCTCGAGGTCTTCAAATCTCTAACCGAGGAGCTGAGGATGGAAGGGGTTGTCATAGATTTGAGAGAATGGGGGATAAAGGTCCCTCCTGATCCTAGGGCCGCCTGTTTCGTCTGCGGGGTGGTCAACAGGTACCTGTTGAATAGGTACGCTGTGGAGAGGGGGTACGATTACGTCGCTACAGGCCATAACTTGGATGACATGGCCTACTTCGGGTTCAACAACCTCATCACTCATTCCCTAGATTACCTCTTCTACCAGTACGATTCCGTCACCAAGCCTATGCCTGAGTACAAGATGGCTGGAAAGGTAAAGCCCCTCTTCTGGGTCAGTGATTCCGACGCCTTGAACTACGTGAAGATGAAGGGTCTTCCAACCTGCGTCACCAAGTGTCCTTACGAGGGAAGGGATAAGCAGGCCGAAATCAAACCCCTACTTAATCAGGTCAGGAAGAAGTGGCCCTCATCCCTAGTCAATTTCGTGAGCAGTTTGAGGGAGCTTGCGAAGATGGCTGAACCCCCACCACGCAAGATTAATTTGTGCGAGAAGTGCGGTTACCCGACATCGGGCAGGGTTTGCGCCTTCTGCAGGCTGAAGGAGAGGCTCGAGAGGGAGGTAGTGTGATGAGGTTATTTGACGCCCACTGTCACCTCGAGGAGGAGGCCTTCGACGGGGATAGAGATGAAGTGATTGAGAGGGCGAGAGAAGCTGGACTAGTGGGCATAGTGACCTCTCCCATTTACCCAGAAGATGCGGAGAAGGCTCTAAGATTGTTCAGGGGACATCAGCTGGTGAAGGTGTCTATTGGATTAGATGTCGCTGAGTACGGGGACGAGGAGGAGGTGGAGATTACCATGGACCTGATAAGGGCCCACGCCAATGAGATAGTTGCGGTAGGAGAGGTGGGACTGGATTACAGAATTCTAAGGTCCGGTGGTCCCCCGAAAGAGAAGCAGAAGGAGGTGTTTAGGCTCTTCATAAGGCTCGCCAAAGAACTGGACAAACCATTGGTAATTCACAGCCTGTGGGCCCAAAGACCCGTTCTAAGAGTGTTAGATGAGGAAGGGGCTGAGAGGATCATCCTACATGCGTTTGGAGGGACCCCGGAGGATGTCAGGTTTGCGGTGGAGAGGGGATGGATTATCAGTGTCCCCACCAACGTGGTAAGATCCAACAACGTTCAGAAGGTGGCTAGGGCCACTCCAGTGGATCACATGGTGCTGGAGTCCGACTCACCTGTGCTCGCTCCCAACCCCAAGGAGAGGAACGAACCTGCGAACATCAGGATCTCAGCAAAGTTCGTGGCCGAAATGAAGGGGGTTGATGTAGAGGATTTGGCAGAGATAACAACCGGAAACGCCATGAAGGTGTACGGTCTTGGATAAGAAAAAGGGACTTAGGATACCTTACGATCTCATAGGCTCTAGGGAAACGGGAGCCGTGGCCATCGTAGAAGTACCCGACGACATGGACCCGAAGGAGGCAGCTAAGGAGGTGATGAGTCGCCATCCCCACGTCAAGTCCGTTTTGTTGAAAGCGGGGGCTAGAGAGGGTGAGTTCAGGGTGAGGCCCCTGAAGCTCTTGGCCGGCAGCGAGGAGACTGAGGTCATCCACAAGGAACACGGATACAGGATAAAGCTTGATCCCCGTAGGGTGTACTTCTCCCCCAGGGAATCGACCGAGAGGCAGCTGGTGGCGGAAAGCGTGAGGGATGGGGAGCTGGTGCTGGTGATGTTTGCGGGAGCCGGCCCCTACGCGATCGCCATCGCCAAGCGCAGGAGGGCCCAAGTGGTCGGGATCGAGTTGAACCCGACAGCTGTCAAGTACTTCCAAGAGAATGTTATCCTCAACAGGGTAGGGCACCTCGTCTTCCCCGTTGAGGGGGATGTGGCTTACGTCACGCCCGCCATGTACGGCAAATTCAACAGGGTGGTCATGCCCCTGCCTAAGGGAGCTTACGCCTTCATCGGTCACGCCCTCCGGGCGCTCAGGGGAGGGAGAGGTGTCGTTCACTTTTACTACTGGGGGGGAGATGAGGCCCTCTCGGAGGCCGAAGAGATGTTCAGGAAGGAGGCTACTTCCCTAGGTTTAGAGGCCACCTCCGTAGGTCACCGCATTGTCTCCAGCTATGCTCCTAGAGTGTACAAAATACGTGTGGATTTTTTAGTGAGACCTTTAAATGTAGAGTGAAGTATGAAAATTAGGTTTTTAGTTCAACCCCAGCATCGATAGAGGGGATTCCAAATTGGCCGGGAATTTACGAGACGACTTCAAGGATCTTTTAAACAGTCTCTCGCCGGAAATGAGGACCAGAGTCATCAATCACTTGGACCGACTAAACAAAACGTTCCCCCTAAACGAGGGCCCCCTCTACGAACTCATCTCATCCTTTAAGAAGAGCTTGGAGGCGGTGAATCACATTCCCAGCCTCCTTACCGACAAATTGACCGATCATTTCAGGATGAATAGGGATAGATTCGCCAATCAGTTCCAGCAGGACGTCGAATTTCTCATAAAGGCTGGGGATATTAGGGAGTTGGACGAAGCTGAGGTGAGGTTGCTCACACAGGCCGCCAGGGACTCCATGGAGGCCATGTTCTCCTCACTGATAGATGCGATGAGTAAGGTGCTGAACGATTATCTCAAGTGGGCCCCCAAGGCGCTGGGTCCCTCCGCCGGTAACGGTGTTGCCGAGAGAACATTGGGCCTGTTCGCTACCCTCATGTACCAGCTTGCGCTGGCTAAGGCGGAGAAGGATCTCTGCAGGGAGGAGGTCGAATCGCTCAAGAATGTGATGATGCCTAGAGCTACGGGGAGATATAGGGTGCTCGAGGTCCTCGAGAAGGCAGCCAAACCCATGAGGACCATAGCCATAGCTTCGGAGCTCGGGCTGGCCGAAGTGACCGTGAGGAGGTACATAAAGGACTTGGAAAAGGAGGAGCTTGTGGAGAGGGTAGGCAACGGGAAGCCATACAAGTACGTCCTGAGGGATAGGAATTGGAGGAAGAAGTTGATAGAGCAAAGGAAGAAAGGGAAATAATTGTTCTGGTGTCACCTATATGTGAATCCTCCTTGGATGCTGCCCGCCAACTGAAGGAGTGGGCCCGTCGCAGGGGCCTGAAGATCAGAGAGGTCTCTGCCTTGGAGCCGGAGGGGCAGAGTTACATACTGGAACTAGGTATAAGAAAGGTCCCGGCCGTCATAGTCGAGGGAAAACTGATCTCTGAGGGGAGGATAGAGCTTCCAGAGGTCTCCTGATGCGTACCGAGGTGCTCATAGTTGGAGGAGGCATCTCTGGCTCTACACTCGCATATCTACTGTCGAAAAAGGGCTTCTCCGTTGTCGTGGTTGAGAGAAGAAGAGTTATAGGGCATCCGCACCACTGCTCAGGTATACTGGGTCCAGACGCCGTAAGCGAGCTCATACTATTCTCCGAGGAATGGGTCATCGGGGAAGTAAACTGGGCGACCTTCGTATCCCCCGGAGGTAATGAAATAGAGGTGCGGAGGCACCTAGCCACGGTCGTCGACAGAGCCCGGATGGACAGGGAGACTTGGGAGGCGGCGCTCTCAGAGGGAGCTAGGGGTTTCCTCTCGGCAGGATTCAAGGGACTAAGATCGAGGAACGAGGCTCTTGTAGGCGATATGGTCATCGAGTACAACCTGCTGGTGGGGGCGGATGGGGCCCTCTCCTCTGTTGCCGATGAGCTCGGCTTTCCACCCATGGGGTTTGAGGTAGGGGTTCACAAGATAGTGGAGGGTGGGGAGATGGATGGTTACCATGTGAAAGTGAGGAAGGGTAGCAGATTCAGCTGGATCCAGCCTTGGAAGGGAGGGAGGAAAGTGGGGGCACTGGGAAGGGTCGAGGACCCTCTGCTCACATGGATCCAAGAGACTTCGGGAGATCCGGCGATCGGGTACGAGGGAGGGGTGATCCCGGTAGGTCCGAGAAAGAGATTCTGGGTAGATAATGTGGCGCTGGTGGGAGATGCAGCCGGCCAAATAAAGCCTGTTAGTAGGGGGGGAGTCCTCTTAGCTGTTAGGGGAGCCAAGAATCTGGCCAGCTGTCTCGAGGACTTGGACGACTTGAAGAGGGCACTGAGGTGCTACGAGTCGAGGTGGTGGGAGCACAATAGGCGTGAGATCTCCTTGGGATGGGCCGTGAGGAAGTATCTGGAATACCTGAATGACCGACAGATTGACACGCTCTTCACCCTAGTTCGTGAGGAGGGCCTCGTGGAAAAGGACTTTCACGTGGACAGGCAGTCAGCACCACTCAAAATCAGTCGTTTACCTAAAATTCTTAAATTAGCTTCCCTGAATATAGGATCAGCTGCGTCGGCCCTCGCCGAGGCACTGAAGTACATGCTACGGTGATCGAAAAGATGATGGAACTCCTGACTGAGATCCTTCTGGGCATTGGCGTCACCCTCTTCTCGTTCATCCTCTTTAAAATGTATTCCAGCATTCCTGAGGTGACCTCGGCCCTGATCTCGATCAATCTCGGGCTCTACGCCATGACATCTCCCGAACTCCTCGAGGCGAACAGATATGTGCTCCTCTACTTCGGCAGTTCGGGCCTCTACTTGATGCACGGTAGGTACTACACACTCATCACGTCGATGTTCCTCCACGCCAACATCCTCCATCTAGGGCTGAACATGTACGCCCTTTACATACTAGGTAAAGTGGTTGAGCTATCCTTAGGTAAGGTCAAGTACCTCCTCATGTACTTCATCTCGGGCGTGGTTGGGAACCTCCTATCAGCCTTCCTCGATCCCCGCACGGTGGGAGTGGGAGCCTCGGGAGCTATAATGGGCCTCTTAGGATACATGGTGGCCATGGAATATAGGGTGACTGGGAAGCTTAGTTCCTCCACCATATTCATAGCGCTCTTCGTGATCTTCGGTGGTTTCTCAGCCAATGTGGATGTGCTGGCCCATGCTGGCGGCTTCGTCGTGGGATTGATATGGGGTCTGGGCAGGAGGTTCAGGCCCGCCTACACCATCAGCTATGACCTCTATTACTGAGGTAATAAGGAGAAATAACAGGCATCAGCACCCCATTTTAAGAGTTTAGGTGAACGACCACCCGGGTCGGGTGGATGTTCAAGGTCAGAGAGGTAAAAAGAGTTAACGACGTTAGGTGGGAACCCGGGTTGAGACTGGTTCATCTAAGGGACGAGCAGAGGTGGCCAGAGCAGTTCTATTCAGAGGAGGGCTACCACGTGGAGATCAAGGCCCCCATGTCGTATCACAAGGGAAGCTGGATCACACCTCGGGGAATTTACGCCATGGTCGATTACGAGGTAACCTTGAAGGGGAGGAGGATAAAGGTTAGGAGGGTCGTTCACGAGAGCGATCCTTACTTCCTGAAGGTGGTTCAGGAGATGCTCTAGTTATATAGTCTGGCGGCACTGTAGCGGAGGTAAAGCATGCTGCTAGGGAAGCTCGTGGTTGTTCCAGCTGGCTTCATATACCATTGGATACTGGAATTCCTCGCCGAGAAGCTGCCTCAGGCCTATCCAATTGATGTGGAAATCGATTACACCGAGATTAAAATTCCCCCGACGTTGTACGACCACAACACCCAGCAGCTGAGGAGCGAGAAGTTCCTAGAGTACCTGTGGCAGATAGACAGATGGGCATCGGATGAGAAAGTACTTGCTGTAGTGGATGAAGATGCGTACGCCAAAGGGACCAACTTCATCTTTGGTCAGGCTGAGCTTGGGGGAAGGTTCGGGTCCATCTACCTCCCCAGACTCAAGCCGGAGTTTTACGGTGAGAGGGAGAACAGGGCCCTTTTCCTCCTGAGAACTCTTAAGGAGGCCTCCCATGAGCTAGGTCATCTCCTAGGCTTGGACCACTGTCCCACTCCGGGCTGCGTCATGAACTTCAGCCTCTCTGTATGGGACGTTGACAGAAAGGACTGGAGACCCTGTGACAAGTGCCTAGAGAAGCTGGGTGTTCTCGATGTCAGGACAAAGACCGGACGTTGGTAGATATGATCTGCTGCTCGTGGATATAGACGGCGTCGTCTGGCTTGATGGAAAGCCAATAAGAGGCGCCGTGGAGGCCCTCAACGAGCTCTCCTCTACGATTGAAATCAGGTTCGTAACCAACAACTCCACCCGTCACAGACGCGTGATAGCCTCCCTTCTGAGGGATGCAGGCTTAGGATGGGTTGGAGAAGGGCACGTGGTAACTAGCGCTAGCACGCTTGCCGACATAATCCCCTCGATAGGGGTGGGGAGGTGTTACGTGGTCGGGGAGGAGGGCTTAAAGGGGGAGTTAAGGGAGAGGGGCGTGGACATCTCGGATGATGGTGACGTGTGCGTGGGAATGGACAGGTCCTTCAATTACCAGAAGCTAACGAGGGCCTTGAGGAACATATTGAGAGGGAGGCTCTTCCTAGCTACTAACGACGATCGCACCCTTCCCACATCAGATGGACCGATTCCTGGAGCTGGCTCCATGGTTTCAGCAATCTCCGGGGCTTGTGGCAGGAAACCGGATGTTGTAGTGGGTAAACCGAATCCCCTCATGTTCCTCCTCGCCTCCCGAAGCGTAGGGGCGTCCCATCCCCTAGTGATCGGAGACAGACCGGAGACAGACATTCTAGGGGCCTTGAGGGCGGGAATGGATTCAGCTTTGGTCCTCACCGGGGTGGTGAAGGAGTACGAGGGGGTGGTACCTCGACCCAAGTACGTTTTGAGGAGCTTGATGGACCTGATCCGCTAAGGGGAGTTAAGGGAGCTTACATCCTCCTGATAATCTCTCCCGGCGCCATCCTTGAAGTGGGAAGGTTGGGGGCCTTCGAGTTTCCAGCTGGCGTTCTCGCGTACGTCGGCTCAGCAGCGGGACCTGGTGGCCTAGGAGCTAGGATAGGGAGGCACTTCAGGAAAGGGAAGATCCTTAAGTGGCATGTGGACTACTTGACAGAGGTCATGGACGTTCCATGCGCCTTGGCATTGCCCGACGCTAAGGAAGGGTCCTTATCTAGAATCCTCGGGGAGGTGGGTGTCCCAGTCGTTAGGGGATTCGGCTGCTCGGACAGGAAGGCTGATGAGACCCACCTCTACCTGCTAGGTGAGGACCTCAAAGAGGCTCTAGAGATCTTGGGAAAGATCGAATGGGGGAGGGTCTACCTGATATGGAACCCCCTTTACAGGCTTAGATGAGCCCTAGATCCTTGGGAGTGACGTAGAAGATGAGCTTATACCTATGATAATCCCTGATCACTTGCCTAGCTGCCTCCTCCACGTTTGGTTCCCCATCTTTGAACCTCCAGCCTCTCTTCTCTGCTAACTGCTCCAGTATCTCGATGGGATCCGTCTCCTCGATACCATAGGTCCTCTTCACAATCCCGGGATTAGATCTGAGGGCTCTCTCCAAGAGGGACACGGCGACTTCCACGGGATTCTTCAGTTCCTCGGGAGGATACCCCCTTATGGCCATTTCAAGCGGACCGCCCTCCACTGGGAGGATACCTGGGGAGTCCAGTATATACAGGTTCCTGTCTATCCTGTAGAGCTGAAAGTGGCGCGTGTACCCGGGATTGCCAGGCACAGGACTGGTTGAGGCGGAGCTCCTCCCCTTAAGGACATTTATTATTGAGCTCTTTCCCACCTTCGGGAAGCCTGCTATGAGCACCTTTGCTGGCAGCTCGGGGGCTTCCCTCTTGATGAACCTCCTCAACCTCATGGTGCCCAGTCTCTCTCTCGCGCTAACATAGGCTGCTTTCAAGTCCTCCTCATCGAATATCCTCACCCACTGTTCTAGTATCTCCCTAGGAACCAAGTCTGACTTGTTTATCGCTACGATGATATTCTTTCCCCTTTTCTTAGCCATCTCCTCGAGTTTCCGGCTTCTGGTCGTCCAAGGATCCCTAGAGTCGACGACCTCCAGCACCACATTTACCCTGTCCATCGCTTTAGCTATTTCCCTCCAGCTGGCTACCTTCATCCAGAGTAAGTGTAGCGACGCTTTATATCTTCCGCGCCGCACTGGGACAGGGAGTATAGGTAGGTAAGTTAAGGTTAAGGGATTCACCCAAGTCCATTCCCAGATGAAGTTCGTCTACGACGATTCCATATCCTCATACGACTTCGGTCCGGGTCATCCATTCAGAGGAGACAGGTTCCCCATCTTCATCAGGTTCCTCCAAGAGAGAGGAGAGCCCTTCGAGCTGGTGGGGTACATCGGCGAACCACCGACCATCGAGGACCTGAGGGCAGTTCACGACGACGAGTACCTGAACTTCCTCAGGGTCAGGAGTCAGACCGGGCATGGTATGGTCTCCCTAGATACGCCAGCATTCAAGGGGATGTGGGAGGCTGCGCTCAGCATGGTCCACTCCTCCATGTCCACTGTCAGGCTAGCTTTGAGGGAGAGAAGAGCTGCGGGATTCGGCGGTGCCCATCATGCCAGCGCCAGATATGGTGGGGGCTTCTGCTTGCTGAATGACATCGCTATTGCGGCCAAATGGGCCCGGAGGAACGGTGTTGAGTCCGTGGCGATATTCGACCACGATGCCCATCACGGGAACGGCACCATGGACATATTCTACGAGGACGACACGGTCCTTTACGTGAGCATTCACCAAGACCCGACCACAATATATCCGGGCGTGGGGTTCGCGAGACAGGTGGGGAGGGGAAGGGGAGAGGGATATACGGTCAACATCCCCCTACCTCCTGGGGCGGGACCCTCCTCCTATGAGATGGCTTTCGAGGAGCTGGTGAAGCCCATCGTTGAGTCTTTCGCGCCCAAGCTACTCATAGCCCATGGGGGAAGCGATCCACACTTTCTGGACCCCCTCACACAGTTGGGACTGGATTTGAGGGGGCTCTGGAGGTTGGGGAGGTGGGCGTCCTCACTTCCGGCTGATCACAGGGTGGAACTTCTCATAAGCGGTTACAACGAGGATGTGAGGAACTGGGGGTGGCTGGCTATAGTTAGAGGATTTGCATCCCTAGATATAGACTTCGACCCAGAGGAGATCGAAGGCAGGGCTCCGAATGAGGACGACTACATTATTCGAAGAGCCAGACTGGCCGTAGACGATGCTAAGAGCGTATTATCCAAGTACTGGAACCTTCTCTGACGAGGAAATTTTTTACGCAGGCCTTCCTGACCCCAAAGGAGGCACCAGCCTTGATCAGCATAATCATCCCCACCTACAATGAGAGGGATAACTTAGAGGAGCTGGTGAGTCGAATAGATGGGGCACTGGCCGGTGTGGATTATGAGATAGTGATAGTTGACGATAACTCCCCAGACGGGACGGCCGACCTAGCAAGAGAGCTCTCCTCCAAGTATCCCATCAAGGTCAAGGTGAGGCCTGGGAAGATGGGGCTCTCCTCGGCCGTGGTCGAGGGACTGGAGCTGGCCGAGGGGGAGGTAGTGGCGGTGATGGATGCCGATCTCCAACACCCGCCTGAACTGCTTCCCGAACTGTACAGGAAGGTGATGGAGGGTTGTGACATAGTAATAGCCTCTAGGTACGTGGAAGGAGGGTCCGTGACTGGGTGGGGGCTGATAAGGAGGATGATCTCTAAGGGATCAATACTGCTCGCCTGGATCTTCCTTCCCAAGGTCAGAGGTATAAGAGATCCTTCTTCCGGTTACTTCATGTTCAGGAGATCTGTTGTAGAGGAGATCTTTGGGGAGCTGGACCCTAAGGGCTTCAAGATCCTCCTAGAGGTGCTGGTGAAGGGAAACTACTCCAAGGTGTGTGAAGTCCCCTATACCTTTGGCTTGAGGGGGAGGGGTTCTTCGAAGCTGGGAGGCGGCGTAATACTGAGCTACTTGTTGCACGTAATGGAGCTCAGCCCCCCCATAGTCAGATTCGCAATAGTGGGGGCCGTTGGCACGGTAGTAAACTTGACGGTCCTCTGGATCCTGAGGTACGGTCTCAGGCTGATACACGAGGTCGCATCTGCCGTCGCCATAGAGGTATCTCTTCTGAGCAACTTCCTGCTCAACGATGTCTGGACATTTAGGAGGAGGAGAAGGAGCGGGTTAATTCAGAGCGTTCTGAGGTATCATGCCGCCAACCTGGCCGGCATATTCACCCAGTACGGCGTCTCGGTATCCCTCCACAGGTTCCTTGGGATAGAGTCCTTGGCTTCCCAGTTCGTGGGCATCTTGGTCGGGTTCCTCGTGAACTATGTCCTCAGCAAGAGCATGGTGTGGTGGTGAGATGAGGAGATCATTCCTGATAGGTCTGCTGCTGACCCTCCTCATGGCTACGGCCTACGTAAGCTACGCTTACTGGGAGATATCGTCAGGTAAGTACAGGGGAGATGATTACTACGTAAGCGATGAGGTGTGGTACGCCACCTCGGCAAGAAACCTACTTAAAGAGGTATTCGGCGTTAACGCAAAGTACGTGAGGGAGGGTTACGCTTACGCGACCCTCGTCTTCACATCCAGCGAGTTCTTGGAGGAGCATATGAGCGATGTGGAGAGGTGCCTCTCCGAGCTGGACGGGAGTGTGGTGAGGGCCAACTACACGGAGACGGGGGACAAAGTACCTCTTCTCTGGGTGAGAGTGCCAGAATCCAACCTATCAAAGCTTGAGGGATGTGGGGGAGCCATAAAGGTGAGACCGGGCTTCGAGTATCCTTCGAAGAAGGGCATCTATGACTACCTGAACTTAGAGCATCCCCCATTGGGAAAGTACCTGATAATGGCCTCGATGATCCTGTTCGGCGATGAGCCGATGAGTTGGAGGCTACCAGGTTTAATTGAAGGCTTCATCATGGTTATCCTAGTTTACTTGATAGGAAGCAGGTTACTCAATCCCCTGTGGGGGGTCGTGGCATCCCTCTCCCTGGTGCTCGATCCCATGTTCGTCTCCATGAGCATGGTGGCCATGCTCGACATACACCTAGCCTTCTTCACAACCCTAGCCCTCCTGTTCGTGGTGTACGATAGGCCGCTGGCGGCCTCCATCGCTGGCTGGCTCGCGTTCTCCGTAAAATTCAGCGGACTGTTCGTAGTATTAGCCGTCTACCTCTATCTCAGGATATACAGGAGGGAGAGGGTCCTTCCTTCCTCAGTTAAGGTTCTAGCGCCCGCCTTAACGTACATCCTAATTTCCCTCCCAGTAATCTCCTACCTAGGGGTGGAGAGGTGGATCACTGAAAACCTGAACGCCGTGGCATGGCACACAACGAGCAGGGGAAGCGGCCCAACCCCTTCCCCCCCATGGGCGTGGTTCTTCAACCTAGCGCCGATGGCCCTTCATTACAATCCCGATCTCATAGCCAGAGTGAACCTAGTGTCCTACGCGTTCGTGTTCGCGTTCTCCTTCATCCTGCTTCCGGCCCTCCTAGAGAGGAGGAGGGAGTATATACCCATCCTGTTCGTCGGCTCCATCGTAATGGGGTATACTGCCATCTTCTTGAAAGGAAACAGGACCCTCTACAGCTTCTACGCGGTACAGCTGTCCTCAACCGTAGCTGTCTCGTTCTCAGTGGTCATGGCCTACCTGTCCCTCTGGGAAGGTGAGGTTAACAGATACCTCAGCGAGGAATGGAGGAATATCTCGAGAGCGCTGCTCGGTGAAGGACTGAAGTTACCTGAGGAACTGTCCTTCCTAAGACCGCTCCTAGCCATGGATACGAGGAGTCTCTCCCTCTCCCTTGGAATCCTCACGGCAGCGTTCTCCTCCCTCGTCCTCTACTACATGGCCTTCATGCCCACCAGCCCAGCTGCGCTCCTCGGACTGGACGATATCGGCCTCTCTAACGTGCTCACTCATTTCCTCACCGAGTCTTCATCCGAGCTCTGGATCAGGGGAGCGGCCTACGGGATGATCGTCATGCTCTCCTCCCTGATAATCCTCCTAGACCTCTACGAGGGGAGTGGAGGCCTCACTTACGCACCTCTCCTAGCCGTGCTGCTCCTCTCCTCATCCGACTGGACGATTCTGGCAGTAGCTCTTGCTATGGATTCGATGATGCTGGCCAGAAGAGGAAGACGCTTGCCCTCGTCGGTCCTGTTAGGGATCTCGGGTGCCGTGAATCCGCTTACCCTGACCGCGGCCCCGTTGGTCATCTCGATGAACGGTCGTATCTACTCGCTAGGGGTACTAGCTGGACTGATCCCGCCCATGCTCATCCCGGGATCGATCCACTGGCCCTCTGACGTGACTGGAGGGTTGTTGAGACCCATACTCGGTGAATACTCCCTTTTAGCAGGCCTCATTGCTGCCTTTATACCCATCTTCATCTGGAGAAACGAGAGAGAGGTTTCGGTCATTTCCGCCGGGGTCTTCCTTTTAATTGCCGGTGGAAGGCCCTATTGGTCCCTAATACCCCTCTTTATGGTGTCGATGATGGGCGGGGGGCCCGGCCTGGCCCTGATGGAGCTGGCTGCCTCCATCCCGGTTCTGTCTTGGGTCACTCCCAAGCTGATAAGTGGGCCCCTTTTCAAGTGCGATCCGATGGGACCGGCGGACCCCTGCTCTGATCCCTTCATCGCGCTGACTCTTCTCTCCCTCGCCCTCGTCTACTGGGGCGTTAGGAGGATCTTACTGAGGAGAGGTAATCACGGGTATACGGGCGAGGGGCTCGATTCTCCTAGCGAAGTAACGGAAGGTGACGGCGAGCATCCTCACTCCCCTATTTTCGGCCTCTCTGAGGGCTTCAGCGAACTTGGGATCGGTCCTAGCGTTTGGGATGAGAAATTCAGCGTCCGGCCGCATCACGAGGAAGAGAACGGCCGCGCTATGTCCCTCATCGACAGCTCGGATCAGGTTCAGCACGTGCCTCCTCCCTCTCTCGGTGGGGGCATCCGGGAACAGGGCCATGCCGTCCCTGACTAGCGTGCACCCCTTCACCTCGAGATAGAGGACCCTCCCCGGATATTCCAGCATGAAATCCACCCTGCTATCCCCGTAATTCACTTCCCTCCTCACAGAGGCGAAGCCTTGGAGCTCCGGTAGAAATCCCGAAGCTAGCAGTTCGGTAGCTAGCTCCGAATGAAGGCCGGAATTGACGACTGTCCACACCCTGCCGTCCCACACTAGGAGGACCTCGCAATCGGTTTTTCTCCCCGGATTAGATCTCTCTAGGAAGACGACCGGAGCACCCCACACGAACAATTCGGTGAGTCTTCCTGGATCCCTTACATGGCATCTTCTCCTCCCCTCTAGCGTGTCTAAGACTGCTAAGAAACGATTGGGCCTCTCGAGGAACCTACCTGAGCCAAGCTTGTCTTTTATGAACATACTGGCCCTTATGCGACCAACATTTTTATGAATTCTCCGCCTCAAGGCGCGTGAGTCCCATGAGCTGGTTCAAGAAGGAGATAGCGGAGGGGGTTACCCTCGTCAGGATCCTGAACACGAAACTTCCAAGGTTCGAGAACTTCTGGCCCATCCCCAACGGAACATCATACAATTTCTATGTGGTGGAGGGGAGTGAGGGGACTGCCCTCATAGACGGAGCCGACTTCAGGTTCTCTAAGGAGTTTTTCGAGGCCCTTGAGAGCGTGGTCAGGGTCGAGGATCTAAGGTATGTGATCACTCAGCACACAGAGCCGGACCACTCCGGTACTCTAGCAGAGGTCATGAGGAGAGCGAAGGAGGCGGTTCTCCTAGGAACTAAGCAGGCCCTCAGCATAGGTGAGGCGCTCGCCGACTTCCCCATGGACAGGGCAAGGGAGGTGAGGGATGGGGATGAGATTAGCTTGGGGAACAAGACCCTGCGCTTCGTCCTGTCTCCCATGGTCCACTGGCCCGATACAATGCTCACCTACCTAGTGGAGGACTCCATCCTGTTCACATGCGACCTGTTCGGTTCTCACGGTGCTAGCGATAAGGTCTTCTACGATGAAGCGCCCGACTCCTTCGAGTTACTGGATTACTATGCCTCCATACTTATGCCCTACCACGCCATGGCAGCGAAGGCTGTTGCTAAGGTTAGAGAGCTGAATCCTAAGATAATAGCCCCATCCCACGGGGCTCTCCACAGGGAAATTAAGGAGCTGCTGAGCATATACGAGAGGTGGACCTCCTGGAAGCCGCTCAAGAGGGCTCTGGTAGTGGTGGGAAGCCAGTACGAGAATACAGCAAGGGCGGCCGAGGCGGCAGCTGAGGGATTGAGGGATACCGGCCTCGAGGTAGCTTTGGTGGACAGCGCGGAGACCGATCCAGACGACCTGCTCGCCCACACCCTAGAGGCTGCCGCGATACTCGTGGCTACCTCTACGCACAACGGCCATCCCTTCCCAGGCATCACCTTTTACTTGGACCTCCTCAGGGAGTACAGGCCCAAGAACAAAGTGGCGGCGGTGCTCGGGTCCTTCGGGTGGGGAGGAGGCGGTACTAGGGCCGTCAAGAAGGAACTAGAGGCTCTAAGCATACCCGTGGTGGATGAGCTGGCGTTCAAGGGTAAACCCAAGGAGAGCGATCTAAACAGGGCCAGGGAGCTGGGTAGGAGGCTTGGAGAGGAGGCTTTGAAGCTCCTGTGAGCGCTATAGGTGATCCAAATAGCTGGTGACCTAGACGCCCTATCCTACCTCAAGCTGGCGAGGAAGCTGAGCGCCCTAGCCGTGGTAGGTAGTTTCACCTACATCGGCATAGGGTTGCTCTCCCTCCCGCTGAGGTGGTACCAAGTCCATATGCACTTCATGGGGATGGGCGTAATCTCGTTCGCCGCCGGCGTCAACATCTCGTTCTGGACCTCGGTGACGAGGAAGCGAGGTTCGGTTCTAGCAGCCCTTCTTCACTCCCTCTCGCTGCTTCTCCTTCCGCTCGGCTCGCTGCTGGGATGGGGAACCGCTCTGATTGCCTTCGTCTCCCTCACTGGTCTCTTCTTCCTCATCCCATCGAGGAAAAAGTCCCTGGTCTATCTGCTGGAACTGTATTCTTTCCTCTCCCTCCTCTCCACGGTACTAAGTAGCCACCAAGGAATGGAAGCTTGGATCACAGCTGTGGAGTGGGCTTACCCGGTGCCCCTCATATACGCGGTAACCCTTCACGCTCTCCCTAAGACCTACAGATACCGGGCCAGCTTACCCCTCGCCATCCCGATGATCGCACTTCACGCACTCGTGCTCTGTGGATTTGATCCAAGCAGGCACCTGATGTGGACGAGCATGCTCTCCTACTTAGGGGCAGCTAGGCTGGATTTGGCGCTTCGCGGGTTGAGGTCCGTCAGGGTGAGGGAGGCCCTGCCGGCTCACCGCTACCTCATCTCTGGCTACCTCCTCCTCATTCCCCTGCTGATCTTGTCGTGGTTCATGCCCGTGAACACGTTGGGTCTACTGCACATCCTCCTATTGGGTTTTGTAGGTCTCCACATATATGCGCATGCCCCAATGATGGTCCCCGTTCTCCTTGGGATTAGGAACGCGAAGAGGTTCAACTACTCGGCCCTAATTTTACTGTTACTGGCTACCCTCTCTTGGCCGTTCAACAGGGATGTAGCCCTGTACTTCCTCTCGGGAAGCCTCTTTCTAGTCGTCTACATAGTGAAGCCCTAGAAGTGGATTGAATTTAACGCTGACTCATCAAAAAAAGATTAAGGGGATGAAGGGAACAGAACTATCAGGAGAAGGTCACCTTTCTGTCTTTGAGGCTCCTGTTCAGTAGATCGGCATGCTCGAGGGTCACCTGATACTCTGCCAGTCTCGTCAGCTCGAGGGAAGGAATAGTCACTTTGTTCACGTAGACCTTGCCCTCGTCGAATCCAACCGTGTAGACGAAGACCTCTTTAGTTTCTAGGTACTTCTTCACTTCCTCGTGCTCCAAGGCCTCCTTCAGGCCGCCAGCAGCGAATATCCTCACATGGACGACCAAGCTACCGGGCACATCCTCCTCGGCCATGGCCTTTAGGAGATCGACGAAACTCTTCTTCGTTTCATCGAACGGGGTCTCTCCTCCGAACTGGAGCAGTACTGCCTGGGCGGCAAACTCCTTCAGCCTCTTGGCTAGCTCCCTCTCCTTCCCTTGTTCCACCATAAAGTGATAGGTAACGCCCCCGCTCAGGGTCAGGAAGGTGGCTTCGGTGGCTGCCGCTATGCTGGAGCATATGATATTCTTGGAGGCCACTACGGCGACCTTGTTGAGTCCTAGGTCGGATAGAGCCTTCCCGACCAACCTACCGGTGAGGGCGCGCAGGTATATCTCCTCTTCAAATGTGGTCAAGGGCATGCATGATCACCGTGTCTAATAATGTTAGACTAATTTAACTTTTACGCGTGTCATACCTCCCCCTTGGATGTCTCTTGAAACACCCTCTGCAGCTCCCTGAGCACGGAGAAGGGGTGCTCCCTCAGTTTACTCCTCGGCACTTGGGCTTCCATGGCCAGCATGGACTCGAGAAATGCGAGCCCTCTCGCAACACCCCTGAACCTGCCAGCCGGTCCGAAGATCATGAAGTCGGCGCCTCTCATCCTAAGGTATGAGAGGGCAGCCGTCAGCATGGTATAGGCCTCATCCCCATATCTCCTCTTGCTTAGGAAGGCTAAAGCGTTGGCTGGAGCACAACCTACCACGTACCCCTTGGATCTAAGGAAGCTCATGGACTCGGCCACAGAGGCCAGTGAGGCGGGATCCAGCACGACCACATCCACTAGGAACTCCACTACTCCCGCCTCCTCGGCCTTAGGTACGAGTTTCTCCTCTAGGATTGATAGCTTCACCTCGGGTTTGAGGCTTTCCAGTGCGTTTTTCGGATCAAAGGCCACCAGAACAGCCTTCTTGATACCAGAGGTCTTTATGGCGTTCAACTCCTCCTCAGTGCTGTCCGGGTATATGGCATTTGCTATCGCTATATCCGACAGGCCCAACTCGCCTGCAATCCTATAGGCGTGTGCCCTAACCTCTGGATCTATCCCGTCGACGAGGATGGGTACATTAAATCGTGAGACGAACTTAAGGTAGGGTTCCGCAGCACCTTTACTAGTTATAATGACATCCAAGGCGTATGGAAAGTTCAGCTGGCGTGCCGTCCTCAAATCAGATTCTATGAGCCTCTCCTCAGCCTCCTCGTCGAATACTCCTCTCTCGTGATCTTTAACCCTTCTGTCCCCCCTGTAGAAGACAGATCCTATCATCAGGGGAGGGTTCTCCCCCAGCTTGCCTCCCAGATGCATGCGCTAACCTCCCAAGACCTCCAAGATTCTCGAGTGGTTCCTTGGTGAGCTGATTATAACTCCCTTGACCAGTCCTGATTCCTCCAACCTGTCCATGAGTACCTTATAGTCCACATCCAGCACCTCTTCTATGTCCATGGCCCTGAGCACGGACTCCTCCATCTCCGCCAAGGTGAGCATCAGCATGGTGTAGAGAGGCGTGTCCCCGATGAAGTCTGCTATGGGATAGAGGTCCTCCACCCTCTGTATTGGCTGTGTGACAACGAAATCTGCCCCTGCTTCCAGCTTAGCTCTGAGCCTCTCCCTTGGCTTGAGGGAGGTGGCCACACCCAGCTTCACCCTCACCCCCCACTCCCTAACGAGGGTTATCGCCCTCACGGCGTCGAGGCCCGTGGGCCTGCCTATGCTGGGGGGGTCTCCTCCCACCAAAAGGACCCTCTCAATACCCAGCTCAGCTAGACCCATCATCTCTGAGAGCAGGGCAAGCTCGTTCCTGTCCATCAGCCTGTAGTTGGGGACCGCATCCACCCCTATACCCCTGAGCAGGACTGCCAAGGCCAAGGAGGAGGGTGCTGGCTTTCCGAAGGGAGAATCAGGTATGGAAATGAAATCCGCCTTCCCTATAAGGGAGGAAACTCTCCTGAGAAACCTCGGTTTCGAGGAAGGGGGAACCTCCACTCCTATCTCCAATCAAATCACCTCCAAGAGAGGGGAAACTATCTCCTGCCTGTTTACATCGACCAGTCCCTTTGGGGTCAGCTTTAGCTTTGGGATCACCGAGAGAGCCAAGAAGGAGAGTTCCATGAAAGGATCCTCCCTAGTACCTCCGAGGGACCTGTATGCCCTATTCAGCTCCTCCTCCAGCGAAGCCACCTCCTCTGCTGGCCTGTCAGACATGAGGCCTCCCACGGGAAGTGGAAGGATGGAGATCGATTTGCCGTTCGAGACAACCACCTGACCGCCCCCGACACGCTCCAGCTCGCGGGCCGCCACGACCATGTCCTTCAGGTCGCTGCCAGCCATTATCAGGTTGTGGCTATCGTGTGCGATCGTGGAGGCTATCGCTCCACTCATTCCGAAGCCCCTCACGAATCCCCTCCCGATGTGCCCCGTCTTCCCATGCCTCTCCACTACCGCCAAATGCTGGACCTCTCCACATGCCCTGACCATACCTTCCTCGATGGGGAGCCACTCCTCGCCCTCCTCGGTGAGGAGAGAGCCCGTAAGCTCTATGATCCTAACCCTAGCCCTCCTTCCCTGGACCTTCAGGGCGAGGTCCCTAGGTGAGAGGGGAGGGAGCTTCATCGTACCTATCCTCCTGACCCTCACCGCGCTGAATAGAGGTTCACCGTTGGAGGCCACGAGCTTGCCCCCTATGTAGACCCTGAGGGCCTCGAACCTCTTGAGATCTCTCACCACTACCAGGTCAGCGAGCCTGCCAGGAGCGATGCCGTCCAGCTCTCTTATGCCGAACCTCTCAGCCACATTTATCGTCACAGCCTGAACCGCTTCGACGGGGTCGAGGCCCTCCTCAACGGCCCTCCTGAGGAGATGATCCACATGTCCCTCCCTCATAAGGTCAGACGCACTCCTGTCATCTGATACTAGTAGGATCCTCCTCTTATGGACTCTGAGGAGCCCCTTAATTATTCTCATGTCCTTGGATGCGGTTCCCTCCCTCACCATTACATACATGCCCTTTCTGGCCTTATCCAAGACCTCCTCCTCGGTAGTAGACTCGTGATCGGACTCTATGCCCCTGAAGAGGTAGAGACAGAGTTCCTCACCCATGAGGAGGGGCGCATGCCCGTCGATCGGCATCCGCCTCCTCCTCGCCTCTTCCAACTTACGGAGAAGATCCTCCTCACCAGAGATCACTCCGGGGAAGTTCATCACTTCCCCTAACCCGGCTCCCTCGTCCAAGAGTTCCGCGACAGCAGTAGCGTCGAGCTGGAAGGGAGATTCCTCGAGAGGGGAGGCAGGAACGCATGAGGGAACCATCAGGTGGACCCTTAGTGGGGTCTTGCTAGATTCCTCGAGCATGAACTTGAAGCCAGCCTTTCCGGCGACATTCACTATCTCATGGGGATCCGCGAAGACCGAGGTGGTGCCCCTAGGTACTACCAGCCGAGCGAACTCCCCGGGAGGGAGTTTGCTGCTCTCTATGTGGATATGGCCGTCTTTAAATCCAGGAATGATTATCCCATCTACTCTCTCCACCTTTTTGGCCTCGATCCTCTCCCCGACGCAGAGGATCCGATCTCCTAGAATGGCCACGGGTCCGTCGAGAAGTTCGCCCGTGTAGACGTTCAAGTACTGACCATCCAGCAGGAGGTCTGCCTTCAGTTCCATCCCTGTGAGCGCTCACCACCTAAATATATCCGTTCTCATGGGCGGCTGCCGCCCTTATGCAAAATTAATAAACCCTTCCGCGGAAGATGGATTCGAGGTGTGATCGTTGGGGAGGAAACAGCCCCCTAAGAAGGGAGATAAGAGGGACGACAAGGAGGTAAAGGATGTAACGCTCATAGTGGCGGATGTGGTGAAGCAGGCGGACTTCGGCAGGGGGATAGTGAGAATAGATCCCGAGGTGATGAAGCAGCTCAACCTGACCAGCGGCGATTACGTGAGGATCTACGGTTCTAGAGTGACTCACGCTAGGGTCATGCCGTCCGTGAGCATGGATGTGGGCACTAGGTACATCAGGATGGACAAGATCATCAAGGGGAACGCGGGTGTGAGGACCGGGGAGAAGGTCAGAGTAAGACCTGTGGAGGTTGGAGAGGCCAGCAAGGTAGTATTAGCCCCACAAGACCACATGATAAGGGTGGCGCCGGATTTTCACAACTGGGTAAAGAGGAGGCTCTATGACTTCGTGGTTACCAAGGGCGATATCGTCCTCATCCCCATATTCCAGAGGTTCATCCCCTTAGTGGTGGTCAGCGTCACGCCCGGCACCTTCGGGAAGGTCGGGGCGAACACCGTCATAGAGGTCAGAGAGAGGCCCGTGGAGCTCTCCAAGATAATAGTGCCCACCGTAACATACGAGGACATAGGAGGGCTGAAGGAGGAGATACAGAGGATAAGGGAGATGGTGGAGCTCCCGCTCAAGCATCCCGAGCTCTTCAGGCACCTCGGGATTGAGCCGCCCAAGGGAGTGCTGCTTTACGGACCACCGGGCTGCGGTAAAACGTTGCTGGCTAAGGCCGTCGCTAATGAGAGCAACGCCCACTTCATAAGCATCTCAGGCCCCGAGATAATGTCCAAGTACTACGGTGAGAGCGAGAAGAGGCTCAGGGAGATATTCGAGGAGGCTGAGAAGAACGCCCCCTCGATAATATTCATAGATGAGATTGACTCCATTGCGCCGAACAGGAATGAGGTCACCGGAGAGGTAGAGAGGCGTGTCGTGGCCCAGCTCCTCGCCCTCATGGACGGCCTGAAGGGAAGGGGAGAGGTAATAGTTATAGGAGCCACGAACAGGCCCGAGGCCCTCGATCCAGCACTGAGGAGGCCCGGCAGGTTCGACAGGGAGATAGAGATAGGAGTGCCGGACAGGGAGGGCAGGAAGGAGATACTGCAGATACACACGAGGAACGTTCCCCTCGCTGACGATGTGGACTTGGACGAGCTGGCTGACATAACCCACGGGTTCGTGGGCGCCGACCTCGCGGCCCTTGTGAGGGAAGCTGCAATGGCTGCCCTGAGGAGGGTCCTCCCCAAGATAGATCTGGACGCCGAGACAATCCCCATAGAAATTCTGGAGGAACTTCAGGTCACGAAGGACGACTTCATGGAGGCTCTGAAGCTGGTACAGCCCTCCGCTCTTAGGGAGATCTCGATAGAGGTCCCGGACATTTCATGGGACGATATAGGCGGATTGGAGGAGGTAAAGAGGGAGCTCAGGGAGGTCGTGGAGCTGCCTTTGAAGAACCCCGACGCCTTCAGGAGGCTAGGGATTGAGCCGCCCAAGGGAGTGCTGCTTTATGGACCACCGGGCTGCGGTAAAACGTTGCTGGCTAAGGCCGTCGCTAATGAGAGCGAGGCGAACTTCATAAGCGTGAAGGGTCCTGAGCTCCTGAGCAAGTGGGTTGGAGAGAGCGAGAAGGCCGTGAGGCAGATCTTCAGGAAGGCGAGACAGGTGGCTCCGGCCATCATATTCATCGATGAGATAGATTCCCTCTTCCCGAGAAGGGGTACCAGCTTCGATTCCGGAGTGACGGAGAGGGTGGTGAGCCAGATGCTCACTGAAATCGATGGAATACAGCCGCTGAGGGATGTTGTCGTGATAGGAGCGACGAACAGGCCTGATCTCGTGGATCCAGCGGTTCTCAGACCTGGGAGGCTAGAGAGGCTTGTCTACGTTGGACCACCTGACCTCAACACTAGGTTCGAGATACTCAAAGTCCTGACGAGGGAGATGCCTCTCTCAGACGATGTGGATCTCTGGAAGATAGCACTGGCAACGGAGAGATTCAGTGGAGCCGACCTCGCAGCTCTTGTGAGGGAAGCTGCAATGGCTGCCCTGAGGGAGGACATCGATGTGGAGAGGGTGGAGATGAGACACTTCGAGCAGGCTCTCACCAAGGTGAAGCCCAGCCTCACTGACGATATGCTCAAGTACTACGAGGAGGTCAAGAAGACCCTAAGGGCAGCCACCACTCCAGAGGAGAGGAGGGAGGAGTCCTACGTCTACTGATACTGACCGTGGCCCCTACTCATCTCTCCTTTTTCCTCGACCATTCTCTCAGGAGCGATGGGGTCAGGTACCCCTTCCCCTCACCTTCCTTGAGTGAGTCCCACTCACTAAGTATCTTGATGGCCTCATTCGCCACCCTTATCGCCTCCTCCTCGCCTCTCACGTCGAACTCGTTCCTGTTCCTCTGGGCGAAGACGGCGTGGACAGCTCCGGCCCTGAGACCGAAGAGGGAGGCTAGGACGAAGAGGGCTGAGGACTCCATCTCGAAGTTGAGGACCCTAGCGGCTCTGAGATCTCCTATCAGGTTCTTATGCCAGCTTTGCTCATACCCGTTGAAACCATGCCTCCCTTGGCCCGTGTAGAAGCTGTCCGTCGTGGCCGTGATACCCACATGGTACCTGTACCCCAAGGAATCGGCCGCCTCTATCAGGGCCAGGAGGACCTCGTAGCTGGCGTGAGCCGGGTAGCCCTTCAGCACGTACTGATCGCTTGTTCCCTCCATTCTAACGGCAGCCGATGTGATCACCAGATCCCCAAGCTCTATCTCGGGCTGTATTGCACCTGTACTCCCTACCCTTATGAAGGTGTCCACTCCCACCCTAGCCAGCTCCTCCACCGCTATAGCCGTGGCCGGGGCTCCTATGCCCGTCGATATCGCCAGCAGCCTCACACCCTTGTAGGCCCCCCTGTGGACCACGTACTGCCTGTGCCTAGCTACCTCCTCGAACCAGTCCCACTGCCTCGATATCTTGGGGACCCTATCCGGATCGCCCGGGAGTAACGCGTACCTCTCAGCCTCCTCCCCAGATATCTGGATGTGATACTGCTTACCACCCTCCATCTCGGGATGCTCGGCGCTCTTGAATCTCATGGCGCGTGTATAGGTGGGGAGAGATAATAACGGTGTCGATGCTCAGCGCCGAATGAGTATACCTTTTTAATTGGACCTACTTAGCGATGGGCAGGTGGTCCCTTGGAACTAGAGTAGCCTACGTTTCCGATATCAACTCCTCGGTTAGGGGAGCGCTGAGGCTCCCCGATAGAGCGAGGGTTTTTGATACCACTTTGAGGGACGGTGAGCAGACACCTGGGGTCTCACTCACGCCGGAGGAGAAGATAGAGATTGCAATGACCTTGGACGAGCTGGGCGTGGATGTGATAGAGGCGGGCTTCCCAATCACCTCCAAGGGAGAGACCCAGTCCGTCAGGGAGATAGCGAAGGCTGTCAAGGAGATAGAGGGCAGCACCAAGGCCGAGATCTGCGCGCTGGCTAGGTCAACTCCCAAGGATATAGACATAGCCGTGGATGCGGGCGTCGACTCGGTCCATATCTTCATAGCCACCTCCCCCCTGCACAGGGAGTACAAACTTAGAATGAGCAAGGAGGAGGTGCTAGAGAGGGCCGTCCGAGCAGTGGAGTACGCGAAGTCAAGGGGCGTAAAGGTAGAGTTCTCCGCGGAGGACGCGACTAGGACGGAGGTGGACTTCCTAATCGAGGTGTTCAAGGCCGTGGAGGAGGCTGGGGCCGACAGGGTCGACATACCCGATACCGTAGGAGTGATGTCGCCTCCGGCCATGAGGGCCTTGGTCGGGAGGGTTGTTGACGAGCTCGGCATACCTGTGAGCGTCCACTGCCACAACGACTTCGGGCTGGCGGTGGCCAATTCCTTGGCTGGGGTGGAGGCGGGCGCCCAGCAGGCGCATGTAACCATTAACGGGATAGGGGAGAGGGCCGGAAACGCCTCTCTAGAGCAGTTCGTCACGGCCCTGAAGTTCCTCTATGGGGTGGAGACTGGTGTGGACCTATCGAAGCTCAGATCCGTATCGGAGCTTGTGGAGAAGTTCACTGGCATACAGGTGCCTCCAAACGCCCCCATCATAGGGGACAACGCTTTCTCCCACGAGTCAGGCATACACGTGCACGGGGTTCTCGGCCATCCTGGGACCTACGAGCCGCTCAGCCCGGAGGTCGTGGGGATGAGGAGGCGCATCGTGCTGGGGAAGCACACGGGGAGGCATGCAGTGGAACAGGCAGTCAAGCAGCTCGGCTATGATGTGAGCAAGGAAGAACTGGACCTTATAGTCCAGAGGGTGAAGGAGCTAGGGGATAAGGGCGTCAAGGTGACCGAGAGAAGGTTCTCCAAGATAGTTGCTGAGGTCGTAGGTGGGAGGCCCGGCGCCAGGCTGATGGAGGTGCCCGAGTGGACCGTGGTCACAGGGAGCAGCATAACTCCCTCCGCTTGGGTGAGGGTCAGGCTCAGGGGTGAGGAGAGGAGGAGCGCCGGCTGGGGCGTGGGTCCCGTCGATGCCATAGCCAACGCCCTCAAGTCCATAGAGGGGATGCCCGAGTTCAGGCTGATTAGGTTCAAGCTCAACGCTGTCAGCAGGGGAACTGAAGCTGTGGGCGAGGTCTACGTCAGGGTGGAATCGAACGGAGTGGCGGCCGAGGGATTCGGGCTCAGCGATGATATAGTTGATGCCAGCATAGAGGCGCTGGTCGATGCCCTGAACAAGGTGATGACCCTTGAAAACGGCAATTGAGAAGATACTGGCGAGGGCCTCGGGTAAGGACGTGAGTGCGGGCGACATAGTAGAGGCTGAGATTGATGTCTACATGACCCATGATCCCATGGGTGCGCTGGTCGAGGACGCGTTGAACGAGATAGGTGTCGAGGTGAAGTATCCAGAGAGGGTGGTGGCCATACAGGACCACTTCGTGCCGGCGAAGGACATAGAGTCTGCGGTGCTGAGCATGAGGTTGAGGGAGTTTCACAGGAGGTTCAACTTCGGCGCGTACTACGAGGTGGGGAGAGGAGGGATATGCCACATCGTCATGCCGGAGGAAGGACATGTCGTTCCAGGCGACGTGGTAGTGGGCACCGACTCTCACACCCCCACATCGGGAGCTTTAGGGGCGTTTGCGGTCGGGATAGGAGCGACGGAGATGGCTGCAGCAATGGCCCTCGGCAGGCTCTGGTTCAAGGTGCCCCCTACCATCCTGATAAGGGGCGAGGGATCCTTCCCCCCTCTCGTGCACGCCAAGGACCTTATCCTTGAGGTGATATCGATGATAGGAACCGATGGGGCCATATACAAAGTGCTGGAGTTCGATGGGCCAGCTGTGAGGGAGCTGGAGATGGACGAGAGGTTCGTGCTCACCAACATGTCGGTCGAGGCCGGCGCGAAGACGGGATTCATCTCCCCGGACGAGGTCACCTTCCGCTACCTAGAGGGAAGGACTTCAAAGCCGCCCAGACCAGAGTACTCCGATAAAGGGAGCTTCGAGGACGAGCTTATCTTCGATGTGAGTTCCCTAGAACCCTTGGTGGCCGCTCCTCACTCTCCTGCGAATGTGAGGGCGGCAGGGGAGGTTGATGAGGAGATAGACCAGGCCTTCATAGGCTCTTGCACTGGGGGAAGGCTAAGCGATTTGAAGGCGGCCGTCAGAATCCTGAGGGGCAGAAGGGTGAGCGAGAGGGTCAGGCTGATCGTGATACCGGGGAGTCAGAGGGTGTACAGGGAGGCGTTGAGAATTGGGCTCATAGACGCTTTGGTCGAGAGCGGGGCAGCGATAGGACCTCCGAGCTGCGGTCCCTGCCTAGGCGCCCATCTGGGCGTGCTAGGGCCAAACGAGGTTGGTATCTCCTCATCCAACAGGAACTTCAGGGGCAGGATGGGACACCCCGATTCGCGCGTCTACCTAGCTAGCCCAAGCACAGTCGCTGCCAGCGCCCTTACCGGGCGAGTGACCGACCCGAGGGAGGTGGTTTCTTGATAAGGGGTAGAGTGATCAAGTATGGCGACGATGTCGATACGGATGTGATAATCCCTGCCCGCTACCTGAAGCATGGGGCGGATCCCGAGGTACTCAGGAAGCACGCGATGGAGGATCTGGATCCGGAGTTCGGGGAGAAGGTGAAGGAGAGGAAAATCATCGTGGCAGGGAGGAATTTCGGCTACGGCTCGAGCAGGGAGCAGGCTCCTCTAGCCCTCAAGTACGCCGGTGTCAAGATCGTGCTAGCGGAGAGCTTCGCTAGGATCTTCTTCAGGAACGCGATCAACGTGGGGTTGCCGGTAATGGAGGTCCCGGGCATAAGTGAGGTTGTGGAGGACGGCGATGAGGTGGAGGTCGACCTCAGATCGGGAGTGGTGAAGGTTACGGGTAAGGGAGAGCTCAAGGGCACGAGGATGCCGGACTCCCTTATGGAGATACTGGAGGCCGGAGGCCTAGTTCCCTACTTGAGGAGGAGATTCCATGCCAAGGATAGCTCTGATACCGGGTGATGGAATAGGTCCCGAGATAATGGAGGCAGTGACCCCAGTTCTAGAGACGCTAGCGGATAAACACGGGATACCCTTGCATATGGAGGTTTACGAAGCAGGGGATGAGACTAAGAGGAGGAGGGGGGTTGCCCTCCCGGAGGACACGTTCGAGGGAGTTCGCAAGGCCGATGCGACGCTGATGGTGGCTGTTGGTGAGACGGCGAGGGAGGTTATCCTACCGATCAGACAAGAGCTAGACCTATACGTGAATTTGAGGCCGGCCAAGTCCTATCCGGTACCTAACGCCGTTCAGGACTTCGATGTCACAATAGTGAGGGAGAACACCGAGGGGCTGTACGTCAGGGCAGGCTGGACTAACGGGGAGACGGCTGTGGATCTGAGAGTAGTTACTAGGAGAGGGAGTGAACGTATCTGCAAGTATGGGTATAGGTACGCAAGAGAGGCGGAGAAGGAGAGGGTCTACGTGGTTCACAAGGCCAACGTCCTCCTAGGCTGCAGGCTTTTCAGAGAAGTGTGCTCCTCCGTAGCGGCGGAGGAGGGATTCGAGTACAGGGAGATGTACGTGGATGCCGCGGCGATGAGACTTGCCATGGACAGACCCTTCGATATCATAATAACTACCAACATGTTCGGCGATATCTTAGCTGACCTTGCAGCAGCTTACATTGGTGGGTTGGGCATGTACCCCAGCGGGAACATAGGGGACGAGAACGCTGTATTCGAGCCAGTTCACGGGACAGCCCCTGACATAGCTGGCAGGGGAGTAGCTAATCCGATGGCTACCCTACTCTCTGCAGCGATGATGTTCAAATGGCTTGGGTACAGGGAGGTAGGTGAGGACCTAGAGAGGGCTGTGTGGAGAGCATGCGAACTCGGATACACTACTCCAGATGTCGGAGGAAAGATGAAAACTTGGGAAGTCTGTGCTAGCGTGAGAGATCTCGTATCTAGGTGATCGATCCCTTAGACCTTAAATGAAGCTGTTAATGCGGTCTCAAAGTTAGTGGGAGACCTATTGCCTAAGAAGAGGAATCTTACTGAATTTCAGCTTAATGGAAGCGCCCAACTTTACCACTGAGGCATCAGGTAACATCAGCGAGGGTCGTCAAGTTTCTCTCCGAAATTCAGCGCGCCAGACAGAGGGAGGAGGGTCTACGTCCCCAACAAGGCCAGCGCTCTCTGAGGAGGACATCGCTTTCCTAGTCGAGAAGCGAGCTCACTGCACAGTTTCACCGAGAAGACCAACTTGTATTTCTCCTAGAGCATCTGGCACCTTCAGGAGAGTCTCCTTGCTCATTCCGGTCTCATCAGCCAGCTTGATCAGGCTGGCCACAGCGTCCTATGGAAGGCCCAAGGGGTCCGAGCTTGAATACATCATCAGCATCAAACAAAGTTGAAGCGGAATCCCGTTACCTATTAACACATTATTTTTTGTTTTTTGGATGTGTTGGGGATTATGTTAGAACGGCCTAATTGATCAAGAGAATTTCCTTGAGATCATCAATCCCACTGAGTGCCTTGTGGACCTCATCTCATTCCCAAGATATGGCAGAGCGATTATATCTAGCCCCTCCTAGATATCGTGGATGAGCGTTGAGAAAATTGTAATTGAATTGAGAAGGGTTCTCTCAGTAGAGGATAACGTCATTTACGCCATACTCTTCGGATCAGCCGTGGGGGGAAGGTTGAGGGAGGATAGTGATGTGGATGTCGCCATCAAATTCTTCGTGAGGCCCGAACCCTTGGAGCTAGGAAGGCTCTCCTCCCTAATGGAATCCGCCGTAGGGAGACCCATCCACATAGTTGATGTGGGTACGGCTCCGCCCCCCGAGGTATGAGATCTTCAGGACTGGCATCACAATCCTGGTGAGAGATGAGACTCTCATGGCTGAGGATAAGGCAAGGGCCATAATGGAGTACTTGGACTTCAAGCCCTATTACGAGAGAATGGTTAAAGGCATGATGAGGGCGATAACGAATGCCTAGTCCCGGGCTTGTGGGGAGGATTAGCAGGTTCAGGACGGCTGTGTCCAAGCTGAAGATCATCAGATCGATGGGTAGAGAGGGTTACTTCAGCAATCCCTTCGTATGGACTCAGCCGAGAGGGACTTCCAAGTGGCCATCGAGGCCATACTTGACGTAGGGAGCTTCATAATCGCTAAGAAGGGAGGTCCAGTTCCCTCGAAGTACAGGGAGATAGGGCCACTCTTAGTTAATATGGGAGTCCTCGACAGGGCAGATGGAGAGATGGTATCTTCTCTAGCGGGATTGAGGAATCCCCTCGTTCACTCATATTCCGAGGTGAATCACGAGATCCTGCTATCGCTACTCGGCCAAGTGGAGGAGCTAGAGCGGATAATGTCCGTAATACTGGGCTAGATGGAGAAAGAAGGGATGGATCCCTGAGATAGAGGGGGCCTAATCAGCTCAGGCGCGCGATTTCAGGACCTCAGCTGCTCGCCAGCTAACTTTTTCCCATTTCCGAATCCACTTACTAGGATGAGATGCGCCTTCCTAGACCTAGACCATACCGTGATAAAGACCGGATATAGAGAGTACCTCATAGGTAGACCTGCTCGCTTACTCTCTAGGAGGCTAGGTGTTCCGGGTGATGAGGCTATTCTCGCTCTGAGAGAAAAAGTGAGGGAGATCATGAGGGAGAAGATCCTGAATGGAGATTATCTGCATGCCTTCGACTGGGATGTCGTAATCCCTGAAGCACTAAGGCGACTGGGTTTGAGGACGAGTGAGTTCGACGCCCTGTCACTCCTGCTGGAGGCCGTGAGGAGTGGTGCTACTAGCGTTTATCCCGATTCTGTGGAAGCTATCCAAGAGCTCAGACGGGATCACAAGGTCTGCCTAATGACCGGCGGTCTTTCCAAGTACCAAGAAGCCATCCTGAGTGAGCTGGGGATTAGAAATATGTTTGACGCTGTCTTGACCACAGATAGGCTTGGGGTCCTCAAAGTAAGGCCCGAGGCGTTCACTAAAGCCATGGAGATATGCGGCTGCTCTGCCGCATTTCACACCGGGGATTCCCCAAGTCACGATGTGGCTGGAGCTAAAGGCGCTGGCCTAGCTGCGTTCCTGATGGTTAGGGAACTGAACCATCTGAGGGAAGTAGATCCATTCAAGAGGGTAGATCTACTTCTGAAAAGCGGATACCTCAGAGATTTAATGAAGAAAGATATCCTGTATGGATTCATCCCTGAGGAAATGATGATACCCGATGCTGTGGTGGTTGAGCTGAGGGAGGTCGTTTCCCTGAGCAGAAGACTGTAAACTTTCCTAATTTAGCGGTCTGATTACTGATGAAGTGATTACCGATTCACGATGTCCCTAGGATCTACTCTCTTGATCCCAGGTATCTTATCGTAAGCTCTATCAGTAGAGATTAGGGGTTCGCCCTCCCTTAGAGCTAGGGCAGCGTAGTAAGCGTCGAAAATAGAGGAAAGACCATACTGCCTCATCAAGGAGATAGCCGCTAGATCGTCCTCCCAAGTGGTCTCCACAAACCTCAAGTTCTCAATAAGGGTGAGATGGGTTAACCGCTCCAAGATCTCATCCAAAGCCACCCCCTCTTCTAAGGAGACGTAGTAGATCTCATGAAGCACCTCCCTAGATGCCTTGACTTCCCCTAATTCGCCGCCTATAATCATCTTGATCAGCCTGCGGGCCACTGGTTTCAGCCAGTCCTCTCTCTTCACGTAGGCGTATAGTACATCAGTTTCAACTATCATGGCAATCACCAAGAGTTGAGGTATAGATAGGAGAGGTCACAGCTGCTTCCTCCTCTTGGCCCTCTTAACCGCATCCTCTCTAGCTAGCCTTTCAGCCTCCGCTTTTAACTCCCTCCTATCCCTATCTGTGTCAAGCCACCCCTCTGCGTATTTCTCAGGCTCCCCTCTCAGGGGGATTAGGACTAAGTGGGTGCCCACTGGTATTATTACCACCCTCTTGACTCCCTCTCTCAACCTCTTCGGAAGCGTTATCCTGCCCCTCTCGTCTACACCCACAACCGACATTTTACCCCACCATATATAGTTTATACCCACCTAATAAACTAGTCCTCTGATTTTAAGTAAGGACTTCACGAAGGACCTATGCGCCTGGTCAGGTTCGTCCACGGCAGGACCATGGACTACGGTGTGGAGCAGGATGGTGAAATAGCCCCCTCTAACGTCATCTCTGAGAAGATAGGGAGGGAATTACCTCCAAGTCTGGAGGCATTAATAAACCTCCCCCTCATAGATGAGGTGCTTAAACTTGAGGATAAGACACTGGATCGAACCATACCTCTGGAAGAGGTGAAGCTCCTCAGGCCCCTCACTTCTCCGCCCAAGATAATCTGTCTGGGAAAGAATTATGCCGAGCATGCGGCTGAAACTGGTTTCGAACCTCCAAAGGAGCCCGTTATCTTCATGAAGGCCCGCACATCCCTAAACGGCCCCTACGACGATGTGATAGTACCTGACGACTACGTTAGGGAGGTGGATTATGAAGGGGAGATAGCCTTCGTCATGAAGAAGGGTGGACGCAGACTCAACGAGGGGGAGGCTAGGGAGTCCATTCTGGGTTACATGGTATTCAACGACGTCACGGCCAGGGATCTTCAGAGGAGGGATGGTCAGTGGGTCAGGGGTAAGAGTATCGATACATTTGCCCCAATAGGCCCTTGGATAGACGTTTCAGTGGACTTCGAGGAGCTAGGGGTGACCACATGGGTTAACGGGGAGAGGAGGCAGCATGCCAGCTCGAGTCAGATGATATTCAAACCTTGGGATATAATTACCATACTGAGCACTGGGATGACCCTAGAGCCAGGGGACATCATAGCCACTGGAACTCCTTCAGGAGTGGGTGGCTTCTCCAATCCTCCAAGACTCCTCAAACATGGCGATATCGTGGAGATAGAGGTATGGCGAGTTGGTAGGACAAGAAACCGCATAGTCTACGAGAGCATGAAAAAGTGAGATGGATCTCATCTTCCTCACATTCCTCGCTGCTCCGTGGAGCTGGTGACGGCACCTAAGGCTATGCTCGAGCTGACTCTGGGAGAGAAAGTCCAGACAAGCTGATAGACATCATGTATAGTGTTTGCTGAAGTCACGCTAGCAGCCAGTGCTTTCAGCCCACCAGTTCCTGCTTAGGGGAGGGGATTGATATAGCCCTTTTGGAGAGAGTCCTTAGAGCAGCTCTAGCCTTACATGGCCATCTGGAATAGGGCATACTTTAAGGAACATAGGTCCCAGCGCCCTTCATGAGGGCTATGAGGGACGGTAGGCTGTCCTCTATGGCACGTGACCGAGCTGGTAGGACCCTTAGGGGGTTAATAGGAGCCTGCTCAGTGATACTTATCAGGAGCCTCATCTCCCTTCATTACGAGGTTAGCCACGGACGTCACGATATTCATCGTGAATGATGAGATGATACCTGAGAACTGCAGGAAATAGCGTGAGAGAAGATGGCCATGGGAGTGGTTGCCGAATTCGTTATCATGAATTATTTTAGGCAATGTTTTCGCCTAATGCAGATGGTACCTTCGATTATCAACATGAGAAAATCCGATTACTTTTATTCAGCGGTGTATAAATTTTGTTACATATAAAGCACTTTATTTCATAATAAGTCGACATATCTACATAAATGATCCTGAATTTAGATGGTTAATACGTCTAACCAATAGTTTTAAATCCAAAAAAGTTAGGCTTCTCGAAGGGGATCTAGATGGACCCCTTCGGCTTGATACAGCAGTGGTTTTCCGGTTACCCAGCTGGCTGGGAAAGACTGCTCTCAATGATAGGCATAGAGGTTCACTGGTTCATCCTGCAGTACGTGTTAGGCTTGTCTTTTTTAGCAGTGGTCACTGAAGCTATATGGCTCAGGACCCGTAATGATGATTGGAAGAGGCTCTCAAGGACCTTAGCAAAGGCCTTCGTGGCGGTCTTCGCGGTAGGGGCCGCCACGGGAACCGCCTCAGAGTTCGGCCTCGTCCTGCTATGGCCTAACTTGACGGAGGCAGCGGGTAGGTACATATACTTCCCGCTGTACATGGAGATATTCGCGTTCCTCATGGAGGGGATCTTCATATACATGTACTTCTATGCGGAGGACAAGGTATCCCCGAGGACGCACCTCATCATAGGTATTCTGGCCTTCGTGGGTGCATGGTACTCGGGAGCCATGATACTCAGCGTCAACTCTTTCATGCAAGCTCCAGTCAACGTGATAGCCCACTACGACCCGCTAGCAGGTCCTTCCAGCTGGGCACCTCCGGATGTTCTCCTTTTCGTGCCAGCCCAGATAGCCCAAGCCCTAGATGTGAATAAGCTGGCAGCGGTGGGTGCCAAAGTCATCAGTGCCACTCCAGAGCAGGTAACCGTTACTCTCCCCTCAGGCTTGGTCAGGGTGCTCATGAGGGAGGCCTTCGCCGGTAAGACGATAGGTGAGAGCACACTCGCGGCCGTCATCAAGCCCGAAGCCCTGCAGTCCCTCTCATCCGTGCCCCTAAAGACGGTGATCGATGCCATAGTGGCGAACACGGTAAAGAATGCCGGAATATTCATGATAACCTTCCTCTCCAAGGGATACCTAGCCACGTACATCCATGCCTTGGGCGCTGCCCTCACCGTGTCAGCATTCACCCTTCTTGGCGGCTACGCTCTGAGGCTTCTCAGGACATCCAAGGACGACAGAGACAGGAGATACTTCCTGAGGGCCATGAAGTTCGCCGCCGTGGTGGCCTTGATCCTGATAGCCATTCAGGGAACCGGGTCTGGCCACGCCATGGGCGCTGCCGTGGCCAAGTATAACCCGGAGAAGTTCGCGGCCATGGAGGCCACCACCACCCAGATAACCAGCCTACCCAGCATGCTAGGCATGAAGCAATTGGTGGAGCAGTTCATGCCCCTGCTGGCATACGGAGACCCCAATGCGAAGCTTCCGTCCTATGATGTAATCGCCGCCGAGTACAGACCGCCCCTGATAATCCACTACCTGTACTATACGAAAATAGGACTGGGCGTCCTCTTAGGGTTGATAGGTCTGCTAGCCGTCTTCTACGCGTTTAGAAAGGAGGAATGGCCCTCATGGGTCCTCTGGATAGCTGTGATATCTCCTGCCATCGCGCAGATCACTAGCTTCCTCGGATGGGGGGTCAGGGAGATGGGAAGAAAGCCGTGGGCCATCTACGGGATAATGGATGTTCAGACAGAGCTCACGATCAATCCCCCGCCTGCCTGGCACCTGATGGGAGTAGCCCTCTACCTATCGCTAATACTCGTTGTGCTAGTGCTGGCCGTGTACTGGTTCCTGTGGAGGAGGTGATGGGTAATGCAGGCTCCCCTGCCGATATCCGCCCTCCTGTCCCTATCATTCGGTGTGCACATAGTCCTCGTCAATCTGGACATGGCCATAGCCACGTTCATCCCTCTAATGGAGTGGCTCGCAAGGAAGAAGGACGACGACTTCCTAATGGAGAGAGCTAAGGTCCTGATGAGGTACTACGCGAGTACCTATGCCATTGCAGGGGTCTTCGGCACGGCCTTCACCGTCATGCTGCTGAGCTTCTACCCGCAATTCATAGGGCTGGCGGGTCACCTCACTTGGGTTCCCTTCGGACTCGCTATCCTGATGATAGCCTTGAGGTTCCTGACCATAGTGCTCTACTGGTACCTCTGGGACAGGTCATCGCAGCAGATACATCTGGCCGTCGGGGGCCTGATGGCCCTCTCCGGGTACCTTATACCCTTCGGCTTCCGCGCCGTGTTCGCCTTCCTCAATGTCCCTTCTGGGCTTCACTTGGAGCCCAAACCCTACCTTGATGTCGTTGAGGCTCTGATGAATCCGACGTTTCTCCCACTGTACCTGAAGAGCGTTTTCGGGGCCCTAGCTGCTGGCTCTCTCATGATGGTAACTGTGTACGTCATCAGGTACGAGGCCTCCGAGAGCTCCCTTAAGGAGAGATATCTAGAGTTGGTGAGCAGGTTCGCCAATTACGGCTTCGCTTCCCTGGCTCTGATGATGTTCTTCGGTGCGTGGTACTCGGTGAGCCTCATAACAACCCCATACAAGTTCTACAATGTATTCGGTTTTCTGATAGGTAAGCCCGGTGAGAGGGACTTCGGCTGGCTCTTCATAGTGAAGATGATCTTGGTACTGGTGCAGTTCATCGTCCTTTACCAAGTCTTCAGGCCCAAGGAGCTCACGGAAACACAGATCAGCTGGGCGAAGATCGGAGGTCCCGTGGCCCTAACGACGGTGCTCGTGGGTGAGATGCTCAACATGCATAGCCAGCTTCCCTATTTCGTGGCTCAGCCAGAGATAGTAAGCTCTCTACCGGAGATCTTCAGGAAGGCCTTACTCACAACTAATGTCAACACCCTAGCTAATCTTCCAGAGCTGTACGCGATCACGGCGGCCTCCCTAATACCTCTGCTGGCGGCGGTGGCGGCTCTGTTCTACTTGCTCCTTAGAGAGAAATAATTTCTACTATCTGTCTTTTTCCGTTATATTATTTTTATTTCTCTACCGTTAGCGCCAAAAAGTGGTTAAATTTTATATCACATCATATCTCAACTCCGAACGCGGCCCTAGCCATCCACCCAACAGCGAACGAGATTAGGGCTACACCCAAGCTTATGGCCAGCATTTCCAAGAACATCCTCTTGAAAGATTGGTCCTTCACGACAGATACGAAGAACGAGAATATCCCGATTATCACTATCGCTATGCTGAGCATCGAAGTCAATGCTACGTAGGGATCGGGAAGAGCAAGAAAGGGAGACACCATCAGAGCAACGGTGATTATGTAAGCGGCTCCTGTGTAGAGGGCTCCCTTGATCGGATTTCCGGCCCTCTCCGACCTCCTAGATAGGTACTCGGAGGCCGCCATGGATAGGCTGGCTGCCACTCCCATGACAAGACCCGCGATGCCTATGAGTTTTGCGTTCTGCAATGCGAAAGTGAGGCCAGCAAGGGCCCCGGTAAGCTCAACCAGTGCATCGTTGAGGCCTAGAACCATGGATCCCACGTATTCTACCCTTTCTTCCTTCAGGAGCTGTATCAGCTGGTTTTCATGATCTTCCTCCTCTTGGAGAAGAGTTGCTGCCTCTGGAATTTCATCTATTATCTTTTCGTATCCTTCCTGAGCCAATTCTTCTCCCCTCTCCATAAGCTTTATCGCGAAGGTGACGCCAAATATCTTGGCCACCAACGAGTAAAGGAGGACTTTCTTAGCGTTAGGCTCCGCATCCCTGCCTGTGTACTTCCTCAAGATTGAGTAGTGCCTGAGCTCGTCCCTAGCTATCCTCTCCAGAACCTTCCTGTTCTCTTCATCCGCCCTTTGGGCCAAACTCAGGTAAACGTTGTATTCTGTTATCTCGTTCCTCTGAAATTCGAGCAGAACCTCTAAGGTTTCCGGCTTGAGACCATTCATGGTGATCCCTTTGATATACGGGGTCGAAGATTTAAGGGATAGCGATCTCCTGTAACTGCAAACTCCATGAGGGTGAGATTTTGGGGAGGAAATTATCGGTCTGGGAAGCAACTTCCATAGCGGTTGGTATAATAATAGGGGCCAGCATATTCTCTATCCTAGGAGTTGGCGCTGAGATAGCGGGTAAAAACCTTCCCCTAGCATTCATCCTATCCTCGCTGGCGGCCTACTTGGTGGCATACAACTACGCCAAGCTGGGCTCGAAATTCATATCGAATGCTGGCCCGATAGAGTTCATCCTTCGGGGCATGGGAGATAATGAGATTACTGGGACTCTTGCCTTCCTCATGTGGATGAGTTACGTCGTCTCACTATCCCTGTTCGCAAATGCTTTTGCAGGTTATTTTCTCGCCCTGATCAAGGTCCAGCATCAATTCCTCTTCGGATTAGTTGAAGTTGTCGTTATATCGGTCTTCATGGTCCTAAATTTCTTCGGATCCAAGGCGGTAGGGAGGGCCGAGTCCCTCATTGTCTTAGGCAAACTCATCGTTCTTGGGGTATTTGTCTTAGGAGGATTGTGGACCATTAATCCGGATTATGTAGCACCACAGCTCGATCCCGAGCATGTCATGGGAGCCGTGTACGCCGCCACTATATTCTTCCTGAGCTACACTGGTTTTGGATTGATAACTAACGCGTCCGAGGACATAGAGGATCCTGAGAAGAACGTCTCCCGAGCTATATACTTGAGCCTCCTGATAGTAACCTTGGTTTACGTGTCCATAGCGGTGGTTGCTGTAGGGAACTTGCCGGTGGAAGAGTTGGTCAAGGCTAAGGAGTACGCGCTTGCTGAGGCCGCCAGACCGTTCTTGGGTAACCTAGGTTTCACATTTATATCGGTGGGCGCCCTCTTTTCTACCTCATCGGCCATAAATGCTACTCTGTACGGGGGCGCGAACATAGCCTACGCGTTGGCCGTGAAAGGTGAGTTACCCCCCGTGTTTGAGAGGAAGTCTTGGTTCTCCGCTCCCGAGGGTCTCTACATAACGGCCGGATTGGGGATTATCTTCGCGTTGCTCTTCAACATAGAGGGGATTGCAGCTATCTGCAGTGCGACCTTCCTCCTAGTATATGTGTTCGCTATACTTTCTCACCTGAGGCTGATCGATGAGACAAAAGCGAGTAGATCCCTCGTAGCCTTCAGCCTAGTCGTGGTCCTAGCTATATTTTCCCTCCTAATGTATTATCAGTGGCAAACAGACCAGCGAGTTTTCTACACGATCTGGATTAATGTCCTAGCCTTTGCATCCATTGAGCTAGCGTACAGGAGGCTGACCAAGAGAAGATTCCTCACTAGGCAGCAGACTATGAGTAAGTATGGGATGGAATGAGGCCGGAGGTCCATTCACCTTAAAAAAGAGTATTTAAGGTAGTTACACGAACATCACGACAGCATCCTCCATGGCCATGTTCATGAAAGTCGTCGCACCGACTACATCATCCACCTCATCTATCAGGTCTTCCCTCTTCAGGCCGAACATCTCCATTGTAGTTGAGCAGGCGTAGAACTTCACTCCTAAGTCCTTGCATTCCTTTATCATATCCCTTATGGTGAGCATGTTGAGCTCCTTTATCTTTTTCTTCACCATGTTAGTTGCCATCGCAGTCATTCCTGGGAGTATGGCTAGTATGTTCGGCATTCCCATCGATGGATTTCCTACCGGGGTCACCTTGAGATTATCAACCCTGTCTTTCCTTATTATGTCAAAGCCCCAGAATGTGAAGAAGAGACCAACCTCCAAGCCCATGGCCGCCCCGATCTGAGCCAATATAAGGGGAGGATAGGCCATGTCTAAGGTCCCCTTACTGACCACGATCATAAGTCTCTTGACCAAGTATATCACCTAGAGAGCTGATCATATGATTTGAATAACAGATATAGCACAAGCGTCTAGGAATCCTAGAACTCCCTCGTCAGTAACCCATTTAAGTAATTAAGTAATAGTAAGGATCGAATGAGTCTAGATAGGTCGAGGAGAGGAAATCATATCGGAAAAGTGCTTGAGGAGGTCTTGGGCCCGTCCTCCAGTCATCTGTTGAGGAGCGCCTGTTCCTCGCTGATGAGTCTGGTGGAGACCTCCACCCCAGAAGGGGGTCTCCTAGTCTATATGTTCGGACTGAGACTCGGTGAGAGAGTTGGAGAAGCGGTAAAAAAGGCCGATCCATCGATCAGCCCGTGGATCTCCCTTGAGGAGGTGAATTCTTATCTGAACATGGCTGAGAGGATTGATGTACTGGATATCGGGCCAGAAGGTGCGCTCCTCAGGGTTAAGGGGGCCGAGGAGGTCAGGAAACAAGGGGGGATGGGCGGGTGCAACTTCCTCAGGGGATTCGTAGCGGGGTTCTTCTCCACCCTCACGGGTCAGCTGGTGCTCGTTGAGGAGTCCGGGTGCTGCGAATTGAAGGAGTGCCAGCTCAAGGTAATCATATCGCCGCATCGTGGAGTCGCATCGAGCAGTGCGAGAAGGGCCATAATAGAGTACCTGAGGGTTAACCCCGGTGCTTACCTGAGGCAGATGTCTAGGGATCTAGGAATGAGTTTAGGAAGCCTGAGGTGGCACCTCAATGTCCTAGAGAGGAGCGGCCTCGTCTGGGAGAGGAGGAAGGGAAATATGATCGAGTTCTACTTATCCGATGTTCTCTGATTCCATTCATGGAAATTTGAGCACCTTTCCCACGGCCAGTTGTGCGAAACCCCTTCCATATTCCCTCCTGAACGCGCACTCAGCTGCCAGTCCTGTGCAGTGACCGGTAATTACCTGCTCCACGCCCAATTCTTGAAGGGCCTTAACAGTCGCCTCAATCCTCTCTTCCGAAGCACTGACGAGATGGAAGCCTCCTATCACCGTCCGCACTGGATTGGCTATCTCGGATGCTCTCCTCACTATGTTCACCACTCCCGCGTGGGAACATCCGGTTAGCACTACGGATCCTCCTCTCAACCTTACAATGAGGGACACGTCATCCATTATGGGATCCCTAACCAATCTTCCATTCTCATCCACCGTGTAGGTCTCTATGGTCATCTCCCTCTCTACCTCAGAGATTCTGGGGACTTCTCCAGTCGTCATAACTCCGGATATCACCTCTATAGGGTCACGAGTCAAGAGGAACCTCGCGCCTAAGCCCTTGAGCTCCTCTCTAGTGAAGGGTATACCTATCTCCCTCAGGGGAAGGACGAAGTTCGGTCTGAAGAGATCCGGATGCGAAATTATCGTGATCTCCCTTTTCAGATCGGTCAGGAGTCCCTTCAGACCTCCCGTGTGGTCATAGTGCCTGTGTGAAAGCACCACCGTCTTAACCCTTGATAGATCCTCGCCCAGTAACCTGAGGTTGTGCTCGATAGGCTCCCAGCTGTTTCCAGTATCGAAAAGGATCTCGTGAACCTGCCCACCGGAATGAACCTTTAACAGGAAAGATATGCCATGTTGAGCCCAGAACATGCCTGAAGCATGCTCTTCTGCCAGCACGTAAACTTCAAGTCTATCAACAGTTCCTTCAGATGATCCTGACATAGAGTAGAGGAGAAGGTGAAAAATATACGCTTATCACCACTGGAAGTCATCCCACGGGACGTCCTGGTTCTCACAGGCCTTCCCGTTGAATATTATCTCAAGTATCTCCCCAGCTGATCTAGCGAACGCCTCCACGTCCCCGGTCTCGTCTTCCCTGATGGCCAAGACCACCACATCACATCCGTTCTCGTCTTCCAAGGAGACATAGCATTCCTTATCCATGACCTCGCTTAGCTCTGGCTCCTCATCCTCCAGCTCTATCCTCTCTATTCTAGCGTACCACCTACCGCACTCGTATATTATCGCATTCACCCCCAAGAACTTGGCTAGGGGAGTGAGGTTCTCCATTATCACCCTCCTGAGCTCCTCAGGACCCAGCTCGAGGAACTCATAGGGATCCTCCTTTATCCTCTGGGAGAAGCGATCCCAGTTAAGCCCTATTTGCTCCACTTCGTCCATTTGCCCTCAGCTCCCCCTCAGGGTGGAGAGTAATAAGCGTTTTGTTTTTTAGGCATGAGTCCATCTGAGGGCGCTTCTGGAAGCCACAAGAGTCTAGGTACCCCGGCACTTCAACATAATGGTGCCTGCTGTCGGTCTAGGCGCCTGACAGTTCAGCGACTCTTGGGGCCCTTGAGGAGTTTGGGGGATGGGAGATGAGAGGGGACACCGTCATAGTCATTAAGATACCTCGCGCGACTCAAGGTCACGTGGTAGTTAAGCCCCCCATACACATTTCAATTTTTCAGGCCTTCTGAACCTCCTCCCATACCTCCATGAGCTTAGTGTGATCCTCCTCCGTCAGGAGCGGAACGTACCATGTCCTATCCTTGATGTCTATTGGGTATATCTCGGGATCGCTGAGCACCTTCTCTATCAGGGGCTTAGCATCCTTCACGGGACTCATGTACTTCACATAGAGCGAGTTAACCGCTGCTACGGCTGGGTCCAAGAGGAAGTTTATGAAGAGGTGGGCCGCATCCGGGTGAGGAGCGTCCTTGGGTATGAGCATGTTGTCCGTCCACCTGGTCCCGCCTTCCTCAGGTATGCCGAACTTGACCTTGTCGGCCAGTTCTGGATGCTCCTCAGTCCTCAGCAGGGCTATATCCCCGTTATAGGCGTGTGCCACATCTATACTTCCGTTTGCGAATCCCTCATAGTATTCGCTGGTCCCTCCGTAGCCAGCTAGGTAGGGCTTCTGCCTCAGCAGTACCTCCTTGACCTCCTCCATGGTCTTGTCCCTCCAGTCGTAGGGATCCTTGCCCAAGTAGGCCTTGGCTGAGAGGACCACCTCCGTAGCCTCTTCCAGCATCATAACCCTCTTCTTGTGCTTCTCCAAGAACCCAAACTCTGGATCAAATATCTGCTTGAGGGTCGTCACTCCCTCCGGCACGAAGTCGGTCCTCCAAGAGTAGGCGGTTATACCCCACATGTAGACCACGCTGTACTCGTTATCGGGATCAAAGGGTGGGTTCAGGAAGTCCGGATCCACGAACTTCAGATTTGGTATCAGAGACTTGTCGAGCTTCCTGACGTAACCCTTGCTTATCGCAAGGGCGGCCTCCGCGTCCGGGAGGACCACAAGATCGTATCCGCTTCCTCCAGCTTGAAGCTTAGAGAAAGGTTCCACTGGATCCTCGAACACGTCGTAAACCAGCTTGTCCCTGTCCATGCCCACTTCCTTAGCGAATATGTCCAAGAGGAGCTCCTGTATGTAGTAAGACCAGTTGTATACCTTCAGAGCCTCCACCCTTGCAGACACTCCCGATATCTTAGAGGTCACCTCCTTCTCGCTGACTCCAATTATCTTCTCCCTCCTGATCGGCAATCCTACCAGAGAGCCCGCTACGAATCCGGCGACGCCCGCTATCGCTATCTTGAGGAACTCGCGCCTCTGCATAGGAGGAAAGAAAACCCGGAATTTTATTAGTCTTGCGTGCTTCATTGTTAATTAATACATTTCATAGGCCCTTGGTCCAATCACTTTTTTAGTTTTAACCCCCATGTTGTAGAGAAATGTAGGCAAGCCAAACGAACGGAGAGTGTTGACCGACCCTTGACGGGACCTTTTTCTTCCTACGCTTCCCCAGCAGTGAGGGCGATGAGGTGGCGAAGGGGCGCGGAGCCATGAAGATGCAGTGCCGACCCGAGCCCACTAGGGTGATCTCATGATCCTACTGACCGGATTTGAGAGCTGGGGTGATGTGCCCTACAACCCCACCAGTGAACTTGTCGAACAGCTTGTGAGCGATGAATTAGTAGGTGAGGTTCTGCCGGTCTCGTTCAGGAGGGCGGGCGAGAGGCTGGAGGAGCTCATAAGAGAGATAAGGCCTGATGCTGTGCTTAACCTCGGTCTCGCGCCTGAGAGGCCCGTTATCAGGATTGAAAGGGTCGCAATAAATCTCATAGATGCAAGGATCCCAGATAACGATGGGGAACAGCCAGTAGATTTGCCTATAGATCCAGATGGGCCGCCATGCTACTTCTCCACGCTCCCGACTAGGGAGATAATGGAGGCCTTGAGGGAAGGGGGATACCCGCCTTCCTGTCCTACTCGGCTGGGACTTACCTGTGCAATTACGTCATGTATAAGACGCTGAGGACATTGGATGTTATGGGCATCAGGTCGCCAGCAGGCTTCATTCACGTCCCCTACTCCTCAGAAATGGCCTCGAGGATGGATAAGCCGGTCCCCAGCCTGCCCCTACCCACTATCGGGAGGGCTATCCAGATAGCGTTGAATGTGATCACCTCCTCTTCCCGAGCTTGAGCTTCATCAGCTTCGCTAGGGCCCGGGCCTCGTGAACTCTCCTCCTAGAGAGAAACCACTCAAGGGCCTCCTCAGCCTCCTCTCTAGTGAGGGGGTTCTGCTTTAGGAACTCCTGCAGGCCCTCCTTAACGACCTCATATCTCTGTCCGTCGCTCAGCTTCCTGAAGCCCCTGAACCTCCCAGTCACATTGAGATAGTGATGAGCCTTCCTAGCCCATTCACTCATCCCTTCAAGGGAAGTGGCATACCTAATTAGGTTGCCTCCTAAGCAGGTAGAACGCCGCGGATAGTGAGGCGATCATCACAACCACTGTGATGATCAGCGGGATATACCCGTATATCATCCCCGCCGATCTAACTTCTCCAATGTTAGAGAGGGACCTTACTACGTCCTCAAGCTTTTCAGGGATGCTCCTTGGTTCGAGCGGTGATGGGACGTTTATCCAAGGTATGCCCATCTCCTCAGCCATTTCCACAGCCTTCTTGTTAAGCGGGGTCCTCGCATTACCTGCCAATACCATGACCCCTATCTCTCCGGTGAGAGCCCTCCTCCTGATCTCCGCCAGCTCGGGAGGCGTCGCTGGAACCCCCCTCTCCTTTATGAGCAGGTACCTCACCTTCACCCCGGTCCATTCAATCGCGTACTGAGCGACGGGACTCGCGGCGACGGCCGACAGGTTCAAGCGGGGCGCTTCCATTTTTATCTTCAGGATCTTCTCCCTTACCCGATCATATCTCTCCATATACTGGGAGGCGCACTCGGGGTTCTTCCTAGCCATTATCCCGCTCAGACGCTCCATGAACTTGAGGTAGTTGTCGGGATCGTAGATGGGCATGTGGTAGTTGGGCTGCTTAGTTGCTGGATTCGTTAGGATCTTGAGCCCCAGCTTGGGGATTTCCACCAACTCCGCTCTTATCTCACCCGAGGTAACCTTATCCCTGATGAGTCTCTCGAAGGGGGCATGAGCCGTGGATACTATGATGTCCGCATCTCTTAGCAAGTTTACGTCCTCCGGTTTGAGCTCGTAGTCGTGCGGATCGACTCCGGGTGGTACAAGGGAGGCCACGCTGTCGGAGGGGCATGCTAAGAGATCCACATCGTACTTCAGATTGGAGAAGGTCACGACTAAGTTGAGGCCCTTAGGTGAGCCCTCAGTCGATTGCACTGCCATAGTTAGAGCCAGCAGCAGTAAGAGAGCGCCCGCCCTCATCGCCCTTAGGAGTGTGCACTCCTTTATATTTGATATGCCATCTTTGTGCACGATGAGCGCGCTGACCCTAGAGGTGAGGGGGCTCCGGGTAAGCTACGGTGATGAGGAGATATTCTCTAACGAGGAATTTCGACTCGAGGGGCCCGGTCTAGTGGTGGTGATGGGTCCCAATGGCGCTGGAAAGACCACACTGTTCAAGGCGCTTTTGGGACTGATAACCGTCAAGGGGAAAGTCCTAATCAACGGAGAGGATGTGACCGGCAGGCCAGAGAGGGCTGGCAAGCTCATAGGATACGTTCCTCAGTGGAAGGGGGAGGATTACGGCTTTCCTGTTAGCGTCAGGGAGATAGTCGAGTCGGCCATAGCCCTGAGGAGGAGGCCTCCTAGGCTCTCCTTCCCCAAGGACGAGAGGGAGAGGATAGAGTCAGCTCTTAGAAGGATGGGTGTGGATGATATAGCAGGCAAACCACTTTCAGAGCTGTCCGGGGGCCAGAGACAGAGGGTCTTCATAGCTAGGGCCCTAGTTTGGGATCCCTCCATCCTGATAATGGACGAGCCCCTTACTGCGGTGGACCCTATGGGAAGGGTGGACTTGGTCAGGATGATCAAGGAGATGTCCTCATCCAAGCTGGTGATGGTGAGCAGCCACGATCCAAGCATGTTCCTCGACAGGGCCAAGCTGATAATGGTCGTGAACAGGGGGATAGTCGCGCTGGGTCCTCCCGATCAGGTCATAAAGGAGGAGCTGCTAAGCAAGGTGTACGGTAGGAGCGTCTTCATAGTTGAAAAGTGCGTCCACGTGGTGGATGGCTATGCCATTTGAGCTCGTACTGGATCCCAGATGGATCATAGTGGTGGGCCTCGCCTCCATTGTCTACGGGGTGCTCAGCCCCGTGGTGGTGGCGAGGAGGCTCCTCTTCCTAGCTGGAGCTCTTCCCCACTCCGCCCTCCTCTCGGCTCTACTGGCTATAATAACGATGAACCTCTTGGGGTGCCCCTTCGAGATCTGCTCGATAGTCTTCAGCCTCATCTTAGTGTCCACGGTCTCTCTCCTCATATCTAGGGGAGTCAGGCCCGACTCTGCCACAGCGATATTCGTCTCGGTAAGCGTCTCCCTTACCACCATATCCCTATACTACATATTAACGGCCTTCCCGATGGAGACCAGCGTCTGGTCCTACATAATCGGGGATCCCCTACTTGTGACTTGGGAGGACGTCTGGTTCACAATCGCCGTCTCTGCTATAGTTCTCGTCCTGACAGTTCCCTTCCTGAGGGAGCACATACTCATAGGGGTGGACAGGGACTTCGTCAGGCTGTCGGGTGTCAGGGCCTCCCTCTACGATGCTATGATGGTCGCCTCTTTAGCCATAGCCACCGTTGGACTGTTGAAGGCCGTTGGATTCGTGGTCGAGCACGTGATGGTCCTCCTCCCTGGCATAACCGCGTCCGCTCTGGCCAAGAGCGGTAGAGTGGCAGTGATACTCGGGTTCCTCCTGTCGCTGGCTGGCGGCCTGATGGGCCTGCTGATAAGCGTGGCCACCGGATTGGCACCTTCGGGGGTTATAGGTATCGTTATGCTGGGATTCTACCTGATATCCCTACTGAGGGGAAGGTAAGGTAGTATGAAGAGGAGGTTTGGTATCTCCCTCCCCGAGGACTTGGTAGAGAAGATAGATGAGCTGTCGTCCAAGCTGGGGATGAGCAGGTCCTCCCTAATACAGAGCATATTGGTGGAGGTCATAGAAGACAGGGTTCACCTCCTAACCCCCCATAGATGCAGAGGCGTGCTTATTGTGGTATCCGAGGGGAGGAGCAGCGAGCTGGTCTCCAGAGTGCTGGAGAGGTATGGGAGCTGCGTGATCACAAGAACGCACCATCACACTAAGGGCGCGTGCGTGGACGTGAGCTTCGTCGAGGGAGATTCTCAAATTATCCTTGAGCTTGAGAGCTCCTTGAGGAAGATAAAGGGTGTCATCGAGAGATACTTGCCGCTCGGCTGTCTTAGATAACCTTAATATGAGGGGGCTTCCACCCCAGATTATGAGTGGGAGAGAGGAGAGCGCCCAGCTGCTCGAGTTCTTCACCTTGGCGTTCATGAGGCCCACGGAAGAGTGGGTGAAGGAAATTGAGTCTCTACTGGAGAAAGTTAGGGAGAGGTGGCCCCAATCTGATTTAAGGGTGGAGGATCCCCATTTAATGAATCAAGAGTACGTAAGGCTCTTCAGATTTGGCAAGGATATACCCTCCCCCCTACGAATCGGTATATAGGACTGAGGATAAGGTGCTCATGTCCCACCTAGCCGTTGACGTTCAGGACAGGATGAGGGCCTTCGGCGTCGATGTTTCCGACGAATTCAAGGACCTCCCAGAACATATATCAGCGGAGCTCGAATTCCTCCGCTACCTCTATCTATTAGGTGAGGAGGATGCCTTGGATGAGGCTAAATCCTTCTTGGAGGACCACCTGCTCCAGTGGGTGCCCCAGTTCTGCGAGTGCGTGAGGGCCAATTCCCGGGTCGATTTTTATAGGGAGGTGTGCGCCCTTCTACCCGAGTTCCTCAAGGAGGAGTTTGAGACCCTCAGGTGATTCGAGGATTGAGCGGGAGAGACTCCGGAAGGATAATGGTCTCTGCTGCCATGACTGCCCTGTCCATAGGGGCGGGCATGGGTGTGCAGAGAGCGGTCCTCCCGCTGTACGTGGGTGGATTCGTCCAAGAGGCCTATTCTTACCTCTTCATCGTGCTCCTCCCCATACTCTCATTCGGAGCCTTCAAGGGTCTGGCTGACTTGCTGGCCGGATACCTAGCGGACAAGTTGGGCAGGAAGGTAGCTGTCGTTTTGGGAGCGGGAGTGTTCTTCGCCGGTACCCTCCTGCTCATATACAGCAAGGATCTGTTAATGGTGGCTGCCGCCTCTCTCATGATGGGTTGGAGCCAAGGGTTGGTCGATTCTGGCGTGATGATAGTTCTATCGGAGGCTGGAGGGAGGGAGAGGCACGGGCTCAGCCTAGGCATAATGGAGGCCTCAGTTTACGGCGGATATACTGTGGGATCGTTTCTAGGAGGCTACGTGTCCGAGGTCAGGAACATACCTGATGCCTTCTACATAACATTGGTCGCCTCGGCCCTAGCCCTTGTTCTTTCCTTGGTGGGCATCTCCGAAACAAGGGTCGAGGAAGCAGAAATAGAGGAGATACCCACGGTGCAAGCGTATTCCATGTGTTTGAGAAGCGGGACCCTGAGGCTCACCTACTTCCTAGGCCACGTGGCTCAGTTCTCTGATGCGCTCGTATGGGGGCTCTTACCCCTTTACTTGAGTTCCTTGGGGTTAGGGACCACCCAAATAGGTTTCATACAGGGTCTGAACACCCTCTCTTGGGCCCTCCTGATGCCGTTCTCCGGGAGGATATCGGATGTTTTCGGTAGGAGGATCCCCATCTTCATGGGGTTCTCCATCAAGGCCGCCAGCATATATCTCCTCCACTCCCTGAGAGATCCCCTCTACCTAGCTCTGGCCTCCGCCACCTTGGGGCTGGGTGTGGGCCTCTACTACCCCATCCTTCCCGCCATCTCGGCTGACGCAGCCCCGCCCACGGTAAGGGGGCGTTCAATGGGCCTGTATACGTCGCTCAGGGACTTCGGCTATATGACCGGTGCCCTGACCCTAGGAGTCGTGGGCGAGGTCTATGGGTTCGGAGGTACCTTCATGCTCACTGCCCTGATGATGGCTGCTGGATCATTCCTCATCTTCCTTATGAAGGAGACGAGACCCTTCTGGCCAGCCTACGATATGGTGGTGGATCACGCTTCCAAGGTCGTTAAAGCTGTGGAGAGCTTTGCCGATATGGTGAGCAGCTACTCTAAAGGGGTAAGAGATGAGAGGAATTTCAAGATGGTTAAGGAGTATGAGAGGCAGGCCGATGAGATCAGGATAGCCATAGACAGGCAGCTCTGGTTCAGCAGCCTCTCGGGCCAAGATAAGGCTGACTTCGCTAGGCTCGTAGGCAGGGTGGACAGGGTAGCCTCTTTCGCTCTAGGCGCCTCTAGGAGGCTAAGGACTCTAGATCCAGACGATATACCCCAGAGAATAAGGAAGCTCATGGAGGAGATGGCTAGGATCTCCAAATGGATCTCAAACAGGCTTTTTAGGTCCATAGAGATCATGAGAGAGGACATAGAGTCATCCTTAGAGATTGTGAGCGAGATCGACACGCTTGAGTCGGTGTTCGACGAGCTCCACCAGCAGGCTATGGAGGAGCTGCTCCACGTGGAGATGAATGTGGTCAAGCTCATGAACCTGAGGGACTTTGTGGAGCTCTTTGAGAACATGATAGACGCCGTTGAAGACGCGTCAGACGTGTTAAGGGTTATAGCGTTCAAGCACATGGCTTGGCCGGTATGAGATTGAGAAAACCGGGGAACTTCTCCTTCGTGGACGAGCATGTAGCTGGCTCCGCTCTTCCTTACTCATCAGAAGAGATCGACTGGCTGGCCAACAAGGGGATAAAGGTAGTGGTATCGCTCGTGAGGCTGGAGGAGTATGACGAGCGGGTGATCGAGAGGATAAAGGAGTTGGGAATGGAGCATTACTCCTTTCCCATCGAGAACTTCTCGGCCCCGCCCGTAGAACTCCTCGCTCAGATAGTCGACCTGATCAACCAGAAAGTTGAGGAGGGAAGGAAGGTGTTGGTCCACTGCTTGGCGGGTTGCGGGAGGACTGGCACCGTCCTAGCCGCCTACTTCGTCTCAAAGGGAATGCGGCCGGATGAAGCCATCGAGCACCTCAGATCCATGAGGCCATGCTCCATCGAGACTCAACAGCAGTATGATGCGGTCTGGTTCTATTACACCTACTTCAGGGGGAGAACTCGCTCTCTATTTCCTCGGCGAGGGCCTTGAGCGCGCCCTCCTCATAGGTCAGATCTCTTATGCTGAGCACACCTACTGGGATTCCGTCCTCATTAACCACGACGAGGTGCCTAATGCTGTGCTCCCTCATAAGCTTAGCGGCCTTGTAAAGGGTGTCCGTGTCTTTTACCGTGACGACATCCTTGGTCATGAGCTCCTCGACCTTGGCGTCCTCTTTGTTGCTAGCTAAGGCCCTTATAATGTCCCTCTCCGAGAGGACCCCTACCACCCTTCGGGGATCACTCGAGTCCACGACCACCAAGAAGCCGATCCCCTTGTTCGCCATCACCTTAGCCGCTTCTCTCACAGTCTTGTCGGGGGTAACGCTTATGAATCCATACCCCTTCAGGAGATCTCCAACCTTCATATAAGGCATCCTCTTCGCCCCCTTCACCAGTGAGGGGAATTCTAAAAAAGTTATGGTTCGAACGGAGGACTGTGAAAAATTTAGAGTGATGGGAGGTCAGGGGTTGGGTATCTCCTCGTAAAGCTTCTCGTACCTTTCTACCGCGGCCTGTCTCCAGATCTTCTGCATCTTGTTGGCGAAGGCTGTGTCCCTCAATTTCTCATTGATCTGTTTGGCGTATTCCAGTGTGAAGGTGACCTGCTTGCCGTCCTCGGTCCAAGTGAGTGGTCTTCCCAGCTCCCTAGAGAACTCCTTGAACTGCTCCTCGGTCAGCTTGCCTGCCTTGTATGCCTTGACCAGCTTCGCCCATGTCCTCACGAGCTGGTCGTGAGGATCGCAGTACACCGAGTCGAAGTAGTACTTGAGGGAGAACAGGATCTCCGTGGCTAACTTCTCGTCGAAGGGTATGCCTATGTTGTTGACGGTCTGCTCGTAGGCCCTCTTGAGGTCGGGCCTCTCCTTACCCTCGGGAGTGTCGAACACATCGGCCCTGACGGGCATCCTGTTTATCTTCTTGTGGAGCCATATCTCCTGGCCCTCCACCGAAATCACCCACTTTATGAATGCCTGCGCGGCGTCTGGATGCTTTGAAGTTTTCAGGAGGGCGATAGGATCACCGTTTACTATGGACTCATTGTACGGGAGTATGTACTTCAGTCCGGGGAACTCGATCTGGGCCCCGTATCCGTAGAAATCGATCATTATGCCTATAGGGGTCTCCCCAGTCTCCACAGCAGTGAGAGCCTCCACTGAACCGCCGTACGGCCTGCCGTTGGCGGCCATCCTAGCTAAGATCTCCCATCCCTCGTCCCACCCGTACTTCTGGAGTATGATCTGGTATATCCTAGTGTGAGATGTAGAGGTGAGGGCCCTAGCATAGGATATAGCTGGTTTGGGCAGGATCTTGGCCATCTCCGGGCTCGCCAAGTCTTTCCAGGATTTAGGCTCCGGTAGACCGTACTTCTTGAGTAGAGGTTCGTTTACGCTGAAACCGAACGAGGAGATGGCAGCGGCGACCCACATGAGCTTACCATTCTCGTAGTGTTTTATCTCAGAGCCTCCTATCTTGTCAGGAAGGCTCTCAATCTCTTTGACAGCATCTGGGTCTGTTATCGGTGCCAAGAGCCCCTGCCTGATCAGCTCATTGAATAACGCAGGCCCCCCACCCCAAGCCACGTCCGGTTCCTGCTTGAGTATAGTATCTCTCCATAGGGCAACATGGGGGCTGTAGAACTGTAGATCAACTATGTTGTACTTCTTGGCTATGTCCGTCTTTAGAAACCTCTCCCTAGTTACTTCTTGGATCTCGCTGGCATGCCTCGTTATTATCTTCAGGACTATGCCCTTCTGAGTTTGTTGAGTAGTGGTTGTCGTCTCACCGCTCGGCTTGAGCAGGAAAAGGGCCGCGACACCGATCACCAAGATCGCGACCACTATAAGCAAATACTTGGCGTTCACGGAGCACCACCTTCGGGGAAAAAGAGGGGGGAGGAGGAGACTTAAGACTTCTTCCTCTTCATGGCCAGGTAGGCGCCGACCACGACGATTATTATCACCACTATTATGGCAGCTATCCACTCCATGGGCAGGCCGGCGCTCTCAACTGTGGTGCCCCAAGCCAGGGCGTTCTTCACGAAGGTCGGGCCCTGCAGCTTGACGCCGTGATACTCCTCGCTTATGATGGTCCTGTCACCGAGGAGAGACTCGCCAGTTACTATCAGCTTGCTGTAGGTTGAGCCCACAGCTATCTTCTCGGCAGCGGCTTCGACGAAGCTACCGGTCTGTCCCACCCTATAGGCCTTCGGGTCTACGCCGTCGTGGCTCACAACCGTTCCCTTGTCACTGCTCCTGTAGAGCCAGACACACGTGTCGCTCACTACCTGGTCGAACGGGACGAACTTTCCATCCTTGTATCCGGCTAAGAGAGTGGGTCCGTGGAAGAGGACCTTATCGGCTCCCTTGGTTATCTCTGCAGCCCATCCCTGATGATTGGCCTTGTAGCTCACGACCCTGTAGGCCGCACCGGCGTTGGACTCAGGATCCTCCAGGCTAGCGTACTCTATCCTTATGGACGAACCTACAGCCGACAGTATCTTGTTGGGCTCCTCAGCCTTGAATCCAACATCTTCGGGCTTGAGATAGGGCTCTACGTAGTCGGAGTCAGCTCCAACCCATAGAAGCTTTCCTCCCTGTTTGAACCAGCTGGCGATAGCCTGCACCTCGGATGGGGAGAACTTGCTGTTGTAGTCCTTCATCTTACCGATTATCAGTACATCGACGCCCTTCAGGGACTCGGGTGTCAGCTGAGTCAGCTCCTTTACCTCGTAGCCCCAAGACGTCAGGTAGTCCTTGAGCTTCTTCAGATATTTCTGACCGATCTCGGCGTCTAGGTCCTTGACTCTTCCTGGGGCTACGTCTAAGCCAACGACTTTCTTCTTCTGGGCGGACAACGGAAAAACGGTGGCGCCGAACACGAGTACGAACGATAGGGCTAGAAAGAGGGCTACTCTCCTGTTCATACGAGAGCACCGAGCGTTCAAGATTCAATATAATATAAAGATTGGGTCTAATTTAGATACTAAAGTTAGGAGATCAGCTAAAATCGAGAAAAGCTTTATAACATAAAGGCGAATATAACGGGTCTGTTTTAGTGTTCCGCTCCAATCCCAACCTAGGCAATGATGCCTATAAGCATATGCAGCCTCGCTTCAGTTCGAGAGTTTGAACTTGGATGCCACCCAGTCCATCGTCAATAGAAAGGACTGGACGTAAAAAGAAAGTTAGATTGTCAGTCCGTACACTTTTCGAGCGGTTTCCCCTGATATCTTTCCATCCAGCAAGTCCTCCTTCACGAGAGATGGGTCCCTGAGCTTGGGATCCCCGTAACCTCCGCCACCGGGGGTGTTTATGTAGACCACATCTCCCTTCATCAACTCCATAGTGGCCTTGGCCCCGAGCACGATCCTCTCCCCATTTCTCTCGACATAGTGAAAGCCGCTCTTCCCCTCCAATCCTCCCTCCAATCCCCAAGGTCTGAGCTTTACCCTCTCAGTTGCTATGGATAATACGGCCCTGTCAGAGAGTATCTTGAATGCCCTAGTTATCCCCAGCCCTCCCCTGAACTGACCAGGACCTCCTGAGTCATCCCTGAGGCTGTACTCTACGAAGAGGACCGGACACTCCCTCTCTATGACCTCTATTGGAGTGTTCATGGTGTTGGTCATGTGGGTGTGAACGCCGTCGACTCCGTCCTTACCCGGCCTGCCCCCCATCCCGCCTCCTATAGTCTCGTAGAACGCCCAGCTCCTTCCTTCATGTATCCCTCCCACCATCACGTTGTTCATGCTCCCGTGGGAGGCTGCGGGTATCCTTCCCTTCAGCGGCTCGGACAGCGCCTTCAGGACGGTCTCAGCTATCCTCTGGGAGGTCTCCACGTTGCCCGCAGCGACGGGAGCGGGCTTCTTAGGGTGGACAAGCGTCCCTTCCCTAGTTTCTATCCTGACAACTTTGAAGAACCCGTAGTTCATAGGCAGGTCCGGATCCAAGGCCGCCTTTATCGCGTAGGAGGTGGCTGCGACGGTCACGCCGTATACGGCGTTTATGGGAATGTCAACCTGCTCGTCAGTTTCAGTAAAGTCCACCCTTATGGACTCTCTAGAGAGCTGCACCCTCACCCTGATGGCCAGCAGCCTATCGTCGGCCTCCATGTAATCCTCAGCGCTGTAGAGGCCAGGAGGCACCTCCTTCAGCTTCTCCCTCAGGTAGTTGGCAGTGTAGTCTATAGTCCTGTTCCAAGCCTCTATCACGGTCTCTAGCCCGTACTTGTCTATCAGCTCCCTCAGCCTCCTCTCACCCACATTCAGGGCAGCTATCTGTGCCTTCAGGTCACCCCTTGTGTATCTGGGAACCCTCACGTTGCTCAGAATCAGGTTGAGCACGCTTATGTCGAGCTGGCCCCTCCTGACTATCTTCAGCGGGGGGAGGACCAGCCCCTCCTGAATCAGCTCCTTCGCGCTGCCGCTTATGCTTCCAGGGACCATTCCCCCAATATCAACATGGTGGGCCTTATTCGCCACATATCCGAATACCTCTCCCCTGTGGAAGAGGGGCTTCACCATAGTCACATCGTTCAGATGAGTTCCCGCGATGTACGGGTCGTTCAGCACGATTATGTCTCCCTCCTCCAGCTCTATAGAGGATCTCTGCAGGTAATCTATGGTGTTCTTGACGCCTACGGCCATGCTCCCCAGGTGGACGGGTATGTGCTCAGCTTGGGCTATCATCTCACCGTCCTCTAGGAGGATCGCGCAGCTGTGGTCCATCCTGTCCCTTATGTTCGGGGAGTAGGCCGCGTTCCTCAGCACGATACCCATCTCCTCAGCTATGTAGGAGGAGGAGCTCCTGATCACCTCCACGGTGACCGGATCTACCATTCACATCACCCTTATCCTCAGGTTCCTGAACTCATCCACCCTCAGCAGGTGTCCCGGTGGGACTAATGTCGTCGAGTCGTACTCCTCCACTACAGCCGGGCCTTCAAGCGTGGCGCCGGGCTTGAGCTTCTCCCTAGAGTAAACTGACGCATCTACCCACCCTCTGTCCCCGAAGTACACCTCTCTAGATCCCTCGGGCTCCGGCCTGTATTCCTCGGCCCTCATTCTCGGGAACTGGGGCTTCCTAAGGGATCCTATCAGTGCCAATCTCACATTCACTATCTCTACAGGCTCATCCGGAGATGAGAACCCGTATACCCTCCCGTGAGTGGCATGGAAATCCCTTATGGCCTGATCGACCGATCCCCTCCACGGTACGTTGAGATCGTAGGCCTGCCCTCTGTACCTCATGTCCAAACTAGGGATTGCGTGTACCTCCCTGACTCCCTCGAGCTCCTTGCTGGCCTCCATCTCGAGCTGAGCGAGCGCCTCCTCCACCTCCCTGTCCTCGATCTCCTCAGCTAGCCTCATCAAGCTCCTGACGGTGTCCACCCTGTAGTCCGTCAGGAGGAGGCCGAACGCCGAGAAGACCCCCGGATGGATGGGTATTAGCACCTCCCTCGCCTCCAGTTCCCTCGCCAGCTCCACTCCGTGCAAGGGACCAGCACCGCCGAAGACGTACATCACGAAATCCCTAGGATCGTGACCCCTCTCCACCGTCACTATCCTCAGGGCCTTGGCCATGACGGTGTTGGCCAGCTTTATTATGCCCATAGCGGCTTCCTCCATTTCCAAGCCCAATTCGACGGCCAGATCGCCAATGGCCTTCTCTGCTAGCTCCTTCCTAAGTATCAGGCTTCCTCCCGCGAGTTTCTTCCCTAGCCTGCCCAAGAGGAAGTTCGCATCCGTTATCGTGGCCTTATCCCCTCCTCTCCCGTAGCAGGCCGGACCTGGCTCGGCGCCTGCGCTTATGGGACCGACCCTTAAAGCTCCGCCCTCATCTATCCAAGCTATAGTTCCACCGCCGGCGCTGACCTCCGCCAGATCTATGAAGGGGAATCGCACGGGGTAGCCAGACCCCTTCACCAGCCTACCAGCGTGGATCTTCCCACCTACCTCATACTCAGTGGTGACCGTCGGCTCTCCCCCTATCACCGTCGAGGCCTTGGCGGTGGTTCCGCCCATGTCGAAGCCTATCACCCTCTCATCTCCAGCCAGTTTAGAGTAGTGCGCAACGGCCACCGCTCCTGCTGCAGGACCGGATTCTATGAAGGCCGCAGGCCTCTCTACAGCGTACTCGACCTTTGACACCCCGCCACTGCTCTGCATAACCAAAAGCTTTCCCTTAAACCCCTTTCCCCGGAGCTCCCTCTCCAAGTTCGTCAGGTAGGTTGAGAGGAGCTTCCTCAGGAAGGCGTTGACCACTGTGGTGCTGGTCCTCTCGTACTCCTTGTGCTCGGGGTTCACCTTGGATGAGAGTATGATATCAAGATCAGGACATCTTTCCTTGAGTATCTGGTGCATCCTCTCCTCATGGATTGGGTTCATGTAGCTGTGGAGGAAAGATACTGCAACCACCTCATATCCTCTCTCACAGATGAGATCCGCCAGTTTCTCGGCTTCTTCAACGTTGAGAGGGATTAGCACGTTTCCCCAAGCGTCAACTCTCTCTTCGACCTCGTACCTGTCCCTCCTCCTTACTAGAGGCGGTGGCTTCTCGAAGAAGAGGTTATAGAGCTCGGGCCTGCGCTGCCTCCCTATTTCTAAGACGTCTCTGAAGCCTTTGGTGGTAATCAGGGCCACCTTGGGTGGTATTAGCCCCTCCTGACCCAAGAACATATTGGTACCCAAGGTCGTGGCGTGCACTAGAGTTGAGATTTCAGATAACCCTACCTCAGATTCCTCCAATCCAGATAGAACAGCCTTGCTAGGTCTCTTAGGAGTTGTTAGAACTTTTAGAACCTTTAATTTGCCGGATTCCTCATCTAGGAAGACGATATCGGTGAAGGTCCCCCCGATGTCGACTCCCGTCCTCCACATATCCTATCCCAGTCCAGTCAACTCTTTGCCATCAAAGATCTTTACCTAACTTTTAATCTTTACTGTCGTCAAAATCGTTTATTTTTCAAAGATTTTTACCTTTCGATGGAAAGGTATATATGTAAGGCTGCCGACACAATTAGATCAAAGGTGGTCGCGTTGGTGAGGAGAAGGGGGTTAAGTAAGTCCCTTCTGGCCGCTATAGTTGTAATCGTTGTCATTATTGTGGCAGCCGCTGTCCTGATGATGCAGGGAGGAGGGGGTGCCGTCAAGGAGGTCAAGGTCGGCGTGGTGCTCCCTCTGTCGGGCAAGCTAGCTGAGACCGGCGCTGACTTGAAGAGAGGGTTAGAGTTCGCTGTCGAGGAGATAAACAAGGCTGGCGGTATAAAGAGCCTAGGAGGGGCTAAGATCGTTCTCGTGTTTGGAGATAGCGCCGGCAAGCCCGAGACCGGTGCTGCCGAGGCCGAAAGGCTAATAACTGAGGAGAAGGTAGTTGCAATGCTCGGTTCCTACCAGAGCGCCGTCACCAAGACCGTGAGCGAGGTGTGCGAGAGATACCACGTCCCGATGCTCAACCCCGAGTCCACATCGCCCACCCTCACAGCTAGGGGATACAAGTGGTTCTTCAGGACCACCCCGCACGATGAGATGTTCGCCAAGCAGCATGTAGACTTCGTGAACTGGCTGAACAAGAAGTACGGTAACCAGATAAAGAAGATAGCGATAATACACGAGGATACCGAGTGGGGAACCGCCACCGCCAAGGCTTGGCAGAAGTACTTCAGCGAGGCTGGCTACCAGATAGTGAAGGTGGTGAGCTACCATGCTGCCACGATAACCTCCATGGACAGCGAGATAGACACGCTGAAAGCAGCCAACCCCGATTTAGTGCTGGTGGCCAGCTACGTGCAGGACGCCATACTCTTCGTCCAGACCGCCAAGCAGAGGGACTTCAACCCGAAGGCCATACTGGCTCAGGACGCTGGTTTCATAAACCCGAGCTACGTCAAGCAGGTGGGCAAGGACGGGTTCTACATATTCAGCAGAGAGGTCTTCAACTGGGACCTCGGCCAGAAGATACCTAAGCTGAAGGAGGTGAACGACAGGTACAAGGCCAAGTACGGGGTGGACCTCAACGGTAACTCCGCTAGAGACTACACCGGCGCCTGGGTGCTCTACTACGCTCTGGAGGAGGCCGGCAAGAAGGCCAGCCCCGCCAACTTGGAGGAGTTCAGGAAGGCGATAAGGGACGCACTAGCGAGTCTGAACATCCCAGGAGACAAGCTGATCATGCCTTGGAAGGGAGTGAAGTTCGACTCCAACGGCCAGAACACCCTAGGTCAGGGTATAGTGGTCCAGATGATGGATGACGGGAAGTACCATACCGTCTTCCCTGAGGAGTTCGCGACTGCTGAACCCGTGTTCCCCATGCCCAAGTGGAGCGAGAGGGGCTGACTTCCCCATCCCTATTTTTGCGGAGGGTCGGCTTTGATAGGTCTGGATTACGTCGCCAATGCGGTAGTCAGTGGTATCCTCATAGGGAGCGTCTATTCCCTTGTTGGAATGGGTCTCGCGCTTATCTGGGGCATAATGGACGTGATAAACTTCGCTCAGGGAGATTACATGATGCTGGGAGCCTTCGTGACGTACTGGGCCTTCACCCTAGCTGGAGTGGATCCGTTACTGAGCGTTCCCCTCTCTTTCCTAGTGACCTTCGCGCTGGGGGTGCTCACCCAGAGGGTGGTGATAGAGAGGGTCCTAGACGCTCCCATGGTCAGCCAGATCACTGCCACATTCGCGGTGCTCTTGATGATCAGGTACGGAGCTGAGGCCGCGTTCGGTCCCTACACCAAGAGGATCTACGTCACCTACGCGGATGTGATATACAGGTTCGGGACGATAAGCCTCCAGCTTCCCAGGCTGATAGCCTTCTTCGTGTCCCTAGGAGTGGCCGTGGCCTTCTACGTTTTTCTGAAGACCACGTACACGGGAGTCGCCTTGAGGGCAGTATCCCAGAACAGGATGGCCGCTTACCTGATGGGCATAAATGTGAGGAAGATGTACTGGATTGCATTCGGCATTGGGGTAGGGATCTCTGCCGTTGGCGGTACCTTGGTCGCCACGTTCCTCCCGATACACCCGGAGATGGGAGGGTTCTACGCGCTCATAGCATTCATAGTGGTGGTGTTTGGCGGCTTCGGGAGCGTCTTCGGCGCTTACATAAGTGGGATCATAATCGGGGTCACCGAGTCAGTCAGCGCCCTCTTCATCTCACCGTCGCTGAAAGACGTCGTTGCGTTCCTCCTCTTCATAGCCATAATTCTGGTGAAGCCCACCGGACTATTCGGGACCGAGCAGAGGTGATGGGCATGTTGCAATTCATAAAGGAGGGATTGAGAGATAGAAACGGCCAGTATTTCGCAATTGTGGCTGCCGTTATGCTGGTAGCTCCCCTAATCTTCTGGAAGCTGGACCTTCCATTCGCAGCCAACGCCATGCTCCTCTGCCTAATGTTCTCTATAATGGCAATGGCTTGGAACCTGCTCGAGGGCTACACCGGGCAACTCAGCTTCGGGCACGCGGTGTTCTTCGGCGTCGGCGCTTACACGACCATGATCCTCATGCTCTACTACCGGGTGACGCCTTGGGTGGGCATATTCGTTGGAGGGCTGGTGGCGGCTCTGGTAGGCTTGGCTCTGGGTGTCCCGCTCTTCAGGTTGAGGAGCCACTGGTTCGCTCTAGCTACGATAGCCGTGGGCGAGATATTCAAGCTTATATTCATCTCTTGGGACTACGTCGGAGGATCGGCTGGCCTGCAGTCCCCCATAGTTCCGGAGGAGCAGAAGCTGTACTACTTGCAGTATGCTGGCTCCTACGTCTACATATACTTGGCTCTGGGCCTGCTGGGGCTCGAGCTCCTGATCATGTATCCGTTGGTAAAGAGCAGGATAGGCTACTACCTCCAAGCGATAAGAGAGGACGAGGATGCGGCCATGAGCCTCGGGATCAACCCGTTCAAGTACAAGATGGTAGCCATGTTCTTCAGCGCTCTCTTCACCGGTATAGGAGGGGGAATATACACGGTCAGGTTCAGGTTCGTCGACCCCTTCGCTGTCTTTGACCTGATATCCGTCTCGGTTTACATAACCATAGCCGGCATCTTGGGAGGCATATACTCCTTCATCGGTCCCATAGTTGGCTCCTTTGTGTTTGTCCCCATAAGCGAGTACGTCAGGGTGTACATAGTGTCTAGGTTCCCAAGGTTCTACGGACTCCATGTCTTCGTGCTGGGGGTGATCCTGCTGGCCATATCTTTGCTCGCCCCCGAGGGTATCATGGGCTGGCTCGAGAAGAAGGGCTACCTGAGGAAGAGGGAGGAGACTGGTGAGGTGAGGAAGGAATGAGCCTGCTGGAAGTTAAGGGAGTGGTGAAGAGGTTCGGCGGGCTGGTGGCGGTCAATGACGTTTCCTTCTCCATGGATGAGGGGGAGAGGGTGGGGCTTATCGGTCCCAACGGTGCGGGAAAGACGACCCTATTTAACCTGATCTCCGGTTACTACAGGCCTGACAAGGGCAGGATATTCTTCGACGGTAGGGACATCACGGGGCGGAAGCCTTACGAGATAACCAAGCTGGGAGTGGGCCGCACCTTCCAGATAGTGAAGCCGCTGTCGAACCTCACGGTCCTCGACAATGTGGCGATCGGCGCCCTGCTGAGGCATCCAGATGTGAATGAGGCAAGGAAGCGTGCAGAAGAGGTGCTGAAGCTCACCGGCCTCTACGAGAAGAGGAATATGAGGGCCGGTTCCCTGAACCTACCCGAGAAGAAGAGGCTCGAGCTTTCTAGAGCGCTGGCGACCGAACCAAAACTGCTCCTGCTGGATGAGGTCGTGGCTGGGCTCAATCCTTCGGAGGTGGATGAGCTGCTGAAGCTGCTCAGGGAGATAAACGAGTCGGGTGTGACGATCCTGATGGTGGAGCACGTGATGAGGGCGGTGATGAACATCTCGGAGAGGATAATCGTGATGGATTACGGGGTGAAGATAGCGGAAGGAACGCCGCAGGAGATAGCGAGCGATCCAAGGGTGATAGAGGCCTACCTAGGGAGGGAGGAACTATGAGCCTCTTGGATGTCAGGGATGTGGATGTTTTTTATGGCGACGCCCAAGCGTTATGGGGCGTCTCCTTCCAAGTGGATAAGGGGACCATAACATCCATAGTCGGTGCAAACGGGGCCGGAAAGACTACCATTATGAAGACCATTTCGGGTCTCCTGATCCCCAAGTCCGGGATCATAACCTTCAAGGATCGGGATATCACTAGGGAGGAGCCCCATAAGAGGGTGGAAATGGGGATAGCCCATGTTCCCGAGGGCAGACAGCTTTTCCCGAGACTCACAGTCATGGAGAACCTGAGGGCAGCTGCCTACACCAAGAGGGCCAGGGAGAAGTTTCAGGACACGCTGGAAGATGTGTTTAACCTGTTCCCCATCCTCAGGGAGAGGAGGAATCAGCTGGCTGGCACGCTCAGCGGTGGGGAGCAGCAGATGCTCGCCATAGCCAGGGGGCTGATACTCAGACCCGAGATCCTGATGCTCGACGAGCCTTCTCTCGGCCTGGCGCCCAAGCTCGTCATAATGATCCTAAACCTCGTCAGGAAGCTGAAGGAGGAGGGCTATACCATCCTACTAGTCGAGCAGAACGTCTACCAGGCATTGAGGCTCTCCGACAAGGCGTACGTCCTAGAAACCGGGAGAATAGTTAAATCCGGAACTGGTGAGGAGTTATTAAGGGACGAGGACGTGAAGAGAGCTTACCTGGGGTTGTGAGGATGTACGGTTGGAGGGCCCGGGTCGGTCTCATAGTACCCTCCTCCAACACCACCATGGAGGAGGAGTTCAGGAGCGTACTCCCCGAGGGAGTCTCCCTCCACGTGGCTAGGGTCAGGCTCAGGAAGGTAAACGTCGAGGAACTCAAGAGGATGGAGGAGTTCGTTGAGCTTGCTGCTGACATGTTGGCCGATGCTGGCGTAGATGTCATAGCCTACGGATGCACCACCGGGAGCTTGGTTGGTGGGGTGGGCTACGACGAGAGGATAGCGGATAAGATAGAGAGGGTTACTGGGGTCAAGGCCGTTGCTACAGCCACAGCGGTGCTGGAAGCCCTCCGCCATCTGGATGTGAAGAGCGTGGCCGTGGCCACTCCCTACATAGATGAGGTGAACAGGAAGGAGGAGGAGTTCTTGGAGGGCAATGGGTTCAAGGTCGTCTCCATGATAGGGCTGGGCATACAGGACAACATAGAGATAGGTAGGCAGGCACCGGAGGTCGCCTATAGGTTGGGGAAGGCGGCCTTCCACCACGACGCCGACGGCCTTTTCATAAGCTGCACCAACTTCAGGACGTTCGAGGTTCTGGAGGCCTTGGAGGTGGATCTAGGTAAACCAGTAATATCTAGCAACTCCGCAACCCTATGGGCGGTCCTCAAGGAGGTCGGAATCAAGGAACCGGTTGTAGGCTTAGGAGAGTTACTGGAATTCGGCCTCGGCTGACTTCCCCTCCTCAGATTTTCCGGATCACCATGTTTTACAGTCGTATACCGACCGTTTTTTCAGCTTTTTGTGAACCCCACGAGGTGGTCTTAAATCGCGGTTAGGATCCTCTTGCGGATCTAATGGATGAAAAGGCCATGTATATGCCCACAAAGGCCAGGCAGGCTGCCGAGAATCCGAAAGCGGCGGAGTAACTGAACGCCGATATGAGCGCGCCGGTCACCAGCGGTGCTGGCAGTCTAGAGAATGATATAGCTGTTGAGAGGAACGCCACTGCATCCTGTGGATTTTCGGGGGCCATCTCAGACACCGTGGCGGTGGCTATGGGGGCGTAGCTTGACATGCCCAGTCCCAAAAGGAAGGCTGAGATAAGAAAGCCAGGTATGCCAGCGTTCGGCACGATGTAAACCGCTATCCCGGAGACCATGAAGAGTTCCGAGAGGGCAAGGACTGACCTCTTATCCTTCACCCTGTCCGAGAGCCACCCCACAGGTACTCCTGCCAAGGTGGATGTCAGGGTCTCGATGATCGCAGCCATGGCCACGTGCTCCACACCGGCACCGAAGATTGCAGGGGCCATGACTAGATGGAACGGCAGGAATGAGTTCCTCGCGAAGTTGTTGACTATGGTGAGAGCCACTATCCCCTTGATTTCAGGAGTGAGGGATCCCTTCCAGAAGGAGATCTTCCCCTTGCCCCTGACTCCGAATTCCCTTATCATAGGGGAGATCAGCGCAGCCGAGATCAGTCCCAAGAACAGGCCCAGCGCGAGGACCAAGTTCCTAGTCGCCATTGCCACCAAGAGCGCCCCTGCAGCTGGTCCAAGGATTGCTCCCACCTGCCACGAGACCCTCACTGAGCTAAAGGCGGTCCCAACCTTCTTTTTGAATAGTAGACTGGTGACCTGATTCCTCCCCATTATGTGGAGAGCTCTGCCCATCCTTGCTAGGGCTAGGGAACCGAAGATCATGACAGGTGATATGTCCGCCAGCAGTAGGCCGGAAGAGAGGGATATGCCAAGGGAACCGATGAGGAAGGTTAGTGAAGGCGAGGCGAAGGCAGCGAAGGCCCATCTGAAAACGAACTCCATGAGGTTGGCCCCAGAGGCTATGATCCCGTAGGTAGCTGCGTCGACGCCAGCCTCCTCCACCAAGAAGGGCCATATTGGCTGGTAGAGGGAGATCGTCATCCCTGCTAGGAAGGAGCTGAGCAGGACTATGAGTAGTTCCCTCCTGATCTTCGGAATGGACTTCACCGTGGAAGCGGTCCCCGATTTAATATCTCCTTTCCCTAGCGACTACTCCCCCTATTCTTGAGCACATCCCTACCCAACTTGGACAGGCGTATCAGGCTCCCAGACCTAGTTCGCTCCACCTCCACTAGTCCCTTGCCCTCCAATCGCCTTACCCTTCTCCAAGCAGTGGTCTTGGGTAAGGACAGCTCTTCTCTTATGGTAGAGAGGCTCTTCTCACCCTCCGCGAGTGAATCAAGGATCCTCATATCCGTTGAATCTAGCTCGAACTTCTTGCTGCGAGACCCTTTATTCAGGATGAAGAGAGCTATCGCTAGAGCGGGCAGCAGTGCCAGCAAGTAATAAGAGAGGTTATTCCCCTCACCTCTACCCTCCCTAGGAGGAGATGTATAAACATAATCCAAGGTAAAAGGAGGTTCTAGCGTCAGTTCCAAGTAGGAGGATCCCTCCCTTATGGAGATGGGGATCTTGGAGAGCCCTACCACATCGGGATCTCCAATTAACCTGACCGACACGAGCAAATACGATGTGGTGGATACGTTCAGGCTCCAGACGAGGCCCCTTTTGTAGGTCAGGCTCTGGGTCTCGTAGGAGATATTGATCTCGTCGGCTGCCTCAGCATCTACTAATATCCTGTCACCCTTCAGCGTGTAGTTGAGGGGGAGGCCCTCCTCGTCCACGACTGTTAGGAGAGTGGGATGGCCCAGAAGCGGGATCTCGACTATAGGATCCTGAACAGGCACTCTGATGCTGACTGTGCACCACCCATCCGGGTATACCTCTATTATCGCGTTTGTCAAGCCTCCCACTGCTACAACCAGCGTTATCGTCAATATCGTTGCAAGTAGTGATAGTGGGAGACCCCGTCTCATCGGGATGTCCCTCCGGGGGAAAAAATATGTGGTCAGGTACCTATCCTGCGACAGATCCTGAGGTACCTGAAAAGCTGCCTGACATCTTCCAGCGCTAGGAACCTCTGGCCATTCTCGACATGCCTTTTCAGAGAAAGTAGGGTTCTTTCGATACTATTCTTCAGTTTTAGCACCTTCTCAGCGTCTTCCGTCCTATTCTCCCTAACTAGCTTCTTGTAGACCATGTCCAGCCTGACGACGCATCTCTCAGAGGCCCTCTCGATTCTCTTTACCCTGTTGAGGGCCTTCTCCCTAGTTAGGTTAAGGTGCTCCTTAGCAGCTCCCCTCACATCGCTGTAAAGGGATCTCAGATCATTGACTGCTTCTTCTATTTTCTCATGGGCCTCCTCTAAGTCTCCGGACTTGAGGAGGGATTTGGCCTCCTCCAAGAGCGACCTTACCTCTTCCAATTGGGAAGTGAAGTTCGTGGTGTCCACTCCCCTGTTCTCCAAGGCTTGTATCACTCTCTCAACCCTAGCTACCGCCCTGCTTACCCTCCCAATAGCTATCCTAAGCCTTCCCCCCTCCCTTATCACATCGACATCCTTGATCTCCCTCAGCACATCTCTTATCACTGAAAGGGCCTCCCTAGCCTTTTCGACCGCAGATTCGTAATCTCCGGAGGTGAGAAGTGTATTAGCTTCCTCGATCAGTGGATCGGCCCTAGCTATGGCATCTTCGACCTTGCTGGCCGTCTCGTCATCAAGATTACCCATTATGCTCTGGAGAAAGGACTTGACGTTCTCGTACGACTGTATCAACCTTCTAGCCAGCTTCTCGGTACCCGCTTGGGCGTAGACGGGGAGAGTCAGCAGAGCTATCAGCGAGATACTGGCTAGGACTAGAATGGACTTTTTCCACATCATCTCCCCCCTCCATTAGGGAGGAGGGGGGATAGATTAGGGATGCGCGCGGAACGGAGGTGGGACGGCATCCAAGGGTATTTGCGGATTACCTTTATATAGTGGCTGGGGTGACGCATGCAGAGGTGATCTCATGAGGGGTCTCATCGCCCTGAGGTTAGATGGGGCCTTCCTTGGAGGTGTCAGCCTTTCGCACCTCCGAGGTGGTGTCCTTTGGAGAGTTGAGTGACTGCTCCTACTTTTGGAAGCCCTGCGTAGACAGGTTGGCCAAGGTCCTGTCAGGCGTGAGGGAGGAAGAGTTCTACGAACTGGCAATTCCCCGCGAGAGGTTGAACTGGCTCCCCGAGGTAAGGGAGAAGGGGGTGGTCGCCTCCCTCGGATGGGGACTGGCGCCCACGGCGTCTATACTGACTGAACCTGACTTCCTCGCCGCATCTGAGCCTGTCTTCAGGGCCGGGTACCTTAAAGACCTGTTGAATCCACACGACGACTTCGGTTCCTCACTGACGGCAGCCATGAGGGTCACCAGGACGCTCAAAGACAGGTTAATCGTCATGAGCGACGTGAACACCGGGTTGGAGGGCGTTACTCACGCTGACCCCGGAGGCGACTTCTCAATAAGTCCCGATAGTGAGGAACTCTTCCTGTTGGCAGATAATCTCCCCAGAGAGCTGGATAGTAGATTAGAGGACTTGGGTGAAGTTACGAGGGACTGGAATAGGTTGGACGAGGCCACGGTGGTCGTGGTCAGGACCAGCAAGAGCCTAGGACCGGAGGAGTTCGAAACGGCTAGACGCCTCAAGCTTGTGATCACCGCCACGCACGGTCTCGATCATATAGATGTCTCAGAGGCCAGAAGGAGGGCTGTTATAGTTGAGAGGGCTCCCGTGAGGGCTAGAGCTGTGGCCGAGCTCACTCTCGGCCTCATCCTCGATCTCGCCAGAGGCATCAGCTTGGGCGACAGGAGGATGCGCAAGGGGGAGTGGGCCAAGAAGAGGCTGAAGGGATTCGAGGTATCTGGGAAGAGGGTAGGCATAATATCGATGGGGATAGTTGGATCCGAGATAGCCAACCTGCTCAGGGCTGTAGGGATGGAGGTCAGCTTTTACGACAAGTACAAGGACGGAGGGAAACCCCTAGATGATCTGCTCAGGGAGAGCGACATAATAGTCCTAGCCTCACCCCTGACGGAGGAGACAAAGGGGATGATAGGGAGGAGAGAGCTCTCCCTCATGAAAGACGGTGCCTACCTAGTCAATGTGGGAAGGGGAGAACTCGTCGATCTGGAGGCCCTCATAGATTCCTTGGAGAGCGGTAAACTCGCGGGAGCTGCTCTCGATGTGTTCCCCAAGGAGCCACCGTTTGGGGAGGATGCCTACGAGAGGCTGAGCCAGCTGGACAACGTGATCCTCACGCCTCACATAGGTGGGAACACGAGGGAGTCTGACAGGAGAATTGTTAGGGAGGTGCTGGGGATCCTTGGCAAATGGTTCCAAGGTTAGCTTCATCCCTGGACCAGTCAATCCGAGTCCTGAGGTTATGAGAGCGCTCAGTGAGCCGATGCCCTACCACAGGGGAGAGGAGTTCTCGAGGATGTACGAAGAGATAATCGAGTGGACTAAACCTCTCTTCGGTGCTGAGGGAGATGTCATCGTCATAAGCGGATCCTCCACTGCCGGACTCGAGTCGGCCCTAGCGGGGTTCTCAAGGGGCAGGAATGTGGTAGCTATAGTCGACGGCAAGTTCGGGGAGAGGTTAGCGGAGATATCATCCCTCTACGCTAGAGAGGTCAGGGTGATCCGTTCTGAGTGGGGCAAGACACCCCCTCAGGAAGAGCTGGAGGCTTCCTTGAGAGGTGCTGATCTCTTAGCAGTAGTCCACAATGAGACATCTACGGGTATCGAGCATGACATGGATCTGATAGCGGACCTAGCGTCGGATAGAGGAGTTGATCTCGTGGTGGACGTTGTGAGCTCGATAGGGGGTATTGAGGTGAAGGGAGATAGATGGAGGGCCAAAGCTCTAGTGGGGGGAGTTCAGAAGTGCATAGGTGCTCCACCGGGCTTAGCACCCGTTATGGTGAGGGACTGGGAGGGCTACAGGGGAGCCCCTTACTACCTCGACCTGACGAGGTACAGGAGCTCGGCGATGGGTAAACTCAGGCAGACGCCCTTCACCCCAGCACTTCCACTTTTCGCAGCTCTGAGGGTCGCACTCAGGGAGATACACTCAGAGAGGCTGGAAGCTAGGTTCCTCAGGCACCATAGGGCGGCCGAACTCTTGAGGGAGGGATTGGGGGAACTTGGAGTGGAGCTGTTCGCGCATCCCGGTGAATTAGGTAAGATGTCTGATACCGTGACCTCCTTCGTGGTCCCAGATCCAGAGGTGGTTAGGAGGGAGCTAGCTAAGAGGGGCATATTAGTGGCGGGAGGACAGGGTCCCCTGAGGGGGAAGATACTTAGAGCTGCTACAATGGCCAGTATCACGGAGGAAGACGTTCAATTACTGCTGTCCCAGTTAGGAGAGATTCTGAATAAGATCACCTCAAAAGCTCCCTCCTGACCTCTTCTTTTAACCTGCCTGAGAAGGCTCCAAGTAATGAATCCACGTCCATTTCAAATGTCTGCTCCTCCTCGTTCCACAGATCAACGGGTATCTGCCAGTTGGAGGGACCAGCAACCAATAGGTGCTCGACTTTTATCAGCTGATCGCTGAAGAGCGTCCTCAGAGACTTCACGAGCGTACCTAAGATCTTCTCGTTAACTAGGATGACGCTGGTTATCCCTGTAAGGGAGCCTTCGGTGTAGAACATTATCGGGGAAGATACCTTGGAGAGAGCTTCCCCGATCCTCAGGAAGTCCTTATAGGGAGCATCGAATCTAGCTAGCACCGCCTCTCCCAGACCCACTCCAGTGGGGAAGTATCCCTTAACTACTAGCCCGTTTCTCCTGTACCTAGCGAACCTCTCCGCTGCATTGGGTACGCCAATCCTTCTGAGGTAGGAACGAGAGGCCTTTCCCTGACTGTTGATCACACTGAGCGCAAGGATGTCCTTTTTATCCAGTTTTATCGGGGGCTTGATTCCCCTGTAAACCTCCCTCCAAGTAGGAGGGGTATCCGATGCTCTGGAGTAGCCGTCAACCATGAGGCCCAGTACTTCTTCGGATTGTATTTCGTCTAGAGAGTGAAGATCAAACGAGAAAAGAACCTCCTTTCCTGTTCGAAGCCCATCTCCTGATAATTTAGCAAATACCCTCTCATACTTGAGAGGTACTAAGAATAGAATATAGTAAGTATTGTCTTCAGTTACATAGACATTGTAAGTGAAAGGGAATTTCTCTATGAACTTTATTTCTTGAGGCGCGGGATCACTTAATTCAGTTACATAAATGGTCAGCCCCATTCTCAAAGGGAATATCGTATAAGGTCCATGAACTATGTTCCTTCCAATTAAATCCTTGAGAGCTCTTGAGATAGAAGCAAGAGAAAGTCCTGTGTATTTTGCCAAATTCTCTAGCTTGGCATCTTCAGAACGAGTGACGTAGACGAGTGATCTTAGGACCTGTAGTTCTCTCTTAGATAGCTTGATAGACGGATATCTCCTAGCTATTGAAACCAAGAGTATATAGTCCTCTAAGCTAATATCTCGCCCTCTCTCCAGATATAGAAAATTTATGGCCTTAAGAACACTCTTGACAACACCAATCCTTTCTCTGATATTATAGGCCTGAAATATCTCAGGAGCGTAGTAAGGAGGGACCGTAGGTAGTCCTACCCTCTGTGAGCACTCGGACCACCACGAGGGATCAGCGTTAGAGTATGCCCATGCTAGATCATATATGTGGGGGAAATCAAGAGGAGGTAAAAAACGGATGAAAGCTTCCCTTTTGACGACTATCCCAATTCTATCGGGCGAAAGGTCCCCACTTAAGAGAAGATCACTGCCTTCCTCCTTAACACCACTCCTAAGATTTTTCTCTATCTTAACGTCTGCCAGTAAAACTCTCTTGGGAATCCTCCTCACGGGATCCATCCCTAGCTCTTTTTGGATCTTCCTGATTTCCTCTTGGAAAAGTTTAGTCAGATCCTCATTTTTTTCAAGTCTCTTCTGTTGCACACTAATTAGTGTCGTTAGGGCTAATAAAGTTTTTCTTCACATGAGATCGGTTGTAATGTTACTTATTACACCAGCAATACACGCTCTTGTCGGTCTACTAAATAAAATGAGCAAGTATAGACCATATAGGTTTGGTCTACGTAAGTAGTAAAGGAGGAAGGAGGTTGATGGATATGATGATCGGGCCAATTCACCCGCCCGCTCCCCCTGTAAAGTGAGTTCTCCATCACTTATTTTCTTATCTATCGGTTTTCTCCTCTTTCAGTATTTATTGAAAAAATGTCTGAACACAACATTTAATGGGGGAAGGCTCAGTTCCTCCAAGGGATGATCCATAGAGTACAAAGGGGGAAAAGCCGACAATACAATTTACATCACAGCTACAATAGTAAAAGAATTCATCAAAGATGGAGCTGAGCCTTTAGAGCCACTCTCCTCAATCTTGGTAGAGAGGTTGGGTGAGGAGTGGAACATCCTAATTACCAATCAAGATCAGAAGGCCGAGTTCAGCTTCGGTCTGGGTGTTACCCTACGGTCAGAGCCTGTTGAAGACTGGGTAGTTAGTCTAAAGTTCCTAGGAGGGGAAGAAGTTATTGTGAGGACTCTAGGCAGATCGGTCAAGGTGAGATTGGAAGGGGACAGGGAGATGCTGCTGTTGGCTTCGGAGCTCGCGGCTCTCGCCCTTTACCTCTATAGGGATCCCTTAATGTGCCTGAGAGAGAACCTTATAGTGACGGGGATCTTCTACCTAAACCCGTGTGTGTGGTCTGATCCAGCGATTTCAGGCATAGAGCTGGCTGCAGCCTTCTCAGCGATCTCAGAGGGATTGGAGCTGGAGAAGAGGTACAGGTCCTTCGTGAAGGCCCTCCACTTTCTGAGTCAGCTTGATCACCTGCCGGAGATGATCAGGGCACTTAAAGCCTTAGCAGTGATAGGCGTGGCCCCGCCCCTGAGTAAGAGAGATCTCTTCTACGTGGATCAGCTGTCTCCGGTGGAGATAAAGGTCCTGAACGCTCTCACCGCCAAGGAGGCCATAGACAGGCTGTACGGTTTAGATGAGAGGAAGGTTGTCTCGCTTCTCTCAGAACTGCTGGGACTGAGGTCGGAGACCTTCGATAGAAGAAAGCTAGTCAGGTCCTTGTCCCAGAGGGAATCCAAGGAAGGCCTTTCATTGAGCGAGATCTCCCATGTCCTAGGGATCGATAAGGCCTACCTTTGGAGGGATGTCCTTCCCAGGATGATAGAGCGCTTCCTCATTACCGTAGGGAGTGACAGGTACAGGGGAAAGACCGTGAAGGTCTACAGGCCCAACATATCCCTGCCGACAATAGGGGATATGGTGCTCACTTATACGCTCAACCTCAGCTACCTCGTCACTAGGGGCTGATAATGAGGCTGAGCAGAGATTTCTTCTGCAGGGATCCAGTGGTAGTGGCTAGGGATCTCCTTGGGAAGCTCCTAGTCAGGGAGTTCGGGGGGAACAGGATATCAGGAGTGGTGGTGGAGACCGAAGCCTATCTGGGGAGGAACGACAGGGCCTCCCACGGTTTCGGTGGGAAGAGGACGCCAAGGATGTGGCCTCTCTACGAAGGATGTGGCCTATTCTACATCTACCCAGTCCACGGATACGCAATGTTGAATGTGACGACCGCGCCACCCAACGAACCCACAGCCGTCCTCATAAGGGCGCTGGAACCCGTGGAAGGCGTGGATCTCATGAAGATGAACAGGGGGACTGAGGATATGAGGAATCTGTGTTCCGGCCCTGGGAAGCTCACCAAGGCACTGGGCATCACCCTAGACATGAACGGCCTGAGCGTCGAGGACGGGCCTCTCTATTTCGAGGAGTACGGGCGAGTGGACGAGCGGAAGATAGTAGCCTCGAAGAGAGTGGGGGTGGATTACGCCGGCAGGCATGCGGACCTACCCCTTAGATTCTACTTGAAGGGTAATAGATACGTGTCAAGGCCATGATCCTCTGAAGATGACCTCGACCTCCTCCGGGTCCACCTCCCCGTTCCCGTTATCGTCCATCCACCTGATTATAGTGATTCCATCGATCCCTCCATCTGCTATCTTGATCGCCGCTGCCCGGGTGCCGAACCTAGTGAGGCCCTCTCCCAGCACTATCCTCCTCCCGTCCCTCTCAAGGGATGCGATCAGGGCGTAGTCCGAGCGACCGTACTCCACTTGGAATCTCCACACACGGCCTCCCACCTTGATGATCCCTCTCGAGCCGTTGATGTTCACCACTATCCCTAGCTCCTCGTTGAGTCGAGCCGCCAGCTCATTGGCCTTGGGGCCGCCAAGTATTATGAGGTCGCCGTCTGGTAGTTCATCTCCGGATCTAATCGCCTCCAGACCTAGGATCGAGGCCGCTTCACGATCATGCTCTCCGTAAAGGACCCTGAAATGTACTTCAGATGGAATCTCGGCTCTGACCCTGCGCTCCTCGACGGTGGAGCCAGCGATCACCCTCACGATCCACTCCCCGGGCTCCGAAAGGGTGAGGGATATCTGGAAGTGTCCTGAGGAGACCATGGCTGAGTATTCCCCCTTGACTCCATCGGGGGAAACCAAGACTATCCTAACGCTGTTCACGCCAGTGGCGGTTCCGCTAACTACTAAGGGCTCCCCCACTTGCACCCTACTGGGGATGTCTACCTCCAGATCTACCGGCCGGTGATAGGCCTCCTTGACTTTCTCAACGGTGACTGATACCATATCGGGAATGTAAGGGACGTCTTCAGGTTCTATCTTGGCGAATAGGTTGCCAGATGGGTCTATTATCACCACCGTGGCTGTGTACTTGACACCGAAGTGGAGGAGATGGGACCACGAGACTGTCAGGAGGATCCAGCTGGACGGAGGATTATAGCTCCTAAAGGCTGGCAGAATAGCTTGGGGATTCGAGGGTGAATACATGGCGACTGCTACGATGTAACGACCACTGGAGAGTTCAGGGTCAGTCCTCCAAGCATCGGCCAGCAGGGGTATGAACTTCTTGCAGTGGGAGCAGGTGGGCTGACTGAATATGAGAACAACGACCTTTCCCCTGTAATCAGAGAGCTTGAAGGTTCCTCCTCCATAGATTGGGGCCTCGAAACCGGAAGCGGAGGTAGGTAAGATGGGCAGACAAAGCATCGACAGCAGAAGTAGTATGATCGCTCTATTCATCATCAACCTCCTTTCAGGGTTCCATTTATAATAGCTCGTCGTTATACGCCAAAGACCTTCTGGATAACCATAGCTAATTGTGCTTATGGGATGGTATCTAGAAGGTACAAAAAGTGAGGGTGACTGACATCCAAGTTCATCGTCGCACTGAAAGCCTTCTCCTGTATAGGAGGATCGCCACGATCAGAATCGCTAGTGCCACCACGCCACCGATTGATATGAACGGAGGCTTCGGTCTAACGGAGGTGTACATCTCTGACGGGAAGCAGCCCTCGGCGTAGGCGGCTATCTTGACCTGAGTCTCTTCACCGATGTCAGGAATCTTCAGTCTAGTCTCGCCGTTCTCAAGTTCATAAGCAGTCCCGTTGAGGACTAAAAGGCCGGTAGCAGGCCCTCCACGGCATGTCACCCCTATCGATGCCTCAGTGTTCCCCTCCAGTTCATCCGGAAGTAGGATCTGGGCGTGAGGGAGATAGGTCACCTTGAATCTCCTCTCCAACCTCGTGCTGTTGTACAGGGCCTCCACTATGACATCGTTCTCCCCCGGAGTAAGGGTTATTGTTGAAGAGAAGGTCCCAGTGTTCGATGGCCTGACCTCCTGGCCATTAACCTTTACCAAGGCGAAGGGCTGGGCCCTACCCCTCACCTCGAGCGAGGGCGTATCTACCACATCGGGTAGATCGTTGACCTCCAGCACAGGAGGCTTGACCAGTTGGTAGCTCACATCGCCTCCGTTCACCCTCACCACCATGTAGTGGAAGAAGAGGTATTTCTTGGGATACTGGTTGTCCAGCTCGGCGCCCCCACCTCCCAAGATGAAGGTCCTGATGCTCTCGTTCTCACCGCTGTAGTACATGTGCTCGTGGCCCTGGAATATAGCATCTATCTTGTCTTTGTAGAGTTTCACCACTGCTCTGAGCCTCTCGAGAGCCGACTTGTCCTCGATCCCGTGGGCGTACGGGTAGATGGGTTGGTGTATGAAGACGAAGATGTGCTCCGCCTCCGTGGCATCCAAGTCCTTCGCGAACCACTCTATTTGCTCATCGCTCATCGAGTACCTGAAGCCAGGCACATTGGCGTTCAGGAAGATGAAGTGGGAGTTCCCGTAATCGAAGGAATAGAAGAGCTTGCCGAAAAAGGACATGAAGTTCCTCTGGGCGGTCCTCCCAATCTGGTTCTCGTGGTTGCCCTCGGCTATGAAGAGGGGTATCCTTATAGCGCTGGTGACCCTCACAAAGTCCTCATACTCCCTGAGCTCTCCGCTGTAGACTATATCGCCCACGTTGGCGTAGAAATCCGCATTCTCCCTGATAATGTATTCTAGAAGTTGCTTGTAAACCTCCGGCTGTTTCGCACCTCCTGACGGTCTGTTATCCCCCAGAACGATGAATGAGAATGCATCCTTGTTTGGGAAGAGTTTGGTCCCGTTCCTGACGTTCTCGACCCAGATGAACTTCCTGAACTCCGCATACCCGCCGTTGGAGTCATAGGCCCTTATCACCATCACGTGTCTCCCGTCCCAAGTGGTTAAGGTGTCCCATTTGGCCCTCCATGAGCCGCCTGATGGCTCGAACTCTATCAGCACGCCCTTATCGTCGGTCCAGTTATACTGCCCCTCGTAGTCGAGCCTAGCCTGTACCTTGGTAACGGGTGAGAGGTTGCCCGACACCTCCACTGAGAGATCGACCACTCCGCTCAAGTTACTCGGGAAGGACGGCACTACTACGAATGCTTCCACCCTTGTGGGCTCTACCCTCTTCGCGGAGGTTATCTCGATCCTCTCGGAATTGGAGGGGGTCGCATCCAAGGTGACCACGTACTCTCCGGGAGAGTCAGCTCTCCACCTGATCAGGAGGTTCCCTGATACCAGCTTGAGATCTGATATGCAAGCTAACTCAGGACCGGGCAGTATGAAGAAGGCGTAGGGCCTGTCTCTCTCCAAGGAGGAGCGGGAATATCCCAAGAATACATCGGTGTAGCCATCTGAGGATACCTCAGCCTCGGAGATGACCCTCATGAGGGAGGCGTCCCTCAACGCTGCTCTGAACCTGCCCTTAGCCGAGAAGGTGAACCCTATCGCATCGTCCAGGGCTGACCTGTCAACCATGACCTTGATGTAAGGATCGGGCCCCGTGGCGAAGAAGCACAGTTCATCGTTCACGACGAAGGAGGCGGCATTCTTGTGCTCGAGCTCCCACTCGATCACGGTCTCCCTCTCGAAGGACGCCGATACGGGTAGGGGAGATCCATCCGGAGAGAACACCTCGACGGAGAGGGGGTTCAGGGTCTCGTTGGATGGGAAACCGTGATTCACTGTGTCCACGGCTAGCTCGTAGTTTCCTAGCTCGCTCACATCCACGTAGTATCGGTACCTGCCCACAGGATGAGCGTGAATCGGTAGAACTGGTAATAGGAGAGCTAGCGCGAGAACCAGCGCGAGTATAGGGGATTTACTCATATGCCATTTCAAGAGTAGACCTTAAAAACCGTGGGAATCCTCATCCCCTCCCAGCCACCTTCCTGTACTCCCTCTCCACAAGACTCTGGGCTAGATCCAAGTATATCTCGGTGGTTCGAAGGCTGCTGTGTCCCAAGATGCGCTGTAATACTCGTGGATTGCCGCCCTTGGAGAGGAACCAAACGGCGAAGGCGTGCCTCACAGCATGGGGATGGGTCTTCAGCAGCTCGGAGACCCACCTCCTTATGGTGCGATCCGTCACCGGGAAGATCCTCTCGTTCCCATTCCTAGGTAGCTCCCTCAACAGTTCGGCGGTGCGCTCGGTGAAGTAAACGTACCTGAACTTTCCTCCCTTACCCCTCACCCTAGCCCTCTTCCCGTTTAGGTCCACATCCTCCCATCTTAACGAGACCAGTTCGCCCACCCTCATGCCAGTCTCTGCTAGCATCATTATTGCCGCCCTCTGGAGGGGTTTAGCCGTCAAAAGTATTTCATCTATCTCCTCATAAGTCTTCAGAAGATCCTCGTTAACCTTCGGAAGAGGAGGAGGAACCCTTATCTCCTTCGCGAGGGCCCTAGCCTCCTCGCTCAAGTCCTTTCTCCCTGCCACATTGAAGAGTCTCGAGAGCATATAGAGCTGCTGCTTCAAGGTACGCCTGCTCACCTTTTCTTCTCTCTTAGAGGCCCATATCCTCACATGAATAGGTTTAGCTTCCTCTAATGGCACCATCTCTAAGAAGGAGGTGAAAACTGGCCTGTACTTCCTCTTACTCGAGGGCGCTAAACCCGCCAAGGCTGCTTCCACGAGGGCATTCATTCACTCGCCCACCTTCACCAGCTTCTCCCTAGACCTGTGACCCCTCACAATCTCCACATGGGACTTGGGCACGCCGAAATGCTTGGCCAGAAGTTCTATTACTCTCCCGTTGGCCCTTCCCCCTTCGGGAGGCTCCCTGACCTTGACCACGAGGGAGTCGCCCTCGGGGATGACTTCCTCCCTCTTAGCCCTCGGTATCACTCGAACCTTCACCAACATGGGTCATCCTTTCCAAGAGGGTCAGCATGCTCTCCGCCACGTAGTATATGCTCTCGAGGAGGTAGTCCTTCTTCAGGTGGCACCTGTCCAAGTCCATCTCCACTACTGCGGAGCCCCTGTCCACAGCGACCTTGCACGGTATTCCCTTGTCCACGAGGTCCCAAGAGGCTCTCATGAGATCCAGTTCCCTTCCCTCCGCCTTAAGGGGTGGGTAGGCAGTGGCCAGAACGTAAGCGACACCCCTCTCCTCCTCGGCAACTATGTAGATGACCACATCCCTCCCTTCCTCCCCTATCATGAGCACGAGCATGCCCTCCTCCCTGAGGGGGGTCAGCCCGGCGCTCCTGAGCATGGACTCTATCTCATCAAGAAGCAAGGTTCTCACCCAATTTTCGTAAGAACGTGAGCGTTATGTAGAAGTTCCTCTTAAAGGACTCCCCTATGCATTCGCTCCTTAGGAAGGATGTCACTATGACCTCATTATCTTCGCTCAGCTGGTAGGAAGCGAAGTTCATCTTGAAATTCTCCTCCAGCAGCAGTTTGGCCATCTCGGCAGTGGGGATGAGGGGTGGATCGGTCCTCCCCACGATCACGGTCATGTCCTCATCAGCCAGAACGATGACGTTGTAGGAGATCTCGCCCTCCCGGAAAGATGCAATGATGGCCTGCTCTACCCTTCTGTAGTTGATCCCTTCCTCCCTCAGTATCTCCTCGATTTGTTCCAGATGTCCCATAGGTATTCGTGTTTTCGTCAGACTACTAAAGTTTTCCTCAGGAGGGTTCGCCACTCGGAGTGAGTGGTAGGCGCCGTGAGGGCGCCCTCTGTCCTTAAATGGACGGTATGGACTCTACCATGGTGACCGGAAATGGTTCCTCATGCCGTAGGCGGAGCCTTCTTTGGGATAATGGGTTTCATCCTAGCTGCTCTCCTATCCATAGCCGCCCAAGCCTTCTACTTCTGGGTTGCTCAGATATTCGTCATGGGGGAGAGGAAGGGCTTTCTCTCCCTGATGGGCCTCGTAGTCGCGGGCAACTTCCTGTCCGGCCTCGCCTACCTCACCGTCGTGAGAGTGGTCTCGGTGCGTCCACTGCCGCTACCGTCCCTCTTCGGAGTAGCCTCAGTTCTGTTGGTGTGGACGCTGGTTGCTAAGTACTGGTACGACACAAGCTGGGTCAGGGCTTTCCTGCTGATATTGATAGCTAGCCTGTTGCAGCTGCTGACCATCTACGTGGTGACTCCTGAATCATGGGGCATGAGACCCTTCAGAGAACTAGGCCTCTAATACAATCCTTGAGTAGATCTCGAGACAGTTCAGGAGATCGTCAGGGGATCAACCTGATCCTGAGTCCGTCGAAGTGCTTCCTATCCATGGTGGCTAGGTCCGATCCTGAAACGGACGCGGTGGCGGCCACCAAGATGTCGCTGAAGGGTATCGGTCTTCCCTTCCTCCTCAGCTTGGTATCAAGTTCTAAGGCCCTGACCAGGATGTCTTGGTCTGGTTCCACGATCATCCCAATTTCGTGAAGTAGATCCTTCCTACCCATTGCTGCATCAGGTCCTCTAGCCAGATAGTGGCCGAAGAGATATTCGTAGGCCACCACCCAAGGGATCATTATCCTTTCATACTCGGCGATCAGATCAACGAGTTCTTCCCGGCCTCTGTCCAGCAGTTCGATCAGGAAGGATGTGTCCAAAACGACGTTACCACCACTCACGTGCCTCGACCTCTTTGACGATCTCCTCAACTTTATCGGCCTCTTCCTCACTCAGTCTCGAGCTCCTGACGAGATCCTTCAGTCTTTCCCTCTTCCTCTTCAGATATTCGTCTATAAGCCTGTCTATGGTCTCACCCAGGCTTTTAGCCCTCAATCTCTCCTTGAGAGATTTGAGCCTCCTGTAAGTGTCCTCCCTAACCGAGATTACTTTACCCATCATTCGATCTCTATAGCCCTATACCTATATTAGTATAGCGATATATCGAAAGCTCTCTTTTATAAAGTTAGTTCGACCCCATTTATCGTATCTAGTTGGATATTATACCTGATAGCTGTGAGTTTATAGTCTTTTATACCTATTATTTCATTAGTAGAAGTCATACTGATAGTAACTTTTTTATTGTCGGTTGGGATGACAGCGAGATGATCATGTCCCAGAAGCTCGAGCTCCCCCTCGAACCCCAGGCTTTCGCCGAAGACATATTCAGGATAGTGAGCCATCCCGTCATGCAGGAAGTCTACCGATTCAGGCACCTCATAGCCAAGGCCATGAGGGACTTCTTGGATGGAGAGGGTTTCGTGGAGTTCGATCCAATAATGGTCGGTCCAGTAACGGATCCCGGCACGAGAGGCGCGTTCGAGTTCCGGATCCCCTACTACGGAAGGGAGTACAGGTTAATGAGGAGCGGTATCCTGTACAAGCAGCTTCTGGCTGCGGCAATGGAGGAGGGTAAGATTTACTTCTTCTACCCCAACCTGAGGCATGAGCCGATAGACGCTGCCAAGACCGGGCGCCACCTCGTGGAGTTCGTCCAGATAGACTTGGAGGTCAGGGATGCGGACCACTTCCAAGTGATGGAGATAGCGGAGAGGCTGCTCAAGCACGTTATCGATGAGATGAAAAAGTACGAGAACCGTCTCCGAAAGATATGGGAGTTCTTCGGCTCTGAGAGGAAGAGCCTACCAGATGTGAAGCTCCCCTTGAAGAGGATGACCCATAGGGAAGCGGTAGAGCTTTTAATGGAGCATGCTAAGGATGACAAGGTCATCAAAGATCTGGAGAGAAGGTTCGGCGTCAGAAGACCCCAAGACAGGCTCAGTTTCAAGGCCGAGATTCCCTGGGAGTGGGAGTGGTACCTGTCCAAGATACATAAGCGACCCTTCTTCATTCATGATTACCCGAGGGGGGCGAGGGGCTTCTACGACCGCGAGTACCCTGACAAGCCAGGTATACTGATGGACTTTGACCTGCTCGCTCCGGAAGGTCACGGGGAGCTCTCTTCGGGTGCGGCGAGAGAGTACGAGGTGTCGAGGGTTTTCGCTAGGATGAGGGAGACCAACGAGAACCCCGAGCTTTACCGCTGGTACCTCCAGTTCCTCCGCGATCACGGGAAGCCAACGGCTGGATTCGGCATAGGAATGGAGAGGTTGGTGAAGTACATCTGTGATCTCCCGTCCGTGCACCTCGCCAGACCGGCTCCCAAGATACCGGGGGTGCACTCGCCATGACGGACTACCCGATAGATGAGATATTCAGGAGGGCCAAGCTGGGTGAGCAAGCTGTATATCCCCCCAAGGACGAGTTCGGTTACAATGTATTTGGAGCTGACGTTTATACGAAGCCGAGGAGGTTCCTCCTTCTGGATGACATAGTTCTGCTTCCTCCTCAGTTCACGCCTGAGAGGCTCGAGAAGGGCATTGAGTTACTCAGGGAACCCCTCTACACGGATGTGAGTACAGAGACTTCCGTGGGCGGGTTCAGGGTGAGAATGCCCGTCGTCTGCGCCGCCATGGGGGGCACGCACATCGCCAACCTGATAGGGCCCAAGATAGCTAGGGGATGCGCCGAGATGGGCGTCGTCTACTCTTTGGGGGAGAACATAGCCGCCATCAGGGGATACGATGAGAGGCTCACTGACCAGCCATCATTCAAGGAGAGGGCCCTAGCCTACTTGGAGAACCTGAAAGACGGGTATGGAGGGCTCGTCATACAGCAGAGCGTTGAGGACGAGAACATGAAGCTCTGGGAGAAGGTCTACACGGATCCGGACTTCGATCAGTACGTGGAGAAGGGATTGATAGCCTTCGAGATCAAGGCAGGGCAGGGCGCCAAGCCCGGCTTAGGAGGAGAGGTACTGGTCAGCAGGGAGGTGGCTTTGAGGATAAAGGACCATTACTACATACCGGAGGATCCGGAGAAGGAGGTCAAGGACTACTACGAGAGGCATTCAGCACCTGGAACATTCACCGAAGACATACTGGCCAGTCAGATCAGGCTGATAAAGAACAACTTCCCCCGAGTGAAGGTGTTCCTGAAGACCGGGCCCTACAGGGACTTGGACAGAGTGATAGAGATAGCAAGCAGGGAGGGAGTGGACGCCATAACGATAGATGGGAAGGAGGGAGGGACTGGGATGAGCCCCATAGCGGGCATGAGGGACCTAGGCCTCCCCACCGTGGCCTGCCTAGGGGCCATCGCGAGGGCGAGGGACAAGAGGGTAAAGACCAGCCTCATAATTTCGGGCAGGCTGTACGACGGCTCCCATGTGGTCAAGTCCCTAGCGTTAGGAGCCAGCGCGGTGGCGTTCGGCAGGCCCTTGGTGTACGCCTGTTTGGGAAGCATACCCTTCGCCCCTACTTTCATAAGGAGGGAACTTTTCAGGAATCCATTGCTGAGGGAACTAGGTAAGATGGCCCTGAGATGGGGGGTAAGGGGAGAGAGCTGCACCAAGGGTGTGGTGAACTACCTGAAGAGCGTGGAGAACGAGGTCAAGATGCTCACCTCCGCCCTAGGAAAGTACTACATGGACAGGCTATCTAGGGAGGATGTAGGCGCCCTTAACAGGGACCTCTCGAAGCTCTTCGGGATAAGATACGTGTACAGCTCCCCCGAAGTGACAGGGAAGGTGGTGCAGCGGGGAGTTGAACTTTCCTGATAGTTATCCGCTGAAATGAACTATGATGAGGTGGGGAATCAGCACCTAATCACTGTTACGGACTTAATGCAGTAGTCTATCTCCACTCTAGCCCTTTCCAGAGCTTCTCCACCTATTATGATCTCGTTTAACCCCTTATAGCTCTCCAGCAGACCATCAACCTCGTAGTCGCCTGAGATAAGTGTGGAATACCCTCCCATAGATTTGATGACTCTGCCATCCGGTAGAACCAAGTGCCTCTCGGTTGAAGGCCTTATACTTAGCTTGTGGAGAACTTCGCTTGGTACCAGAGCGAAGCCTTCATATCCTGTATCGAGGACACCCCACTCCTCCCCCAATTCTGGATATACTTTCCCGCTGAGCGGATTGTAAAACTTGACTCTAATGTAAGGAATTTGATCAACCACGCTCAATTACCCTAGCACCTGCCCGAGCTAAGGGCTTGGGAGGAGGCAAGGCCCTTACCGTGACGGTGCTGGGATCAATACCCTTGGATTTCAGGACCTCAGCGAGCTCCTTGAGGGAAGGTGCCCTAGCTACCTCTCTTCCCCCCACTTCAGCTATAAACACCCGTCTAAACTCAGATTCTAACAGGGCCCTCTCTATAGCCGATGAGACGAACTTTGATAGCGCTCCTCTTCCAGCTCCCCTCTCCTTGAGATGCTCCCTTAGTCTCCGGAGCAGGTCATCAGGTATCACGACGGTTAGGGTCCCCATATCTAGCAACCTTAATATTGTGTAATTATTTACTATTTATTGATTTCTGTCCGCGAAAATCGTTCAAACCTTGATCTGAGGAGGGTTTACTGAGAAGTGGGGTCCAATGGTTTCTCAAATATTATGAGCCATCTTGCTTAATATATCTTAAAAAAGTCTAAGACCTCTGAGGGTCTACCTATGGACCCAATCACCCCATTCTCAACGACTGCAACCCTGTCCGCCGTCCTCAGAGCCAGCAAGTGATCATGAGTGGCAATAGCTATCCCCATCCCCTCTGACCTCAACTTCCCTATGAGGCCCGTCATGACCCCCCTCTTCTCCCTATCCAGATGGGCAGTAGGTTCATCCAGCAGGAGTATCCTAGGGCTAGCAGCCACTGCCCTGAGAATCGACACTACCTGTGCCTCCCCTGCCGACATCTCTCTCCTATCCTTCCTCGATAAGTAGGCCGATTCCGTATCACTGAGCAGTTCTTCCGCCCTCCTAACCGCCTCCTCCCTAGGCATGCCTCTCAGTAGAGGGGCGAAGGCTATATTATCCAAGGCCGTTCCTCTCAGGAGGATAGGCCTCTCGTGGACGTAAACCACCATTCTCCTGAGCTCAAGCCTCCTAGATCCATTTACCTCCCATATGTTCGATCTCCAGAACTTGACCTTTCCCCTAGAGGGTCTGTAGAGGCCTCCAGCTAACTTCAGGATGGTGGTCTTCCCGGAGCCATTTGGGCCCACTAGGGCGAGCACCTCACCCCGCCTGATCTCCAAGCTCACCCCTCTCAGGGTCCACTCCCTAGATCCTGGATACCTGAACCAGACTTCTCTCAATTCTATTCCGTTCATTCCCTGAGCCTCCCCAAGAACCTGAGGGTGAGGGAGATCATGGCCAGCATAAGCAGCAGGATGATGCCCAGAGACATGGCTAGCTCGAACTCCCCCTTTGACACCTCAAGCGCTATGGCAGTGGTCATGACCCTCGTGTAGCCCTTTATGTTACCTCCCACCATCAGAGCGACGCCTAACTCCCCAAGAGCCCTAGAGAAGCCCATCACCACGGCAGCAGCTACTCCTGGGAGGGACTCGGATATCACTATCTTGGCCGCCTGACCCTCGGCAGCGCCCAAGGAGAGAGTCAGCTCCCCATAAATGTTCCAAGAGTGGGAGAGGACCCTGTAGGCAACAGAAGTTATTAGGGGGGTTATCAAGATGGCCTGTCCGATTACTATGGCTTGGGGGGAATAGAGTAACCTCAGCATACCAAGAGGACCCTGCCTGCTGAGAAGCAGGTAGAGGAGGAGCCCTATCAAGACGGTGGGTATGCCCACCATGCCCTCTAATAGGGGAATGAGGGGTCGGGAGGCCCTAGGAGATCGCACGAGCAGGTAAGCTAGGGCAATACTCCAAATGGAGGCCAGTAGCGTCGCCGTTCCTGACACCACCAAGCTCCTGAGTACGATCTCTAGGACCTCCCCCACCGGATCACCCTCCAGCCAGCGCCTGCCACCTCTCCCTAAGCCAATTCAACTTATCCCTTGCGGGATAGAAGAGGGGCTGTCCGTACTCGGAGACACCGTAGTGGGCGATCATATCTTGAGCGCCTCCCACGACGAAATCAGCAAAGGCTTTAGCGTAGCTGGCCTCCTTCCCCGTGCAGGAGGGAACGAGGTAAACGCTGTATATGTTGAGGAGATCATCACCACCCTCGAAAAGGATGGCTAAGTCGGGAACTTTGCCGTCCTTGCTGTACTTGAGGAACGTGCCTATGTCCGAGAGCACATATGCTCCTTTCTCGTTCGCTACCAGCAGGGTCGCGCCCATTCCGCTCCCGGTCTCCATGTACCAAGGCCTTCCCTTGGGATCCAATCTAGCAGTTCTCCACACGCTCAGCTCCCTGACATGGGTGCCGGAGTTATCCCCCCTACTGGCGAAGCTGGCTTCTCCCCTCTCTCCGGCCTCATATATCCTCTTGAAAGCATCCACCGGCGACTTGGCCTCCTTCACCTTGGCTGGATCCAAGGGAGGGCCAGCTATGATGAAGTAATTGTAAGCGAAGATGTGCCCCTCAGTTATGGCCCCTTCCTCCATGTAACGTTTCTCCAAGCTGGGAGCGTGCACGAGGACCATGCAGGCATCACCCTGCTTCGCCCTCCTCAGGGCCTCACCGCTTCCCACTGCTATGAAGTCGAGTTCGACATTGGGATGATCCTTCTTGAACTGGTCTCCAAGGTAGTCGAGGAGTCCTGTGGCGTAGAGGCTGGTTGTAGTAGTTATCCTGACCCTGACAGGCCCACTCTCCAACATGAGGAGAGAAGCGACGACAAAGACCAACACGATAGCTATTGCGGCTATGATCTTGGCGTTCACGGGAAGCACCACATTGGGCCGACTCAGTTACTTATATTCGTTATCCGATATTGATTATCGGTCAACGGCGCTATCACGCTTCGCGCGTCACATCCGGTTTGTGAGTTCCTGCAGAATCGAGATCGTCCACCTATGAGGAGTTTGGTGAGAACACGGTACGATTACCTCCTAGTGTAGTCTCTTCATCCGAGGTCATTCATGAATCGCTAGGAGTGTACTCCTCGTAAAACTCGTATCTTAACATCCTGTCTTGCATTCCTCCTGCGTCCTCGCAGATCGCCTTAGCCGCTGGAATTGCCTTCGAGTAGACGCATATGTCCGCTATCTTAACCTCAAACAAGCTCTCATTGCCCACGATCAGATTTAGGTCGAGGTAATGGGTCTGTTTCGAGCGATCAGCTCCACCCAACAGCTTCTCCAAGGTTGGATCCTTGTTGAGGATGTAAAACAGCTTAATGCTGTAATTCCCGCTTGAAATCACCCCCGTAACAAGCTCACCCACTTTGGCGTGAGCTTCGCTCATCCTAAAGCCCGTCTCAGGATGAAATGTCAGTATCAGATCTGGAGATTCGGATGTAAGGAGCGATCTTATCTTTTCCTTTACGCTCCTTCCAGGATAACTGGACAAGTAAGTGTAATTACACCCCAGAAGTTCTGCTGACATCAGATTCAGTTTCCTCCTCTCGCCACCCGCCCTGTAGGCCACTATAATGCAGTCTTTTCCCTTCAAGCTGGCGTAATGCAAGAGACCAGCCACGTAAACCTCATCATCGGCATGAGGACCTATCCACATGACCTTTCTCACTCTTTCCAGCTCTATTCTCATGTCTTTAAGATTCTTGACGTCCATAACGGGTTCCATACGTCTGATCTCCTCCTTAGGCTGTCCTTGGACGTAGAGAAAGGCTGTTATCGAGAAAATGAGTGTCACGATCACAGCGAGTGATAACAAGACCCCGAAGTTCAAGCAGATCCCCCTTCTATCTAGCAGGCCAGACTAATTAGGGCCATGTTTGGGACGGCTGGAAACGGTCGAAACGTTACCGATCGGATCGTCGTGAAGTTGGCCTGACGAGCGTTCATCAAGAAGGAACTCCCCAATTTAAGAAGGAGAAGTGCGAAACCTTGGGGAGTTCTACCGAGGACTAGTGGTGGACAGCTTGAAGACAGGTAACTTTATAATCAGACTGAGAACCGAGCCCTCAAGGTGAGTAGTGTGCGTTACCGGAGATTCCTCCTTTGAATGAGAGCATCTCCAAGGTAGTTTTGGCCTACTCAGGCGGATTAGATACCACTGTCGCCATAAAGTGGTTCACCGAGCAAGGGATTAAAGTAGTCACGTTTACAGCTGAGATCGGGCAGGGAACCGATCTGAAGGATGTGGAGAGGAGAGCGTACGAGGCCGGCGCCGTCAAGCACTATGGCTTGAACTTGGTGGATGAGTTCGTCAGTGACTACGTGGCCCCGGCCATAAGGGCCAACGCCAAGTACGAGGGCGAGTATCCCCTCTCCAGTGCTCTCTCCAGGCCACTGATATCTACCAAGCTGGTCGAGATAGCCGAGAAGGAAGGTGCCGATGCGGTCGCGCACGGCTGCACTTCCAAGGGCAACGATCAGGTGAGGTTCGACATAACTGTAAGGGCCCTCAACCCAGATCTTAAGGTCGTGGCACCCACTAGGATATGGCGCTGGACGAGACAGCAGGAGATGGAGTATGCCAGGTCTAGGGGGTTAAGGATACCGGAAAGCCACAGCAAGTACTCGATAGATCAGAACCTCTGGGGCAGGAGCATAGAGGGCGGTCCGGTTGAGAATCCCTGGAACGAGCCCCCCGAAGACGCTTTCGAGTGGACGGTCTCACTGGAGAAGGCTCCCGACTCCCCCGAGTACGTGACACTGGGGTTCGAGGAGGGACTCCCCAGTTCCCTCAACGGGGAGGAGATGAGTCTGAGCGAACTTATAGTAGAGATGAACTCCCTAGCCGGAAAGCATGGGATAGGGAGGATAGATCACATGGAGAGTAGGATCATAGGGTTCAAGAGCAGGGAGGTCTATGAGGCCCCGGCTGCTGTGGTCATCCTGAAGGCCCACAAGGACTTGGAGAAGCTGGTGCTGACGAGGAGGGAGCTGCAGTTCAAGGAGCTGGCCGATAGGGAATGGACCAACCTGGTTTACGAGGGGCTGTGGGGCGACCCCTTGAGGGAAAGCCTCCAAGAGATGATCTGGAGGATGAACGAGTTCGTCACAGGGGAGGTCAGGTTGAAGCTCTATAAGGGAAGCGCGGTCGTGGTGGGTAGGAAGTCCCAGTACGCTGCCTACAGCCTGGAGGTCGCGGGATACGACGAGGGATGGTATCCCACCGACGAGGAGGCTAGGGGCTTCATACAGGCCTGGGGACTTCACACACTCATGGCGAGGGCGGCGAGGAGGGGTGTATCGAAGGTCGGGATTGGGTGATCAGCCGGACTGGCTCGCCGAGTTCACTTCATCCCTAGATTCGGATAAGGCCTTATTCAGGGCAGTGGTGCTCACTGCCTACGCTCACTTTTTCCACCTGTTGGAAAGGGAGATCGTACCGAAGAACGCCTATCACGTCCTGACGTGGTTGAGGGAGGCCCTTAAGAGGGAGGGGGAGATACTCTCGGGGGAGTATGAGGATGTGCACGAGGCCTTGGAGGCTTGGCTTCTCGAGAAGGCTGGGAAGAATGCTGGCTGGTTGGCCTATGGTAAGAGCAGGAACGATCAGGTCGCCACTGCCCTCAGGCTGGTTCTCAGGTGGAAGCTTATCGGTCTGCTCTGGGAGCTCAACAGGCTGAGGGGATCCCTACTCGACTCAGCAGAGAGACACCTCAACGTCAAAATACCCCTCTTCACGCACCTCCAACCAGCCCAGCCGTCCTTAGCCTCACATTACCTGTTGTACGTGGAGGGCGAGGTCTTCCACCACTACAGGACAATATGGCACGTGTTAAGGGAAGTGGTAGATCTCTGTCCGCTGGGCTCCGGCCCAGTGGCTGGAAGTTCGGTCCCACTTAATAGAGGTAGGCTTGCGGAACTTTTGGGATTCTCGGGAGTGGAGAGCAACACCCTGCTAGCTACTGGAAGCAGGACGTTTGCGTCTCTCTCGGTGGGCACCGTGGCGAGCCTGATGGTCGTCCTTAGCAGAGTCGCGGAGGACTTGGTAATCTGGTCGACACCCCAGTTCTCTCTAGTTGAGCTGCCGCAAGAGCACATCTCGACCAGCAGCATCATGCCCCAGAAGAGGAACGCGGTTACCCTAGAGCTCATAAGGGCGAAGGCCGGAACAGTGATCGGGTCCTTAATCTCCCTGCTCACAGTGACTAAAGGGATTCCCAGCGGGTACAATCTGGACCTCCAAGAGGCAAATCTCCATATGTTGATACCGGTTGAGGAAGCAACATCCTCGGCTAGGGTATTAGCGGACCTGATGAAGGGTATAAAGTTCAAGGAAATCGTCGTGCCTGATACACTTGCTCAGGACATCGCCGAAAGGCTCGCTAGGGAAAGAGAGATCACTTACAGGGAGGCCCACTCGCTGCTGGCCTCGACCCTTAGGGAGGTGGGGTGGGACCTGCTTAAGGCCGCTGATAAGCTGGGGGTAGATGTCCCAGATGTGGAAGACGTCTTAAGGGAGAGAGGAAGAGGAGCCCCTAACCCCGAGCTGCTCACTAAGGAGATAGAGTCAAGGAGAAGATTGCTGAGGGACGATATCGAGAGACTCGCATCCTACGAGGAGGAGAAGGTGGAGGCCGAGAGATCCCTCCTTTCCATGGGTGTGGGGGACTAGCCTGCCGAAAGCCCCTTGAGATCCTGATCCAGCTCCTCCTCTATCAGGCTTATCTCCTCTAAGAGCTCCTCGACGAGGACTGGGGGGAATGCCTTGACGTAGGATAGCGAGTACACTTCGGCCAGTGCCTCTTCCAGCTCCCTCATCATCCCATCCATATCGTCTTTCTCGAGGAAGTACTCATCCAAGTCGACGTAACCCTCACCGAAGGCAACGACAGGAATCGTGGCCCATGTAAGCCCGCCGTTACCGTTTTCAACCCCGCTGGGAACCGGGAGAAGTCCGTTAGAGGTGAAGGGATTTAATACGTATATTTTGCTCGTCCTTCCCCTCCTCTCCAAGAGTCCCGCTAGGGCGACCGAGTTCACGGGTATCTCGTCAAACAGAGACCTACTGAACAGATCGCTGACGTAGTAAAGGGAGGGTATCACCGCCACCCTCATATCCTTGAGCGTTGGGAGGACTTTAAGTACCTTCTCGGCTATTCGAACCGCCTCCTCATCACTCAGAGGCCTGAGGGGCACCTCGTTCATAAGCACGGGGATGCACAGGAGATCTATGGCCTCTGGTATCATGTTCACTCCTCACGCGGAGGCTCTCTGCCTTTAATTAAATGTTTATCGCATTGTAAGGGTAATTCTGATTATGAATTGAGGAAGAAACGGGTCAAATTGATCTTCAGTCCTTCCCCTCCCACTCCCAAGTCTCGGGCTTGCTGATCTCGAGAGGACCGTTGAGCTGAGGTACCTCGGTCAGCTGGAAGATCGCGGTTGAGGTGAGGTTCCCGTCCGTTATGGACACCTCGATCCTCACTAAGTAACCCTCGGTCGTATCGAAGTAGAACTTGGTGGTCATGTTAACATCGGGCTGAGGGTAGCTAGCGGTGAAGTTTGTGTAGTTGACCACTGGGTGAGACCCCCAAGGCGTGTCCACATTGGTTATCCCGTTGTACTTCAAGACGATCTGATTCCCCTTCCCCAAGTTGAAGGGTAGGCCTATTGTATCGACGCCCATTAGCTCCTTGGGCATGGCCACCAAGCTGAATGGCACGTCATAGCATTGCGCTGTCGGGCCCGTCTCGTTCATAGGACACAGGTGATAAGCTGGCCAAGAGAAGTCATCCACCCTGACGGTCCTATCTGCCCTCTGGGTCTCTACGCTCTTGTTCCCATAGCTCATTACTATCCTGAGTTCCTGTTTCAGGACGCTCCCCTTACCCACAGAGAAGGTGAGCTTGTTGATGGAGGCGTATCTTTCCTCAAAAGAAGTCCCTCCCGCCATTTCAGCTAGGAGATAGAGACCCACGACGAAGAGGACCGCCAAGATCACCACTACAGATACTAGAAGTTTGTTCATTGTTATCGGTAGTGGAGGCGATTATCCCAATATATTCTTATTGGGCTAGGAAAGGAGCCACTCGTTGCCCAAGTAAACCTCCAATCCCTGCTCCTTAGCGACCTCGACGGCCTCCTCAGCAAACTCCCTCCTAGTCAGGGGTAGATCGCTGGCGAGGTGATCTGGGTGAAATGCCAGAAGCACGTATGGAATATTCGCATCCAAAGAGGCTAAGAACTCGACTATCCCCCTGATCTCCTCCAGATCCACGTAATAGGGGACCATCAACGTGCTCACGACCAGCAGGGGCGGATCTTTCCTCTCTTTGGCGAGCCTCGCCGCCGTCTTCAGGTTCTCCAGCACCCTGTCCCTTCCCCTCACCCCGGTGAGGGCCTCATATACGGAGGGAGTCCAAGCCTTGAAGTCCACTTTAACTATTCCCCCACTCTCTAGGGAGGCCTCAGCCATCTTCAGGAACATCCTCTGATCCTGAAGCCCGTTAGTCTCCCAGCACATTCTCTTGATCCCAGACGCCATATCCCTGACCTTCCTGTATAGCGAGAAGAGTTGGGGCGTCCATGGGCTGGGATCCCCTCCGAAGGCGCATATGCAGGTGACGTCATCCCTCAGAGCTCCTCTGAGCAGGGAGTTAAGTGACATGAGGGGTCTTCCCATGGCAGCCATCCTCTTGTGTTCAGCGTTCTGGCAGAAGAAGCAGTCGAGGTTGCACGATCCGTAAAAGACTGCTAGATTGTATCTTCCGATTTCCGGGCCGCATGTATCTGTGAATTCCGGATAACCGCGGCAAGTAGCTGCAGGACATACTGGGGTGGCGACGCAGTTGGTGGGAAGTGGATCCAAGTAGTAGAGGCCCGTCGCCAAGTTCCAGCTCTCTGTCAGTGGTCTTAGCCCGTTCCTGTTGATTACGGTCCCGCAATACCCTCTCTCCCCATCATCCAGCTCGCAGCCGTTCACGCATAGCGGGCATTTGATCGCCCCTCCCCTCGGAGGATGTGGCGGGAGGTCCATGGAGGTTCGCCACCTCTCCCTCCTTCTCCTCACGATCTCCAATGAGTCCGGCCTCTTCCTGAGGCACTCGAGGCACACTGAGAGGGACTGGCTGACCCTCGCGCTACCGCAGAGCTCGCACTTCGTCATGACCCTAGAACAACCCTCCTCGTGAACTCATTAGCTATAACGGTCCACTCGCCTTCAGGTAGTGGGCCAGCACTTATCCTCGTCTCCACGACGGCCAGACACTGTATACAGGCTTTAGAACTCCTCTCCAAGTCGATCACGATTCTGAGCACCCTGTCGTCCAGATCCAGCTCGTACCACTGCACTACATGCCTGTAGCAGGGATTGGGCGCACTCTCCTTGACAAGGATGAGGAGATCGTTGTAGCCCACCGCCACCGTGATGTCTCTCCCGGCCATCGATCCGCAGGAGGCTGAACTACTGACTCTGAGCTCAAACAAGCCCTTCTTCCCCTCAGACTGAAGTGAGAGCACCGTCTCCTTTATCCTAGAGGGTAGATCGGAGGAGGCGAAGGCCTTAGCGGTCTCACGCGTATCGTTCCTATCGACTCCAGCGATCACGAGCAAAGGCCTGTCCAGCGGGAGCTCGTCCTCTACTAACACACCTCCCTTTCTTCCCTCCTTCATTCTCAGAAGGAGCTTCCTGACATCGTCCTTCGGCATGTAGATCTTACTGACGTAACCGGAGCCAGGGCTGAGGGGGCCTCCGAGAACTATGACCGCTGGATAGTTCAGGATCCTAGCAACCTGCTTGGGGTCGGTAGCATCGAGCCAGACAGCCCTTAAACCCACCTCCTCGAGGGCCTTTGAGATCAAGTTGAAGGAGAGGTTCCTATCTATCTCGTTCGAGAGTACCGCCACCTCATTGCCTTCCACGGAGATCTTCGCGCCTTCACTCGCGCATCTCAGGATTTCCTGCTTTACCTCAAGACCCTTTTCCTCCTTCAACCACTTCACGAGAGCTGTGGGAGGTATCTTATTATCGTGGCTCTCGATGGGACTGGAAAACTTATCCAAGTCGACGAGACCAGCTGAGGCTAGGAGCAGCTTCATCAATTTTAGGGGAGAGTCGGAGAGACTCTTATCCGCCTCGGCTAGGACCAGCGACTTCTTATATCCCTGATAAACGTAGCCGTGGAGTACCTTCCTGCCCCTCCCAGTTAGATCCCCGAGCCTCACCTCCACCCTCTTGAGCGTGAGACCTTGGACCTTCTCCTCGGAGATGACGACCTTTAGACCCATGTCTTTGAAGGCGTGGTAGACCCGGTCCAGCTTCAGTTTGCCCTCGTAGATGGCACCCACCACGCCACCGGTGGGTATGCAGGCGCCGACTGGGATGAGTGGCAGGAAGAGGGAGGTGACCAGCAGAACGGTGACGAGAGATTTCCTCATCTGGAATAATCGCTTGAAGGCCTTAAAAAGCGTTTCAAGCTGAAAAGTAGGGGGAGGTTAGTCTAGGCGCTCTTTATGTGATCTATGAGCACCTGCGTGTATTCGCTGGCCTTCAACGGCTGGACTCCGGGCATGTGCCTAGCCAAGTCCTGAGTGACCTTCTTCTCCGCTATCGCCTTCCTTATCGCGTCCTTTATGAGAGCACTAGCTTCTTTCCATCCCATGTACTCGAGCAGGAGGCAGCCGCTGAGTATTTCAGCGGTCGGATTGGCTACATCTTTACCAGCGTATTTGGGAGCGGTCCCATGCACTGGCTCGGCCAGGGCCATGTAGTCACCAGCGTTCATGCCAGCGGCCATTCCTATCCCGCCGACTAGGGCGTTTGCCTCGTCGCTTATGTAATCGCCGTTGACGTTCGGGGCCACTATGATGTCGTAGTCCCACGGCCTAGTTATTATCTGCTGGAGCATGTTATCCGCTATCCTGTCGTTAACCAATATCTTGCCTTCGGGCATCTCCCCATTGTACTGCTCCCAGAGCTCCTGCTCAGTCACCACGTACTCCCTGAACTCCTCAGTCGCGACCTCATAGGCCCAGTTCCTGAAAGCACCTTCTGTGTACTTCATTATATTACCCTTGTGCATGATGGTTACTGGGCTCCTCTTATTCTCGATCGCGTACCGCATGGCTTTCCTCATGAGCCTTTTGGTGCCGAATATGGAGATGGGCTTTATCCCTATGCCAGCGTCAGACCTTATTTCCACGCCTAGTTCCTCCCTCAGGAACTTTCTGAGCTTTTCAGCCTCCGGACTATCGTATGTCCACTCTATCCCCGCGTAGAGATCCTCGGTGTTCTCCCTGAATATTACGAAGTCCACTTTATCCGCATGGCAGTGAGGGGCGGGCTGACCAAAGTACTGGACGGGCCTTATGTTGGCGTAGAGGTCCAGCTTCTTCCTCAGGGCTACATTAAGGCTCCTGAATCCCGTGCCCACAGGAGTGGTCAGAGGGCCTTTGAGGGCTAGGACGGTGTACCTTATCGCTAGCACCGTATCTTCGGGCAGTAATTCACCGTAGAGCTCCATGGCCTTCTCTCCGGCGTAAGCCTCCCACCAGACTATCCTCCTCTTACCCCCGTAAGCCTTCTCTATAGCCGCATCCATCACGGCTCGGGCCTGACTCACGATCTGGGGACCGATGCCATCGCCCTCTATATATACGATAATTGGTTCATCAGAGACGACCAGCTTGCCGTCCTTAACTGTTACCTTCTCGCCCTCCTCGGGCAGCCTGAGCTTCTTGAACTCAGGGGGGCTCTCGAGTATATCCACCAAGGGGGTCACCTCCGTGGGGGCCCGACGGCTCAGCTTAAAAGTTTGGACGCTTAGATGGTTGAACGGACGATCGACCAATAGAAGGTTTTTGGCGAGCTCTCTAATGAAAAAGGGATGATAAAGGATCAGAAGACGAAGCTCTCCGTCTCCAAGGACCTTCCAACCACTTCCAGCTTGTTGGTGGGTATCTTCTCCCCACCGTATAGATCGGCGTAGGTCTCTCCGTAGAGTAGAGCGGCAGCGATCCTGCCGATCGCGTCCCCCTTGAGGATCCCGCTCCCGCTGGCTCCGGTGGCCACGACCATGTTGGACCTCCTGAAAACCACGGGGTTGTGATCGACGGAGTTCAGCATGTAGAGACCGGCCCACATGTTGTCCACCCTAGCTCCCTCCAGCTGCGGGAAGTACTTGACCATTATCGGGTAGATATTGTCGTAGTAGTAGTTCTCCTCGGGCTCCTCGTCTGGAGAGAAGGGTCTTATCTCGTCCGAGAACCCGAACCAGAAGGTTCCATCTCTTCTATCGGCCCTTATGTAATGGCCGGTCGGGAGGAATGTGAACGGAAGTATGCCCTCATCGTTGAACCCCTTAGTGTTCAGGAGAGCCTTCTGAGCCTCGGTCCTAGGCCTGAAGGTGAATATCTGCCTCTTCTTCGGTTTGGAGATGCAGTCTATGCCTAAGGGATCGAGCAGGAGGTGGGTCCAACCGCCAGCAGCTATCACGAGTTTCTCCGCCTTCAAAGTACCTTTGTTCGTCTCCACGCCTGCAAACCTTACCTTCTGCCAAGCTCTGGGCTCTCTAGGGATCCCGAGCTTGATCTCCGGTTCCACTATTATCCTCTCTACTTTCGTGTTGAACTGGAAGTTCCCTCCCATCTCTTTGATCCTGTCCCTGTAATAGTAGGCCAGCTTGTCAGCATCTATGTAACCGCACTTAACACCGAACAGCCCATAATCCACGTTCTTCACCCCCAATATCTCGGCCTCCTCGTCCCCGTCGAACTCGTAGTTCATCTCGAGCATCTTCTTCAGCTCGGCCTTCCTGTAGATCTTCAGAGTCCCCCTCTTCTCCAGCGCGTGGGCCACGTCAGCTATTTCCTCGAACTGTTCCTTGGTCCTCAGTATGAGATAGCCCACTAGCTCCATCCCTAAGTCATAACCTTCCTCCCTCTGTATGTGGAGATAGAAGTCAACGGATGTGTCTGACAGGAGCCTGTTAGTTGATGAAGTGAAGAGTCCGGCCCTAAAGCCAGCGGCACTCTTTGCTGTAGCTCCCTGGCCCACATCTCCCATCCTATCGACAACTAAAACGTTAGCTTCTGGATCTCTACTCAAAACGTGATAAGCGGTAGCCAGTCCTAGGATACCGGCCCCTACAACGAGCACATCAGCCTCCAAGGAGCTTCACCCTGTTCTCACGAAGGAAAAAATGAAAAAGTTATCCTGATTTGGTAAAACGGTGTTACCCTTGGTCGTGAGGGAGAGTTTCCCCCTCCTCCCGAGCTGGACCCCCATAGTCATGTATTCGATTCTCATACCGTTTGCGCTAATCTTCCTGTACGGCCTCTGGAGGATCTCGAGGAAATTCGAGCTGGTCAGGGCGTTGAAGGAGGTTGACCTCAGAAAGCTTCGAAGGGGCCTGATAAGGGTCTTATCCCAGAAGAGAGTGCTGGAGATAGATAGAGGGTTTTTTCACGCGCTTCTCTTCGCTGGGACCCTCGTCCTGTTTCTAGGCACACTCACGGTGTTTCTCGAGACGGACATCCTTGAGCACCTCGGTGTCAGAATACTCTTCGACGGGACTTACTCGGCCTTCGAGCTGATAATGGATAGTTTCGGCGTCCTCTTCTTAATTGGAGCCCTTTCATTCTTTCCCACCAGGGATAGAGAGGGAAAGATCCTCCTGCTGGGGCTCCTCTATATAGGAGTGACGGGTTTCTTCCTAGAATCGACTAGGATCTATGCTCAACCCAACGCTGCCAGTCACTACTCGCTCGTAGGCTACCTGCTCTCTGGAACTGTCGGTCCCCTCATACTCCCATTCTACACTGTCCTGTGGTGGAGTCACGCCCTCCTAGCTTTCTCGATGGTGGCCTATCTGCCCTACAGTAACCTGCTCCACTCCCTCACCGCCCTCCTCACCTCCTCCTTGGAGGAGGAGATCGTCAGATTTCCAAAGGAACCGTTCAGGCTGCAGGAGTTGGAGGATGTCGAGGAGATTAAGCTGGGTTTCGAGGAGGCCTCTGAACTTCCGTGGTACGAGAAGTATATGCTTGCCGCCTGCGTGAAGTGTGGGAGGTGTACTGACTCTTGCCCCGCTAACCTGACGGGCAGGCCCCTCTCACCAAAGGATGTGGTTCAGGGGTTAAAGGTCTCACTGCTGGGAGGCACTTACGAGCTGGCTGAGGATGCTGTCTGGTCATGTGTCTCCTGCGGAGCCTGCTCGACGGCCTGCCCGAATTATATAAGCCCGTTCACCTTCCTCATGGAGAGGAGGCGCTCTCTCGTGGCGGAGGGCAGGATAGACAAGAAGATGGGTGAGCTGCTGAACGGGCTGAGGAGGTACCACAACTCCCTCTCCGTTCCGCAGAGAGGGAGGCTGAGCTGGATCGAGAGCGACGACGATCCCGACTACTACTTGTGGGTGGGCTGCCAGTACTCCTTCGATCCCGTGGGTAAGAGAGTTGTTTCTAAGCTCGTGGACTTGTTGAGGAAGGCGGGCATCAGGATTGCGATCTTCGGGGAGATGGAGACTTGCTGCGGCGAGCCTGCTAGGAGGTTAGGAGAGGAGGGCATGTTCCAAGAGTTCGCCCTCACCAATGCCGAGCTCTTCAAGGAACTAGGAGTGAAGAGGCTCCTAGTTCTCTGCCCGCACGGCCTCACCGTGTTCAGGCACGAGTATCCCAAAGTCGTCGAGGACTGGGATGTGGAAGTGGTCTCGCACGTGGAGCTGCTGGCTAAGCTGGTGAGAGAGGGACGGTTAAAGGTAAGTCGCAGCGGAGAACTGACATTCCACGATCCGTGCAATCTCTCCAGATTCAATTCGGTAGTAGAGGAGCCTAGGGAAATACTGAGTAGGGTCGATGGGTTCAGAGAGATGGGCAGACACGGCGTGAACACCTTCTGCTGTGGTGCGGGAGGCGCTAACTATTGGTACCAGACCGGAGAGGGGACCATGGCTAAGGAGAGGGTGAAGGAAGCTCTAGAAGCCGGGGCAAAGGCTGTAGTTGTGGCGTGCCCGTTCTGCTACGCTATGCTCAACGACGCTTCCAAAGGGATGAACTTAGAGGGTTTTGAGGTCTTGGAGATCAGCGAGCTCTTGGAGTGAGTTTCCCTTCCCCACAATACTTCCCTCTTTGCGCTCAATCTCAAATAGCCTCCCTCCGTGGGCTTGAAGGGAAATTATGAGGGACTATCCGTAGGATTCTCCCTGAGGCGTAAGGTAATGTAGAGGTTAAACCGACCCTACAGTTATATCTAATCTCGGTCCCGCGGATAGGTAATGGCAGATGCCTGCTGTGATTGTCGTGGGCATGCAGTTCGGTGACGAAAGCAAGGGTGCCGTGGTGGATTACTTAGCGGAGTGGGCCGATCTCGTCGTCAGGTACAACGGGGGTAGCAACGCGGGACACACGGTTGTGGCTGAGGGGCAGAAGTACAAACTTCACTTGATGCCCTCCAGCGTCGTAAGGAGTAAGAGAGGGGTCCTCGGCGCCGGAGTGGCCTTCGATCCGGAGGTATTCATACGGGAGCTCGAGGACCTCAGATCTAGGGGGAAGGGGATTGATGTGCTAATATCCTTGAAGGCCACGCTTCTCCTTCCCTATCACAAGGAGCTTGACGCCGCGCTGGCTGGAGGTAAACTTGGCACGACCAAGAGGGGGATAGGTCCGGCCTACCAAGACAAGATGGCTAGGGTCTCCGGACTGAAGGTCAGTGATCTCTTCAGCTCTAACTTCCCCAAGAGGCTGAGGGAGGTCCTCGAGATCAAGGAGGAGGAGTTGAGGAGAGCTGGGGTGCTCATGGGCGATTTAGACGAATATTATGAGCAGCTGATCGAAAGGGCTGAAGGCTGGAGGGAGGTATTGGAGCCATTTGTGGGCGACGACCACTTAGAGGTCAACGCGGCCATAGCCGAGGGAAAGTTCGTCCTCTTCGAGGGAGCGCAGGGCACAATGCTGGATGTAGATCACGGTACCTACCCCTTTGTGACCTCCTCCAATGCGATCGCTGGTGGGGCGTGCACGGGGGTGGGGGTCAGTCCTCTCGCCATAGATGCCGTGGTCGGGGTCAGCAAGGCCTACACCACCAGGGTGGGAAAGGGGCCCTTTCCCACGGAGCTGGCTGGAGACCTAGCTAAGTACATCAGGGACAAGGGAGGAGAATACGGCACCACCACAGGAAGGCCCCGCAGGGTAGGCTGGCTAGATTTGCCCATGCTGAGGTACTCGGCCCTGATCAACGGGATAGGCTACCTAGCCATAAGGAAAGTGGATGTCCTCTCGGGTCTCAACAAGGTGAAAGTGGCCGTGGCTTATGAGATAGATGGTGAGGAGTACCAAGTAGCTCCCCCGTACGTGGAAGCCCTTGAAAGGGCGAAGCCAGTGTACGAGGAGCTCGACGGCTGGAGAGTGGAGGACTGGAGCGAGCTCGTCAGAGAGGGCTGGGACTCCTTCCCCGAGGAGGTGAAGGCCTACGTGGAATTCGTGGAGAAAGAGGTGAATGCGAAGGCCGTCATGATTGGGGTTGGGCCGGAGAGGGAGATGACCGTTCCCACGCCAGCTTTGGAGGATCTCCTCTCCCTGTGACGGAGATGGCATAACCCCCATCAACTTATATAGTTAGGAGGAGGACCTAAGGAAGGGTTCCAATAGGGAACAAGCTCGTCGAGAGATCCTCTTTTCTGGACTCCCGGTTGATTCTCGCGTTAGACTTCCCATCTGGAGACTTGGATGGGCTCCTTAATGGGCTGAGGGACTACGTGGTGGGCGTGAAGGTGGGTTTTCCCCTAGCACTGACCATCGGATGGGAGGGAATAGAGGAGCTAGCAAGCAGGCACGAGCACTACTACTGGATCGCAGATTTCAAACTAGCAGATATACCTGACGTGGTCGAGCACATCCTAGACAGGTTCAGGGAGATGGGCATGGACGCCGCTATAATACACCTGTTCACAGGGCACAGGAGGTACGAGACTGAATTGGAATTAATCGGAGTGGCGGGCATGAGCCATCCCCAAGCTAAACTCATCAGGGAGAACTTCATCAAGCTGCTGGAGGAAGCGAGGCTACTCAACGTCATGGGCATCGTCGTCGGGGCTACTAGACCGGAGATGATCAGAGAGGCGAGGAGACGGCTTCCCGACGTCCAGATCTTCTCCCCAGGTATAGGCTTTCAGGGTGCCAAGCCGGGATCTGCCTTGGAGGCCGGTGCGAGCTTCGAGATAGTGGGCAGATCCATTCTGAGGAGCGAAAATCCTGTTAAGGCCGCAAGGAGTGTGGTGGAGGCTCAGAGGGTGATCCTTAATGGAAAGCGCTGAGTTAGGACTAATCCTAGTGAGTAGGGGCATGCTCAAGTTCGGAGACTTTCTGCTAACCTCCGGCCGGAGGAGCACCATCTACGTAGATCTGAGGCCCCTTCCCTCATTCCCGAAAGAGTTCAAGGCGATCTCAGAGGAGCTGGCAGGGAGGATAGGGGATGGTGGGATATGCGGAGTCGCGGTCGGGGGCCTACCTCTAGCTACAGCAGTGGCCATGCTGACCTCTAGGCCCCTAATCTACATCAGGAAGGAGAGGAAGGAACACGGGACGATGAGCAGGATGGAAGGGGTGGTGAGCGAGCGGGAGTACGTGGTGATAGACGATGTGGCCACCACGGGTGGGTCACTTAGGAGGGCCGTTGAGGCGGTCAGGGAGGCGGGAGCTGCGGTCAAAGAGGCCTGGGTCGTGGTGGACAGGCTTCAGGGTGCGAGGGAGTCCTTGAAAGAGTTGGATGTAGAGTTGAGGAGTATCGCGACCCTCCCCGATATAGTCAGGTCTGTTCTCCCGGATCTCTCCCCCGAGGAGAGGAAATACGCGGAGATCTACCTTGAAGAGGTGGGATATTGAGTTTTAGTGGGAAGGATGTTCTTTCCATACTAGATTTCACCCGTAATGAGCTGGAGAGGCTGTTCAGGATAGCCTCCTCCAAGTTCGAGGGGGACGAGCTGAAGGGGAAGGTGGTGGCCCTTGCCTTCTTCGAACCCAGTACTAGGACGAGGCTCAGCTTCGAGACCGCTACCCTAAGGCTGGGAGGCGGGTATATAGGATTCGATGCCGTTCAGGGCACCTCAATAGCTAAGGGAGAGACCTTCTCCGACACTATAAGGATGCTCGACGCGTACGCTGATGTGATAGTCGTGAGGCACAGTCTGGAGGGGGCTGCCAAGCTGGCTGCGGAGCTGGCCGAGGCCCCGGTGATAAACGCTGGGGACGGGTCAAAGAGGCACCCCACTCAGGCCATGATAGACCTTTATACGGTATGGAGGGAGAAAAAGGTGATAGATAATTTGGTGTACGGGATCTTGGGAGATCTTAGGTACGGGAGAGCCTCAGGCAGCTTCCTTAGAGTGCTGAACCTATACTCACCTAAGAAGGTGTATCTGATAGCTCCTGAGAGCTTACGCCCTAAGGAGGAGCTCCTAGACACGTTGAAGATGCCTTGGGAGTTCGCTGACTTGGAGGAGGTGCTACCGGAACTGGATGTCCTCTATGTGACTAGGATACAGAAGGAGAGGTTCCCCGACCCGGCTGAGTACGAGAGGGTCAAGGGGAGCTACAGGATCGATGCCGCCCTGCTCAAGAACGCTAAAGAGGATATGATAATCCTGCATCCCCTCCCGAGGGTGGATGAGATTGCTCTGGACGTGGACTCCACGCCCCACGCCCGCTACTTCAAGCAGGCCGCTTACGGGGTTCCCATCAGGATGGCCCTGTTGAGGGAGGTGATACCATGAGTGAGGAGTTGGTGGTCAGGAGGATAAGCAACGGGACCGTGATAGATCACATCCCCGCCGGGAGGGCCCTCAAGGTCCTACGCATCTTGGGGATCACGGGAGAGGAGGGCTACATGGTCTCCATGGTGATGAACGTTTACAGCAAGAAGCTGGGGAAGAAGGACATCGTGAAGGTCGAGGGAAGGGAGCTCAGCAGTGAGGAGGTGAACAAGATAGCGCTAGTAGCACCTACTGCCACGATCAACATAGTGAGGGATTACGAGGTGGTGGAGAAGAGGAAGGTGGAGCTCCCCGATAAGATAGAGGGGATAGTGAGATGCGTCAACCCCAAGTGCGTCACTAACGCTCCGAGAGAGGCGGTTCATCCATCGTTCAGGGTGATATCGAGGAAGCCCCTCAAGCTCGTTTGCGAGTACTGCGGCGAGTACCTGACGGAGGAAGAGGTCATTGCGCAGCTCGCCGGGACATAGGCCCCATACAATAATTGAGAGTGAGCCCCTCACCCCAAGAGTGAGGAAGATCGTGCTGGAGGGCGAGGTAGGGGCGAGACCCGGTCAGTACGTGATGGTCTGGGTCCCCAAGGTAGGAGAGATACCAGTCAGCGTGGCCAGAGAGGGGAGCGGGGAGACCTGGCTGCTGATGGCCAGAGTGGGTAGAGTGAGCTCGGCCATCCACTCCCTCGAAGCTGGGGACAGGCTCTGGATAAGGGGACCCTACGGTAGGGGCTTCACCACAGAAGTTGAAGGAAAGGTCGCTCTCGTGGGAGGGGGCTACGGCATAGCCCCCCTCATAAACTTGGCTGGCGCGCTCAGGAGCAGGGAGGGAGTGAGGATCGAGTTCTACGCTGGATTCAGGAACGCGGAGGAGGTGATGCTTGAGGACCTCATGAGGGAGCTCTCGAACAAGCTCGTGGTGAGCACGGACGATGGATCCTACGGGCTCAGCGGGTTCATCACGGAACACATCGACTATGAGGGATTGGATTTCGTTTACACCGCCGGGCCAGAGGCGATGATGGTGAAGATGGTGTCCGAGGCAGTGAAAAGGGGCATAGGGGTGGAGGCGTCCCTAGAGAGGCTGATCAGATGCGCTGTAGGGCTCTGCGGAGCATGTGTCCTAGAGCCACAGGGCCTCCTCGTGTGCAGGGACGGTCCCGTCTTCGACGGCTCGATATTGATGGCCTCTGAGGACTTCGGGAAGTACTGGAGGGATTTCGACGGCAGGAGGGTCCCGCTGGGAGCTCTCTCCAGATGACTTGGTGGGGTGTTAAGAGATGACATGTCTGTGTGGCCTCGCATATCTGCCCTCCTTGGGATTTGAGGAGGTCTGTGTCGAGTTCGAGTCCACCATTCTCAGGATCTCCAGAAAGGTCGACAGTCCCTGCACAAGCGTTGGAGTCATACTCCCAGGTTTCGTGGACCTTCACGTCCATATGAGGGGTCTGGAGCAGAGGCACAAGGGGGAGTGGAGGACCGAATCTCTCGCCGCATTGCACGGAGGGGTGACCGTCGTTGTGGACATGCCGAACAATGTCCCGAGGGTGGACAATCCGGAAGTCCTCAGGAGGAAGTTAGAAGAGGTTGACAGGGAGAGCTACGTGGACTTCATGCTTTACACCGCTTACCCCTTCCTCCCAGATGAGAGCTACGTGGTAGGGATGAAGCTCTTCCCCTCTGATCTGATGAACGACCTTAATGAGGTGTTTTCGAGGGCTTCGAAGCTGGGAAAGGTTGTGGTGGTCCACGCTGAGGATCCCCTCATCCTCGAGGAGGCGGAAAAACCTAAGAAGGTGGAGGACCACTGGAGGGCGCACCCGGAGCTGGCGGAGGAGGTGGCGGTGAGGAGGGTCCTCTGGCTGGCCGAGAGGCACGGCACCAAGGTCAGGATAGCCCATTCCACCCTTCCTACAACCCTGAGGCTGGTGCAGGAGGCCAAGGTGAGGGGCGTGAATGCGAGCGCCGAGGTCACGCCGCACCACATCCTCTACAGCATCGAGGACTCACCTGCTCTAAGGTCCTTGGCCAAGGTCAATCCACCGCTCAGGTCCAAGCCCGTGATGGAGGAGCTCAGGCGCATGGTCCATGCTGGGATGGCGGACTTCCTAGTCACGGATCACGCACCTCACAGCCCTGAGGAGAAGTCAAGACCCTACGAGGAGATGCCTCCCGGGATCCCCTGGCTCGACTTGATGGCCCCCCTGCTCATGACCCTAGTGGGGGAGGGGGTGCTCCCGGCCGAGGTGATCGACATGTATAGCTCAAGGCCAGCGGCCCACCTAGGGCTGAGAAGGGGGAAAATAGCGCCGGGCAGCTCTGCTGATCTAGTTGTCCTTAGGAAAGAACTGTGGACGGTGAGGGAGGACTACCTCTACACCAAGGCGAGGTTCACTCCGTTCAGGGAGATGGGCTGGATGGTGGAGAGGGTCTACCTGAGGGGAGAGCTCGCCTACGATGGCGGGCCGGTGGTGGGGGAGGGATTCGGCTCCCCCGCTTGAAGCACCTCCTCGACGCCGAGTATCCTGAGCGAGTTCGTCTTGGCCCTTCCGTGAGGATGTCCGAACGTCACAACTATGGTATCCTCAATGTTCAACGCCCCCCTTTCCAAGCAATGGTTAACCGCTTGCCTCACGGCCTCGTCCAAGTCTTGGGAGACGAGGAGGCTCTCGACTCCCCAGCTCAGGGTCAGTAAACCTCTAGTCTTTTCCCTGCTTAGGAGAGCTAGTATTCTGGCCTTGGGCCTGTGCCTCACCACATGCCTAGCGGTGAATCCCGTGTAGGTGAAGCACAGTATGACGGGGCTCTTCAGCATTTCCGCCGCCTCCACGGCCGCCTTACCTATGAAAGCAGCCTTCGAAGTGAGGGGAAAGTCCATCCTCGGGGTTAGAGAACGCTCAGCGCTCTCTGCTATGACCCTCATCCACCTGACGCTCAGTACGGGATACTTACCAACAGCAGTCTCCGCTGACAGCATGACGGCGTCGCTCCCATCCATTATGGCGTTGTACACATCAGTTACCTCCGCCCTAGTCGGGACGGGGCTCGAGGTCATGGATTCCAGCATCTCGGTGGCGGTTATCACGGGCTTGGCGGCCTCGTTAGCCAGTCTTATCAGCTTCTTCTGGATCTGGGGCACTTCCTCCAGCGGGAGCTCAACGCCTAAATCTCCTCTGGCCACCATTATCCCATAGGACTCCTCCAGAATTTCCTTAGCGTTCTCAACTGCCTCTCTTGTCTCTATCTTCGCTATTAGGGAGGGAGGATCGTCAGTCAGCGATTTCAAGAACTCTTTAGCTTCTATAATGTCCTCCACCGTCTTGACGAAGGAGAGGGCTATGAAGTCCACTCCTTTCTCCACGGAGAGCTTCATGGCTAACCTGTCCTCCTCGGTAATCCCCTTGAGGTCAAAGGGCTTCGAGGCGTGTACCGACCTCTTGTCCCTTATCACTCCTCCATGCACCACCCGGCACTTCAGGACATCTCCGACTTCCTCCACTACGAGCCTGATCCTACCTTCATCGATGAATAACTCGTCTCCCTCTGCCAAGTTTCTGAGGACGCTGGAAGGCTTTATCTTGATCTCTCCCAAGCCCTCCTTCCCGCTGACCGTTACCACATCCCCCTCCTCTACCTTCAGTTCCTTCCTCCCCATGTGGGTTCTGACCTCCGGTCCTTGAAGGTCGGACATAAGTCCTATCCTCAGTCCAAGGTCGTGAGCGGCTCTACGAACCAAGTCTATATGGTTGGCTTTCTCAGTTAGGGTGCCGTGGGAGAAGTTCATTCTAGCAACGGACATGCCCTCCGCTATCATCCCCTTTACCACTTCCATGGTAGAGGAAGCTGGGCCTATTGTCGCTACTATCTTGGTCAGGATCAACGCATTCAACCCTTTGCTGGTTAGCTAGTCTAATTTTTAATGAAATCGCTCAAGAAACCAGATTTTCAGCATGTTATCTAAAAAGTTTTTATCTAAACGTTCGATAGTGTAAAGTATTTCAAAAGATCTCCAAGTAGTCGGGCAGAAATTCATGAATATACTATGTTCTCTAAGAGTTAGGTCTCCGCCTTTTCTAGCTGAATTTATTAGCGAATCTATTTGTTTTGAGTAACTACTATGCCATCGAAGGCTTTTTATCTCAAGTTTTTCTTTGTAAGACGGATTAGGCAGCCTCTTCAGGTTCTCTAATCTCTCTTTGGCAAAGAGAATGTCCTTGTAGAATAATACATATTTTTCCTTAGGAATTTTAATAATCGACCTACATCCTGAGCATCTCTTATAGTTACCTTTCAATTTATCACCAAACTTTCCCCCCTTTTTGATGATATTTTGCACATAATCAACTGATAGAAGTAGTACGGGAGTTCTAGGTATAGCTGATGCGCCCTTCCATATCTCCCCCCAAAGTATATAGTCCTCATCGTTCATAAGGAAAATAAAGGGTCGTATAATTTCTATTCCTAATTCCTCAGGATTTATTATAAATAAAACATTTTGGATCATTGATTCTTTTTTGGATCTGTACTTAATTTTGACATCATATGGAGTGGATATCTCCCCAGCAGGAGTTGATATCCCTCCGAGATCCTCAGGTATCTTTATAGAAAAACCGTCTTGTTGGTGCCTGAGTTTAGCATATTCTTTTAAATATGAATAAACTTTTGGCCATATATATTCATTTATGTATCTAAATTCCAGAGACGTTCGGGGGAAAATAGGTTTTAGTGTAAGTGTACTTCCCCTGTCTGGCTCATTGTCTACTAGTAAAATCTCCTCCATACTTTCACGGGTAGACATGATATCCACCTTCTCCTGCTCACTGAATGTCTCTGATGCCCCCAACGGTAAATTCCAGCACATTGGGGAGAAGTTCCGGTAGAAGAGAACAAACCAAAAATTTTCTTTATAATAAGCTATGGGAAGTACTCCTCCTGAAGCCCATCTTAGAGGAAGTGGGAGTGATTCCTTAGGGAATTTATAAATTCCTTTCCACGTTATTGGTTTTCTGATCCTGTTATGTATTTCACTGGCTAGCCTCTCCAATTTTTTCTTACAGTCCCTCGATTCAAGACATCTTTTAACATAATGTTCGTAAATAAATACCTTACCTGCGTTATTATAAATTGATAAAAGTCCGTTCTTTTCTTGACACAAATTCACTTCTAATATTATTCTTCTTCTCTCCTTATCCTTATTACTTATCATATTTAAAAGTTGAGCCCCATCATAAAGAAGTGAAATTGTATAATCAAAAGGCTTCCAGTAGAAGCCATACTTTAAGTGATTAGTTTTTACTAGCAGTGGTTTTCCCACGGCTTCTGACGACATAGGCACTGTAGGAAGATATTTTTTTACATTAGATGAATATTTCTCTTTAAATTTTTTAGTTTCTTCTATGTAGATAGCAGCTTCTCTAATAAATTCGGATTCGCCAAGTCCTATCAATCTCGCAAGCAAAGTTAGTACAAACATCTTCAAATATCTTAATGATTCCCACTGAGACTGTCTTACATCATTACTTAGAGTATTTATTTTGTTTATAAGGTAACTCAATAATTTAATTTTAAAATCATAATAAAAATGTAAATAAATTGCTACTACCGCTCTGTAGATGAAGTTCTTTCTTATTATCTTTATCATAAAACATCTTATTAAAACTGTTAAAAATATAATTGATACAACTATTAAAATTAAATTTCTTACCTCCATAATTATCTTAGAAATAATATCTAAACTTATTCCATTTTGAACAATTTTCTTTAAGAGTTCAAAGTAAACTTTTGCGTAATAGATGGCAACTATTCCAAATAATGCCCTTGAAATGCCTTCTTTCAACGACAATATATCTTTGATCAGTACAAGACTAAGGCATTTCTCCTCACCTTGAGCTTCATTATGGGCCATTACCTTTAGACCTCCCTGCTTTCTTGTTCTATTTTCATCCTCACTCTGGGAAGCATCCTAAATAATTTCTTTGTTTAGAGAACGGTTTGCATCACATTCAATGAAATCACCTGCCAGTGGATAGTCATTGATTTATTAAAAAGTGTCATCGCGCTGCCTTAATACCTATTTAGAGGTCGATCACAGGTGCCGGATACCCGGAGATTCAGGTCCGACCTAGAGGAGCTGGCCAAGAGGATAGAGGGGAGAGGGGGTCCACCGGCTGGCAGGCTGAGACCGCTCATCGACAGGCTGACGGAGCTTTACATAGCTGGGGCCGTGAAGATAAATCATTCGGCCATGGAGCTGGTGATAGCGGCTCACCTGATCATAAAGGGATATCAGGTGGATGTAGAGGTTAAAGTGGACGACCTCAGATGCGATGTAATGGGCACGAACGGGGGAAAGGTGATAGTAGAGGTGGAAACTGGCTTCGTGCCTCCGGACCATGCCTTGGATCCCGACAGTTTCTGCAGGGCGAGGATAGCCAGCAAGATCGCTAGGTATAGCCAGTACGCGGATAGATTCTATTTAGCGGCACCCCCCACCTACCTAATGGAGATACCTCCTTTCCTCCTCACCCCGCCCCATGCAAGGTCGGATATAGAGCTGAGGAAGTGGAAGGAGTTGCTGGACAGGTATTATCGAAATCCACCCATACCCATGGAGCTACTGAGGAAGGCCAAGCTTAATGGGATCCTTGTGACCTACGTGGACGAAGGCAGGGTGATAGAGCTCAGCACCGAGGCCTACCTCAACCTATTCAAGTACATCTAGCATAGGAAGGAAATCAAGGTTAGAATTGAAGCCGACACCTTGTTCAGCTGATCCAAGGAAAGAGGAGGTACCCTAGTGTCTCATATCTAGTCCGTTATGGGGAACGTCTTCACCCCGATTTTCGAGGCCACATCCCTCAGCTTTCGATCGAATGTAGCAAGATCCGCTCCCCTCCTGATGGCTAGAGCCAAGTAAAGAGAATCATACACGGCGATCCCGTACCTCATCGCTATATCCTGGGCCTCCATGATCAGTTCACCCACTTGGTGCACTTCCATCCTACTCACTAAGCTTAGCAAATCCTCAGCGGCCTCCTAGCACTCCACTCTATCGAGTTCCCCCAGAACGTTTTGCCTCCATATGGCGTTAGTGGACTCTGGTATCACGAGATCGACGGTACATACCCTTTCACCGCCTGATATCCAGTCCTTGATGGATCTCTCGGCCTCCTCAGATCCTTCCCCATCCAGCACTAGCTTGACGAGAAATGATGCATTCAGAACCTTCATCTGCTCTCCCTGTCCTCTCCAATGAGTTGAGCCGAATCCGTCTTTACCTTTCTCTTTCGGGCCTCCTTCCTAACTCTATCTATGGTCTCCAGCAGTTCGTAGTCTTTGACCTTCTCTTCTATGCATTTCCTTATTTCTTTGCTCCAGTTAACTTTTAGCTTCTTCATTTTCTCTTTCAGCTCTTTCGGAACTCGGACCGTGACTACCGAACTCGTCAGTATCACACAGTGAAATACATTATAAAACGATTTTGTATGACGGATCGAAACATCACCGAGGTCCCACGGACTCAGCAATTGTAGGGGATAACATGAAAAGGGCTATGGTTAGTAGGCGAGCCTTGCAGAAAATTGCTTTCGGGGGGGATCCCCGGCCTCCCGACCGGGTTACCTCCGATCGCCCCTCTCGAGGCGACCGGAATTTCAGCGGTCAAGGCTAACCCCGACCGCCTACTCCTCCCCTTTCCCGGCAAGGGTTACTTACCGGCAGTAACTAATAAACCTTCCGTATCATATTTTCACAAACCTGTTAAAACTTTTTGATTAAAGAAGAGAGGGGGGCCGTAGTGTATAGTTGATCCCTCCTGGCGCCGATCCAGACCTCTATGGCCTCCTCCACGGCTTTCACGAGGCGAGGTGTGGGTCTGCCTAGCTTGATCCCTGGGCACCTCTGATCGACGTAAACGTAGAATTCGCCCAGTTTATGAGAGTAATAGGCCTCCTCACCTCTTCCATGTTCTGGATTCCTGTATATCTTGAAGGGCCATATCTTACACGCCGAGGGCTTCATCCCCAAGCTTTGAAGATAGCATAGACCCACTCCATTATCCTCGATGAGAAATGGGCAGGCCTCTCCTTCCCTCTTCCTTATATACTGTTTTCCAGCGATGGACTCTATATATTGGGGACCGAAGGTGCGAGCTATGGATATAGCTTCATGGGGCTTCAAGGGGATGCGGAAGCGGTAGCAACAGAGGCCGCAGGCATAACATGTGAAGTCGGAGACCCGGCTCCATGGGAGGTACAGTTCACCCACCTCCTCGGATCTCCCCATATGTCCGAGCGAGCTGGTTCTTAAGTGATGCCCTTCTCAAAGCACATATCTGGGAAACTTTATTTTTAATGGGACATTGAGTATGTGGTGGGAAATTTGAGTTATGTGGTAATTATTGATGATCGTGGGAGAATGGTCCTGCCCGCCGAGGTAAGGCGCAAACTGGACATCAAGAAGGGGAGCAGAGTCCTTCTGAAAGTGACCAGTGATAGCTCAGCTGAAATCATAGTTTTAGACAAGCTGTATGAGGAAGTCTCTAAGATCTTCGATGAGAAGTTCAAGGGCTGGAAGGAGGAGGATCACGAGGCCTCCAAGATGTTGGAGATGATGCTAAGTGGAGATCATTGACACAGTTTACCTCATTGCCTACCTTCGACCCTCCGATCCGCTTCACCCTCATTCCGTTGAGATGATAGAGGAACTCGGTGAGGACAGGAAAGTCTCTCAGGCTTCCCTCTTGGAGCTCGATTTGCTCATGAAGAGCAGGGGGTTTACCATGGATCAGAGGATCAAGGTGTGGCACCTGTTGAATAGTGTTATAGACAGATCCCTCGAGCCTCTCTCCCCCTTAGATATTGCGTTGGGGGCGTTCCTTTCATCCAAGGGACTCGACTACTTCGACTCCCTCATAGCCGCCCAGTGCCTAGTTAGGGGGGCCAAGCCCGTCACAACAGATCAGGAGATCATCGAGATGATTGAGAGGGGCGAGGAATTGCTAAGCGAGTTTGAGGAGTTATCTCACTGATTGCTGAGGTTGAATAATGGGTATTAAGGGAAAAGCCGATCAGAAGAGACCGATAGACCATTAGAATATGAGGAGAATTGGGCGTTACAGTAGGCAGGTATCACAGCAAGTTTGCAAGGGCCTCCTTAAAAGCAGTTCCGTGGAGCGGTCCTCGGGCCTGCTACTGAGAGGTAATGAGCCAGTGACGGCAACTTATTAATTCGTCTCATCCTTTAGCTTGGGGTACATTAGTGAAGCCCATAATCAAGGAGGCTCTGGAAGCTTTGCTGAATGAGATCAATAGGGAGGCCGCCGCCATAGAGGCTAGACTTCAGGGAATAGCTTCAAAGCTTGGCTTGAACACCTGGAGGGACATCGAGAAGCTCTTAACATCGGAGGGCATGGATAACCCAGAGCTGGACATGCTCTGGCCCGAGTACCTTTACTTACGTGGGCGCCTAGAAGAGCTCGAGAGGCGAAAGAGAGATCCTAAAGGCTTTAGAGGGTGAGCCTTGACCAGAATTCGTTAAGTACTAAAGCTAATCGATAAAACAATAGGTAAGTTCAGTCCTGTAGTGGAGATAGTTGAACATAATATAGGAGACGAGATAGAATACCTGAGCGTTCGCGTTAGCTTAAAAGGGGCTTTGATAGTGATCCGCGAATATTGGCGTGGAAAATTAGTTGCATATGGCTATTACTTGCGCGTTAGCGGTTACGAGGAATGGTGGGATAACAGACCTCATCACCCGGAGGTTCGATCGAACCCTCACCATAGACACGTGAAGGGAGGGGTATATCCACTCCCAGATCCTTCGTTGACCAAGTTTCTCGAAAGGGCAAGGGAACTCCTAGATAGACGGGGAGATTCGTACAATACTTGAGCTTGCTTGTCCCTTCCATGTTACTGATCCTTTTCAAGCATCTTCATCTTAATGGGGTGAAATATTAGATGTGACTTTGAATGACGACCTAGGTAGGACGGATCCATTGTGCCGGAGGGCTAAAACTGGGCAACAGGGGAGCTGATCCTGAGAGACCGGCAAGCCATTAGACCACAAAAAGAGCGTTACGGTAGGTACCACAGTACATTCGATCAAGGGGGGATCTTCCTCAGTAGTCCCATGGAGCGGTAACCTCTAGCGTATGAGGACATCGGTTTTATCTCCACCTCCTCCAAGCTGACTGCATTGAAGGCTCTGGCCAACTCCAAGGCTAGATCGGCGTTCAAGACCAGAGGGATATTCAAGTCGGCCGCCAACCTCCTCACCGCGTAGTCCACCTGAGGCGCGTACCCGGTAGCGATTACCATGTCAGCTCTCCCCTCCTTCAGCAGTTCCATCGCCTCCTCCTCGCCAACTTCCGACATCCACCAGACATCCAGCATGGATGCTAGCGTATCCGCAGCCGCCTCCATCTTCCCGCGCTCCTCCCTTACTCCTTCGTATCCCACTACCACTCCCCTCTCTGGCATCCTGTTCGGGCTCACGGCCAGCCAGGACTTAAGGAGAGCCGCCTCGTAAGCCCTGTCCATTGAAGCGACTTCCCCCGTTGACCTCATTTCAACCCCCAGATAGGGATAGGCCCCTCTCAGCTGCGACCACGAGAACTGCGGTGACTTCACCGCATAGTGTAACATCGCGGGCTCGTAGAATTCATCAACTCCCAAAGATCCCTCAAATACCACCTTTGCAGCTGCCCTAGCTAGGTTGACGCCCGAGGCCTTGCTGGAGAAGGGCATCGATCTTGATGCCCTCAGGTTCAGCTCCAGTACGTAAACACCGCCACCGTTTATCACGAATTGTAAGTTAAAGGGCCCCTTTATCTGGAGGGCCCTTATCAGCTTCAGGGCAGCCTCCTTCATTTCATCCACTGGTAGACCGCGGGCTGGGAGTACCATAGTGGAATCGCCAGAATGAATACCAGCAGGCTCGATATGCCTTATCACCACCCCAATCACGCTATCTCCGTCGGCTACACCATCTATCTCGGCCTCTGGTCCTCTCAAGAACTTAGACACCACTACACTCCTTCCAGTGGAGAGGGCTGAGCGAACTGCCTGCCTCAGGGATCCCTCGTCCCAAGCTAGTGACATGGAGGTGCCGCTCAGGACGTGTGACGGCCTCACCATCACAGGGTAGCCGTGCTCCATCGCGAAATCCAGCGCCTCCTCCACAGAGTTCACCTCCTTCCATGGGGGTTGCCTCAATCCGAGCTCATCCAAGAGTTGAGAAAACCTGTCCCTGCTCTCGGCCACCTCCACATTACTCCCGCTCGTCCCTAGCACATCGACCCCTCTGGATTCTAGGGGCTCGGCCAGATCATTGGCCACCTGCCCTCCGAGGAATGTGACGACCTTGACGGGGGACTCGAACTCGTATATGTCGAGCAGCCTCTCTAGGGTGAGTTCCTCGAAGTACAGCCTATCCACCAGGTCCCAGTCCGTGGACACCGTCTCCGGGTTGTAGTTCACTATCGCTACGGTGTCCACGTACTCCTTCGCGGCTCTAGCGAACTCCACCACACCCCAGTCGAACTCCACGGAGACGCCTATCCTGAAGACCCCTGCCCCTATCACCAGCACATCAGCTCCGGGCCTCACGTCGTGGGTCTGACCCCCGTAGGTGGCGTACAAGTAGTTGGTGATTGATGGCCACTCGGCTGCAAGCGTATCTATCTGTTTGAATACTGGAGATATCCCCTGCGATTTCCTGAGCCTCCTGACCTGATCCTCGCTCACCCTCAGCTTCTTTGCTATCTGGGCGTCGGAGAAGCCGTATCTCTTCGCCGCATACAGAGAAGAAGGGCTCGTATCCAGCCTAGAGTAGACCCTGACGGCTTTCTCCAGTTCTTTGATGAACCATATGTCCACACCGCTGGCCTCGGCTACCTCCTCGGCGCTCACCCCTCCAGCCAGAGCTATTGAGGCCCATGCCGGCCAGTAGGGCCTCCTCTCCCTCAGGGCCTTCAGGGCCTCCGAGGGATCCCCTTCCATTGGCAGCCCGTCGAACCTCCCCAGCATCCTCAGGCCCTTCTGCATAGCCTCCGCCAAGTTCCTGCCTATGGCCATGACCTCCCCTATACTCTTCATCTCGCTCCCTATGCTCCTCTCGACCCCCTCGAACTTCTCTAAGTCCCACCTAGGTATCTTCACGACAACGTAGTCGAGGCTGGGCTCGAAGCAGGAGCAAGTCGCCCCGGTCACCCTGTTCAGTATCTCATCGAGCCTGTAGCCCAAGGCCAGCTTGGCCGCCACGTAGGCTAGTGGGTAACCCGTGGCCTTGCTAGCCAAGGCTGATGATCTGGACATCCTTGGGTTCATCTCTATGGCGTAGTACTCGTCTCCCAATGCGAATTGGACGTTACCCTCGCCCACCAACCCCATGGCCTCGGCTACCCTCAGGGATGCGCTCCTCAACATCTGGTATTCTTGGTTGGTGAGGGTCTGACAGGGCGCAACCACGACGGATTCGCCGGTGTGCACACCCATTGGGTCAGCATTTTCCAAGCAGGCCGGAGCGATCACATTCCCGTAAGTATCCCTCACCACCTCAAATTCTATCTCCTTCCATCCTCCCAAGTACTTCTCCACGAGGGCGCTTCCTATGGAGCTCGCCTTCAAAGCCCTCAGGATAAGAGCCATCATTTCCTCCCTGCTCCAAGCTATGAAGGAACCCCTTCCTCCCAAGTTGTAGGAGACCCTAACCATCACAGGGTAGCCTATCGAGTCTGCCGCTTCCACCGCCTCCTCTACCGATGAGACATGCCTGCTAGGGGGCATGGGAACTCCGTTCCTCTCCAAAGCCTCCTTGAACTTCTCCCTGTTCAATGCCCTGTCTATGGCCTCTGGCTGGGTCCCGAGTACCCTCACCCCGTACTTGTCCAAGGTGCCGGAGCGCCACAGACTGACCCCAGCATCCAAGGCCGTCTGGCCCCCGAACCCGAGCATTATCCCGTCTGGTCTCTCCGCCTCTATGACCCTCTCCAAGAACTCCTTCCTTATGGGGAGGAGGTACACCCTGTCGGCCATATCTCCGGTCTGTATTGTCGCCACGTTCGGGTTCACCAGAACTACCTCTATACCCTCCTCCTTCAACGCCTTTATCGCCTGGCTACCACTATAGTCGAACTCTGCAGCTTCTGCAACCTTTATCGCGCCCGAACCGATGAGGAGGACCTTCCTCACAGTCTCCATCTTCCCTCCCTCACCGCCTCGGCGAACAGGTCGAACACCCAAGAGGTGTCCATCGGTCCCGGTGACGATTCAGGATGGAACTGGGTGGTGGCTATCGGTAGTTCCTCGTGGTAAGTCCCCTCTAGGGTGGAGTCATCTGGATTGATGAACCACTCTCTGAGGTTAGCTTCCCTCAGGCTCTCCCTCCTGACTGCGTACCCGTGATTTTGGCTGGTGACATAACACCTCCCGGTCCTGAGATCTCTGACGGGCTTGTTCTGGCCCCTATGCCCGTACTTCATCTTATAGGTCTCCGCTCCCAAGCCAAGGGATATGAGCTGATGTCCCAAGCATATACCGAGGGTGACTAACCCGTCGTAGGCCAGTTCCACGGCCATCTCCCCCTGAGACTTGAGCAGTTCAGGGTTTCCCGGTCCATTACCGAGCAGGAGGGCGTCAGGCTCCGTCTCCCACACATCGTCAGCGCTGGAGCTACAGGGCAGCCTAACAACGCCTAATCCCCTCCTCAACAGTTCCCTCACTATCCCAAGCTTCAGTCCACAGTCGATGACTGCAACCAGAGGCCTGGAATCGCTCAGGTGTATTGCCTCCCTTGGGGAGACCTCGTCAACTAGGTCCAGCTCGTCGTACGAGGGAGCCCCTTCCAGCGCCTTCAACAGCGAGTTAAGATCTTCTTCCGAGTCCCAAATCCCTATTGCTCCCTTCATTACCCCCCTTTCCCTCAGTTCCTTGGTGAGAGCTCTCGTGTCGACCCACTCCATTATGGGCACATCGTATTTATCGAACCACTCCTGCAGCGATAATTTCGATGATCTGTGAGGAGCGTCTGTAAGTTCGTGGATTATGAGCGAGGTCACCTGGACTCCGTCGGACTCCAGCAGATCCGTATGTACGCCGTAATTACCTATAAGCGGGTTGGTCATCACCAGAATCTGTCCCCTATAGCTAGGGTCGCTCAGGGACTCAGGGTACCCGACCATCCCGGTGGTGAAGACGACCTCACCGAACGCGAATACCGGGACCGCTCCTGCTGCAACCGCGATAAACGGATCCGTTCTCGAGGATTAAGGTGGCTGGCTTGCATCCGTCAATGCCGAAGGTACATGCGGACCCTCGCCTCTTCGCCTTAACCACATAAAAAATTAACTCCATATTCACGAGAGAGCACTACCCAAGGTGGGAAGCGACGGCTTCCGGCAAGATTCCTCAAATCACTTTCGATCTTCCATCGAACTCGCTTTTTTCCTTAAATCGCTCAAAGAGATACAGAGAGTACTCTTCTGATACATTTTTATTCTCCGAATTTATGGATAATCTCGGTGAGAGTAGTTATGTCGGAGATTATGCTAAAGGTCGGAAAAAGGGGAGAGATCTACACTACCAAAGAGATCAGGAGGACATTGGGAATAAGGGAAGGGGGCGTGGTCAGAGCCAAGATAGAGGATGGAAAGCTGATAGTGGAACCAGTTCCCGCCTTGGAGGACATGATAAGGAATCCAGTGATCAGGATAACCCCCGAGGAGGCTGAGAGATTGAGCGAGGAGGCTCAGAGGGAGGAGGGCGTCTATGGATGAGCTCCTGTTGGACACCACCTACCTGCTTCCCATTTTTGGGATTGCTGTTGGGCTCGAGTACTACGACAAGTTCCCACAGGTTCTTGAAGCTTACAGGGTCCTCTACAATCCTATTTCCCTGATCGAGGCTAAGTGGATATCCCTCAAACTCATGAAAAGATATCCTAAGATGAGGAAGGAGTTAGCGGGAGCCTTCATATCTGGACTGAAGGCGCTGCTCTCCGAGGACAGGATCTCCCAAGTTGAACTGACCGATCCGGAGGTTGAGAGGGTCGCGGATCTTTTGCTGGACGCCGGGGTGGGGGATTACTTCGATAGGATGATATACGCCACCGCTGCCGTGAGAGGGTACCGACTCCTCACCGAGGATGATGTGCTATTAAAACTGGAGCTGGAATTGAGACCTAAGGAGGTGCTCAGCTGGTCTCGGCTCCTCCGTCAGCTGTAGTTACTTCCAATTCCGAAGATCTAGAGAAAAAGAGTTAGGAGAGGAGGGCTATTATGACATCCACGAGCCCTAGTCCTAGGAGGACGGTCAGCACTGCGGTGATGGTGAGCACATAGACCTCGAGATCGGGTTCCTCCTCCTTGACGTCCACCTCCGGTGGATCGGTGAAGAACAGGTACCTTATCACCTGAGCGTAGTAACCCACGGAGATACCGCTGTTCACTATACCGAGGAAGGCCAGCCACGGGGCCACATTCATCACTGAGTAGAAGATGTACATGAACTTGCTCCAGAATCCTATGAGAGGAGGCATCCCCATTAGACTGAGTACCAGCACGGTCATGAAGGTCCCTGAGAGGGGCAGCTTCCTTCCTACGCCGCTCAGACCCTCCAGCGTCAGGTCGAATCCCTTCCTAGCGAAGTAGGCCAAGCCGACGAATATGCCCACCTTAGCCAAGACGTAGGTGGTGACGTGCAGCCCTATGCCCTCCAGCGCCAGAGCCTGGGAGTCGGAGTATGCCAAGGCGGCGAAGGCTATCAGGAAGTATCCTGCCTGCGCTATGCTGGAGTAGGCCATCATCCTCTGCACGTTCTTCTGGACCAACGCAGCCAAGTTACCATAGAACATGGTTATTATCGAGAGAAAGGCCATTATTAGGAACCAGTCATTGGCGACAGCGGGTATGAGGGGCTGGAGGACTCTCAGGAATGCTCCTATGCTTATCAGCTTGATCACGCCCGCCACGAAGGACACTATTATCGGATGAGCCCCGCCGTAGACATCGGGCAGCCAGCCGTGGAATGGAACGACACCTAGCTTGAACCCGAATGCGGCAACGAGCATCAGTACGCCCAAGAGGAGGGTCGTCTTCAGGCCGATGGGTACGCTGTTCAACACTTGGAATGTGCTGGTCTTCACTATTCCCAAGACCAAGGCTATGCCGAATATGAGAAGGGATGAAGAGGCGACGCCCATCAGCGCGTACTTCGCGGTCGCCTCCAAGGAGTCCTCGTCCTTCTTTATACCCACCAGCACGTATGAGGCGACAGCCACTAGGGCCCATGCAGCGACAAGTACTGACGCGTCATTCACGTATAGCACGAAGTACACTCCCAAGAGAGCCAAGAGGAGGAGGGAGTAGAGGCTCGGGGAGGTGTTCCACTCCTTCACCTGGACCAGAGAGGCGAAGGTGACGAGGAACGCTCCCACCGTTGCTATCAGCGCCAAGTAGGTGGCAAGCGGATCCACTCTTATGGTCCCATCGAAGAGAGTACCGCTCTTCCCTATAAGGAGCCCGATGAGCACCGCAGCTAGGGCTGTAGCTATGAGGGCTAGATAGGGGCTCACCTTGGTTCCCTTGAGGTAGTCGAGCGTGGGTACCACTAGGCCTATGCCACCGAGCAGGACCATCAGTGACCAGATCACCATTTCCATATCTCATCCCACCCATAGCAGGAGGAATAACACCACGAGCAGTCCTATGAAGAAGGCCACGAGGTACTGGTTCACCAGACCGGTCTGGAGCCTCCTCACGTAGGATCCGAAGGCCTTGAACATCCTCACTATCCTGTCGTGGTAGGTCTCGTCCACCACCTCGGTCTCGAAGTACTTGAACCCTAGTACGCTCAGCCTGTCCGTCAGCCAAGGTATGAAGCGGTGATAGAAGCCGTCCACTATCAGGGAGTCGAAGTACTTGAAGATCGTGCGGGAGAGCCAAGCGAAGCCACCAACGATCACTATGTAGTAGATGGAGTTGATGTACCACCTGTCGTAGAGGAAATCGTGTATTACCTTCCCCGCAGGGTTCTCCCTGAGGGAGCGCACGGTCACCCTGCCGCTGGAGGTCATGTACAACCCTATAGCTACTAACATACCTCCGAACACCATGGTGAGCGAGGTCGCGAGCAGCCCTATGTCCAAGTGTACGTGTGGGTGGAACTCCTCGTGTATCCCCAGCACATTACTCACCATGGCTCCGAGTATCTCGGGACCGTAGACAGGCCAGGACAGACCCACTATGAACGATACTAGGGCTAGAGCTAGGTAGGGGATGAGCATCAGCGGGTGGGCCTCGTGGAGATGGTGATGTTCTTCAGCGTGCCTCACGTTCTCGGACATCTCGTAGAGGAAGGTCCTTATCACCATCCTAGTGGAGTAGAAGGCCGTTAAGCCAGCGGTCACGACTCCGAACAGGTAAGCCAAGAAGACTCCCGATTCTTTCGCCACTTCTATTATGGTGTCCTTTGTCCAGAAGCCCATGAAGGGTGGCACTCCCATCAGGCTCAGAGCTGCCAAGCTCATGGCCAGGAAGGACCACTTCATGGCCTTCCAGAGGCCTCCCATGTCGTCGATGAATCTAGAGTGCACCACATGTATCACGGCTCCGGCCACGAGGAAGAGGGAAGCCTTGAATATCGCGTGGCTCATCAGGTGAGAGAAGCCCGCAAGAAAGCCCATCGGGAACTCAGCGATGAGCCCAGCCGCGCCCAAGGCTAGGAACATGTATCCCAGCTGGGAGGCGGTAGAGAACGCGAGTATTAGCTTGAGCTCCCTGGAGACGAGGGCCTGGGTCGCCATGAAGAAGGCCGTGAACCCACCTATTAGCGCTACAGCCGTGAAGAATGCGTGCACTTGAGGCTCAGCTGCGGGTATCTCGTGAGCGGCGAGCACGAATATAGGGGAGAACCTTAGCAGGAAGTAAACTCCCGCCTTGACCATGGTGGCGGCATGTATCAAGGCACTGACCGACGTGGGACCGGTCATTGCAGTGACGAGCCACTCGTGAAACGGGAACTGCGCCGACTTGGCGAACGCGCCTAGTGAGAAAATCAGGAGGAACGGAAAGAGCAGTCCAGCGTGGGCGAGGGGACCAGCCCACTCCCCGACCATGTGGGCTATCTCCGGTATGGAGAACGTGTGAGTGAAGTAGTAGATGGCGCCTATGCCGGCGATGAATCCCACATCGCCCAGCCTAGTGAAGACTATGGCCCTCAGGCCGCTGTGACTGGGTGGGAACCACATAGGCACGCCTAAAGCCTTCCTCCCTATGTCACCGACGCACTTCTCATCCTCATCAGTATACCAGTGGCCTATGAGTGCGTACGAAGCCAGTCCAGTGCCCTCCCATCCCAAGAACATCAGGATCAGGTTATCTGCCAGTACGAGGAGGAGCATGCTCCCCACGAAGAAGTCGAAGAAGAACCAGTACCTAGTGAGGCCTGGATCCCCCTCCATGTACTTCAGGCTGTAAACGGCTATGAGGAAACTCAGCCACGCCACTATTAACGCCATCACCGCGGCTAGAGAGTCCACGTACACGCCGAAGGTGACGCCAAGCGACTTGATCCACGGATAGGAGATGTGGATGGCCTCCTCTGAGGCTAGAGCCTCCTGCAAGGTGAGGGTGGAGGCCACCGCTGCTCCGAAGATCGCTAGCACGGCGATTACGTCCCTCACCTTGCCTGCCCTGTTCAGCAGCAGCGCCAAGATCGCCCCGATGTAGGGGATCTGCCAAGTCAGGAACGCGTACTCCATCCTAGTTCACCCTAGCAGTCCAGCCAGGGCCTTCACCATGGGATCGACGAGCAGCTGAGGCACGAGGAAGAGTATGAGACCAACGGCGGCTATGACTATCATGGGTATGAGTAGGTTCCCTCCGGCCTCCTGAGCGTGCTCGGCAGCTTCAGAGGGTTTGCCGAAGAATATCCTCCTCATAGTGATGAAGGAGTATGCGGTGGAGAGCCCTATACCTATCAGCAAGAAGAGTGTGACGAGGACGAACTGGTTCATCTTCACGGCGAAGTTGGCCACTCCGGCGAGTATGAGAACCTCGCTCCACAGGCCCAGCGAAGGTGGCACGCCTGTTATGTGCATGAACCCTATGAGGGCCAGTGAGGCGGTGAGGGGCATCTTGGGAGCGAGCCCTCCCATCTTGCTCAGGCTCCTGAGGCCGTGAAGCTGGGTTATGAGGACTCCAGCTGTGGCGAATAGCAGGGCCTTGCCCACGGCGTGGGCGGCGTAGTGGAGTATCGCGCCGGCCATGCCCAAGGCGGTCACACTCGCTATTCCCATCAGGAGGTATCCCATCTGGGAGACACTGGAGTAGGCAAGGAACCTCTTGAAGTCGTCCTGGGCCAAGGCCATCAATCCGCCGTATATTATGGTCAGGAGGGCCAGCCCGAGCATGTAGGGGGCTAGTGCCTGAAAGTCGGCCGGGAAGAGAACGTAGGCTATCCTTATCATGGCGTATGCGGCTATGCCTATCAGGTTCGGGGATAAGAGGGCCGACACCGGCGTAGGGGCCTCAGCGTGCGCGTAGGGCAGCCATATGTGGACACCGAACACAGCCATCTTCACGAAGAGCCCTATCAGTATGGCAATGAACACGGGGAACCTGATCGCCTCGGGGAGCGCGTTACCCAATCCCAAGTTGGCGACGGCCTTGATGGGGTTGAAGTAGTCGAAGGTCCCCACGTTGAGGCCCAGTATAAGCGTACCTACCAAGAACGCTAGCGCACCTACGTGAGTCCAGATCAGGTAGAGGAGCGCTATCCTCTCCCTCTTCCCATACCCGTAGAAGGCTATCAGGAGGAAGCTCGGGAGCAGCGATATCTCCAAGAATATGTAGAACTCGATGAGGTTCGTGGAGAGCACGGTCCCCATCATGGCAGCGGAGAATAGTATGTAGAGCATGTAGTAGACGCCCCAGCTAGCTGGCTTATGGCCCTCCTCCTCCATCTCCTCGAACCTGTGGTCCATGTACTTCAGGGAGTACCAGGAGATCATGGAGGTCACTAGGCCTATGGAGATGGCTAGAGGAGCGCTAATGGAGTCCAGGAGCATTGTGAAGTTACCTAGTGTGGGATGCGCGAAGAATACGGGGTCGAGCACGGGCTCGCTGAGGCCGCTGACGTAGCTGAGCCATGAGACCACGGCTAGGGGTATCAGTAGCAGTACGGTGGATATGGTGGCGAATGCCTTCTTTCCCAAGTCCAAGAACGGGAATATCAGGGATATCACCATTGGCACTACCACTGACAGGAACATGTAGGGGGTTTCCAGTATCATACTCTCACCCTCTGAATTTCTTCAGTTCATACACATCGAGGGCCCTCCTCATCCTGAACATCATTATCGCTATGGAGACTATGACGCCGACCTCCGCGGCCGATAGGGAGATGGCTATCACCACAATAGCTCCCCCTACTGGCCCGTAGCCGGCGTCCAGCGATGCCAAGGAGAGGAAGGCCAAGAGAGCAGCATTAAAAATAATCTCGGCTGAGAGGAGCATCCTGATCATGTTCCTTCTCGTTAGGAGTCCGTAAATCCCGATGGCAAAGAGTATCGAGGAAACAAACAGATAACATGAGGTTTCCATTCCTCACACCTCCCTTCTGGCGAGGGTTATGGCTTCTATCAGCGTGGTCACCAGCGCTATCGCTGCTACGATCAGGGCGAACCAGTACTTGGTAACGAGGAGAGCGGTCAGATCCCTGTAGTTCAGGAGGAAGGAGGGCTCCGCGCTGAACACGGAGAAGATCTTTACCATTATGAGCGCGAGCACTCCCGCTGCTATCACCGCAAGGGCCTTCACCGGTGGTTCAACCACAGGAGCCTCCTTCAGCATCACCACTGAGAAGAGGATGAAAGTTACGGCTGCTCCAACGTACACGGAGAGGTGGAACAGTGCTATTATCGGGAAGCCGAGCAGGGTGAAGAGGATCGCGTTGCCCACTCCCAAGACGGAGAGGAAGAATGCTGAGTACACGATGGACTTGTGATGGACTATGAGCACTGCCGCTATTACAGACATGAGCGAGGAGAGGATGAACACCACTGAAAGGGGATCACTCAACGGGTTCATACCTTATCCCCCTCTTCTCATCTAGAACGGCCCTTACCTTCCTTGGCTCCTTGTCGTACTGGGGTTTGGGTATTCCCTCCCTGAACCTCTCAGGCGGGTAGATCTGCTCCTCAAACGTGTAGAATGCAACATCGTGTACTTTGGTGAACTTGAGCGAGTTGGTCGGGCATATGTCCACGCAGAACCCGCAGAAGATGCATCTGGTGTAGTTTATGCCGGGCCTCCTCACGGGCCTCTTACCCTCTTCCGACTCCTCCTTCGAGACATACATTTTCATCGCGTCAGCCGGACACACCATGGCACAGAGACCGCACTTAATGCAGGTATCCCAGTCGTACTCTATCATCCCCCTGTAACCGTCGGGGAACTCCTGTATGTCGTCAGGATACATGAGGGTGAGCCTATGACCACCCAGCATGTATTTGGCCCCCGTTGCGAGGGCCTTTATGTGACGGATCGTCCTCTCAACCGCCAATTCACGCACCTCCCATTATCATGATCTCAACCAGTGAGATGAAGATGGAGATTATCGACAGGGGCAGCATCGTCTTCCATCCTAAGTCCATCGCCTGGTCTATCCTGAACCTCGGGTAGACAGCCCTGAGGAAGGCCCCTATCACTATTATGATGAAGGCCTTGATGAAGAGCAGGACTCCGGGCAGGAGTGGGTCGTTGGCCATGAATCCGGGTATGGGATTCCATCCTCCCAAGAAGAGTATCGCGAACACCAAGCTGAGCACGTAGAGCTTTACATAGGAAGCTCCCATGACCAGACCGTAGAGAATGCCGCTGTATTCAGTGTAAGCGCCGGCGACTATCTCGCTCTCCGCTTCTGGAATCTCGAACGGGAATTTGCTGGTGGACATGTACATTAAGACCAGCATAGTTATGGCCGCAACCGGATTCAAGAAGATTCCCCATATGCCTTTCTGAGCCTCGGCTATCTCCACGAGGTCTAAGGAACCGTAGAGGATGGCCATGGATAGGGCCGAGAGGAACATCGGTATCTCATAGGAGACGACTATGTAGCCCTCTCTCACACCCCCTATTAGGGAGAACTTGTTGTTACTGGCCCATCCCATCACCACGGTGAATATCGGGGCCAACGTTGACAGGGCCAGCACTATGAGGAGGCTTAGATCGCTCCTGAAGGCGTAGAACGTGGGGCTGACAGGTATGGCCACGGTAGGTAGATAGGCGGTACCGAAGAGCAGCGCAGGCGTCATTATGAAGGCCAGTTTGTCGACGGTCTTCGGTATGATGGGCTCTTGGAACAAGTATCTGAGCAGGTCGGCGACCATCTGTATCGCACCGCCTAATGGTTTGAGGACGTAAAGGGGACCGTACCTCAGCTGTACCTTAGCTGCTATCTTTCTCTCAAGCCAGATAATCACAAGTAGGAGCAGGAAGGCTACGGTTATCCCCGGAAATATCAGGGGGACAAACACGTAAGGCTCGAATATTACACTCAACAGGTCCTGCATCACCTATCAGCCTCCGGCGGGAAGTAATCCAGACTACCGTAAATCGCGGGGATGTCAGCAACTCTGGCTCCCTTTGTGAGGTGCTCGAAGAGTATGACATTCCTGAACGAGGGGGTGACCATCCTCATCCTGTAAGGGCTCATCTTCCCGTCGCTGATTATGTGGAAGACGACCTCGCCCCTTCCTCCCTCTACCCTAGCTACAGCCTCTCCGGCCGGGACCCTTAGGTTTGCGAAGACTCCGGGGAACTTTATGTGACCAGTCTCCTCCACCTGCTTCCTCAGGTTCGGCGGGATCATCTTCATGTACTTCTCGTTGAGGATAGGGCCGTCAGGTATCTTCTTCAGGACCTGCCTGATTATCTTGATGCTCTCTTGGATCTCCCTCACCCTTACCATGACCCTAGCGAATGCATCGCCAGCCTCCTCGGTTATTACGTCGAAATCAAGTTCGGGATAGGCCGCGTAAGGCTCTGCCTTCCTGACGTCGTAGGGGACACCACTGGCCCTCAGGTTCGGTCCAGTCACGCCAAGCTTTATCGCATCCTCCTTGGTCAGCACTCCCACTCCCTCGAGTCTAGCCCTAGTCACGGGGTTGTTGAAGTAGATGTCGAAGTAGTCAGGCATCCTGTTCTCTAGGTACCTCATCACCTTCTCCACCTTGTCCTCGAAGCCCTGAGGCAGGTCTCTCCTCACACCTCCAGGCACTATATAGGAGTAGGTCAGCCTCGCTCCGGTCAGCTCCTGCGCCAGCTCGATCAGAGGTTCCCTGTCTCCGAAGCACCACATGTAGGCGGTCGATGACCCTATCATGACTCCGTGGATGCCCATGCCGTAGAAGTGACTGTGTATCCTGTTTATCTCCGCCAAGAGGGTCCTCAGGTACTGGGCCCTAGGTGGCGGCTCTATTCCCAGCAGCTTCTCCACGGCCATGACGTAGGCCAAGTTGTTGGCCGTGGTATCAGCCAAGGAAGGCCTCTCCACCAGTGGTATTATCTGCAGGTACTTCTTGACCTCCGCCAGCTTCTCCACCGAGCGGTGCACGTACCCTATGTTAGGCCTCAGCTCCACCACTATATCCCCATCTATCTTGGCTACGAGCCTCATGTGTCCTGAAGCCGGGTGTTGTGGACCTATCAGTACCTCTAGCTCCCTCTCCTCTAGACTCATGCGTTTATCCCCTCCGTCTTCACCTTGAACTCCTTCCTGAGCGGTGGTATGCCTTCGTAGCTCTCAGGAAGGAGGAGCCTCTCACCCATTCTCGGATGGCCCTCGAAAACTATGCCCATAAGGTCGTGCTCCTCGTGCTCCTGGTAGAGGACGCTCGGCCATACCTCCAGCAAGGAGGGCATCTTGGGATCGTCGTAGGGCAGGTCGGTCCTCAGGTTAACTATGAAATAGGCCAGATCCAAGTTGGAGTACGAAGAGGAGACATATACCACCTCGAACCTTTCGTTCGGGTAATCTATGGCCGTGACAGCCTTTACATGATCGAAGCCCATCTCCTTAAGTCTCTTCGCTGCTTCCACTATCTTCTCCCGAGTGACCTTCACATCCACCACATTCGGCTCCTTCCCAGAGACTTCAGCGCCTAAGTCCTTCATCATCTCCTCTATTTGACTCTTCAGCTCCTCAAACTTCATAAGTCACCAGCTCCCCCTTCCTTATCTTCCTCTGCAGCATGATTATCGCCTGAGCAACTGCCTCAGGTCTGGGCGGGCATCCAGGGATGTAGACATGAACTGGAAGGATGTCCTTCGGTCTCACTATGTTGTAGCTGTTCCAGAATATGCCACCATCTATACCGCAAGCCCCCATAGCAACCACGAACTTGGGGTCAGGCATCTGCTCGTAGACCCATATTGCGGCCTCGGCCATCTTCTTGCTGAGGGTTCCCTCTATGAAGAGGACATTGCACTGCCTAGACGCTATGAATGGAAGAAACCCAAACCTCTCGGTGTCGAACTTGGGAGCGGCGGAGGCTCCGAATTCAGCTCCGCAGCAAGCGGTGGTGAAGTGAACCGGCCAGAGGGAGAATGCTATCCCCCAGTCCCTCAGGCTCCTGATGGGAGTTTTGTTCACCAGCCAGGCGGCCGCCTTCCTGGCGGCTTTCTCCAAGTTACCAACCCACATGCTTCCCTCTAATGCGCAGACCATAGTTCCAGCCTCCTAACGTAGTATATCCCGAACACGAGAGGGGACGCGAGGATCGCCACCATGGCACCGAAAAGGAGAGTGGTGTTGAGGATGTATCTATGGGCTTCCATTAGGAATAGGAAGGAGTAGATCATGATCGGCTCCAAGGTCAGGAAGAGAATCAGGAAGGGATAGTACTGCATCATGAAGAGGCCTCTCGCCCTTCCTCGCGGTGGGTTAGCGCACTCATACCTCTCTCTCTTTCTGGGATACTCCTTGGCCGGAGATAGTATCTTACCGAGGATAAAACCGATTATCCCAAGTCCTATGCCTATCGCAACGCCTAAGGAAAATGTCACGAGAACCTCATTTGTCAAACCGAGACCTTCCATGATTCCTTGCCCCGTTCGAGATTCGAAATAATAGTTAAAAGCTTTCCTAGTTGATTATTGTGAATTTAATCACAGATATTGTCGAAATATATTTTGGAAGATGTCTAAAAGAAAAATTTATTTTTATGTTTTAGCCCTAGCATAAAATATATTGGGATTTTTTCGTCTATCGCCGGAGTACGTGAGTAGTTCGGAGTGAGTAACGCGGGACAGGTCCGATGCATCCTTAATGTGGCGTGATCAAAGAGACTCGAGCTTGTCATTAAAAATTAGAGGTGTTAGTGACCTTCTAGTAGTTCTTTCACTTCTTTTCTTCCCTCTTCTAGCTCCTTCACCTGCTCAGGGTCCAGAGAGAGGAGGAGTTCTAGAAACTCTCCTACATGAGTCTTTTCCTCCTTTGCCACGTCTAAGAATACTTTTCTGGCCTTTTCATCGTCTGTCGCATTGGCAAATTGTACGTATAGGTTTATAGCATCTAGTTCGGCTATAATGGCATACCTCAGGGCTTGGGAGAGCTCCTCACGGGTCATTTTCCTTCCTTTTGAGAGGGATACCGGGTTCTCAGCCAGCATGTTAGATCACCCCACTATAGGGGAGGCTTTCCCTTTAAAGTAGGAGGGATCCCTTAGTGGGAGTCCCGAACCCCTATAATGCCAAAATCTTGTAAAAAGAGTGAACATAATTTTGTTAAAATTCTATACCTTCCCTTGCAGGGATCCCGGAGGAGAAGGGATGCTTCACCTCCTTGAACTCGGTCACATAGTCAGCCAATTCATAAAAAGAGGGAGGAGCGTACCTTCCAGTGAGGACGACCTCTGTGCGTGGGTGCCTCGACTTGACAGCAGAGATTACCTCCCTCTCGTCGATTAGATTGAAGGCCACGGCCACATTCACCTCGTCCAAGACCACCAACCTGTAGTTGCCGGAGGACATGGCTTCTGCGGCCTCTTTGAGACCTCTCTTGGCCATGGCTACATCCTCCTCTGTTGGCCTTTTTGGATCTACGAATCTCTCGCTGCCGAACCTCCTTACCTCTATCTCGGGTATTTTTCTGACCGCCATGACCTCCCCCGTCGGTAGTCCCTTCAGGAACTGAACTATGAGGGATTTACCTCCTCTTCCCGCTACCCTCAACGCCAAGCCAAAAGCCGCCGTGGTCTTCCCCTTGCCGTTTCCTGTATAGAGGTGTACCAGCCCCTCGCTCACCTAAGCTCCCTCACGAGACCACGCAGGCCGACCACCCGCAGTCCAGGCAGGTGACGCAGTCCTCCTTGTAAACCAGCCGAGTGCTGCCGCACTCGGGACACCTCTCCACATGATTCGCTGGCTGTGGTGACGGAGGTTTGAAGACTGGCTGAGCTAGAGCCTTCTCCTCGACAGGAGCCTTCTTGAGCTGGGGGAGCTCTATCCCTAGCATCTCCATCATCTTCAGCGTCTGGTTCTCTGTTTTCACCACATACTCGCCCTTCCTCTGGGAGGGGGTCACGAGAACTTGGGCCGCCTTCGAGCCGTCCCTGTAGACGGTGATGCCCTTCAATCCGAGCTTGTAGGCGAACAGGTAGGCCTTCTCAACATCCGAGACGGACACCCAGTTGGGCATGTTTATCGTCTTGCTCACCGCCGCGCATATCCACTTGGCTATCTCCGCTTGGGCCCTGACGTGATCCCACCACGGTATGTCGTAGGCCACGAGGAACACCTGCTGCATCCTCTTGAAGAGCTCCTCCTTTCCCTCGGGAGGCTCTATCCCCTGAAGCGAACCCCCATTATCGGCAATCTCCTTAAGAAGCTTCTCGTGGTAGAGGCCGTTCTCCTTGAGCTGCCTCTCCAGCTCCCTATCCACGTAGAAGAAAGAGCCAACGGATACCCTCTTCTCATACACCAGCGCGAATTGAGGCTCTATTCCCGAAGAAACGTCGGCTATCATGGAGATGGAACCAGTCGGCGCTATCGTCGTTACTTCGGCGTTCCTGATCCCGTACCTCATGACCTCTTCCTTAAGGGCGTCCCAGTCTAGGTGCCACCACTCCGGATGGTAGAAGCCCTCAAACGGCATTTCCCCTTTGACGTATCCTGATCTCCCATAAAGTGGGAAGGTTCCTCTCTCCTTGGCCATTTCAACGCTCTCCTTCATGGAGAAGTATGTGAGGTACTCGGCCACCTTCCTCATGAAATCGAAGCCCTCCTCGCTATTGTACGGTATTCCCAGCGCGAAGAGGACGTCAGCCAACCCCATCAAACCGAGGCCGACCTTTCTCGTGGCCTTGGTGTTCCTCTCTATTTCCGGAATGGGGAACTTGTTCACATCGATGACGTTGTCGAGGAAACGAAGGGCCAGTCTTACGTCCTCAGAGTAAGAGTCCCAATCGAAAGATATAAGTCCGTTCTCTCTCCTTATATAAGCGTATAAATTAATGCTCCCTAGGTTACATGACTCATATGGATATAAAGGCTCCTCACCGCAAGGATTAGTTGATTTTATTTCACCTAATGCCTCTTTCATTATATTTCTTTTATTTATATTATCAGAGAACAACACACCCGGATCTCCGGTACGCCAGGCCATCTCGGCTATCTTCCTGAAGAACTCTCTAGGGTTCAGGGTATCCCAAACTTCGCCATTTCTGGGATTGATGAGGGTGTACTCCTCTCCGGACTCGAATTTGGGCCAGAAGTCCCCCGTTATCATCACCGAGATGTTGAAGTTCTCGAACTGACCGGGCTTAGCTTTGGCCTCCACGAACTTCCATATATCGGGATGCCAGACCTCCAGTATGCCCATGTTGGCTCCTCTTCTGCGCCCGCCCTGCTTCACCACATCCGTGATCACATCTATTATCCTCATGAAACTGACTGGACCAGATGCCTGACCTCCGGTTGACCTGACTATGTCGCCCTGCGGCCTGAGTTTGGAGTAATTGATCCCCACTCCTCCGCCGGACTTGAATATCATTGCCGCATCTGTGGCGGCCTTCATTATCGACTCTAGGCTATCGTTTATGTCCAAGACGAAGCAAGCCGAGAGCTGACCTAACCTGGTGCCAGCGTTGAACAGCGTCGGGGAGTTGGGCAGGAACCTCAGATCGACCATCAGCCTGTAGTAGTTAAGGAAGTCTTGGTAGTGGTGATCGAACTCTCCGCGAAGGAGCATCTCCCAGAACTGAGACCAGCTCACCTTCATCTTCCCCTGCTCATTCAGTCCATCGTAGAGCGCCTTCATCCTCTCCAAGTGGTAGCGGTTCCAAGTGAACGTCGGAGCTAGGTGATCCTCCGGATGGCCGTTCTTAAGTCCTACTTTCCCTTCCCACTCCTCCGGCGAGAAATCCTCCTTTGGGTGAACTGGCTGACCACCGTCCTTATCAAACACCTTGGGGTCGTGTAGCACGTCGGGGATCACCACCAAGGAGGCGACCCTTATGAACATGCCCTTCGGGTCCTCCTTCAGCTTCCCATCCGGGTCCTTCTGCAGGTATCTGGCTGCTAGCAGCCTTATGGCGTTGAGGGAGAGCCTCTTATCCACATCATCCACGTAATCTTTACCGAGAATTGCCATCTTCTCCTTTCTTATCTTCTCCCTTTCCTTCCTGTAGAGGATGTAAGCCTTGGCAACATCGAAGAGGTCGTACTTCATCAGGGCTAGCTCTACTATGTCTTGGATCTCCTCCACATGGGGTGGATTCTCGTCGCTGAAAGTCCTGTTTATAACTCTAAGCACATATTTAACTACCTTATCAAGTTTAGCTTCATCATAATGCCCTACCTCTCGCATAGCCCCCTCTATGGCCCTCTTTATGCGAGATGCATCGAATGGGACGATTCTACCGTCCCTCTTAACCACCTTAGTGACTGGCATACCCCTATCAATTCCATCAAGGGATCGATCTATAAGAACTCTACCTAGACTCTTTCCACTCCATTTTTACGGTTTATCGTCTTATACGAATATAGATTTATGATAAATTAGATATTACATCAAAAATTAACTTAGGATGAAGCTCCCTTACCGACGATCCCACAGAGATCGGTCCCCTCAACTAATAAACTTTAGTCTAAGAGGTTGAAAACTTTTTTCGAAGACAGATGTATCGAATTTAATATACCCTAAATGCGGCTGAGTCCTAACTTTGATTCTCATATATGAGTTATGAGTTAAACCTTTTTGCTCGACCGGATGCTCTCGAGCTTCTTGGGGAGTGTAACTCCCCTCTGCCCCTGGTAGCTCCCGCTGTACGGCCTCTCCACTTCACCTTCCACCCTGAAGAACACCACATGAAGGAATCTTATGCCCTTATACAGCTTCACGGGCGCCGGTCTGGTCCACATGACCTCTATCGTCAGTTGACCCTCGAAGCCAGCATCTATCAGCGTGGGAGGGGCGACGAAACCCCACCTGGCTATAGAGGAGCGGAGTCCGCATAGGGCGGCGACATCTTTGGGCATTCTCACGTACTCCTCGGTGACTAGAAGGATAGAGGTGTTTCCCGGTATTATTATCCCCTCATCGGGGATCTCCCTCACCGAGAAGTGCTTGGCGGGATTGTCCCTGATCGGGTCTATTACCTCTCCTGTGACTATCGGGAAGGCAATCTCGGGTCCTATCCTCATGTCGACCCCGTTCTCTCTGATCGTATCGTTGTACAGGGGATCTATGGAAAGCTCACCCGATTCTATAAGGGAGCGTATGCTGCTGTCAGACAGTATCATAGGAGTTGCAAGTGAAGTCAATTACATAAGCTTAAGCTTTCTCCGGTTCAAAAACAGTGGAAAATTAGTTAGATAATGCTCTTAGCTCTCATCAGTTCAGCTAAGAGGATGGCCTGTCCCGCTGCTCCTCTCACCGTGTTATGTCCCACCACCACAAAGAGAAGCGAATTATTATTGGCCCCCTTTCTGATCCTGCCAACCACGACGCTCATACCGCCTTCCACATTCCTGTCATATCTAGGTTGGGGCCTGTCCTCCTCATTCCTCACATGAATGGGCCTTGCTGGGGCGGTGGGTAGTTTCAGGCGCTGAGGCTCAGAGCTAAAACTTCGGAGGAGTTTGGCTGCCTCCTCGGGATCCACTTCCTCTTCGAACTCGGCATGTACTGCTACCGTGTGGCCATCCAAGATGGGGACCCTAACGCACGTGGCTTGGACATCGAAGGACGCAAATCTCACCTCTCCTCCATCCACCTCACCTAGCAGCTTCTTAGTCTCATTATGAACCTTTTCCTCCTCTCCCGAGATGAAGGGGATCAGATTATCGATTATATCGTAGGATGGAACTCCCGGGTAGCCTGCTCCTGAGAGGGCCTGGTAGCTAGCTATGTCAAGTCTTTTGAGTGTATAGGCGTCGTGCAGGGGTTTCAGGGGCAGGGTGAGCACTGTAGTCGTGCAGTTGGGGTCTGTGGCAGCAGGCCCGACTCCAAGTTCCTCCTGCCTCTCGATCAGCGAGAGGTGGTCTGGATTCACCTCCGGTATGATTAGGGGGACCAATGGGTCCATCCTCAGGGCACTCGCGTTGCTCACTAGGGGTATCCCATGGTCCATCAGCTCCCTCTCAAACACTCTCGCCTCCCTAGACGGCAGGGCGGAGAACACTAGATCCACTTCCCTCAGGCTACCTAGCGAGTTCTCGCTCACCACTATGTCCCTGAACTCCTCCGGCACCTCTCCCTCCAAGACCCAATTCACCTCCCCGTACCTCTTCCCGACGCTGGTCTTCCCGGTTATCACAGCCAGCTCGAACCAAGGGTGGCCCGATAGCATCTTGACGAACCGCTGCCCTACGGCCCCAGTGCCACCCAGCAGGGCTACCTTCATCACATCACCCCAAGATCACTCTGAGTTCCTCAGCGGCCCTCTCCCTGTCCTTCCAGTCAACAAAAACAGCGATCCTGTTGTGAACCGTCTGGAGGCCCAGTATGTTTATACCCATCGCAGCCAAGGGTTCGGATATCTTGTGGATCACCCCAGGGACCTCCTCTATGGCCGCTCCCCACACCCTTATCATCGCCACATCCCTCCTGACCGTTACCGCCTTCGCATCTCCCCTCTCTACCAAGGAATGCAGGTTCCTCACCGTGCCCTCTGAATCTCCATCGACATACATTATAGTGGCCTTGTCGAGCGTGCTTATGGAGAGTATGCCCTCCATCCCACTCAAGTTGAGTCCGTGACCATTCATGAGCAAGGTCACCATACTGACGGGCTTTTCGTGTATCTCCACATGTAAATCGGGGATGTGGCCGTGTACCACGGTACCGCCGCCAGTGAATCTCCCCTCGCCTATGGAGACCACCCTCATCCTCACGGTCGGTGCCAGGTAGCGGATCGCTTTGTGGTGCAGTACCCTAGCCCCTCCCAAGGACATCATCAGCGCCTCTTCAGCCTTCAGCTCACTTATCTGATGGGCATTTTCCACCACCTTAGGATCGGCGGTCATTATTCCCTTGGAGTCCTTGACTAGGACGACCTCGTCTGCGTTAAGGCACCTAGCTAGGGTCACGGCAGTTGTGTCGCTACCACCCCTGCCTAGTGTAGTGAGCTTGCCATCCTTGGTCTTTCCTATGTAGCCGCATATGACCGGAACTACGCTTCCTAGGAGAGGCTCTATGTGTGATATTGCAGCTCCGCAGGTCCTAGGAAGGTCGGGATCAGCGTCGCCGAATCTATCGTTAGTTATCACCGGCCACTTAGGTGAGCTCGGATCTATGGCCACCGAGGGAACGCCCTCCGAGTTCAGCGCTGCTGCCATCAGCCTAGCGGACAGCACTTCCCCCATGCCAGCGATAGAGTCTAGAAGCTCGTCGCTAGCACCGACCCTTTCAGCCATGTCTATCAACTGGTCTGTGTGCCCCTTCATGGCTGAAACTACCAGTAGCAGCTCGTGCCCCTGCTCGAACTCCCTCTTAGTTATCTCAGCTATACTCTTGAAGTCCTCCGGTCCCTTGAGAACGGAGCCTCCCAGCTTCACTACTACTCTCTTTCCCACCATGCCACCCCCTTCAGGGCCTCCGCCACTACCTCTCCAGCTGGTGTGAGACGTATAGGCTCTCCATTGCCGAATTCTACGAGTCTCAGCTTCCTAAGATCCCTCAAAGCGAACCAGAATGACGAGACCGGTATGTTGAACTCGTCCCTCGCTATCTTGGCCATGGAACTGGCGGATATCTTTCCGTTGAATCGAAGCGTCAGGGTGAGGACCGCCTTCTGGCGAGAGGTCAACTTGAAAAGTCCGAACAAAACCAGAGATTCCCTCAGGGAGGAATCACTCATCGATATTGGCGGGACATCACCTGAAATTGGCGGGACATCACCTCAACCTCCCGTTGAGGGGGCCTAAGACCTTCCTATTTAAAAAGTTAACTGGCAAGAGGGCGTATCTCGGCCCGAAGAGGTCAAAATAATTTCCAGTTTGGAGGGAGGTTCGACCCGGCACATCGGAAACATTTATAATTTACTTAAGTAAGTAAGTTTAGAAAGTTGGGTGATGAGATGAGAGAGCTGGAGGATGTCCTCTACAGATTGGGGAAGGTATTGCTGGCGCCGAGGGAGGCATTCGACACCCATATAGTGGAGAGGTATTCATCTGCCCTACCCTTGGCCCTCTACGTCGGGGTGAGCTTCGCTCTCACAGCACTCACGGTGAAGGGGTTCGTGGGTCTGCTGGGTCGGATACCGCTTTACAACATAGGCTGGCTATTGGAGCTAGCAGCCAATCTAGCTGGCGTGATAGGGGTGGCTGGCGGGCTAATAGACCTCCTGATCTACTCATCCCTTATACACATAACCGCTAGGTTGATGAGACATGAAGAGGGTAGGTGGGACGACATCGTAGGACTCGTCGCTTTCTCCAGCGCTCCTCTTGTGTTCCCCACGGCTCTCGCTGCTATCGGCTATCTGTTCTCCCACATACTCCTGATCGTGTCCATCGTGCTGGTCATCCCGTTCAGCCTCTGGTCCCTCTACCTGATAGTGGTAGCCACCTCGGTGAACTACGAGATGAGCTTGGGGAACGCGATAGTGGCATCCATCGTCGGTCCCCTCGTGGCTGTCATAGTGGCCATAGCACTGACATCGAAATTGGGGGCTGTAGGGCTGGTGATAACTGTCGTTGGTATAGCCCTGATTTATCTAGAGGGGAGGAGGTGATCTTATGGGCAATGAAGAGAGGGTAGGTGCTCTCATACTGGGGCTGCTGCTGTTCTCCGTGGCCGTCTCCCTAGTGCCCACCACCATAAAGTACAAGTACGAGGCTGGCCCGATCCCACTTCCCTGGGTGACCGGCAGGGGCTCATACTCGGGCGGGATCTCCTCCGATACCATATCGCTGATCGTGGACATGGGGCAGGTGGACGTAACTGCGGATCCAGCGATTCGGGAGCCCAGCATAGTCATGGAGGGAGTATCTCCAGTTGTGGAGGAAGGAACTGGGAGGATGGTGGCGGGGAGGTTGGCTCTGCACCTGCCAGACGGATGGAATGGTGAGCTAAAAGTGAAGATGGGTATGGGAGCATTGACCGTGAGGGATGCATCAGTAAGAACCCTGAGCGTGGAAATGGGTATGGGAAGCGTTGAAGGATCCCTCGAGGCTGAAGAGAAAGTCTCCGTTGAGATCGACAAGGGAAGTGTGAAGCTGACCCTCTACGTTCCCGAAGATGCTAAGGTTCACGTGAAGGTCAGGGCCCTAGAGGGTTCGGTCTACTACGATGGGCAGAGGACCGAGGGAGGGGTCATAGAGAAGACCTTCGGACAGGGAGAGAAGGTAGTCGAGGTGGAGATCGATTCTTACAGCGTTCAGCTTGATCTGAGGCGCGTTAGGAGATGATCAGAGGAGGGACTTTCCTTGTACGTCAGATCAAGGATATATAGAGCTAAGAAGATCTTGGACGCTCTGAGCAGCGACAGCAAGCTCAGAATACTCAAGAGGCTGCTCAGGAGTCCGGCCTCGGCCACCGATCTGGCCAACGAGTTCGGACTCACCTTGCCGGCCATAACCTCTCATCTGAGGGACTTGGAGGAGGCTGGACTCATCAGGATAATAGAGAAGAGGAGGGGAAGAGGGAGGCCAGCCAAGCTTTATGCGTTAACTAGGAAGAGAATCACGTTGGAGATAGATCTGGAGGTATTGCTGGAGCTCCCAGATGAGGAGAGTTTGGAGGAGTTGGTCAACGAATACGTGAGGAAGAAAGTGAGGGAGGGCGGATTGAGAAAGGTGACCATTAGGGATGTTATGGATACGTTGGGCGTGAGCAGAGCAGTTGCCGCTGTGGTGGCCGAGAGGCTCTCATCAGATCCGAGGCCACTGATAGAGGCCATAGCGGATAGAGTGATGGAGCACCTAAATGGGGAGAAGACCACCGTCGAGCTCACAAAGGAGTTGAACATCGATAGGTGGTGGGTATCCAAGGCAGTGGAGCTGCTGAACGAGGAGGGGATGGTGGAGGTCAAGGCCGGCAGGGTCAAGAGGCTGGCCTGACCCCCCAAATCAAACTTAAATTGGGTAAAATGCGGTCACGCAGGAAATGTCCCTGACGGAAATCCTGATAGAGACGGTCAGTGCTTGGATAAGGGAGCTTGGCTGGCTTGGGGTCTTCGGTGGTGTGATGGTGGAAACCGCCATCACTTTAATCCCTTCTCCCCTCGTTCCAATGGCTGCTGGATTCTCCCTCATCCCTCCTAATTCTTCCCCCATGTACGTGCTCTACGTGGCCACATTCACCATTGGATTAGTTGGGAGCATGGCGGCTACGCTCGGCTCCCTAGCTCATTACGCTCTGGGTTACTACGGCGGTAAGCCGCTAGTCGAGAGGTTCGGTAAGTACCTAGGGATAAGCTGGGAGGAGATAGAGAGTTTCTCGGACAGGATAAGAAATGAGAGGAAGTGGTTGGGCCTCTTCTTCTCTAGGGCATTGCCGATAATTCCTCTCTCCCCCGTGTCGATTGGAGCAGGGATAATCCGTATGGACCCTTACCGCTTCTCCCTCTTTACCTTATTGGGAGCGTTTCCACGATATTTCGTCCTAGGTATAGCTGGGTACTTGTTAGGGATCGCCTACAAGGAGCTGGTATCTGTATTGGATACGGCCGAGACGGCAGTTGCGATAATCATGGTATTTGGGATAGCAGGCTACATATTAGTGAAGAGAAGGACCCGTAAAGGGGATAAAGAAGCCTCCCGAGTTTAGAGAGATGACCCACTTAGGGATCGTCGAACTCAAGGATAGGAGTGGTAGAACCCTCAGGGTCGAGATAAGGCCTGTTAAAAGGCCGGAGGAGTTTAGAGAGCTGGTGGAGGTTCAGGCATCAGCTTGGAGGATGGGTAAGGACCGGACCGAAGCCACCCCGTCTCATGTGCTCAAGGCCGCCGCCGATAACTCTGGTATAGTGGTAGCCGCTTTCGACTTGGAGACCGGTAGAGCCGTGGGGTTCGCTTGGGGCTTTCTAGCTAGGGACGAGAAGGGCTTATACCATTATTCCCACCAAAGTGCAGTTGTCGAGGAGCTTAAGTATTCAGGACTGGGCTTCAGGATAAAACAGGCTCAAAGAGAGCTGGCGCTTGAGCAGGGGCTCACTAGAGCGAGGTGGACCTTTGATCCCCTCCAAGGGTTGAACACGAGGTTCAACCTAGGTAAGCTAGGTGTCGTGAGCTGGGAGTACGTAGTGAACTACTACGGTGAGATAAACGATGAGATAAACAGGGGATTAAGAACTGATAGGCTGAAGGTATGGTGGTTCTTGGATAGCGAGAGAGTGAAAAGAAAGGCCAAGGGTGAGCTGAGTTCTCCTTCCCTCAAGGAGGCCTTGGAGGCTGGGGCCGAGGAGGTAGTGGTATTGGATTCAGAGGTTCCTAAGGGATTCAAGAGAGTCGAGAGCGAGCTTGTGCTTATAGAGGTGCCTTACAGCGTCTCAGAGGCTAGGGAGAGAGGTACGGTAGGAAAGTGGAGGGAGCACACGGCTGAGGCCATGCTCTACTACATGACTAAGGGATATGTTGATTTCGAGGCGGTGTACGATAGGAAGGAGAGGAGGGTATTCCACCTCCTGTGGAAGAGACCCCTGAAGGACATACTTGACGGGAAGGTTCCTTGGTGAGTGCCTTCCATATTCCTAGTTATTTCCCTGTCCATGTCTGTTTTTCGGACTGAGGGATACCTTTTAACTCCCTCCCATAACCTCCTGGATGGGGGATGGGAATGGAGCGGAGGGAATATCCCAAGGGTCCCGCAGCCGTGGGATTAGCCATCTCCCTGATCGGCTTCTGGATGATCACCCCCCTATATAGGGAGCTGATGATCTCAACGGGATTGAGGGGCGTGTGGACCGTCCTGTCCTATACCCTTGCCCAGGTGACGGGCTTCGTGATCCTGCTACTCGTGATGAGATGGGAGGGATCCGAGTGGAGCAGCATCTGGTTCGGTGAGAAGGGATTAAGGGCATTCGCCGAGTCCATGATCTTCTTGATTGCGGCATGGGCCCTCTGGGGGTTCCTTTACTGGATCGGGAGCCAGCTAGGTCTTGGAACTGGATATCTTGAAGAGATGACTAGGAGGGGCCTGAGCCATCCCTCCGAGATTGTGGCCTTCCTTACTTGGGGTGTCTCTGCCGCTTTCTTCGAGGAGACGTTTTACAGGGGATATTCGATAACTAGGCTTTACTCTCTGACTGGCAACCTTATTCTTTCGGCTGCAATCTCTATTGCGTTCTTCACGCTCCTACACATATACTTCGGGCCTAGAATAATGCTTTGCATACTGGGATGGGCCATATTGGACACATGGCTGTTCTTGAGGAGGGGCACCTATGCCAGCTTTTACTATCATCTCGTGAACAACCTCCTAGTATACGGCATGTTCCCCGCGCTCTCCCTCTTCAGATGACTGGAACATCATCCAGAAGTGAGGACATCTACTCGGGTCTAGTGATAGTTTTCAGGATCTTCTTCCTTCTCCTAACCGCCTTAATCTTCTCCTCTATGGACATGGGCTCTATTCTCCTTCTAACCTCTTCCCATGTCTTCCTCCAGCTGTAGAAGTACTCCGAAATATCGGGCTCACTTCCGAAGAGGACCAAGTACCCGCCGATCACCGAGGCCTTGACCCTTATCGGTAACAGTTCGAACACCCTCACATCATATATGGGCGAGGGCACCTTTCCCCAGATATCGAGCTGGATCTTGAAGTTCCTGTTCCTGTCCTTCTCTCGCGTGATGACTGCCACATCTATGTCGGACTCCCTTGTGTACTCTCCTGTAACATAGGAGCCGTATAAGACCACTTCGTACGAAGAGAGAAACCTCAGATCTCTCCTAATCTGATCCAGCGATCTCATTTAGCACCTCCTCCAGTCTCCTCAGCAGGGAGTACAGCGTCTCTTTCACCTCCTCCACAGACTCCATCACCAGTTCAGGATCTACTCTGTTATACCTGTGAACCAACCAGTTTCTCAGCCCGTTGCACTTTTTCAGACTCTCTCCCAATTCATCACTTAAGATACCCAATTTCACAAGCTTATCCACATTTGTGTAGTCATCTTCTATCCTTTCCCCCAAATCCCTTAGAAGCATCGCTATTAGATCCATAGAAGCCTCTATAGAGGTTATGAGGTTATAGAACACACCAGACAGCTCAAGTTGAGTTCTCGGTTCCCTGATAGATTCCAATGCATCTATAACGTATTCCATTTTTTCTCTGTATCTAGCAAGCCTGCTTTCATCCATCGGATAGAAGGACGGGTACCCAAAATTAAAGTGAGCTGACGATGTAATACTAAGGATCCCCAGCGTCTCCAACGGAGGAAGAGAGGAAACAATTTATCGTATCGGTGAAGGGATCGCTGGGTGATACTAGGGCCAAGCTCCTCGAGTATCAGTCCAAGAGGATATTGAGGGATCACGGAATAGTTGTACCGGATGGAGAAATAGCCTCTGATCCGAAAGAAGCCGAGGCAATAGCTAGAAAGCTGGAGGGCAGTGTTGTAGTGAAAGCACAGCTTCCCTTCACTGGAAGGCACGATGTGGGCGGCGTCAGGTTTGCATCATCGCCGGAAGAGGCTCGCCTGGCTGCTGAGGAGATGCTTTCCTCCTACTTCAGGGGATTCAGGCCCAAGAAAGTCCTCGTCGAGAGAAGGATAGATGTGAGGGCTGAGCTGTTCCTCAGCGTCGTTATAAACGATTCAATGAGGTTCAGATCTCCCATGCTGCTGGCCAGCCCCTTCGGCGGTACGGGCATCGAGGAGAGGTCGGAGGGTGTGGCCAGAATACCTGTGGACTACCTGGACGGATTGGGAAGGGAGATAGTAGAGGAGGAGTTCTCTCAAGTGGGGATGCCAAGCGAGGCGGTAGACGTCGCACTGAAGCTCTACGACATTTTCGTGGAATATGACGCTAGGAGTGTAGAGGTGAATCCCCTCGCCCTTACGGACGAGGGCTTGGTGGCACTGGATGCGAGGATAGACCTCGATGATCACGCGCTCTTCAGGCACCCCGATGTCGAGGTGGAGGTCCCCAAGGACCTGAACAGAGAGCCGACCGATCTGGAGAGGAGGATGTGGTACTGGGACGATGCCGATCCGAGGGGGACGGGGTACTTCATCCAGCTGACAACAGAGGCGTCCGAGGGTTACATAGGATTCCACGGGATAGGCGGAGGAGGCGCGATGCTGGCAGCGGATGCGCTGATAAGGAGGGGGCTTAAACTAGCCAATTACTCTGATACAAGCGGTGACCCACCGGCATCTAAGGTCTACAGGGTGATCAGGACGATCCTCTCCATTCCGGGGATAGAGGGGTACGTGATGATGGGGAGCGTTCTGGCGAGTCAGGAGCAGTGGCACCACGCTCACGCCATTGTGAAGGCATTCAACGAGATGCTGAGGGATAGGCCGGGATTCCCGGCAGTAATCCTGCTTGCTGGAAACAAGGAGGAGGAGAGCCACGAGATAATCAGGAGAGGGGTTAGAGACCTCCCGATAAGGTTCGAGCTCTACGGCAGGGACTACATCTATGAGACCGATTACATAGCGGATAGGGTCCTGGAGCTTGTTGAGGAATATAGGAGGGAGAGAAATGAGGTTCAGGACTAGAACGGCCGAAGTGATAATAAATTTAGATGGATGTGTGGCCCCGGACTGCGGTTTCGCCTGCGTGAAGGCCTGCAGACTATACGGCCGGAACATACTGAAGATAGAGGACGGTAAGCCAGCGTTAGCTGTTTCCCCTCAGGAAGCCGTGAGGATAGATAATGAGTGCCTCGCCTGCGAGATCTACTGCCAGTGGTATGGGAGCGGCGTGATCGAGGTAAGGGTGCCGATGGAGGTGGTCTGATGGTCATATTGATCGACGAGAATACAAGAGTTCTGGTTCAGAGGATAACCGGGAGGACAGGAGAGTTCGCCACCCGATACATGCTCGAATACGGAACTAAAGTAGTTGCTGGGGTGACTCCCGGGAGGGGAGGATCGAGGGTCTGGGGGGTACCGGTCTTCGATTCCGTTAAGGAGGCCTTGGAAGAGGTGGGGCGCGTGGATGCGACCATCACTCTAGTCCCACCGGCTCACCTCTTGGAGGCCGTGACTGAGGCCGTAGAGGCCGGAATAAGCTATGTGCTTATCCCGACCGAGAGGGTGCCCGTGCACGACGCCATGAGGATACTCGCTTTAGCTAGGGGGAGGGGCGTGAGGGTTCAGGGACCTGGATCCTTCGGCGTAATAAGCCCAAGTAAGGCGGTCATGGGATGGGTGGGCGGGTCCCTAGAGCTGGCCAAGGAGGCCTTCGTCCCCGGTAAGGTGGGTGTTATCTCGAGGAGCGGTGGGCAGACGACCACCACCTCTTGGGCCATAAGCAGGGCCGGCTTCGGGATTACCACCGCGGTGCATACTGGCAGTGAACCACTGGTGGGACTGACCGAGGCGGAGCTGCTGGCCATGTTCGAGGAAGATGAAGAGACGGATGCTGTCGTGCTTTTCGCCGAGATAGGTGGAGTTCAAGAGGAGGAAGCTGCTGAATTCGTGTCAAACGGAGGGTTCACGAAGCCCTTGGTAGCTTACGTGGCAGGGAGGATGCTTCCCAAGGGGATGAGGTTCTCCCACGCGAGCGCCATGGTCGTGGGCGATAGAGGATCGGCTGAGAGCAAGATCAGGGCCTTCAAGGAGGCGGGAGTTAAGTTGGCCGAGTCGCCCAAGCATATAATCGAGCTGCTGAGGGATGTGTTATGACCTTTCTAGCCAGATCCTTGCTCTTCGTACCTGCCAATAGCTGGAGGTTGATGCTGAGCTCGTTGAGGAGCGGAGCGGATGTCGTGGTACTGGGCATGGAGGATGCCGTACCTATAGGGGAGAAGGAGACTGCTAGGTGGCTTGTGAGGGAGTTCCTGAAAGAAGAAAGGGGGAAATTCGGTGGCGAGGTGTTCGTCAGGGTGAATTCGTCCACGACAGGGATGCTTGAGGAAGATCTGGGGTTCATAATGGCGAAGGGGCTGGACGGGATCGTGCTCCCCAAGACTGAGAGAGTGGAGGACATTAAGCACTTGGAGGAGCGGCTACAGCGCCTAGAGGAGGAGAGAGGACTGGAGGAGGTCAGGATAATCCCGCTGGTAGAAAGCGCGATGGGCGTTGAGAGATCCCTCGATATAGCCCTCTCTTCGCATAGGATCTGCGCACTCTCGTTCGGCATGGGGGACTTTTTGAGGGACCTCGGTAGAAGCGTCAGCGACCTCTCTGATGATGAGATCGAACTCCTGTATGCTAGGTCTAAGGTGAGCGTCGCATCCGCTGCTGCCAGAATCCCGGCCTTGGACACCCCATTCCTCGGGCTGATCATTGACAGGGAGGGGGTGAGGAGGCAAGCCCTCCTGGCTAGGAGGCTGGGCTATAAGGGGAAGTATGCGATCCATCCCTCCCATATACCGATAATCAACGAGGTGTTCACGCCAAGCGAAAAAGAGATTAGAGAGGCTGAGGAGATAGTCAAGGCTTACGAGGAGGCGGTTAGAAGGGGGCTAGGGGCGGCTTCTCATAGGGGAATGATGATAGACCGAATGAACTACGAGCAGGCTAGAACCCTGCTGGAAATAGTGAGAGAGATCAAGTCCAGATCAGGGCGGGAATCCTAACTAGACTGATCCCATAATTGATAAGGTAGACCTCCTAGGTAGCGAGATGCCGGTAGTGGTGGATATCCTGTCACAGGTGTGGTCTTGGGACTACTCCTCTCTACCGTTGGAGGTCAGGGAGGAGGCCAAAAAGGCCCTCCTAGACTCCATTGGAGTGGGTATACTCGGCTTTGAGAGGGAGGAGAGGGTAAAGAGGTTCACTTCTCTAGCCTACCCAATCGATAACGGCTCTCTAGTTCTGGGAGGCTGGTGGCGCTCTTCTCCATCGATGGCCGCTCTCGTAAACGGCTTTGCCATCCATTCACTCGAGTATGACGACTGGTTGAGACAGGGCTTCGTCCATGCAGGCAGCGTTATTGTTCCGGCCGCTATAGCGCTTGGGGAGGGGAGGGTCAGCTGGGAGAAGCTGCTTGAGTCCGTGGTTATCGGATATGAGGTGGCTGCAAGGTTTGGAAGGGCCTTCGACAGGAATCATTACTCCAAGTGGCACACCACCGCTACTGCTGGGTCTCTGGGTGCTGCAGCTGCCGCGTCGAGGGTTTTGGGGTTAAGTTTGGAGGAGGCTTCCCAGGCTTTAGCGATCTCCTCTTATTATGCCTCAGGGCTCTGGGGCTTCATATCTGGGGGATCGTCCATCAAACCGTTCAGCCCAGGTCACGCCGCCTTTCTGGGAGTTACCTCCTCACTAATGGCGAGGAATGGCATGAAAACGAATCTAAGGGCCCTCGAGGATGAAAGAGGGTTCTGCAAGAACATGGCTCCCGGATGCAGGTTAGAGGAGGGCTTGGACCCCGGATGGAACTATGCCATACTACTGAACGGTTACAAGTTCTTCCCGACATGCAGGCACACCCACACCGCGCTAACGGCCGCGATAATGTTGAGTGACGAGGTGAGGCCGGAGGAGGTGAGGGAAGTCAGGGTGGAGGTATTCGAAGAGGCAGCGAGAGTCGCGGGAATTAGGGGGCCGAAAAGCGTGGATCAGGCTAGATTCAGCCTCCCCTACTTGGTGGCGTTGGCCCTCATCTACGGGAGAGTAGGTTTAGACGAGCTAGAGAGAGGGCTCGGAGATTCTAGGGTAAGGACCCTAGAGAGGAAAGTGAATGTAGTGGTGAATCCGGAGTTGTCAACGCAGTTCCCCGAGAGACAACCTTCAATAGTTGAGGTTAGAGGAGAGGTATCGAAGCAGAAGAGGGTTGATTACCCGCCGGGAGATCCGGAGAACCCTGCAAACCTAGATCAGATATACAGGAAGGTGATCTACGAGGTTAGAGCCTCTCCTGTAGTGGCAGCCCTATACGACAGGCTGAGATCGGGTGAGGTCGGTGAGGTTGTCAGCATCGTATGATCCTAGCTCCGGCTTCCCTCTACTTAGTATCGCTGTATCGCGAACCTTCCCCTGAAATGAGGGTAATGAGAGCCTAGAACATCGTAAAGGAATTCGCAGACTCAAGCACTCAATTTTCTGAACTCTACTACTGCTGGTTTTCGAAGAGGAGGTAGTGAATATTAAGGCTTGGATTATCACACTACCTTCTCAAATTCCTCCTGCCCTCCAGAGAACTCCTTCTCTAGCCTCTTATTCCTCGTTGCTGATATAAGGTAGCAACTTCAAGAAGACTCTCCTCAGCTCCTTCCCTAGCTCTCCTAATAGTTCGATCTTCTCCTTTTAGATCCCATAAACGAAGGAGGGGCTCCCTCAAGTTAGTATCGCTCTAAAATCTCCTACTCTTAGCCTAGGCTTAGCCTATAATATTCTAACCCACTCTCCCCTGAGTTTCTTCTGATACATTCTAGGGAGAAATCATTCTTCTAGAGGTCTAAGCAGTTCCTTTAATAGCTTTTATTGTCCTCTGTCCTTCCTTCTAGGTTTCCTAGCTATTTAAGGGCTTTTTTATCAAATCATGTAATATAACATAACTTCATCGACATCATCAGGAGCTAACCACCCTCGCCAAGGATAGCCCCTTACATAAACATCAAACTCAGTAATCCGATCAATAAGTGGCGGAGCCGAGGTCTTAGGCCTTTTAAAGGAGTTCTTCCACATTCACCGACACGAGATGACAAATGTCGATAGAAATATGGTCCTGAGGTTAATGGAGGAAGATTCGGACTATCTGTCCAGTCTAAGGGAGGTCTGTAGGCTCTCCGTCGATGAATATCTGTCAGATAGGAGAAACTCGTACACATTAAGGGTACCTTCTCATAGTGATTGTCGAGTCATTATCTAAGATCGCTGTTTCCATACTGGAGAGGGATTTCGGGGTGCTACCCAAGGGATACAAGGAATCCTTTACCGAGCTATACAGGAAGGGGGCAGCGAGACCATCGGTGGGTACCAAGATGGAGAGACTCGCATCGCTGAGGAACATGCTCGTCCACAGGTACCGGGAGGTGGACTATCTCACTCAGATTGTATGAGGAGGCAAGAGGTGGCGGAATAGAGGCGATAGAGTCATTCCTAGAGAAGGTGAGGGCTTATGTCTTTGAGAATCCGTGAGGACAGGCAGAGGTTCACCTTCTACAGGCTCTCTGACCCTGAGAAAGGGGAAGTTAAGCGTAGGTTGCTCGAGGCCCTCCTACCTAGAGAGGAGATCCTAGCTGCCATAGTCTACGGGGGCTTCATCTCATCGTCCGTGTTCAGGGATATCGATGTCGGAGTCCTCACCGGTGGCAGGTCTCTTACGAGGAGCTGCCTTGTTACGAGGAGACCTTATCGGATGAGCTAAGCCGCATCATAGGGATTCCCGTGGATGTGAGGGTAATAGATTACGCCCCACCTTGGTTCAGGGCGAAAGTACTGGAGGGAGAGGTGCTGCTGGAAAGGTTACCTGGCATGGTCTCTATCATGAGATTCATAGTGGAGCAGATTCAGAGAGATTTCGAGGTGATGATTAGAATCGTCTTAAGGAAGATGACCCGAGGAGAGCACGTGAACTCCCTCGAGGTCTGTGAATACCACTTCCAAGCGACCGTCCGAATCCAAATCCACGGGATAGACTCCCCTCACGGGAAAGCGAGATACCTTGATCGTAGATGTTGCGGTCCCCTCTAGGTCGATGAGGTGTAGGCGTCCCTGGTAGTCACCTAATAGAATTTTAGAAGTTTCATTCTTTAGATCGACTACTACAGGTGGAGAGGCGGCTTCAAACCCTAAGCTAAACTTCCTGACGCCCTCGGCCGTGACTATCGTGAGGATACCCTCTTTGGAGGATGCCACTACATCTATCCTCGAATCTCCATCGATGTCGGCTATTGCTGGTGGATAGGCATCCGGTAGAATTAGAACGATGTTTTCCCCTGATTTGATGTATAAGCCGGAATTGCACAGCATTACGAGATCCTTGGTGCCGTCGCCTCCAATATCAGATACGAGGATCTCCCTCACACCTGCGTTCATCGAGATAATCGGGCTGGGAGTTCCCCCTTCATCCACTGCAAAGATCTCAGACTTATTACCTAGATTAACGGCTACCACAGCCTCAAATTCACCGTCATTATCGATATCTGACATGGCCGGTGGCGACAGCTCTCCACCTAGGCTCAGCTTCCACTTCAAGGTGCCCTCAGGTGTGAGGGAGTAGACGCTCGATCTTGCAGTGATGACCAGCCATTTCTCCCTCCCCACGGGCGTTATCGCCGCTCCAGTGAACTCCTCACCGTTCTCAGCCTTGAAGTTCCATAGATTGGTAAGGTGGGAGAACGCCTGAACCTCCCTCCTTTCCACTACTAGGACTTCAGAGATGCCATCCCCGTTCAGATCGGCTATAATTCCCCCTCTAGCTTCGCTATCCAGCTGAACTTCAACGACTCTCCCGCTCATATCGAATATCTGCATCTCCCTACCGTCCATGAGGATTAGATCTGGGCTACCATCCCCATCAACATCTCCGATGAGGGGAGTCAGAGTATAGTCGGGAAAGGGGGTCTCTTCATGTTCGATACTTATCCCCTTGCCAGTGGCGTATCTCACCAAGAAGCTCCTAGAAACAGATCCTGATGGGCTCGGCCACTCCATGGTCGGAGTCCAAGGGACGACCACCCTTCGCGTGGCCGCGACCCAATTACCTACCATCAAGCCGATCTCGTACTTGCCGGGGAGGGCGTTCAGGGCGAGTTCGAAATCGTTGATTCTGTAGAAGGTGGCGGCTGTGGATTTTATGAAGATCCTCCTCTCCTGCGCGGTCAGGGGTATTATGTCTTGCTCTAACCTGACGACGATCTCGTAAGGGTGGGTTTCCACCTCCAATCGATATCTGGTGCTATCGAGGACCTCTAGACCGGATGGAGTCAATACCAAGAGTTCTCCCTCTCTGTCTCCATCTACGTCTGCGTGGGCTACACTGAGGCTCTCTTTCCCGTACACCCACTCAACAGTACCGTTGCGACTTAGGACCTTCAATCCATCCTCGCACGGGATCAGAATCTCGCTCTGTCCGTCGCCATCAACATCCCACATTAGGGGAGAGGAGTCCATACTGCCTGCGTCATACCTCCAGACCGCTCCGCCATCGAAGCTCACCGCGTAAACAGAACCGTTCACCGTAGCGAAAACGATCTCTGGCCTGCCATCTCCGTTCAAATCGCCGGAGATTGGCCTGAAGGTTCCGGGGGATGTCTTAAAGGTCCATTCAAGGACACCCTCTCCGTTCAGCACGCAAAGGCCTTCCCTGCATCCAGTAACTATCTCTGGAGTGCCGTCACCATCTAAATCTACCACCAATGGCTCGGAGTGTCGGTAAGCAGCATCCCTCACCTTCCATAGTGATTTGCCCTCACCGTTGATGAGGCCCAAGAGGTAGCTCACCGATTGGGGGAAGGGTGTCCCTTCAGGAGGCTCATATCCACTGTACACTATCTCCCCCTTTCCATCGCCGTTCAAGTCAGCTATTGTAAGCCCTTCCACGGATTGATTGACCTTAATCCTCCAGAGGAGCCTTCCATCCTGGCTCAGCGCGTACATCTCTGTCGTGTAGAATTCGTAAGCCACCACTTCATCTCTCCCATCCCCGTTGAGGTCGCCCGTCTTTATGATAGGGATGAAAAGATAGCTGCCTCTAGTCGCCTCATCGGAGGGGCTGAAAGTCCACAGTAGCTGACCCATTTTAAGCGCGTAGATCCTCCCTTCATAGGTGAAGCTCGCCAGAACAACGGGCGCGCCTTCATCGGATTCGATTACTGAGAGGGCCGTTATCGACCCCTTTGCATCGTACTTCCAGAGAACCCGTTTCTCCCCGTGGGATAGCGAGACACCAGATAACTCATCACCTTTTGCCACGATCAAGTCGGTTACGCCATCACAGTTCAAGTCATCAATGAAGAACAAAGAGGCATTAAGTCTTTCCCTTAATCCGATATTAGAAGCATTTATTTTTCCAATAGCTTCTCTACTGGTGTTTGTACATCTTGTATTGGCTCTGTTAGTAGTAATATTATTGGTTTTAATTATTTTAGTACTAGAAACACTAGAAACTAAGTAATTATAATTATCGAAAATATAGGCTATAGTCAGGATAGCAATTACTAAAATCACTAGAAATATAAAATGTTCCAGTTTTTCCATCAGTATTCACCTTTCACGGTCATAAAAATAGGGGAGTATTTGTTAGCTATGATAATTATTGATCTCATGGTACAATGACATTGATTATAAACATTTGTGGATACCCACACGTTGAATAACATCCGCAGTAGCTACAGTACGGGCATGGATTGGTAAGTGTATAATATGCGTAGATATAGTAACCCGGGCTGTATAGCCTGCTACCTAAATCAGCGTATTTAATTGCACACGTGGAATGGATTAAGGTGTTTGCTGATCCACAATAGCTGTTCGGATCTGGATTATGATACCTGCAGTTATATGCATATTCTGCTCCGTAAAAATTAATAAGCCCCCATGTTATATCCTCTTGTGCGTAGAAAAACATCTCTCTTTCGTAATGTATATCACAAGCACCGTACTCAGAGGGATGGTAATATTTACAACCTGAAGGAATCAGACTGGGAAAGTACCTCCAATACCACCATTTCGTATCCATGTTAACGTTATTAACATATATCCCCCCGCTATAAATGGTATTGCAAGACCAAGACATTGTGCTGCAGGATGAGAGAATGCTCTTACTTTCAGCGGTCTTGGTCAATACGTCTTTGAATGTTTGAAAATTAGTGAGAATTGATCTATTTTGTGGAGTAACGAGTACTTTCTTTCCAAAGAGACCGCCTAAGGCCAATTGCATGGGAATATTTGTTATTTCCGATACTTCCCTGAGAACATGGTACGTATCCTCCAACGATAGACTGTTGATTTTGCCTGTTAAGTCGATAATAAATATCATACTTAGCTTAATATTCTCAAGTTTTTCAGCGTATTTTTTAATGATCTTACTACTAGCAATGATATAAGACGAATTAGCCGTTGGAGGTATTAATATGTTGATCTTGAAGGCCATATTGTACATTCTTAGTAGTGTCCTTAACTCTTTGTCTAGAGTAACTACTCTATTCATAAGGATATGCCATTCTTCGGCAGTAAAGAATACCGGTGGGAACCCGCACTCTCACCTGTCTATACGTGATATATTTAAGTATTTAATGCTATAACTGTTCATATACTTAACATATTCTCTGCTTAAACTCATGAAGTCTTTCTCGAAAGCTTTTTTCATTAACAGCATCTCTGATTCGGGAATTATGTAGACATCTCTTAGAGAAGAAGATATATTGTTTGTACCAGAATCTAGTACATTGAAGTAAGGTAATTTACTCTGACATAGATCACTTCTCGTGAGACTTATTGACATGTCATAGGAATAGTCCGACGCTATTACTGAGACGGCTAAAGGAATAACTAAGGATACAACAAAGAAAAGAGAAGTCAGCAAAATCCACATTCTTTGGATGGCAATTCTTCTTGTATCTCTGACCATTATAATTATAATAATTTAATCATCTTATAAACATTATCGTTAATAATTTACTTGATGATAAAGTAACAAATTTTGAATAAACTCTAGAATCAAAGGAGGGAAGAGTTGGGGGCTCAAAGAAAGAGCTTGTGAAGGGAATTTCCAAGGCATACTCTGTAAGGGAAAAGGGGTATTACGGGGTAATCCCATCATTGTCCGAAGAAGATCTGGATCTGATGGAGGAGATAATAAAGGAGCTGCGGGGGGATTGTGAAAGATGACTGATCCAGTGAGGACCGTCTCCTTGGAAGATTTGAGGGAGGTAATCGAGAGGATAGGAAGGAAACTATCGGGCTTAGTGAAGGAGGCATACGTGGTGGGCTCGCTCGTAGAGGGCTGCGCCATTCCCGGGGAGAGTGACGTGGATATAGTGATAGTTCCCTTGGAGAAGTTAGATTATTTCTCCCTGCTAGATGAGGAGATCAGAAATCTGCTGGATGCCGGTCTCCCTCCCGATATAATCGTTGTGAATGAGTCCTCTGAGCTACTCTCTGAAGTGAGGCGAAGGGGAATCAGGATAGCCAACCTAGGGGACTAGAAAGATAGTGAAAAGGGTTGTTGCTCCCTTATATTACTGCTGTGTACGTCTGTCTATCTCCTCCTCAGTCTCGGATTCACATAGATCTCCAATGCTTGTCCAACGAGCAACAGGGATAGGACGCTCAGCGATATCATCAGGCCTGGAGGAATGACCCATGTCCAGAGTCCAAGCACTATGGCCTGCCTCGAGAAGGCATAGTGGAGCATCATACCCCAGCTCTTCTGGGTAGCATCTCCCAGACCTAGGAAGCTGAGGGATGCCTCGGTTATCATGTTGCTTGCCGTTCTCAGGAGAGTCTCCGCCAGTATGAGGGGAGCCGTGTTCGGCAGCAGGTACTTGGCCATCACGTAGGCATCCGAGGCTCCCAAGGCCCTGACACTCTCCACGAAGGGCCTCTCCTTGAGCGATAGTATCATGCTCCTGACCACCCTAGCAACGGTGGGCCAGCTCGTTATTGCTATGGCCACGATGAGTACTAAGAACATCTGGGTTCCTAGCCACGTGCCCTTGAAGACCATAGCCAGGAAGATCACCAAGAGAAGGCTGGGCATGACCATGAAGAGGTCCACTATCCTCATGAGCACCTCGTCCACCTTGCCTCCCTTGTAGCCAGCGACCATCCCTACCACCACGCCTATGGCCACGGCCGAAACCGCCGATACTATTCCTATCATGAGGGAGATCCTAGCTCCATAGATCAGCTCGCTCAGTATATCTTGGCCAGCGTCATTGGTGCCCAGCGGATGCTTCCAGCTCGGAGGCTCCAAGGGTCTGCCAGTTCTCTTGTAGGGGTCGTAGGGCGCTAGGTAGGGAGCGAAAAGGGCCATCACTACTATGATCGTGAGCAAGATGGATCCGAAGAGCGATGCCTTGTGGCTTCTGACTATACCTAGGAATTCCTTTACCCCTTGTACCTTTCTCTGCCATCCCGTCTTCTTGAGGTTCCTGATCAGTTCCTCCTTCCTGACTGCTGCCATCAGGTCACCCTAACCCTAGGATCGAGTATCCCATAGAGCAGATCGGCCACTAAGTTAGCGAGGAGAACCGTGACCGTCATTATGATGAAGGCCCCTTGGACGAGGAAGTAATCATCGTTCATTATGGCGTCGAAGATGAGCCTTCCCATGCCGGGGTAGCTGAACACCGTCTCCGTTAGAATCGCTCCATTTATCATGAAACCGAACCTCAGGGCCGTTACCGTGACCATGGGCAGGATCGCCACCCTAGCTGCGTGCCTGTACATGACGGTCCTCTCCGCTAACCCCTTTAGCTTCGCCATCCAGACGAAGTCCTGACCCATGACCTCGACCATCGCGTTCCTCATGTAGAGCATGTACATCCCGATCTCCCTGACCACCAAAACGGTGATAGGGAGGGCCGCGTGCCAAGCTATGTCGGCGAGGTAGTCGAGCACGGACGGAAACTCCTTCGCCGGCGTTACCGATCCAGCTAGAGGGAACAGTCCAAGGTAGTAGCCGAAGAACATCAGGAAGAGCAGAGCGAGCCAGAAGTGAGGGGTACTCCTGATGAAGAGGGCTGTCGAGGTCACCACCACATCATACCTAGTGCCATGCTTCCAAGCGGTCTTCATACCTGTGTATATGCTTAGGATTGTGGAGATTATGATGGCTGGGAGGAGAAGGAGGAGTGTCCACGGCAGCCTCTCCATGATGACATCCATGACCGGCCTCTGGTAGTGGAGGGAGTACCCGAACTCCCCCTTGAAAGTGTTGAGAATGAAATCAATGTATTGCTCGTGAAGCGGTTTATCCAGCCCGTATACGGCCTTGATCTTCTCTATCTGCTCGGGAGTTATTCTGGGATCCTCTAGAACTAAGGTGCCAAAGGGGTCTCCGACCAGCCTGACCATTATGAAGACGAAGGTCACGGCGGCGATAAACGTCAGGAATATGGCGAAGACCTTCCTGATCAAGAACACACTGTAGCTTGCCATTCATTTAACACCCCAGGGACCTCGCGGGCTATGAGCGGAAAAAGAAAAAGATTGGTGGTTGAGGCTATTTCTTCTTTAGGAACAGCCAGACCGCTGCTATTATGATGATTAGGAGAACTATTATTGCGCCTATCATGGTCATGTCAGGCCCTGATGGAGCTGGTGTCGTAGCTGGGGCTGATGTGGTGGCTGGAGCGGGTGAGGGAGCTGGTGTCGTAGCTGGAGCCGTGGTCTTGGGAGGCTGAGTCTGGGTCGGGGTCGGCTTTGCCTTAGGCTTGAGGTTGAGCATGGTCCACCTGTTTATTATCCAGTCGAACTTTATCGGGACCCATCCCTCGAACCTGTCCGTCCTGTAGGGGTTGATTATCACAGGATAGTAGAGAGTTATCAGCGGCAGCAGATCGGCAAGTTTGAGCTGTATCTTGCAGGCCAACTCCTTCCTCTTGGCCACATCCAAGGTCACGGCCTGCTCCTCAAGCAGCTGATCGAGCTCGGGGTCGGATAGCTCGTAGTAGTTAGCGGAGGCGTTCGTCTTGAACCTGAGCCTCATCCAGTCGGGGTCGGGCTCGGTCGGACCAGCACCGAGGATGAAACTGTCGAACTTGTGGGCCTTTATTCCGGGCCACACCACACCCTTCCAGTCACCCACTTGTACGGTGACCTTCACTCCGATCTCCTTGAGGTAGTCCCTTATCATCTCAGCGGCCCTGACCCTAGCGGGATCGTAGCTCGGCGGGTATATCTCGAAGGCCACGTCCTTACCGTCGGGGGTCTCCCTTATTCCGTCATTGTCCTTATCAACCCATCCTAGCTCGTCCAGAAGCTGTTTGGCCTTCTCCGGGTTGTAGGAATACATCTTACCGGCTTCTTCGCAGTACCAATCCTTCCAGACCGCTGGCATCACTCCATAGCTCCCGGGCTCTCCAGCTCCGAGCCTAGCTATCTCCACTATCTCGGTCAGGTTTATCGCGTACGCCATGGCCTTCCTGAACTTCTTCTCTGTGAACGGGAAGTGTTTGAGGTTGAAACCCCAGTGGTAGAAGTAGGGCCTTAGGTACCTGTGGACCTTAACTCCAGCGGCCTTCAGGTCCTTCTCGACCGCTGGGTTTATGGCGAGGTGTATAGCGGCATCTATCTCGCCCTTCTTTATCATCAGGACTTGCGTATCTCCCTCTTTAACGAACTGGATCACGACGTTTTTCACAGCAGGAGCTCCCTTCCAGTAGTTCTCGTTAGCCACTAGCTTGACGTACTCGTTGGTTTTGTACTCTACTACCTTGAAGGGACCTGTGCCTACGACTTCACTGAGTTTCGGCTCATATTTCGAGGCAACGAAGCCGTCCTTGCTGACTATTGGCTCCCAGATGTGCTTGGGCAGTATCGGGTTGGTTAGCATCGTATTTACTACGGCTACGAACGGCTCGGTCAGGTGGAGCTTGACTGTGTGATCGTCCACTACCTCCACATGATCCAAGTAGTCCATATCGGAGTGGCCTCTCTTGGCGGTGACATCCTTCTTGAAGTACTCGAAGGTGAACTTAACATCCTCAGCAGTGAAGGGCTTTCCATCCTGCCACTTCACATCCTTCCTCAGTTTTATCGTCCAGACCTTACCGTCGGGAGATGCCTCCCAAGATTCGGCCAGCCAAGGTATGTATTTGCCGTCCGGGTCAGTCGTCGCCAATGGTTCGTAGATCATGTCAAGGGTGATAATCGTCCAAGTAGAGGTATCAGACCAAGCATTCAAGGTCTGAGGTGGGCTGGGTAAAGCGATTCGAAGTGTAGGCTCCTCAGCAAGACCGACGGGGATGCTCGGCAGGGCTATAACGGCAGTTAAAAGTAGGGCGGATAGAATGCTCGCGAGACTCGAACCACGCTTCATAACTTGCACCTCATATGACGTTTTATGGGGCCGCAATGGTTTTTTAGAAGGCCCTAGCTGGGGCTCGAGGTGAATGCCTTTAAATGTCACTATCTAGCGGTCCCTCTGAGCATGTGCTGGCCGTAGAAGGGTTAAAAGTTGTGTACGAGACGAGCTTCGGCGTCGTCGATGCTGCTTCGGATGTGACGTTTCAGGTGAAGAAAGGCGAATTTTTTGGATTAGCTGGGGAGTCTGGGTGTGGAAAGAGTACAGTAGCATACTCTTTAGTAAAGGAAGTTCCACCTCCTGGTAGGATAATCCGAGGTAGGATCTACGTAAACGGAAGGGACGTAGTTCCGCTCTCAGAGGACGAGATGCGGAAAATAAGGTGGAAAGAAATTAGCGTTATACCCCAAGCTGCGATGAATGCTTTGAACCCCGTGTACACCGTCGGTGATCAGATAGCCGAGGCGATATTGGCCCACGAGGCGATGAGTAAGGATGATGCGCTAGCCAGAGCGGAAGAACTGCTTGATCTGGTGGGGGTAGGCAGACAAAGGGTTAGGAGCTACCCTCACGAGCTCTCCGGGGGGCAGAGGCAGAGAGTCATGATCGCCATGGCCTTGGCACTCAATCCCCCCGTTGTCATAGCTGACGAACCTACCACCGCCCTCGACGTGGTGGTTCAGGCCCAGATCCTCAACCTATTCAAGGAATTGAGGAGTAAGTTTAACATGTCGCTTATCTTCATAACCCACGACCTCACTACCATGTTCGAACTGGTGGATAGGATTGCGATAATGTACGCCGGGAGGATAGTAGAAATAGGGCCGACCGACAAGATAGTGGATGATCCCCTTCATCCCTACACGGAGCTGCTGGTGAGGGCGGTCCCAAGGATAGGCGTGGGGGAGAAGGGAAGGTTCGAATATATACCGGGATCCCCGCCAAATCTGCTGGAACCCCCGCCTGGATGTAGATTTCATCCCCGCTGCCCGAAGAGGTTCGAGCCTTGTGATAAGGAGGAGCCTAAGCTTGTGGAGGTGGAGGAGGGCAGGTTCGTGGCCTGTCACCTGATTGCAGGTAAGACATCTTAGGTGAGAGCCATGCTGATAGAGGTCAGGGGTCTCAAGAAGTACTTCCCCGTGAGGAGGAGCTGGTCTGACATCCTGAAGGGTAGAGAGCAGAAGTTCGTGAAGGCAGTTAACGACCTCAATTTCACAATTGAGGAGAATGAGGTCTTTTGCTTAGCAGGAGAGTCGGGATGCGGAAAGAGCACCACCGGCAGGCTTCTGGTCAGGTTGCTGGAGCCGACTGGGGGACAGGTCCTCTTTGAAGGTAGGAATATCTACGAAATACCCAAAGGAGAGTTCAAGGAATACAGGAGGAGGATGCAGATAATATTCCAAGATCCCTACGAGTCCCTGAACCCTAGAATGACAATCTACGATCTAGTGGAGGAACCTCTCCGCATACATGGAGTTCGAAGCGAGGAGGAGAGGTTCGATATGGTTTATCAAGCCTTGAAGGATGTGGGACTGGAGCCTCCCGAGGACTTCATGATAAGGTACCCCCACCAGCTGTCTGGGGGGCAGAGGCAGAGGGTGGCCATTGCTCGGGCGCTGATACTGAACCCCAAGTTCGTGGTAGCCGACGAGCCAGTCAGCATGCTTGATGTGTCTATAAGGGCAGGCATACTTAAGCTAATGCTCGATCTCAAGGAGAAGTACGGTCTTACCTACCTCTTCATAACCCACGACCTGTCGGTGGCCTATCACATGTGCGACAGGCTGGCCATCATGTACTTGGGGAAAATAGTGGAGCTAGGACCTGCAGATAGCGTGATACTCGATCCCAAGCATCCATACACTAAGGCACTCGTCGAAGCTGTTCCCAAGGGTCAAGTGGATTACAGGAGGAAGTTGAAGAAGGTCCCGATAAAGGGAGACGTTCCAAGCCCCATAGACTTGCCGAACGGATGCATATTCCATCCAAGATGCGTAGAGGCTTTTGAGCCGTGCAATAAGGATGAGCCTAAGCTTGTGGAGGTGGAGGAGGGCAGGTTCGTGGCCTGCCACCTCTACCGCCGATCCCCGGGCAGGTGGAGTTCAAGGCCGTGATCCTGAAGGACTAGGAAGTCTGTATCCAAAGTTATCAGAGAAAGTCCGTTGGACACACATATGGCTCCTATGAAGAGGTCCCTCAGCGATACAGTCCTTTCCTCCTTCTTTTAGGGACTTGAATAACATTGCTGCCAGCTCGGAGGAATCATCGTCGAGAGGGATTTACCAGCTGATCTATCCAGAACTTCTCCCTATCGGTCAGATTTCCGGAAAACAACTCGAATCTGCTGATGGTAGTCAGATAGAACTCATCATCTAGGGATAGAATCTTATCTAGGACCTCCTTATTTCCCGCTGCTATTTCCATCACGATGTTCGTGTCAAGGACCGCCCCCATCTCTCGAACTCCTCCTCTAACTCTCCCACAGCTCTCTTCATTTCCTCATACCTCTCTTTACTCATCGTGCTGAATAGCATGAGCAATACATGGGAGTTACCTCTCCTTTCTTTTAGGAGGCCCACCTATGACCTCCGAGAATGATCTCTTCTCCTTTATCCTGAGCAGTTCCTTGTATACATCATCTGATATGGTTATGGCCTTTGACATCGTGTATTCAGTACATGAAAATTCAATAAGTTTGCGGCTCGCATGAGTGGGAGATCCCACCCGGCGCGGTTAAGTTATTCGACCTCAAGACTCCCGAGTGATACCATGTGCAGGGATTATGAGGAACTTTACAGAGAGGCTGTTGAGCTGACTAGGAGGTTAGTCAGTATCCCTAGTGTGATAGGAAGCGAGGAAGAAATCTCCAAATTCCTCGCTGACTGGTTGGCAGACAAGGGACTGATGGTACGGAGGGATGAGGTCGGGAACGTCATATCGATGAGCGGTGAGGGTCCCCTGTACCTCCTCTACAACGGGCACATGGACACCGTCCCCCCTCAGCCGGGATGGACCAAAGATCCCTTTGACCCCGTCATCGAGGGAGACAAGCTCTACGGCCTCGGCAGCTCGGACATGAAGGGCGGATTAGCTGCCATGGCCGTCGCTTACGCGGAGCTGGCCAACTGCACCCACCTCCCTCTGATGTACACCGCCGTAGTAAGAGAGGAAGGCGGCGATGACACCCTGGAGAACATGAGAGGAGCTCTCCACCTCGCTAAGACGTTCCTGCAGGGAAAGAAGGCTGTGGGTATAGTGGGAGAGGGTTCCGTCGATAAGGATGGGAAGCTAATCATCAGGATAGGCCACAACGGTAAGCTGAGGATGAAGATCAAGGTCCGGGGAGTAGCAGGTCACGGATCGAGGCCTGACTACGCGGTGAATGCCATATATCTGGCCATGGAGGTGGTGAGGGCCTTCAAGGAGAGCTACGACTACACTAATCCGATTAAGATACCCAAGGTGACGTTAGATAGTGAAATAAGGCCGCCCCTCTCGATAAACGTCTTCAGGGCGGGTGGAGCTATAAATCAGATACCTAGTGAGGCCGAATTCTTGGTGGACAGGAGGATAGTTTACGGGGAGGACATAGAAGAGTTGAGGAGGCGCTACTCCAGCTTGGTGGAGCACGTGATCGAGGGGCTGAGGCAGGAGCTGGCACCGAGGCTAGGGGAGCTGGGCAGGGACATCGGAGCTGATGTCGAGGAGATTGGCATGAACAGGCCACCTTACATGCTGCCCGATACCGAAGAGGCTACCAGACTGCTGAACGCTGCGAAGAAGGTCGTGAAAGATCTGGAAGGTAAGGTAGAGCTTTCCTACGGGACAGGGTACACTGATGCCGAGATACTCTGGTCCTTTGCGGGCATTCCATCTATAATACTGGGTCCGGGAGCGAGGGCGCACGTGCAGGACGAGTACCTAGACTTGGACCCTCTGAAAAAGGTTGTGAGGGCTTACATGGATATACCGAGGCTCATGTTCCGGTAGCTAGCCTCTCCAATTCCTCCCTGAAGCTTTTCTCTAAACCCTCATACTCTTTTATGAGCTTCTCTACGGTCTCCCTCAGGATCTTCCTCGGATCAAGGCCATCCCTGACCCTCAGGAAGATTATCCCCTCCTCCTTAAGGGGGTGGGGGACATCGTAACCAGCGAACTCCACATCATCGCGAGTGTTAAGCTCCTCAACTATAGGGGTCAGAAGGGTGTACGTCTCACCCTTGATCACGACCTTTATCTCACTAGGTCCGATCTCCTTTACCTCAATATCCATCCTCATCTACCTCCGTCTCCGATAGCTTCCTTATCAGGGTATCCATCACGAGCTCGGGATCCGCCCTGAACCACCACATCCCCCTCTCGTCCCTCTCTAGCAGGCCCTCCTCCTCAGCTAAGTCCAGTACCTCGATTGGGGACACGCCAGCATTGACGGCAGCTGCTACCACCACCTCCCTAGCCTTCCTCTGCCTTATCTCGTACTTTATCTCGTTGACTAGGGTCCTGAGTTCGGACATTAGATCCACCATCTCTTCTGGCTCCAGCTCAGTGTAGAGGAGGTCCTTCTTCCAGTTAGCCGTGAGGCCAGCTCCCTTCAGCGAGAGGGTCAGGAGGCTCATGGAGACACCTCCACCATGCTCCATCAACCACTCCGACGGGTACCTGTAGAGCCCCCCGACGGGATTCCTCACTATCTTGAAGTTCCTGTAAGATCTTCTCACCACACTCTCCGCTGCCTTATTCTCCTCCCTGGTGCCGAAGAGGGTTATCTTCAGGCCTGAGCCAGTCACATACTTGTAGGAGTAATCCCTGCCTTCCATCCTCCTCTCCAGATACTCAAGGAAGTCTTCCAGCTCATCATGAGAGAGCGAGAGCACGAAACTCCTCTTGTCTAGGAGGCTACCTCTTGACATACCTTATCAGCCCTTCCTTGAAGGGATTCCACCCGTATCTGCTACTGATCTTCTTGTCTAAATATACCTTACCACATCTCTCGCACACCAAGGTGTACCCCACACCCTTCCTCAGGGGCGCACCGCAAGTGGGACAGAAGCTCAGTATGACGCCCAAGTCGGGCGGCCCTCCCATCGTAACCGTCACTGTACCGTTGTCGATGGAGTTTATCCTCACGAGAACGATATCGCTTGGCCTAGCTCCCACGTTAGGGGGTCTTTTGGACATCACCGCCTGAACGGGAGGGGAGAGCAGAGCTCTCCTCGGTTTCACGAGGGCTGTGAGGTGGACATGGTAGACGCTCCTGTCAGCACTCCTTATCTCTCCTAAGGCTATCTCCCCAGGTCTGAGGGGAAGTATAGGTTTCTTAAAGGGTCTTACGGACACATTGATGTCCTTCTCTTGTAAGGAACCCAAGTAAATGGAGTAGAGGGTACCTCTCTCCTCCCTGACCCCCTCTCCGGGTATGAACTCCTCAACAACTCCCAGCCTCTCTCCGGGAACCACGATCCTCCTTTCCCTCACGATATCACCTCGAACCTCAACATCTCCACGGGTATGCTGACAACCCTCCTCCTGTGGTAGTAGAAGATCCTCCTGAGGGGGAAGGGCCATCTCTCGACGTGAGTCAGCCTAGCTCCCCTCTTAGAGGCATACTCGGCTAGGAACCTAGAGTTCCCAGCCATGTGTATGGAGTAAACCACCCTAGAGATCTGAAGTGCCTTATCCAAAAACTTAAGGTCCGCGTGCCTGCGCACTACTCCAAAAGGGGGATTCTGTATAACCACATCCACTTTCTCCTCGAAGTTTGAGACATTCATCGCCACGAACTCAGTTCTATCCGAAACCTCTACTGCTTCGGCATTCTCCTTGGCTACCTCCACCGCCTCTGGGTCTATGTCCACGCCTATGGCGTATGATGCCCCATACAGGACCGAGCCTATCGCCAATATGCCGTTACCGCACCCGAGATCTGCGACCCTCGATCCCTCCAGATCGCCCATGAGGTATACCAAATGGATTAAAGAGGAAGCGAGGTCTGGAGGGGTGGAGTGTTGCTCCAGCTCCGGCTTGGGGTTTTTCAGGTCTTTGAGCCTCTGAAGAAATATCTCCAGCTCCTTCTTATCCCTCGGCCTTTCCATCTAGCTTGACCACTTCCACCTTGGTCATGTGAGGGATCTTGAGCTTCGCCAGCTTGACGCAGTACTTGGCCACGTCCAAGTGCTCCTCCTTTACCCTTATGAACAGGATGGTGTCGCCCTTCCTTATCTGAGCCGCTCTGCCATCGGGCTTACCGAAAGCCAGCCTCATACCCTTCTGAAGCCTCTCCGCCTTGTGAACACCGGCCATTGCGTGCTTCCTGAGTATGTGATGGGGGTAGGGGACTATCTTGAAGAAGTAGTACTCGTCCGATGGGGTCCTCTTTCTGAGTTGGGCTAGGATGGTCATCCTCGCAGCCTCTAGAGCGTTGCTCCTGATTTGGAAGCTAGCATCCGCTACGAGCCTCACCTCGTAGTCGAAATCCCCGTGCACGTTGCCGTGGTCGAACTTGTTGATCTTGCTGTAGGGGATGCTCTTTATGTACTCCTTCCGGGTGTAGGGCCTCTGCAGCGCCCTATAGTTCCTCGCTGGTCTCAGGGACATATTACCTCACCTTCACCAACCTGTCCCTAACGGCCTTTATAATCCCTACTAGGTAGGTGGCCTCACCGGCGGACATACCACAGGGGAAGGTCCTCTCCACTATCCTCCTGAAGAGAGGGACGACCCTCTCCCTCTTGTGGTCCGCCAGCTCAATGGCATTCACAATGTCCCTTATATAGTTAACCATTAGCTCCCTCACCTCGCGGGGAACGGGCTTTTCTTGGAAGCGGGTTGAGTCCTTGAACATCAGGAAGAATTCGTAGAGGAGTATGGCCGTAGCATTGGCCAAGTTCAGGGCCGGGTACTCCTCGCTCGACGGTATGGTGGTGACGACGTCGCAGAAGGCCAGCTCTTCGGTCGTGAGCCCCACTGATTCCCTACCCATCACTAGGCCGTAGGTTGCGTTCCAAGTGAGCTCCCTCAGGAGGTCTCTTATTGGGATGGCTCTCCTGTCCAAGGAGTATCTGCTCACTCTGGCCGTTGTCCCGATCAGGAGGTCAATTCCCTCTCTGGCTTCCTCTAACGTTGTGAGTATTTCTGCCTCGTTGACCACGTCCTTTGCGTGCATCGCTGCAGCTAAAGCCCTGTCGAAGGACTCGAACATGGGTCTCACTATCCTTAGCCTCTTGAAGCCGAAGTTCTTCATCGCCCTAGCTATCATCCCCACATTATCTGCCTTCTCCGGCTCCACCAGTATGACCACGAGATCTGGCATCTCGAATTTCCTCAGATAAAGATAAAAAAGGATCGCCAGTCCGATGTTGAAAAAAGGTGCCATAAAATGCTAGAGATGCTCAGGGACCGTGTCTCCGGATTCATGGACAGAATTGCCGGTTGGTTGGTTTCTATGGGATTTACAGCCAACTCAGTAACTTTTTTCGGGCTCTTCCTAACTATCGCGTCCTTCTTCTACCTGTACGTGGGGAATTACGTAGGAGCGGCCGTACTAATCATCCTAGCCGGTTTCTCCGATGCATTAGATGGAGCGGTAGCTAGAAGAATGGGTCAGGTGGGCGTGCTAGGGTCTTTTCTAGACTCGGTGGTCGATAGGGTTGAGGACGGCATACTCCTCCTAGGCATGGGGATCTACTCGGGGGATCTCCTCTTGGCGGCACTGGCTATCCATTCCTCCATGTTAGTGAGCTACATAAGGGCTAAGGCGGAGTCTTTGAGGGTTACCGGAACACAGTACAGCCTGACCGGGAGAGCTGAGAGGGTGCTTTTGGCCGCACTCTTCTGCGCTCTGAACCAAGTCAGGGTGGGATTGCTCGCCATAGCCATACTCAACTATCTGACCGCTTTGGAGAGGGCGTTTATTTTCCTAAGAAGGGTCAGTAAGCTTCATGACTCATAAAAAGGAAAGAAGAAGTAATGGGATGTAGCTCTCAAGAGATATCTCAAGAGATAAAGTGAAGGAGGCTCAGAGGGTATCCATGTACTCCTCCGCTTTGGGTATCTCCTCCTTCATGCCCTTCCTTCTCCTTATCTCCAAGATGACCTGCTCCATCAGACTCTTGGGTAAGGGCTCCCAGTGAGAGAACTTGGTCTGCCAGAAGGCCCTACCGCTGGTGACGCTCCTCATCTCGTTGCTGAAGCCTCCGAGAGTCTCCCTGACCGGTATGTAGCCTTTCACAACGCTTACCCTACCTCTTTCCTCCACTCCTATTACCTTGCCCCTCTTTTGGGATATGAGGGATATCACGGACCCTATCAGTTCGGGCGGCGTGGAGACCTGTATCTCGTAGATCGGTTCGAGCAGTACTGGATCGGCGCTCAGCATGGCACCGAATATAGCCCTCCTTATGGCGGGGGTGAGCTGCGCCGGACCCCTGTGGGCTGGGTCTTCGTGTATCATGGCGTTGACCAGCCTTATGACCACGCCCATTACAGGCTCTCCAGCTAGAGGTCCTTCCCTCATGACCCACATGAAGCCCTGCTTCAAGATCTCCCTGACCTCGTCCAACCTTTGCACTCCGACCGTTCTGTTTATGAATAGGTTGTAGTTCTCCTCGTCTATCTTCCAGACATTCCTAGCATCGTCGGTTTCCATTCCCCCCTCCTCCCTGAGTATCTTGGCCACGCTCCTGCTGTCCATTCTCTCGTTGACCTTCCTCTCGCGGATGAGGTTGATCACCTTCTCATCGAGGGGTGAGGCGGTGACCCAGAGCCTGTTCAGCTTGTTGGGCGACTTGGCTAGCACGACGTCGCTCTGTCCCTTGACGCTCTCCCTGTAGACCACGGTGGGCTCGCTGACCTCGAACTCCAGCCCAGCCTTCTTCACCTCATAGAGGGATATCTCGAGGTGAAGCTCCCCTGTTCCTTTGAGGAGGATTTCCCCAGTCTCCTGATTGTGAATCATCACCAAGTTCGGATCTTGGAGTGTGAGCTTCCTCAGTGTATCTATGAGCTTAGGTAGGTCTTGAGGGTTCTTAGCTTCAACTGCCACAGTAACCACGGGTTCGGTCACGTACCTTATGGCCTCGAACCCTTGCTGTACCCTCTCCTTTATATCAGGAGCTATTACAGTCTCTCCCGAGCTAGCTGAGGTGAGTCCCAAGACGGCCGCTATGTTACCGGCCGGAATTTCCTCCATTCTGAGCCTGTATGGACCCATGTAGATGCTGGTTTGCTGGATCTTCTGCTTCTTCTTCGCGTTGAGTAGGTATACCTCCTCGCCCTCCCTGAGAGTACCGCTGAAGACTCTTCCGGTAACTACTACGCCAGCGTGGGGATCCACCCTGACGGCATTGACTCCAACGATGAGAGGGCCGTTAGGGTCGCACGCCTTCAGGGCCCTGACTATCTCCTCATCGTGCTGATCCTTCCACAGCCTGTCTATCCTGTAGGGCTGGGCCTCGACGGGACTTGGAACGTGAAGGGTGACCATGTCTAGGAGGGCCTCGTGGACCGGTAGTTCCTTTCTCAGGATGACCCCGTCCGGATCCTCAGCGTATGAGTCTATTATGTCGGAGAACTTGATCCCCTTCTTGGCGGCTATCGAGTTGGTGAGACCCCAGCCGTGGAGGGCGGAACCAAAGGCCACGCTGTCGTTGTCCCACCTGACCTTCCACTTGTCTCTGAACTCAGGCTCAGCGTATGCCTCGATCAGGTTATTGAACTCCCTTATTATCCTGAGAATCTTCTGCTGGACCTCCTGAGGAGTGAGCTTGAGTTCCTTTATGAGCCTATCCACCTTATTGATGAAGAGGAGCGGCCTCACTCTCTCCTCCAACGCCTGCCTCGTCACCGTCTCCGTCTGGACCATTACTTCCTCCACAGCATCGACCACGACTATGGCACCGTCTATGACCCTAAGGGATCGCGTCACATGGCCAGTAAAGTCTATGTGGCCCGGCGTGTCCACCAAGTTTATCGCGTACTCCCTGCCGTCCTTCTGATAGTATAGGGAGATGTTGGCTGCCTTTATCGTTATACCCCTGGCCTGCTCTATCTCGTGATAGTCAAGCGCTCGCATCTCCCCTGCCATCTTGTCGCTGATCATTCCAGCAGCCGAGAGTAGATTGTCGGAGAGCGTGGTCTTGCCGTGATCGACGTGAGCTATGATGCCTATGTTCTTTATGTTCCGGGGATCCTTCATAAGGCCCTGTAGGTGCTCTATAACCTTCTTATACTTCTGCAAATCCTATCACCTACCGTCATGGGTCCCTCACAATCGGAGTTAAAAAGGTTGAGGATTGGATGCGAGTTTCCCAATCGGCAGTGATACCGATATGCGGTTATCGGTTATGTCGCTGAGAGAGGTCTAATTCCATCCAGTATCCCACTATAGCGTGCGAAGGGGAGAACAGAGAGATGAAAGGGGGGCTTCACTGTAGTGAAGAAATCATGGAACCCTCAATGGATCTGACCCATGCTTAACGGATAGAGATTTCCGTGTAAGACCGACAAATTGTTGACAATTCTCCCTAGGATGGGGAAGTTATGAATAAATATGGGCTTTATGGTAATTCTTCGTATGCACATAGATCTGGGTCGCGTGCTCGTAAAAGCGCCTGGGTGGCGTATAGATAGCGGAGGAAAGTTACTCATCGACGCAAATGCCCCTGTTTTTGAGATAGACGCTCTGAACCGGCTCATTGGCAGGAAAGGCTTTCGGCTAGAGAAAGACAGTATTGACAGATGGGGGATTTTGGAGGGCTCCTCCTTGCTGAGAAAGTTCCCTTCCATATCGAGTCTGCACTGAGAAAGGATGTTACCTGTTCATGTTCCCTAAGGTCAGAGGTGGGCCACCGAAGGAGAGGATCAGGTCCTTGATCTCTTGGCTAGAGAGGTCCAAAGGTGGAGCAGGGTCCTCAAGCCTACCTTGAATCGAGCACCTTTGCGACATTAGGCTTATTTTCCCTATGGCTCCGAGCCTTTTTTAAGGGAGATGAGTGCTCCAAGCTGGGAGATGATAAAAGTTGTCCGCCAGCCCGAGCCATTACCACCAGCTTCTAGGGCTGTACAGGAATCCCTTTCTGAGATCGTCGATCATCGAGTTGGAGGACCCGAGTTCCATATTCAGCAAGCAGTGGGTAGACGATATCCTAGACTCTCTAGCTGCGGAGGCCATGTCTGGGGTGGCTTCCGCATTCGTCGCCCTGACGGGACCTCCCGGATCCGGTAGGAGCTTGAGGCTCCATCTTCTCAAGTTTTCCTACACCAATGCGGAGCTAGACTCCATATATCAAGAGATATCGGTCGTAGAGGGACCCGACATAATAGATAATCTCCTCATAACCTCCTACGAGCTCTCTAGGAGTATAACGAAGGCCCTGAAGAAGGTCCTCTTGGGAATGCCGGAGAGTTTGACCGACGAGGAACTCGATCAGCTGAAGACCTCCCCTGCTGAGGCGGGGAGAATGATAGTGAAGGCCTTAGATTCGATAGCGCCCTCAGCGCTGCTGCTTGACGATGTGCACAACATGATGTACGCCGACGAGAGGTGGTCCTTCTTCTTCTTCGAGATGATAAGGGAGATAGTTTCCGTGATGCCCGAGGGCATATTGGTAGTCATGGCCATGAGCGACGAGGCCTATGAGGAGCTGGATAAGAGGTTCCCGGCCTTGACGTCGAGGGTGCACGAGAGGATAGCCTTACCTCCCCTAACCGACGATGAGGCCATCAGCTTGATCTCCAAGAGGTTGAGCAAGTTCAGAGCCAGAGAGCCGGAGTCTCCTCTCGATCCGTTGACGGAAGACGTGGTACTCGCAGCCAATCGAGTCGCTGAGGGCAATCCTGCGAGGCTGCTCGAGCTACTCTCCAAAAGCCTAGATGTGGCCGTCATACTGGGTAGGAGTCAGGTGGATATGTATGTGTTCGATAAAGTGCTGGATGCCGAGAGGGAGATAATAGAGTATGTGAAGAAGGCCCCACCGAAGATGAGAAGGGAATTGGACCTTATACTAAGGAACTTCAATGGCGGACCCGTCGGCTTGGAGAAGGTGGCCATAGAGGCCGAGGTTCCCATATCACTCGCCTACTCCAGACTTGAGGCCCTCGTAGTCACTGGACTGCTCGAGAAGGACAGGTCTGGAAGGTACTACGTGCCGAAGGGGGCCTTGAGAGCTAGACCGAAGGAAAGAGAGGAGGAAGAGGAGAAACGCGAGAAGGTCAAGAGGGCCAAGAAGGAGAGACCCACGAGAAGGGTCACTAGGAGCATCATCAAGCTGAAGAGGTTGAAGAAGGGCCTCTGGTGGCCCTGATCTTCCTCATTTTGGGACCATCAGGCGTGACAACTTTATTTACTATACCCGCCGGATCTACCGGTGATCTCATTGGAGCCTCGAGAGATCGTTGCCAAGGCCAAGGAGGAGGGAAGGAAGGTCCTCCTAGAGCATGAAGCCAAGGAACTCATAGCCAGCTACGGAATACCCGTAACTAAAATACACTTAGCTAGAAGCGAGGATGAGGCTGTCGAGGCCGCTGGGGAGATAGGATTTCCTGTCGTTCTGAAGATAGTATCTCCGAATGTCATCCATAAGAGCGATGTCGGCGGGGTCAAGGTGAACCTGAAAACTGAGGAAGAGGTCAGAAATGCTTATAGGGATATTCTGGAGAGCGTGAAGGCCAACGTACCCAACGCGAGGATAACTGGCATACTCGTTCAGGAGTTCGCCCCCCAAGGTCTAGAGCTAATAATAGGTCTGATCAGGGATCCCCAGTTCGGACCCACAGTCATGTTCGGACTGGGAGGTATATTCGTCGAGGTGTACAGGGATGTCTCCTTCAGGGTAGCTCCTCTCTCAGAATACGACGCGGACTCCATGATGAGAGAGATCAAGGCCTACAAGCTGCTGACCGGGTTCAGGGGAATGGAACCAGTTGATCTGGAGGCCCTCAAGGATGCTCTCATAAAGGTGGGTCAGATAGGACTTGACATTGAGGAGATAGCCGAGATGGATTTAAATCCGGTTATCGCATATCCAAAGGGAATAAAGGTCGTTGACGCTAGGATCATTCTGAGGTGATCATATGGCTAGGAAGATTTCGGAACTCTATGAGATGCAGGTCTACACGAGTGACGGTCAATATCTGGGGATAACTGAGGATTTTGTTTTCGACGATGTGGAGGGAAGGCTGGCTGCTCTAGTGGTCTCCACTGGAAGGAGAGGTGAACGAAGGACCATATCCTACGACGCCGTGAAGGCCTGCAAGGACATATACATTGTTCAGGTCTGATTCCCTACCTTTTTCCTAGGGAAGAACAGAAAAGAAAAAAGGGATGAAGATCATATACCCTTGAACTCGGGCTTCATTTTCTCTAAGAAGAAGTTTATTCCCTCCTTAGAGTCCTCTGTCCCGAATACCAGTCCAAAAGCCAAGGTCTCCGCATCCAACTTGGTGCCGTTCAGGAGGGCCTTGTATATCTCTAGGGCCTTCGCTGGTCTCTCAGCTATCTTCATGGCCAATGACCTAGTTTCCTCCTCCAGTTTATCGTGAGGGACGACTCTGTTCACCAATCCTATCCTGAGGGCCTCGTCGGCGCCTATGAGATCCCCAGTGAACAAGAGCTCCTTGGCCTTGGCTATTCCCACAAGTTCAGGGAGCCTGTAGGATCCACCCGCTCCGGTTATTATCCCCAAGGTTATCTCGGGTTGTCCGAACTGCGCCCTGTCGCTGGCTATCCTCAGATCACATGCCATCGCTAGTTCCAAGCCTCCACCCAAGGCAAAACCGTTCACCATAGCGATGACAGGTTTTCGGAACTCTCTTATCCTTCTAAAGGCCTCATTAAGCCTCTTTGAGAGTTCAAAGGCCTCAATGGGTTTTAGCTCCTTAAACATGGTCACATCGGCTCCCGCACTGAACGCCCTTCCCTCTCCAGTAATCACCACCACTCTGATGGCCTCGCTCTCAGCTTCGTCGAGCGACGACATTATTCCCTCCACGACATCCGTGTTGATCGCGTTGAGCTTGTCCGGCCTATTAACGATGATCCAAGCGATCGGTGGGGTTTCTCGGTACAGGACCGATCCAAACTCCTTCTCCTTGAGTCCATAGTCGAAGAAACCTCTGCCAGATTTCACTCCCAGCTCTCCTCTGTCCACCTTCTCGGCGATTAGTGGATCCACTTCGTACTCCGGGAGGCCGTACTTTTCCTTCTTAGCCTCTATTACCGCCTTTACCCTATCCAATCCTATCTCATCAGCCATTTTGAGGGGCCCCTTCGGAAAGTTGAGCCCCAGTACGACGGCCTTATCAACATCCTCTGCTGAAGCTACTCCACTCCTTACCAACCACGCTGCCTCGTTTATGGCCATGCTCAGGACCTCCAATGGATCGAAGGGCGCATCGGGATCAGCAGGTATGTTGGGTCTCCCTGAGGACCAGTCGTAGAAGCCCTGGCCGCTCTTCCTGCCCAGCTTTCCACCCTCAGGGAGCTCCTTCCAGCTCTTACACGGGGTGAGGATGAAGCCTCTCTGGACCATCGCATCGATTATGTCCCTCATCACGTCAAGACCGATGAAATCTGACAGCTCGAAGGCACCCATCGGGAGATCCGCCTTACCCTTGAGTGCAGCATCTATGAGGAGCTTGTCCACTCCCTCTCTCTCCATAATGAGGCAGGCCTCGTTAAGCCACCTTACCAGCACCCTGTTCACGATGAAGCCTGGGACATCCTTGGCCACGACTACAGGCACCTTTCCCATGGATTTCGCCAACTCCACCGTGATGTTGACCGTCTCATCGGAGGTCTTCGCTCCCCTGACTACTTCGACAAGCTTCATCAACTGAGGGGGATTGAAGAAGTGCATTCCAACGAACTTGTCAGGCCTCGAGGTGACTGCTGCCAGTTCGGTTATGGGAAGGCTGCTCGTGTTTGTGGCCATCACGGCATGGCGAGGTGCTACCCTATCCACCGTCCTGAAAGTATCGGCCTTTATGTCGAAAACCTCTGGAATAGCCTCTATCACGAAATCTGCATACCTGACGGCCTCTTCTAGATCAAGAGTCGTCTTTATTCTTGATAGTACCTCATTCATTTCTTCCTCTGACATCTTGCCCTTTTTAACGAATTTCTCCAAGCTAGCCCTTATCCTGTTAAGCCCGCTCTGAACGAATTCCTCCTTTATGTCCCTCATTATCACATTATATCCAGCCATAGCAGCTACCTGTGCAATACCATGCCCCATCGTACCAGCTCCTAAAACAGCAATCCGACGGATCAACAGGACCACCCCACGAGAGGGGGTTTGTAAAAAGAAAAAAGTTCCTCACACGAGAGAAGCTATAAGCTCCCTCTCTACGCTCTCCTCTCCTTTCTCGAGAATATAAAGCTTGGCTATCTCTGTACCTTCCTCTATTACAGCCACAACTGGGATCACATGGCCTTCACGGTCTTCGGCGACTCCGGCGTACACGACGAGAGGAGGGAGCTCGTAATCATATACTCTCTTGACCTCAGCGAGATCCAACTTGGAGAAACCTTCAGGGACATCGGGGAAATTGTTCCAATCGATCACCTTGATCATAGCCCCACCATCATTTACGGTCATATCATATTTAATAGATGTAATTCAACGTTCGACGTAAACTGGCAAGGAAGCCGTCTCACCGCGAGAGTTAAAGATCTTAATGATAAAGGATTGCGACCCCTCGTAGATTCCCTTGCCTTAATCAGTTATTTCAAAAGTAAAGTATTAATTTTGCTCGTGGGTCCAAGCGAAAGGTGATCTAATGCCCTGTAAGAAGAGAGGTAGCAAGTCTAAGAGCACGAAAAAAACCTCTAGTAGGAAGACAAAGGCCAAAAAGACCGAGAAGATCAAGATAGAGGCACTTGACGTGGATGAGGATGCTAAGAAGATATTGAAGGCCTTGGAGAAGATAGGAAAGCCCGCCAAGTGCGGTGAGATAGCGAAAGAGGCTGGCTTCTCGACGCAGAAGGTAGCGGCCAAGATGAGGTCTCTCGCAAGGAAGGGGATAGTGAAGAGATCTGAGGACGGCCTCTACTCCCTCGCGCTGTAAGGGGCTCGAGCCCCATTCCACACTCAATTTTTAAGAGATCGGATGAGGGTTTGCGAATATGAGGAACGTTGGTATAATAGGGGCAGGTCAGATCGGTTCCGCTATGGCCAAGGTACTGGTCGAGAGTGGCAGATGGTCCGTGATAGCCTCTAGGAGGAAGTTGCACGAGCTGGAGGAGTTGAGGAGGCTGGGCGTTAGGGTGACTAGCGACAACAGGGAGGTCGCTGCCAGCTCCGATATAGTGATAATCGCCGTCAAACCTTACAAGGCTGTCGATGTGCTTAAGGAGATCTCAGACTTGGTGGAGGGTAAGATCGTAATATCTGTGGCTGCAGCGGTTCCGATAAAGAAGCTCAAGGCCGCCGCGCCCGGAGCCAAGATAGTCAGGGCGATGCCGAACATAGCTGTGATGGTAAAGGCCTCTTTCACCGCCTACTCTAAGGGACCAGACCTAGACTCTAGGGATGAAGCTGTAGTTGTACAGCTCCTGAAAGAGATGGGAGAGGCCCACGAGGTTGACGAGGAGCTGATGGATGCAGTCACTGCGTTGAGCGGGAGCGGCCCTGCCTACATAGCGACCTTGATAGAGGCCATGGCCTACGCTGGTTTGAAGGTGGGTCTGCCGAGGGACTTCGCTTACCTGAGCTCGGCCTACACGGTGTTCGGGACGGCGAAGCTCTACCTCGAATCAGGGAGGCATCCCGCGGAAATAAAGGAGATGGTCCTCACCCCGGCTGGGACGACCATAGAGGGCATATTCTACTTGGAGGAGAGCGGTATAAGGACCGCCGTGATGAAGGCCGTTGAGGCCGCCACCAAGAGAGCTAAGGAGATAGCCAAGAAACTCAATGAGGGCGATTAGGCGAGGCCTTCAGCCAGTCTCTCAGCGGCTTCCCGGCTCATTCCCTCCCCCAGCACTGTATACCAGTTCCTCATTTTATGAGCGATGGTGAGCGCGGTAGCCACCTCTTCCTTGGACACTCCCAAGTCGGAGAAGCTCGTGGGTAGGGATGCCCTGTCTAAAGCATCGAGCACATATTCCCTATCTATCCCGTGGAGGGGAGCCAGCAGGGCGGAACCTAGACCAACAGTCTCCCCATGTAGAAGCTCCTTCCCAGTTACCTCCTCTAATGCGTAGGCGAAGAGATGTTCACTACCCGCGGCTATCCTAGTGGTGTTGCACATGCTCATGAGCATGCCATCCAAGGCCAAGAGGAGTACGTAGAGCTTCCACACTTCCTCGTCCCTCACGGGTATTCCATCGGCCACCTCTATGAGCATCTCCGTGAACTGGTAAGCCATCGATACGGCCACAGGGCTGAAGTTCTCCTCCCTGCCCAGCATGTAGGCAAGTTCCAAGTCGGGGAGAGCGGTTACCTTGGCAATGTAGTCGCCGAATCCCGAGAACTGGAGCCTCTCGGGGGCCCTCCATATCAGATCTAGGTCGGCTATGAGGAGCAAGGGTGTTGCACCCTTGACCGCCTTGGATCTCCCTCCTTCCCACAGAATGGCGAAGGGGGTTGCCATGGCGTCGGTGGATGTGGTGGTCGGTATGGAAACTAGCTTGGCCCCGAGATCGTGGGCCACAGCCTTGGCAACATCTATGTTCCTTCCGCCACCTATTCCTATTACGAGGGAAGATCCTCTGCCCTCACCTACAAGCCTAGAGACCTCCTCAGGGGATGCTGCCCCCACCTTAGCCACCTTGGTATCTAATCCTTTCGCCTGTAACTCGGATGAGAGCCACTCCACCTCTGGCCATATACTCCTACTACCTAAGATGAGGGTTTTCCCCCTCTCGCCCAGCGCCTCCGAAATGAGGGATGGGGCTTCGGAGATAGACCCTCTCCCGACGCGAATTATATAAGGCACATTGATGTTGAGCTCTTTAAGTGGCATCTAACCCTCATGACTAGATCTAATAAAAAGTTGAGCGGAAATGAGGTTGCACTGGAGCGTCCAGGAGAATGTGCCCGTTGTCTCTAGGAGATGCGCCGAGAGGGAGATCAGGATAGTCCCGACGTCCAAGACCAGCGATCCCAGACCCGCGACAAGCGCGGACCTCGAGCTGCTCAAGAGGGTTGTGGACGAGCAGCTCGGTTCAGGAACCTATAACGAGCTCATACGGAGTGAGGTCGTTCTCTTTGGCAGGGCTCCCTATTTGGATACCGCTTACGAGGTTATATCCGACGGGGGAGTCCTTGGACATCTCTTCTTCGACTTATACGAGATGAGGTGGTACTTCAAACCGCTCGAGCAATCCATCGACAGAATAGGTCACAGGATGGAGACCCTTAGCCTAGGAGGGAAGAGGGGTGAGATAGTCGGGCGTGCTGATGGAGGTCCTAAGTTCAAGTTACTGGAGAACGGGTTGGCGGAGAGGGTAGGCGACAGGTATGTAGTTGCCCGGGTGTTCAAGCCAAGAGACACCCTATTAGAGGAGAAAAGCAGTTGGAATCGTGTTCTGAAGGTGAATGAACCATGCTTACTTTCTGACGAGTCCAAGGCCATTAGATTCGTGTGGAGGGCATCGAAGCGCGCGGGTAAGACCATAGTGTCGTTCTCCGGTGGGAAGGATAGTTCAGCCCTCTTGGAGGTCGTGAGGAGGAGTGGCGTGGACCATCTGGTTTACTTCAATGATACGGGTTTAGAGCTTCCCGAGACGCTGAGGTTCGTGGAGGATGTTGGATACGATGTAGTGGGCGACGCCGGAAATGCTTTCTGGGAGAATGTGGGCAAATTCGGACCTCCTGCGAGGGATTACAGGTGGTGCTGTAAGGTGATAAAGCTCCTCCCAACCTATAGGGCATTGAGGGATTTAGCTCCGGGACTCACCTTGGTGGGGCAGAGGAAGTTCGAGTCCCTTGCCAGGATGAGAAGTCCTCCGATCTGGAGAAACAGGTGGCTCCCCGGGTTCCTGACGGGGGCGCCGATTAACGAATGGAGCGCTTTACAGACTTGGCTTTATCTGAGACTGAGATCCGTGAAGATCAATCCTCTCTACCAGAGGGGGTTCGAGAGGTTAGGATGCTACCTGTGCTCCGCCTCCAGACTCTCCGAGTTTGAGAAGTTGGAGGAACAGTATCCGAGTCTATGGGAACGGTGGCACTCGTTCCTCTTGGAGTACGCATCAAAAGAAGGGTTAGGCGAGTGCTGGATCAAGTACGGGGTATGGAGGTGGATCCACCCACCTCGGAGGATGGAGCAGTTGTGTCCCGAGAGGAGAAGGGCTTTGGTGACTATGACCCCTGATTCGCACGGGAAGCTCCTAGTCATCGATCCCTTCGACGTAGAGACATTCCTATCGTTAGCTCACAGTCTGGGGGTGGTCATGAATGGTAAGATATCGGGCAGGGACTTCACGGTGGAGGTCGTTAGTAAGGAGAAGGGACTTATCGCGTACAAGGGTGAGTTGGAGGGGGTTAGAGGCCTGATCGCCAGATCCGCTTGCACAGGATGCGGAGTTTGCAGGGAATACTGCGAATTTGGGGCGATCGAAATCCAAGGAAAGGCCCGAATACTTCCTGATAGGTGCACGAGGTGCGGGGTATGCAATGATGTGTGTCCCCTCTCGTTCTACAGGGACAGGGTGGTTGAGGTGAGGTCAACTGGTTGGAAAGCAAACTAAGATTTTCCTGGCCTCCCTCTTGTTGTTAGCGGTTCTCCTAATTCCGTCGCCCCGCCACGAGCACAGAACTGTAGACAGGCGCGGGATGAACTACATCCTAGCTGACGTCCTAGACACTTTGCTAAGGATGCACCTCGTCTGGAGCAGGGAAGTCGCGAGGAAGCAGCTGATCGACTCCTTGAAGGCGGATCTGGAGTACTTTGAGAGGGTCAGAATGCCTTCGGAGTTCGAGAGGTACAGACCTGAGGGCGTGGGCGTCCCTCTCGTCTAAATAAGAGGACAGGGTTTCAATGTCCATCCCACCAATGCGATGAACCTAGCCACGGAGGCCCTGCAGTACAGGAGGAACTGGAGTGAGTTCAGGGAGATAATGGATTGGATGCTCTCATATGCGGAGGAGAAGGACAACGCGTTGTTCTTCAACTACTACTTTCAATGGGAAGCTCCCGGGATTCCTTGGAACTCCTCCCTGAGTCAGGGGCTGGCTGCTGGCTACTACGCCATAGCATACAGGAAATTTGGCGGCATTAAATACCTGAGAGCGGCGAAGGGTTTCGCGAACAGTTTCCTGATCCCGAGAAATGAGGGTGGATTCTCCGTGAATACCATCTATGGAAGGTTCTTCTTGGAGTATTCTAACTCCCCAGATGATTTGGTGCTCAACGGCTTCATGTTGTCCTTGAAGGGATTGACCATTTACAGCTGTCTAATGAATGATAGCGGAGGTTATCAGCTCGTTATGGAGGGACTCGGGACCCTGCACAGGATGCTCCCAGATTATGATACGGGGAACTGGTCCCTCTATTCCACGAAGCACGGAATGGCAGATGAGCGTTACCACAGACTCCATGTGAGGCTCCTTTACTTCTTGGGAAGGTGGTACCACGACGACCTTCTTCTGGAGTACGCTAGGAGATGGGACTCCTACCTAACTGGTAGGTCAGAACTGTACAGAGCCGAGCAGGACTACCTCTTCTGGAGGAACCTGCTGAGAGAGTTGAGAGGGGAGGATTAGGGCTAGATCTTCATATTTTCACTTTAAGCCTAGCCGCCTCCTCTCTTAGAACGGCCTCTATTGATCCCTTACCCTTCTCGGTTGGAACGGCCGGTTGACCGCTCCTACCCTCCCCCTCCGCCTCTATGAACATGCCCTCCGAGACGTAAGAACCGAACCTCTTTGGGGGGAGTACGGCGAAGGCCACCACATCCCCCTCCCTCACTTGCAGGTTGGTGACCACATTGAACCTCTCGCCCGCGTCCACCACGGTCGCTCTGAGTCCATCGAACGGTTTAATAGAGACAATGGTTCCCCAGAGCGAATCAACCCCACTGTACAGCCTCTGCTCCCTACCGACTCGGTTAGGAAGGCCCTCCAAGGTTATCGCTGCGAACCTCACCTTGGCCGCGTTCAGGGCGTCGGACGGGGATCTGGCTCTCTCCCTCAATTCCCTCCAAACGGAGTGTAGCTCCTTTCCCTTAGCAACCAACCCATCCAGCATTCCCTGCTCGGCCAGATCCTCCAACGACATGAAGCTGTAGACTAGGGTTTGGGCCTCAGCCCTTATCTGCTTCAGATCTACTCCGCGGAGCGCCTTCTGAGGGACCTCTTGGAGGAGCATCACAGCTATCTCGACTGGGACTAGCCTAGGATCCTTCAACTGTTACCACCCCTATCTCGCTGATCTCCACCTTGCCGTCTCCATCATCGATCCAGCTCAGGACGTATATCCCCTCTTTTAACAAGGGCATGTTCTCGCTGAGCCAGATCAAGGCGGCTCTGGTCCCGAACCTAGTCACACCAGCTGCGGTGATGTAAATCCCCTCTCCAGCCTCGTGGATTCCGACTACCGCGAAGTCCCTGCGTCCGTAGGACGCCCAGTAGGTCGTGTTGCCGATTTCAACCCCATAGAAGAGGCCGTTCTCTCCTTTAACGAATTTTACCGGCTCGCCGTAGGACGGATTGACTGCTGGACCTCCTAATGTTATCCTGTAAAGCCCTGACGCTTTTCCGAAGGCCTTGAATCTGTCTGAGAGATCCTTACTCATACTAATGTCCACATCAGGACCGGTCACCTCGAAGGAGCTTGAGGAGAGGTGATCCTTGCGGTAGATGAGCCACCCACTATCTGGGATCGCGTCCATAAGCCTAGTCACCACGCTGGCCCTTAGGCCGAATTGCTTGCCGTGATCAACTATCTGCCTTCTCACCGGACCCAAGTACACGTAGGACTCGAACACATCACCGACCATCACGCCCTTCCTCCTAAGGGCGGGATTTGACACGTATATAGCCTTAGTGGGAAGCCTCTCCCACATCCTGCCCGTCAGATTGCACCTGTAGAGGTAACTCTCCCACAGCTCATGCCCGTTGCTCCTGTTAAGGTCCGCATCCACATATATGTTGAAGAACCTCTCCAGCCTCGCCCCATAACCTCTCAAGTTGCAGCCTAGCCCGTCCACAGGTACTATCGCGAAGTAAATCCTGTAGAAGTCGTCCTTAACGTAAAGTTCCTTGTAATCGGCTACCCTGTCGGCATCCCCGACGGGGTCCAGTATTGTAGGGGCACCGTAGTCCCCTAGCTTCCCGTCTATTTTCGCCGCTCCCTCCTTTTTCAGCTTGTAAGTCACCCAGTCGAAGTCGTCTCTCTCGACCATCCACATGTACGCCTTGACACCGAATTCTCCCTTGGGAAAGGCCGCCGTCACATTGGGAGTGGTGAGTATCACCCTCCCCCCCTCCATCCTCACCCAGCAGGCGGCCGCAAGAGTGTCCCATCCATTCTTAAGTGAGTTGAACCTCTGCACTGAGCAGGCCGTCCGGTTGGGGTTCACGGAGAACACCAGCCTGTAGTCCGCTCCCTTAACGTCGCCCTCGGGTACGCCCTCACCCTCCACGAGCCTGTCCAGATACACGTTGCCTATCACGGTGAAGTTCTCCACCGAGGGGGTTCCGTAGAACTCAAACGCGAGTGTGATGTTGCCGTTCCAAGATATATGCATGGCCTTCACATCCAGCTGAGGTAGCTGCGGTTCCTCCAAGGGATCGTACCATGTCAAGGTACCTTGAGCGCTCAGGTGGGGCAGGGGGATGAGCACCACTGCGAGTGTGATTACAATGGCCAGTAGCTTCCAGCTAGCTTTCGTGCTATCACCCAAGTTCAGGCAGGCACAAGCATGAAAAAGTTTGATATAGGAGGAAGCGAAGTACCTTCATGCTGCAGGCTAATTCGGCGAGGGGGTGGCTTTGAGTCTGAGGGAGGTCAAGGGGAGGTTGAGGGGCGTAACCCCCGAGAAGGCTATTCCGCTCAAGGTAATTGGGGAGATATCGTACTACCTGTTCGAGGGAGGAGTATTGGCCGTCAGTAGTTTTGAAGATAAAGATCTGCCGTATATTAGGGCGAGAACAACCATCATCCCATTCGACGAGCTCCCTGATTTCCTGAGAGAGGAGGTGGAGAAATGGTTAAAGGGATGAGGTGGCTCCTATTCCTGATCGTCCCACTGGCTCTCTACATCTACGCCTATTTCAGGACCCCCCTACTTCCCCTAATAGATGGGCCCTACTACTCCGCCCAAGTGAGTTGGATAGCCAGCTACTGGACTCTCAGGCATCCAGATCCCCCACTGACCTTCTACCTGCTGCTTCCCTTCTACTTCGCTACTGGAGATAACATCTTGGCGGTGAATGTGGGGGTCCCAATAATATCCTCGCTCATGTTCATTCCGGCCTTCATGTACTTCAGGGAAGTTGATGGAGATGACGAGGCAGCCGTCTTGGGGGTTTTAGCACTAACCACCTCTTACTATACTGTTAGACTGGTTACCGATTTCGTGAAGAACGCCTTCGGTCTGATATGGGTATTCTCTTGGCTCTTCTTCGCGTTGAGGTACGGGAGAGAGGGGAAGTTGAGGGACTTGGTGGGCGCGGCGATCTCGGTTCTCTTGGTCATGCTCACCCACATCTTGGATTTCGGGTTCACGGTAGGCCTCTCTATCCTCTACGCTTTACTGAGGAGGGACAGGAGGGCAATGACCTTGGCCTCAATTAGTTCAGCCCTCCTCGCCTTAGCCTTTCTCCAGCCCTGGATAGTCGGGGGTGATGTGTCCAAAGGGGTGGCCCTCGTTGAACAGGTGGCCGAGGGAGAGGTGGGACCTTCGGGTCTTTTAGATTTGGTGCCCTTGGTGTCCTCCCTTCTTCTCCTCTGGTCATGGTACAAGAACAAGGAGCCGATGCACGGCTCCTTAGGTCTCGTCTCGCTACTGTTCAGCCTCCCCGTCTACGGGAGAGGTTGGGTAATGAGGTTTCGCAATTTAGGGGGGATACCTCTATCTGCCGTACTCTCTAGAGGGAAGGCCGAGGTGGGGAGAGGGAGAATACTCGCCGTCCTAGCGCTGGTGCTCGTGGCCTCCTCAGGGTTCACACTAGCTTCCACGGTGAGACCCACCGTGGACATGGCTACATTCAATGAGATGAAGTACATCTTAGATAGGTACCGCTCTCCGATCTTCGTCCCCGATGTGAAGATCAGGTACTGGGCGGAGACCCTCAGTTTCGATGTGACATCCACGCCTGAGGGGGCCAGCTACATGCTGGTATGTCAGCCCTCCCATATGGGATCTTCAGCAAAGGGTTCAGCGCTTCCATCAAAGGCTGAAGCTCTCGTGAGGAGGTTGAGAGCCCAACCCGTGTTTCAGGGGGAGAGATGCACTCTCTTCAAAATGAGAGGGAGATGAGGGTTATTTGAGCAGCTCCTCCTCATACCTCCTCAGGTGATCTACCGCCTCCCTAACATCGCTGAATCTCCTAGCCACCTCTTCCACATCTTCTCTGCCTATCTCCTCCTTACCTCTGGACCTGATCCTTACACCTGCTATTCCAAGTATTTGAACGGCGTACCTGAGGGATTTCTTGGTACCTAGCTCCATTAGAAGTTCGAGGGCGTCATCACTTAGCTTCACCCCCTCCTCCTTAGCTCTTATCTTGAGTATGTGGCCTATTTCCTCCTTGCTGTACTTGTCAGTGGTTATTATCACGAGCCTGTCCAGCAGGTCAAGGGGCATGCCAAAGGGAGCCTCTATCTCCGTCCCCCTGATCTTGGTGATCCCCCTGTTGGTGGCCATCACTATGATGGGTACAAGTTCGCTTTCCATGGCCCTAGAAATGAAGCTCAGAGCCTCTATATCCATCAAGTGAGCGTCATCTATGAACATCACTCCTGGCACTATCTCAGCCCTGCCCATCTCGACCCATTCCTTCACCTGCTGATCCACGGCGGCCCTCACCTCGGGATCTATCTCCTTCTCCTCGACTCCAAAGAGTAGGGAGAACAGACCACCACCGCTCCTCCTCCTAGCCACCATTCTATCCAGATCGTCTAATGTGAGCACGTACACGAACTCCTTCTCCTTGAGGACCTGTCCATCCGGCCTCGGCACGAGCTGTTCAGCCTCCAGATCGTATGAGAACGATTCGGTGGATCTGCCGACTTTGGACACCCTACCGTCCTTGGCGTCTATCATTATCACGTCCCCTTCAGCAATCCCGAATTCCACGAGCTGCCTAGCCACGTTCGGTCCGACCCTTATCCTCTTCTCCTCATCCGTGGTCTTCAGGGTTATCACGGCCTCTTGAGGGACCTTCACAAAGGGATTGTAGGGACTGGACCCCATCTTGATGTCCAGCTCCTTGACCTCTCCCTCGTAGACCTTCCTCAGTTCCCTGACCTTGACACCTATGGCCTTCCTCATTGCCTCCATCAGGACCTCGGTCTTCTTCCTCTCAGTACTGTATATCTCGGATCCGCTCAGCTGGATGAACGGAACGTCCTCCCCCAACTCCCTAGCCATGGCCACGGCTATGGCGGTCTTCCCGGTACCGGGAGGACCTGCAAGCAGTACCGCCTTCCCACTCAGTTTCCCCTCCTTTGCCATCATCACTACCAGACCGGCCGCTTCCCTAGCCCTAGTCTGGCCGACCAGCCCATCCGCTACCTGTTTCGCCCTGCCGCTCTCGTCCAGCCCGAGTCCCTTTATGTGACTGTGCGCTCCTATCCTCTCCATCCTCAGCTCTCCGCCTATCTCCTCTATCTCGACCATGTTCTCCCCCAGAGGGGAGAGAAAATTTAGGATTTTAACGTTTATCGGTTCAGTGTGATCTGGTCACCATCCAGAGCACCAAGCCGACAACCAGCGCACCGACGAAGGCGATTAGGAGGAAGAGCCAAGCTGGCGTCGGCTCCTCCTGAACCTCAAATTCTGGCGAGGTGGTGCTCCTATCCTGGAATGTGACCGTGGATGCAGGAGAGGTGGTTTGGGATGTAGCCTGCTGGGTTCGCGGGACCTCTGCTCCCTCTTGGGACACTATTACGGACACTCCAAGCGGAGCCGAGTAGGTGGACTCGCCCACAACGTAGGTCATGTTTATCTTGAGGGTGTAGGTGCCCGGCCTGAAGTTCGAGGGGATCGCGAGTTCCATCCTTATCTCCCTCGTCTCATTAACTCTCAGATCTCCGATGGATCCCCTGACCACGAAGTTCCTTACCCTGGTCATGCGCTCGGCGTAAATGGGAAACGGGGCCTCTATCTCAACCCTAACATTGCTCATGTTGACGGGGGACTTGTTCTCTATGAAGAGGGAGACCTTCTTAGTCTCCCCCCTCCTCAAGGTGGCCAGTGGATCGGGCCTGACCGTTATCATCCCCTCGATAGCTATGACCTCCGCTGATATCTCCGCGATCTTTATGCTTCCCTTGTAGATCTCGGCGTAGAGTTCGTGCCTGCCCGGGGTGAGTGGTTTTATGGTGACCTTGTAGCATCCCACCTCATCAGCCGATCCCTCGTCAACGAAGGCGTCGTCGACGTAGAGCTTGGCCTTCAGGCCGGCGGCCAGCGCTGAAGGTAAGCATACGGTTCCAGTGACCGGCAGGTTCGCCGGAACATAGATTGGGACCCTCGCCTTGATCGGGGCGGCATCCAACGACGCTAAAGATATGGTGAGCAACACGATCAGGGATATAGCCGCTACTCCTATCCTCATCGATCTCGAGATAGGGAGAAAGCGTAATAAACACCATACGACAGTAGTCTCAAAAAGCCCCTCCTCCATGCTGCGGTCTAGAGGCTATGAAGGTGTCCGCCATTGGCCGACGGTAGGGTCTACGTCGCAGCAGCGGCGTTCCTGTGGGGAACAATAGGTGTCGCTACTAAAATAGCTCTATCAGCCGGAGCGGGTCCAGCCTCTATCAGCGCTTTTAGGGCGGCTGTCAGCGCGATTCTCGCCCTAGTAGTTCTTCGAAGAAAGGTCTTTGACAGGAATCTGATTCTCCTAGGCTTGCTGTTCACAGGGCCTTTGTTCCTCACTTACATGTTCAGCGTTATGCTCTCAGGTATGGGAATCGCGGCTGTCCTACTATACACGGCTCCAGCGCTCGTCGTCTTGTTCGCTTCCGTGTTCTTAGGTGAGGGGATAACCAAGAAGAAGGTGATCGCGCTGTTCCTAGCTGGCATAGGCGCCTTCCTGACCCAGCTTCCAAATATAGGCAATCCAAACTTAGGCGGCATCCTCTTTGGACTGGGGAGCAGTATAGCCTACTCGGGGATAATTCTGATGGCGAGAAAATTGATGACCTCCGGATATTCCGCCTTGGAAGTCGGGTTAGGGCCTCAACCCTGGTCGGCGCTTGAGCTAGCTCCTTTCCTCTTCCTAGATAGGTATGAGCTGAATCCACCGTTCTTAACGTCCGTGATTTATTTGGGGATATTCACATCCTTCTTAGCTTACTACCTGCACGCTAAAGGAGTGGGTAAGGTGGAAGCTGGAACCGCTGGTATAGTATCCAACGTGGAACCGGCATCTGCAGTAGCCCTAGGTCTGCTGACGGGTGAAAATCTGGGTGCAGAGGGGCTGGTGGGATCTGCTTTGGTAATAGCGGGCGCGATCTTGGCGGGATGATCAGCCGGTTAACTCCCTGAGCCTCTCCACGAGCTCATATACATCTTCTATCATAGAGACAGCCAGAGGTACTCTCATGGTGGAAGCCAGCTTCATACCAAGCTTATCCACGTTATCCGGCTGAGGTCCGTGGAGGACCACTAGACTGGGCCTTATGTCTATGACCTTGAGGGCCACCATGGGGCTCCTGCCAGCCGATACCTTGGTGAAGATGAGGGCCCTCTCGGTGGAGGTGCCGAAGAGCCTCATGAAGTCGGATCCGCTCAGGCTGAGTATGGCCTTAATGCTGTCTATGACAGTATATCCGTGAATGTATGTGGGCTGAGGGGCCTCAACAACTATCCTACCCTCTATGACCTCCAAGAACTTCTCCAACTCTATAGGAAGTGTGAACTCGCTCATGTCTATGACACTCGAGAGGAGCGGGATCATCCCGGTCGTCCTAACTAGGGTCCTGATTACCGCCCCTCCCTTCTTCTCATCCTCATCGAGGAGGGTCATTATGAATCTTCTGAGGACGAGGGATCCCGGGCTCTTCCTCCTGCTCGACTCGTAGTCCGAAACTACGGATGCGGATACTCCTAGCAGCCTGGCCAACTCGCTTTGCTTAATGCCGAAATACTCCCTCCACTTCCTCATGGCCAGCCCTATGTTTTGGCTGAAAAGAATGTCCCCGGCTATCTTCTTAGCCACGATCTCTTTTAGGATCCTTCTGTGATATGTTGAAAGCAGTTCCCTATCGAGTTCCTCCTCGATCTCCATCATCACCACTTACGTCGAAAGGGATAATTGAGAGATAAAAAGGCTTCGCCTATCAACGATTAGGGATCTGGACCCAGACCCTCAGCTGAGATAACTCCCTTGATTACTCCTATGAATTCCGGATCTCTATGCTCTATAACCCTGAAAGTTCCCTCTTCTTCCGATATGATGGCAGCAGCTATATGATAGCACAGTTTCCTCTTACCCCTGATTACGACGTTCAGGTAGTAGTCCAAACAGGAACATGCCAGATCCCCCATAACCAGATGGGGGCCCGTTGGTCCCCTGACCACGTATACGTATCTGCCACTGGGCTTGAAGACGTGTTTCTCGACCCCGCCCTTCAGGGCGGACTTGAGCGCCTTGAGCGCGCTGCCCCACGATAGCTGGCTCAGTGTCCCATACCTTTTAAGTCCCTCACTACACCCTCCCACGATGGAACCCATATGGGGAAGCCCGGCCCTAGAGATAAAGGTTGATGGGAAAAGGTGGATCCTCATAGCCGACCTCCACTTGGGATTCGAGTTAGAGCTCGCCAAGGAGGGGGTCTACATACCCGATAGGACCGAACACCTAGCCAAGAAGCTCCTCTCCTTGGGACCAGCTGATGGTCTGATCATAGCAGGGGATTTGAAGCACTCTATCGGCCTCTCTTCTAGATTCAGAGTGAGGAAGTTCCTCAAGGAGATCTCTGCCGCCTTTCCAAGGATCGTCCTCACGGCCGGGAATCACGATGGGGGTATAGTAAGCGTGGTAGGGGACTCCTGTGATGTCAGAGGGCCTAGGGGCGTCCCCCTAGATGAGGTGTGGGTGTTTCACGGTCATGCCCTTCCCCCGCCTGAATCCTCTGAGTACGAGTTCGGGGTGATGGGGCATGTCCACCCGGCCATCTTGATCAAGGGCCTCGGCAAGATGCCTGTCTGGTTGATAGCCGAGACCACATGCAACTACCTTCCACGTACACTGGTGGTGGTCCCCGCTTTCAATGACATACTGGGTTATGGAGATCTACTCCGGATGAGGGAGAGGGGTCCCGTGTTCCCCAAGTGCATAGACCCTGAAGCGACAGATGTGCTCACGCTAGAAGGCAGCTACTTGGGAACCCTCTCCTACCTCTCCAGAGAGAAGGGTTTATTATCACTCACCTGACGGGAACCGAAAGGGAAACTGTTGAGCGAGTGGGATGTCGTCATAGTAGGTGCGGGACCCACCGGGCTCTTCGCCGCCATGGAGATAAAGAGGCTTGCTCCAGAGTCTGAAGTCATTGTAGTCGAACTTGGTAAGGACCTAGAGGGTAGAAAGTGCCCATTGAAGAGTGTGGGGAAGTGCTTGGCCTGCCCGGTCTGCGATATAGTGTCGGGATTTGGAGGAGCCGGGACCTTCAGCGATGGCAAGCTCAACCTAACCAAGGACATAGGTGGTGATTTAGCTAGCGTCATAGGCGAGAAGGTTGTATGGGAACTGATAGACTATGTAGACAAGGTATTCCTAGATTTAGGGGCTCCGAAGAAGGTGTACGGTGAGAACAGGAGGGCCATTGAGATGTTGAAGAGCAAGGCGCTGAGGGCCGGGCTCCTGTTGATCCCCTTCAGGATAAGGCACATGGGGAGCGATGGCGGCTACAAAGTCCTCATGAACTTCAGGAAGAGGCTTCTGGAGATGGGGGTCGTCTTCAGATTCGGTATCGCGGCTGACAACATTCTAGTGGAGAACGGCAAAGTCAAGGGGGTGAAGCTATCCAACGGTGAGGAGCTCCTATCCAAGTACGTGGTGGTGGCCCCGGGCAGGGTAGGCGCTAGTTGGCTCGTTAGAGAGGCGAAGAGATTGGGCATAAAGGTGGAGGGGGGCAAGGTGGATCTCGGTGTTAGGGTAGAGGTGCCCTATGAGGTCATGGAGGAGTTCACTGAGGTTCTGTACGAGCCGAAGCTGATCTACTACAGCGAGACCTTCGATGACAGGGTGAGAGTCTTCTGCGTCAACCCTGGGGGGGAGGTGGTCACTGAATCCTATTGGGGAATTGTAACCGTGAATGGAGTGGCTAGGGAGGATTACAAGACAGATAACACGAACTTCGCAGTTCTCGTCACGACCAAGTTCACAGAGCCCTATAAAGACACGATATCCTACGCTCTCAGCATAGCTAGGATGGCCAACAACATAGCGGGCAATCAGCCCATCATCCAGAGGTTCGGCGACCTCAAGAGAGGGAGGAGATCCACTCCCTCTAGGTTGGGCCGCAGTATAGTAAAGCCTACGCTCCCGTCGGCCGTTCCCGGAGATTTGAGCTTCGTCCTTCCCTATCGCTACTTAAAAGATATACTGGAGATGCTACAGGCAATGAACGAGATAATGCCTGGGATAGCGTCGGACCACACCCTGCTCTACGGGATAGAGGTGAAGCTTCACACGGCCAAGCTGGATCTCAAGGAGAATTTGGAGACCAAGACCATTGAGGGACTTTACGCAGGTGGCGATGGCGCCGGCGTCTCTAGGGGACTAGTTCAGGCATCTGCCTCGGGAGTGTGGATCGGGAGGGACATTGCCAAGAGACTCTCGCGTTAATAGGGGGGTATGATCCCCTAACCCTCTCGAGGATCGTCGAGGAGAAGGTCACTAAGCCCTCGTTGGAGGGGCAGCTCAGGAGATACTATAGATTCCGCCCCACCAGATTTTACGGCGGCATCTTCACCGCCGATGCCGTTGGGTGCAACTTGAGATGTATCTTTTGCTGGAGCTTCCGTCATGTCGTCAATATGGAATTGGGTAGGTTCTACTCACCCAAGGAAGTGGCTAAAATTCTAATAGATGGAGCTAGGAGGCGTGGGTTCTCCAAGGTAAGGGTCAGCGGTGCTGAACCGACCATAGGGAGGGGCCACCTCATCGAACTGATCGAAGAATTGGAAGGGAGCGGCCTCCTCTTCATACTTGAGACGAACGCCATACTCCTCTCAGACAAGAATTATGCTAGAGATCTAGCGAGAGATCACATTCATGTGAGGGTATCTCTGAAGGGAACAACCCCTGAGCAGTTCTCTAAACTGACAGGCGCCAAAGAGGAGGGGTTTTTCCTTCAACTAGAAGGGTTAAGGAACCTGTTGGAGAGCGGAGCCAGCGTACACGTATCAGCAGTGATCAGCTTTTCAAAGGAGGAAGAGGTCTCCCAACTTCTGGAGAGGCTTAGGGAGCTGGATCCAACTCTAGTAAGGGATTTCGAGCCTGAACTAGTGGTTTTGTATCCCAGCGTCAGAGAGAGGTTAAGAAAGGCAAGGATAACTCCGGAAATCGCCGTTATGCCAGATGGTTCGTTAGTTAGTGGGAAAATTTGAAGAAATAGGCTGGCCTAGATATTGTTTATTAGTTATACGTTCTTTTTATATCGTAGGGTCAAATTGCCGCTGGGAATGAGGGAGGAAAGGGCGTTCAGAAGGGCATATATTCGCTACTTGAGAACGCTGGAGGAAATGAATTTCGAGGATCCAGAGGATATAGCTTCTGTATTAGCGACGGCCGAACTTCTCACCTCATTAAAGAGGGCTAAGGTCAGAGCGTAGGTCCCCAAGCGAGTAGGTCATTCAGGCCCCTTGGTTTAAGTCCCTTGGGAGGTTTCCCGAGCTCGAAGCTCATCCTGACCAAGAGCTCCCCTCCTTCCATAGATACCTCCAATGCTACCCTTTTGGCCTTTAGATCCCTTCTCATCTTCGAAAGAGCGCTAGTGAAGTCTCCTTCCGGTGCCCTGAGTATGACCTCCACCCGTCCCCTGTCTATTCTCCAGTAGAGGACCTTGAATCCCATAGATTCGAGCGAGAAAATAGATGATTCGACCAAGCTGGCCATATCTACCTCCACATATTATGTGAGGGAGGGATATGTAAACATGATTATCTAAAACGTTCTAGAACGTTTCAATACGTTCCAAAAAAGAGGAGAGAGGATTTTATCTCATGAGAAGTTCAGAACTTGGCCTTTATCTCCTCAGCCACCTTCTTGGCCTTGCTCAGCACATCGGTATAGAGGTTATTACCATGGGAATCTATGGCGACCATGGTGGGACCGAAGTTCTCGACTTCAACGACCCACATCGCCTCAGGCGTGCCCAGATCCAGCCAGTGGACATCAACTACTCTTTTCACCGCACTGGTGGCCACGGCCGAAGTTCCACCGGGATAGGCCAGGTAGGCGGCGCCGTACTCCTTCATTCCCTGCGTGGTCTTCTCGAACATCCCTCCCTTACCTATAATCAGCCTTACCTTGAACTCCCTGATGAAGTCCGCCTCGACGCTCTCCATCCTAGCGCTGGTCGTCGGGCCAAAACCGAATATCTTCCACTCATCATCTATCTTCTTGACTATGGGGCCACAGTGATAGAGGGCCATTCCCTCCAAGTTGACAGGGACCTTGTCCTTCTCCCCCTTAGCTGCGAGCTCCAAGGCCCTCCTGTGTACCTGATCCCTCCCGGTTATAATTATCCCGTCTAGATAGACGATATCGCCTACCTTGAGCTTCCTAACATCCTCCTCAGATATAGGAGTCCTCAACCTGTACTCGGCCATAAGATTCACCTCCTCATGGGGGAACCAGCAACTTCATGTTCCCGCTGCTGTCAAACACTGCCTCGGACCTCCTGAATGCCCAGCATTGAGTGTTTATTCCAACGGGAAGGCTGGCTGGATGCTTGTGAGCCCACTCTATCTTGACGCCTAAAGCATAGGTCTTCCCTCCCAAGCCCATGGGCCCCAGCCCGAGGGAGTTTATCTTCTCCAGCAGTTCCTGTTCTATCTCAGCCAGCTTGGGGTCTGGATTAGGCTCGTCCAGTCTCCTAAAGGTCGCCTTCTTCGCGAGCTTCAGCGCCATGTCCGCGCTGCCTCCCACACCAACCCCTACCACTATGGGCGGACAGGGCTTCGGACCGGCATCGAGCATTGCATCTATGACCGCCCTCTTTATTCCCTTTAAGCCCAAGACAGGGCTCAGCATGTAAAGCTTTGATGTGTTCTCACTCCCCCCTCCCTTAGCGAGGTAAATTACCTTCATCTCGGAGCCCGGAACCAGCTCCAAGTGAATTATCGGCACATACCTCCCGGTGTTATCGCCTGAGTTCTTGTAGGTCCAAGGATCTACCGCGTTGGGCCTGAGGGGAATCTCACTCGTGGCGGTTCTGACCGCCTCCTCTATCAGGGATCTTAGTTCAGATTTCAGCGGAAAGTCCTCACCCAGCTCGATGAAGAAGGTTGGAGTTCCAGTATCTTGGCACATAGGTAGCTTGGTCTTTCCGGAGACCTCTATGTTCCTGAGGATTGCCTTCAAGTTGGCTTTGGCCACGGGGTTATCCTCAATCTCATATGCCCTCTGAAGGGCCTCCCTTACATCCCTTGGGACGTTAAAAGCGGCCTCTCTCATCATGGTCACTATACCACTCTTGATGGATTCCTTCAAATCCGGCATAGGGGAAACCCCCGCCAAAGAAGCGGGAGGTAAATTATTTAACGCTTTATGAACGCTGTCATGCTCCTGCAAAGGAAAAATAGTGAGGAAGAATCTTTTCTAGGATAGATACTCCTTCAGAAGAGATCCCAGCTTCCTTATGCCCTCCTCAATGACCTCAGGCTCCATGTAGGAATAGCTCAGTCTAAGGGCGTTGGTCGGGCTGTTAGATGCATCCACCAAGTCGCCGCTCTCGGGATGGAATATGTATCCCTTGAGTGGGTAGAAGGCCTGTCCGGGGACATACAGTACATCATTGGGTATGGCAACCTCCTCCAAGAACTTCTTGGAGTCGAAATCTTTCCTAGGAGCCTCCCACCATATGAAGAACCCGCCGGTGGGATCGGTTCTCTCGCCATCCGGGAAGTCCTCGTCTATCGCCTTGGCCATGGCCTCGTACCTCTTCCTGTAGCCTTCCCTCACCTTCTCTATGAACTGTGGGAAGTACTTCTCGTAGTACACTTTGGCGATCTTCTGGGTTATCGTGGGGGTGCAGAGGTCGTTGTAGCCCTTGGCCTTGATGACCTCTTCTCTTACCTCGGGGGGCATGAGGTTGTACCCGACCCTGAGCACCGCGACTTCTTTGCTGGTTGTCCTCATGTATATGACGGTGCTCCCATCATCATCGAAGGCCCGTATAGGCTTGAGTCTCTCTCCCCTAAACTGTATCTCCCTGTAGGCTGCGTCCTCTACCAGATACAGCCCCTTATCCTTCGCAACATCTAGGAGATCCCTCCTCCTGTTCTCCGGCATTGTAGTTCCGGACGGATTGTCAGAATCAGCCACTACATATATGAGCTTGGGTTTCCTACCGAACTTGTTGATCGCCCTGTCTATGGCCTTATCCACGTACTCTGGAATCATCCCCTGCTTATCCCCGGGTACGGCTATCACCTGCCCCCTGAACTTGGTGACCACATTCACGAATCCGAGGTAAACGGGGGCCGGTACTATCACCAGATCATCCGGATTGAGCAGGACATCCAGTATCAGGTGAATGGCTTGCTGAGAACCTGTGGTTATCAGGACCTCTTTCCATCCCTCCTCAGGGTCTAGATTTATACCGTCCCTCTCCCTCATCATATTGGCCATTACCTTCCTTACCTCTGGAAGACCGTCAGTCGGTCCGTAGTTGTAGTCCTCTATCACCTCGACCTCCCTTCCGGAGAATATGCTCTCAAGCTCTTGGAGGGCTAGGGTATTTAGTATCATCGGAAAGGCACCTAGGGGTAGGACTCCCGGTTTACCCCCAGCGAAGTAGTACTTCACCTTATACTTCAGTAACCTCCTTATCTCTGACTCAGGGATGAGCCTAGTCCAAGCTGAGAATTCGACCATAGGCCCAGTCAAATGATCACCTTACTTCCCCCCAAGAGGAAAATTTAACGGTTGTTAGGGTGATAGGTTCGATATCCAATTTAATTTGTTGAATTTCTTACCCTATAAGGTAAGGTGCAATAAAAAAGAGTGATGGGAACTTGTTACCTCCTCCTGATCAGCAGGAAGGCCGCCACCAGAAGTACAACCACAATTATTTCCAGTGCTACTGTGAGAGGACTTAGGCTGCGCGGCTTGGTCGTGGTCCTAGTGACTGTAATCGCTGTCTTGCTTGTGGACTGAGGGGCGAACGAACCTCCTTGAGGTCCGCTAGTCGGTCTAGTTCCCGTCCCCGTGAACTCTGTGGTAGATGTCTCAATAGTTGACTGAGTGGTTGTTCCGATCTCGGATGTCTGCGTTGGGGGCGTTCCGGTTTCGGTTTGGGACTCAGTAGTCGATGTAACCTCGGTTCCCGTTTCTCCTGAAACGGTGACGGTAAGATTGACCTTTCCCCATTCGACTACATCTGATCCATATCCGAAGGTATCGGGATAGAACTCTATCACGTACTTCCCTGGGGGCGCGTATTTGCTGGCTTCCACCTTTACATTGGCAGAGAATCCCGGTTCCTTGGTATAATTGGATATTGTAATCTTAAGCGGGCCTACTTTCAGACTTGGGGCCTCTACAATCCTGTATCCAAGTCCAACACTTCCAAGGAAGGTCCCACTTTCCATGAGAGTTACTTCGGTACTTTCTCCCCTTTCTAGAGTTACCCTGTCCTTCGATATGTTCAGGATAGCTGTTGGTTTGACGAACTCGACGTAAAGTGTGGGGACATATTTGCTCTTGTGCTCCCTAACAGCACCTTCGCTGCTGTAGAAGTCGACATATAAATTCATGTGCGAGGATGATCCGAAGTCCGAGACTTCCACTTTGCCGACATCTGGCCTTATTATCAGTCCATAATCCTCTATTTGGCCACTTAGGACCCTCTTAACATAGTCTGTTACCAAGAAACCTACAGACCTTCCTTCAGAGAGGGTCTCGTCCACCCTGATCTTAGTAAGATAGTCTGGTTCGGCGTACCCCCCGGAGGTCTTCCACCGAGCCCTGCTAGTCCTGTAAATCCACGTGGTCTCCGTGTCATTGAACTTCTCCCTTAAAACGTAAAGTAGAAGTTTCAAACCGCCCTCAGGAGGTTCCTTGACGTAAAGCCAGAGTCTAGCAAGCTTTATTTCGGCCCCAGGTGGTATCTCGGATAAGTTGAATTTTATCAGCGAGCTGTAGGGGCCCCTGAGGATCACCCTATACTCTACATGAGAGATAACGAAAGGATTTCTCTCTTTAATAGCTTCCATCCCCACTCTGAGTTCGCTTTCATTGAACATCTTGCAATCTCTACATTCCTTGGAAATGTAGGTATCACTCGTGGGTTTCAGATATAGTTTTGCATCCTCAGGTGAGGAAAGTGCGTATAACGGAGAAAGTAAGAACAAGAACGCTAGAAGGAAAGCCAGCATTATATAGCTAGGTCTCATGGGCGTGCATCAGCTCCAACTAGATTTGGCTTTAACACCTATTTAAATTATCATCTAGTTAAAATTCCGAGTAAGTTCCTACTATTGAAAAATAAAATAATTAATTATGATTAATGAAATCATGAGATACATTATATTGATTGGTATGACCTGTTATATGGAAGAGAAGTAGAAATTTTAGCATAAAAACCGGATTTGTAATAAAATATTGAGATTAGGTGGAGACCCTACCACCTAGGCCTGCCCCTGTAGCTGTTATCCCTTCCGTACCCTCCGTAGCTCCTCCTTCTCCTAGGAGGCCTGTAATCCTCGGGGGCCTCCGGAACATCCTCTGGAATCTGATCAGCTGGAACAACGTCGGAATCCTCTGCCTCGGCTATACTGCCCAAATTACCCAAGTTGAGTTGTACCTTTCCTCTATAGACGGTGGTGAATGCGTTCTGGAGCTCAACGACCTGTCCCTCGGACAGCTTTCCAGCGTGGTCTCCCCACAAGGTCAGGGTGACCCTTCCGGTCTCATCCCCGACAGTGGCCTCCGAAAGAGTTCGGGGGCCCTTCCTAGTCTCTACAACGCGGGGTTCGCCCGCTTCGATGACCCGGACCTTAACGTTGACGCTATTATCTCCGGGTCTTAGCTCGGATACTTTCTTGCTGGTCGACATACTACTCGCCTCAAGAGGCGTTGGCCTAGCTCCTCTGATGGATTTATAAACATTCCCATCAGCACAATATTCCATTAATCGGAATAATTTTTCCATTGACGGAGCCCCGCCAATCCTTATATAGCTGCAATCATCACCTTTCTCAAAAATTAATTGATATATGCGGGGTTTTATTTATTAGGATTTTATATACCGCTTGTCATGGAAAAATAGAAAATATTTTATTCGAGAGTCGTGCTATATTTTGTATTGGACCTAGTATGGAGGAGCGGGCGAGTGGAGTGGAGGTTAACGATCTGATCTACTTCCTGAGGAGGCTCCTTGGTAATCCACTAACTCGCTCGGTTATAAGGAGGTTAGGTCCTCCTAAGAACATCGTTAAGCTTCTAGGAATCTACGCGGGAGTGGAGGAGCCGACTAATTTGAAGGAGAGGACTCTCTCCTCCACGCTTACTTTAATACTCTCCAAGGCCGCATCTAGATTCGGTGTAAATGAGGAATCCCTCAGGAATGGTCTAAAAGATGCCTATATGAGGAGGGGTGTCGCCAACGTTCTCCTAGGAATAGCTTACTACGGTATCACTAGGCCCCAGAGGCTTTACGCTCCCTTCATGGTCGTGTGGGACTTTACTAAGAGGTGCAATCTCAGATGCAAGCACTGTTACGCTAACGCGGGACCCTTCCCAGCACCTGATGAGCTCACCTTAGATCAGAAGCTCGAGGTGCTCAGGCAACTAGACGAGGCTGGAGTGGCTGCGCTTTCCTTTTCTGGAGGGGAGCCCCTTATGAGCCCTGATTTTTGGATCGTGGCCAGAAAGGCGGCTGAAACTGGGATGTACGTCAGTGTGGCTACAAACGGGACCCTGATAAGACCGGATGTCGCTGAGAGGTTAAAGCAGATAGGGGTAAGATATGTAGAGGTGAGCCTAGATTCTCCGTATCCAGAGGAGCACGACAGGTTCCGTGGGGTGAGGGGAGCATGGGAGAGAGCAGTGCAGGGCATCAAGAATGCGAAAAGTGCGGGTCTGGAGGTAGGCATCGCTACGACTGTCACTAAAATTAACTATAAGCAGCTCCCAGAGATGATAGAGTTAGCGAAGGAGCTGAGGGTCGATCGCTTCATAGCCTTCAACTTCATACCGACTGGTAGGGGAAAGGAGATCGTTGAGATGGACCTATCTCCGAAGGAGAGGAATGAGGTACTTGAATTACTTTACGAAGAGCTGTCTTCAGGGAGACTACAAGCCTTCTCCACAAGTCCTATATATGCCGTAGTCTCCTTGAAGGGAGTTGACAGGGGAGGAAAGCTCGCTCCGACGCATTTCGCTGACTTGAGCATACCAGACGAGTACATGGCGGCTGGCTTCGCTCTTGGAGAGTTTCTGGGAGGATGCGGTGCGGGAAGGATATACTGCTCCATAGAGCATAATGGAGATATACAACCTTGCGTCTTCATGCCCATTGTCGTGGGCAACGTCCTTAGGGATGGCTTCCTAAACGTATGGCAGAATAACGAGCTGTTCAACAAGTTGAGGGATAGGGATTCCCATTACTGCTCCTTCTGTCCCTACAGGTATATATGTGGAGGGTGCAGGGCGAGGGCTTACGCCTACTACGGAGATCCTCTCGGACCAGATCCCAGCTGTGAGTTCAACGAGAGGCTGTGGGAGGAATTGGTCTCCGAAGTCAAATCTGCCCATGAGGTAGGGGTCCTCCAGAGGTAGCTGGGTCATAATCACCCAACGGGACTTATGTTCCTTCTCCCCTCCTGTTTTAACGGTTCTAGGTAGTGCACAAAAGGTCCTCACATTTTCTTGGGCTTTTTCCAGATTAAAGTAGTTAAAATTTGAATAAAAAGGAAAGAGAAAGTTCAGGGCCAAATGCCCCTGATCTCCATGGCCTTGGCCACTCTGCCGACAGCGAGTACCAGAGCAGCGGTCCTCATGTCTATGTTCATTTCCTTGTGCTTGTTGTAGACGTCCCTGAAGGCCTTGGTCATCTTGGCCCTGAGCTTCTGCCTGACGGTGTCTATGTCCCACCACTCCCTAGTCCTAGCCTGCACCCACTCGAAGTAGCTGACGGTCACACCACCGGCGTTGGCGAGGATGTCAGGTATTATAAGCACGCCCTTCTGGAACAGTATCTCATCAGCCTCAGGCGTGGTCGGACCGTTGGCAGCCTCGGCCACTATCTTTGCCTTCACATTGTCGGCGTTCTCCTTAGTTATTACATTCTCAATTGCAGCAGGGATCAGCACATCCACATCAAGCTCGAGCAGCTTCTTGTTACCCTCTATAGGATCTGCAGCTATCGGAGTGGAGCCAGGGAAGTCCTTCACGCTGCCGGTCTTCTTCTTGTGCTCGAGCACGGCATCGGGATCGAGGCCGTCGGGGTTGTAGATGGCGCCTCTAGTGTCGCTCACTGCCACGACCTTCATACCGAGCTCATGCATGAACTTGGCGGAGAAGTAACCAGCATTACCGTATCCCTGCACGGCAGCAGTGGCTCCCTTCGGATCTATACCGAGGACTTTAAGCGCCTCCTCAACGGTGTATTGCAGACCTCTAGCGGTGGCCTCCACTCTGCCCTCACTACCGCCTATCTCGAGCGGCTTGCCGGTGATTATACCGGGCTCGGGGTAGCCCTTGAGCATGCTGTAGGTGTCCATTATCCAAGCCATTTCCCTCGGGGAGGTGTACACGTCGGGAGCAGGAATATCGGCATCCACACCGATTATGGGGGCTATTGCATAGGCGTATCTCCTAGTGAGCCTCTCTAGCTCGGCAAGGCTGAGCTTGTGAGGATCTACCTGTATTCCTCCTTTGGCACCACCATAGGGCACATCAACGACGGCGGTCTTCCAAGTCATCCACATGGCTAGAGCCTTGACCTCGTTAACATCGGTGTTGGGGTGGTACCTTATACCTCCCTTGTGGGGCCCCCTAGCGTCGTTGTGCTGGACCCTCCACCCAGTGAAGACCTTTATGGATCCATCATCCATCTTGACGGGGAGGGCCACCTCGAGGACCCTCTTGGGCTTGGCCAAAATCGCATGTAGTCCGGGATCGAGATTCATAACCTTAGCAGCCTTATCAAGCTGCTTAAGGGCAACTTCCCATGGATTGAGTTCCGTGGACATAGGATATCCCCCCTTGAAGGGTCGTGGATATGAAGGTCCGAAAGCTATTAAATATTAAGGTCTTTAACATCACGATTCGAATTTCGCCTTTTGACATAAACCGTTATTTGTAATTCAAGGGCTCTAGCGGAGATGGAAGGAGTAATAGTGGCTTACGCATCATTGATCATTGCTCTTTCTATTGTATGGGTTGCATATGAAAGGTTCAGCTTCAGAGCGGTGTCCCTGTCCATTCCTTTGCTGGCTTCCTTCTCCTCGCTGATGCCTGAATCAATTCCGGTAATCATCGTAAGTTCTATAACGTCGTATTTAGCTGGGGAGCTGGTGTACAGGAAATTCCTGTTCTATGGAATGAGAATGTTCTTTCTTCAGAGCATCATCAGCTCCGTCACCGTTCTCATTATGACTTTCAACTCCTTATGCATCGAGTATCTCTTGATTTCCACGCTCCCTGGACTGTTATCCTACGACATACATACGTCGCGAGAACCGGAATTGACGGTCACTTTTTCGGCAATATTCTTTACGTTACAGCTGTCCGTGACCTCCATTTTAGTTAATTTTCTAAAAGTGTGAGGGGATTGAATGAGGGGCCCGCCTTGGAGGATAGCCGATACGAGGATCTCCGTCCAAGGGACTAGGGGGAAGACAAGCTTATCCATTTCGTTGCACAGTGAGGTAGTTTATAGGAAGAAGACCTCTTTCTGCAAGGTCACTGGTACACTCCCTCTTCTTTGTATCGGAAAGGACGTCAAGATCTTGAGGCGTAGAGGACCCACTAGGCTTTACGAGAATCTCTTCAGCGTTCCACATTCGGATTATTGCGTTCTAGAGAATCAGGGAGTGTCCCCTTACACGATGAGGGTATTCAACGATCTCTTCGTTAAGCCTCAAATCGTTGCTGTGACCAATGTGAGGTTAGATCACGTGGAGGAGATGGGCAGGACTAGGGAGAAAATAGCCAGATCCATTGCTTCTTCCTTTGGAAAAGCGGAAATAGTGTTCAGCGGTGAGACGAACGATCACTTAAACGATATAATGAGTAAAAAAGCCAAGAAGCTCGTAAGGGTCGGACCTGCCCACCCCCACCTGCCGGGTGCTGAGATCCCGGTCCTTCTGAACGAAATCTTGGAATTCCTCGGGTTAGGAAGTGTGAACATCGATGCTTACCTTGAGGCAATCAAGAAGAAGCTTAGGTGGAAGGAGATTAACGGAATAGTTTACTTTGACGCATCTAAGGTTAATGATCCGGATAGCGCGACCCTTTTGGTTAGATGGCTGGGTGAAAGCCCTTTCATCTTCATTCAGCTCAGAAGGGACAGGCCCGGGAGGACATGGGCCTTTCTCAAAATGATTAGGGAGAGATGGGTCGACTACTCGAAGGTTGCCGTGGCTGGAGAGTGGTCTTACGAGTTTTCCAAGAGGGTCGGAGAGATGAACCTCCCCGACTCCTGCGAGGGGGTGGACCTTCTCCTAAGTGAAGTCAGAAGGAGTGGATCACCTCTATTCATAACGGGAAATAGGAGGGGTAGTTTAGTGAGGTGCCTGCTCCCCAGACTTGGTGTCAAGGATGAAATCCCCACATTGATAGGAAAAAGTGGAGATGGAGTACTCAGTCTCCCTTAGCTAGGGAAGCCCTTATGCTCTCGATCTTCTTCTTCGATAGTGGAAGCTCTGGCTTCTCTGGAAGTATTCCTTGAGGTCTGAACAAGGCAATTGCGATTATTATGACGCCAATCAGGAGATACTCAAGCCAATTTGGATTTATTGGTATGAATGCCGTCAGTTCAGTCTTGTACGCATAGATCAGACTTCTGACGGTGGAGAATACCAAGGTACCGAGAACTATACCGAGGTTATTTCCAGTACCTCCTAACATCATGAACGCCCAAGGCCAGAAGGTCCAAGTAAGCCTGTTGTAGGTGAGGGCTTTGAAGCTCCCGGTGTAAAGGGTCCAGAGAGCACCCCCCATCCCAGCCAGCGCGCCTCCTATGATTAAGGTTTTGGCCCTCAAACTTACAATGTCCTTCCCGTATACCTTGGCAGCGAGCTCATTATCTCTCATGGCCTTGAGGGCCCTGCCGAAGGGCGATCTAGCTAGCCTTTGGACATACAGGTATACCAAGATAGCTATTCCCAGTATTATCAATGTGCTGCTGAGGAACCTTATTTCCCCTGTCCCCACGAACCTGAAGACATCGGGGACTACTATTCCCGCTGTTCCACCTGCCAAGGGATCGTAGTACATTCCCACTATTTGGAGTGCGTCGCCGAAAGCTAGCAGGGTGATGCCTAAGTAGGCTTCCTTCAACCTTATCGCTGGATAGGATGCTAGATAGCCCATTATACCTCCCATTACTGCCGCCACAGCCAAACTAAGAATGAGAGCTCCTATCGATAGGAGGGGACTTGATTCCAGGGCTTTGTTTAACTCTCCTACGATCACGAAGTTCTGATCCCCTACATATTCGATACCTGCAGGTAATCCCATCATAGCCGCCATCATCCTTCCTGCTATCGCACCTGCGCCTATAGCTCCAGCTATAACTGCTAACACCCTACCGAACTGTGGAATGCCCGCAAATCCAGTTTCTAGGTTGAGGCTTAAGGTAACTATGAGGAATACGGCCATATTAACTAGGATGCTCAGCACAAGGGGATTGTAGAGGTACTCAAGTATGCCCTCCATCATAACTATCACCTCCTGCTAGACTTCGATCTCGAGAAGATTCTCCTCCAATCTATACCAGCGAGACCCTCTGGGTAGAGCAGAAGCGTCGCAGCCATTATGAGCAGAGGTATGATGGGCTCGTAAACCACTATGTTGCCTCCCAGTACGCTTCCTAACCAGTTTATTATCAGCTTCTGGCTGAGACCAATTAGGAATCCTCCAACTAGTCCGCCATATATTGAGTAGAGACCTCCCACTATTGATGCGGCGAATTCTGGTACTATCACAGTGTTCCCGACGGTAGGTGTACCGCTGATCACTAGAGACAATATAGCTCCACCCAGCCCAGCCATCGCTCCTCCCATGAACCATGCGAAGAGGTAAATCGTCTCGGTATTTATCCCCAGTATTGAGGCTAGAGATGGATTTTCTACCGTTATCCTGAAGGCTATTCCGAACTTGGTTCTGTTCAGGAGTAGGTAGAAGAATAGAGCCATTCCTACGACTATCGCGACCGAGATTACCGTTATTGCCTTAAACGGGAAGGTGCCAATCTTGCCTAATATTATATCCTCAGTGGTCAAGACAATCAGTCTAGTGTTGACCTTATATGTGGCCGTCAGGTAATCTGCAAATATGTTAATGAATGCGAAGAAGGCGAGGTCAACGCCCAGTGTCGACATCATTAGGGTGACCATGTCAGCCCCTCTCTTCAATAGCCACCTGTTCACTACTAGATAGGTGATGACTCCTAGGATACCGGAGAATATGAATGCCACTGGAAAGTACAAGTAGGGATTTCCCCCTAGCAGCACCTTGTATAGTGAAAATACGATATAGAATCCCCATGCAGTCATAGAGGCATGAGCGAAATTGAAGGTGCCTGTGGTCATATATATTAGAGTTATCCCGGCGGCAGCCAAGGCCAGCCCGCCTGAGAAGCCTATTGCTGTCATAAGGATCTGTACTATCGGCCCAGCGAGAATCTGCATTAGGATCACCCCAACTTAACCCACTCTTCTCAACTCCCTTCAGGATTGTTAAAAACATAATTGCTGCTAGTTGCGCTGAGGGTGTATCCGGGTCCCTTTGCGGAGATTAGGGGAATTAGAGCTGAGCTCCTCTTAATGACTTCAAGCCTCCTTGGATACAACTAATGTCAAAGAGAGCATCTCTCTTCAATATAATTCGCCATGTCCAATAGCTTATTGCTGATATGCGGCCATAATCATTTTAAAATAAAGGGATGGTATGACCTTCAGCGGGGTTTAAACCCCGAGGTGATGAATATGTCAGACAAGACCGCATACGCCCTCATGTTGATACTCCTGATTATAGGGATAGGCATAGGATGGGCCGCGGGTGGAGCAGGGGGCGGCGTCAAGACCGTCACCACGACTGTAACCGCTGGAGCTCCTGGAGCTAAGACTGTTACCATAACCCAGACGGTAACCAAGGCTGGAGCAGCTGCCGCAGGGCTCAAGGGAGAGGTCCCGATAGGGGCCCTGCTGGCCCTCACTGGTGGTCTCTCCTCCTACGGAGAGAACAGTAAGGCCGCTCTTGAGTTAGCTGAGAAGGAGATAAATGACTGGCTCGCTGCCAGAGGGGAGAACTGGCGCATAAAGGTGTACTATGAAGATACTGCGACCGACCCGAAGACCGCGCTGGACAAGGTACAGGCTCTCCACTCTAGGGGAGTCAAGATATTCATAGGGCCGATGAGCAGCGCCGAGGTCAAGGAGCTCAAGAACTATGTCGACTCCAACAAACTGCTCCTGATATCCCAGTCCTCCACATCCCCGAGACTCGCCATACCCGGAGACATGATTTACAGGTACTGTCCCACCGATGAGATACAGGGTCCGGCTAGTGCTACCGCCCTCTACCAGTTGGGAGTGAGGTACCTCGTTCAGGTCTGGAGGGGCGATGAGTGGGGAACTGCCCTAGCTGAGAAGATAGATGAGGAGTTCGATAAGATACTGAAGGCCCATGGTGAGACTGGAGAGATATGGGGCGCCAAGAACGGTAAAGGCATAAGGTACGATCCTCAGGCCACCGAGTTCTCCGCTGTGGTATCGCAGCTCGATTCCATAGTGAGCCAGCTCATCCAGAAGTATGGAGCTGACAAGGTGGGAGTCTCCTTCATAGGATTCAACGAGTACGTGCAGTTCGCTGCTGTGGCTGCCCAGTATGACTCGCTCAAGAAGGTGCCATGGGTAGGATCTGACGGAACTGCTTTGCTCAGTGAAATAACTAGCAACCCTGACGCGGCTAAGTTCGCCTATGACACCAAGTTCGTGAGCCCGATATTCGGAGCCGCTACTAAGATCAAGGAGAAGGTAAAGAACTACGTGCTGAAGACCTTGGGAAGGGAGCCTGACAGCTATGCCTATGCTGCCTACGATGCCCTGTGGACCGTCGCCGTAGCACTCGATTTGGTGGACTCCTACGATCCCGTCGCCGTTGCTAAGGTGCTGCCCACCATTGGAGAGCACTGGTACGGCGCCTCCGGCGTGATTGTCCTTAACAAGAACGGAGACAGGGCGAGCGCCGACTACTTCTTCTACATGCCGGCCCAAGAGGGCGGCAAGTGGGTCTGGAAGCTAGCCGGTACCTACCACGCTGACTCCGGAAAGATAACTTGGAACGATTGGTTCCTCCAGCTCTTAGGCAAGAGCTAATCCCTCTCAAACCTTTTCTTCTTTTTTACGACTAACATCTCGCATCTTACACTTGGTAAAGCATTTATTTTAATCAGACGACCGGGATGCGTGGTGATGCTCTTGGCTGAAAGTAAGGAGGAGTACATACTGATCACTGAGAACCTGACCAAGAGGTTCGGCGGTCTCATAGCAGTGAACAACGTCTCCCTAAAAGTCAAGAGGAATTCTATGACCATGCTCATGGGTCCGAACGGCGCCGGTAAATCCACCTTCGTCAACACATGTACTGGAGTGCTAAAGCCCGATGGGGGCAGGGTAGTATTTGATGGGATAGATATAACGGGCTGGCCCCCGCACAAGGTTTACAGGGCCGGTTTCGTTAGGACCTTCCAGATTCCCGCTCCCTTCTTGAGGCTCACTGTTTTAGAGAACGTACTTGCGGCTATGAGCCACTCAGGGGAGAGCCCATTGAAGGCGCCCATAAAATCACTGTGGATAGAGGAGGAAGAGGAGAAGGTGGAGAAGGCCTTTGAGATATTAAGGCACGTGGGATTAGAGGATCACTGGGATAAGCTCGCTGTCACCTTGGGAGGGGGTCAGCTTAAGATGCTAGAGGTATCTAGGGCCCTTGCAACGGGAGCTAAGCTAATAGCCCTCGATGAGCCGATAGGTGGAGTAGATCCTGCCTACGCTGGTGAGATCCTGACTTACGTGAGCAACCTCAGGAAGCAGTGGGATGTCAGCTTCCTCCTGATAGAGCACAGGATAGATATAGCCCTACCTTTCGCTGACTACGTGTACGTCCTCGATAGGGGGACTTTAATCGCAGAGGGACTGCCTGATGAGGTCGCGAATAACCCCAAGGTAATCGAGATATACATAGGATGAAGGTCGGGTGATCTTATGGCCATACTGGAGACGAAGGGTTTGTATTCTGGGTATGGAAAGCTAGAGGTACTGTTCGACATAAACTTCGAAGTGAGAGAGGGGGAGATAACAGTAGTTGTCGGGCCTAACGGCGCGGGTAAGACTACTCTCCTTAACAGCATAATGGGGATAGCCACCATTCACAAGGGTCAAGTACTCTTTGAGGGGCAGGATGTCACTAAGGTCCCGGCCTATAAGAAGGCTAGGATGGGCATAGCTTACCTGCCCCAGCTGGGGAATGTGGCCTCGGGATTAAGCGTCGAGGAGAACTTGAAGATAGCTGGCTACCTTCTACCTAGGGAAGAGGTTCCTGAGAGAATAGAGGAGATTCTGGACATGTTTCCCAGGCTGAGGGAGTTCAGGAAGAGGAAGGCGGGGACCCTAAGCGGTGGAGAAAGAAGAATGCTCGCGATAGGGATGGCTTTGATGAGGAGGCCCAAAGTACTCATGTTGGACGAGATGACCACCGACCTAGCTCCCATCCTAGTGAAGCAGGTCCTCAATAAGGTGGTTGAGCTGAGGGATGAGTACCATCAGACCATAGTTATGGTCGAGCAGCATGCAAAGAGAGCGCTGGAGGTTGGGGATAGGGGATATCTTCTAGTAAGCGGGACTATGAGATATGAAGGGAACGCTAAAGAACTACTAGAGCACCCTCAGTTCGCTAAGCTGTACTTGGGCATAATCAAATGATGAGGATCATCCTCCTCCATCTTTTTGTGAGGTCGTACGGCTAGAGGTTAGGTTTATCACTAATCCCGATTGGCTTTCTCAGGTGGTATTTTGAGTGTTGAGGATGGGAGGGCCTACCTCCAGAGTGCATACCCAATAATATACCCGATTGTGTTAGAAAAGGCCAAGGGAATTGAGATCTGGGATGTGGATGGGAACAAGTATCTCGACTTCTTCTCGGGATTCGGAGTTATTAACTACGGTCATTCCCATCCCAAGATAGTCAACGCCGTTAAGGAGCAGATGGAGAAGATCGCCCACATAGGTATGATCTACTACAACGTTCCCGCTCTCGAGCTTGCCAAGAAGCTCGCGGAAATAGCTCCTGGGGACCTCAAAAAGACGTACTATGCCAACAGTGGCACTGAGGCTGTGGAAGGCGCAATAAAGCTGGCCAAGAAGTACTCGGTGAAGGTTCAGGGTAAGACTGGCGCCTACGTCATAGCTTTCGATTTCGCGTTCCACGGTAGAGGAGCTCTGACCCTCACGCTCACCCATGAGAGGAAGTATAAGAGGCATTTAGGCCATTTCGCTAACTATCCCGGTGTCGTGCATCTTCCTTCCCCCTACTGCTTCCGGTTCCCCGGCGATGTGGAGACCTGCAAGAGCTACACCTTAGAGAAGGTGGACGAATACATAAGGTACCATCTGGGATCGGAGAATGTGGCCGCCATAATAATGGAGCCGGTGATGGGTGAGGGAGGGATAATAGTCCCACCCGATGGCTGGTTGAAGGAACTCGAGAAGATCGCTAGGGAGAACGGCGTCCTGCTCATAATGGACGAGGTGCAAAGCGGTTTCGGGAGGACCGGTAAGATCTTCGCCCACGAGTGGGAGGATGTCAGAGCCGATATAATGACCATGGGCAAGGCCTTGGGAGCAGGACTTCCACTGGCTGGCACCATGACGACGGATGAGGTGGACAGGGCTTGGGAGCCCGGAGATCACAACGTCACATTCTCTGGCAATCCGGTGGCGTGCGCGGCAGGTCTCGCTGGGATAGAGGTCATGTTAGAGGAGAAGCTACATGAGAACGCCCATAAGGTGGGAGAATTCATAATGAAGAAGCTCAGGGACTCCGCTCTCCCATCTATAGGCGAGGTGAGAGGGAGAGGCCTCTTCATAGGTATTGAGCTCGTCAAGGACGGGAAGAAGCCGAATCCGGAGCTTACGAAGAAGGTCAAGGAGGGCATGTTCAAGAGGGGATACATAATCGGGACTGGCGGCATGTTTGGAAATGTGGTGAGGATCGAGCCCCCGCTCACGGTCACCATGGATCAGGCTGACAAGATGACTGACGACCTCATTGAGATAATCAAGTCCTCCTGAGCACCTCCCACATTATTATTTTTCTCGCTGGACGGAATTCGGGTGCTTCAATTGAGAGCCGTTGTGACTGGAGGAGCGGGGTTTATAGGCAGCAACTTAACGGCGAAGCTTCTGAAGGATGGAGCAGAGGTAGTTGTTATTGATAACTTCATGACCGGATCGAGGGAGGTGGCCAACCTCCTCAAGGAAAGGGGTGCGACACTTTTGGAGGGAGCTTCTTCCTCCATCAGGGAATTGACGCCCGTCGATGTAGTCTTCCACTTAGGCATTCCCTCTTCGAGCCCGATGTATCGAGAGAATCCTGATCTCCTCTCGATTGCTGTGAGGGATGCCGTCGCCATATTCGAATATGCCAAGGAGTCAGGTGCGAAGGTCGTTTACGCGTCAACATCCTCCCTATACAACAGGAACAATCCTCCGTTCACTGAGGATATGCCCGTTTTCCCGACAGACTTCTACACAGAGGGGAGGTACTGGATAGAGAGGTTGGCTAGGGTCTACTATGAGCTGCACAGAGTGGAAAGCGTGGGACTGAGGCTGTTCAGCGTTTACGGGCCTAACGAGAGGCCCAAGGGTCCATTCGCAAACGTGGCCTCTCAGATGGTATGGGCCGCGCTAGATGGCAGATCCTTCGTCATATACGGTGATGGAAAGCAGACTAGAGATTTCATCTACGTAACAGACGTTGTCAGGGCCTTCCTGCTGGCTTGGGAGAGAGGTGAAGATTGCGAGGTCTACAACGTCGGTACCGGAAAGGAGACCTCGTTTAATGAGTTAGCTGAGTTGATAAGGAGGTTGGGCCTCGATCTGAGGCTGGAGTATAGGGAGAACCCGATAAAGAACTATGTTTACAGGACGCTCGCTGACACGAGGAAGGCTGAGCACGATCTAGGGTTCAAGTACGAGGTGGAGCTGGAAGAAGGTTTGGAGAGAATCATAAGGGCCTATAGGGAGAAAGGTCTGATCCTTGCATACTGATGAGTGAGATTTCAGCCCATATCATGCTCCATAGGTGGGGGGTCGATTACCCCTGGGTAAATCATTTTTAGAGTCCCCTCATTCTGGGATGGCTATCTCATCCCCCCTGAGGTAGAGGGCGCCCATCATTTTAAGGATAGCCCAGTCATAAGGCAGGGTGATACCCCTGCGCATTTTGAAAGGTAAGGATGCGTGGAAATTCCTAGTCGAACTGGAATCCCGTGAGATAGATCTGGCGGTTTTCAGGGAATCGGTGAGGCCCATTATAGAGCAGATCAAGTTGAGGGAGGACGAGGCCGTATCCGAGTTCACTGAGAGGCTTTACGGCGTTAAACTCTCACCGGAGGAGTTTCAAGTGAGTGAAGATTCTATGGATGAGGCCCTCTCCCAGATCGGCCGGGATCTAGACACCATTGAGGAGCTTGTGGAGAGAGTTAAGGAGTTCTACTCCATGCAAAGGGTGGAGGACTTCGTAGTGAGGAGAAATGAGAGCGAGTACGGCGTTAGGTGGATTCCTCTTGAGAGGATAGGAATTCATGTTCCGGAAGGCGAAGGGTACTCTTACTTCTCCACCTTGATCTACACCGCCGTACCCGCGAAGGTAGCTGGCGTCCAGCAGATCTACGTATTCACTCCACCTCTTGCTGGCGGTCAGGTCAGTCCCCATCTCCTAGCTGCTGCGAAGCTCTCAGGCGTCACTAGGATGTATAGGGTCGGGGGCCCCGTGGCGGTCGCCGCCATGGCGTACGGAACCACGACGATACAGGAGGTCCAGAAGATATTCGGAACTGGGGATCTGCTCTTCATGGTAGCCAAGAGAATGGTCTCCCCAGATGTTGCGGTGGACTTCCCATCTTCTCCCGTTGAACATGTGGTCGTAGTCGGGAGGGGGGTTGATGCCGAGAGGGTAGCTTGGGAGTTGGTGTCCCAAGCCGAGCACGGACTTGATACCTTCCTGATGGTGCTAACGGTGGATGAGGCCCTTGCCAATGAGATCGCGAAAGAGACAGAGGAGATACTGGATGGCCTCTCCATGCCTGCCGTCGATGACGCCAACGTCCTAGTGCTAGATGGCTGGAGGGAAGTAGAGGAGGCCGTAGATGTTATATCTCCGGCCAGAGTGCTCGTACTCGGAGATCCGGGTGAGGAGCTGAGGTTCACCAATGTGGGAGCTGTGCTTTGGGACACCCCGTCCCCTCTAGCAGATTATGCCCTTGGCGTACCTCAGAGACTACCCTCATCTAGGTATAGCAGGTTCAGAGGTCCCTTAACCCTGTTCGACTTCATGAAGTCGGTTCTTACAGTTAGAGGAAGCGATGAACTGGTAAAGGAGTTCGGGGACCTGTCTGTCAGGATAGCCGAGCTGGAGGGTATGGATTTCCACGCGAGGTACATAGAGAGGTTAATGAAGGGCCAGTAGCTTGAGTGATGGTTATATAGTCCTTATCGGAAGGTATGTTGAGACCCGGGAGGTGCCGGGTGGTTAATGTCCTGCATGCTTGAAAGGGAGAAATACGCTGACTACCTCGCCAGCGCCATAAAGGAGGAATCCCCTTGGATAATTGAGATGATGGCGGGCGTGTCCCTTCTAGCCACTAGAGAATATGAAGTGGACGGGAAGAGCGTTCGTTCTGGTTTCATCGTAAACCTGATCCCATCTCCCGACAGGCCTAGGGTCGGTAGGGTTGATCCCCTAGTCCTAATCGAGGATGGAGGAGATTGGAGGGTTGTGGACTCCCTATGGACCTTGGGCAGGCTGGCTGGCGGTAGTACAGCGTCAGCTTTCGCACAAAATCCCATAATAATGCTAGATGCATCATCAGGTCTGGCCATAATTGAGAGGATGCTTCCTAAGATCAAGGAACTCGCGTCTATTTCCTCGGAATACCCAGAGATCCTCACTAGATCATCGGACAACTCATCAGTCATAGGGGAGAAGCCCCTAGAGGAGATCCACTCCATTCTCTCCGATCTGATACCCTACTTCTACGACATGAATGTGGACATAAGGGGTAAGATCAACATTCTACTTGGAAGCTGGGGGGTGGAGGAGTTCAGGAAGCAGTTCTCGATGAGCTTGGAGGCCGTCAGGGTGATCGAGGATGAGGCTCAGAGTACCTACGACAACCTCAGTCAGCTTGTCAGGGTTGACGAGTTCGTAGCTTTGAGAGAGGAGGAGTTCTCCATAGTAGGCGACAGGGCTGAGATAACCCAGAAGATATCTCTGGGATGGATCTTCTACTCACTAGGTAGGAGACCCACGGGTGAGGCCTACACTAAGGAATTCTATAACGAGCTCGGAAAGAGGGACCTAGATGAGTGGATAGACCCAGAGGACATGTCCCGTTGGAAGGAGGTTATGATGGAGGCCATCAAAGAAATCTTGAGGAAGTGGGTCGAAGAAAGGGCGAACAAATTGAACGAAGAGCCAGAACTTGATAGCAGGAGCTCAACTCTTGAGAGGATGGTCAGGGGATTTTCAGAGGAGGAAGAGCGCAAGGTGAGCGGGAGCTTGGAGAGATTCTTCTGAGGACGGTTGAAGGATCGCTTGAGGGAACCCGAGAGAGGTTGGGGGACAAAGATCTGTGGCTATATAAACCCCCCCTCCCCCCCTCCCCCCCTCCTAGTCAATCAAGCCCTCATAAATTGGATGAGAAGCGTTTTGGTATGAAAAGGGCATTTTTAGTGATCTTTGCAAACTAAAATAGTTATAAAAACCGCTTAAAGCTTGAGAGCATAGGTGAGAACCTGAAATTGAGAGTTTAACATTATCTTTTTCGATTTAGTTATCCTAGCTCATTAGAGAACCCTTATAGACGCTATAAACCCAGATATAAACGCTCTATACATTCTCTAAAGCTGCCAGATCCATTTTCATAATGTTTTTAAAGAGCTAGAGCGGTCTCACCATGAGATGGGGGTGGAGGTGCGGTAAAATGGTGAAGGCCTTTGAGTTCCATGTGGTCGGTGAGCTCCTCGATGTGGAACCTGAGATGCTCGATGACGTGGAATTCGTCCAGAGCGCGTTGGTTGAAGCAGTTCTGAGATCAGGTCTTACACTGTTCGACGTGTTAAGCCAGAGGAGACTGGAGGGAGGTGTCCTGAGCATAGCAATCATAGGGGAATCGCACGCAGCTGTGCACACGTGGCCCGATCGTGGACTGGTCACTGTGGCTATATCGTCCTGTAAGGATGCTGAGAGTACCTGGCAGGTATTCATTGAGCTGAAGAGAATCTTCAGGGCTAAGAGGCACAAGGCTATAGAGATGAGGAGCGGAATCCCGCTCATGGAGAGAATAGAGGGACTTCCCGTGGAGGCCCTCGCCTGACAAGCTACCTCCTCTTCACTTCGAACCTTATCTTACCGAATCCCGCATTTCTCATGTATCCGACTCCCACCAATTCCGCGAATCTCAGGTAGGTGTTGAGCCATGTGGCCATCTCCTCATGGGAGCCGGAGTGCCATTCGGGATGATCCACCACCTTGTAATTGACCCAGCCCATGAAGCCCACTAACGTCCTGCCCTCACTTATCTCGACAGGTTTCGTTGTGCACAACTCATATCCGGTCTCTACGACACTCAAATCGGCCCACATGGACATTATCCTGGTCTCTGGCCCTTTCTTAGGCGACAGCGCATTCCAGACCGCGGATGCCGATGAGACCACCATCTTGGAGTTCGGATATAAGTAGCAATAGGGGGTCGATGTCCTCCTAAAGCATGTGGGAGTGAGGAACCTTATCCTGAAGTTCTTGCAAGGCTGATCCTGTATGAAGTCCTCTATCTCGATCTCCTGATAAGAGTATCCCACCACCTTAAATGGCACATCCCTTATCTTTATGGTGGGTTTCTTGTAAACCCACCCCTTCACAGCTTCTGCGAGAGTCCTATCATCGAATATAATGACCGATCCCCTATATTCAGATCCCGAATACACGAGATCATCTTGAAAGCCGCACGGTAACTGCCTCCTGTCCCTGAGGAAGGCTTCAATGAATATCTTGTTGGAAGACATCTCTAAAGCCTTTGCCAGCAGAGGGTTCTGAGATGATAGAGCTTTAAACAGGGCACGCCTCAGAGGGGGACCCGTGAAGGGAACTATACCCTCACCCTGACTTACGGCCTCTATCTCTATCACTGAGATCATTTTTTAGATCCCCGTTTCCCGTAAATGCTCTTCTTTAAAACCACTCTCCCCGGATGGACCCTGACACTGTATGGGCTGATCTTTATATGGATGCCAAGGTCTCGCCCCTAGATGGGAAAGATCGGTGGGAGAATAGTCCTGATAGTGGGACTTCCCGGAAGCGGGAAAGACGCGGCAGCCAAGGCAATCGAGGAGGAGCTGGGATTCAAGGTTTTGAGGATGAGCGATGAATTGCTGGACGAGCTTAGGAAAAGAGGGCTCTCCGTAACTAGGGAGAACATGAGAAAGGTGGGGATTGAGCTTAGAGGTAAGATGGGGCCTTCAGCAATCGCTAAGTTGGTGATAAAGAGGATAGAGGAAACGGAGGGAGGGAAGGGATTTGTAGTAAATGGTATAAGGAATTTGGAGGAGATAGAAGAGTTCGAACGTAGATTCGGTGACAAGGTGGTGACGATAGCAATACTGGCATCCAAGAACCTGAGATTCCTGAGGCAACTAAAGAGGAAGAGGATGGGTTTCGACAAGGAAAGTTATGAGGAATTCTTGGGTGAGGATAGGGAGGAGATAAGGGCCTTCCATCTGGGGGACGCCATCGCGGCAGCAGACTACTTCATCCTGAATGAGGGGAGTCTAGAGGACTTGAGGTGGAAAATCGTCAGGCTCCTGCTCACGATCAGCTGACCGACCTCCATCTCAGGCCCAGCTCATCAGCTAGCCTGTAGGCCCTCATCATCTCCTCGGTGGTCACCCTTCTGTTTATCTCGTCGAACTTGCTGGCTCTGTACTCGGGCCTGTATTGGTCCATTATGTTCACCAAGATGTCGGGGATATTATCGGAGATCCACTTGAGGATGGGTTCCGTGCAGCAGTTCAAGTGCCCAGGGAGGACCAAGTGCCTCAGCACCATCTCCCCGGGCGGATAGTCGTACGCCATTTTCAAGTTCCTAGTTACGGTCTCCCTGTAACTAAGAATCCCGCTGTACTTCCTAGCACACTCATCGTTCCAATACTTGAAGTCAGGCAGCCAAAGATCCACCAAACCGAGCAGGAGCTTCATAGCCTCTTCGCTCATGTACATGTTGGAATTCCACACAACGGGGAAGTCCTCCCTGACGAGGTTGAGGGACGAGATTATCAGGGGGAGGTTGGGTGTAGGCTCCCCTCCGACCAGATTAATGTTCCTGGCGCCCTGCATCCTCAGCTCATCCATAATAGACGCAAGTCCCCGTTCGTCCACCCGCCTGCCCGATTCGGGGAATTGAGATATATCCCAGTTCTGACAGAATACGCACCTGAAGTTGCATCCGGCGAAGAATATCGTTCCAGAGGGAGTTATAGGGGCTTCCTCTCCCATGTGAATGAAGGCGCTCGCCACCCGTGAGTCTCGGACTCTGCAGGCGCCTATCTCCCCCTCAAGTCTGTTCACGCCGCACTTCCATTCGCACAGCCTGCACCCTCGGAGCATATCCTTGGCCAGGAGTGCCTTGAGTTCGAGCAAGGAGGTCCTCCCATCCCTCTTCTCCTTAGGGCATTCTCCCTCTACCACGCATTTAGAGAGTATCTGGAGTCCCTCGTCGTGAGTGGCCCAAGGATCGTCGCCCACATCCAAGAAGATCCTCTGAGTCAGTCTGAAGAGGGGAGGTTCCTCCCTCCTCACTACCCTTATGTACCTTGGTATCGTGTCCCTTATCTCCTCGTTCTCGAAGGCCGAGAAAGCATCAGGCCTCAGGAACCATGCCATGCTATCACCGAAGGAGGTGGAGGTGCGGGGAGTCGCCCGGCACGGTGTCCGGAGGGAGGCGTCCTGAGGACGCCCGAGATCGGGGCCAATTTAGGGCCCCTTCCGCTTCGGTGGTAGGCCATAGCCCGCACATCGGGCTAAGCCCGCCAAGGGCCGGGCGACCCCACTATATAGGACCGGAAGGGATATATAACCCTTCCACCCTATATCAAACACTTTTAACAGTAAAAGGAGGCGAAGGGTGTAAGGATAATGTCTTGTACGGGAGATCGAGGAAGGGATGGACATCGATAGAACCCGATTTGGGCTAGCTGGTTACCCATTAGATGCCCCTAAGGAAGAGGCATTCACATATCTGAGGAGCGTAGGGCTGGATGGGATGGAGTACCAAGCAGTCAGATCTATTCCGAAGAGCAAGGAGCTGCTCAGATGGATAAGGGAGCAGGCGGAGGAAAACGATGTAATGCTCTCACTTCACGCACCCTATGCCATAAACTTGGCATCTGAGGATCCCAAAAAGAGAGAAGCAAGCATTGAGAGAATCATATCCGCGGCCGTGGCTGCCCACAGAATAGGCGCGAAGCACATCACATTCCATCCAGGGTACTACGGTAAGTTCGGAAGAGATGAAGCTCTGAAGATGGCAATAAATGCTCTAAAGCATCTCCACAGCGTGATAAAGGGCAGAGGACTCCAAGTCGAGCTCGGCCCGGAGACCACGGGGAAGCCCTCGCAACTAGGTTCCCTAGACGACGTGCTCACCATGGCCGAGAGTGTTGATAGTGTCGTGCCGACTGTGGATTTCGCCCATATACACGTGAGGTATGGAGGCATAATCAGGGGTAGGAAAGACTATGAGAGGATCCTAGATGAGATAGAGGGCAGGTTGGGCACATTAGACGGCCTTGTCGTGCATTTCACCGAGGTGGAGCCCACCAAGTCGGGTTACGGAGAGAGGATGCACCACGAGTTGGGTTCTGGCTATGGCCCCGAATTCGAGCCCTTAGCTCAGCTCATGGTGGAGAAGGACGTCCGGTGGCTGGTGATCTCTGAGTCCCCCTTGTTAGAAAGGGACGCCTTGAAGATGAAGCTGGTCTATGAAAGCATGAGGCGGAAACGGTGAAATATTTATAATGATGGTTGCCTCCTCTACTCCGGTGCCCGGGTGGTGTAGCCCGGTTAGCATAGGGGCCTGTCGAGCCCCAGACCCGGGTTCAAATCCCGGCCCGGGCGCCATTTCACTATATTCGCAAAGGTGAGGGCAATTCCGGGGAGGAAATACGCGATCACAGTAAAGCAGAGTAAGGCCATTATAGACAGAGCTGTCAAGGAGATAAGGGGCATGAGTAACGTCTTCAGGAAGAGGAAGATCTCGTTCCAAGTGCTCGAGGTTCCATGGAGGGGGAAGGTGGCCAGAGTCTATTACTACGAGGGGGAACCCGTGCTCGTCGAGCTCCCCACCGAGGATAATGACCTCATTCCGTTCCTCACTGCCGTAGAGAAGTTCGATCTCGATTTACCTAGGGTGGTAGTGGACTTGGGGGCGGTTAAACCGATAGCCAGCGGAGCCCACGTCATGGGACCGGGCATCAAGGAGGTCATGGATGACTTCGACGAGGGAGACTTGGTAGTCGTGGTCGACGAGAGGTTGGGAGCAACCATAGCCATAGGCAGGGCACTCAGACCGCCGGACCAGATAAAGGAGAGAGGCAGATCCGTGAGGAATCTGCATCATGCCGGAGATGCGATCTGGAGGGCAGTTGCCGCTGAATCAGGTTGAGGGAGGTGATTTCTTTGGGAGAGGAGGATGTACTGAGGACGCTCTTCGAGCCCAGATCCATTGCGGTCATCGGCGTGTCTAAGACGCCCGGCAAGATGGGTTACGAGGTCCTCACCAACTTGGTTAAGTACGGTTTTCCCGGGCCCATATTCCCCGTAAATCCGAAGTACGCGGAGATCCACGACATCAGGTGCTATAAAACGGTTCTAGATGTGACGGAGGACATAGATCTCGCAATTCTGGTGTCGCCCGTTGAGAGGATCCCGAAGATCATGGGGGAGCTCGGCGCTAAGGGCGTTAAGGTCGCCGTGGTCATTTCTGGGAAGAGAGGTGATCCCTCCTCCTACGATATATACGAGTCAGCCCAGAAACACGGGATAAGGATCTTGGGCCCGTCCTCTATGGGTATATTCCACGTCAAGAGCCGACTCAACGCCACACTGGGTCCTATGGAGGTGCTTGAGGGAGGAGTTGGCCTCGTCACGGAGTCCCGTACCCTAGGAATGGCACTCATGGGCTTGGCCACTGTCCAAGGTGTCGGACTCTCAGCGGTGATAGGGCTGGGCGACAAGCTGGATGTCAGCGAGAGGGAAGTTCTGAGTTATCTAGCCGAGGATAGGAGCACCCGGTCCTTGGTGCTGCATGCCGAGAGTGTTAAGGATAGCGGTTCATTGAAGACCACAGTCGAAGAGGTGGCCCGAAGGAAGCCCCTAGTTATCCTCACAGCCTCAGATCGGGTGATAGATGAGTTGAAGGGGCTTCAAGGTAGTCTACCGATAACTGATGACGTGATCACCGCCTTGGACATGGCCTTGGCACTTTCCGGTAAGAGGATCAGAGGGAGATCCTTCGTCGCCGTGACCAACAGCGGGGGGGCGGGAAAGCTCCTTAAGGGGATGGCTTCTGATTCCATTCTTGACTTACCCGAGCCTGGCAATGATCTGATTGAGGAGATGAGGCAGTTCGTACCAGAAGGTGGGAATTTTTCCACCAACCCTGTGGACATAACAGGAAGAGCTGGGACTGATGTTTACAGGGGCGTGCTGGATGTGCTCCTGTCTAGGAGGGATGTCGATGGCGTCATTGCACTACACTGTGAGACCGCTCTCTCCGATCCCATGAGGTTCGCTAGCATGATATACGACCTCTGGGATCTTTACGATAAGCCGATAATCCCGGTGATAATGGGTGGTAAGAGGGCCTTGGAGGCTATCCTCTCCTTGAGGAGGAAAGGCATACCCGCTTACCCCACCCCATGCCGTGCGCTGAGATCGGCCGACTCGCTGGTAAGATGGTCACTATTTTCAACCTCCTAAACGGCTAGATTGAGTAAAGCAATTTCCTATATTCCGTGAAACTGTCATCAGTTTGATTGTATTCCAGCGTTATATGCACTCCGACTCTGATGTGTGAGGGTATTCGCACAATTATAAGTTACCTCAGCGCCTACTGCATGGGGTTGCTTTTATGGGAGATCTGCTCGCCCCAGCCAACACCATAGAGGTGCTACTCGGAAACGAAGCCGTCGCAAGGGGTGCCTTGGAGGCTGGTCTGAACGTCGCCGCGGCCTATCCTGGTACACCAAGCACGGAGATAGGTGAGGCCCTAGCCAAAGTAGCCAAGCGTGTGGGTATATACTTCGAGTGGTCGGCCAACGAGAAGGTCGCCACGGAGGTTGCGATGGGGGCGGCATGGTCCGGTCTCAAGGCCTTGACCATGATGAAGCACGTGGGCTTCAATGTTGCCTCTGATGCCATATTCACCCTAGCCTACGCGGGAGTGACTGGCGCCATGGTCATAGTATCAGCGGACGACCCTCATGCTCACAGTAGTCAGAACGAGCAAGACAACAGGCATTACAGCGAGTCAGTTGGTTTACCTATGTTGGAGCCATCCAACCCTCAGGAAGCTAAGGACTTCACGAAGGAGGCCTTCGAGCTATCCAGCAGGTATAGGATACCCGTAATGGTGAGGACGACGACTAGGATCAGCCATCAAAGAGGTCCCGTTCGCTTAGGGGAGATAAAGGCTGGCTTCTCCAAGGGGAAGTTCGTTCCCCCAGAGCCCGACAGGTACCTCCAAGTTGGCGCCATAGCTAGGAAGCATCACGCAGAGCTTTTGGGTAAGCTCAAGGAGATATCCTTGGATGTCGCACCCTCCTACACTAAAGTAGAGGGAGCTTCCGATGCGGAGTTCGGGGTCATAACCTCGGGTGTCGCCTATGCCCACGCTAAGGAGGCGCTGAAGCTCGTTAATGTGGATGCCAAGATCCTGAAGCTGGGAATGACCTTCCCTCTCCCCAAGAAGTCTATAGGAGAGTTCCTATCCTCCGTGAACACCGCACTGATAGTGGAGGAGCTGGATCCTTACCTAGAAATGAGGGTGAAGGTCATAGCCAAGGACTACGCGCCTGAGGTTGAGATCCTAGGCAAGTTGACTGGCCACATGCCTAGGGTCGGAGAGTACACCATGAGAACAGTACTAGAGGGACTGTCTAAGGCGTTGGGAGTCGCTCCCCCAGTTAACTTCGCTGAGATAGATAGGAGAAGCTCAGAAATACTTAAGAAAGTCCCTCCTAGGCCTCCAGTCCTGTGCCCTGCATGCCCCCACAGGTCTACGGGGTACGCCCTCAGAAGGGCCGCGGGAAGGGCCGCGTTCATGGGCGATATAGGGTGTTACGCTCTGCTATTCCAGAAGCCGTTCAGGGTGGAACACGTCACTCACGCGATGGGCTCCTCCATAGGCTTGGCTAATGGTATAGATGTGGCCACGGATCAGGATGTGGTCGCGCTGATAGGAGATTCCACGTTCTTCCACGCTGGCATACCAGCGCTGATAAATGCGGTCCACAACAAGAGGAAGATGACTGTTGTGATAATGGACAACAGGATAACGGCCATGACAGGGCATCAGCCGCACCCGGGTACGGAGGTCAATGCGGTGGGTGATGAGGCCCCTGCCATAGATATAGAGAAGATCGTTCGATCCATAGGCGTCGATTACGTCAAGGTAGTAGATCCATACGATCATGCCGCCACTGAAAAGGCGATAAGAGAGGCCCTGAAGCATGATGGTGTCTCTGTGGTGATAACCAAGAGGGAATGCGCCCTACTCACAGTGGCTAAGCTCAGGAGACAGGGCCAGAAGATAGTCCCTTATAGGGTGAACCCCGACAAGTGCACTTACTGCAGGGTCTGCATAAACACCTTCGCCTGCCCAGCCTTCGTGGACACTGGCTCTCTGGTAGAGATAGATCCGACAGTATGCTTCGGCTGCGGAGCCTGCGTTCCCGTCTGTCCATACGGAGCTTTCGAACCTCAGGAGGGGTCACTCAATTGGAGGGAGCAGAAGATAGGAGTGTGAGAGCATGAGCGTGCGAGAATTCAATGTGATAGTTGCTGGAGTCGGTGGGCAAGGTATCCTGTTCACCACCAACGTGATAGCTAGAGCCGCACTCAAGCTAGGCCTCAACTTCGCCCAGAGCGAGGTCCACGGTCTCTCTCAGAGGTACGGGTCTATAAGAACCGAGTTAAGGATTGGTAGCGACGTATCCAGCCCCCTTATACTAGAGGGAACGCTCGACCTGCTGATAGCCTTGGAACCGCTCGAGGGACTCAGGCAGTCACCATACATCTCGGAAAGGACCACGGTGGTTATGAACAACCATGTTATACCCCCGGTGGGGGCGTACTTGGAGAGATTTCCCATACCAAGCTTTGATGAGATCTTGGAGCTAATGAGGAGCCTCAATCCCAAGAAGATAATGGTGCTGAATGCATACGACATAGCGAAAAAGGCTGGCGATTATATAGTCGCGAATACCGTGATGCTAGGAGCCGCTCAGGCCACCGGGGTGCTGCCTTTCCCGGAAGGGGTCCTCAGGGAAGCCTTGGAGGAGGTCTCTCCCTCCAGATATAGGGATTTAAATTTGAGAGCCTTCGACCTCGGGAGGGAATCTGTATCCCCCCCGAGGTGATTTTTTGCCCGCTAGGAGGATAGCCGTAGTAGATAGGGACAGGTGTAACCCGCGCAAGTGCGGCTTGGAGTGCATAAAGTACTGTCCAGAGGTCAGAATGGGTGTTGAGGAGACCATCAGGCTGGAGGATGGTCTCCTAGTTATAGATGAGGAGCTATGCACGGGATGTGGGATATGCGTCAAGAAGTGCCCGTTCTCCGCCATCTCCGTCGTTAACCTACCTGCCCCAGTGGAGGGTGAGGAAGTACACAGGTACGGGGTGAATGGGTTCACTCTCTTCAGGCTACCTATAGTGAGGCCAAGCAAGATCGTGGGTCTCGTGGGTCCGAATGGGGTGGGCAAGACCACCTCCATATCCATTCTATCTGGTAGGATAAAGCCCAACCTAGGCAGGGTAGACGATGAACCTGACTGGGACGAGGTGATAAGGCATTTCAGGGGTTCCGAACTCCAAGACTATCTGAAGAGACTCGCTGATGGTCAGATAAGGGTCGTGAACAAGCCCGAGAGGATAGATAAGATACCTCGGGTCGTGAAGGGAAGGGTCATCGAAGTCCTCGAGAAGGTGAATGAGAGAGGGGTCCTAGATGAAGCGATGGACATTCTAGGGTTGGGTAAGCTCAAGGATAGGGAAGTGGGAGGGTTGAGCGGTGGTGAGCTCCAGAGACTAGCTTTAGCGGCGGCCTACGTGAGGGATGCCGATGTCTATGTGTTGGACGAGCCGACCAACTACTTGGATGTCTATCAGAGGATGAGGGCCGCTAAGCTGATAAGGAGGCTCCAAGAAGATGGTAAATCTGTTATGCTGGTGGAGCATGATCTGGCGGTGTTGGATTACCTCAGCGACTACGTCCACATACTTTACGGAGAACCCGGTGTTTACGGAGTGGTCAGCCATCCCCATTCCACTAGGGAGGGAATAAACATCTTCTTGGACGGGTACCTCCCTGACGACAACGTCAGATTCAGGGAAGAGCCTATCTCCTTCCTGCCTAGGGTAGGCAGCCCCGAGATCTCGGAGAACCCCGTTGTAGTGTACACCAATTTGGAGAAGAGGTTGAACGGATTCAGCCTCCACGTTGAGGAGGGGGAAGTATACGCCGGAGAGGTGGTCGTGGCGGTTGGCCCCAATGGAATAGGGAAGACCACCTTCGTGAGGATGCTAGCGGGTGAGCTCAGTCCGGATCAGGGTACCGTAATGACCGAGGGCATAAAGGTCTCGTACAAGCCTCAGCACGTGAAGCCTACATATGAGGGCACCGTGGAGTCCCTCCTGCGCAAGGTGGCTGGATCTAGCTACTCAAGCCCGTACTTCAGAGCGGAGGTGGTTAAGAGGCTGGGAATAGAGAGGCTGCTGGACAGGTACTTGGATGAGCTCAGCGGTGGGGAGCTTCAGAAGGTCGCCATCGCAGCTTGCTTGGGTAGAGAGGCCGATATCTACCTGATAGACGAGCCCAGTGCTTTCCTAGATGTAGAAGCTAGGTTCGCGGCAGCGAAGTCCATCAGGAGGAGGATTCAAGGGGAGAATAAGGCTGTGATCGTCGTGGAGCATGACCTCCTTACAATAGAGGCGGTGGCTGATAGGATTATGGTCTTCTCTGGGCAACCTGGGGTTGAGGGTCACGCCAGCAGGCCCATGGATCCAAGAGAAGGACTTAACGAGTTCCTAAAGGATGTCGATGTCACCTTCAGGCGTGATCCCGACACAGGCAGACCTAGGGTCAACAAGCCTGGCTCCAAGATGGACCAGCTGGCGAGGGCAACAGGGAGGTACTACCCATGAATCTGCTCGGGTTCCTGCTAGGCAAGAGGGAGGAGTTAAGGGATCTTGGATTAAACGCCAGCTTACTGCCAGCAACCATCTCTCTCCTCCTCTTCTTGGTTGTGAATGCTCTGGCTCTATCGACATTGGGGGTGAGGATAGCCTGTTCATCCTCTGTCATGACGGAGAGGGTGGCGATGTTCATCCATGTGAAACAGCTCCTGCTCCTCTACATGTGGATCATAACGGCAGTGAGCTGGGGGATATCTTCAGTAGTCACGGGAATCTCCGTAGCTAGGAGGGCTAGGATGAGGCTCAGGAAATACCACTACCTGATGGCCCTCTGCTCCCTTCCGCTCACCATTGTAGGAGTCCTCAATACATTGGTGCTGATGATATCGCCCGGCAGGGTCATCTCATGCGAGGGTTCCACTTGGAGAAGTCTCCTATTAACCGTATTTTCAGAGATATTCTCGTATTTGGTGTCTTTCCCGCCGATAATCTCCCTAGTATTGGCCCTAGCTTCCCTTGGCTGGTTCACCTATCTCTCCTACAGAGTGCACGCCGTGACCATTGGACTGGAGAGGGAGAATGCCCTCAAGTACTCGCTCAAATTCACCTCAGCCTTCGTGGGTTCCATAATTCTGATAAGCGTCCTGATCTCTATCATCATCGTATTACTCCAGTTGCTCTAGCCAGCTTTTCGGCCGCTGTTGGGGTGAGCCCAGTCACCCCGAGTATGGTGTACCTGTCCCTTATCCTGTGAGCCACTGTAAGGGCTTTTACCACGAGATCAGGTCTTAAGCCAGCTTCTTCCGCTGTTGTTGGTACACTCGCCTCTCTGAGCTTTTCCCTTATCCATTTCCAGTCCTGACCCTGGAGGTAGGCCATCATTATCGTTCCCAAGGCTACCTGTATCCCGTGGGGCGCAGGTTTGACGCCCTCCTTGGCAGCTATCTTATCTAAGGCGTGGCTGAACATGTGTTCACTGCCGCTGGCAGGCCTCGAGCTCCCGGCTATGCTTATGGCCACGCCACTGCCTATCAATGCTTTTACCAAGATCCTAGTGGACTCCTCCAATCCCGACTTTATCTCTGAGGCGTGATCTGTCGCTATCTTGGCGCTGAGCAGTGACATCGAGGCAGCATACTCGCTGTATGGTTCATCCTTCAGCTTATGAGCCAATTCCCAATCTCTCACAGCCGTGAACTTGGCCACCAAGTCGCCGAATCCTGATTTGAATGTCTCGGGAGGGGCCTTATTTATCACTCGAGTGTCAGCAATCACCGCTGTGGGTGCTTCCATCCCTCTAACCCCACCAAATCTGGTTTCAGCCTGTTTTGACAGGGAGAAATTCACCGCAGGCGATGCGATTCCGTCGTGACTCGCTGAGGTGGGGACCACGGCGTATCTAACCCCCAGCTTAGCTGCTGCTAGCTTAGTGACATCCAGAGGTTTACCGCCTCCCACCCCTATTAGGAAGTCGGCGTTTCTCTCTTCCGCCTCCTTGATAACATGTAGGACGTCGTCTATCCCTCCCTGACGGGCTACGACGTGGTAAACCTTCATGTCGCCCTCCAACATGTCGATAAGGTCCCTAGCCACATCGGCCGTCACGCTGGATCCGCTGACCACCACGGCCGTCCCGGTGAGACCCAAGCTGTTCAGTATTTCAGCTGTCCTTCCCAGAGCATTCGGCCCGAAAATGATGTATCTTGGGCTCTCTATCTTTTCCAGTCCCTTGCCTGAGATCAGTTCACCACGCACCTGGGTGAAACGGCTGGAGGAAAATAAAAGTTCGTGGGAACGATAACCATTAATTAAGGGAGGTTTCCCTACCATGGGACCGAAGAATGGAGACCAAGACCAAGATAGTGCTACTGCTCAATCTCGTCTTTGTCGCTCTGCTCCTATCCTGGCCTGTGATAACGGCACCCAAGTTCAAGATCTCTCTTGACGAGGATACGGTCCCCCTAGGGGGAGAACTACGGTTCACGTTGTCTTTTCCCAGTCCTCCATCATCCGTCAGGGTGGACATTGTGGATCTCGAGAGGAACATGACCATAGAGTCCAGGAGCCTGCAGCCGGGCAAAGTAGTGAGCGCTATCATCTCAATCGATGAAGGAAGGTACAGAATAGGCCACTATTCACTGAAAGTGGTGGCGAATCTCGGTGGTACCGTCGAGGAAGATGCATACTTCAATGTTTTCGGGGGCGCTCCTTTGGACATTACCCTAGAGACGGAGGAAAACCTGTCCGCCTTCATCAATGTGACGGCTGAGAAGCAGTACGCCACCGTCTCCAGTAAGGTATATGCTACCGTAACGATGGAAGGGAAACCCGTCGAGGGGGCCAAGCTCATAGCCATCACCATGGGCCCAAACGCCACAGTGACCTCCGTGACTCACACCGATTCCGGGGGCAGGGCCGTCTTGGATTGGAGCGCCAATGTGACCGAAAACACTACCTATATCGTAGTGGTGCAGGCGATGAAGCCGGGACATCCCATAGCCTCTGGAGAGGTCAAGATAAGGGTGAGGGTGGAGAAGGGGAGCTGATCATTCTCTAGCCGAGAGAACCTCTCCCTTCTCTCGGATCTCCTCCAGCCTTTCCTGCAACTCCTCCTTATTGACCTTATGGAACAATGGCTCCACTTCTCTCAGCTGTATCTCGGTTACGATGTTGAATGCATCAGAGAAGGGCGCAGGCTCACCATCAAGACCCATCATCCTCCATAGCTTCTCAGCCGAGAAGGGCATGAATATGTGCATGTACGAGGCCATCGCCTTCAGCAGATTGAATGAGGCGACCACAGTGGAGTCAGCGCGTGGTTTGTTCTCCTTTATATCCCTCCAAGGCTCCCTGCTGTTGAAGAACCTGTTTCCGAGCCGCGCCATCTCGAGGAATTCCTTGAGAGCGTCCCTCAACTTGACCCTCTCTAAGTTATCCTCAATCCTACCAGCTATCTCCTTAGCTTCCTTCAGCATCTCCTCAGACTCCTCGTCGAGCTGGGCATTTGGAACGATCCCATTGTACCTCGATTTGATGAAGGAGAGTACTCTGTGGATCAAATTGCCCAAGGTATCATTCAACTCGTCGTTGATCTTGGCCACCATATCGTCCCAAGAGAAGTTGGCGTCCTTTGTCTCCGGCCTTATGTATATCATGTAGAAACGCCAGTAATCAGCGGGAAGCAGGGCTAGCGCCTCGTCCAGCCATATACCTATCCTCTCCCTCTTGGAGAATTTCTCCCCTTCGAAGAGGAGGAATTCCGTGGAGGCCACATTATAGGGCAGGACGTACCCTCCTTCACTGGCCATTAGCAGCGCTGGGAATATCAGGGTATGGAAGGGTATATTGTCCTTCCCTATGAAGTAGATCGATTTGGTGTCTTTTCCCTTCCAGAACTCGTCGAACTCCTCCGGTTTGTCGAGTCTCTCGAAGTGCTCCTTCACCGCTGAGACGTAGCCCAACACCGCCTCCATCCACACGTAGATCGTCTTTCCCTCGGCTCCTGGGAAGGGAGCTGGGATACCCCACTTGTTGTCCCTAGTTATTGATCTGGGTTTCAGTCCGTCCTCTATCATTGAGAGGGACATGGACCTCGCGTTATCTGGAAGCTGCTCGTTCGACTCTATGTACTCCTTGAGTTTATCGGAGAATTTGGGTAGATCGAAGAACCAGTGCTTCGTTCTCCTAAGTTCCGGTTCAGCACCGCATATGGCACACCTCGGGTTGATCAAGTCGGTCGGGTTCAGAAGCCTCCCGCACTTATCGCACTGGTCGCCGTGGGCTTTCTCGTATCCGCAGTAGGGGCATGTCCCGATCACGAACCTGTCTGGCAGGAACATCTTGTCGTTGGGGCAGTAAAGCTGTTCCGTCTCTTTCTCGAAGATGTGCCCGTTCTCGTAGATCCTCATGTAGAACTCCTGAACGAACTTCACATGAGTGGGGCTCTCCGTTCTCGTGTAGTTGTCGTAGCTTATTCCGAACCTATTGAAGAGATCCGAGACGTAGGAGTGCATCTTGTCCGTGAGCTCCTTCGGACTTATTCCTTTCCTTATAGCCTCTATTTCTATGGGAGTTCCGTGCTCGTCGGAACCTGATACGAAGACCACTGAGTCCCCTTTCTTCCTCCTGTACCTAGCGTACACATCGGAAGAGAGGACTTGGATGAGGGTGCCCAGATGGGGCACAGCATTTATGTAGGGCCAAGCCGAGGCCACTATCCACCTCATATCCGCTCCCGCAAATGGCGCTATCAAGAATTTTAAGCCTGTGCTCAATTCAGCATGGATCACCATGGTTGAAGATGTGAACTCCTGCGTCTACGAGGTGAACGAGGAATTTCTCTCCTACGTCGAGGACCTCTTGAGGGAGGAGGACCCGAAGGAGAGGGTGAGAAAGTTAAGCAGGGCCGAGGGCTATCTCAGGTACCTATTCTTCGAGCTAGTAGGTCACCTGAGGGATTGGAAAGGTGGCGACCTCAAGACATTGGTGTGCGGCCTGTCTTACCTGATACCGCTGGGAGTCGGGTTGTGTTACGACACGGAGGATGGAGTTCAGGAGACCGCGTGTGGAATAGCTAGGGATCTCATAGATCTAGCCTTCTCCCTCATGAGGAGGTGGAGGGGGAGCGAGGAGGTCAAGGAAATTGGGGCGGAGCTGTGGACCAAGCTAGATGTGGAAAATGGTTTGGTCGACAGAAGAGAAGCAGAGGCTCTAGCTCTCAGACTCTCCTCCGCCATTTCGAGGCTCCTTGTCTGAACAGAACAGTCTCAGTATCTTATCGATTATCGAGGAACTCGAGCTGTCCCCGAACCTAGGAAGCCTCACCACCTCGATCTCCATACCTCTCTTCCTCAATTCTTCCTTAAGCCATCTCTCCTCAGCCCATTGATCGTATCCTAGGGCTATTACATCCGGTCTTATCTTCACTATGGAATCTAAAGGTTCTTTCTCACCCAGAACGACACGGTCGACCGGTTTCAGGTTTTTCACAATGTAGGCCCTAGATGACTCTCTTATCACAGGGAATCTTCCCTTGAACCTCTTCACATTATCATCTCTCGCAATGACCACCACGAGCTCCCCATCTTTGCCAGCGAGTTTCTTAGCTTCCCATAGCATCTTGATATGACCCTCGTGAATCAGGTCGAACGTGCCGGCCACTAAGACCCTGCGTCCCATCACTCTCTACGCATCCTCCCTGTTAATGTTTTAAATTCGATATGCGCGATGGACTCGAGAAGGGGAGAGCCGGTGAAATGTTCGAACTGGTCTCGAAGGGTGGAAGGCTCAAGGTAGCTAGCCACGGGGAGGACCTAGACGGTATATTCTCAGCCTCCCTCATCGCATTGATACATCCGGAGGACCTTGTGATCCATTTCACCGCGCCCTACGAGATAAGGGAGTCGCTGGAGAGCTTCGATATTGTCCTAGACCTGCCTCCCCCGAGGGGCGGTACTAGAATACTCGTGGACCATCACGAGTCCAACCTCAACCTCCTTGACAGGGCGGGGACGGCCTTCCTTAGGCCGGAATATCCGTCCACGGCGAGACTCCTGTATGACATACTGAGGGAGTGCGAACCTCAAGTGGAGGATCTCTCCCATACTGTCGATCTGGTAGATCTGACAGATACGGGTAACCTAGATCTGTCCTCCGCCCTCTTCACGGCCGCCATCAGGAAGATCTTCAAGAGAAAGAGGTCTGATCTCATCAAAGTTGCGAGGGATCTCTTGTTACATCCTCCCACGACAAGTGATGAGCTGATTAACCTTCCTGCGGTGAAGAGGGAAGTAGATCTCATAGGGAGGGAGTACGGGGACCGATTGAAAGAGTTACTATCTTTGGAGGGAGGAGAAGCTCTCTTGGTGAGAATAGAGAGCCTCCCATCCTACCTAGTGCCCGTCATACAACTAGTGGCTAAGAGATATAGGTTCTTTGGGACCATTACCACCGGATCGGATGGGGCTCTGAGGCTCTCCTTAAGGAGTCGAGAAGATTCTCCGCTCTCGGCCCTGGAAGTAGCTGAGAGATTGGGAGGGGGCGGCCACAGAAACGCCGCAGGTGCGTTGATAATGCCCTCGAGGATGGAGGACCTGCTCGCCATAGTGGGGTCTAGGATGGAGTTCGAGTTAATAACGGTTTAATGTCCATTAGACGGGGCGATGATGTCGGAGGTGATCTATGAGGGGTGATTATACGCTTTAGGACTGAGCCCCCATCTTTATACGTTGCACTGACCCTGAGACATATGTCCCGGCCCGTGATCAAGGATGTCGATTCCATCCCGTTCAAACCGGTCCCTCAAGCTGAGAAGACCTACATCAAGTGGGTGTTCTCCCCTAAGGACGGAGCACCCAACTTCTCGATGAGGATATTCAGGGTGGAGGCTGGAGGGCACATACCTGAGCACAGCCACCCGTGGGAGCACGAGATCCTTGTACTGAAGGGAAGGGGGAAGATAAGGATCGGGGATCAGGAATTCGAAGTCAAGGAGGGAAATGCCATATACGTACCTCCCGATCTTCCTCACGAATATTTCGCTTACGATGAAATTCTGTTCCTTTGCATGATACCTAACGAGGGCGTTCCTCCTGAGCTAAGGTGAAGGAGGGAAGATAGTGGGGATACGCAGCTTCATCGCCATAGATGTCGAAGACCCCGAGATAGTGTCCAAGATAGTCAGGGTTCAGGAGGAGATCCTCTCCTCTAGCGCCAGGCTGAGACCCGTGGAGAGGCAGAACCTCCACTTTACCTTGAAGTTCTTGGGTAATGTCGAGGAATCGAGGATAGAACTGGTGGTTTCCACCATGAGAGAGGTACTCGGATCCTTTGACCCCTTTCCCATGCACCTCAAGGGAGTTGGCGCCTTTCCTAGGGTGAGCAGGCCAAACGTCGTGTGGATAGGTGTGGATGAGGGAAGAGATGTCTTCATCGAGATGGCCAAGGAGCTTGACAGGTCCTTAGCCAAGTTAGGCTTTAAGAGGGAGACCAAGGGATTCGAGCCCCACCTAACCATCGCTAGGGTCAAAGGCTACTCCGGCGATCTGCCTGAGATAATTAGGAGGATCTCGGATGTTGATATAGGATTCATAGATGTCGAGGAGGTGAGGTTCAAGAAAAGCACCCTCACTCCGCAGGGACCAATATACGAGACACTATACGGCATCAAGCTTAGGCAGCGGGAGGAGGTGGGGATAGAGTAAGCAACTTCTTAGCGATTATAAGGAGCAGAACTCCGACTCCTAACAGGAAAACGAATGATAGACATCTCAATATCAATAAGAGAGTAGACTCATCGGCAACTAGCGTGAACAGGGATAGGAGGAGCGCTAGAGATCCAGCAAGCCAGAACAGCAGACCCTTTAGGCTCATAGCACTCCGTCAATCCATATCATAATTAAAAAGGATGGTATCCCTTCTAATCGATGACCTCGATATACCTCATCACTGATTTCGGTACCGAAGACTATTACGTAGGGGCAATGAAAGGAGTGATCCGCACCCGGTGCCCCAAGGTCGATCTAGTCGATATATCTCACGGGGTCAGGAAGTTCAACATAAAGCATGGGGCATTCGTCCTCTGGCAGGCGCATCGTTGGATAGAAAGGGGATCCATCGTCTTGGGAGTCGTGGATCCCGGGGTGGGAACTGCTAGGGATCCAATAATAGTGAAGGCCGGTCCTCTCACCTTTGTGGGTCCGGATAACGGTCTCTTTTGGCCAGTGGTTCAAGAAATGGGAGAGTACGAGATCTTCAAGATAGACATGAGGGGGACGGGTCTCGCCGAGAGGAGGACGGGCACCTTCGACGGGAGAGATATCTTCGCTCCTGTGTCCGCGATGTTAGCATGCGGCAAGTCTCCCGACGACTTGGGATTTAGGAAGAGATCCATGGAGATTTTGGATCTGTGGAAGGTGGAGGAGGGAGACAGATACCTTAAGGGGGAAGTGCTCAACGTGGATGGCTTCGGGAACGTGATAACTAACGTGAGATGGAGTAAGGTGGGCGCGGAGAAGATCGAAGTGATTACATCGCATTCGTGGGCCAGGGCTATGAGATCCACCCATTACGGGGGTAAAGGCCTCCTGATGATTAGGGGGAGCACTGATCTGTTGGAGCTCTCGTTAGCTAGGGGCAGCGCCGCCAACTTCCTAGGGGTCGATGTGGGTGACAGTATTGAGTTCAGGTGGAGGTGATGTCTTGCTAATCGGTTTGGACGATGTTCCCAAGCACACCGAGATGGAGGTAGGATTGAAGGCTTGGAACCTATCCAAGGTGAAGGCCACCGGTGCTAAGGTTCCTTTCACCGTCATCATACCCAGCGATGTGATATCCCAGTTGATGTCGGGGTCCGGGATAAGGCATGACATCTTCAAGCTCTCTAGGATAGTGATGGACTCGGACAGCCCGGGGAAGGCCTTTGAACTCGAGAAGGAGATCAGATCCAAGATAAACTCTCTACCGATTCCCGAGGACCTGTTGGATGGTATAATGGATTCCATCGCCGGTAATGTCGAGAAAATGATAGTCGCTAGACCGTCTCCCTACGCATCCGAGCTCGTCGACGGGGACCTCAAAGGCAGGATGGGCGTGTGGTACGATGAGCCAACGAAAAAGGGGATTGTGAGGTCCATCCAGAGGGTGTTAAGCGGCTCCTTCTCACTTAAGGCCATAGCTAGGATGATGGATCTCGGCGTATATCCAGAGGATCTGGACCTAGCGATAATGATACAGAAGGTCATCTTTCCGAGATCGAGTGGGATCGCCATCTGCTGCCCCTCTAGGAGGAGAAATGAAATCCTAGTTGAGTCGACTTGGGGATCGATGAATGGAGTTCCGAAGGACAGGTTCAGGATCAGCATGGACCTCATGGAGGTCGTAGAGAGCGAGCTGAGTGAGAAGAAGATTAAGCTCGTACCCAGCCCTCAGGGCATTCGGGAGGTGGAGGTCCCCCATCATCTATGGATGGAGCCCTCGGTGAGTGGGGGAGAGATAGAGGAGATAGCTAGAACCTCCTCCGATCTCTCACTGATCTTGGGGACCCCCACCCTCATGGAGTGGATAATTCAGGAGGGCACGGACGTTCTATTCGTGATACAGGCCCACAAGGAGCCTGAAAGACCGCCCGTTAAGCCGTTGGAGAGGAAGATCATGAATTGGTTGGAGGAGAGGAGAGAAGTCAGGGAAATTAAGGAGGAAAAATTAAGAGAGGTGGTGAAGGAGGTAGAGATCCCTACTCGCCCCGAGAAGGTAACTCTGAGAGAGGTTGAGGTCTCCCAAGTCGCATTGGTTGCATCCAAGATCTACATCAGGTACCCGGTGGAACTCCCGAGGGGGTTAGTGGACGGCAGCATCGTGGAAGTAGACGAGCTGAGCAGAGTAGGACCAGGCGACCACATCGTCATTCTAAGGGATCCCTCAAACGTAGGAGATCTGGGTGAGGTTAAGGTGTTAGTGGAGGCAGATAACCCGAAGGAAGCTAAGGAAAAGCTATCTTCCATTGCAGCGTCCTCTCCGAGCTCAAAGTTCTTGATCTACCTAGGAAAGGCAGAATTGGTGCTGATGTCTGATGAGCTGTCTGACATCTACGATGGCGCCGTACTGCCAGTGAATCTCGAGGGGTTCAGTGCATCCCTCTCTATAGCTTCCCGCTTCGATCATCTCATGGTAGATCTGAAGGAGGAAGTTCCTTCAGTTGATCTAATACGCAAGGCTCTGTCCGCTGGGGTGGAGGGCTTCCTGCTAGGCGTTGAGTCTGTGGAGGAGCAAGTGAGAGTCATTCACCGGGCTGAGATGAGGCATCTCCTCGAGAAACTCAGATACCTAGAGCTACTCCTATCCGAATGGGGAGAGTTGGGGGCGTGATCTCCTTACTCTCCCTCCTCAAGAGGATCTTCAAGGGACCTGAAGGCGTGCTATCCCTCTTACTCCTGATACTCGGATTCCTGTTCCTTTCTGTGGAGATTGTTAGGATCTGGCCTGCGAGGATGCCTCAGAGATTGATCAACATCTCCATAGCGAGTTTTCTCTTCTATTTGGGTTTTAGGATCAGAGGTAACGTTGATCTGAGGTACTACATCCCTCTAGCTCTGGGATCGCTGTTATTCCCCCTGTTGTTGCTGCTCACCTTCATCTCCACGATGCCTATCTCCAAGGATGAGGTGAGGGAGGAGGACGAGCGTCAGAGTGGGCAGGACCTGTTGTCTCTCTCGTTCAAGTCGGTACTAACTGTCTGCAAATCCGTAGGTCTAGCAGGTTCCCTAGCGATATCGCTGGCCTCCATAATCTCCACGAATAGGAGGGTGATCTTGGTCGACTGGAACGGTGACGCTGCTGATAGGCTGAAAAACGCCGAGATCAAGATCGCTGGGCCAGGAGATCTCAGATTCGGTCATGCTGGTGGTCTCGGGCCATCCTATTACATGACGGCATCTCTCCTCCTCTCTTACTTGAGCGGAGTGGATCCCTCCGTTATAAGTGAGGTCCTGAAGACAGGTGAAGTCTCACTGCTAGATGACATTAGGATTTCGGAGCCAGGGAGATCTATGCTGCAACAGCTGTTCGGTGAGGATGGATCCTTGCTGCATGAGGCACTGCCCGAAGTGGCAGGGGTCCTGATAATAGATGTCTCAAGGTTACCGACCGCTGGCAAGGATGCGATCTCCCTGATGACCTTGCTCCAATCAATCACCTACGAGAGGAGGGATTTCGTGGTTATCGCTCCCTTGCTAAGCCCTCTCACGGAGGAGAGGGCGCCATATCAGATAAAGGACGAGATCAGATGGCTCATCTCTTCCTTGAGGAGAGGAGGAGGGATAATCACGTCGGTTGAGGACTCTCTGGTATATTCCAGCGAGTTCGATGTAGTCTTGGTATGTGATGAGTGCGAGGATCCTATCTACAAGCTGGATAGCTATAGACTTTGCCCCTTATCCGTCCGTAGAGCGAGGAAAGGAGTTTGAGCAGGGGGTAATAGGGCCCGCGCTCCACCCTTATCACCTCCTCGACCAAGGAGTGGGGCAGAAACTTCAGAGTCCTCCACAGGAGACCAGTTCTCAGCAGGAAGTCAGCGGCCCTCCTGTGGATGAGGCCCGTGTCCACCATCGGCTTAACTATCCTGTCGACGGAGGGCACGTAGTTTTCCGGTTTGTCATCCGCCAGCGATCTGGCAAGGAGATATGCGGCTATTATGCCCGTATGCATCCCCCCGCCGTTGGAGGGAATCGTCATGCCGGCCGCGTCTCCTGCGATGAAAATTCCTCCTTCTTGGACCTTGCCTAGCATGCCCCCGGCCGGGACGTATCTCCCCCTGAGCTCAGGTTCGACCGTTACATTCAGCCTAGCAAGATGCTCCTTGAGAGCTCTCTTGGGGTCAAACCCGTTGATCATATTGAGCCTGACACCAATCCCAACGTTTGCAGTACTCTCGGACCTAGGGATGACCCAAGCGTAAGTACCCGGTGCCAAAGACTCGCTTATCACTAACCTCATCACGTCAGGCTCGTTCACCTCCATCGTGACCTCAGCGGAGAAGGCTAACGCAAGATCGTCGCACCTGAGTGCTGTACTTCTGTTTATCAGCTTGGCAACTCTGCTATCGAATCCATCCGCCCCCACCAAGTACCTCGCCCTGTACTTGTCCTTGGATGTCCTCACCTCGTAAACATCATCCACGGGCCGAGCCGTGATGAACGCCTCCCCAGTTTTGAGGACGGCTCCCTCCGCCAAGGACTCCTCTAGCCTAGAGATGATCATCTCCCTCCTATCGACAGAGTATCCCGCATAATTGGTCTCGAATTCCCTGCTCCCTATCTCCATCACTATCCTTTCCATTCTGTGTACGATAAACGGTTCGAAAAAGCCCAAATAAGCTGAGGCGATGTCTCCCTCCAACCTGAGTGAACTTGGATCGGGCAGATACTCGCCACAGATGGTTCTAATCCCGGGCTGTGGATCCTTCTCTATGACGAGTACCTTGAGCCCTTTAGAGGTCAGGAAATGAGATAGGGCGGCCCCAGTAGGGCCAGCACCCACCACAGCCACGTCGTACAATTTGACTCACTGGGATTTCTTCACTATGGCGGGGAGCCTTCTGAACTTGTGGAAGAAAGGCTCGTAGGTCCTTACGTATATCTCAGTGTTCTCCAGCTTTGGAATGTCCCTCCTGTACTTACTCTCAGCGCCTATCAATCCCTTTCCGTACTTGCGCTCGTATTCCTCGAAGCTCATTGAGTACTCCTTGATTATTTTGTCCCTGTAGAGGTCGGAGAGCACGTTATACGTGCAGAAGGGTATTACCCTGCCATCAGGAGAGAGGTAGTGTATGTCACACCTCATCACCCTCTGGACATCGTAGTTGTACAGGTCCATGAAGTGCATCATTCCCAAGAAGAGCGACTTGTAGTGAAACTCCCCTAGCGCCTTATAGCTCCTCTGGAGTATTATCTTCCTGAGTATTCCGATGAGGTTTATCCCAGGGGGTTGCTTGTCCTTCTCAATGAAACTTGGGAGTTTAGCGACCACCTTGAGGAGGGTGAGCCACCTATTCTTGCGCTCCTCCTTGATCTCCCTAGCCTTCTCCTTGAGGAACTGATAGAAGCCATCTACATCGACGAAGTCCGTTATCGGGATGAATCTGGTTACCCTCTTCTTACCATCGACCCTCTCGAATACCGGGAAGACGTAGGTAGCCATTCCACAGGCCGGATGATTGGTCATCATGAGTTTGGGCTCGCCGGTCACGGCTTCGATGAACTCGCTCACGGCCACGGTGAACGGAACCGGATACCAAGCCTCCCTATATATCTGTCCATCTGTCTGTTCCTCTATCTTCCTTATGACATCTGGGATAGTTATCCTGTACTTCTCCCTCTCGGCCTTTGGCATCTGTCCGGTGAGGGAGACCGGCTGATAGTTCACTCCTCTGACGACATCTATATTGTAGGCGGCGAACCTGACCATGTCACCTACCTCGTGATCGTTTATTCCCTTTATCACGGTGGGAACGAGCACTAAACTCGTCATGCCAGCCTTCCTGGCGGCCTCTAGTATGTACGGGATCTCCCAGTGGTTCTTGGGGTTGGCCTCGGGAGTGACCCCATCAAAGCTCATGTATATCGTATTGACCCCCGCTTCCCTCAGCTCCCTCATGAGCTCGGGTTTCTCCACGAAGATGATGCCCTGGGTGTTGAGTTGTATGTGTGTGATACCCTTTCTCCTGAGGAGCTTAACTATCTCAACTAGATCCTCCCTCAGGGTGGGCTCTCCGCCCGTTATCTGGATGGCATTCCCATGGGCTGGCTTCTCCTTTATGAGGAGATCTACCATCCTATCAATCTCCTCCAAGGTGGGCTCGTATACGTAACCGGCCTTCTCGGCGTAGAAGAAGCAGTACCAGCAATCGAGATTACACCTGTTGGTCACTACTAGGTTCGCTAGGGCCGTCGTGTTCTGGTGGGCTGGGCATATGCCGCAGGAGAAGGGACATGGGGCGAGGAGTTCAGTGTGGGGGGGATAGATCCCCCTTCCGGGGACCTCGAACTCCATGGCCCTCTTGAACATCTCAGCATCTCCCCAGTAGAGATCCTCGAACTCTCCGTGCTCGGGGCACTCCTTCCTTATGTAGACGGCCCCATCTCTCTCGAATATGATCGCGGGCAGTAATCTATAGCAAACGGGACATACCGATGATGTGTGTCTGAGTAATTTCTCCCCTTCCCTGAGCTTCGGCCGCGGACCGCCTATTGCAATCTTCCTACCATCGACTTCGATGAACCGCGGCGCCGGTATTTCCACAACCACCTTTTATCACCGCAGGATAGTGAGAGTCAACTTATAATAAACGCTTGCGCCAGTTAGGTTAGATGGCTTCAGAAAGGTTTGAGCATTACGTTCAAGTGTTGTATAATTCAATTTCACGCTTGTTATCCGGAGATTTAGATAATGGGATGGATGTTATTCTGAAGATTATAAGAGAATGTGAGAGGGAAGGTGTCTGTGACGAGCGCGTGGTCTCCGAAATGCTCAGATTGGCTGAGGCCCTCGAAGGATACATTACAAAGCAGCTAACTGAGGAAGCTCTTCTCAATATACTGAGGGAGCAGCTCATCGATGGAGCCTTAAGGGATCTCACTCTGCTGGTTCTTCGCGAGATATGTGACAGGAAGACCATTGAATTGTTGAAGAGCTGGGCCGAGGATCCCAACCCTGAGGTGAGGATGGCATATATCAAGTGCGCGTCTAAGCTTTTCGACGAGGGTGAGGCTCCCTTAGAGCTGCTAAGGACATTCAGGGAGGATCCATCGCCTAAGGTCAGGGAGGCCCTCGTAACTTCCCTCTCAAAGAACGCGTCTAAGGACGACGTCTTCGCCTTCCTAGCGGGGATGCTGAGGGTTGAGAAGAGGAGTTCCATAAGGACGAAAATCCTCACAGCCCTCTCGAGGGTAGAGAGAGATACTAATAGGGAGAGGAGGAGAGGCATCCTAGAGAGGCTGAAGCGCGCGATGGGTTGGCGGGAGTAAGAGTTATCTCTTTCCGTGGGACTCCCAGCGGGGTGGTAAGATGGTCAAGGTCACATTCTTGGGGCACTCGGCCTTCCTGCTGGAGGGCAGTAAGAGGGTGCTCATAGATCCGTGGATAGAGGGCAATCCTCAATCCCCTATATCAATAGATCAGTGTAAGGGAGCTGACATCTACGTAGTGACGCACGCTCATGGGGATCACGGTCTAGACGACGCCGTTAAGTTGGCGAAATCCCATGGAGGGACGATAGTGAGCATCTACGAGATCGCTATGGAGGCCGGGAACAAGGGGGTTGAGAAGACCGTAGGAGCTAACATAGGCGGATTCTTCGAGGTGGATGGAGTGAAGATCGCCCTGACGACCGCCATCCATAGCAGTCCCGTTGGAGCCCCTACTGGGGTCGTGGTAGAGTTAGACGGCAAGAGGATCTATCACGCTGGCGACACGGGAGTCTTCTACGACATGAAGCTGATAGGTGAGCTTTACAAGCCAGATCTGGCGCTTCTGCCCATAGGCGGTCACTTCGTGATGGGACCCCTCGAGGCAGCCAAGGCTATCGAGCTCCTAGGAGTGAAGAAGGTTATTCCTATGCACTACGAGACATTCCCGGTCCTCAAGGGCAGGCCAGAGGAACTGAAGGAGTTGCTCAGGGAGAAGGGTTTGGACTGCGAAGTGATAGCTCTGAAACCGGGAGAGAGCTATGAACTCTGAAGTGAAGCCCAAGGAGACGCAGGTGATCGCGGAGCTCTACGATGTAGAGGATAGGGAGATACTGGATTCCCCCTCCCTCATGGAGGAGATGCTGAGGGGGTTAGCTGAGGAGGTCGGAGAGGAGAGCGTACACGTGCACGTACATGAGTTCGAGCCGTACGGCGTAAGCGGCTTCCTCATGATGAGGAAGGGTTACGTGGCCATACACACATGGCCGGAGCACTCTTACGCCACCGTCAATGTGGTAGGGTTCTCAGATGAGACGTGGGCTTGGAATGTGTACAAAGCCCTAGTCAAGCTGTTTAAGCCCAAGCAGCAAAATGCGGTGGAGGTGAAGAGTGGGTTAGACAGGTCTTGATCCTCCATCTACTTTTTCACGGGACTTATCTATGCGGGCACCCCTCGACTTGGACGTTAAAGTCGAGGCCTGCTCTCTCTAGTCTCCTTATAACCCGTCCCTGCAGGTAGTTGCCCCTGAAGCCCTCGATGATGACTTCATAGAAGTACCCGGGTTCAACCTGCCCCAAGGCCACAGGTTTGTATGAAGGGGTCCTGCCCTGAGTCCCCTTGGGAGTTATCTCTGAGGCGAGTACTACCATATTCCTCCCCAAAAACCTCTCGTTCCTCCTCTCCTTTATCTCCTCTATCAGTCTCATCGCCACCTTGCTTCTCCTCTTGATCACGCTAGCGGGGAGTTGGGGTAATGAGGCGGCCTTCGTCTTGGGTCTAGGCCCGAACCTGCTCAGGTTTACCAAGTCCGGCTCTATCTCCTCCAAGAGCCTCAGAGTCTGCTGGAAGTCGTCCTCCATCTCCCCCGGAAATCCAACTATGATGTCAGTGCTTATGGTAGAGTCCTCGTACCGCTTCCTTATGAGCTTCACCAGGGAGATGAACTCCTCTACCGTATAGTCCCTCCCCATCAATCTGAGGATCCTGTTTGAGCCGCTCTGAACCGGTAAATGGAAGAATTTGTACAGTTTAGGGCTCTCGAATGAGTCAAGCAGTCTATCAACAATCCTCAGGGTGGAGTTAGGGGTCATCATTCCAACCCTGATCCTGAACTCCCCCTCAAGCGAGGTGACGCCGTCCAACAGATCCGGTAGATCGGTCCCTATGTCCCAACCATACACTCCTGTGTCCTCCGCGGTCAACCAGATCTCCACTGCACCCTTGCTCAGGAAGTCCAAGACCCTGTCGATAATGCTCTCCTTGGGAAAGCTCGTCAGTCCTCCCCTAGCCAGCTCAGTTATGCAGTAGGTGCAGGAACCTAGGCAGCCCTCGGCGATGGGAACTATTCCGATTAGGTCCGCGGGGTCCCTATCATATGAGGCCTTATCTAGCCTCTTCCACTCCAAGAACTCCCCCTCTCTCCCCTCTAGAGCTAAGAGTGCGGCCTCTACAATGCTGTCTATGGATCTGGGTGCCACCAAGACCTTAGAGTAAGGCCTAAGCAGCTCGGGTTGAGACTTAGCCATGCATCCCGCCGCTATGAGGGGACCATACTTGGATAGTACCTTGGCCCTGTGAAGCATCCTCTGCTCCGTGGGCGTCTTCACGTTGCAGGTGTTCAGAATGAGAATGTCAGCTTCCTCTGGTCTATCCACTCTAGCCCAGCCCGCTCTCCTGAGTAGGCTCTCCATTATTTGAGAGTCTGATCTGTTCATTGAGCAGCCGTGGGTCTCCAGATAGAACCTGAACTCACTCCGATCCAGACTCGGTCTCGACCGTAACCCCATCGAGGCTCGCCACATTCCCCCCGTAGTACCTAATCACCTTCACTATCTCATCGTAGTCTAGGTCGTCTCCTTCCAAGATTATCTTCAGCCTCTCGATCGTGGAGTCGTAATCCTTCACCTCTATATCCACCTTCTTGACTCCCTTCAGTTCGGAGAGCCCTTCGGCCATGTCGACTATGTTAGGGTTGTGTGGCTTTACTACATCCAATACAAGTCTCCTGACTACGATACGTCTACTTTCACCTTCCTCATCTTCGGAAGGCCGGAAACTCAGCAATTCCCTATATCCTCCCCAAGCTCAATGGGCCATCGGTTTATTAATTCTTTTCCCTAGAAGCAAGCTCCATAAATAATATAGCTAAAATCTTATTTACAGTTTTCTTTTTACCACCTTTAAGCCTAATTATTTTTATTTTATTTTCATATTCGGGTGGAATGGTAATTCTCCTTGAAAACGTGATGTAGAGTTTAATCCCCCTAGCCACGCAGTAGTCTAGTATCTCCCTTATATCCCTATTCCTGCCCTTAACCGCGCTTCTTGGCTGCCAGACGGCTCCATATCCTAGATAGTTCAGTCTCCTCTGTATGGAGAAATAGAGGTCTCTAGGGACCGTTCTATCGAAGAAGAAGGGGGTTCTATACCTCTTCCTCCTGACCCCCCTGCGCTTCCTCGACCTCAACTCCCTCCCTCAGGAGCTTCTTTACCCTGACCGTCCTCAGCCCGATCTCCCTTAAAGCCGCCTCTATCCTCTCCCGATCCTCTCCCTTCAAACCCTTGTTATCGACTATGGCAATTTCAGGCGATTCTCCATTCCTCTCGATCGCCTGCCTCACCATGGTGATGTCAACCCAGCCAGCATCTAGCTTCCTCGCTGTGTGGCCGATCGCATACTTAGTCGTGAGTTCCACCCTAGTGAAGTGGTCGTTCACATGTGGACCACCAAAGGCTATTGTCGGGATGTATTTTCCCGTGGTCCAGTTCTCCAGCGCCTCTATTACGGATTCCGCTGCCATTTTTATTCCATTAGGGTCGTTCCAAGCTTTCTCATCACAGCCTATCTCCAAGAAGGCTATGGGCTTTTCGATGGTGGGACCATGGTGGGTCGGCTCGAATCCCACAGAATATCCCGTCCCATCCACCCTCTTAGAGGCGGCCATCAGGTACTCCTTCATGAGGGAGGGTATTGCTACGCCCAGCTTGAAGGACTCTCCCCCGTACTTAGCCCGACCGAAGTTCCCGGGGACGTGAGCAGTGAGTATGGGTCTGTGAGGGGTACCGCTATGCCTAGAGAGGACCACTACGTAGTCAAAATCGGAGACTCCAAGCTCCTCACAGCTCCTTACATAGAGAATCTCCCTCTCGAAACTGACCAACTCTATGTCCTTCTCTCTTAAATCGAATTGCTCTCCCAACCTCTCACTTATCTTGGAGGCCATGTTCCTGCCTGCTGGATCTCTCAGTGAGTAAAGGAGGGAAACCTTCGTTTTCATAGGTTTTAGGCGGGGAAACTCTTTTTTAAATCAACCTAGGATTGGCCACCGATGGACACTCACAGAGCCATAGCCCTGCTGCTGTCACCGGTGACCATAGCAGCCATCTCGTCTCTAGGAGTCTATGCCATGTACCCAGATCTCTTGAGCCTTATAGTGTCCTTCTTGTTGATCGTCATCTGTCCCGTGGCCAATGTTGTGAGGAAGTCCCTCTCGGGGGAGATGGACATCCTTGTCCCGGATAGGTACGCTAGAGGCCCCTTCTTCGCTCAGGCCATAGCCTGCTATTCGGTAGCCACTGTGGTGCTTACTTCACTGGGCTCATGTCCGATGGCCGTTCTCTCCCTATCCTATCTGGCGGTCACCCTAGCAGTAGCCGTGATTAACCACTGCGCCACCAAGGTTAGTGTTCACATGGCGGGTCTGGCTGGTCCGGCCGCCTTCTTGATGATCTTAGGGAATTATCCTCTAGGAGTGTTGCTGATGGCCCTAGTCCCCGTTTTAGCTTGGTCTAGGTGGAGATCGGGCTCCCACACCTTTGGTCAGATCCTGCTGGGCATAGTGGTTTCCGTTCTGATAACCTCTGCCACATGCTTAGTGGCTTGGAGCCTCAAGTAGGGATGAGAGCTTGTCCCTAGATATCCTTAAGTAGTCAATGTCCGATACGTGAGGCTCCAATGTCACCGTACCCTTGTATCCCCAGGACCTAATCTCCTCAACAGCCTCGTTCCACGGTATTCTGCCAGCCCCTATAGGGAGGTGGAGATCTCTGTTGAGATCATTGTCGTGGGCGTGCAGGTGCATGATCTCGCTGCCGAGCTTGTTTATGTAGGATCTCAACTTATCCACACCTCCATTGAGGAAGGTGTGTCCGATATCGAGAGTGACGAACAGCTCTGGAACGTTATCCACTAGGTACCTTATATCGGAGGGCGACCTGAAGGCGCCGTGATCCACGTTCTCGACCAGTACCTGAACCCCCTTCTCCTTGGAATATGCAACCAGCTCCCTGAAACCTACTACATTGAACTCCCTAGCCTTCTCCCTGATGGCGGCTAGCCATCCGGGGGTGAAAGGGTGAAAGGTTGCGTAGGGGGATTCCAGTCTGGCGGCGATATCTAAGACCTTGAAAGCCTCCTTGAGGGCCCCCTTCCTCACTTCATCGTAGGGATGGCCTACCTCCAAGTACCAAGGGGAGTGTATCAGGTAAAAGGAGTTGTGAGAGCTGGCCAGATCATTCAGCTCGACTATATGATTTAGAATCGTGTCGACCCATGAGTAAGGCCATTCGACCGTTATTTCCACGTAATCCAAACCGAGCTCCAAGATGGATTCTATCTCCTCCATCAGGTCTCTATGGGGGTTATTCATTCCCCCGTAGGTGAAGTCGGCCATCGATCCACCAACCACTATTAATATTTGAAACTTAATCATCCTACATATGCTGGAGTACGCCGCCGGGCTCCTAGAGTGGATACCCGTATGGCCCCTTCCCTCGGGACACCTTGCTGGAGTACCAGGAATATATATAGCTAGGGAGGGGTTGGAGCCCAAGGCGGCGGTATCTGCCTTGGTGACCTCCTCGCTGCTAACCTTCTTACTGAGAGGATGGCTCAACTACGTCGATCCTGTTATAGGTGGGTTAATAGTAGCTGGTCTCTCATTCATCGGACTTTTAGCTGTAGCTTTCCTCAGGTGGGGACTTCTCGCGGTAGAAGAAGGTAGGAATCCTGATGCTATGGATGGTTTCGTATCTGGATTCGCTCAAGGCGTGAGCTCGATAGGGTTCGGGGGAAGTGGCCTCTCCCTAGCCTTGCTGACATCATCTGGTGTCTCCATTAGAGGAGCCATAACGATCTCCTCGATAGCCTCCCTACCCCCCGTACTGGCTCAACTGATTACTGAAACTCCCTCTCCATTTTGGGGACTCTACTTGCTGGAGGGATTTGTGTTCGTTATTCTCCTGAGTAAACTGAATATGAGGCCTAGTAGCTTTGGCTTCCTCATTTCCTCAGCCCTTCTCGGTAATGTGTACCAAATCAGGTTCATAGGAGAGCATTTGAGACATTACCAAGCCATAGCAGAGGAGATCTCTTCTTTCGTCAGGAGATATGGGGCTATAGGTCTCTTCGCTGCGATGATCCTCCAAGCCGTGATCTCGCCCATACCTGCGGATGCTGTCCTAGTCGCCGCAGGAGCTTTGGGCATGAGTCCAGTTGAGGTGGGGATATATGGTGGTATGGGTATTGCTGTCGGCTCGATCATCAACTACTTCATCGCTAGGGCTTTGGGGAAGAGGATCCTAGAATACTACATAAGGGAGGACCTGCTGAGGAAGGTCTACTTATGGTTCGACAGGTGGGGCGGCTGGCTAGTCTTCATAACTAGGCTTATCCCATTCCTTCCCTTAGATGTCACCTCTTACGTGGCCGGAGCTGTCGGAATGAATTTCCTCGTCTTCGTATTGGCAAATGTACTGGCAATCGTCCCGAGGGCTACATTCTTCGGTCTAGTCGGAGCCAGGCTGGCCGAGGGTGATTGGACCTTGCTCTTGATATCGGTGGTGATGCTGCTAGTGGGGGCCTACTTCTTCAGTAGGCAGGTGATTAAGGATGGGGAGGAGAAGTGACTAGAAGGCATACACTATTAAGCCCGAAGGATCCCATCCTCTGGGGGCCCGTAGCTCAGCAAGGATAGAGCGGCGGCCTTCGGAGCCGCAGGTCGGGGGTTCAAGTCCCCCCGGGCCCGTTTAACAGTTGAACTAGTTAAACCATCATGATAGGAGTAGTCCCAGCTCCGATGAGGCTGTAGAATCGAGTCAAAAGAAAAGAGGGTTAGGGAGGCCGGCTTACTTCTTCCAGATGGCCTCTACGGCCAGCTCGATGTCCCTGTCGGTGACGGTCTTCCTCTTGGCGTGTCTGGCCAGGTCAACGGCGTACTTGCCTACCTCGTAAGCGAACTTCTCGAGATAGTAGGCTAGCCTGGCCTTAGCGTCGTCGCTGACTCTCTCAGCGCCGGCCTCCTTTATGATCCGGTATACAGGGGCAAGGGGTAGATGCTTGGCAGGCTTCTGAGGCATATAGTCTCACCTCTTGACAAACCCTTATAGGGCCGTATTCAAACAACGGAAGATTAAATATAAGCTTTTCTATTTTCTCGGCGAAGAATCGATCGATCAAGGTGATTGCCTATGTCTCGATAGCCTTATTAGTGGTATGGTATCCCTCGACAATCCAGTAAATGATAGAAGGGTTCCTAACGCTCCGAAAGAATATAAACATAATACTGCATAATTATTCTTTTTACATTAAATAATTTGTTTTTAGTTTAATTTACTAGCTTATTTGAATTTAATATTATATATTATTGATGATAGCATAACCGGATTTGGTAACCTGTAAGGAGATAGAATACTTGGGGTATCTTAGAACAAGTCTATGCTGTAACCTTCCATCTTCTATAGCTGTATAATAACCTTTCCCTCCCGATGAAAGCCCCTATATCATGACAGATTGGTTGTAAGATCTATGAATAACTGTCTCAGAATAATTTTCAGTAAATCATCGTTTTGAAAAAGATATCTCGAACCGTTGGGGACAGAGACGGGTAAATCTTGCATATTTGAGATCAAAATTATATACCCAAAGGGATCGAAATTCTACCCAGAAGCGTAGGGGGTAATCTTGACGAAGGGTTTGAGGCTTCTGTGTTCGACTGACTTCATGTGGGGGGCCGAGCTCCCTGAGGTGGTCAGGCTACTGGTCAGGTCTGGATGCGAGGGTATCGTGGTCTCCACAGAGCCCCCGCACTACCTACCGTCATTGCTTCATAGATCAGTCATATCCCACCTGAGGACGGTTGTGAGGGAACTGGACACGATAGTAGCAGTAAGATCCCCTGTGAGCGATGTGAATGTGTTCAGCACAAACCCTCATATAGCGGAGGCCTCCATGAAGAGTGTTGAGGAGGCTATGAGGCTAGCTTACTCCATAAATGCGGATTTCCTAGTCATCAGACCGTCCCAGAGACCTTACGAGGGAAATCCATTGGTCGCCGCAAGGAAGCTCCAAGCCTTAGTGACTAGGTTGGGTAGGGGTCAGTACGCGGCGTTCGAGCTGATTGGTAGTAATTCCAAGGAAATAGCGGATAGACTAGCAGATCCAAGGTTGGGCGTCGTGTACCTTCACGAGCATACTCCAGCCAGCATATTAGCCCATAGGAAGCTTGTTGGCGTGGCTGTACACACTTCTGACAGCAGGCCCCTCCATAGAGTGATCCCTGGGCTGAGGGAAGATACACCCTACCTGATGCTATACCCCGATGAGAGGAGAATGTTCGAAACTGCTATTATCAGGAGAATAGTTCTCAGGGCCAAAAATTGGAGGAATAGTTTGATCTAGAGCTGTGTTCATACCAGAATGTCCTGTCTGTCCCATCCATCCAAGATCTTCTCTATTTCCTCCTTTATCCTCTCAAGTAGCTTCTTAGCGAACTCTTCAGCTTTGTCGGGAGACGGGATAGCATCGGCGAACCCGTCGTCATATGATAGTATGGATCCGGGCAATGGCGTGGGGGATATGCCCTTCCTCAACCTGTATATCTCCTCCTTCTCCATCTCCCCCTTCACTAGGTTAGGATCAACGGCCATCACCATTGCGGTCTCATCGACACCCGCGTGTCCGCCACTACCACCGAGCAGTTCCTCCGTGATGTCTGAGGAGAGCTCCCACCACATTACCATCAGACTCTTGAGGCCCAATTCTCTCCATGCCCTCTTCATAGCATTGGTGATCGCCCTAACTTGACCTGAACCGCCGTGACCATTGAGGATTATCACCCTCTCGAATCCGTTGTTAGAGAGTTCAGTCAGTACTTCGTAAGTGAGCGCCTCCAAGGTACTCTCGCTCACGCTCATAGAGCCCCAGTACCCAGAGAGGCCAGTAACTACACCGTATCTTATAGGAGGGGCTATCAGTGCGTTCAGCTCCTCGGCTAGCCGCTCCGCGATCCACTCCGGTATAATGAAGTCAGTGCCCAGAGGTAGGTGGTTTCCATGGGCTTCGCTGACGCCCATGGGTAGTATAACTAGATCCGTATCCTCCAAGGCTTCTTTAAACTCCTTCCAAGTGAGGAACCAGATCCTCCTCTCCCTTCCGTTCAAAGTCCCACCCTCTTCAGGAAGTCGTCGATTATTTTCTCCAAGGTTAGCGGCCCTATCTCCTGTAGCTCGTACTTCACGTGGGCCGTTGGCTTGTCTATCTTCAGATACCTGCTCAAGTCAGTTGGCGTTCCTAGGACGACCGCTTCTGCAGGTATTGCGTTTATCGTCTTCTCCAGCTCACGCATCTGCCTCTCACTGTATCCCATTGCCGGTAGCACAGGCCCCAGATGAGGGTACTTCTCGTATGCCTCCTTTATGGATCCGACTGCGTATGGTCTGGGATCGATTATCTCGGCATGAAGCCTCTTAGCCATTAGGTATCCGGCACCGTAGCCCATCTCGCCGTGTGTGACCGTTGGGCCATCCTCCACCACCACTACCCTCCGGCCCTCCACCAGCTCGGGCTCCTCGACCATGTAGGGCATGGCGGCGGTGATCACCCTAGCCTTGGGGTTGACCCTCTCTATGTTCTCGAGAACTTCGTTCACTTGAGTGTAGCTTGCCGTATCTACCTTGTTTACTATAATCACATCCGCCATTCTGATGTTCACGCTGCCAGGCCAGTACGTGAGCTCATGTCCCGCTCTGAGGGGATCTGCTACCGTGATCATCAAGTCCGGCTTGAAGAACGGGAAGTCATTGTTTCCACCGTCCCACAGGATTACATCTCCCTCCTTCTCCGCCTCTTTCAGCACTTTTTCGTAGTCCACTCCAGCCAGAACCACGTTGCCCAGCTTCAGATGAGGTTCGTAGTCCTCTCTCTCCTCGATAGTGGCGTTATACCTGTCTAGGTCCTCCAAGGAGGTGAACTTCTGGACCACCTGCTTCCTCAGGTCCCCGTAGGGCATGGGATGTCTGACTACCGCTACCCTGAGTCCCCTCTGTTTCAGTATCTTGGATATCCTCCGGCTGGTTGGGCTCTTCCCGGCTCCCGTTCTGACGGCTGTAACAGCGATGACGGGCTTCTCCGACTCAAGCATGGTGCTCTTGAGGCCTAACAGCATGAAATCGGCGCCATTGGCTTGGGCTACCGCGGCCCTTTCCATCAGGTACTGGTGAGAGACATCGCTGTAGGAGAAGACGACTAGATCAACTCCCTGCTCCCTTATCAGCTTGGGCAGGTCCTCCTCCGGCACTATGGGTATACCTTCCGGGTAAAGCCTACCCGCTAGCTCGGGCGGGTATATCCTACCTGCTATATCGGGTAGTTGGGCCGCCGTGAAGGCGACCACCCGGTAATCCTCATTGTCCCGGAAGAAGACGTTGAAGTTGTGGAAATCGCGGCCTGCGGCCCCCATTATGACGACCTTCCTAACCATGCGATCACCGAGCCTCCTCATTGGGAAAGAGATTTAACATTTAGCTGGGGCCTTCGTATCGTGAGACCGGAGAGGGAACTCATCGATCTGATTAGAGAGATCGTCAGCAGAGATCCTGAGGAGCTTCTAGAACCCGGCAGAGATGATGCTTCAGCTAGGAGGCTGGCCGACGGGATCTATGTGTTTAACACCGACATGGTGGCGGAGACGACCGATCTATTACCGGGGATGAGCCTCAGGCAGCTGGCTAGGAAGTGCGTGGTCTCCAACTTCTCCGATCTGGCTGCTAAGGGAGCTAAACCTCTCTTCTTCATGGCCTCTGCTGGGCTAAGCAGGAGTATGAGTGACGAAGAGTTTATCTCCCTAGTGGAGGGATTGGAGGAGGGATCGAGGGAATTCGGCGCTTATTTCGTCGGTGGGGATCTTGGAGAATCGAGAGAGCTCGTGATTGCAGGCTTCGCAGTGGGTAAAATCGAGAGGAACTTGGTAAAGAGATCTGGAGCAAAGCCGGGGGATGTGCTGTTCACCACGGGTTGGTTCGGGCTCACATGGCTGGCCTTCCAGCACCTCCTCGGGGACATGGATCTTCCAAGCGATGTGAGGGTCGAAGCCTTGAAGGCGGCTTACGAACCGATAGCTCGAATCCAAGAAGGCATCACTGCATCAGCTTATGCCTCATCATCGGTTGATAGCAGTGACGGGCTCTATTGGTCGCTCGAGGAACTCTCTAGAGCGAGTGGGTTTGGATTCCTAGTTGAGAGGATCCCTCTCCACCCAATGGCGGAGTTGCTTGCTTCTAAGGGAAGGATCGATCCAGTGGAGGTAGCTTTTCATGGAGGAGAGGAGTATGAGATAGTGTTCTCCGTTCCTCAAGATAGGGTCTACTATCTAGAGAAGGAATTCTCCGAGAAGGGCCTCTCCCTAATCAGGATCGGTAAAGTGGTGGAGGGTAGAGGGGTCTTCGTGAAACTGGATGGTAAGATAGAGGAAGTTGAGGAAGGGGGATGGGAACACTTCAAATCTCGAGAGTGATCAGCTCGCCGGGCTCGGGCAAGACCACTTTAGTGTTGAGGTTCGCCAACCTCACCCTCCTCTCCACCTCTTGGAGTTCCGAGGAGTCCCCGTGGAAGGGTACTACTACTCTGGGCACTAGAGCCCTGATCATCCTCACCGCCTCCTTCGGATTGGCATTGGGCGAGGGACTCCCCGAGGGTATGAAGGCTAGATCAACAGGGGAGAAGGCCTCGAACATGTGGGAGAATCCCGAGCTATCGCCGTGAAATATTGCTTTACCTCCGATCTCCAGCAGGAACACCACGGGATGAACACCGGGATGAACGGCCCTGAGCGCGTGAACCCTCATCCCTAGAACCTCGGTACTCTCTCCTTCCTTCAGCTTGATCAGACGATCCCAGTCCACCCACCTCCTTATGGTCCTGAAGACCCCCTTATTCACGATCATGTACGGGGAAAATCCTTTTATCAAGGAGCTGAGGAAATCCGGATCGAAGTGCCCGGTGTGCTCGTGGGTATAGAATACGGCATCTACCCGCTCAGTGATGCTGTGTAGCTCATCTATGGTGAAGTGATTGCCTGGATCCATCAGCAGGTTGAGATCCTGCACCCTGAGCAGAATCGCCGAGCATCCCTTCCAGAGAAAGGAGATCATTCCCTCTCCAACCTCACCATATGGCCAGTTCTCAGTTTTTCAAGCTCTTCCAGCCCCTCGACTACTCTACCGAGCGAGTTAACGTTTTCATTGAGCCTAACATCCTCCAATGCTATCACTATCATCTTCTTAGAGGGAGAATAGGCTACATGCCCTTTCCTCAATCGGTTCCTCGGTTTCTCCAGCCTCGTATCTATGGGGGCTGAGATGTATATCAGGTTGTTGTCCCTCACCACCATGCCCTGCAGTGGGAGGCTCCTGTAGAGTCTCTCTATCGTTATAGGGGAGAGGTGCCTCAGGAATTCTATGGAAACTTCTTTTAGTAAGCCGCCAGATCTGATGTATATAAGATACTTCTCTACCCCTTCCGATCTATTCCTCAAATATGGTTTCACCCCCGAGGAGGGAAAATTCACAAAGAAGGGTTAAGAGCTCACCCCTCCTTCGGGGCCTTAGCCTTGGTTCCCCTATAAATCCTTATCTTCGAATTGCCATCAACATACATTACGAGCCCCTCCTTCTCGAACTCGCGCAGTAGCCTCCTAGCGACACTCACCCGGATGTTATACTTCAGGGCGAGGGATTGAGGCGTGACCACCTTGGATCTCTGGACCTCCTTCTTGATCTGCTCTAGGACGGAGGGTTTAACCTCTATTTCCCTGATTATCTTCTCTGCCTTCTCCGCGCTCATAGCAGATACCCCGTGTTAGTCGGATGCCCCATTTTTAACTTATCCCTCCTGGGGCTCGGATCTGTGCCCGCCCAGTTGGGATATGGATCTCCTCAACCTCTCCTCTTCCGCCCTTAGTAGGTCTATCCTAGCTCTTCTCGCCTCGATTTCCCTATCCAGAGTTTCTAATAACCTCTGCCTAGACTCGAGATTGGATAGGAAGGACGAGAGGTCCCTCAACTCCTCTGACAGACCACTCAGCCCGAATTTGCAGTCCCTGAGCGTGTCGGACATCTTCCTGAGCTCCTCTATCAGTGGTCCACTGCCTGATGTAAGGTTTAGGGCGGCTTCCTTGACATGCTCAGCCATCTTCCTGATATCCTCGGCTAGGTCGTTCCTTATGTTTCTGAGTTCCTCTATCTCTCCCATCAGGACAGTCTTCTGACTCTCAAGCTTCCTCACTTGGTTTCTTAGCCCCTCTATCCTCTCCTTCAGGGAGGATTCCTCTCTCCTCATGGATTCTATTTTAGCCCCAAGCGAAGAGACCTCCGATTCCAGCACTGATTTTCTTGACTCCAAGGAGTTGTACTCGGCCCTGAGCCTCTCCCTCCCCTCCTTGAGAACATCCAAGTCCCTCTCCAACTCCTCTATCTGAGACTCTAGATGGCTCAGCTCAGCCCTTCTCCTTGTTATCTCGTCCTCCAATGATAGTTTCCTTCTCTGGAGGTCCTCTATACCCTTTAGGAGGGTCTCATGTCTCGTATTTAGCTTCTCGGTCTCGGCACTCAATTTGGTGACTAGATCCCTGAGCTCGGTTATCCTCTCCTCTAGCTCTTCCTTCTCAGCTAGCTTCTCATCGTAATCTTCGTGGTCCATCCAACTCTGCCTGTGGAAAGTTAGTTTTTAATTTATTGGAGGACGGGCACTGAGATCATTAATATTAGCAGGTAAAGGAATAATCCTCTCCTCTTCTTCCTCTGTGGTACCTCACTATACTCATCCAATACCGCAGGATAGGCTGGTATCAACTTAGCTACCAACATTAGGGCGCCCAGTAGTGGGTTGATGAATATCATTCCCAAGACCGCTATCCACTCGAGCCATCTCACCCTGCCTCCGGCGAGTGAACTGGCCACATGACCTCCGTCCCATGGAAGGACGGGCATTGACAGGAAGAAGGATATCAGCAGGGCACCCAAACCAGCGAGCGCCAGGGGCGACAGCAGAAACATGTTCCCGCCGCTAGGAGAGAGGGCGATCTCCATCAGCAGGAATATGAGGGGAGTCGGTAGCATCCCGGCCTTCCCCTCCTCTATCCAAGTTGAAGCTACATCCGATGGGATGGGAACCGATTGGAGGAGCCCCAAGAGGGAGATTATTAAACCAGCCGAGAGGCCCGCCAGTAAACCATAAAGCGCAACATCCAGCTGCTCCTCCCTGTTGATGAAGGGCCTGTCCCTCACGAGTAGGTCGCCCAAGGTACCGAATCCGAAGGGAGGGGGAGGCGCTGGGATCATCAGGTCCACCTTGTACCTGCCCTCCCACCTGAGCGAGTGGCCCAGCTCATGCACCAGCAGGAAGGCCAGTATCCCGAGCGAGTGGAGGATTGTAGGGCCGAGTACATCTACTTGCATCCCTAATTCTCCCAGGAGGGAAGCGGTTCCATTCGAGATAATCCAAGCAGAGAACAGGACGGTAGCTGCGGTAACCGCGGAGAGAGCGTACCTCAGCTTATCACTGACACCCAGTCTTCCGGGCATGGAGAATATGAGCAACTTGAGATCCTCCCCATCGTGAAATAGCTTGGGAAGAAGGCCCATTCCGGTCAACTTCATATACAGACCTTTGAAAAGGGGGCCGGTCTCGACGGGGCTTATCTCCTGCAGTGAGAACTCCACCTTATCCTCGTAGTAGACCACATCTTTCACTTCGAAACTCTCGGTCACTACATCCTCCACTGAGGGTGGTATTTTCGACATAGGAGATCCTGCACCATTCGTTTAAAATATATGATCCCGTTGAAATTCCATGTGATGCTCCAAGGCTACAGGATAAGACCCTTCAAGCCCGAGGACTTAGAGGAGGTTGAGCGCATCAACAGGGTCTTCCTGCCCGAGAACTACCCTAGTTACTTCTTCATAGAGAACTACAGGAGGTTCCCAAACAGCTTTTTAGTGGCGGAAGACAACGACGGTAATGTCGTTGGATACGTGATGTGCAGGGTAGAAAGCTATTACGCTAGGGATCAGACTATCCTGCTTGGCCACGTCCTCTCCATAGCTGTGAGCAAGAAGCACAGGAGGAAGGGTATAGGCAAGGCACTAATGGAGAGAGCAGAGAAAGGTCTGAAGGGGTATGGAGCTGACGCGGTTTACCTCGAGGTAAGGGTCTCCAACGAGCCCGCGATAAAACTGTACGATGATCTGGGCTACAAGAAGCTCGGGATAATTCCAGCCTACTATGCTGATGGGGAGGATGCCTACCTGATGTACAAGATGTTAGATGAGGAAGTGGAGGAGGCCCTCGTTGAGGAGGTGCTGGGGAAGAGGGTTGTGAGAATATGAGGACCATCGATCTGAGGGGTAAAAGGAGCCCCTATCCGATAATACAGATAGCGAAGACCGTGAAGAAGGCCTCCCCGAGTGAGACGGTAAACTTTCTCATCGATGATAAGGAATCGGTAGATGAAGTTTACGACTGGATAAAGAGAACTGGTCACATATTAAAGGCCGTCGTGAAGAGAGGGGATCACTGGCTGGTCCAGATAGCAAAGAGGGAGTGATTTTTATTTCCTCAACTACTAGCTAAGCGATGCGCCATGCCTAGAGTCAAGGATCACGGCCTATCTGAGAAGGGCGCGTTGAAGATAGAATGGGCCAAGGCCCATATGCCCGTGTTGGGTACAATATCGGAGAGATTCTCTAAGGAGAGGCCCTTAGAGGGCATCAGAATAGCTGCGTGCCTCCATGTTACCAAGGAAACGGCCGTCTTAGTATTGACACTGAAGAAGGGTGGGGCGGAGGTCTGCCTGTCGGCATCGAACCCCCTCTCAACTCAGGATGACGTCGCGGCGGCCCTCTCAGAGGAGGGAATAGATGTGTACGCTTGGAGGGGGATGAGCGAGGACGAGTATTTCTGGGCTATAGAGAAAGCGTTGAGCTGCAAACCTCACATCACGATGGACGATGGTGGGGACATTACGGTGATGGCCCATGAGAAGGGATTCGCTGACGGTGTGATCGGCGGGACCGAAGAGACCACCACTGGTGTCCTTAGGATAGAGTCCCTAGCTAGGGATGGGGCGCTCAAGTACCCGGTTATAGCGGTTAACAACGCGGAGACTAAGTGGAACTTCGATAACGTTTATGGGACCGGCCAGAGTACGATCGACGGCATCCTGAGGGCGACAAATGTTATGATAGCCGGTAAATACTTCGTGATAGCCGGATACGGACATGTCGGTCGGGGAATAGCCATGAGGGCCCGCGGAATGGGCGCCAAGGTCATAGTGACGGAGATCGATCCAATAAAGGCCCTGATGGCTGCCATGGACGGCTACCTAGTTATGCCAATGAAGGAGGCGGCTAAGGTAGGGGACATCTTCGTAACCGCCACAGGAAATAAAGATGTGATCAAAGCGGAGCACATAAGCTTGATGAAGGATGGAGCCATTCTGGCTAATGCAGGACATTTCGATGTGGAGGTGTCGGTCAGGGACTTGGAGCTAATGGCCCTCTCCAAGAGGGAGATGAGGGACAACGTGAAGGAGTACCTCTTACCAAATGGGAGGAGGATCTACCTGTTGGCGGAGGGCAGACTTGTGAATCTGGTTGCTGCGGAGGGGCATCCAAGCGAGGTCATGGACATGAGCTTCTCCAATCAGGCCCTAGCTGTCGAATACCTGATCAGGGAGGGGAGGAACCTCAAGCCAGGGGTGCACCCAGTTCCAAGGAGCATAGATGAGGAGGTGGCCAGGCTCAAGCTGGCGTCCATGGGAATAGAGATAGATACCCTAACGGAAGAGCAGGAGAGATACCTAGAGAGCTGGCGTGGATGACCATGGAGGAACTTCCCTTAGGTGCACTCAGGGTCAGGGGATGGAGCAGGGGCTGCGGGCTCTGCTGGGAAGGAGCTAAGGTAGTCTTATTCGTGACTGGCAAGTGTCCCCTCTACGAGTCCTGTCCATACTGCACGATCTCCGAATGGCGCCGCGACAAGGACTTAGTGCTGGTGGACGAGAACCCAGTATCTAGCGATGAGGATGTGATCAGGGAGGCGGAACTCATTTCCGCCTTAGGTGCGGGGATCACTGGCGGAGAGCCCTCGCTAGTAGTGGACAAAGTGGCCCGCTACGTCCGGATCTTGAAGGACAGGTTCGGCGAATCTTTCCATACGCACATGTACACCAACGCCGTTAGAATAGATGAGAGAAGTCTGTCCGTTCTGAGAGATGCTGGGTTGGATGAGATCAGATTTCACAGCTGGGATAGGAGGATCTGGGAGAAGATGGTACTAGCCCTAGACGAGGGGTTCATCGTGGGCGCGGAGATGCCCTCCATACCTGGCGAGCCCTGGGTATCTAAGCTGAAGGAACTCGCTTCCTACCTAGACAGGATAGGCGCCAGCTTCATAAACCTCAACGAGCTGGAGTTCACGCCATCGAATAGGAATAGATTGCTAAAGATGGGTTTCAAGCCCAAGATGGACAGCGAGGTGGCTGTTCGGGGAAGTGCGGAGGCTGCAAGGGAGGTGCTGGAGTTCGTCGAGAGGGAGACGGGCATCATGGGTTACTATTGCCCGGCCCTCCAGAAGGAATATCAGGTGAGGATGAGGTGGGCTAGAAGGGCCAAGAATGTCGCAAAGGAGTACGAAGAGCCGACTGATGAGGGCACCCTTATCTACGGGGAGATCGAAGGTCCGGAGGAGGCTCTCCTATATCTCTCGACCAAGTACGGGGGTACGATCTCCGGAGGTAAGCTCCTCATAGATCCATACATCTTCCAAGAGATCGCCAAGGAAGTTCGGGAACTCGGTTTGAATGGGAGGCTGGTGGAGGTCATGCCCACAGATGACAGGAAGGTGCTGCAGATCTTCCCCCTCAATTTCATCCTGAGGGAGATGAGGAGGAGTGAGGGAGATTGAGAGGAAGGTATGGGAGGCTTTGAGGAAGGTCAGGGATCCGGAGCTCAAGGTGAGCATGGTGGATGCTGGCCTGATAAAGAAGGTAGAGGAGAAGGGTGGTGTGGTGACGGTGGAGTTTACTCTCACAACTCCTTTCTGCCCTTATGCCGATCTTCTCGCGTTAGCAATAAAGAAGGCGGCGGAAAGCGTTGAGGGGGTGAAGGAGGCTAGGGTTAGGATAGTGGGGATAAAGATGTGATTTTTAGGAATTTAGAATATGATCTCCTCACCTAGCTCTGGAGAGAAGGCCGCCATCCCCATCTTATCCTCTAACTCATTGGCGAACTCTTCCGATTCCTCCCCGTGGACCACCATTATGCTCTCCGGCTTCAGTTCTCTGATGAGCTTGAGTATACCGGACCTACTGACGTGGGCAGAGAAGTTGAGCTGGTTCACCTTCATCATTACCCACGTTTCTTCTCCCTCTATCTCCATCTTGCCCTCCTCTATCAGCCTCCTTCCCTCGGTTCCGTCCACCTGATAGCCTGTCAGGGTTATGGTGCTGTTCTCGTCCTCCTTCCTCTCTTTCATGTAGTAATGCACTGGGCCGCCCTCGAGCATACCTGACGTGGTCAACACCACATTGGGCCTCTTGGTTATCTTCTTCCTCATGTGCCAGTTCCTCACGGAAGTTATGGTCCTCACGGCCAGCTTCAGGTCGTCGGCGTCCCTCACCCTGTTCGAGAAGTACTCCGTTATCTCAGTACTCTTCCGGGCCATCCCATCTAGGAAGAGCTTTCCCTTGAACCCCCTAGCCCTCAGAGCCATGGCGACCTCCAGAAGCCTGCCTATCGCGAATCCAGCGACTATGGCTGTCCCGCCGGACTTAAGGGTTTCTATCACTATCTCCTTGAGGAGAAATTCCTGCTTCGCTCTGGGCGGGTGCTCTTTCCTCGCATAGGTGGATTCCGTTATGAGTATATCCACTGGAGGTATATCATCGATGCTAGCTGGAGGCATCAGCCTAGAAGGTACTGTATTGAAGTCTCCCGTGTACAGGACGCTCGTCCCGTCGTACTTCATGTGGAACATGGCGCTGCCGGGTATGTGGCCAGCATTTATGGCGGTGACCTCCAAGTCGCCCACCCTGAAGGGAACGTTGAATTCCACAGGCCTGAAGTTGTTCAGGGTCCTCCTCACCTCTTTCGGTCCGTACCCTATGTGATGGCCCTTCAGTTTCGCCACCTTTATGGCATCATAAAGCAGGAGCTCGGAGTACTCCCTAGTAATGTCTATCCCGTAGATGGGTACATCGTGTCCATGGCTAACCAGCCTGGGCAGCGATCCGGAGTGATCCAAGTGCGCGTGAGTCAGTAAGACGGCATCCACTTTCTCAGGTATGGGAGGGAACTCCGGGTGCTCCTTGGGTATTAGCTTCATGCCGTAATCCAGCAGCACCCTCGTACCTCCTGCCTCAAGCAAGAGTGCGCTCTTGCCTACTTCACGGGTTCCACCCAGCGCAGTCACGGATATCTTTCCCATTCCCTTTCTCACCTCTTATCTCGGACCGTCTCTAGCGGTCCTTTACAGGAGTAACGTCCTTCTTACTGATTTAAAAATAGTACCTTTCACGTAGAGTGGGTGGGTTCCATGGGTTATGTCTCGTTTTCGGACTTTAAAAAGCTGGATTTGAGGGTAGGAGAGATAGTAGAGGCGGAGAGAGTTGAAGGCAGCAGGAAGCTCGTAAAGCTGATAGTGGATTTAGGCAATGAACGAAGGCAGCTGGTCGCGGGCTTAGCAGAGTACTACGAGCCCGAGAGCCTCGTGGGTAAGCAGATAGTCGTCGTGACGAACCTGCAACCGAGGAAGTTCATGGGCGTGGAGTCGCAGGGTATGCTTCTCGCTGCGGTGGTGGGGGAGGGCAGGCCCGTCCTGTTGACCCCTGAGAAGAGGGTCCCGCCGGGCACCCCGGTCTCATGATTCCTCATCGGAACTGCTGGTGCCCAGTATCCTGTACACCTCCACCCCTTCATCTCCTATCCTTTTGAAGTCCAGAAATGCTAGGCCCTTCCTCTCTAGCCTCTCCAAGACCTGCTTGGCCGTGTCGACTGGGAGGTTCAGGTCAGCTGCCACATCTGCGACGGTCACGTACCCTCCTTTCCTCCTAGCGAGCCTTATCACCTTCGCCTCGAGGAGTTTCTCGGATGCTTGGGCCCTTTTAACCATCATATTAGCGTATATGGCCGCTCCTCCCAAGAGCAGCATGGCAAATCCGGGCACGATCCTAGAGGGGTTGTAGGAACTTGCTATCAGGAAGATCAGGCCGAAGAAAATCAGGATAGCTCCTGCTCCGTAAGCTAAAAAATCCCTGAGGGAGGGCAACTGGGATCAGCTCCCAACTTCCTCCTTCAACCTCCTCAATTCTTCCTCGAGCTCGCTCTGGAGCTCGATCTTACCCAGTTCCCTCTCGATCTCGTCCTTCTCCTCCGGCTCCAAGACGTCGAGGGCCCCTCCAGTAGCAACCAGCTCGTCCAGAGCTGCGGCCCTGGCCTTCATCTCGTTGACCTTGTCCTCGGCCCTCTCTATTATCTCGGCTGCCGATGTGAAGTCCTCGGACAGCCCGGTGACCATCTCCTGAACTTCCACTTGAGCCTTGGAGGCCTCGTATTCCGCCTTGAGCTGCTCCTTCTTTGCCTTGAACAGGTCTATCTTCGTCTTGAGCTTGTCCCTCACCTCCAGCAGTTTCTCCTCGTCTTCCTTCATGTCAGCTATCCTTTCTTCTAGTATCTTCTTCTGTCTGACCAGTACGAGCTTCCTCTCGAGGGCCTTCCTGGCCAGATCTTCCCTACCGGCCTTGAGGGCTCTCTTGGCCTTATCATCGAGGTCCTCTATCTTCTCATCTATCCTCTCCAGCTCGAACTCCAGCTTCTTCCTAGCGGTGATCGCCCTAGACAGGGCCATCTCCACATCGTGGAGCTGCTGCACGAGCTTGTCGTACGCATAATCCAGCTGCTCTCGGGGGTCTTCGAAGTTGTCCAATAGCTTATTCAACTTGGCCTCAATGCTCGTCTTGAGCCTCTCCCAAAAACTAGGCAACATGCATCACCGTGAATCCCCGAGGGACGGGATAAAAAATTTGTTCATCGAGATCGGGCTACCGAGCGACCGTACTGCCTGAGCCCGTAAAGTGCGGCAGCTGCCCTCTCTGGAGTCGGGTAGATCGGTAGCCCTCTCTTCTCCATCCTGTGAAGTACCTCCTCGACTTCAGAGGTTGTAGGGACTGTAGTGGCCACCACGGGTATGTTGGATCTCTCAACCAACTCTAGCAATAGCCTCTCAGTCTTGTCCGGAACCATCCCGGGAACCCCGAACAGGGGTATGAGGAACAGGGCATCATATTCACCGCTCTCAACAAAGGCTAGTCCGGTCTCTAAGAACTGCTCCGGTGTAGAGTCGCCGGTAAGGTCCGTCGGATTGCCCACGGGGTAGTATGGGGGGAGCATTTCCCTCAATTTCCTCATCAACTGTTCAGAGGGGGGAGTCACCCTGAAGCCCCTCATCTCCAAGGCATCCACTGCCAGTATCCCGAATCCGCCCCCGTTCGTCAGTACTGCTACTCTGTCCCCGAACATGGGTGGCTGGGTCGCCAAGGCCACCGGAACGTCCACGAACTCGTTCAAAGTGCTGACCAAGATCCCGCCGCTCTGGAGAACCGCTGCCTGGAATATATCGCTCCTCCCAGCAAGGGATCCCGTGTGGCTCCTCACGGCCCTATCTCCGGACGAGGTCCTCCCTCCCTTGAGAACGACCACGGGTTTCCTCTTCGAAGCCTTCCTTATGGAGTCCATGAACTTCCTCCCGTCGGCTACACCCTCTATGTAGGCCGCGATGACCTTGGTGTCATCGTCCTCTGCTAGGTACAGGATCAGATCCCCCTCATCCACATCCAGCCTGTTGCCGTAGCTCACGAACTTGCTTATCCCTCTCCCCTCCTTCCTGATCATCGTGAGGAGGGTGCTCCCCAAGCTTCCGCTTTGCGTGATTATTGAGACCTCCCCGGGGCGTGGCCGGGGTATGACCTCCTCAGGTAAGAATAGAGTATCTATCCTGTCCTTGGGGTCGAAGACCCCCAAGCAGTTCGGGCCTATCACCCTCACTCCATGCTTCTTGGCCACCTCCAGCAGTTCCCTCTCCAAGTACTCATTCCCTATCTCGGAGAATCCCCCTGACACCACGATAGCGCCCTTGGCTCCCTTCTCAGCCGCTTCTTCTAGAGCGGAGGGGGTGAGGTCGGCCCTCAGAGCTATGACCGCCAGGTCGATGTCGTCAGGTATGTCCGAGACCCTAGGGTAGCACTTGAGCCCCAGTATCTCGTCCGCCTTCGGATTCACGGGATATATCCTCCCCGGGAACCCTATCTCTATCAGCCTCTTCAGAATGACGTGTCCAACTCTCTCAGGGTTCCTCGATGCGCCTATGACAGCCACTGACCTCGGCTTGAAGAAGACGTCCAGCTCTCCCAAATTATCCCCCCGGGTAATCACGGGAACACGTTAAAATTTAGCAGTCGTAAGTTAGCTGGAATGGTGGTTGAGTCAGGACTGCCCTTTGAGTCGATAGAGGAGGCAGTAATCGAGGCCAGATCACGGGTGTCCTCCTTTCTCTTCCCAAAAAGCGGAGTGGAAGGTGATGCCCTGCTCTCGGTGATAAGGAGGGAGTGGAGGGGCGGTATAGGGCGGGGGGAGATAGAGAGGATAGCTGCCATCGATGGGAGCAACAACAGCGACTACTTCACCCTAGGCCAGATCATCTTCGTGGTCTCAGCTTCCCTCTTCATGAAGGATAGCGAGCCCGTGGTCGCTAGGAAGTACCAGATAGGGGTGATGGACGATTATCACTACAGGGAGAGGGTCTCCTTCTGCCGGGAGACCATGGAGGTCAAGATGGCTCTCAGATCCTTGGAGCTCGAGCCGGAAATCCTGCTCATGGACGGCTCCTTCTTGGCTATGGTCGACAGGGGTTTGTGGTCCACCCCTTACGGTCAGAAGGTACCCTACCCCATGAGGAGGATCTTGAGGGAGGTTGAGTCGGCCTTAGGGGTGGACCTCACCCAAGGACTGGTCTCCCACACGCACCTCATGGACATCTCGAGCAGAATAGAAGAGATCGTGAGCTCGGTGTTGGAGGATGAGAAGGGGAGGCCACCCGAGAGGGACGAGGTTAAGAGGGCGATGGCCTTCATAGAGAGGTACGAGGTTCTCTCCAGCCTGAACGAACTCCTGAGAAGGGGAAGGGGGACTCTGGTGGCTGTGGCGAAGAGGTCAGGTAGCAGGCTGTACTTTAACTCGCGCCTACCCGATATGGAGGTCGTGAGGAGGTATACCAGCCTGGAATCAGGTTATCTGAGTCCAAAGTCGGCTGAACTTCGATTTCCGCAGTACTCAGGAATCGATGATACCTACCGGATCATGCTGACCTACGCTAGGCTCGAGACGGCCACCAACCCCTTGAGGGTGGAGGTGGTCGGGGATGCTGATGAATCGTTCTTGGAAGAGTTGCTGGGTTCTCTGGCCAAGTACTCGGTGAGGGGCTATCCTTACCACCTGAGGAGGGTACACGAGCTCGCCAAGATAGGAAGGGATCTCATGTCCCACCTAGCGAGGAACCTCCTAGTTCCAGAGGTGAGTGGGAGGGAGAGGCTTGGAGAGTGACGTTTTGGGAAGAATTGCCCCCAACTCCACGCCCGTGCAGGCCGAGATGATAGCCTATGCTGGTGTGGTGCCTAAGGTGGGGGACTACGTTGTGATAGACAGCGAGGAGTCCCAGTTGCTAGGCATGGTCAGTAACGTGGTTAGGGGGGCGTTGGAGCTAGCTAGGAGCGATCTCCTCCAAGCAAATTATTACGATACGATACTAGAAGTGGTAGGATCACCATCCGACTGGTTGAAGGCGACTATAAGGATGATAGGGGTGCTCTCGAGGAGCGAGTTAGCTGGCCTCCCCAGGGCGCCTCCTCCAACGGGGGCTCTCGTGAGGAAGGCCCCAGCAGACCTCTTGAGGAGGATCTTCGCCCCGCCTGAGGGTAGAGAGGGGATAAAGCTGGGGAAGCTCCTCACGAGGGGCGATGTAGTCGTCCATTTGGATCCAGATGAGCTTATCTCGAGGCATCTAGCCGTGCTGGCCGTTACTGGTGGCGGTAAGTCCAACTCGGTGGCCGTGATCTTGGAGGAGATAGTCAGGATGGGTGGCGTGGCCATACTGTTCGATGTGCATTCGGAGTACACGGGCATGACGTTAGGATGTCCCCACTGCGAGGTAGAGACTGTGGATCCCGTCCTTGATCCCAACACTCTTACAGTCGAGGAGCTTGGTAGTCTGCTGGGAGTTACCTACGATAATGCACCCAAGCAGTTCATCTACCTGAAGGCCGCTTACAGGAGGGCCAAGGAGCTCCTCATCAGGGAGAGGCTTGGAGAGTACCTTAGGAGGACTGAGATCGAAGCTGAGATGGATGACCTCTTGGCCGGCATGCAGGCCATAATACAGCTGTCCCTAAGGGAGAAGGATTCCGATGACAGATTCCTCATAGCATTTCCGAGCAATGACAGAGGGAGCATTGAGAGCCTTTTGGCTAAGGTGGACTTCGTGAGGTCGAAGTACGGGAGGGTCCTCAGACCGGCTGCTGGCGAGTTGGTGGACCACCTGAACTACGGGAAGTTGGTGATAGTGGATCTGGGTCAGTTGGATTCGGATCTCACCGACATCGTGGTGGGGAAGACGCTGTACACCATCCTCATGAGGGCGAAGCTGAAGAGGATAGGAAGGGGGTACGAGGACTTCCCAACTCCAGTCTTCGCGGTCTTGGAGGAGGCTCACGCCCTCATACCATCGGTAGAGCATACCTACACGTCGTCAGCAGCAGCATCCATAGCCAAGGAAGGCAGGAAGTTCGGAGTCGGTCTCTGCCTCGTCAGCCAGAGGCCCAAGAGGCTCAACTCCGATGTCCTCTCCCAGATGGTCAACAAGATCATACTGAGGGTCGTGGAACCCGAGGACCAAGCATACGTGAGGAGGGCCACCGAATTCCTGAGTGAGGAGATGGTCTCATACCTCCCCTCCCTCGATGTCGGTGAGGCCGTGGTGGTGGGGCCGATGGTGAGGATACCGGCGCTGGTCAAGGTGAGGCTGTTCGAGGGGAAGAGGGGAGGGGAGAGCATGAAGGCCTATGAGATGTGGAGGGAAGGTCTGAAGAAGAGGTTGAGCGCATCTCCCGACGAGTACTACGACTCCATAGGGGGGTAAACTTGAGGATCGTCCACATGTCCGATAACCACCTCGGGAAGGCCCAGTTCCATCTGGCCGAGAGGGAGGAGGACCTCTACAAGGCGTTCGACATGGCTGTGAATCTGGCGCTCCAGCAGGATCCCGATCTGGTGATACATACCGGGGACCTCTTCGACAGCTACAGGCCCCATCCCAGGGCCTTCGTGAGGGCCTTTGAGGGCCTGCTGAGGATAGTGGAGAAGGGCATCCCTATCGCGATAATAGAGGGAAATCACGAGCTGGGACCGGATACCGTCAGGAGGAGGATGACCTCACCTCTGATAAACCTGAGGAAGCTCTTCGAGAGGTTGGGGTACGGGAAGCTTTTCGTGAGGTTGGGGCCCGGCGCGGTCAGGATCGGTGATATAGTGGTGGCCGGTGCCCCCTACGCCAGCAAGGGAGTCAAGATAGCTGACACGGTGGAGAGCCTGGACAGGAAAGCCAAGAGTCTCTGCGAGAGCTGTCCCAAGGTTTTGATGCTCCATCAGGGTGTGAAGGGGATGATAAAGGCCATCTACCCGGAGGTCGATTTCTCCGAGATAGCCAAGAGTTCCTTCGACTATGTGGCCATGGGCCACTATCACAACAAGGTGGTCAGGAGGAGCGGCAACAGAGTGTTCGCCTACTCGGGATCCACGGAGGTCATAGAGACTAGGGAGATCCCTCTGGCTGGAGAGGGGAAGTACGTGCTCTCCGTGGAGATAGACAGGGACGGCATCGATGTGGAGGAGCTGAGGTTGAGGACTAGGCCATTCATCTACTTCTCCGAGACCCTGAGCAATATCCAAGACCTATACGTCCTGATAGAGAGATTGAAAAAGCAGTTATCGTCCCAAGAGTTCGATGAGAGGCCCGTGGTATATGGAAAGCTCTCATTGAAGGAGGACGTGAGGCCGGGCGTACCCACCCTCGAGATCAGGAGGGCCCTGATGGACCTCTCCCTCTACGTGATCATCAGGGAGAGCAGGATCACGGAGGAGGATGAGGAGAAGGGCCTCCTCACCGGGGTCGGTCTGGAGGAGCTGGTCCAGAACGCCATAGCATCCCTAGATCTGGACCAAGAGGTACGATCTCTGGCCCTGAGAATCTTCGATCTGTGGTACAGAGAGGGCAAGAGGGGAGAGGCGTTCGTCAAAGGAGTCCTCGGCCTCATGGAGGAGGGATCATGAGGATAAAGTGTTTGGTACTGGAGAACTTCGGTTCGCACGAGAAGACGGAGGTGACGTTCTCTGAGGGGATAAATGCGATAATAGGAGAGAACGGCGCGGGTAAAACGACCATACTAGAGGCAATAGCCTATGCCCTGTATCCCAAGAGCGTGGGCAAGCAGGAGAACCTGATCAGATCCGGCGCGCGCAGGATGAGGGTTCAACTCGAGTTCGAGCTGGGCGGCCGGAGATACCTCCTGATCAGGGAGAGGGAAAGGGGTGGAATTTCATCGGCCTCCATATACGATGTGACCGATGGGAGAAGGCTCCTCCAGAGGGATCAAAGTAAGGTGAACAGGCAGATCGAGGCCCTGCTGGGCATAAGCAGGGAGACATTCCTCCAAGCCATCTACGTCAGGCAGGGCGAGATAGCCCAGCTCCTCGAACAGACTCCTTCGAGAAGGAAGGAGTTGGTGGGGAGGCTTCTCGGCATAGAGATGCTGGAGAGGATATGGGAGGAGCTGAGAGATGTGATAAGTCGCTTGAACGCTGATCTCCAGTCGATAGATAGTGAGATCAAGGGTATCGGGGATGTCTTCAAAGAAAGAGCGTCCCTAGAATCCGAGAGGGAGGAACTGCTGGAGGAACTTCAGAAAACCTCGAGGGAGGGGGAACTCCTGAATAAGGAGATGGAGAGGCTGGAGAAAACTAGAGAGGAATTGGAACACAAGAACCTCAGGTACAGGGAGCTCAAGGCCAAGGAAGAGTCCTTGAGGAGGAGACTCAGCGAGGTATCGAACCAGCTCGATGTTAAGAAGAGGAGATTGATGGATCTGGAGCGTGAGCTCCTTCGAATGAGAGATCTGGAGATCAAGGCCTCCAAGTACGAGGAGCTCGAGTACGTGAGGGGTCTCTTGGCTGAGATAGTTCCGCTGGAAGAGGAGGTCAGGCGTTTAGAGAAGATGCGACAGGAACTCTCGAAGTATAAGGAGAGGATCTCCTCTTTGAGCATCCTGAGGGAGAAGGTGTCCCAACTCAGCAGGGAAATTGAAAGGCTCCAGCAGGAGGAGGTCCTCCTAGCCAGCATGGAGGAACGCCTTAGGCAGCTAGAGAGTAAGAGATCTCAGCTAGAGCGCAGGATGGCAGAGTACAGGCGTGAGATCAAGGAGGCCCTCTCAAGCCTGTCCGAGCTGCTTGGCAGGTGGATAGAGGATGCGGAGGAGGGTGGAAGGGTCCTCGCCGAGGAACTTTCCAAGTTAGAGAATGAGCTGGACTACTTGGACAGAGAATTAAGCAAAATCACTGAGGAGAGGTCCAGATTGCTTCAGAGGAGGGAACAGGCATCCCGGTATTTATCAGATCTGGAGGGAGATGTGGATAGATGTCCTCTCTGCGGGTCCAAGCTGGATCCTGATTCTGTGGAGAGGTTGAAGGATGAGATGAGGCGCGAGATAAAGGAAGTAGATTCCCTGATAATGGATAAGGAGAGGGGGCTGAGGTCCATCAGGGAGAGAAGGGAAAACATCTTATCGAAATACAAGGGGCTGAGCTCCTTCAACTTGGAGGGGATCGTCGCCAAGGAGAGTGAGCTGGAGTCCTTGGAGAGGGAGGTATCCGAGATCAGAGATCAGATTGCCTCCCTTAAGGAGAAGATAGTCCCGCTGAGGGAGAAGGTGTCTCGCCTGAGCGGGATGAGGGCTGAGCTCGAGTCCCTCAGGAGGGATCTCGCGGAAAGGGAAGCCCTGCTAAGCAGGATAGAGGAGATTAAAGATGAGCTAGGTGAAAGAGACGTGAATAAATTGAGAGATAAGTTGGAGAGGCTCAAGAAGAATTTGGAAGAGAAACTCACGTCCTTGGGCTTGGAACTGGAGTCTGTTGAGAGGGAATACAGGGAGGCCCTTTCCGCTGTGAAGGAGGTGCAGAGACTCAGAGGTATCCTGTCCACTAAGGACGGAATTGCCTCTGAGGTGAAAGAACTGGAGAAGAGGAAGCTTGAATTGGAAGAAGAACTCTTGTCCCTCCAGAGGGAGATAGAGGGGCTTTCCTTCGATCCCTCCGAGCTTGAGACCATCAAGAGAGAGATAGACTATCTGAAGAGTAGGCTTAACTCCCTCACACAGAAGAGGAGCAAGATTCAGGGGAAGATCGAGGAGATAGATAGGAGGATGGAGATCCTCAGGAAGAAGGAATCCAGATTGAGGGAGTTGATGGGGAAGAAAGAGTCGTTAGAGGTCTTCAGGTCGAAGATCCTGAAGGTCAGGGAGGTCTTCAGCAGGGATAGGGGGATCCAGCCCCTGATAAGGGACAGGGCGAGGCCCGCCGTGGAGGAGGAACTTAACATCATATTCAGCTCGTTCAACTTCGACTACGACTCCGTGACGCTGGATGATGACTTCACGCCCAGCCTGAGGCGGGGCAGAACGGTGTTCTCTTTCGACAGGTTGAGCGGTGGGGAGAAGATATCCCTCGCCCTAGCGTTAAGACTAGCGATAGCCCGATTTCTCATGATGTCGAAGGTCGAGACGTTCCTCCTAGACGAGCCAACCATCCATCTGGACGAAGAGAGGATCAGTGCGCTGGTTGAGACCATGTCCTCCCTCAACGTACCTCAGCTGATAGTAGTCACGCACTCTCCTAGGTTCAGGGACATAGCTTCCCACTCCATACTGGTCAGCAAGTCTGGAGAGGTGTCGTCAGTTGAGGTCGTTGATGAGGGTGCCCATGTTAGTGATTAAATAGGTCCTCCGGCTCATTGTTGGCGGGGAATCCCTTGGGCGACGAAAAAAAGAAGAAGCCTTACGACGATCCCTTCGATTACTTCATAAAAGACATGATAGATCTACTCAAGAAGATGGATGAAGATCTCTCAAGATTCGTCAACGGCGATGTATCTGGCTGGAACGAGGATCTCCCCTCAGGGGGGTTCGATGTGGGATACCCCTCCGATATGGGTGATCTCGGTGGTGAGAGTGTTGAGGGGGGAGGTGCTCCTTTGGAGCTGGAGGAGCAGAGGGTTGATGTGATCGAGCTTGATGAGGAGATAATAATAGTTGCTGATGTCCCAGGCATAAGAAAGGAGGACATTTCGGTCAGGGTGAAGGGAAGGGAGATCACCATAAGGGCTGGTGATCTACACAAGAAGTTCCAGCTTCCCATCGAGATAGATCCCAAGAGAACAAAGGCCACCTACAGGAATGGCATCTTAGAGGTGAGGATCTCCAAAAGGTAGATCCCTTGGCCCGCGTATCCTCCTCAACCCTCTTGGAGATCCTAGGTTACAACTACAGGACTTATTCAGAGGAGGAGGTCAAGCCCGAGAGGATTGACCTCACTTTCGGGGATCTAGCCCCTTCCCTCAAGTCTTATCCGGGTAAACCCTCGGAAATCGCTGACATGAGGCTCTACTCACACCAAGCCGAAGCCCACAAGGCGCTGGATGAGGGGAAGAACGTCATCCTGATTTCCGGGACCGGTAGCGGCAAGACCGAGGCTTGGTTCTTTTACGCCGCTAAGGGCAAGCGGGCGTTAGCCATCTACCCGACTCTAGCATTAGCCAACGACCAGATAAGGAGGCTCGAGGAATACTCCAAGGCGCTGGACATCAGCTCTCAGGTGATAGATGCGAGGAGGAGGACTATTTTAATCAAGGAGCTAGGAAGGAGCGGTTTAAGGACCAAGATCTCGAGTGTTGACCTCCTGATCACGAATCCAGCTTTTCTCATGACTGATCTGAAGAGGATGGCTACGAAGGGATCCTATCTATCGGACTTCATTAGGGGTATGGACCTGCTGGTTGTGGATGAGCTCGATTTCTACGGACCTAGGGAGCTCGCCCTTATAATCTCCATGATGAGGATACTTTCCCTCTTGGTGGAGAGGTCCCCCCAATTCGTGATCCTCACCGCGACGCTAGGGAATCCAGATGAACTCGCAGAGTGTTTGACGTCGATAAATGGTAGGGAGACCGTGATCATAAGGGGAAAGCCGTTCAGGGTGAGAAACGAAGTCTACCTCGTCCTAGGCAAGAACATGAAGCGAATCTGGGAGGTCGTTCAGAGGCACAGGGACGAGCTCCTCAGCCTTCCAATAGGTGAGGACCTGAGGGAAGCGATTACTGATTATGAGAGATTTGAGAAGGATGTGTATCGAGTGGTCGAACTCCTGAGATCCGTCGGCGTTGAAGTGCCCCAGCCCGAGATCGATCCGGCTGAGGTGATATACCATTACGCCGAGGATGATGGGGTCACTTTGGTCTTCACCAGAGGCATAAGATCTGCGGAAAGTCTGAAAAGGAGGCTTAAAACGGAATTTGGATTGGAAAACGTCGCCTCGCATCACCACCTGGTTTCGAAGGAGGAGAGGGAGGAAATAGAAGAGGCAGCCCGGAGGGGAGGGGTCAAGGTCCTGATAAGCCCTAGGACGCTCTCTCAAGGGTTGGACATAGGGACGGTGGTGAGGGTAGTCCACTTGGGTATGCCTGAGAGCGTTCGCGAATTCAAACAGAGGGAAGGCAGGAAGGGCAGGAGAGAGGAGCTGGGGTGGACTGAAACTGTGATCTTCCCAATGTACAGATGGGATAAGGAGCTCCTCCTTAGGGGCGTGGAGGCCGTGGAGCAATGGCTCCAACTTCCCTTGGAGGTCGCCCTCGTTAACCCGAAGAACAAGTACTCCATACTCTTCGAGGGCCTCTACAAGTTCGTCCATCCGAGGCTCCGGGATCAGCTAGATCAGGAGGAGATAGATCTCCTTAAGGAGTTAGGGCTCATTTCCCCATCGGGTCTCACTCAACGTGGGAAGAGGGTTTGGGACAACCTCAACTTCTATGAGTTCGGTCCGCCCTACGGGTTTAAGCGGGCGCTGAGGGAGGACGGCAGTCTACGATACCTGGAGGACATAGGACATTGCGACTTGGTCGAGAGATTCCAGCCGGGATCCATAGACTACAGCAACGATTCAGTGGTGGTCGACTTCCTCAGGAGGGGGAGGGTCATAACGGGAATCGTAGAGGAACCCCTCAACTACTCCACGATATACTCATTTGATCCGCTAGCCTTCGCGATAGAGGAGTACGAGAGGACCAAGATGGGGTGGGGAGAGAGAGCGGATTTGATAGACGATTACTACAGGGGAAGGGTGGGGAGTGAGGTAGTGTGCGTGGTGGATCCTCCCACCGATGGGTTCGGGCTAAAGACGAAGATTCCCAACAGGGTCTACTGGAGGGTGACCTCCTCCAAGGTGAGGCCCGTCCCCTTAGACGGTAAGACCCTGTTCATAAGGGAGAGCAGGTCCCTTCCGGTCATAGGACCCACCGGAGGTGTGTATAGGGATTACACCTACGGGCTATCGATTGAGCTCGACCCTGGTGAGGACCTGACCTGGTTGAGGATAGGCCTAGCGACGCTCGTACTGGTCATGAGGGTCTCGAGGGGGATACCTATAGATGCGATAGCCTACGAGGTAACGAATATCGGGGATAAGAAGATCATGCTTCTCTATGAACCTGAATCAGCTGGTCTTCTCGAGCAGTTAGATTGGTCAACTGTGCTTAAGGACGTAGAAAACTTCCGGCCGGACGACCTGTCTGAAGTGTTGATGATGCTGATAGACGATCAGGCCCATTACGAGCTAGTGGTCTCAGGGTTGAGATGGGATCTGGCCAAGAAATTCGCCAAGAGAGCAGTTAGCTATCTCCTGTTGAAGCAAAGAATTCCTGTGATCCTAGAGGGAAGGGAGTTCTTCGTTCCAAAGCCTTCTAGGGCCCACAAGATCCTGACGATGGATGCTGTGGTTATGCCCCTCTCCGATGCGGTGACCCTCGGGGTGATAGCCGCGTTTGACGGTGAGGACGTGGGTATCCAGACGATAGCCAAGGAGTTCTTTGAAGGGCAGAGCTACGATCTATCTGGGTTGGAGAAGGCCGTTAACGAGGGTTTCGTACTGGTATGCTGGGACTTCGCATCCCTCACTAGGGACCTCACCATGCTGGGGCAGAAGACCCTAGTCTACGTGCTTCAGGGACTGAGATCCGAGGGGAAGGTAGTTGAGCTGAGACCATTGGTGGAGGACTTCCTAGGGGTCTCGCCCGTCTCTCTGGAAGAGGTAGCGAAGAGGATGTGGGGGATAAAGCGCTCCTTAAAAGATGCTTTGGTTGAGATCAAGAGGTCCGTGAGTAAAATTGAGGAGAGGAGCGAGGCTGACTGGAGGAGATACACCAAGTACTTGAGGGAGAAGGCCAGAGAAATAGTGGAGGATAGAGTGAGGTCTCTATACCTCACCTACCTGGCGCTGAGCGGTCAGTAGACAGGAACCATCCCGTCTATGAGCCTGTTGACGAACTCCCCTATGTTATCGAGTTCCGACGCAATGATCTCCTCTATCTGTCCCTTTATGTCCTCGAAGTTCGCCTCGGTGTACACCTCCGCCGCGGCCAGCGCTGGCTCATTTATCGGCTTTCCTATCCTGCTCAGCAGCCAGACGTAAACCTCCTGAACTTCCTCCACTTCCTCAACTATCTTCCTAGCTATTTCGTGGGTGTACGCATTGTATATCTTACCCACATGGCTAATGGGGTTCTTCCCGGCAGCTGCCTCCGAACTCCTAGGTCTCATCAGGGGGATGACCCCGTTGACCCCGTTCCCCCTGCCGACCTGGCCCGAATCGCCTCCCTCGGCAGAAGTGCCTAGGACGGTCAGATACACACCGTGTACTCCCCTGCCCTCCACATCTAGCGTGTTAATGTGGACATCGATCCCATCGAAGTCGTTCGCGAACCTCTCCTTCAGAAAGGAATTGACCCTGTCCAAGACCTCCTGCTTGCTCCTGAAGTACTCAGACTCGCTGGGGACGAACCTGTCCACGAAAGCGAGCGCTATGGTCAGGTCCAAGTGGTTGTTGTGCCGGCTCCCCATGACCTTTATATCCTCACCGGTCTCCTCGAATTCCTTCTTGAACTCTGGAGAATTCAGATACTTCTCCAGCTCCAAGACCACCCTCTCAGTTCTGGAGAGCGGAGCGTAGCCCACCGCCGCCGATGTATCGTTGGCGCCCATTATCTTGGAGCCCCTCCTGAATATGTCTGTCAGCTCAGCGCTCCCCTGCTTCAGCTCTATCTGGTAGCGGACATGCTCGTCGGGATTGACGAACCGGAGGTTCTCCCTTATCCAGCTCTTGGCTGCGTTCACGACGACCTTCTCCAAGTCTATAGACTCTCCCGCGTAGGAGACGGTGGCCCTGTCACCGAAGACGATCAACATGGGTTCGATTACCTTGCCTCCACCGAACTGCGGCTCGGTAACACCTGCAGCTAGTAGCGACTTATCCGCGTTGTAGTGGAGAATGCCGCCGAACTTCCTGAGATACTCCTTATTTAGCTCCAAAGCTACCCGCTCCATTATACCGTCAGTGATCGTATCTGGATGGCCCTTGCCCTTTCTCTCAACAATCTCAATGGGTTGCCTGTCCATGGGGAGCTTGCTACATTTGGAGACCTTGAGCATGAAATCACCTACTAAGGGCCGGATAAGAAATTGATAAATCTTCCATCAGCCACATTACCAAAAAAGCTGCCGTAGAGAGGAGGAGTGGAAGGGTAGGATCACCCCGAGAGGGGATCTAAGGCCCGATCCTCCTCCCCGGGATCATCCTCTCACCCCCCATTCCTCCTCCATGATTATTAACCCAAAGGTTGTATTTAAGATTTTCGTTACATCTCGTAAATTTGACAAAATAAGAATATGATAGACGGGTAAATTCGATTTATAACAGGGGCATCTGGACATTAAACGAAATCATTTTTAGAAAGTAAGCTGTACATCATTTCACCATCCATTCAGCCCATTTCCCCCGAAAAGCCAGGAAAAGCTTATAGTTATGTGAGGAGGACTTGGAGCGTTCGATTATGACACTCCTAATAGTGACCACAACTGGACTCTGTAATCTGAAGTGCTCCTACTGCGGGGGCAGCTTCCCTCCCCATTTGGTTCCCCCGAAGGAGCAGTACGAGCTGGAGGATCTGGTGGCCCTAGTCAGGAGCTTAGACGCGGATGTAGCTTTTTACGGCGGAGAGCCACTGATCAATCCCGAACTGATCGAGAATGTCATGGATGCCTTGGGACCTAGGAGGCGTTACATAATTCAAACCAATGGTACACTCTTCGATAACCTACCGGAGGATTATTGGTTGAGGTTCGACGCCATACTCCTCTCCATAGATGGCAGGAGAGAGGTCAACGACCACTACAGGGTTAAGGGGAACTACGATATCGTGTTGAAAACGGCCAGGCGCCTGAGGGAGCTCGGGTACGGCGGTGACCTAATAGCCAGGATGGCTGTCTGGGATCGCAGTGACATATTCGAGGAGGTAACTCATTTGCTCGAGCTGGGTTTGTTCGACCATGTTCACTGGCAATTGAATGTGATATGGACCGAGCCGTGGGACTTCAGAAAATGGGCTGATAGCTCATATCTTCCTGGAATAAGGAGGTTGGTCTCTCTGTGGGTTGAGAGGATGAGGCAGGGAGAGATTCTCGGAATAGTCCCGTTTCTGGGGATAGCCAAAGTGGCCCTCTTCGGTGAGTGGAGAAGCCCTCCCTGTGGTGCGGGCTATGAGACCTTCACTCTACTCCCAGATGGGAGGGTAGTGGCATGTCCTATAGCTGTTGACTCCGAGTGGGCAGTTGTAGGAGATGTGAGGAGCGGTGTTCTAAGGAAGGTCGTCATAGGAGAGCCCTGTACGAGCTGCAGCTACTTCAAGTACTGTGGAGGGAGGTGCCTCTATACCTACATGGAGAGATATTGGGGTGAGGAGGGTTTCAGAGAGGTGTGTTCAGTTACCAAAGCGACTATAGATGAGGTCTTGTCGAGAGTGAGCGAAATAAGGTCGCTCATGGAGGAAGGTGTGGTGAAGCGGGATGAGATATATTATCCTCCCTACGATAACACCACGGAGATAATCCCATAAGGTGATCGCTTGAACTGGGACGATCTCTTGATTGAGGCCTTCTCGAATAGGATCAGAGTGGGGATCCTCAGGCTCCTGTCCTCATCGGGAGGAGGAATGAACATAAGCAGGATAGCTAGAACTCTCAATATATCGTATAGTTCAGCCGAGAGGAACTTAGAAGCCTTGAAGTCGGCGGGAATACTGGAGGAGGTGAGGCTGGGTAGGGTCAGGATATATAGGCTATCAGGGAGGAGGGAGGTCAGAGCCATACTGAGGTGTCTGGTGCCCCATGAGCTGGAAGGCTTTCGAAAGGATAGCTGAGCGATACGACAAGTGGTACGAGGAGAATAAGGATATCTACTTGGCTGAACTCTCCTGTTTAGAGAGCTTGGTTAGGAAGGACGGTCCGTGCTTGGAGATAGGTGTCGGGACTGGGAGGTTCGCGGGACCCCTCCAAGTGGATGTAGGGCTGGACGCTGCCTACTCTCCCCTGTTGCTGGCAAAGAGGAGGGGCTTGGAGGTCGTTCAAGGTAAGGCGGAGTCACTCCCTTTCAGAGACTCATCGTTCTCATGCGTCATTCTAGTGGTCACTCTATGCTTCCTCGAGGATAGAGATGCGGCCATCAAAGAGATTGCTAGGATCCTTAGGAGGAGGGGTCGCCTCTACGTATGTGTGATCCCCTCGGACTCTCCTCTGGGGAGATTATACTCCGAGAAGGGAAGATCTGGATCCATTTACTCTTACGCTAGGTTTCTCAGCAGAGAAGAACTACTCTCCCTCCTCAGAGGGGGCGGCTTTCTCCCAATGGGCGAATGCCACACCTTAATAGAAGAGGGAGTCCCGAACTTCTTATGTCTGGAGGCCATTTACCCGGGAGGTTAGACCCTAAGAACACCTTTCTGCTTGTTATAGACATGCAAGAGCCTTTCTCCAAGGTAATCAAGGAGTTTGATTCTATAGTAAGCTCCATAACCTTGCTAGCCAAGACGTCTAAGCTCCTAAGCATGCCTGTGGTGGGGACTGAGCAGGCCCCCGAGAAACTGGGCAGGACCGTCCGAGAAGTAGATGAACTGCTGGATGTGAAAATGGAGAAGGCTTCATTTGATGCGTTCAAGGATAGGAGGATTAAAGAGAGGCTGCTCGGCCTTGGAAGGAAAAAGGTCCTGTTGACCGGAATAGAAACCCATATATGCATACTCCAGACCGCACTTAGCGCTGTCGCCCACGGTCTGGAGGTACACTTGGTCAGTGATGCCACTGGGTCGACATTTCCCGAGGATAAGGAGGCGACACTGGCAAGACTGCTTCAAGAGGGCATTTACGTAACGACCTCGGAGTCCGTTGCGTACGAGCTTCTAGGCAGCTCGGGGCATCCAAAATTCAGAGAAGCGGTATCTTTGGTGAAGGAGTACAGGAGAAGGAGATCAAAGGGAGGAAGAAGAGACCGATAAAGGTATTAGGAGGTTGGCCAAGGTTTCCTTCTCCTTCTCGCAGTATTAGATCCGTTTCTTGGTCTCCTTCTAGTGGATTTTTTCACTGCCACCTTACGGGATCTCCTAGCCCTCTCCCTAGACCTCTCTACGAAGGCGTTGCTCTTGGACTCCCTATAGGCTAGGTAACCGGCCCCTACCACTATTAGGGTACCCACACCGGCGGCTATCTCTAAGTTACCGAATTCGGAGCCAGCCCATGAGGCCGAGCTGACTTTCTCTGGGATGAATGCCGTGATCCTCTTGGAGATCCAAGGAGACCAAGCGCCCTTATTGTCCTTGACCCTGAACTTCACGGTGTAGTTGCCGCTAGAGGTGTAAGTGTGATTGATGAACTTATGGGGAATGGAGTTTCCCTCCAGCTCTCCCCTGAACTTCTTACCGTCGCCGAAGTCCCATTCATAGGCTACCACTTGGCCATCGGGGTCCACACCCATACCTTGGAATAGGAAGGTAATATTATCCCTAGTTCTTACCTCGACTATAGATGCTTGGGGCGGCTTATTACCCTTTACAGCCACGCTAACCGTGTAGTACGGGGAAGAGGCACCCTTAGAATCTACAGCTCTCACCTTAACAGTGTAGGCCCCTTCCTTCTTGTATATATGAGCCATCTGCGGACCTCCATTCTTTATAGTACCGTCACCGAAGTTCCACTGGAATGTGAGTCTATCTCCCTCCGGATCGGAGGCGGTGGCCCTGAAAGTCACGGAAACCCCCACAGAAGGTTCCACTGGAGTGAATTTGACCGTGGTTATAACTGGTGGTTTGTTCTTCGGTTTCGGTTTGGTCTGAGAGCGTATGTAGATCTCTTCAGTAACAGCATCGGAGTAAGCGCCCTTGTCATCCTTTGCTTTGACTTTGACAACGTACGTACCCTCTTTAGAGTATGAGTGAGTCACTCTAGTTAGATTGGCCCCTTTAGCCTTCTTACCGTCACCGAAGTCCCAATAGTACTCCACCACATGCCCATCTGGATCTATCCCCTCCACCTCGAATACGATCTTTTCACCGGGCTGGGCTGGATTGGGTGAGACCCTCTTGAGTTTCACCACGGGCTTGTAGTTGGACTTTTTAATGGTGACCAGCTTTGTCTTGACGTTGGACTCCTTGAGCCAGTCATCAGTTACTTGGAGCTTGACCGTGTAGCTTCTGTAATCGCTGTAGGTGTGCTTCACCATCATCTTGTAGGTGGAGTCCCCGATCTTAGACCATCCACCGGTCTTCTTCACGATCGTCCCGTCGCCGAAATCCCAGATCCACTCCCTTAAACCACTGTCCGGATCCTCTACTACTCCTATTAGCTCTACCGTCTTTCCAGTAATCCTGTATACCGTTATCTCCACAACTCTAGGTGCCACGTCTGTTGAGGAGTCCACGGCGGGACATCCTGTATCGGCCGAAACGGCCACCGTCATTAGCGTAAGCACTAGCAGGGCTGAGATAAGTGTTATTTTCGTTGCTCTCATCAGGTGATCCCTCTGGTAGCCCTAAATAAAGATTGATGCGGATAAACTTCTGATTTACTGGTGAAACCGTTTCACCTGTAATATTACTCTATTACTGGAATTCTACCTCATAAGATGAGCAATATTTGCGTAAAAATAGAAATCATTTTAACAAAAAATGGAGGGAGTTCCGCTCTCGACCCTATAACCTCTCATCCAATGGTATGTACTTGGCCTCCATCGGACCCACGTACAGGGCTCTTGGCCTTATCAGGACATTCTCCTCCCAGTACTCGAACACATGCCCTATCCATCCGGAGGTTCTAGAGATAGCGAATATGGGAGTGAAGATATCGGTGGGAACCCCTAACATGTGATATACCTGACCGGAGTAGAAGTCCACATTCGGGAATATGCCTTTCTTCCCGAGGAGCTCGATCATCACCTTCTCCACTTCCAAGGCGGTATTGAATAGGTTTTCCTGACCCGTTTCCTTCGCGAGCATCTCCGCGTACTTCTTGAGTATTCTAGCCCTTGGGTCATAAGCCTTGTATACCCTGTGCCCGAATCCCATTATCCTCTCTTTCCTCTCAAGCTTGGCCTTAACGTAGTCTCTGGCTCTATCTGGGGATCCTATCTCCATCAACATTTTCAATGCCTGCTCGTTGGCTCCTCCATGAAGCGGGCCTTTTAGGGTCGATATACCTGTCACCACCGCGGAATAGAGGTCAGAGAGGGTTGATGCCGTAACCAAGCATGCGAAGGTTGATGCATTAAATCCGTGGTCGGCGTGCAGTATGAGGGCCACATCCATTAGCTTTGCTTCTATATCCTTGGGCTCCCTACCCCACATCATGTAGAGGAAGTTCGCAGCGTGGCTAAGGTCGGTCCTCGGATGCACTATTTCTTTACCCTCTCTCATCCTGTGGAAGTAGGCCATTATGGTCGGCATTTTTGAGAGTATTCTGATAGCTATCCTCAGGTTCTCCGCCCTCTTCTCGTGGATATGCTGTCCCCATATGTTAGGCAGGTCAGGATCGAAGGGACCTAGGGCAGCTACTCCGGTCTTCAGGACATCCATGGGATGGGAGCTCTTTGGAAGCTTCCTTAAGATCTCTACTACCTCCTCCGGTATCTCTCTCTCCTTAGACAGGTTTTCCTTAAACTCTTCCAGCTCCTTCCTGTTAGGCAATTTACCGAACCATAGCAGGTAAGTGACCTCTTCAAACGACGAGTGTTCAGCTAGGTCCTCGATGGAGTATCCTCTATAGATGAGCTTCCCTCTCTCTCCATCTATATAGCTGAGAGCCGTCTTAGCGACATAGATGCCCTTAAGACCGATGTATACAGGAGGAACCTCCGATGCCAAGCAGCACCACCACTAATGCGTGCGGCCCGTTTTCTTTTAATCCTATACATGGTTGGTGCAGGAAATAAAGGGTCGGAAGAACCTGATAGGGGGACTTTCTCGATGGATAGGGATCATTGAGCTTCGATCAGCTGTTCTTCTATCCTATCTACTATCTCCTTGAATGCTCTGGACACCATATTCTCAGGATCGGCCAGCACTATGGGCATCCCCCTGTCCATGAACTCCACTACCTTGGGGTCTATGGGTATCTCCCCCAAGAAGGGCACCTCTTCCTCCTCAGCGAGTCTCCTTCCACCACCCTCACCGAAGATCCTCACCTTCTCGCCGCCAGGACATATGAAGTAGCTCATGTTTTCCACTACTCCCAATGGCTTGTATTCCATCTTCCTTACCATGTGGAGAGCCCTCTTTACATCCATTAAGGCAACTTCCTGCGGCGTAGTCACCAAGACAACTCCATGGAGGGGAACGAGTTGCATAACGCTTAGCGGTTCGTCTCCCGTGCCGGGTGGGAGATCCACGACCAGATAATCGAGGTCTCCCCAGTTAACGTTTTCCACGAACTCTTGAATGGCCTTGGCTTTAAGGGGTCCCCTCCATATAACGGGATCTCCATCCCTAACCATCAACCCTAAGGACATGACCTTCATCTTGAGGGGTCCCTCTGCGGGGATAATCCCCTCATTTGTAGCGTATATGGGGACATCTATGAGACCTAGTGCCTTGGGGACATTGGGTCCGGTGAGATCTGTATCCAGTATGCCAACTGAATATCCCCTTCTAGCCAGCTCTGCGGCTATATTAACGGACACAGTGGTCTTACCGACGCCTCCCTTTCCGCTCATGACCGCTATCCTTCTTCTTATCCTCTTGACATTCTCAGGTGGTTGTGGGATGCCAGCGGCTCTAGGGGGGGTAAAATGCGCCTTGATGTTGCTCATGATCGATCGATGCGACCTACTTAGACTCGGGTAAAAAAGTTACCTTAAGTAAACTCTGGCGGGAATGTACGGGAGTACGTTCCTTCCCCTCCTCCTGAGGCCGAAGGATATCAATTGACCATGTTTCAACGGATAATCCAGTACTTTGATCCACTCATTACCCTCGTAAACCCATATCCCACCCGGGGCTCCCCTATCGCTTATCCAGTACTCGCTCCCTACCCTCACTATCTCTATCCACCCCTTAGGTGGGCCAGGGGGTAAGGATCTCCTTGATCCGATCTCCTGTAGGTTTACATCTGCCCATCCCGTGCCTCCCTGTCTCTTCACCCTTCCTATAGTTATCTTGTCCTTCAGGGGTATAGTCTTCCCCTGAACGACTAACCTAGGACCGGACTCTGGGGGAAGCCTCACTCCCATCAGGGCGAGCGACATGTCCCTCGCGCTGCTGAACCTCCTCCTAGGATCGGGATCCAGTGCCCTAGCTAGCACATACCTGAGATGATCTGATAGATTCCTCGGGAGATCATCAGGCCCTAGAGATTCTCTAGGATCAGTTCCATACACTAGAAAGAGAATCAGGACCCCAACTGAGTATATATCGGCCTCCGGTGAGACCTCTCCCCTCAGAAATTCTGGAGCGCTCCATCCAGGGGTTCCCGCTACGGATCTCTTGCCCATAGCCCTAGCTACACCAAGATCTATGAGAACCGGGTGTAGGGAGCGCGGGAGGATTATGTTATCGGGTTTCACATCCCCATGAACCACGCCCAGTGAGTGTATCCTCTCCAGCGCGGAGAGAACGCCCAACGATATCCTTATTGCATCATTCTGCGTAGCCCTCCTACTCCTGTAGGCCTCCCCTATCGTGGGACCAGGGACATACTCCTCCACCAGAGCGGGCACCCTATCTATCCACTCAATGAATGCGACTATGTGCTCGTGGGGAGAGGGGGTGGATACCTCCCTCAGGATAGAGGCCTCCTCTCTTAGGAGCATCCTGGACATCTCGTCGTCTTTCGGTAGTTTTATAACGACCAGTTCCCCGTCAGCCCTGGCTAGGAGGATGTCGGCGAAGCCCCCCCTTCCTAGCCTCTTTATCACGTGGTAGGAGCCGAGGGATCCTTGGATCTTCATAGGGATGGGACACCTAAGTCCTCAGGCTCGCTCGAGACGAACCTTAACCGGACAACTTCGGCCACATCTATCACAGAACCGTTGGTAAGTCTGACGGATTCTCCCCTAGCGAGTTTCCTGCCGTTAACCCAGGTGCCGTTCAGGCTGCCTAGATCCCTTATGAAGTACCCCTGTGAAGTCCCTCTTATCTCGAAGTGTCTCCTAGAGACGTAGTCGAGGTCCTCATCTGGGACGATGCCAGCGAAATCCCTCCTTCCGAAGGTCCTTATTCCAGGACCCAGCCTGGCAACGAAGCCGTTGGGTCCCACCAGTTGTGCACCAACCTCTTTGCGCTTAGGAGGTGGGGCGGGAGCTTCCATCCACTCCTCCACGGGTTCGTACCTGCGAGGTTTTTCCATTTCTCCATAGACCGGCCTCCGCCTCGGCTTTCTCGCCTTTCTTGGAGATCTCGGTTCCCTGCGCTCTACCATTTCCTCGTATTCTTCCTCGATCTCCCCCTCCTCCACCACCTCTATCTCGGTATGGATCAGCTTATTCGTGGTGATAGTCAGGAGGATGAGTCCCAGCACAGTTAAGCCCAGTGATAGGGCGATTACATTCGAAAACGAAGCGAGGGGCCCTATCAGGAGAAGTGCGGCTCCTACCTTGAGATTACCTATTCCCAAGATCGCGCCTAACTTGTAGAATGCGTAGATTATCGATATGAAGACCGCAAGGCCAGCTAAACCGGATAGCGTGAGCAGAGGAGAGGCCGCAAGAATTGTGGAGAGGACTCCAGCGGGATTTCCCATCATATTCTGGATGGAGGAGTACATCATCCCGACGGAGATCAGGAGGAGGGCAAAAGAGGCTATGGTACCGTACTTTATTACCCGACTCACCGTGCAGAACAGCTCATCAAGCCCATAGCACATCTCCGTCCATCCCTTGTACATGAAGAACAGTGAGATCAAACTCAGGATTCCTGCTACTGCTCCCGCCGCTGTCACTGCAGACAGAGCGACCATGAGTTGCTCTAATTCGAGAGACCCCAGGTCTGCGACTCCCATGGCTCCCAAGGAGATTAGAGGTACTATGAAGGCTATTAGAGATAAGAGAAGAGCATTTCTCAGTAGCTTGAAACCGGTAGAGAGATCTTCCATAGGAGATCGGGGGGTATGGAATCATTAAGTAAAAAAGCATTTAGTCTGGCCTCGGGTGCTGCAGGCTTGAAAGTGGACGTGGCGCTAATTCATGCACCTAGCGTCTATGACTTCAGAGATCGCTACCTCTACGCTACGGTCATAAGCGAGGTGGTACCTTCCCTCTTCGTCTTCGACATGATACCCTATGGCTTCCTCACGCTAGCTACCTATCTGAGCAGAAGGGGGTACAAGGTTGGGATATTCAATCTGGCCTCTAAAATGCTGAGGGACAGGGAATTCGATGTGGAGAAATTCTTGAAGGATTTGGAGGCCGATGTCTATGGTATAGATCTCCACTGGCTTGTCCACGCGCATGGAGCCTTGGAGATAGCGAGGATCTTGAAGAGATACCATCCGGACAGCAAGGTCGTGTTGGGAGGCCTATCCTCTACATTCTTCAGGAGGGAGATCATGGCTGGCTATGACTCCGTGGATGCCGTTCTGCTTGGTGACAGTGCCGAAGTACCCTTCCTCAAGTTCTTGGAGGAAGGTCCCTCGAGAACGCCTAACATAATATGGAGAGATAACGGGAGGATCAGGGAAAATGAACTCAGTTGGATCCCAGATAGCCTAGACGAGTTCATCATAGACCACGGGGTACTGGTGAAGAACTTGATGAGGTGCAGGGATCTCTCGCTAGGGGTCCCCTTCTGCTCCTTCATAGAGGCGCCCATTGCGGGGATCATTACCGTCAAGGGTTGCTCGTTCGACTGTGTTACATGTGGTGGTTCAAAGTTCACCTACTCAAAGTTCTTTCGGAGGGACAAGCTGGCGCTGAAGTCCCCTCGGGCTATAGCTGACGAGGTAGAAGGGATAGCTAACCTTTCATCTATGCCAATATTCTTTGTCGGGGATCTCAGGTATGGAGATAGGGTTGAGGAGTTATCCAAGCTCCTCAAGGAGTTAGATCTGGAAAACGAGCTGATATTCGAGTTCTTCTCTCCTCCATCGAGGAGGGTGTTAGAGCAGTTGAGGAGGACCTCCCACAAGGTTTATCTCCAAATTTCACCTGAAAGTCCTCTGGAAGAAGTTAGAAGGGCATTTGGAAGACCTTACAGCAACGATCAGCTAGAAAAAATGGTTAGGCATGTGGAGGAGCTGAAATTCGAGAGATTAGACCTTTACTTTATGATGGGGCTCCCGAGACAGACCCCCGATCAGGCCTATCTAGTGGCATCCTACTTCCTCAAATTGAGGAAAATCTCGGACAGAGTGGACGCATTTGTCTCACCCCTAGCACCCTTCGTAGATCCGGGCAGCAGAGCCTTCGTCAACCCTGAGGTGTACGGGTATGAGATCCTATTCAGGGACCTAGAGAGTTACCGAAGGGCCCTAACCTCCTACCATTGGAAGTACTCACTGAACTACCGGACCGCCTGGATGGATCGACATGATGTAGTGTCTTCATCCCTGACCGCGTATGAGAGATTGAACAGGGCCAAGCTCGAGGCGGGACTTATAGATGAGAGGGCGTATGAACTGGCAAAAAGGAGGGTTCAGTTGGACAGAGAGGTCTTGAGATACGTCGAAATGGGGCTTCCACTAGACAGGATAAAGGAATCCATTGAGGAGGTAGCGATAAAGCTGGATGCCGAGGTGAAGAAATCCCTCTCACTTTACCCCACGAAGGACCTCGCTCACTGCATAAAGAGCCCGTTGCTGAGGGGAGTAGTCAGTTTCCTAACTCGTTGAAGCTAAAGGAACCTCTCTATCAGCTCTTCAGGGATTGAACAGCACGCATGGACTATGCTGAGCCCTATGCTGGGATGGGGATTCGCTATTCTGTCCACCAGACCCTTCAAAGCATTGTCCAACCTCTTCTTCATCCAAGGAGGTCTCATGCACCCAAGGCTGACCTTCGAGGATCTGCTGAGCGCACGGGTTATCTCGACCATCCTGCCCAGTGGTGGAGGTTCGTAGTCCTCAAAGGGGGTGTCTGGGGTTGGTATGAAAACTAGTACAACCGATCTCCTTATTCCGAGCTCCCTGATTACGTTAGCTGCATCCTCGAACCATTTCTCTCGGGAGCCAGGCAGTCCCACGGTGATGTGAGGAACCACCTCTATAGACGATTCAACTAGAAGCTCCATACCCCTCACGAAGTCTTCAGGTGTGAGTTTGAGCGACTTTGCCCTTCTTATGGCCTCTTCGTCTAGGATCAACTCGTAGTCGGCCAAGTCCACCTGAGCCATGGAGAGCAGCTTGGCCTCCTCCTCACCAACCACTCCAGTGTGAACGCTGATGAAGAATCCCATCTCTTTAAGTTCTCGGATAGCCGATGCGAACGGTCTCAGCGGCAGTTTTCCGTCAATCCCCAAACCACCGCTTATTAAGATACCCTCGATTCCCTTCTTTCTCAGGCTACGACCCAGCCGGACTAGTCCGGCTGGGGAAGTAGCTGGTATCATCCCCCTGAGCCATTTTCCGCGACACATTGGGCAATTCAGGGGACAATAGTGTCCAGTTATGCTTACCTCAGCGAACTTTCCCACGGGGATGAACCCTAAGGTCTCCAATGGCAGTCATCACCTCTTCCCTAACCTTCTCCCAGTCCCCCTTCAGTAAATCCATGCCGGGGAAGTTGTATATCGGACCTTTAGGGCTCTCGTTGTAAAAGGGCCTGTTGCAGGAGGGGCATCCGCTGGTCAGGAAAGCCTCCCTATACTCGTCGGGATCGTAAGACTTGATTTCCTCGATGGGGATCCCCTCGCTCAAGAAGTACCGTATCACTTGAAGCTGCCTGTAATACCTGATATCTGGCTTAGGGTGGGATTCCATGGGTGTTCTGGGAACGGGAGTGAACGAGAAGAGGGCTACCTCAGCCCCCATCCCATATAGAGAGGACATGATGTGTGTAGCTTCCTCGAGGGATTCTCCCATCCCGGCTATCAGGTGAACGTGTACCCTTCCCCTGCCAAATACGTTGATGGCGTTCTCAATGAACTTAATGTATGAGTTCCATGATCCGGGCTTATTCACTCTACGGAATACCGTAGGGGACATGGCATCCAGCCCAATTCCTATCCTTTCAGCGTATCTCCTCAAGCGCTGCAGTATATCTCGATGCACGGGATTTATGGAGATGGAGACGGGACCCCTAAACAGCGATGCTAGGCTCTCTACCTCGGATGAAAATCCTCTTCTAAGCGTCGATTGGATGCATATTCTCTCGAAGAGCCCTTGGCCCCTGACCACGCTATTCACATCAACCAGCGGCCATCTCAGCCTAGCTAATCTGGCCTCGTCGACCCATTGAGGGCAGAAGGCGCACTTGCCCAAACACCCGCCTGGGAGCAGTAGGTAAGCCGTCCTAGGAGCTGCGGTCATCTTCATGTGAAGGAGCCCGAGTCTCACTAGAGTCCCTACTGAAGCCCTTACAGTGCTGGAATCCCCCGCCAAACCTGTGTGGAGCCACACGGGATTCTTATGCATTAAAACCTTTTAATTTTCAGCTGCCGTGAATCCCGGTGATCGAATGAAGGGTGGTTGGACTGGCAAGATACTCAGGGTGGACCTCACCCGGGGAAAGGCTGTGGTACAGGATCTAGACCCTAAAGTTGCCGTAGATTTCCTCGGTGGAAGGGGCCTCGCCATAAAGACACTCTGGGAGGAGCTTCCACCTAGCATGGACCCCCTTTCCCCAGAAAACTTGCTCATATTTGCTACTGGACCTCTAACTGGATTGACGCTCCCGAGCAGCGGGAAGATGGTCATAGCTGCCAAGTCCCCCCTAACAGGAGGCTATGGGGACGGTAATATAGGCACTAAGGCCTCCGTCCAGCTGAAGAAGGCTGGTTATGACGCGGTCATCGTCTCCGGGAAGGCTGAGGAGCCGTCTATGATAGTAATTGAGGATGACAATGTGGAGATAAAGTCGGCTAAGGACCTGTGGGGGCTGGATACCTACAAGACTCAGGACGAGTTGGAGTCCCAGTACGGTAAGAATGCGGGAATCCTAGTGATCGGACCGGCTGGGGAGAACCTAGTAAAGATATCCGTGGTCACCTCGGAGAAGGGAAGGGCTGGCGGAAGACCAGGAATGGGTGCAGTCATGGGTTCAAAGAATCTAAAGGCCTTGGTAGTGAGAGGAACCAAGGAGATACCGATGGATAATCCAAAGGAGGTCCTCAGACTGGGGGCTGAGGCCTACAAGGATGTGAAGTCCAAGGATAACTACGATTTCTGGGTGCGGCAGGGAACTATGTTCACCGTGGAATGGGCCAATGAGAACAGCGCGCTCCCCACCTACAACTTCAGTGAGGGAGTATTCGATGGATTTGACAAGATAGGCGGCAACGCTATGGAGAAAATATACAAGGTCGCCCAGAAGGGCTGCCCTAACTGCAACATGCCCTGTGGTAACATAACTGAGATAAAGGAAGGTCCGTATCAAGGGAGGAGGACCGAGGTTGACTACGAGAACATAGCAATGAACGGTTCTAACTTGGGAATCAACAACATGAGCTGGGTAATGACTCTAAATCTCTTCTCCGACGAGACCGGTTTGGACGCCATAAGCATGGGCTCAGCCTTGGCATTCGCGACCGAGGCGGTTCAGAGGGGTATACTGAGCAAAGAGGAGGTCGGCGTAGATCTAGAGTGGGGCAACGCCCCGGCCATGCTGGAACTGGCTAGGAAGATCGTGAATAAGGAGGGATTCGGTGCTGTGCTGGCTGAGGGAGTAGCTTACGCTGCTTCCAAGCTAAGAAATGGTGCCGAGAAATTCGCGATGCACGTTAAGGGGCTGGAGACCAGTGCATACGACTGCCATGCATACATAGGAATGGCCTTAGCCTATGGAACGAGTCCCATAGGGGCCCATCACAAAGACGCGTGGTTCATCTCAATAGAAGTCAGGGAGGGTAGAGGGGTAGCGAGTAGAGATAGGGTGGAGAAGCTCATCTGGATGCAGAACGTGAGGGGAGGATTCTTCGAGAGCGCTGTAACCTGCAGATTACCGTGGATCGAGCTTGGCTTCGATCTTGAATGGTACACCAAGTTCCTGAAGGCTGCGACTGGGCTGGAGTACACCTGGGACGACCTCTACATAATATCCAACAGGATATACTCGCTTATAAGGGCCTTCTGGATAAGGGAGAAGGGTGGCTGGAATAGGACCATGGACTATCCACCGGCGAAGTGGTTCGAGGAGCCCTTGACCAAGGGACCGCTTGCCGGCGCCAAGCTCGACAGGGACTCTTACGATAAGATGCTCTCATGGTACTACGAGCTCAGAGGGTGGGACACCAACGGCGTCCCAAGGAAGAGCACGCTCAGATCTCTGGGATTGGAGAGCGTCATACCTCAACTGGAGAAAGTGGTGAGCCTCTCGGAGTAAGGAGAACTCTCATGAGACTCAAGTTACTGGGAAAACCGAGGGAGCTTCTAGGCAAGGAGGTAGAGCTGAACCTAGGCAGGACTACACTGAGGAAGGTGCTCGAAGCTCTTCCCCAAGAGGTAAGGGAGCTCGTGACAGATGGTGAAAGGTTCAAGATGATAGTCTTGATCAACGGAATATCCGCGGAGTCGAAGGGCGGACTGGACGCAGAGGTGGGGCCTGAAGATGAGATCACCATAATGCCCGAGGTGGGAGGGGGTTAGCTAGAGCATCTTATACACCTTAGCAACGGATGAGTACAGGACTCCAAAGATCACGGGGGGCCACCCGTTCCCCTCCACCTTTATTGGCTCTATTTTTCCTTCATCCAGCTTGGAAACTAGCGTCCTGACCTTTCCTATCTCTCTAGGCCAGTGGGCATCGCTTCCTCCTATACCAGGTATGCCGTACCGTTTAGCGAACTCCTCAGCCTTCCTATTATTCCAAGAGGGGGTTCTCCCGTTCATCACCTCTATGTAGTCGATTTTTCCTACAATATCCAAGATCGCGTTTCCCAAGGCTCCTCTCCTCTTCCTGTCAAAAGGGTGAGGCACTATCACCAAACCCCCCTGCTCCTTTATTTTATCCACGGTTTCCGACGCGTCCATGCCTTTGGGTATTCTCTCGCTTATGAACAGCCCTATGACATCGCCCTGCGCTGTCTTCACCTCCTCCCCCGGGATGACAGTCAGATCCACACCCAGCCTCCTGACCTCTTCTATCACCTCTTGGGCCCCTATCACCTCATTGTGATCGGTTATAGCTATGGCGCTCAGTCCCCTCCTCACAGCTAACTTAGCCACATCCCTAGGAGAGGCCATTGAGTCCCGGGATCTCCTAGTATGCACATGAAAGTCCACCCACATTGGGATCCCTCACAGTGAGTATTCCATTCCCTCTGCCTTACCTTTTCCCTCTGGCTGCGGCTGGGGTAGCGGCGGCAGGGGTGGAGGCACTCCCACCGACCTACACAGCATAACCGCCTCCGCGAAGCTCGCCGCGTACACAGCTTGGACCACAGGCTGAGGCATCTTACCGGCCCCTACATCCCTCAACATCCTCTCTATCTCATCTTTCTTGCCGGTTATGATGACCCTACCCTCCACGGTTATTCTGGCCACGGAGGGTTGGTAACTCACATCTATGAGGAACTTACCTTTAGCCCTCTCCTTAGATCCCTCTATCTTCCCTAGGTTCATGTTAACGGAGATCTGTAAGTTTGGCGGCAGTGGATCCTCTGGCTCCACGTATCTCTCGGCCTGAACCCTCATTACCCTCACGGCTATGTTCATGGTGATCATCTCGGCCTTCCCGCATCCCCTTTTAACCGTACCCCTAGGAGTGAAAGTTTTTCGTATTCAGGTAGCCAGCTCTCCAGGTGATGACATGAAGGTGAGAAAGAGAAGCACCGGGACCGAGGAGGAGTTCCTTCCCGTAAAGATAGTTGCGGCCGCAATTAAGGCTGGTGCTTCCGTTGAGTTGGCTGATGAGGTTGCTAAGGTAGTACAGGAGAAATTCAAGGACAAAGAGGTAGTAGATAGCTCGGAGATCAGGGAATTCGTGCTCAACTACCTCAAGGAGAGAGAGCCCTCCGCCCACGAGAACTGGCTCAGGTTCGACAGTCGGGTGAAGGGCATCTCCTCCTAACACTTTTTCGGGGGGTTCAGGGATAGATCTAAGGGAGCTAGTTGACCTCGCCCTGAAAATAAAGGAGAAGGCCCTTCCCTTCATAGGAGCGGACAGGGAATATTCCTACGTTAGCGCTGGAGGGGATACCGCTAGGGCAGTGGACGAGGCAGCGCAGGAGGCTCTCTCTGTATGGTTAGAGGAGAGGGAAAGACATCCGAGCATCCTCAGCGAGGAGAGCGGACTTATCGAGGGACGAGAGAGGGGAATTATCCTCATCGATCCCGTGGACGGTAGTTCCAATGCCGACAGGGGAATTCCTTTCGCCTGCGTCTCCGTGGCCTATTCCTCCTCATACTCGCTGAAGGATCTCGAGATGGCGGTTCTACTGGACCTATTCAGGGGAAACCTATATCACGCCATCAAGGGAAGAGGTGCCTTCAAGAACGGGAACAGGGTGAGAGTGAGAGACTTCAGGGGTACACCGGTCATCTACTCACCTTGTCAAAGGAACGACCCAGTAACCAAGGAGAGGCTGGGATTCAAGCATATAGCGAGGAGGGATTTGGGATCTGTTGCCTTAGGCTTATCTCTGGTGGCAGAGGGTCGGATAGACGCTCTCATTGATCTCAGAGGGGACCTGAGAATAGTGGATCTAGCAGCCGGCCTTCTGATGGTTAAGGAGGCAGGAGGAACCGTTTTGGTGAATAAGCACCGGATAGAGGGTCTAAATAGGGAGTACTCGATCGTAGCCGGGATCCGTGAGGTCGTCAGGAGAGTAGAGATCGAGGATATGGTAGAGCTGTGATGGAGCCCCGGGGGGGTCTCGAACCCCCGACCTGCCGCTTACAAGGCGGCCGCTCTGCCAACTGAGCTACCGGGGCCAAGCATGAGATGATGGCTCACCAAATATAAGTTTTCTAGGAAGGACTCAGAGATCCTCTCCTTCCTTCCCCAGCTCGAATTCGTCGTGCAATGCCCTCACAGCCTCTTCTCCATCGGTTTCGTCGACCACGAACGATATATTGACCTCCGAGGATCCCTGAGCTATCATCTTCACGTTTATTTCCCTTGCGGAGACTGCTCCGAAGATGCGAGAAGCGACACCGGGAGTGCCCCTCATCCCAGATCCTATAGCGGCCACTACAGAGCACCCCCTATCCAAGAGGACCTCTTTGAATATGGGCCCTAAGAGCCTAGCTTCCATTATACCCCTCGCCCTCTCGGCCTCCTCGGCCTCTAGGACTATCGAGATGTCCGACTCTGAGATGCTCTGGGAGATCATAAGCACATTGAGCCCATTGTCCCCCAAGAGTGAGAACAGCCGACCGGCCGTTCCGGGACGCCCGATCATCCCGACACCCCTGACTGTTATTATAGATACTCCTCTTCTCAGACCCACGGCCTTAACCACCTCTCTGCTCCTTACCTCCCTGCTGGAAATGAGGGTGCCGGGAGAGCTCATGTTACGGAAGTTCCTTATCCTCACAGGAGTGGAGGTCACCATAGCCGGCTCCAAGAACCTAGGATGCATCCTCTTCGCACCGAAGTACGCTAGCTCTATGGCTTCCCTGTAAGAGACCTGTTTGATCAGACGGGCATCCTTAACTATCCTCGGGTCAGCGGTAAGTAGACCGTCCACATTAGTCCAGAGCCAAACCTCCCTAGACCCCAAAGAGGATCCGAGGAGGACCGCAGTCAGATCACTCCCTCCTCGCCCCAAAGTCGTGACTCTACCCTCTTGGGAGAGCCCAGAGAAGCCAGCCACGACAGGCAGTGTGTCTTCGAGTAGTGGGAGGAGCCTGCTCCTCACATAAACGCGAGTGGCTTTGAGGAGCGGATTGGCCTCGCCATGAGAGTCATCCGTGACTATACCGGCCTCTCCTCCCGTTAGAAACCTAGATTTAACGCCCTTCTTACGGAGCAGCTCAGACAGGATACTTCCAGATAGGTTCTCTCCCATGGAAGCTATGAGATCTCTCAATCTGGGTGTAATCTCCCCGATGTAAGTTATCCCTATTACTATCTTCTCAAGCTTCTCCAACTCCTTCCTGACAGCTTGACAAGTCAGCCCCAAGTCTTCACATATACTCAGGTGCTTCTCACTCAGAGATTGTAGCTCTTTCATGACTGCAAGCTCGTCTCCTAACGCAGCTAGCTCGCCGATCTTGAGTAGATGGTCAGTGACTCCCTTAAGGGCGGAGATTACGGCTACTATCCTCTCCTCCTCCAGCGCTCCCTTCAGATAGTCCGCTATGGATTGGAGGTCCCCAGCTCCCTCGAGTATGGACCCCCCGAACTTCATTATGAGCAAGACTCGACACCTCCCAAGTACATCTTCAGTTCCACCAGATCCCTCATCAGGGCGGCGGCGGTTTCCTTTCCACCCGCTCCCTTGCCTATCAAGGTGTGTCTCCCGGATATCTCCGCGATGAAGGAGACGGCGTTCAGGGCGCCTGGAACCACCAGTGGATCCCTCCTGTCGATCTCCTCGGGCTGGACTCTGAGGCCGGATTCATCGGCTGTGGCTATCAACCTGACGGTCTTTCCTCTGGAGAGCATGTCCTCCGTTATCTCCACATCTCTGATGCCACGGACGGACACGTCCTTCAGCGTCACGCCTAGATCCATGGCCCAATTCGAGAGTATAACGAGTTTGGCAGCGGAGTCCCACCCATCCACATCGTTGCTCGGATCCGCCTCGGCGTATCCCTTCTCTTGAGCCTCCCTCAGCGCCTCTTGGAAAGATATTCTGTCCTCCATCCGGTTGAGTATGTAATTCGTGGTTCCGTTAATTACTCCCCTTATCGATATTATCTTCTCGCCGGACAGGCACTTTCCAACGAATCTGAGGAAGGGAGTACCTCCTCCAACCGTCCCGCTGAAGAGAAGCCTTAGACCCTTGTGCTGAAACATCTCCACTAGTGCGGGCATTTCTAGAGCTAGAGGACCTTTGTTTGCTGTTATAACGTGTTTACCGGTCTGAAGTGCCGACCTGAGGTGTGAGATCCCTGGTTCTCCGGTCCTGAAGTTGGATGGCGTGACCTCGATAACGACCTCCGCCTCCACATCTCTCACCAAGTCCATACCTCTAACCTCATCGGGAAAGCCGTGCAAAGTTCCTTTGGACCTCTTGTGGTTCAGGAGCCTCCGTACATCCAATCCCCTAGAATTGTATACCATTGACTTAGAGTCCGCCGCTGCCACCACCACAGGATGGAGGCCGTATTTCCTGTACAGATCTGCCTTTTCAAGCTCAAGCAGCTCCAAGAATGCTTGTCCCACGACTCCCATACCCATCAGGATTATACGCATCTCCTCCACTCGAGGGAGCATACAAAAAATTTGACTGTATATAGGTCGTTGTCTAGGGAGACGCTTAGGAACTGTGGCGGCTACTCCATTGGAGAAAAAGAGATATATGTGTTATGTGGAGTATGGTTCGGGTGATGCTTTGCTCTCTGGAATGGCAGGCTTGACCCTTAAGCTAATGCAGTTCGGGCCTATAGGCTGGACTGAGCTCCTGATAATTATAGTGATCGCTCTACTTCTCTTCGGGCCCAGGAGGCTCCCGGAGCTAGCTAGATCCATGGGTGAGGCTATAAACGAATTCAGGAAGGCCAGCAGCGGAGTCACCTCAAAGGAGGAGAAGGAGGAGAAGACCAAGAAAAGCAGCAGTGAGATCAGAGAGCTCGCCTTGAGCCTAGGGATAGATGTCACCGGTAAGACTGACGAGGAGCTCATGGAGGAGATAAAGGCCCTAGCAGCTAAGAAGAAGGGGTCGGAGGAGTAACCCCTCATTCAACTTTTCGCCGTATTCTCAGCTTTCAGCTTTTCTTATGCATTTTCTTGGCCAGCAGATAGGAGAGCACGTACAGCGCTAGGAAGGGGATAGCCAGCGCTATCATGGAGACTGGAGTGGGATCTGGAGTTATTATGGCGGTCACGACCATTATCACGAACACCACGTACCTCCAGTTCTTCTTCAGGGTGTCCGGGGTTATTATGTCCAAGTAAGATGCCAAAGCAACCACTAGAGGGAAGGTGAACGATAGCCCGGTAGTGAGCATCCCCACTATGGCGAAAGAGTAGAACTCCTTGACGGAGAATATGAGCTTAACTCCACCCAAGAGGTAAAGCCAAGAGAGGAAGAAGAACGTCAATGGGAGGATAACGAAGTACGCGTACACGACACCCAAAGCGAATAACAGGAAGAAGAGGAGTGAAAACGGAACGAGCACCCTCTTTTCTCTCTCTTCGAGAGCTGGCTCCAAGTACTCGTAAATCTGCTTAGCTACGTAAGGAGATGCTATAACTAAACCCATCAGGAGGGAGAGCTGGAGGATTACTTCTATGGAATCCAGCCAGCTATGGGCTATGAGTTCCACAGGGAGCTCCTTTATCCCGAAAAAGGAAGCTATAGGCTCCACTACTGGGTTATGGACGTTGGTGAGATCCTCCTGCATTTTCTTCATCACGTAAAACACTAAGGGAGTGTATCCATCCCACTTCCACTCTATCAGCTGAGAGGGAATCACAACCACAATGCCTGAGGTTATTATGAGGGCTATTAGCACCCTCCTCAACCTCTCAAGCAGCTCGATGATGTGTTCCTGCAGCGGCGCTTCCTTATCCTCCGCCAAAGTGCATCCTCCCGAATGTGGGCGAAAGCTAATTTATAGATTAACACGCCCTTCCCTCGATGACCCACATCTTCAAGAGGCTAACTCCCGTAGGACAGGCGCTTGCTATCTACCTAACCTATCTTCACCCAACCTCGCCCGAGGAGGTCGCCTTAAATGAGGCAAGAAAGCGAGTTCTAGCAGAGGATGTGATCTCTCCTATTGACATCCCTCCTTTCCATAGGGCCGCTTTCGATGGTTACGCGGTCAGATCATCCGACACTTTCGGCGCGACAGCGTCTAATCCGGTTGTGTTGAAGGTGATTGGGAGGCTCAGGCCCGGAGACGAGTCGGAGGTGAGTATAAGGGAGGGAGAAGCAGTGGAAATAGCCACCGGCGCTTACTTACCTGATGGGGCTGATGCAGTAGTACCGCTGGAGTTCTCGAGGAGATCGGGAGATCATGTAGAGATAATAAGGCAGGTTCCTCCTGGTGCTAACGTAGACAGGAAGGGCAGCGATGTGTCGAGAGGGGATACCGTTCTGATGAGGGGTACTGTTATAGGTCCGTTCGAAATGCTCCTCTTGGCCTCCCTGAACATTACTGAGGTGAGAGTGTTCAAGAAGCCTACGGTCTCGATAATCAGTACGGGAAGCGAGCTTGTGGAGCTTGGATCTCCTCTCGGCAAGGGTAGAATAGTCAACTCCAACAGGTATGCCATAGAGTCGATGGTCTTGGATCTAGCCGTTCCTAGATACTTGGGTATAGCTAAGGACGATGAGGGGGAGCTAAGGGAAATGGTTGAGAGGGGAATGGATGGAGATCTGATAGTCACGATAGCTGGCACCAGCGTCGGAGAGAGGGACCTAGTTCCCAAGATCGTGAGGTCCTTGGGTGGGGAGATAATGTTCCACGGATTGAGCATGATGCCAGGAAAACCCACTCTCCTAGCTATGATCGACGGAACCCCCTTGGTAGGACTTCCAGGGAGCCCTGTTGCGGCCATGGTCGCGGCCATGGAGGTGCTCCTCCCGGTATTAGCGAGGATTTCAGGCGTGGAAGGGATTTTCCAGTGGCTGAGGGTCAGGGCTCGTCTGGACAGGAGGATAGCTTCACGACCTGGCGTCAGACATTATGTGAGGGTCAAGCTCAGGCGGGAGAGCGATGCCTTACTAGCTACGCCCGTGAGGGTCGGTGGTTCGGGAATAATCTCCTCGCTTACCCAAGCCGATGGCTTTGTGGTGGTGCCAGAGGATGTGGAAGGATACGAGGCTGGCAGTGAGGTGGATGTGCTCGTTTATAGGAGGTGGCTCAAGCTATGAGGAAGGTCTTCAGGGAGCTCAGGGAGTTTGGGGAGGTTCTAAACCTCTTGCTCAGTTATTCCAGACCCAAGAACATCGAGGAGGTTCCCATTGAAGTTGCTCTGGGGAGGGTGGTAGCTGAAGACGTGATATCGGATGTGGATGTACCGGGGTTCGACCGTGCGGCCGTTGACGGCTACGCTCTGAGGGCGGAAGACACCTTCTGGGTTGATGAGGATCGTCCAGCTAAGCTGAGGGTCATCGGTAAGGCTGCGGCTGGCCATCCCTTCCTAGGTATCGTTGATGAGGGGGAGGCAGTGGAGATAGCTACGGGAGCCCCCATCCCCAAGGGGGCCAATGCTGTGGTCATGGAGGAGCATACAGTCAGGGAAGGAGACTCGCTCCTCGTTTTCAGGGCCATATCTCCGGGAGAGAACATCCACGGGGCTGGATCTGATATAAGAAGAGGAGAGACGGTCATCTATTCCGACACACTCCTGTCCTCACGTGAGATAGGAGTACTGGCCGCTGTTGGCCGGACGAAGGTGAAGGTCTACTCTCCTCCTAAGGTGGGGATATTCTCGACGGGTGATGAGATAGTCCAACCGGGCGAACCGCTTGACTTCGGGAAGATATATGACGTCAATTCCTTCACGGTGTTCACCTCCATAGTTGAGGACGGCGGCATTCCAGAGAGACTCGGCATACTCCCCGATAATTACGACGCCATAAAGAGGGCATTGGAGGACGCCTTGGATAGGTTCGATATGGTGATACTCTCTGGCAGCACCAGCGTGGGCGCTGGGGATGTGATGTACCGGATTCTCGAGGAGCTGGGACCTCCCGGTGTGCTAGTTCACGGTATCGCCATACATCCGGGTAAGCCGACTGTTATAGCGGAATCAAGGGGAAAGCTCATTATAGGACTCCCTGGATACCCTACCAGCGCGATGACCATCTATCAATCCTTGATTTCCCCCCTCATAAGGAAGTGGAGTGGTATGTTGGAGGAGGGTGGGGGCATCGTAAAGGCGATCGCAGCTGAGAGGATCTTCGGGGAGAAGGGAAGGAAGGATCTGCTACCAGTCCATGTAGTAAGGGAAGGAGATCACTACCTCACTTTCCCGGTCCCCACGGGTTCAGAGGCAATAACCACGCTCTCCAGAGCGGATGGATTTGTGATCATGGAGAAGAACGAGGAGATAATAGAGGAGGGTGAAGTCGTCGAGGTCCACCTATACAAAGGATCAAAGATAGCCGATGTCTCAGTCATGGGCAGTCATTGCTTAGGGCTGGAAAGGATACTATCTCACCTGAGGAGGGAGGGATACCACGTCAAGGCCGTTTTTGTAGGATCCACCGGCGGCTTCAAAGCAGTGAGCAGGAGAGAAGCAGATATAGCGGGGGTTCACGCTTTGGATCCGGATAGCTGGACCTATAACATTCCATTCATGGACAGCTACCAATTCAAGGGTAAGGCGATACTCGTAAGGGGCTACAGCAGGGAGCAGGGTCTCATTCTGCCCAAGGGTAATCCTAAGGGTGTAAAATCCATAAGAGATCTCATAGAGAGAGAAAATCTCATGTTTATCAATAGGAATAAAGGTTCGGGTACTAGAATACTCTTGGACGCTCTTCTGAGGAGGGAGGCGGAGTCGCTGGGCCTGAACTTCGATGAGGTTAGGAGACGAATAAGGGGCTACTGGAGCGAGGCTAAGTCCCATAGTGCCGTCGCTGCAGCCGTATACCACGGGATTGCAGATATAGGCATCGGTATAAGGACAGCTGCATCCCTCTACGGCCTAGATTTCATCAAATTAGCTGAGGAGAACTACGATTTCCTAATAAAAGGCAGTTCCTTGGGGAGCAAACCGGTGAATCGGTTCTTGGAACTGCTCAGAGATCCAAGGTTGAGGGAGGAGATCAACTCACTGGAGGGAATAGTTGCTGGAGAAGATATGGGAGAGGTTATCTGGAGTTAGTGATCGCCCCTAACCAAGTACACTAGATGAGCGGCCTCAGGGAGTATGAGTTTGGTGAGTGCGAGCTTCACTCCATCTGGAGATCCAGGTAGGAGGAAGACCAGCGACCCATTGAAGATCCCAGCGGAAGCTCTGCTTGCCATGGCCGCGCTGCTCACCTGTTCGTAGCTCAACCATCTGAACAGCTCCCCGAACCCCGGTATCTTCCTCTCTAAGAGAGGCTCCACGGTATCCGGGGTTACATCGGTTGGATGCAGTCCGGTCCCTCCGCTGAATATTATGACATCCGAATCGTGGGTTGCCTTGAGGAGGGCATCCCTGATAGCACTAGGTCTATCGGGTATTATTTCCCTCCTGATCAGTCTGTGACCTGCCTTCTTGATTAAGCCCTCAGCGAGCTCTCCAGTTAGGTCCTCATTACCCTTCCCAGAGGATCTGGAGGTACTCACTATGTATAGGGAGAAAGATACCGACTTGGGCGCCTTGGCCTTGTGCTCCTCCGGAACCGAGGCGGACATACAAGTGTGTTGGGGAGACCATCTTAATATTCTTGCACCAAGCTTAACCTCGGTTAGAAATGACCCATCGTAAGGAGGAAGAGATAACTCCCGGACTCCAAGAATACCTGACCGCTATTTACAGACTCAAGAGGAAGGGAAAGAAAGTTGTGAGGGTGAAGGAATTGGCTGAGGAGATGGGTGTCAGGCTATCGAGCGTCACGGATGCTGCGAAGAGGCTTTCCGGCCTGGGATTGATCAATTACGAGAAGTATGGATACATTGACCTCACCCCGGAGGGCGAGAGGATAGCCTCCTCCACGCTTAACAGGGAGGAGGTGTTTTACAAGTTTTTAAGGGAGATCTTAAGCATGGAAGAGAAGAAAGCCAGGGAGGAAGCTTGCTGGGTGGAGCACGGCGTTGGCGATGAGACAATCCTCCGCATTTCGATGCTGATGTCCTTCCTAGAGGAGTGCGTAAATGATTTTAAGAAAAGATTCGAGAAATTTTTGGAGAGTAGGTCATGTTAACGAATTTAAATTCTATTTTTAGCCTGATAATCCCTCCAGTAGGGTAATTCAGCTCTCCTTATTGTCATAAAAAGGTTAAATAGGATCTCCCCCCACTTATCACGCCCTTAGGGGGTGTTAGGTATGGCTAAGTACAAGATAGTCCATGATAGGGAGTCCTGCATAGCCGATGGAGTTTGTGCCTCTCTTTGCCCGGACAACTGGGTGATCGAGGACGACGGGCTAGCTAGCCCGATAAAGACGGAGCTTGACGACCTCGGTTGCAACATGGAGGCGGCTCAGGCCTGCCCCGTCAACATAATACACATATATGAGATCAAGGAGGACGGAACCGAGGTCCAGCTCATCTGATCTCTATTTTATTTTGGGCGGTGGGCTCCCCCAGGGTGGATGGCGGGTTCGGGAGCCCCCTCATTCTCCCTCAGACGCTCACCCCAGCACACTGGCAGCGCCGACCGTCCACCTTAGGGCTGCTCCCTTCCGGGCCTGACCCGTTTCGGTGGTAAAGGGGCTCACCCCGCCCCTCCGGACGGGGATACCCCACCGGCGGCCCGCCAGCGCCAAGGATCATCGGTCCAAGGGAGAGGGGAGGGCTCCCTACCCGCTACCGCCCCCGGGGGTTACTGGCCCCGGCATTAGCCTTCCGGTTCAGGGGACGGCTACTCCCCCAGCCCTACCCCACCGCCCACCAACAGTCACCAAGATCGAAATAAAAAGGGTGGCTTCACGGGGTGAAACTCCTTACCTCATCTCCGAAGGCTACTAAGGCCTCATCCGTCAGTTCAGTAAATATGCCCACCTCCACGACTCCGGGATATAGCTTCAAGAGCTTTTCGACCGATTCCGGTTCCTCTAATGGTTGGCAGTGTACATCCAATATGTAGTTTCCGTTGTCCGACACGAAGATTCCGTCTCCATGGTAACGTAATTGAGCTTCTGCATTCAATGCATCTTCTATGAGCTCCTTTGTCCATAAGTACCCGTAAGGGAGGATCTCCACCGGTAAAGGCCTCTTAGTGCACAGCCTGTTCACCACCTTGGAATGATCCGCTATAACCAAGTAGTAGCCGCTGCTTGTAGCCAAGATCTTCTCCCTGACGAGAGCACCTCCTCCTCCCTTGAGCAGGTTGAGCTGACCATCTATCTCATCGGCCCCGTCTATGGTGAGATCCGGCCTTCCGTACTCAGGACCCACTAGAGTCAATCCATGTCTCCTAGCCTCGGCCTCTATCTGGCTGGATGAAGGTATGACCTTCATCTTGGCTCCCAGGTCGCTTTTCGCAAGCTCCTCCACGAACGTTGCTACTGTCGTACCGGACCCAAGACCGAGTAACTCGACCTTCTCCTCTTTCAGTAGCTCTAGCGCCTTTCTGGCGACCACTCTCTTCTCGTACATGGCATTCATGGTATAGAATCACCTGACCACTATCTCCACTATGTCGCCGTCTTCTAGGACGAAGTCCGCTCCGACCTTCATTGGTGAGTAGGGGAGCCTGTCCGACCAGACCTTGGCGTATCTGAACCTCTCCTTGAAAGATTGATGGATGAACTTGGCCAGATCCAAGACGGTGGATCCTCTCTCCAAGATGACTGCCTTCTCGGAGGGTTCCCTCTCATTCCTAGCCTTCGTGAACACCCTTATGAGTCCAAGTTCCTCGAGGATCATCGCGCCCAGTTCATCATTATTGGGCAGCCTAGTCGGGAAGGAGATCACGGCCAAGGCCTTCTCTCCATATCTAACTTCCACCTCTCGCAGCAGGGAATCGTCTCCAGTCAGATCCATCTTGGTGAGGAATATTATGAAGGGTTTGTACTTCTTCTCACCGAAAACGGCTTCCTCCACGTCTTCGAGGGTCACCCTACCCTCGATCTCGACCCAAGCCCGTTCAATGCCGTAGGACCTCAGGATCTCCTTGACGTCTCTCTCGTTACCGTCCAAGATTCTGCCCTTGTTTACGATCACTATAGTGGGAGCTGCCCTGCTTCTCCTTATCCTCACCCTCCCACTTGGCCTCTCCAGCACTATCCCCCTAGACTCCAGGAGGGAGACCAGTTCGTCCAATTGAATTATCGGATCGTCAGTGGAGCTGACGACTATGCCCAAGATGTCCGCATTCCCAGCTAGAGCCACCGAGAGATTAGTGGGACCCCCTTGGGCCTGAGGTATTATTGGAGGAGCTTCTACTATCTGTATCTGGGCCCCTTTGAATTCCATCATTCCCTCCACAGGTTTTATTGTGGTGAACGGATTCGGGGAGATCTCGACTCTGGCGTTAGTCAGGGTCGACAGTATGGTGCTCCGTCCCGAGTTGGTGAAACCTATCAGAACCATTTGGGCCGCTCCCCTCTTCTCAACCATGAGAGATGGTCCTCTGGACTTCTTGCTCGCTCTCCTCCTCTCAATCTCCTCCCTCAGCTCGGCCATTCTCCTCTTGATGAACTTCTCCATCTTCTCGGTTCCCTTGTGCTTCGGTATCAGGGCGTAGAACTCTTTCAACTTCTGAAGCTTCTCTTCCGGCGTCTTTGCCTTCGAATATTCCTCCCACTTGGCCTGGGCCTCGGGAGGTATGTTGGTGGGCATTACCTCTTCCTCCTCTTCTTCTTCACCTCTACTATCTCGCCCAAGGTAATTGACTTTATGGATACCGGAGGGGCCGTTTCTGGCACGGCAGATGCGCTCCTCTCGGGGTTCCTCTGTATTATGGTGATCTCCAGCAATTTCTCTATAGATCGAGCCACCTCGTAAGGTGGGATGACCTTCTCCGCCTCAATATTGCGGAGGAGGGATGCTTTTATGTTCAAAGCAGCAGCCACCTGCTCTATGGTTAGGCCTAAGGACTCTCTAGCCTCCCTTATCTTACCCCCATAACCCTCCACGTACTCTATTTCCTCCACTTTTCTCCTCTTGGGAGTAGGAATTCCTTTAGGGGGCTTTCTGGGAGGTTCCCTCTTCAGTGGCGCCTCCGCCTTGGTCTCCCTTATGGAGACCTTAGTTTCCTTCTTTTCCCTCCTCAGGAGTTTTCTAGCGCAGCTCGGGCAGACCATCGCCTTATAACCGTCCAGATCGACTATCACAGGTTTACCGACGAAGGTACCGCCGCATATCTCACAGACATAGACTTCCTCCGACAAGGTCCCTCGCTCCCATGCCCCTCCCGCCTAAGGTAAACTTTACTTTTACTCGAACTTAAGGCCCATATGATGAGAAAGTTCAGGCCTAAGGACTTGGAAAAGATGCTGAGGAGCATGGGAGTGAAGGTCCAGACGCTGGATGCGGAGGAGGTCTTGATAAGGTTGAGAGATGGAACGGCTCTGCGCATATCCGATCCTCAGGTCTCGGTAACTAAAGTGGGAGGGGAAGAGATCTATCAAGTGATGGGGAAAGTGGAAAAGGTCTCTGAGGTAGAGGAGAAGGGTGAGGAGGTCTACGAACCTACTGAGGAAGATATCTCCCTGGTCGCCTCCCAGGCGGGAGTGGACAGGGAGACCGCCAGAAAGGCACTTATAGAAGCTGGTGGTGATCTAGCAGAGGCCATCTTGAGGCTCACGGAGGGAGCTAGTTGAGCCTTAGAAGACTCTGGGCAGTATGGAGGATGCCCTATATCAAGTTGCTCGCCACCGAGGCGGGGAAGGAATGCATATTCTGCACCTTACCGGCTGAGGGCAGGGACGAGGAGAACCTAATCCTGCACAGATCCGAGCACTGCTTCATCATACTGAACAAGTATCCCTATAACCCGGGCCACCTAATGGTGGCGCCCTACAGGCACGTAGCCAGCATAGAGGACCTGACGGAAGATGAAGCTAAGGACATGTGGAGACTGATACGCCTGTCTATGCTCACCCTGAGGAGAGCCATGAATCCAGAGGGATTCAACGTCGGAGCGAACATAGGCAAGGCCGCAGGGGCCGGTTTCGAGGGACACGTGCATATACATGTAGTCCCTCGCTGGAACGGGGATACGAACTTCATGCCAGTGATAGGCAACACAAAGGTCGTCAGTGATGCCCTGAGGAATACATACACTGAGCTCAAGAAAGCCCTCTCCGAGGTCTTAGAGGAATCGGGTGGTTCCTGAGAAAAGCTTTTTTATCGCATAGTATGAATTACTTTGAACTGGGGCCGTGGTCTAGCTTGGTAGGATGCCGGCCTCGGGAGCCGGAGGTCCCGGGTTCAAATCCCGGCGGCCCCATTCTCCCCGAGACTCTATGAGATTTAGTAAAACTTATTTGAGAGCTCAGGCGTATTCTGAATGAGAGCCCCGGGCGGGATTCGAACCCGCGACCTGCCGCTTACGAGGCGGCCGCTCTGACCGGGCTGAGCTACCGGGGCCATTGGTTAGATCGATAAGGCCGGTAATAAACTTTACTAGATGAGGGAGACCGAAAAACATGAGTGAAGAGGACTTGATAGTTCTAGCGCTCGCTGTTGTTGCTAGGGATTTGAGCCTCGCCAGGAAGATGGTCAATTTTGCCAAGGATGGTGTCTTGGAGGAGGGGGAGATGCAGGAGAAACTGAAACTGCCACCGACAGAGCTTCGGCAGCTCCTCTACAGGATGCAGGACTCCAATTTGGTCGTGCAGCTGGGTACAAAGGAGGATGAGGCGGGGAACAGGCTTACTTACTGGAGGATAAACAGCGACTTAGCCAGATCCTTCCTCCTGAGGAGGTTCAGGGAGGTGAGGGAGATGCTCATCAGGAGGAAGGAGGAGGAGTCCTCGGGGGAGTATTACGTGTGCGCCGCCGACCCTACCCACATAAGGCTAAGCTTCGATGAGGTGATATCGCGGATGGATGAATCTGGCCTCGTCTGTCCCGTGTGTGGCGCCATGTTGGAACCGGTGGACAGGGAAAAGATACTGGAGGAGATAGAGAGAATGCTTGATGTTCTTAATAGGGCGCTGGAGTCGCTGGAAGGAGAGGCAAGTTGACGCGCACCCTACTCATCCAAGAGAGGATATCCAAAGGCCTTCCAAAGGAAGATGTCCTCGAGGAGCTCGGTTGGGAGATGCTGGGTTACATGAAGGGTTTGGAGGTACCAGAGCTGGATCTAGACACTGAAGGAGGGTGGGTGAGAGTCTCAGTCACAGGTCCGGATGAGGGAATAGCGGAGAATCTCATAATCAAGACTTACGGCAAGCTGCCCAGCATAAAAGAGGTGAAGGTTGGGGATACGTTCAAGGGCTTCATTACAGATGTCGGTAAGGTGGGTTTCGGGGTATATTTCAAGGCATTCAAGGAGGAGAAGGACGCCCTCTATCCGCTCTTCGAGATGAGAAACCAGTTGGCTAAGGGAATGAAGTTACCTGCTAGGAAAATAGCTAGGGCCTACGGTTTCGTTGACGATTTAGCCTTGGAGTTGAGGGTCCTCCGGAAAGACGAAAGTGGTGTGTACGTGTCTCTATCCCCTAAACAGGTTGCGATGGTGAGAGGATGGATGAACAGGGGTCGGGATGTCCTCTTTATCGTTAGAGCGACTCCGAAGCAGGTCAGGAGGGCCCTCATGAGGACGGGTCATAGGAGGGATGTGAGCGTTGTGAGGACCTCTTTCCTATCCCACGCCCTCGTGTGTAAGCCCGGGACTCAAGCTAAGGGATTGATTCCTAGGCTGGGCCCTCACCTCCCTGGAGCCGTGCTTTCCGCCCTCTCTCCTGCGAGGGTTGAGGATCTCCTCCGCTCAAGTGAAGTTTAAAAATCCGCTTCGCCATAGGTGCGGTGGAGGGCCGGGGTGCCCTAGCCTGGTAGGGGGCTGGCCTGCTAAAGCCTCCTGTGGAAAGCCAGTGGCCCATCGGGCCGCGAGGGTTCAAATCCCTCCCCCGGCGCCACTTTCACAGGGCCGGTGGTCTAGCGGCTATGACGCCGCCCTTACGAGGCGGAGGTCGGGGGTTCGAGTCCCCCCCGGCCCACTAGGGGAGATCCCATTTGCTGAGGGAAGAAGGCGGGTTCTACCATAGGGATCCACGGGATTATCGGCTGAGGATTGCCCTAGTCTATCCCGCGCCCTATTTTGCGGCTATAAACTCAATGGGTCATCAGATACTCTACTTCCTCCTGAACTCTTTCGATGACGTCATGGCCGAGAGGTTCGTAACTGACCTGAAGGGATCGGTGGAGGGCGGGAGATCGCTCAATGAGTTCGACCTGATTCTAGCTACAATCCACTTCGAGGGCCAGTATCCAGTACTGTTCAGGATGCTAGAAGGAGTGCGCAAGCCTGTTGTGGTCGGCGGACCAGCCGTTTCAGCGAACCCCCTACCTATAAGCTCCTTGGCTGAGGCGATCGGTGTGGGAGATGGGGAGGTCCTCATCCCCTCACTAGTGGAGAAATTGCTAGCGGGGGGCTCTCTTGATGAACTAGCTGATGACGGGTTCTTTCTTCCAAATATCATGAACAGAGCTGAATTCAAGAGAGTAAGGGGTTTGAAGCCCCTTGAAACCCAGATAATAGTCTTCCGTGGGAAGGAACCGGTAAACAGCTATCTCGTGGAGATATCGAGGGGATGCGGATGGGGCTGTAGGTTCTGCATGTTGGGCTGGCACTGGAGACCCCGGCTGGATCCGGATCCCAAAGACTTGGAGGTGGCCGTCGAGAGGGCCCATGAGCTGGGGTTCAAAGGGGTATACGTCATAGGGAGTGACGCTGCATCTTCAAAGCTAATAAAGGATCTGCTTCATTGGGCCTCTGAAAAGGGGCTTCGCGTCACATTACCCTCTCTTAGAGCAGATCAAGTGGATAGAGAGCTCATAGAGTTGGCGGTGAGCGTTGGTGAGAGCATGCTCACACTAGCCCCTGAGACCGGTAGTGAGAGGATGAAGGCCGTGGTGAACAAGACGATAGATAACGAGGAGTTCGTGAGGGTGGCAGAGGAGGCCAAGGATTCAGGGATGAGACATCTCAAGCTCTACTTCATGGTGGGCCTTCCCTCTGAGACCGATCAGGATGTGGAGGAATCGAGTCGGCTGGCGAGTAGGATAGCGGAGTTCGTAAACACAAAGGTCACAGTGAGCATCTTCATTCCCAAGGCCGGGACGCCTTTCGAGACGGTCCCGCTTGCCCGCGAGGAGGACATCAAGAGGAGGATCTCCATATTCAGGAGGAGTTTCCGGGGGCAGGTCAACGCCATGCACTACGGCAGGGCGTACATTCAGACTTTCATGTCGGTGGGAGGCTTTGAGATAGCGAAACTCCTCAAGAAAGGGGTTAGAATTCCGTACAATAGAGGAGCCTATCGCTCCCTAGCTAACGATATGGGAATAGATCTGGATTCCATAGTCTACGGGGAGAGAGACGCACCTTGGTGGAAGTACATTGACACAGGAGTGAGTAGGGATTTCCTATCTAGAGAGCTGAGAAGGGCCCTAGAGGGTTTACCCACACCGGGATGTGATGTCTCGTGCACTGGATGCATGCCTAAGTGCTGGCTCCCCCTCAGAAGCGTCAGCTAGGCATGTCAGGAAGTTTATATAAATTCCACAATCCCTTCTAGAGGTGATAGTTCATGCCAACTTACGTGCTACTGATCTTCTACAAGCTTAGAGAGCTAACCGAGGAAGAGGAAGAGAAAGCAAGGAGGCAGTGGGAGGATATAATGGAGGAGTGGCCTCCAGAGATTAGGTTGATCGGTGTTTACGATCACGCTTGGGGAACGGAGTACAACGGGATCATACAGGTGGAGACGGAGAGCATGGATGCGTTCACAAAGTTCTGGAAGTGGTTCAGGGATAAGGTCAGGTGGTACGTCCCCGAGACCAAGACGGTAGTCGCCCTGAAGAGATAACCCCTCTGATTATATCCAGTAGAAGTAGACCGGTTCCCCACCTCCACATACTCTTTTCCAGCTCCTTCAGGATGGATTGGAGCTTGTAGGTTTGAAGCTCATCCCACCGTCTGTCCACCTTGGTCCTGAGGAGCATGAGCCCTTCCGCCGGAGCTACATTCATCTTCTTGCCTATCATAGGTCCAACGGCTCTTCCCACGAGCCTCCTGACCATTTGCCAGCAGAAAGACTTTCCGGTCACGAACACCAGTGTGAAATCTCGATAAGCCCTCGCATCACAGCTCGGTCTCGGCGCCTCTCCCTCCTTACAGAGATCCGGTGAGAGTGAGGCCTCTCTCAAGCTCTCGAGCAATCTTTCGATGTCCAGTTCAACGGGAACAACGTATAGATAGGTCTTTTCGATTGCCTTCACCCTGCTATCCGATTCGATGAGCCCCCAGACTGCGATGTCCTTTGGGAGGTTAGCATTCAGTCGAGAGATGTTCGGGAGCGCCCCTCTGTAGGTTACCACATTATCCAGAGCCGATACTCCTCTGTCCGTCCTAGAGGTGAATTTCAACCTGGCCTCAATTCCCTGATCGGACAATGCTTCAACTAGCGATCCCTCTATGGTAGGAAGGTCCGGTTGCCTGACCGCTCCATAGTAATCCCACCCTATATAGGCGACTCTCAGGGCTATCCACTTATTCCCAGCCAAAGCATCACCATCACTATCAGGAGGCCCATTCCCACCAGCATAGCCCCGTAGACCAGCCTGTTTTCACCCGATAGGGAGCCAAGGAATACCCCTAGTGTGAAGAGGATTGTCAGGACCTCGATGAAGGATATCACGTAGGCCTCCATCACGGAGAGCATGCCGCCAGTGGACAGATAGAAGGGAACGGTCAGGGACATCATGACCAAGAAGGGAGCTAGGCCACTGGCCGCCGCTACCATCACCGCTGATATGCTCTCGGCCTTCCCCACGAGGGTCTCGTCTAGATCCATGAGAACTGCCACCTCGAGCTCTTTTATCCTAGAGGCCCTCTCCGCCCTCTCCGTCAGGTATGTGCCCATCGTACCGGATATGAGTATGGCCACCGCGCCGCCGAGTACTGTGTTGATGATGACGGAGGGTTCCTTTAAACCCGATATGAAGCTCCCCATCAGGACGCCTAACATGGTAAGGAGGCTGTCGAACGAATTGGTGACCGCATACCTCCTAGCAACCTCGCTCATCCCGCTTATCCTAGATATTATCCGCACTGTGTCGGCTAGCTCCTCAAATTGCTCTATTATTCTCTCTACGAGTGGAGGTGGACGTTTCTCGCTGTTATCCTCCGTACTGGCTCCCATTAGTGGTCAAGATTTGTCACAGATCCCTCAAATAAAACCATGCGCGCTTCAGTTAATTTGTTAAATAAAGCGGGGGGCGCATCCGAGGGGATGACGCCACGCCCATCAGGGAGACTATTAGTAGGTTGCTCGATGTTATAAGTGAGAACCTATCCGATGTAGAAGAGGAATCCACTCAGAAGTTCATAAAGGCCCTTCTGAGGACGCTCGGAGAGGGGAAGATCTTCGTGGTCGGGGCTGGTAGATCCGGTCTCGTGGCGAGGGCATTTGCCATGAGGCTCATGCATGTGGGTTTCCATGTCTACGTCATAGGCGAGACGGTCACTCCCTCGGTAGCTCCCGGGGACCTAGTGGTGGTAGTAAGCGGTTCCGGTGAGACCAAATACCCTCTCTCAGCGGCGCAGGTGGCTAAAAAGGTTGGAGCCCACGTGGTGGCCGTCACCAGCTATCCCGAGTCGAGCCTCGGTAAGATAGCGGATCTGGTCGTGAGGATAGGGGGAAGGGTGCTCCCTAAGAATAACAGTAGGGACTACTTCACTAGACAGATACTCGGAATACACGAGCCCCTGACCCCTCTCGGCACGCTGTTCGAGCTGAGTACCATGATATACTTCGACGCCCTCATTGCGGAGCTCGTCGAGCTCCTAGGGAAGAGTGAGGAGGATCTTGCCAAGAGGCACGCGACCATCGAGTGACTTAGAGGTGGTGCTGGAACAGGCGAAAAAGCTCGTCACACCCTCTAATGAGGAGAGGAGGAAGCTCGAGCGTGTCTTGGAGGAGGCATTAAGTAGGGTAAGGAGAGCGGTCGACGAGCTGGGATTCGATGCGGAGGTAGTGCCAGTAGGGTCCGCGGTGAGGGACACTTGGCTACCGGGTAACTACGAGCTGGACATATTCGTCCTCTTTCCCAAGGTGGTAGGGGGGAAGGACGTCCTAGGTGAGCTGATAAGGGAGATCGCGGCCAAGGCCTTCGGCGAGTATGTTCAGAACTACGCTGAGCATCCATACGTCATGGTCAGGCTGGAGGAATTCGACATAGATCTCGTTCCAGCCTACAGGATAGGGAAGGGGGAGAGAATAGCCAGCTCGGTAGACAGGACCCCGCTGCACAATTCATACGTGAAATCCAAACTTCGCTCTCCAACTGAAGTGAGGCTTCTGAAAGCCTTTCTCAAATCGATAGAAGCTTACGGTGCTGAAGAGAAGGTCGGAGGGTTCAGCGGATACTTATGCGAGGTCCTAGTGATCTACTACGGGAGTTTCCTCGAGGTGCTGAAGGCGGCCAAGGACTGGCAGCCTCCCGTCTGCATAGACCCTGAGGATCACCTAGGTGAGGAGTATGCGTCCGTCCTCTTTCCGAGGGATCCGCTAGTGGTCATAGATCCTGTGGATCCTAGGAGGAACGTGGCTGCCGCCCTCACCCTTACCCAGTTCAATCGGTTCAGAATTGCGGCCCGGGCCTTCCTGATTAACCCGTCTATCGAGTTCTTCGAGAGAGCACTCAGACCTCCGAGGGTTAGGATCAGGAGCAGCGTGGTGGAGGAGGAGCTGGGGAGGAGAGGGACCCATTTAGTGGTGGTTGAGCTCTCCAAGTTAGATGAGCCGGACAATCTGAGCAGGGAGTTACTCTGGTCTCAGGCCAAGAAGCTGGGGAGGATACTGGGGGACGAGTTGAGGAAGCACGGTTTCGACCCTATGTGGTCCTCCGGATGGACTGATGAGTCCTCCACAATAGTGGTGGCGGCCGAAATACCATTCCTGCTCCTCCCCACGCTGGAGAGGCGTGAAGGCCCACCGGTCGGCATGAGAGATGAGGACAACTTCCTACTCAAATACGTGGGAAGCGAGGTGACGCTGGGAGGTCCCTCCATTAGGGAGGACAGGTGGTATGTATTCAGGCGTAGGAAGTACAGGGAGGCCACGCTCATCGTGAGCGATATATTCAGGGGGCAGAGGTTACCATCCATACTGAGGGGGAGAGCGAAGATCAGGGTCCTCACAGAGAGAGAGCTCGCTTCTCTCGGCCAGTGGGCCCTGAATGAGATCTGGAAGGAATTAAAGAAGGAGGAGTTTTTCGTCAGGCTGCTAGCCGAAGGCCTGGAAAGAGGGCAATAGGGCCTAGCTCCTCCTCTATTTCTAGAAGCCTGTTGTATTTAGCCACCCTCTCTCCCCTAGCCGGAGCGCCGGTCTTTATCTGGCCGGAATTCAAGGCCACAGCCAAGTCAGCTATGAAGGTATCGGTCGTCTCCCCGGAGCGATGGCTGACCATGACGGAGTATCCGTGGCTGAAGGCGAGGTTAGCGGCCTCCAGTGCCTCGCTCAGGGTTCCTATCTGGTTGACCTTCAGCAAGAGGGCGTTGGCCGCCCCGGCTTCTATTCCCCTGCGGAGGAACTCGGGATTGGTGGCGAAGTAATCGTCCCCGACTATCTGTATCCTATCCCCTATCCTCTTGGTGAGTTCCGACAGGGATTCCCAGTCTTCATCCATAAACGGATCCTCTATACTAATTATCGGGTATTTATCTACGAGGTTCACGTAGAAATCCATGAGTTCCGGTGGGGATAGCTCTCTACCGTCTATCCTGTACTTGCCGTCGGAGTAAAACTCGTTGGCCGCACAATCTAGGGCCAGCATCACCTTCCCCGCGTAGCCTGCCTCTTCTATAGCTCCGGTCAGTGAATCCAGAGCCTCCTCCGTCTTGGACATGGGAGGCGCGAAGCCTCCCTCATCACCGACGTTCAGAGCCATTCTCCCGTATTTCCTAAGGAGCTGATCCTTGAGCTCCATGTAAACCTCAACTCCGGCGAAGAGGGCATCCCTGAAGCTTTCGAACCGGGTGGGCACTATCATGAACTCCTGAATGGCCAGATCATTGCCAGCGTGTATCCCTCCATTCAACACGTTCATGAAAGGGGTTGGAAGCGTCCTAGAGCCTATTCCACCCAAGTAGCGATACAGTGGAATTCCAAGCCCTGCCGCTGCAGCCTTCGCGACGCCCACGGAGACTCCCAGTATGGCGTTGGCCCCCAACCTGCTCTTGTTGGGAGTGCCATCCAGCTCCAGCATGATCCCGTCGATGTACAGCTGGGAGGTGGCTTCAACTCCTATCAAGGCAGGCCTTATCACCTCGTTGACGTTCCTAACTGCCCTGAGAACCCCCTTCCCGTGCAGCCATTTCCCACCGTCTCTCAACTCGAGAGCTTCCTTCTCCCCCTTCGAGGCGCCACTCGGTACCGAGAACCTACCTGAGGCACCTCCCTCCAGCAACACCGATACCTCGACTGTGGGATTCCCTCTGGAGTCCAAGATCTGTCTAGCCCTGATGTCCTTTATCCTGAGGGACATGGTGATCGGGTCATCCCCTTTTTCTTTAATAAGGACCTTTCCATTCGGTGGTAACTTGGAGCCTGAGGTCGAGGGTGTCCGGGACAGTTTGCTCAGACTGACAAGGATCCCGAGAGTGACCGGTATTGAGAGGTACGTTGTACCTATTCTCAGAGAGCTCATGTCTCCCTTCTCCGATGCATTCAAGGTAGACGCTTGGGGGAACTCTGAAGCCATCATAAATCCGGGTGGGAAGCCAGTGGTGATGCTGGCTGCCCACGTGGATCAGATAGGGATAATAGTAAGGGAGATCACGGAAGACGGGTTCGTCAAGTTCGAGGGTGTGGGCTGGGACGCTAAGGTGCTGTACGGAATGAGGGTGAAGCTCCTCACAGATAAGGGGGAGGTCAAAGGGGTTGTGGGTGCGCTCCCGCCTCATATTTTCAGGGCCTACAAGGAGCTGGCTGAGAAGAAGCTGGAGATCAGGGATCTGGCCATTGATATAGGTGCTGATAGCAAGGAAGACGCAGAGAAGGCTGGAGTCAAACCTGGGGTTTACGGTGTACCAGATTACGAGCCAGAGGACTTACTCGGCCATCACTTCTCATCTCCCGGTTTGGACGACGCCGCTGGAGTTGTCACGATGATAGAGGCTCTTAAGCTCGCTTGGAAGTCTCGAGATAAGATAGATGCTGAGGTCCACTTCGTCGCTACCATACAGGAGGAGATAGGACTAAGAGGGGCAGAAATGGTGGCGTACAGGCTCAAGCCAGACATAGCAGTTGCTATAGATGTCACATTCGCGAAACAACCAATGATGCCAGCGGAGTTCGTTCTCAGGACCGGTAAGGGGCCAGCCATAAGTAAGGGTCCGATCTACCACTGGGAAGTCGTGGAGACACTTGAGAGGGCTGCGAAAGAGGCCGAAATACCCTATCAGATTGAACCCGACTTCAGAGGGTATGGGACGGACACGTGGGCGATTCAGGTTGCTAGAGGAGGTGTGAGAACGGGACTCATCTCTATACCCCTCAGGAGCATGCACAGTCCAGTAGAAGTGGTTAATCTGAAGGATATCGCGTGGGGAGGGGCTCTCCTCTCCGAGTTCATCAAGATGCTGTGAGACCTCTCCTATCCTTTCTTAAATTATTTTCTCTTTTACAGCGTATTTTAATTTAATATATAAACATTTAGCGCCCTATTCCTGAGACATATTGATATTCTAAGGGGGAGCTACGCGTTTTTATTTCGTCAAATAGTTTACTAGGTGGACTATCTCGACCCCAGGGGTCAGGAGGACCCCCAACGATTATTAAGAAGACCCTCCGTCCATTATCAGGTATTGCTATGGGAGAGAGGGAAGATCTCATTCGTATGGCCGAGGAGTACCTCGTCACATCTATCGTTGAGAGGTTGGAGCCCGTGGTCGTCGATCGGGCCGAGAATGATGTGGTAATAGATATGGATGGGAGGAAGTACGTGGACTTCTTCGCGGGCATAGCGGTGGTGAACGCTGGTCATGTGAACGAGAAGGTCGTGAACGCTGCGATAGAACAGGCAAAGAAACTCGTTCACGCGTGCACCTACGTGTATCATGTGCCACCCACCATAAAGCTGGCCAAGAGGCTGGCGGAGATAGTTCCCGGAAGGAATATGAAGAAGACTTTCTTCTCCAACAGCGGAGCCGAGGCCATAGAGTGCGCCATGAAGGTGGCGAGGAAGTTCACCAAGAAGCACGAGTTGATAGCCCTCACCCACTCATTCCACGGAAGGACCATCGGGACGCTCAGCATCACCGGTCAGTGGAAGAGGAAGAGATTAGACATGGGTCCTTACATGCCAGCCGTCTCCTTCACCCCCAGCCCCTACTGCTATAGATGCCCCTTCGGGAAGCAGTATCCGGACTGCGACTTCGAGTGTGCGAGGTACCTGAATAATGTGATCGACTATACCACCAGCAACAACGTTGCCGCATTGATCATGGAGCCTCTCCAAGGAGAAGGAGGGATAATCCCGATACCCAAGGAGTACGCGAAGATAGTGAGGGAGATCCTGGACGAGAGGGACATACTCCTCATCGATGACGAGGTACAGACGGGCTTCGGAAGGACCGGAAAGATGTTCGGGGTGGAGCACCTCGACATAGAGCCTGACATAGTTACCATGGCTAAGGGCATAGCCGACGGGTTCCCGATAGCGGCATGCACGACCAGAGCCGAGGTGGCTGACTCCTTCGAACCTGGAGATCACCTCTCAACGTTTGGAGGCAATCCCGTATCGGCAGCGGCCGCTCTGGCCAACATAGAGTTCATGGAGGAGGAGAACTTGCCCAAGCAGGCAGAGGAGAAGGGGAATTACGTGATGAAGGCCTTGAGGGATATGATGAGCGAGATCAAGCTGATCGGCGACGTCAGGGGGAGGGGGCTCATGATAGGGGTCGAGCTAGTGAGGGACAGGGAGAGCAAGGAGCCAGCGGTGAGCGAGGCCAAGAGGGTCAGGCAGCTCATGAGAGAGAAGGGGTACCTCATCGGAGTGGGAGGGGCCGTTGGATCCGTACTCAGGCTCCAGCCTCCGTTGACCGTTACTTACGAGCACATAGATGGTGCTCTGGAAGCGTTAGAGGAGAGCCTCAAGGAGGTGAGCTGAATGGTCGTTCTCGAGGAGGTAAGGAAGGATTACGGGATCGTCCCCAACTACGTGGATGGAAATTTCGTGGAGGCGCCGGCTGACGGGTACTTGGACTCTTACAACCCTGCCAAGGGAGAGGTGATAGCCAAGACCCCTCTCACGACTGGAGAGGGGGTCGATCAGGCGGTCCAGGCCGCAGCTAGAGCTTTCGAGGAATGGAGCCAGATGCCAGTAGCCGAGAGGATACAGTACTTGGTCAAGCTCAAGCTCGCTATTGAGAGACACAAGGAGGAGATAGCCAGGATAATATCCCAGAACATGGGCAAAACCATAAGGGAGGCAAGGGGAGAGCTTAGGAGAGCCTTAGAGAACGTGGATGCTGCTTTAGGGATGCCCACGCTCACCTTGGGGGAGAAGATGATTAGGGTCACCAGCAACATAGATGAGGAGTACATAAGGGAACCTCTGGGCGTGTTCGCGATAGTGACGCCCATGAACTTCCCAGTGATGATACCGTTCTGGTTCCTCCCCTACGCCATAGCCACCGGCAATACGGTCGTGCTGAAACCCTCGGAACTGGATCCAGCGCCCATGTACTGGGTGATGAAGGTCATACACGAGGAGGTGGGCCTCCCGCCTGGAGTGGTTAACCTAGTCAACGGGGCCAAGGACACAGTCCATGCACTCATAACCCACAAGGACGTGGCTGGAGTCACCTTTGTGGGCTCCACTCCCGTCGCGAAGATAATATACGAGACGGCTTCGAAGGCTGGTAAGAGGGTGCTCGCGCAGGGAGGGGCCAAGAACCCCGAAGTCGTGATGCCTGATGCGAACTTCGAGAGGACCGTGAACAACCTGCTGGGTTCCGTCTACAACATGGCTGGTCAGAGGTGCCTCGCCGCTGCTAACATCATACTAGTGGGTGACATCTACGAGAGGTTCGTCAACGCCTTCGTCGAGGGGGCTAAGAAGCTGAAGATAGGTTACGGGCTGGATGAGTCCGTTGATATGGGCCCCATGGCCAGCAGGAAGGGGAAGGAGAGGGTCCTCCACTACATAGAGAAGGGACTGGAGGAGGGCGCCAGGCTAGTCCTCGATGGCAGGGGCTTCAAGTCGGAGGACTACCCGAATGGATTCTTCCTCGGTCCGTCGGTCTTCGTCGATGCCGGAGAGGGAATGACTATAACGCAGGAGGAGATATTCGGTCCCGTAGCCGTCATGATCAGGGCGGAGAACTTCGATGAGGCGGTGGAGCTCTCCAACAACTTGGCTCCGTATGGGAACGCCGCCAGCATATTCACCGAGTCGGGGAAGTACGCTAGGGAGTACGCGATGAGGGTCAACGCCGGCAACATAGGAATAAACATAGGAGTAGCAGCTCCTCTAGGCTACTTCCCGTTCGGAGGGAGGAAGCTCTCATTCTTCGGCACGCTGCACGGTCAGATGGACGCGATAGACTTCTTCACCGACAAGAAGGTGGTCATAACGAGGTGGTGGTGAGGGCAGCACCCTCACCGATCATTTTTCGGGGATCGGGAGCCTTATCTCGAATAGGGCAACTGGAACGGTTATACCCAGCTTCAGGAGGATCTCTGGGTCTATTTCACCTATGAGACCTGCCTCGACTCCGTTCAGCATCACCTTAGCGCACCTCCCCTGCAGGAAAGGCCTCTCGCCATAGGACTCTAGCTCTAGCTCGATCCCCGAGTTGTCGGCAAGGGCCTTCAGATGGGAGTAGATATCCTCGAATCCCACCGAGTAGTCCGCATAGGCTGCTGCGAGCCTCCTCTCGTCCCTGGCTCTGGTCTCGTAGGAGTAGTCGACAACTACAACATCACCAACCTCGAATACCCTCTGCGGGTACTTGGCGTGGGTATTTGCAGCTAGGAAATGCAGTAGCCCGGGAATCAGGCTGTCCCTGAGCACGCTGTAGCTCTCCGATACCGGATTGGCCACCTCGACCACGGGCCTCTCCTCCCTCCCCACGGAGGAGAAGAGGGAGGTCCTGCTGGTCATTACGTAGTTCAGGACCTCCTGGTACCCGAGCCCTATCATGAGCGTCCTGACTAGGGCTGAGACCTTCTCCCTAGGATGCCTCTTGCCCACGGTCATAACGTTGAGGGGCAGCTCGTATCCCAAGTTGTTGAGACCGTAGGTGATGGCCACCTCCTCGGCCACATCCACGGGATGGAGGAAGTCTGCCCTGAAGCCTGGGATCATCACCCTAGCGATGCTACCATCTGAGGAGGCGTCGAGCCTGGCCCTCCTGAGCTGGTGGATTATCTCCTCCGAGCTCATGGGGATGCCCACCATCCTCCTGATGAAGTCCTCGCTCACGAACATCTCGCTGGGCTCGGGTTTCGGTGTCTCGAGCTTCATGTCCGGATAAACAACTTCGAGGGTATGGATCTCCCCTCCCCTCTCTCCCATCGCCGACACTATTATCTCCAAGGTGTAGGAGATCGCCCTCAGATCCGTTCCGGTGACATCTATGAAGAGATCTCTCACTCCTGGGGTGAGCCTGGTCAGCTCCGAGTTTATTATGGGAGGGAGGCTCAGGACCTCGTCCCTCGAATCCAGTATCAGGGGGACCAAGTTCTCAGGGTTCTCTATGAGGTGAGCGTACTCCCTTCCCTTCTCAGTCTGCTCCAGCACCTCTTGGGCAGTCATCTCCGCGTACTCACCAAGAGGAACGAAGGAAACCTTGTCCGCGGGCCTGGCGTCGTAGGTTATGGGGGGGACCACCTTAGAGAAGTCGTGGAGGCCTATGGAAACCCTCTTCCTCTTCCTCCCCAGGGTGTCGTGTAACTTCTCCTGGGCCTCTATCAGGGAGATCAGGGACTCCTCAGTGGTGAGGTCCACGCCCTTCACCAGAGCTGCGACCACGTAGGGCCTGATCCTCCTGACGCTCTCAGTCACCCTCACTTGGAAGGCCTTCCTCCTCATGGGGTACCTGGGGATGCCCAGCTCCCTCTCCATCAAGCCCTTGATCAGGCGGATTAAACCCTCCATGGCGACCAGGTCCATCCTGTCGGCAGTCACCTCGAACTCAATCTCCCCCTCCTCTGGATCGTAGGCTTCGAGGTTCACTTTGGTGTACTCCAGGAGGGACGTCAGCTCATCCTCGTCCAGCTCCTCACCGAGGAGCCTGAAGAACTCCCTCATGTTCACGGTTATCACGGGCATATTATCACCACACCAGCTTGGCCCTCCTCAGGTACTCCAAGTTCTGGGAGTGCAGCTCCCTGATGTCATCTAGACCCAGCCTTATCATAGCCAGCCTACCTATCCCGATTCCCCATGCTAGGGCCTGCACTCTAGGGTAGTCGTATCCCATTGGTATTAGCATCTCCGGCCTGAACAGGCCTGAGCCAGCTATCTCTATCCATCCCAGTGTTTCGTGCTTGACGTACGCTTCAACGCTCGGCTCGGTGAAGGGGAAGTAGGCGGGCTTGAACTTAACCTCCCTGAACCCCAGCTGCCTAGCGAACTCGGCTAGGAAGCCCATGAGGTGCCTCACATTCATGTCTTCAGCCAAGACAACTCCTTCGCACTGGTGGAACTCTATTGCGTGGGTCCTGTCCGGAGTTTCCGGTCTGAACACCTTGTCTATGGCGAATATCTTGCTAGGCACCTCCAATCCCGATGCTAAAGTGCGAGCAGAGGCTGCGGTGGTCTGAGATCTGAGGATGAGCCTCCTCGCTATGTCGAAGCTCCACTTGTAGCCCCATCCCTTGGATCCAGTTTCCCAGCCATGCTCATGGGTCATCCCCACCCTCTCAACCAAGGATGAGTACTGAGAGAGATCGGCGCCTTCGGAGGGGAAGGCCACCTGGTAGGAGTCGTGGACCTCCCTAGCGGGGTGATCCTGGGCCTGGAAGAGTACGTCGAAGTTCCAGAACTCGGCCTCCACTATGGGGCTCTTCACCTCCACGAATCCCATCCCTATGAGGATCTCCCTCACCTCCTCGAGGAAGTGGACGTAGGGATGGGGCTTGCCCGGATAGGTCACGGGAGGGGATGCTTTCACGTCGTAGGCCTTCAGCCTCCTCTTCCTCCATTCTCCGGTAAGTATGAGGTCCCTTGTGAGCTTCCCCACCTCCTCCACCACCTTTATCCTGCCCTCCGCGGCCTGCCTGCCCAAATCGGTGAGCTCCAGTTCCACCTCGGTCCTCTCCACCACCTCGACCAAGCCCCTCTTCCTGAGGCTCTTCAGTACGGTATGGTTCACCTCCGACTCCTCCAAGGGTGTGGAGGAGATCCTCTCCAAGATGGATCTCTCTGGAACTTCCCTCCCCACCAACAGAGCGAACGTCCCCTTCTCAGACTTCTCCAGCCTGATCAGGCCCTTCTTCTGTCCCTCGCCCAGAGCCACGTTGAATTCTTCTCCTGCTAGGTAGGAGCGGAGTTCCTCCAAGCTAGCCTTTCCACCCCTCTCCCTCAGAAGTCTGATTAGCTTCTCTTCAGGCAATCCTTCCTCTAGGTGCTTCCTCCCCCTGTCTGATAGGGTCAGGTACCTCTTCCTTCTCTCCCTTATGGTAAGCAGACCCTTATCCTTCAGCAGGTTAGCCCAAGCTGCGGCCTTGCTCTTGGCCAGTTTGAGGTCGTCCAGCCTAGCCCTACCACCTCTAGAGTAGAGTTCCTCAAGCAGCTCTATCTCTCCCCGAGAGAGGGAAATTTCCATCTAATCCCCGGCTGGACCACTGGCCACTATCATAAGCATGACTGATCAGCGCTGTCCACAGGTCAGGAGGCCATGAACCTAGCGTAGTATATGTTGTCCCTGTCTCTTATCACCCTCACCCTCAGCTCGGATCCCTCAGGAAGGAAGGGAGCATCTAGTACTGTCACCACCCTCCCTCTAGCTGAGCCTAAGATTTCACCCCTTCTCCAGCCAAGGCCCACCAACTTAACCGTGACCACCTCCCCCTTCCTCATAGGCCTCCTAATAGGCCTTACCTTCCTTATCCCGAAGTCTTCAGGTCTAAGCACGAGCTTGACTCCGTACTCGTCTTCCCACTCCCTCAATCGGGAGTAGAACCTCGACCAGCTCATGGGCCTCACACCCCTAGGTCTTCTTCCTCCCCTGTAGGCCTCGTACTTCTGTATACCGATGGGAGGCCATCTCTTTCCGGCCCCTATTTTGAGGGCGAACTCTATGAGCTGGGGCATGTCCTCGTCATTTACCCCGGGGACCCACACCGGGGCTATCAGCAGATCTATCGAGCTCTCCGCTATCAGCTTAGCGGCCCTCAGGATTCTCTCAAGCTTAAGCCAAGGGGATCCCGAGAGATAGCGGGCCTTCTCCTCATTTAGCGAATCTATGCTGAGGTTTATCCTGTCCATTCCAGCCCTCTCAAGCCTTGAGATCAGCTCCTCCGTTAAGAGGGGTCCGTGGGTCTGAGACGATATCACTTTGACCTCCGGTACCTCCCTCAGCCTCTCCACCAGCTCGACGATCTGGGGATAGGTAAAGGGGTCGCCCACCGTGTCTATGTGCGCCTCCACATCATTCACCCCCTTCTCCTCAACCACGGCCACGAACCATTCCATGAGGTAATCCAGCTCCACCACATACTCCGTCTGCCTCGTTCTCGATTTGGGTCCGGCGTCGGTGGAGCAGAAGATGCAGGAGAAGGCGCAGGTGGAGATGGGCCTCACCTGTATCAGGTTGGTCCCCCTGTCTATTAGGCCGAAGGCCACCGAGCCCATGAGGGGTATCCCCGTCTCCCTAGTGATCCTGAGCACGGCGCGCATGACATCCCCTCAGCCTTATATCCTCACTTTGGCCGAATCCGCATGAGGTTGTTCCTCGCCTCGGACATACACGGCTCCGCGGGGAAGTTAAAGTCCGCGCTGGGTAGGGAATCCTATGACCTCATAGTGCTTGCTGGGGACCTGTCCAACGGCTCCCTTGCGGACGTCAGGAGGATATTGAGGGGTGCTAAGGGGTTCGGCCCAGTGGTATTCGTGCCCGGTAACATGGATCCGCCGCCTCTGCTCGAGGTGGAGGATGTGGAGGGATGCCCTAACCTTCACGGGAGGGTGAGGACCATAGAAAAGAGGTTCGGAGGTCTGGGAGGGGGCAACATATCCCCCTTCGGCACCCCAATAGAGCTGGACGAGGATGAGATGGGAGAGGTCCTCTCCAGACTGGGGAGGGTAGATGTGCTCGTGTCCCACACGCCCCCCCATGGCACAAAGCTGGACGTGATAGGCTCAGGAGCCCACGTCGGGTCCAAGGCGCTGAGGGAGTACATAGAGAGGGAGCAGCCCCTCCTGTGCGTGTGCGGTCACATACACGAATCTCCCGGCGTAGATAGGATAGGCAGAACAGTTCTCGTCAATGCTGGACCGATGATGCGCGGCAGGTATGCGATTATTGAGGTGAGGGGCGAGGAGGTGATCCCATCGCTCAAGATCCTCGACTGAGTTTTTATTTTACGATAGTGTAATACCGTGATCGGAAATGAGGGTGAGGGATCTCACTCTGTCCGCCATGGGAGGGGCCCTCTATGCCGTGGTAGGTTACCTGAGCTGGTTGGGGGTCAACTTCTACGGAGTCAGGTTCTGGCCAGCTGTGGTGGTCCCGGCCACGTTCGCGTGCCTCTACGGGGGCCTTGTGGGCGGCCTGTCAGCTGCTATCGGGATATTCATCTCCGATATGGTGACCCACGGCAACGCTCTACTGAGCATCACCGTGGGGGTTCCCTCCAACTTCTTGGGCTTCTACATAATCGGGGAGCTGGCCGGTCGTGACAAATACTCGGTGAAGAGGTATGTGCCTTCCTCAGTCCTTGGCCTGATAGTGGGCCATCTGATAATAGGGTTCGGGCTTCTAGCCTGGAGTCAGGCGTTCCCTCTGCCCTTCAGTGAGAAAGTGACTCCTCTATCGCTCACCGCGGCCCTATCCATAGCTTTCGTGACCTTCGCTTGGGAGCTACCCTTCGCCATATTAGTGGTGCCTCCAGTGGTTTCAGCCGTGAGGAAGTCTACCAAGGGGTGATTCCTTGCTAATAATAGGGCTCGACATGGGAGGTACGACCACTAAGGGCGTGCTCGCCTCAGAGTCCGGCATATTGGCGAAAACAGTCGTAATCGCGTCCGATCCCCTCGCGGCTGCAGCGGGCGCCATAGGAAAGCTCCTAGCGGACAAGGGGATACAGCTCGACGATGTCGAGGCCGTGGCCCTGAGCGGAGGGAGGACCAAGCCACTGCCCGATAGGATACTGGGGCTACCGGTGAGGGAGGTGGACGAGATAGAGGCGGTCGGCAGGGGAGGCGCTTATCTGGCTGGCATGAAGGAGTGCGTCGTCGTGAGCGCCGGCACCGGAACAGCGGTGGTGGAGGTCAGGATAGACCGGGGAAGGTGCGAGGTGAGGCATCTCGGAGGGACTGCCGTGGGCGCCGGAACCCTGCTGGGCCTCGGCAGGCTCCTCCTCAGGAGGACCTCCATAACCTCTCTCATGGAGATGGCCCGCAGGGGGAATCCCAAGAATGTGGACCTGACTGTCGGCGATATAGTTGGGGGACCGGTGGGCAGGCTGGATCCGGATGTGACTGCATCCAACTTCGGCAAGGTTGGCGACGATGTGAGACCTGAGGACATAGCTGCTGGCCTAGTTAACATGGTGGGCCAAGTGATAGGGACCGTGGGGCTCTTCGCCGCCAAGTCCGTGGGCTTAGAGGAGAGCGTCGTCCTAGTGGGTGGATTGATGACTCACGAGCTGCTGATGAAGGCGGCTATGAAGCCTTTCAACCTCTTCGGCGGGAGCGCCGTAGTGCCTAGGGATCCGCAGTTCGCCACCGCGATAGGAGCTTCCCTCAAAGTCCTAGCCATGTACACATCCCCGCTGGGTGAGAGATACGAGGCGTGAGTATCCCGAGGTCCCCTTAGTCGGGGTTGGAGGGGTTCTGCTGAGGAACGGCAAGATACTCCTAGCTAAGAGGAAGAACGAGCCAGGAAAGGGTCTGTGGTCCGTGCCGGGGGGGTTGGTGGAACCGAGCGAGACGTTGGAGGAGGCAGTGAGGAGGGAGATCTGGGAGGAAACCGGTCTAGAGGTGGAGGCGATGCACCCCATCCATGTGGCCGAAGTGGTGGAGAGGGACGGGGAGGGACGCATCAAGTACCATTACGTCTTGGTGGACTACCTCTGCAGGGTGACAGGTGGGGTTCTGAGGCCCGGAGATGATGCGAAGGAGGTGAGGTGGATTCCCTTGGAGAGGGCAAGGGATCTGCCCCTCACGTCGTCAACTAAGGAGCTGATCGAAGAACTGACCCGCGGCTTCTTCATGGTGATCAGGAACAGGGATGTGGCGAGGGTCCTCATGGCGGTTCCCAAGGGTCACAAGCACATGAGAGTGGTATTCGAACTTTCGGACGGCTCACTCATAGTGTTTCAGGAGGCCACTATGGAGAACGTTGCCAGGGCAGTGGTTGAGGTGGAGATGCACCCTCAGAGGAGGGCTATTCTCCTAAAGGGAAGGGAGCTCGTGAGCAGGAAGGAGGAATACGAAAGATATCAGCTGCTGGAAGAGGAAGTGCCTGAGGAAGAGATAGAGAAGGAAGTGACTAGGCTCCTAGGCATGGATTCTGAACGGGAATCCTAAAATTTTTCACTGTGAGGTTGACCACTGGGGGGATGAAGAGGAGTTACTCCGGGGAGAAGTGACCGAAAGGCACCTCTCTGACCCTCCGGAAGGTGTTCTCGATGATGCGGAAGCGGAAGAGGGCTCTCGTCGTGGGCAGGTTTCAACCGCTCCACTATGGCCACTTGCACGTGTTCAGATACGCTCTTTCCAAGGCCGACGAGCTGGTGATAGCTATAGGCAGCTCCCAGTTCTGCTGCGTTCCGAGAAATCCACTATCGGTGGACGAGAGGATGGAGATGCTGGTGAGGGCTCTCAGAAGGGAGGGCTTCCCCCTGGCGGATATAATGCTATCGTCCGTGCCTGATACGGAGTCACCAGAGGAGGACTGGGGACTCCTAGTTCTAGACAGGGTGCCCAAGGTGGACATAGCCTTCTCCAACGATCCTGAGACGATAAGAGATCTCAAGAGAGTCGGTCTCGAGGTGGAAAACATCCCCTTCCTCAAGAGGGATCTGTACGCTGCCACCAAGATAAGGGAACTCATGTTGAAAGGAGATCCTTCTTGGAGGGAGCTCGTGCCCCCCTCCGTGCTGGAGTTCCTTCTAGAGATCGACATGGAAAAGAGGGTGAGGGAGATCGAGAGGGGCTAGGCTAGTCAGCCCTCCTCTCTAGGCACCACCCTCAGCGTGTCCGATTTAGCAGCCTCCAGTATCCTCCTTCCGACGGGGCTGCTCCTCGCCAAGGTGATCTTACCCTTGGAGTCCGTGGTTAATGTGGCGATCTCTCTCTCCCCCGAGTAGATTGTCACCTCCGTTTCAGCCAGCTCCGGTCCGAGATCCAGTATTATGGTGTGCTTCCTCTTCCTCAGCCTATACCTTATCGGGGCTTCCGGTCCCTCAGGCGCCTTGCCCTTGCCCCTTATGGGCATCACCACCACCTCATCGCCGAACGTGTAGATCTCATATTCCACCGCGTCGGTCTCGAAGTCCTTCACCAGCACGACTGGCCTCGCCAGGGTGGCATCCTTCATCCCAGCAGGCATCTTCACCGTTATCTTCAGGCTATAGACTTTCTCCACCCTCCCATCCTTGATGAATATCACCGTGTCCACAACGTGGGGGAGCACGCCCAAGTCGACCCTACCGATGAACCTCTGTATCGCCTCTATCGGGAAGCCGCAGTGGACGACGCCCACCATCCCTATACCTGCGAGCCTCATGTCCACGAATATCTTGAAGTCTTGTGTCTTCCTCATCTCGTCGAATATAACGTAATCCGGCCTGACCAGCAAGAGGAGATCAGCAGTATTCTCGAAAGAGCCAGCGAGCCTCCCGTACTGGGTCACCTCCGGACCCACTTGGAGGTCCCTCGGGGACTCGAGGGTCTTCACTATCCTCCCCTTGTCCTTGTAGAAGTCGGCCAAGGCGCTGGCAAACGTGGTCTTCCCAGCTCCCGGAGGTCCGGCTATTATTATGCCCTCGGCCCTCTCTCTGAGCCTCTTCTTCAGCTTGTCGCTCAGCTTGTAATCGTCTAGAGTGACCTTGACGAGGGGACGCACGGCAGTTATCTCTATACCGTCGGAGAATGGTGGAAAGGCCACCAGTATCCTGAGGTCCCCTATCTGTATCACGTAGGCGTCGCCGTACTTAACCTCTATGAATGCTTCTGGATCCGTCTTGGCCCTCTCAAGTATCTCGTAGGCTATGGTCCTGACCTCGAACTCCTCCATCGGCTTGTCGGAGAGTCTCACCAGTCTGAACTCCCCGGGCCTTCCCTTCTTGGCCAGAGGTGGGGCGCCCTCCTTCAAGTGGACGCTCATCGTATCCTGATCGAAGAAGTTGTAAAGCCTGAACTCCCCGTACTCGGGGCCTATGTACACGGCTTCCACTCCCCTAGCCCTTAGAGCTAGGGTCACGACCCTATCGCCGGTTATCACCCTAGCTTTCAATTTCTCAGACAGCTCGGCCAAAGCATCGAGCCCCCTGCCCCCGTGTTCCTCTACCACGACTCTCTTGACGTACCCGTCCTTCTCCAAATCCCTCAGCCAGACCATCTCGGTGAGGGCACCCACACTGAACCTGTCCCCCTTGGAAGCGTCTTCCTCTATCTGGGAGAGTATCTCGGTCGGAACTACGAGCACGGACCCCTTTATGAGGGACAACCCTGGCTCATACCTCAGGAGGGCCCTCAGCAACACATCCTTACTCAGTACCAAGATCTCCTCGCTCATCCCTCCTTAGTCACGATGAAGGGTTATAAATTATTACTGAAAGTTTCCCGCGTGCTTTACGTAAAGCTGGGAGGCTCTCTAATAACTCCTAAGAAGGAGGGAGCTTTTGAGGTAAGAGAAAAGATTGTACGAGAGGTATCAGGTGACCTCCTAGAGATTTCACGGGAGAGGAGCCTCTTTCTAGCCCATGGGGCCGGTCCGTTCGGTCACGCACCGGTCAGGAGGTACAGGCTCCACGAGGGCTTCAAACCTGGCAGAGAGTTGGGCGTCTCCGAAACTTCGATAAGGATGATGGAGCTAAGTCTGAGGATAGCCAGTTTAATGTGGGAGGAGGGCCTCCCGGTGCTCCCCTTCCACCCTAGGTCAATATTCAGGAGGATCGGTGGGGGGACGATCTGCGATCTCTCTGCGGTTAGGGCGTGGATGGATCTCAATCTCGTCCCGTTAACTCACGGTGACCTGATCTACGATGATACTAAGGGAGTTTCCGTGCTATCCGCGGATGAGATACCGATCTACTTAGCTCCTTTGGGTCTTGAGGAAGCCGTGTTCCTAGCCGATGTGCCGGGAGTCCTGAATGAGGATGGTGAGGTCATCCCGGAGATCACTGAGGCGAACATACCAGATCTGGGAAGACCCGCTTACGACGTGACCGGGGCCATGAGAGGCAAGCTGGAGGCGGCATTTCGGCTCGCTAGGTTGGGCGTGAAGGTTAGAATTGCCGGGTTCTCCGAGAAGGGAGACCTGATAAGAGTGTTGAGGGGAGAATCAGGTACTCTAGTTAGAGTTTGAGCAAAACGGCTATATGAGATCCTCCTCCAGTATGCTCTTGGGAGCGACCAGTATGTAGTACTTCTCATTCCCGGTGAGCTCCTCCAAGGCCCTCCTAGCCAGAAGATCGGCAGGGTCCTTGAGTCCAGTCCTTTCAGCCACATCCGAGTAGCTCACGAAGGGCTTCTTGCTCCTCTCCTCAAGTATCTTCATAAGGGTCTTCTTGCCCACCCCGGGCAGGAGTTCGAGTTGGTGCAGCCTCGGGGTTATGGGAACGCTCTCGTTGAAGAAATTCACGAAGAACTGCTCTCCCTCCTGTATTATCTTCGCAACCACGGGTTCCAAGAGCATCCTCCCTGAGGGGGCCAGCTCATCATAGCTCATGTACCTGAGGAACTTGCTAACCTCCTGTCTCGGCCCCTTCCCCACGTAGACCTTTTTCATTGGAGAGACTTGGGCATTGGGCTTGAGTATGAATTCCATTATGATAAAGTAACGATCTCCGATGAGCTGGACTCTCCTCCTAGCCTCATCAATGTACAGTATATAGGCCCAGCTGTCGTGGGGCTTTCTCCTGCCTGGGACATATCTCCACATTTTAGCGACACCGGGTTTCACTCTTCCTCCTTCAGCCCCTTCAATAAGTTAAGCATTTCCTTGTAGTCCGACTCACCTAAAAGAGGGTAGTCCTTGTAGAGGTAAGCCTTCAACTCCTCCACACTCTTGGGGAGCACATTGACCAGCATGACCGCGTGCTCCTCCTTGAGGTTGAACCTCTCCACGAGCTGATCAACTACCTCCCTAGCCTTCGTGGCGTCCTCCACCTTGGTGAACTTGGAGAGGTATGTGAGGAGCCTCTTCTGATCGAGGTTCAACCTCTCCATGTTGGAGGTCCACTTCTCGAAGACTAGGGCCTTCACCTCAGCGAGCGTGAGGGGCTTCCTCTCCCCGCTTGCATCCGACTGGGACAAGTTGATCCCTCATTCACTCCTTGTGCTTCTTGAGATGCACTGGGAGAACTATTAGATGCTTCACTTTGTTCCCTAACTTCACGTCCACCAAGTAGGCGTGGCCCCTCTTCCCTACAACCACGCCGACCTTGCCCTGGTACCTCCTGTGGGGCATACCCCTCCTCTCAGATGGTTCCACATCTATGACCACCTTATCCCCAACTTCGAACTCCCTCAGATACTTCGCGGGAGAAGGCCTTCCCCGCTCCCTTGGAGTCTTCGAGAGGAAGTCCCTAGACTTGTAGAGAAATCCGGATGATCTCCTTCCCATTTCGACTCACCCTATTCGTCAGTGACCGAGTACCTCTAACACATCCAGTTCCCTACAAAAAGCTTTTTTCCCTAATACCTCGGCAACGCTGGGGGTGGTCCTCCCCTCATCTCCCGATATTAACTCCTTGACGTAAAGCCCTCCGTCACACAGGACGGTCATCTCGAAGGTCCTCTCATCCAACTTCTTGGTCTTAACCTCGTAAACCTTTCTCACCCTCACTAAGTCCGCTCTCCTCCAAGCGACCCTCTTAGGAGTCCTCTGCCTTATGACAGCCCCGGTGAGTTCTCTTTCAACCTTCTCAAGATCCTTGTCGGTGACAACCCCATCCACCTCGACCAAGGCCCTGTAGAGCTTTCTTACCTCGGGAGATCCTTCCTTCAGTCTTCTTACCTCCTCCCTGTTGGAATACCTGAGATCAAGTACTTCCACCTTACCTTTCCACCTAACATTGATCTCCTCCTCTATCCTCTTGAGGTCTGCTCTCCTCCTCTTGGGATTCACCAGCTCCATCACGAAAGGTCTCCCTCTTCCCAACATCCGGGCGTCCACGTCCTCTCTCCCGGCACCATGGAGCACATAATCGTCCGATTCAAAGAACTCCCTCATGACCTCACCTATCATCCCCTCCACAGATCCCTCCGCTATCCTACCTGTCCAATTGCACTTCTCGCACCCCTTACCCCCGCAGTAGGGACACTTCTTACGGGACTGGGAGATGCCCCTCTCGAGCTTCCTATACCTGCCGTAGATGAAGATGGGGTTTATCTTGAGCTCAACGTCCTTAAGCGTGAGGTCGAAGGTCACCAAGACATCAGGGTCTTTTTCTATGGGTGCGCCCGTCTCAGCGGAGAGGATGAGATCTAGCCACTTGATCAGGGTTAGCTTCACCGATACCATGCTGGGAGGGTTGTACTTAGCTCTTAGTCGATCCTCCCTTTCGATCAACCATGGAGGCAGCTTCACCCCTGCTTTCACACTGTTATATTCGATGTTGGATAGCAGCCTCAACGCCCTCTCCACTAGATCATCTATGGAATTACCTATCAGATCATCGCAGACCGCACACGGTTCCTCTGAACCTCTCCCAGTGAGTTTAAGTATGCTCTCAAGAGCAGCTCCCTTCACTGCATTGGGGATAGCCTCGAGCTTCTCGCCTATCAAGCTGCCAATGCAGAACCTGCAGAGTCTCCCCTCTTTCTCGACTATCTCCCTTACCAGCTCAAAATCAGGCTCCAAGGCCCATCCTCCTCATCAAACGTCTCATCTTGGCTGGAGAGGACATGGACTCCATCATTCTCTTCACCTGATTGTAGGATTTGAGGAGTCTCCTCACATCCTTGGCGGTTACTCCTGAGCCTCTGGCTATCCTCTCTACCCTGCTGCCCCTGATGAGCGAAGGTTCTCTCCTCTCCTCTGGGGTCATTGAATTAATTATGGCCATCCATCGGTCCATCTCCTTAGGGTCGAACTCCAAGTTGGAGAGCCTTCCACCCACTCCGGGTATCATCTCCAAGAGCTTGTCCAAGGGACCTGCCTTCCTGAGCTGCTGAAGGTATTCCCTGAAGTCCTCCAAGTCGAATTTGCCCTTTGAAATTCTATCCAAGAGCTCCGATTCCTTGAAGGCCTCTTCCATCCTTCTAGCCAGCTCTACAACGTCGCCTCCTCCCAAAAGCCTGGAGACGAACCTGTCGGGATCGAACCTCTCCAGATCATCGAGCTTCTCCCCAGTTCCTATGAAGTATATGGGAGCACCAGCCGCGGCCACCGCCGAGAGGGCTCCTCCACCCTTGGCGGCCCCATCCAGCTTGGTTACGATTACCCCCCCTATCGGGATGCTGTCAGCGAAGGCCTTCGCTTGATTATAGGCAGCCTGTCCTATGGTACCGTCCACTACCAGAATGACCATGTCTGGTTTAACTGCCTCGTAGTACTCTCTCAGCTCCTTCATGAGCCCCTCCTCTTCCTTATGCCTCCCGGCGGTATCTACTATGACGATGTTATATTTCTCCCTCCTGAACCTCTCCAGACCGTCTCTCATTATGCGGACCGGATCCTCACGGTCCTCCCAGAATACCGGTACCTCACCCCCGACCATCTGCTCGAGTTGAAGCTTCGAAGCTGGCCTTATCACATCGGATGACACGATCGCTACCTTTCCGTACCTCTTAGAGAACCAGTAGGCGAGCTTAGCCACCGTGGTGGTCTTTCCCGATCCCTCTATACCGACGACTAGGATCACGTTAGTCCTCTTACCATCGATCTCTATCTCGGCGGGTCTCCTTCCCAAGAGGTTGGTGAGCTCCTCATAAAGTATCTTGACAGCCAGTTCCCTCCTGCTGAATCCAGGAGGGACATCCTCCTTGAGAGCACGTTCCTTAACTCTCTTGGAGAGTTCCAAGACGAGTTTAACGTTGACATCCGCCTCTAAAAGAGCCCTCTGGACATCCCTGAGGAACTCGTTTATCGCTGCTTCATCGACTACGGGTCGGCCTCTCAGCCTGCTTACAGCCTTCCTCAGGGATGTCCCGAGCTTATCTAGGACCAATCCTCCTAACCGCCGCCCCTTATCCTAACGATCTTCCTCTTGCCCATGGACTCCCAGTACTCGACCTCCACGCCCGGCTGCAGCTTGGAGGCCAGATCGGGATCCTCAGGCATGGGAAGCTCGAACATGTCGTAGCTGCTCAGATCCATCAGCTGGACGGTGTTCCCGTAAACGCTGGTCACCTGCGCCGTCTTTTTATCCACTATGGGGATCTCCACCAAAGCGTCGGCCGGGAATATCTTGGATCTCCTAGTCCCGTCGAAGATTCCCCTAGCCTCTATCCTCACCTTGGCGGCCCCATGCTTCCCGGGCTTGGACTTGGACACACTAAGGACCTCGCAGGGCTCACCATCCAAGACGACGTAACTACCCTTCTTAAGCTCTCCAGCATTACCTCTGGTAACGGACAAGGCTTATCCCTCCATAAAGGGGATGGAAAAGGTTACCTATAAGACTTCTGGAATCTCGCCCTGGCGCTCCTGCCGCCATACTTCTTGGGCTCCGTCTGCCTAGGATCGCCCGTGAGTATGGTCCTGTCGTACTCCTTGAACAGCTCTTTGAGGTGCTCACTGCCGGTGTACTCCACGAGGGCCCTTCCCACGGCCATTCTGACCGCATCCGCCTGGGCCATGAAGCCCCCTCCCTTAACCCTAACGTAGATATCGATGTCGGAGATGTAGTCTCTCGCGAGCCAGAGAGGCTCCAGTATCTTCATCCTGACGAATTCGTTAGGTGCGTATATCTCAACCGGAAATCCGTTTATGTAAAGCCTTCCACTCCCCTTCCTTATGACGGCCATCGCTCTAGCGGTCTTCCTCCTAGACGAAGCTAGAGCGAGGACTCCATTACGCTTACTCCTGCTCGACATACTTTACCCCCTTCCAACCCAGCTGTTCGGCCAGCCAGAGCACGGTCACGTAACCCTTGGTCTTCTTCGGTTTGAGTGACTGCACCGTATATTTAATGTATGTCCTCTCGTCCTCTTTGAGACCAACGTCCTTCTCCACGTCAGCCAGCTCCTCAGGGAGCCCTATGAAAACCCTTAGCCTCCTCAGGGCCTCTCTGCCTTTGGCCTTCTTCATGGGAAGCATGCCCCTGACGGTCTTCCAGACTATCCTGTCTGGAGTCCTCGACTGTACCGGCGATTTCCTAGGGTGTATGGTGCTCTGAATGGACCTCCTAGTTAGGTACTTCTTCAGTATTGTTTGGGGATTGCCCGTAATTACTGCCTTCTCAGCATTGACTATGGCCACCCTCTTACCCTTCAATAGCTCCTTGGCCACGTAGGAGGCCATCCTGCCGAGGATCTTCCCCTCAGCGTCCACCACCAAGTCGTACTTCATACAACCACCTCACATCACACGATTATCCTAGTGTTCGAACCCTTGGGATTCTCCTCCACATACTCGTCGAGCAGATAGGCCTTCCCACCGGCCTCCTCGATCTTCCTCCTTGCTGCGGACGAGAAGCTGGCCGCGGCCACGATAACGGGTTTCTTGATCTCCCCCTCACCTAGGACCTTTCCAGGCACTATGATTGCCGCTGCTCCCTCCGCGTACTTGTCTATCTTCCAGAGATTAACCTCTATCCTCGCCCTAGTTGGCCTCCGGAGCTTCTCCGCGACGGCCCTCCAGATTGGAGCGTTGTTAACCCTAGAGGCCTTCTCAAGCCTGTTTATCATCCTTATCAACCTTGGGTTCGTCGGTTCCGTGGACTTCACTTCTATCCTCCTCTCACATAGGGGGGCATTGCCGGCTTTAATAAAGATGCATGGTGCGGGGGGTGGGATTTGAACCCACGCGGGCCTGACGCCCACCCGCCCCTCAAGCGGGCGCCTTGGACCTGGCTTGGCTACCCCCGCTTCCAATCTTCCCCTAGGGGTCTTCCCCTATTAAAGCTTAATCATCCAAGCTTCTCCAAAAATTCGTTGAACTTGAGCTTGAGCTGGTTTATAGCCTCCAAGAAGACCTCCTGCGCTGACAGGGCGCCGGTGGTCTCGTACCTCAGGATTATCCTAGAGTCATCCCACTCCCTGACGACCCTATCTGGGTTGTCCAGCCTGCATCTCTCCAAGGCTTCCAAGCACCCCTCACAGAGAACCGGGTAATCCACCAAGACCTTCTTCCCCTTCTTCTTCATGCACTCATCGCACTTCGAGAGGCTGCACTCCTTGAGCAGGTCCTTGCTCAGTTCGTACATGGGCATGTAACTGTAGCCCACAGCAACGGCTGGCTGCCACTTAGAGTGATCCTTTCCCTTGCCCAGCCTAGCCACCGCCTGGAGCCTTATCCTCTGACCCTGTCGCATCTTGATTATAGGGATCCTCTCGTTGGCTGGAACGATTAGGGGATCCGATGACTTGAGTTCCCCAGAGTAAACGGTTTCAACATCTTCCTTGGCCTCCCTGACTAGCTCGAGGACGACAGTCCTATCCGGATCCGCCCTGACCACATCCAGATCTGTCTTCAGCGGGATCATGGCTAGCCTGTGAGCGATGTACTCATCGAAGAAAGGGGTCGAGTTCTCGAAGAATATCACCTCGTCAACGGCGAATATGGGTATCTCCGATATTATGGCCCTCCTTAGGGCATTCACCAAGGGTGGCTTAGCCTCCTCAACCACTATAACGGCCTCATCCCCAGTAAGTTTTACGATCCTAGCCCTCAACGTCTTCACCCTTCTTCCTGAGGATCTCGACCCACGGGTTGCTTAATATCTCTTCAAGTATGTCCTCGGATTCCGTGGTCGGGGATTCCTCAGATCCACCGCTCTCTTGGGCATATGGAATATTAACTTGATGGCTGTATCTGGGAGCGGATTCCGCCCTCTCCTCCTCTCTCGTTCTAACGGCCTCAGCTCCGGCCGGTTGCTCCCTCCTGTACTCACTCTTGATCTTGATCTCGGTGGGTTCCAGCTTGGGCAGGACGCTGTTCCTCGCCGCCCAGCCACCTTGCGGTAAATTGATGGTCCCTTGCTGTCCTAGCAGCCTTATCATCGCCTCCAGAAGTTCCACTCTCTTCTCCAACTCGTGTATCTTATTGAGAAGATCTATCTCGTTACCCTTCCTCACTTCCTCTACGATGGACTTCATCGACTGATCTATGGTCCTCTTTATCTCGTTCAGAATTGCAGTTAAGCTGTCCTCCATGCTCCTATTGGGCTCTTCGTACCTGCTACCATGTTCCTTCCTTTCCTCCACCACGACTATCGTCCTGCTCTCCTCCTTCCTGAGGGAAGGCTTGCGGGCCCTTCTACTGGTCGTTCGCTCCTTGGAAGGGGTGGTGAGGGTAGGAGACACCGGTGATCCGAGCTCCGAGAGGGACCTTATCACTATGTCTATGTCCTCACCTAGTTCTTCGGATTCAGCCGACAGATCATCTACCATTTCTGGAGAGGTCCAGATCTCCACTCGATCGAACTCAATGCCCGCTCTCCTGTGGGAGTCTATCAGGTCCCTCAGCCAAGTGGAGAGATCACCATCCAAGGATGAGTCGTACAGTGCTACCAAGGAGCGAATGTTCCTCTTCTTACCCTCTATTTTGAGGATAACTGTGCGTCCGTCCAAACCTAGAGACTCCACTTGAACGCGTCCTGTCCTCTTGTACCAGCTGAGCAGGGGTTCTATCTCCTCTAAGTTATCCCCCGACACGAGGGTTACCTCATCCTAATTGGGGGTGCAAGGGAATAAAAGTTTGAGAGGGATCAGACCCTCCTCCCTCTCCTGCCGTGAGGTCTCCTGCATCCATCATGGGGTATAGGCGTGACGTCCTCAACCCTGATGAGTATGAGACCGGACCTGGAGAGCCCTCTTATGGCCGCTGTGGCCCCAGGTCCTGGGATCCTGCTCTTTATCCCGCCAGGAGCTCTGACCTTGACTATGAGATGGGTCACACCCTTCTTCTGAGCCTCCTTGGCAGCGGCCATCGCCGCCTTGAGGGCTGCGTATGGCGAACCCTCTAGCCTGTCTGCGTCGACGAACATGCCGCCAGAGTATCTAGCCAAGGTCTCTGCACCGGTTATATCGGTGATGTGGACTATGGTATCGTTGAAGGAGGAGTAGATGTGCGCCACACCGATCTTGCCCTTCTTCTGAGTAGACATGAGATCACCTCCCTAATCATTCGGCCTTCTGCTCAGGATGCTCAGCTTGCTCCTCCAAACATGCGGGGTGCGTGCATTCTATGGTCTCCTCTTCTTCCAGTGTTACCAAGTAACCTGGCTGCTTTAGCCTCCTGCCATTAACCCTGATGTGACCGTGAGTTATCAGCTGCCTCGCCATGTAGGGCGTCTTCGCGAAGCCCTTCTTCCAGACAATTGTCTGGAGCCTCCTCTCCAAGAACTGATCGACCGTCAGATCGAGGAGGTCATCCAAGGTGGCGTCCTCTCCGACTATCCCAAGCTTCCGGAGCTTCCTTATTATGGGCTCGACCCTCACCCTCTCCTCCTCTGGAGCCGCCAGTAGCTCTCTGGCTATCCTCCTGTACTTCTTGGCGAGATAGCTCATCCTCCAGAGCTCCCTCTTGTTCCTCAGCCCGTAGTAACCAGCTAGTCTATTTGTCTCCTCGAGGACCCGTCTATCCCAAGGCTTGTAGGGCCTCTCGTACTTCTTCCTCGGTTTCTTTGGGTCTCCCATCGGGTATCACCTCACTTCTTCCTCTGGTATCCTACGGTCCTCCCAACCCTTCCGGTGGTCTTGGTCCTCTGCCCTCTCACCTTGAGGCCGAGCTCGTGCCTTATTCCCTTCCAGCTCCTTATCTTCTTCATCAAGTTTATGTCCTGAGTCATGACCCAAGAGACATCATCTCCTATCAGGATCTTGGACTCGTTGGTCCTCGGATCCTTCTGCCGGTTCATCATCCACCAAGGTATGCCGTACTTGTCGGGATTGTTGACCACATCCTCTATCTTTTCCAGTTCCTCGTCAGTCAGCTCTCCAAGAAGCTTGTCCGGTGGGATGCCAGCCTTCATTAGGATCGCTTTAGCTAGAACGAAGCTTATTCCCTTGACATTGGTCAGGGAGATGAGTACATGCTTAGTACCGTCTAGGGTCGTGTTGAGAAGCCTTACTATCCTCCTTAGCTCCGCAGTTTCCGACAATTCCTCACCCCTCTTTCGGAACTTGGGGTCTTGAGTGTAATATAAGATTTTGCTCCGCTGGCAGCTCTTGAGGAGAGGTTGGTAAGGTGGCTTCGAGCCCGATGAGGGACTGGGAACTGACAATTATCCGAATGGCGCCGGGGGAGGGATTTGAACCCTCGCGGCCCGATGGGCCACTGGCTCTCCAGGCCAGCCCCCTTCCTGGCTAGGGCACCCCGGCTAGCCTCCATACAACAACTCTACAATTGGGGGATTTAATAGTTGCGCACCCTGTCAGGTCCCCTTCCTCTTCCACATGGGAGGATAGAGGTCCCTGGGCATTATGACCCTCTCGATATCGGCAGCCACACCTGATTCTGAAGAGACCATGTCCTCGGAGCTCATGGTTGATCTTCCTATGGCCACGAGTTCACCCTTGAGCGTCATTATCGCCACTAAACAACCTTTCTTTACGTCTTTGGATAGCATGCTCACTCCCTTGATCTTCAGGGAAGCACCATGGGTAATGGAAGCTACTGCGCTGTCCTTGACGACTATCTTTGGTAAGTGAGCCACGGCCACCTCCAGGGGGAGCACCACTTCTCGGAGACGGTCCTCCTCTCCGCGTTCCTTCCACCGGATATAAGCCTCGTAGAGGTCTTGGAGCATAACGCTCTCCCTCTCGTTGAAGATGCCAGATCTCGTCCTCCTCAACTCCCTCATGCTGGCTCCCACTCCTAAGTACTCCCCGATATCGAAGAACAGCTTCCTTATGTAGGTCCCGGATTCCACTCTAGTCCTGAGGAGGTGGAATCGACCCTCGCTCTCCAGTAGCTCCAGCTCGTAGACCCTCCTCACCCTTAGAGTCCTCTTCACTGCCGACTTGACCGGTGGCCTCTGGAATATCGGTCCGGTGAACTTGTCCAATGCTTCCCTCAACTCTCCCTCGTCCACATCCCCGTGCAAGTAGAGAACTCCAACGTATTCCTTGTCAGAGCCCGCGATCAACCTGCTCAGCTTGGTAGCGTTCCCCAGAACTATGGGTAGGACTCCCGACACCTTGGGATCCAAGGTACCGCAGTGCCCTATCTTCCCGGGGTATTCCAAGATCCTCTTGACGAGCTTGGTCACGGTATGGGAGGTGGGTCCCCTAGGCTTGTCCAAGTTTATGATTCCATGATCCAAGTAAAAAAAGAGAGGTCTCTCACGGGGCCTATATCCGTAGGGTCCAGGTTCAGCTATGCTCTTCACTATCAGCTCTTCTTGGGCATCGATGAAAGGTCTCATCAGGATTCCTCGGCCCCTTCAGCCGGCTTGCCCTTCTTCCTTTCCCTCTTTTCCTTCTCCTCCAGGAGCTTTGGATACAGATCAGTCTCCTTAAGGGCTTCCAAGACCTCCTCGTCACTAGCCCCCTCCGATATGTCAAGCTTCACCGGCAGGGGTACGAGGTGCTTCACGTTGACCCTTCTCCTCCTGACCCCGGTCAGATCCCTAGGCCCCGTGACCTCCACAAAGTTGTCATCGATTATCTTGACCACTACGCAGATCCTACCGGCTTCCCTACCGGCTATCTTTCTACAGACTCTTCCTATCTCTATCACTGCCATACGAGACACCCCCTCTCGCGAGCGGGGCTAGCGTCCCTCAAGGGGACGCCAGGAGGGACAGGCCCTCCTCTATGTACTTGGAGAGCATCAACTCGCGGAGGCATTCGGGGCAGAGGTAACCACCGTAGGGTCTGTTGGGCCTCCTCTGACTCTTGGGGAGCTTGCCCATGACGGACCTAGGTCCTGTCGGTGTGGCGTTCAGCGGTTTCCCACACCTCGCGCACCTAGCGGGGGAGTGCTTCTTGTGCCTGTAGTGGTAAACGGTCCTGCCTCCAGGCGTTCTAACAGCTATCCTAGCCTTCTTAAGACGCCTGTTCCTTCCTCTCTTGTTTATGTCCTCTATTATCAAGACCAGCACCTCCGCGGCCAGTCCTAACCGAACCTGTGGATTTTAAACATTTGCCCACTGGAGAACCCCAAGAAGCAGTATTGGAACGTTGGACTTCTAGGGAAAAATGTAAGAAAATTACTCAGTCGGGGAAGTTCCCAGTATTTTCTGGAATATCATCGAGAACAGGAAGGACACTATTATGTAATAGCCTAGGTACCCGATCGTCTGGCTGGAGAGTGCACTGTTCCCATGGAAGTAATCCATTATGAAGGGGAGGGGAAACGGCAGTCTAGCCACCGGGATCTCAGCGTAGAAGTTTCCCAAGGCCCAAAAGATCACGAGTATAGGCAGGGTCGTGTAGAGCATGGGTTTCATGTTCATCTTGGTCATCTCCGAGCGCGCGGCATCGAACTGGGGTTTCATCCTGTCGAGCTTCTTCTTCAACTTCTTGTTCTCGGGATCCTTGATCAGCTCCCTCTGAAGTTTGGTATACTCGTTAACGATCTTCTGGAGTTCCCTGAGCCTATCGTAGTCTATGGTTCTCTTGTTGAGCAGGTTGATGGAGAGGCTTATGGCAAAGGCTAGGAATGTGAGAAAGAGGATGGAACCGGGAGGAAATAGTATGGAGGAGAGATCCAACTAGGACCACCTATCCTATGAACTTCTTCAGCCTCGGATACATCTCCAAGGCGCGCTCGCGCATCAGCGTCTCGTAGAAGCCGGCCACTATGGTAACGGCCAGCAGTATCCCGCTACCGGTTCCTAGAGCTCCTGTGAAGTTAGCAAGAGCCGCTAGGAGACCCACTATGAACCCACCGAGGTAAGTGACCGCCTCTATGTACTTCTCTATGGTCTTAGCTACTACCTTTATCGATGCTCTCCTTCCGGGGACGACTATTCCCTGCTTGACGAGTTGCTCGCTGACCGATCTAGGATCCATCCCTGCCGTCATCACCCATATCTTAGCGAAAACAACGCTGGCTCCTACTAACACCACCAGATATATAAGTGCCCTGAGCGGATCCTGAACTAGGACATCAGGGCCTCTAGGAGTTGCTAGATAATAGGCTAAACCGGAAACAGGTACCATGGTCCCCGTTATGGGATCCGCTTCGTAACGGCCTAGAATGTCCACCAGATATTTCAACCAACCACCTGGATTGGCACCGACCCTTGCCCATACTATCTTGGACATTATGCTTATATCCCCCAGCAGAGCTGCAGCGAATATTATTGGGACATTACTCACGTACAGGAGTCTTATCGGGTATTTCGTTCTGTAACCTCCGTAGAGAGTGTGCGCTATCGATATGTTTACTTTCACATCATACGTCCAAACGACGGCTAAGAACACAACGAATGTTGCGATCAATCCCAAAAGATCAGGAAGGGCGCCTCTATAGATGGCACCGGCACCCTCTGTGAAGAGGGCCGGTATCACGCCGACGAATCTGCCGCTTCTCTTCTCTATAGCCGGGGACAGTGTTCCCCACATGACCCTCTGGGCCACTCCCGCAAGAATGAAGAGACTTATACCGCTTCCTATTCCCCACTTGCTGACCAAGTCGTCCAACATCATCAGTAGGAAGCTTCCCAGTGAGAGCTGAGCTATGGCCATCAGGGCCTGTTCTGTGGTGAGAGTGCCGAACCTCCCTCCCAATGTGTAGGCGGAGACCTCGAATAGGATAAAGAATATGGCTGCCACCCTCTGGGCCTCTTGGAAGAACTTCCTGTCCTCTGGATCCGTCAAATCCAGCTGAACTATCTTGCTACCCACGAGCAGCTCCAATACTATTCCGGCGGTTACGACAGGTCCTATCCCCAGCTCGACTATGCTCCCCTGAGCTCCAGCAAATATCACCCTCAGTTCCGCTAGGAAGTCTAGTCCGCCCCTAGGAACTCCATACAGGGGAACTTCAGTAAGGAAGAAGTATATGAGGAGGGTTATGGCCGTCCATATGAGCTTCTCCTTGAGGGAGGGGGTCCTCTTGGGCTTCTCTACTTCCGGTATTCCCTTGTTTATCTTGGCGATTATCTCCCTCACCACGCTCATATCTACCCCCTCACTTCGACTCTGATTCCGTTATCACGGCGCCCCCTGCCTCCTCTAGCTTCCTGACGGCCACCTCCGTGGCGAGATCGACCTTGACCAGTAGGGGCTTAGTGACGCTACCCCTACCCAAGAGCTTATCGTAGCCAGCCTCAGATAGGTCTATCTCTATGCCCTTCTCAGTCTCCCTAGCGTATCCCAAGGCCATCAGGTCCGGAAGCATCCTCTCCAGCTCCCCCACGTTTACAGTCCTCATCTCCCTGACCACGGCCCTCGGTCTCTTGAATCCCCTCCTGCCCCTGCCGAAGTAGTCTGGCTCATAGGCTGTTATCCAAGTCCAGAGATGCTTCTTCACTCCTGCCTTTCCGAATCCGCCCTGTCTTCCGCTCCTCCTGTGCTGCCTCTGCTGCCCGTATCCGTGGAGTCTGTGTCCTCTCAGCTTCCTACTCTTCTTCCTCCTCCTCGGTATGGTCCGCATCATATCATCCTCCTCAAGAGCCTATTTATCTCCTTCCCCCTGTATCCCAACTCTCCTCCGTCATTCCATGCCCTCTTAGTCGTCTTCTTGAACCCTCCCTTCGGGGGATGGAGCCTGAAGTAGGGTTTCAGCCACTTCAACTTGTGGAGCTTAACTTCTCCTTCCATCACGGCATTGACCAGCTCCTCCACACTTGAGAAACCAGTCTCCTCCCTGTGTTCCTCCAGCCACCCGTCCGTCAGCCTGCCTCCAGTGGTGAGCTCCCCCCTAGCCTTGAGCAGCTGTATCAGGGTCTCCCTGTCGATCTCCCCGTAAGTGGTGTAATCCTTCACCTTGTGCAGCATGCCCCTATACGAGGGAGTCAGGGGCACCACGGTAGCCCAGAACTTCCTCTTTAGGTGAAGCATATCTAGAGTATGCCGGATGTCCGGTTTTATGTCGACTCTACCCCTTATCCTCACAACGGCCATCAGCGGAACCTCTTCCAATCCCAATCACCTCTCAGGGCGCACCCGACATCGTGCGCTCCCGCGCCTAACGGGCGCGCGCCTCTCCACCTGACTAGAATGAGGGAATAAAAAGCTTTAGATCAGACCCTCCAGTCCTGTGGGAGGGTCATCAGGAGGAGCTTCCAGAGCGCGTCGTGTATCGCGAAGGCGTAGTTCATCCTGTTCTTCGTCTGACCCTTGGAGAACACCCTGACGTCCTGCAGGCCACCCAGTCCCAGTATCACCTTAGCAGTCTCGTTACCCACTATGCCCAGCTTCCTAGGGGCTGGCATCAGGGTGACTCTCACGGAGCCTGAGGACCCGGTCACCGTGGCGGGGATTGAGTGGGGCCTGCCGCAGCCACACTCCCAAGATCCGCAGCCCTTCCTCACCTTTACTATGTTAAGCTTCGCGTTCCTTATGGCATCGGCCAGAGCTATCCTGAACTCCCTTCCCTTGCCCTTCCCGACGCCGACGTAGCTCATCCCATCTCCGACAGCGGCCACTATCCTGAGCTGGGTCAGCTCGCCCGCGTCAGTCTGCCTCTGAACCCTCCTCACCTCTATTATCTCCTCCTTAAGGCCCGGAACTAAGAGATCGACTATCTCCGGCTCTTGGATGGGTATACCTCTCCTCAGTATCTCGTCTATGCTCTTGATCCTACCCTCGGCGACGAGCTTGCCCACTCTGGTTCTGGGGATCCAAGTTCTCTCCAACTCGCTTTGAGCCTCTCCCTCGGCCGACATTTTCCTCAACCCCCATTAGCTCCCTGCTTATTTAACCATTGCCTCCCGAGGGCCCGCGCTCCAGTTGGGACAGCACCTTCTCGAAGACTTCGGGCATGGACTCGGGGCTGGCCTCCCTGGCTAAGTAGAGGGCGAACTGCCTCCTATAGAATTCCTCGTTCTCCTCCTTTAGAGAAGAGGCCCAAGAGGCTATATGCTCGCCCTTTATCCTGTCCTCCTCGGGTAGGACCTCGGGCGAGTGAGGTATCTCTATGCCCGCATCTATGGCGCCCTTGAGGGCAGCGTAAAGCCTAGAGCCTTTGGTGGAGGGGAACCTTCCTATATCCAAGACCGCCTTCTCGACCCCCGCCTCCTTGGCCCTTAGAGCCGCTAGGTACCCGGTGAGATAGGCTGCGGGTGTGTTCTTCCCTCCATACGGCCATCCATATCTCGACAGTTCCTTAGAGAATGCGTAGGCTATTACCTCGTCTCCTTCAGGCCTGAACTTGACGAACTGCACTATTATGTACCTGTTAGTCCTCCTGACCACCATTCTAGGGAGCCCGCTCTTCAGCAGAGCTAGCCTCTTCTTGTAGTCCGTCTTGCCTTCCCTTCTCCGTCTGAACCTGACCTTGTACCTAGCTGATCTAGCCAACCCCCTTCACCTCCCTCATGACGTGGGATCTGAGGTGGGCGACGCTGTCGAACCTAGAGAGTCTCCTATAGAGATCCCCGTACATCTTGGCATCTATTATCCCCCTCTCTTTCATCGATTTGAGTTCTCTCCTCAGGGCCCTTATCTTGTTTATCCATCTCCTCTTCCTAGGAAGCCGTGAGTACTTGCCGCCTTTCCTCCTACCGGGACCCCTACGCTTCGGCCTCGCCCTAGCCCTAGCTCTACTCACTCCCTTCTTGGGTAGTATCTCTATGGCCCCGGACCTTATCAGCCTCCTTATGTCGCTCCTAGTTATCGCTTCCTGTATGAGCTCTATCTTCTCAGGATTTATCCTCACCCTGTCTAAGCCGACACCGGCCACCTTGGCAGCCAGTCTCTTCTGGTAATCCAGTTTCACTCACATCACCTCTCTAGTTGGCTAGGGTGAGTCCCAGCCTCTGCGCCTCCTCCCTTATGGCGGCCCTCTTCCTCTCCCCCACGGTGCCCGCTATGTAGATTATGGCATCTTTCCCGTACTC